>ERZ826016.19-NODE-19-length-191729-cov-205.095141_pt1 | contig 191729 bp, 162 predicted proteins | sample MGYA00519872_ERZ826016 | MGnify/ENA primary metagenome ERZ826016 (study PRJEB31778, sample SAMEA3449218) | human gut metagenome | biome: human gut; feature: human-associated habitat; material: faeces | place: United Kingdom | collected 2010/2012 ... | reverse complement strand
CTTGCCGTCGGTATCGTGGCTCTGTTTGCCTACAATATCCTCGTGGCACGTCTCAACAGCGTAATGAAACTGCTCGAAGGCAAGAGCATGGAGTTTATGGACCTGCTTAACGAACCGGCTTAATCCCCCACACCTCTGACTCATGGCACTTAAACGACCTCATGACATGATGGCGATGTTTTCGATGGCGTCGATGACCGATGTCATCTTCCTTCTGCTCATCTTTTTCATGATTACTTCGACCTTTGTATTCCCTACCGCGCTGGAGGTCAACCTGCCGCAAAGCTCGGTGCAGACGGCGTTAAAGCCCGGGACAAGAGTGTATATCGACAAAGATAGCCGACTTTTCGCATCTTTCGGCGACGAGCAGCCGCAACCTATTGAAGCGACTTCGCTGCTTGCTTTCCTGCAACTTGCGCAACAGAACGAGCCCGACGGGTTTATCGCAATATATGCCGACGAGGAAGTGCCTTACGGCAAGATTGTGGAGGTGCTTGACCTCGGCGCACGAAACAACCTGAAGATGGTGCTTGCCACCAAACCGGCGAAAGCTCCCGCTCCGGTCATGTCGCTTGACGTTGTCGGCACCGACACTGCGCCGGAACCATCTAATTAACATAAACCGCATTAACTGTAATGAGCGAGTCGCAGCGTGACCAACTGATAGCCCTTGCCGGTACGGCACTCATAGTCATCCTTCTTGTGTTGGCTTTGGTGCTCGCGCACTATCGTGTGGATATCACCGCGCAGGAAGACCGCAAATGGCCTCCCGTCGACTCAAGTGAAATCGTGTTTGGCGGTGAATATGTGAAACTTGGCGACATGCCCTTCCCGGTCGAGGAAACCGACAACTCCCCCATGCCTGACGACTCTCGTGCAGATGCCGCAGTCGACGGCACAGACCTTGCCGATGCAGGCGATGCCGTGGCTGAGGCACCGTCGCTTGTAACCTCGCAGAATGAGTCGACAATGAAAGTCACCGAAAAGCCCGCGCCTGAAAAGGCGGGTCCTACCAAGGAGGAAATTGCCGAGCGCGAGCGTATCAAGCGTCAGAAAGAGGAAGCCGAGAAGCAGGCTAAGATAAAAGACCGCATGAAGAGCGGTTTCAGTAATTCCAAAAAGGGAAAAGGAGAAGCGGGTTCGCCCAACGGTAATTCCAATACGGGGGCACTGAGCGGACTTGCCGGACATGACCTGCGCGGGCGCACCGCCGAGGCGTGGGGTAAGCCTGCAAGCACCCTCTCAGGTACTGTTAAGATAAAGGTGCGTGTCAATCGCAAGGGACAAGTCATCGGGACTCCCGAATATGTGGGAGGCACCGGTCCCGCGGCGGCAAACGCCGGTGTGCGCCGCAGTTGTATTGCCGCGTCACGCCAGTCACGCTTCTCTGTCGATCTTGAGGCACCCGCCGAACAGACCGGCGTGATTACATGGAAATTTGAATAAGCTTATAATCAAGATGATGAAAAAATATCGCATACTCAATGACTCGCTCGGATGGCTCATGTTTGTCATCGCGGCGGTCACTTATCTTCTCACTCTGGAGCCCACGGCAAGTTTCTGGGACTGTCCGGAGTTCATATCGCAAGGTTATAAACTTGAAATCGGTCATCCACCGGGCAACCCTATCTTCATGCTTGCGGCACGGTTTTTCGTTAATTTCGCTCCTGACGCGCAGCATGTGGCTCTCGCCGTCAATACCATGTCGGCACTGTTGAGCGCAGGTACCATACTGCTGCTTTTCTGGACCATCACCCATCTTGTGCGCCGTCTTGTGGTGAAAGATGACGCTACAGAGATGTCGCTTGTGCAGATGCTTGTCATCTTCGGCTCGGGTGTATGCGGCTCGCTTGTCTACACATGGAGCGACACGTTCTGGTTTTCGGCTGTCGAGGGCGAGGTGTACGCCTTCTCCTCATTCTGTACCGCGCTTGTATTCTGGCTCATATTGAAGTGGGAAAACCGCGCCGACGAGCCCCACAGCGACCGTTATCTGGTGCTGATAGCCTACGTCATCGGTATCTCCATCGCGGTCCATCTGCTCAACTTGCTCTGTATCCCCGCGATTGTACTTGTATTTTACTATAAGAAGTTCAAGAATATCAGCGCAAAAGGTTCTCTGCTTGCGCTCTGTGTGTCATTTGTGATTGTCGGTCTTATCCTTTACGGACTTGTGCCGGGATTTATCGAGATGGCGCAGTATTGCGAACTGCTGTTTGTCAATGTGCTACACTGCAGCTACAATACCGGACCTGTCGTATATACCATCGTGGCACTTGCCGTGATGATATGGGCTGTCTATGAGCTTTACCGCCAGAAAAACGCGCGCATGATAAAGGTGTCGTTCTTCCTGAGTGTGTTCCTTTCCGGTATTCCTTTTATCGGTGACGGCTGGGTGGCTCCGGTGATTATATTTGTAGGTCTGCTCATCTATCTCTTCGTCTATATGAAGAAGGTGCCGGTGAGAATACTTAACGTGACGGTGCTGAGCATACTTGTCATCTTCATCGGTTATTCATCTTACGCCCTGTTGCTGATACGCTCCACGGCAAATACCCCGATGAACCAGAACGCGCCCGACAACGTATTTGCGCTAAGTTCTTATCTTAACCGAGAGCAGTACGGTGACCGCCCGCTTTTCTACGGTCAGACCTTCAATTCGGGCATTGTGTATCAGATTGATGCCCAGGGTCGTCCCCAGGCGGTCAAGAAAGAGGGCAAGACCCTTTACGGAAAGACCGTGAAGACATCTCCCGACCAGCCCGACCGCTACGAGATTGTCGGTACCAAGACCGAGTATGTGATGAATCCCGAGTTAAACATGCTCTTCCCGCGTATGTATGACGGCAAATATGCCGAGGCATACAAGGACTGGACCGGCATGAAAGGTACTCCGGTCACGGTAAATCCCTATCTTGACCGTGACGGCAATCCGTATCCGGGTCAGACCCAGAGCAAGATAAAGCCCACTTTCCTCGAAAATCTCACTTTCTTCTTCAATTATCAGCTTGACCACATGTACTGGCGTTACTTCCTGTGGAATTTCGCGGGACGCCAAAACGACATACAGGGCAACGGAGAAATAACCCACGGCAACTGGATATCCGGCATACCGCTGATTGACAACCTACGTCTCGGCGACCAGTCGCTCCTGCCCGACGACCTCGGCGCAGGCAACAAGGGTCATAACGTGTTCTACATGCTTCCCCTTATACTCGGTATTATCGGTATCGGCTGGCAGGCGTTCACCTCCAAGCGCGGTATCGAGCAGTTCTGGGTTGTGGCATTCCTCTTCTTCATGACCGGTATCGCCATCGTGCTTTATCTTAACCAGACCCCCAATCAGGTGCGTGAACGTGACTACGCGTTTGCAGGCTCCTTCTACGCGTTCTCGATATGGGTGGGCATGGGTGTTGCCGGACTGTGGCGTCTCGTGGTCAACATGACCAAGGGCAAAGAGCAGTCGCGCTCGCTCATAGGCGCCGTAATAGGCGTTGTGGTAGGTCTGTTCGTGCCCCTTCAGATGGTGTCGCAGACCTGGGATGACCATGATCGTTCAGGACGCTACACGGCACGTGATTTCGGCATGAACTACCTGTCGAGTCTTGAGCCTAACGCCATAGTGTTCACCAACGGTGACAACGATACATTCCCGCTTTGGTATGCGCAGGAAGTCGAGGGCTACCGCACTGATGTGAGGGTGGTCAACCTCTCCTACCTCACTACCGACTGGTATGTCGACCAAATGCGTGTGCCCTCTTACGAGGCTCCGGCAATCAAGATGCGTGCCACACCCGATGTCTACGCCCATGACAAGCGTCAGTTCAGCTATTTCCTGAACCCCGACACGACGAAGGTCAATGTGACTGCCGCATTAAAGGCACTCTATAGCCCGGACGCCAACAAAAACGAATGGGGTCTCTACGAGTTCAAGTATCCTAACATGTATCTGCCCGTCGACAAGGATGCTGTTGTGAAGTCGGGTCGTGTGTCGGCTGAAGAAGCTGCCGCCGTCGAGGAATATATCGACCTGAATCAGAGCGACGAGCCGGAAGGCGGCTTGCGTCTCAGCAATGTAATCGCTCTCGACATGCTTGCCACCAATGCGGCAAACGGCTGGGAACGCCCGATATATTTCGCAATGACTGTACCCGATGATTATTATCTGAACCTGTCGCCTTACATGCGCTCGACCGGTATGACCTACGAGGTCGGTCCGATCAAGAACCGTGACTTTGACGGCTATCATATCGCTGTAAATACCGACAAGGCTTATGACAATATTGTCAACAAGTTCCGCTGGGGAGGCCTTGACAAGACCACATCTGCCGACGACATATATCTCGACGAGACTATACGCCGTATGGTCAATACCACCCGTATGACCATGATTGACCTTGCCACGGCGCTTTATAACGAAGGCGTGGAGGCAGAGATATATTTCCATCAGGATAGCGTAAACATGGATGCCGCGCAGCGAGAGAAGGTGTCAACCTTCATCGCCGACCGCTACAAGCGTTCACAGACAGTGCTTGACCTTATGATGGAGAAACTGCCCGTGTATGCCGCGCCGCTCGGTGTGCTTACAGGCACCCAGATTGTCGAGCTGTATTCACGTCTCGGAGAGACGACCGGTAATGAAGCCGACAAGAAGAAGGCTCTCGAACTGCTTACCGATGAGATAAACCTCTACAAGCAGTATGTACTTTACTTCCAGACGCTCACGCCGCGGCAGTACTCGCTGTTGACCCGCAATGACAGGTATATCAACGACACTTACTTCATTCAGTTGTTGCAGCTTTATGCCGACTGTGGAGGCGACGTGGAGTCACTGATGAAGCAGCTTCAGGGCGAGGGTATCAATTTCTCGCGATATTTCAAGAGTGCTCCCGAAACCGGCAGTAAGACCCTGGAATAAGTTATCCGACAGCCGACAGTAATGTTTAAGTATATCGAACGACCGCCGCTTTTGTACCGTATCCTCTTTCCGGAGGGGGTATGGCGCATAAAGCGCAAGCGTCACAAGGTGGTGTATCTCACGTTTGACGACGGTCCGATTCCGGAGGTGACCCCCTGGGTGCTTGACCTGCTTGACCATTACGGCATAAAAGCTACTTTTTTCCTTGTCGGCGACAATGTGCGTCGTCATCCTGAACTGCTTGAGGAGATAAAGAAGCGCGGTCACAGCTGGGGCAACCACACCATGAACCACCTGCAGGGCTTCAAGGAGCGGTCACACGTGTATCTGCGCAACATCAAGGAAGCCGACGAGCTTATCGACAGCTCGCTCTACCGCCCGCCCCACGGCATCATGCGCTGGGGTCAGGCAAAGGTAATAAAAGACCATTTCAATATTATAATGTATGACCTCGTGAGCCGCGACTACTCCAAGAAGCTTAACGGCGAACAGGTGCTGCATAATGTGAAGCGTTTCGCCCGCAACGGGTCTATTATCGTGTTTCACGACTCCCTGAAAGCGGAACGCAATCTCCGCTACGCTCTTCCGCGCGCTATCGAGTGGCTTAAACAGGAGGGATATGAGTTTGCTCCCATCCAGATGTAGCGACGAGCTGCGCGATGTCGCGCTACGGCTTGGCGCGTCACGTCTCGGCATAGCCGCCGTGCATGATGTCGATGAGGCTGAGATGAAGCGTTACCGAGACTGGATTGCCGCCGGGTGTCATGGCGAGATGCAATACCTCGACCGCTACCACGACGTGCGTGTGAATCCCGCCGGTCTGCTTGCAGGAGCGCGGTCGGTGATTGTGTGTGCCTTCAACTACTATCCTCCCGCGTTGCAACGCGGCGATGCACCGCAATTTGCCTATTATTCTTACGGAAAAGACTATCACGAGGTGGTGCGCGGACGATTGTCGGCGCTTGCCGCCTATATTCATGAGACTTATGGAGGCGATACGCGCGTGTGTGTCGACACCGCTCCCCTACCCGAGCGATATTGGGCGGTTGAAGCCGGACTTGGTTTCAAGGGACTCAATTCGCAGCTTATCATCCCCGGTCTTGGCTCATATTTCTTTCTCGGTGAGATTATAACTACCGTTGAATTTGCCCCGAACGAGCGCTTGGAAGGCGATTGCGGCTCTTGCGGGGCGTGTGTAAGGTCTTGCCCCGGAAAAGCAATAAGAAACGGCGAAATCAACGCCAGGCGGTGTCTTTCCTATCTGACTATAGAATACCGTGGCGAGGCGTTGCCCGATGGTGCGCGGTTGGGGAATCATCTCTACGGCTGCGACGTGTGTCAGCAGGTGTGTCCTCATAACCGTGGATGTAAACCTACGGAAATACCCGAATTCATGCCTTCCGATGAGTTTCTCGCGCTTAACCGTGCGACACTCGATTCGCTTACCCCCGAAAAGTTTAATGCGCTTTTCCGGCATTCTGCCGTAAAGCGCACCAAACTTAAAGGACTTATGCGTAATCTTAAATATCTTGATTAGATTGACAGGCGTCGCAGTGTGTTGAGCAGGTCGCGGTTGATAGGCTTGTCGTTTTTGATTGCCTTTGAGAAAGGCACATAGACTATCTGGTCGTTGGAGATACCGATCATTACGTTTCGCTGATCCTCAAGCAGAGCATCGATTGCTGCCGAACCGAGGCGCGATGCAAGGATACGGTCGGCTGCTGTAGGCGAACCGCCTCGCTGGAGGTGACCGAGTATTGACACACGCACGTCATAGCCGGGATATTCGTTTTTCACACGCTCGGCAAGACCCATTGCTCCGCCGGTGACGGGGCTTTCAGCCACAAGCACGATTGACGAGTTCTTGCTCTTGCGGAATCCATTCTGGATGAGCTCGGCAAGCTGGTCGACCTCAGTGGAGATTTCAGGGATTATGGCTGCTTCCGCTCCGGAGGCGATTGCACCGTTAAGGGCGAGGAAGCCGGCGTCGCGACCCATTACCTCGATGAAGAACAGGCGTTCGTGGCTTGTCGCGGTATCTCGGATTTTATCGACACACTCCATGATTGTGTTAAGTGCCGTATCATAACCGATGGTCTTGTCAGTGCCGTAAAGGTCGTTGTCGATGGTACCCGGCAGACCTATGATGGGGAAGTTGAACTCAGTGGCGAAGATGCGCGCTCCGGTAAGTGAACCGTCGCCGCCTATCACCACAAGTGCGTCGATTTCGTTCTGGCGTATGGTGTCGTAAGCGAGCTGACGTCCTTCCGGAGTCTGAAATTCCTTACAACGTGCAGTCTTCAGGATGGTGCCGCCCATCTGAATTATATTGGATACATTCTGTGTCTTAAACTCAACAATCTCATTGGTTATCAACCCTTTGTAACCACGATAGATACCTTTAACCCTGAATCCGCTGAAGATTGCGGAACGTGTCACCGCACGTATGGCGGCGTTCATCCCCGGTGCGTCACCTCCTGAGGTGAGGATGCCTATGGTCTTGATTTGGGACATATTGAATAGATTTTATAAAGTGAAATACTATTACGGCAATTTGCTACAAAGTTAGTTAAAAAACAGAACCTGACAAATTAATCACAACAGATATTGCTCTACATTTTCAGGCGTGATTACCTTAAATTGCGCATCGGGATATGCCTCGGCAAATTTTGCCGGGACTTTGACGTTCTTTTTTGCCGGATTCCATTTGATTTCGATTGCTGTCATCACTCCGTCGTTTTCTTCGATGATATCTATCTCTTTTTGTTGTGTTGTACGCCAGAACCACATTTTTCCGAATGAGCGTTCGTATGCAATCTGTTTCACACGTTCAGCGACTACAAAGTTTTCCCACAGTGCGCCCACATCGTCCCGGCTTTCGATGTTTCTGAAATCTCTTATCACCGAATTACGTATTCCAAGGTCGTAGAAATATATTTTCCTGCTGTTTTTCAGCTCGTTTCTCAAGTTTCGGGCATAGCTTCCCAAACGGAATACGATGAAATTCTGCTCAAGAATATCGATGTAGCGTTCTACCGTTTTGGGGTCAAGATCAATAAGCATTCCTATTTCCCGGTAGGATATTTGATCGCCAATCTGTCGCGCCAGTGCCTGAAGCAGCCGCTCAAGCTTTTCCGGTTTTGAAATTCCGTCTAATTGAAGAATATCTTTGTAAAGATAGCTTGTCGAGAGCTCCATAAGCACTTCCTTTTCATTTCCGGGTGATGTGACCGTCTCCGGATAATAACCGTAAATCATGCGGTGGGGAAGTAGTCTTAATTCGGTTAATAAACTGTGATGTTCAACCATCTCTTTGAATGAGAGCGGGTACATTGTAAACTCTCTTTTACGACCGGTTAGTGTCTCGTTCACCTTCGATGCAAGCTGAAACGACGAACTGCCTGTAGCTATTACCTGGACTCCGGGTATCTGGTCGGTAACAAGCTTGATTTTTAGTCCGATATCAGGTACACGTTGTGCTTCATCAATGACAAGATATTTGTTGTTGCCTAATATTGTCTTGAATCGTTCTGATGTCATATTTTTTAGCAACTCTTGGATATCAAGGTCATCTCCATTCATCCAGAGTGTGTTTTCGCTATTTCCAAATAAGTCTTTTAATAGGGTGGATTTCCCTACTTGACGTGCGCCCATTATTATTATCGCCTTGTTGCCTCCAAGGAGTTTCTTTATCTGCGGCTGAAGTTGTCTGTTTATCATATATTTGACTTTTTGCAAAGATAGCAAAAAATCGATGCAATTCCTCAAATATTCATATTTTTGTGGATTCGATTCCTCAAATATTCAAATTTTTGCGGATTTGATTCCTCAAAATTCATAATTTTTGTGGATTCCAGGGTCAGTAAATCGGCAAAATAATAGAAAAAAGATGAGGGTGTTGCGAAATAGCAATTATCTGTCGCGACGCGGGCTTGCTCCCACACAAAGTCACTGACTTAAGGATTTTGCCCGGAATGGGCAAGATGTCGTTAACGCGGGTAGCCCCGAATGGGGCACCCGTGGCACACAAGCCTTACCAAACTATACAACCCTGAAACGGATTGCATAAATACGTGCTAATCAAGTAGCTATGCAACCCACTTCGGGGTTGAGATACAGGGAGAGGGGCTCTTGAGCCACGGGTATGCCTTCGGCATTACCCGCGGTAAACGAGATGAATCCCCTTGCGGGGATTTACGATTCATGCGCCTTAAGTTAGTGACTTTGTATGGGAGCTCGCCCGATGCATGAGGGTACAAAAATGGCTGCGTCAAGATTTTGACACAGCCATTTTATAAGTTATACGAGGGATTAATCCTCAGTCACGTCTTCCTCGATTGAGAAATCATCGGGAAACTCGCTGTCGGAAATGTCGTCAAGCTGTTCTTCATCAGCTGATTCTTCCTTTTCTTCAGGACTCTTTTTCAGTTTGGGCTTTTTTGAACCGCCCGCGCTCTCCCCCGACTTGAGTGCTTCCATGATTTTTGCTTCCAGTTCGTCAGCAAGTTCGGGATTGTCGGCAAGCATACGCTTTGCCGCTACGCTGCCCTGGGCAAGTTTCGAACCGTCGTAGCTGAACCATGAGCCGCTTTTGTTGATGATGCCAAGCTCTGTACCGAGGTCGAGGATTTCACCGGCACGTGAGATGCCCTCGCCAAACATGATGTCAAACTCGGCGCGCTTGAATGGGGGGGCAACTTTGTTTTTCACCACCTTGACCTTGGCGTGACGGCCGAGCACATCCTCGCCATCTTTGATGGAGGTTGCAGCGCGGATATCGACGCGTACCGAAGCGTAGAATTTCAGCGCGTTACCACCCGTGGTGGTCTCCGACGGACCAAACATCACACCGATTTTGTCGCGCAGCTGATTGATGAAGATGCAGCAGGTATTGGTGCGCGAGATTGTACCCGTGAGCTTGCGCATAGCCTGCGACATCAGTCGCGCCTGCAGACCTACGTTGCGGTCGCCCATGTCGCCGTCAATTTCGCTTTTCGGAGTGAGGGCGGCTACCGAGTCAACCACAATTATGTCGATTGCCGACGAGCGGATAAGCTGCTCGGTGATTTCAAGAGCCTGTTCGCCGTTATCTGGCTGCGCGATAAGCAGATTGTCGACATCCACGCCGAGCTTCTCAGCATAGAAGCGGTCAAATGCGTGTTCGGCATCGATGATGGCGGCTATTCCTCCACGTTTCTGAGCCTCGGCTATTGCATGAATGGCAAGAGTGGTCTTACCGGATGATTCCGGACCATATATTTCGGTGATACGCCCGCGCGGATATCCGCCCACGCCGAGCGCGTAGTTAAGGCTTATCGAGCCGGTGGGAATCACGTCGATATCCTCCACGCGGTCATCGCCAAGCTTCATGATTGCGCCGCGCCCGTAGTTCTTCTCTATCTTAGCCATCGCCTGAGCAAGCGCCTCATTTTTGGCTGCCTTAGGGTCGACAGGTGCCGCGCCTTTCTTTATAGCTGGTTTCTTAGGTTTTTCCATGATTTCAGTCGTTTAAATGTTTTATGCAAAGATAACTCCGAATCCATGCAGATTTGCGGCACAACCAAGTTAAAAAACAATAAAAGTTGTCAGGTTTCAGTTTTTAGTTTTCAGATAAGATACAAAAAGACAGAAAATCAAAAGAGTTTTCAGATGGGGTCGTTAAGGTCACTAACGTCACTAAGGTCATTAAAGACCCGCTTCGCGATGACGACTGAACTCTGACGACTGACAATTCCCCTCTCTCTTTTGACCTTATGTCCTTCCGTATCTCTGAAAACTGACAGCTGATAACTGAAAACTCAAAATTGTTTGTCAGGTATAATAAAATTGGCTAATTTTGCAGTAATGTCAGGACTTAACCCCCATCACGAAGCTACGCTTCGGGAGGTTGTCGCCGAGCTTTCCGCCGGGGAAAACCTCGTTAATATATGCCCATCACAGTGGCGTGGCGAACCGCTGCCCTCGCAGCAAGCGGTCAAGGAAATCATTACTCTTTCGCGAGCCATAATCTTCCCGGGATTTTTCGGAGACAGCGACGTGACGCGTGAAAACCTGCTCTACTTCACGGGGCTATGGTCGGAGAAGCTTTACAAGCTGCTTATCGACCAGATACACGCAGGACTGTCGATGGATATCTGTACGGAGGATGCGCCGGAATTTGCCGCAACCGAACGCATCGCCGCCTCGAAGGCAGCGGCATTCATGGCACGGTTACCGGAGCTGCGCAGACTGCTTAACGCCGACGTGCGCGCCACCTATTACGGCGACCCTGCGGCGACTTCAATCCAGGAGGTGATATATTGCTATCCGGGCATACGCGCCATCTGCAACTACCGCATAGCCCACGAGCTCGTGTTGCTCGACGTGCCGATCATACCGCGCATGATAAGCGAGGTGGCACATGGAGAGACGGGGGTTGACATACATCCCGCCGCAACGATAGGGGAGTCATTCACCATCGACCACGGCACCGGCATAGTGATAGGAGCCACGGCGATAGTGGGCGACAACGTGAAGATATATCAAGGCGTGACACTCGGGGCGAAGAGCTTCGACCTCGACAAAGACGGAAACCCTGTCAAGGGAGAGCCGCGTCACCCGATTATCGGCAACAATGTAATCATCTATTCCAACGCCTCCATACTCGGCAGAATCACCATCGGCGACAATGCGGTGATAGGGGGTAACATCTGGGTGACGGAGAATGTAGCCGCCGGAGAAAGGCTCATACAGGCAAAAGCAAATAATGTATTAAGAATAAAACATTGATGGAAACGGAAACTTACGAAATGGTAGCAAAGACCTTTCAGGGTCTTGAAGATGTACTTGCCGACGAACTGCGGGCACTCGGGGCACAGAATGTGACCCCCGGGCGACGTATGGTGGCGTTTGAAGGCGACAAAGAGCTCATGTACAGGGCAAATCTCAGCTGTCGCACGGCGTTGCGCATACTGAAACCGATTGTTAAGTTTACCGCCGGAGACCCCGACACGCTCTACGAGATGACCAAGGAGTATGACTGGAGCACCCTGCTCAGCCCCGACAAGACATTCTCGATAGACTCGGTCGTCAACTCCGAACTGTTTAACCACTCGCGCTATGTGACTTACCGCGTCAAAGACGGCATAGTCGACTTCTTCAAGGACCGCTACGGCGCCGACAAGCGCCCCGGCGTAAGGCTTCAGGATGCCGACGTGATGATTAACGTGCATATCGACGGCAACCGCGTGACGCTGTCGCTCGACTCTTCGGGCGAGTCGCTTCACAAGCGCGGCTACCGCGTGGCGCAGACCGAAGCCCCCATCAATGAAGTGCTCGCCGCCGGTATACTCATGAAGGCGGGATATGACGGGAGCTGCCCGCTCGTAGACCCGATGTGCGGTTCCGGCACATTCCTCATCGAGGCTGCGCTCATCGCCGCCAATATCAATCCGGGTGTGTATCGCCGCAATTTCGCCTTCGAGCAGTGGAAGGATTTCGACGAGGAACTTTTCGAGAGCCTCTACAACGATGACAGCAACGAGCGCGACCCCGAATTCAAGATATACGGCGCTGACATCTCCCCCAAGGCAATCGCCATCGCCGAGAAAAATATCAAGCAGGCAGGCGTGGGCAAATATATCGACCTTGAGATAAAACCTCTGTCGAAGTGGGAGGAAACACCCGCCGACGGCATACTCGTCACCAATCCTCCTTACGGAGAGCGCATCTCGGTCGACGACATGGACGGTCTATACGAGATGATAGGCAACAAGCTCAAGAAGGTATTCAAGGGCTATCACGCATGGATTATCGGCTACCAGGACGACTATTTCAAGAAAATAGGGCTTGCCCCGTCGCAGAAGCTCCCGATGCTCAACGGCTCGCTGGAGTGTGAACTTCGCGAGTATGTAATCTTCGAGGGCGACTACAAGAGCTTCCGCCGCGAAGGCAACACGCTCCACACACGTCAGGAAGACCGCGAAGAGCGCGGAAAGAAAAAAGATTTCCGCCGCATGAGCGACGAGGAATGGCGCAGCACGGCGCGCAAAAAAGGATTCGGCGGCAAAGACGGCGACCGCGAGGACAAACGACGCGGGGGCGACTTCAAGAAGAAGCGTTCGGCGCTTGAAGAAAAATACAAGGCTAAGCCGGTAGGAAAAGCGCGCCGTCAGGAACGCGAGGAGCGCGAGTCACGCTTCCGCGACGAGCACCGCAAGGAATTCCGTCCCGAAAGAGGCAGGAAGAAAGATTTCCGTAACGAACCCCGTAAAGAGTTTACCCGCGACAACAACCGTAACTCTACCCGTGACAACGCTCCTGAAACCGTGTCGGAAAACCCGCTCGCAGTGCGCCGCAACGAGAAAGCGCTGAAAATGATACAGGGCAAGCAACCGAGTATTCCCGTAATGCGCTCGCGCAAGGGCTGGAAACGCGGCGATGAGGGCAACACGGGCAATACCACCAACGAATAAACCAATCAACAATCAACCATAATTACAGACATGAGTGCTTATAACATTCTCCTTCTTGGATCCGGTGGCCGTGAGTCGGCACTGGCGTGGAAAATCAACCAGAGTCAATCGCTGCGCAAGCTGTTCATAGCTCCCGGCAATGGCGGCACATCGCAATATGGTACCAACGTCGACCTTTCACCGCTTGATTTCCCCGCAGTGGAACAATTCGTGAAAGACAACGACGTGAAAATGATTGTGGTAGGCAACGAGGATCCGCTCGTAAACGGCATCTATGACTATTTCAAGGATAGCGGCATCACCGTGGTAGGACCAAGCAAGGCAGGCGCGGCTCTTGAAGGAAGTAAGGACTTCGCGAAACGCTTCATGGAGCGTCACAACATACCTACGGCACGTTACCGCAGCTTCTCCGCCGACACCATCGAGGAAGGCTACAAATTTCTCGAGACACTCAATCCTCCATACGTGCTCAAAGCCGACGGTCTTGCCGCCGGAAAAGGCGTATTGATAATTCCTGATCTCAACGAGGCTAAAAAATCACTGAAAGAGATGCTTTCGGGCATGTTTGGCAAGTCATCGGCAACTGTTGTAATCGAGGAATTTCTTTCAGGCATCGAGTGTTCCGTATTTGTACTTACCGACGGCAAGGATTACCGTGTGCTGCCGGTAGCTAAGGATTATAAGCGCATAGGCGAAGGCGATACCGGGCCAAATACAGGAGGAATGGGAGCGGTAAGCCCCGTGCCGTTTGCCGATGAGACATTCATGGAAAAGGTGCGCACCCGTATCATCGAGCCAACTGTCAAAGGACTTGCCGAAGAGGGTATCACTTACCGCGGCTTCATATTCTTGGGTCTTATCAACGTAGGTGGAGAGCCTATGGTGATTGAATACAACGTGAGAATGGGCGACCCCGAGACCGAGGCTGTCATGCTACGCATAGAGAGCGATCTCGTGGAGCTTATGGAAGCTGCCGCCAACGGCAATCTCGGTGACAAGCCCATGATAATCGACCCGCGCACCGCCGTGACCGTGATGATGGTGTCGGGCGGCTATCCCGGTGAATACCGCAAAGGCATGATTATCGAGGGACTTGACGATGTACGCGACAGTATAGTGTTCCACGCCGGGACAAAGCAGGGAGCGGGCGACCGTGTGCTGACATCAGGCGGCAGGGTACTGTCGGTAAGCTCTTACGGCAAGGATATCGAGTCGGCGCTTGCCCGCAGTTACGACAGCATAAAACTGATAAACTTTGACGGAAAATATTTCCGCCGCGACATAGGCCGTGATCTCATGGCTCTACTTGACGACAAAAAGTAGTGAAAGAGCAAGAGCTTACACGACTACTACATTCCCGCTACGGTTTCATGCTGATGCTGTTTGCGTCAGTGACAGGAACCGTGGCGGCATGGTTTATGGGTGATGTAGTCCACGTGGCAGGCAACAGCGGCTTCGGGCTGCCGTCGGCTAACGAATGGATTTCCGACAACGCCCTGTCGCTTGCCGTTAGTCTCGGACTTAATATCGTCATCTCTTTCCTGCTCCTCTACATCAACCGCCGCTTCAACATCATACGCTCTGTGTCGATGCTCTTCGCCGGGATGTTTCTTGTCATGCAGGCAGGACAACCGTCGCTGATGGGACAGCTCTATGACGGGTCGGTGATGTGTTTTCTCATCCTGCTCGCCATAATACCGTTTTTCTCCACATTCCAGCGTCCCGACCGTACGCGGCGCATATTCCTGTCATTTTTCCTTATCAGCTTCGGCTCGCTCACCGGATATGCCTACGCGGTGTATCTGATTGTATTCCTCATCGGATGCTTCCAGATGCAGTGCCTCACTTTCAAGGGACTCCTCGCAGCGGCTACCGGCATATTCACCCCTTACTGGATACTCTGGGGCTTCGGCATAATCAGCCTGTCATCGTTCAGGATGCCGGAATTTATCAATATATTTGACGCGCTCGAAGGTCACGACCTCGCACAGATTGTCGTGTACACCAGCGTCAACCTCATCCTGGGTGTCGGGTTCGGAATATTCAACATGATAAAAATATACAGCTACAACGGCAGGGCGAGAGCTTACAACGGTTTCTGGATTATCCTTACAATAATCACAACGCTCTTTGTAGTAATTGATTATACCAATCTTATAATATATCTGCCCATATTGAACTGCTGCACGGCAATCCAGATAGGACACTTCTTCACAATCAATAACACACGGCGAACATATATACCTATCTGTTGTATATATGTAATATATATCGCACTTTACATCTGGAGCATAACATTATGAAAATAATAATCGAGAAAAACATACCCTTCATAAAAGGTATGCTTGACAATGTGGCGGAGGTAAGCTATCTGGCACCCGATGAAATCAATGCCGCAGCGATGCGCGACGCCGATGCCCTCGTGACGCGCACACGCACACGCTGTGACGCATCGCTGCTTGACGGGTCAAAATGCCGTTTTATCGCCACTGCAACGATAGGCACCGACCATATAGACCTTGATTATTGCCGCAGTCACGGAATCACGGTAAAAAACGCTCCCGGGTGCAACGCCCCCGCTGTGGCGCAATATGTGTTTGCTGTCATAGCAAAGCTAAGAGGACTCGATACCGGATTTACCCTCGGCGTGGTGGGAGCCGGACATGTAGGGTCTATCATAGTTGACTGGGCAAAAGGGATGGGGATAAAAACACTTGTATGCGACCCTCCGAGAGCCGATGCCGAAGGGAAAGATGGATTTACCGATATTAAGGAGATAGCGCGGAAATGTGATGTCATTACATTTCACACTCCCATGACACGTGACGGCAAGTATCCTACATTTCATCTGCTCGACCGCAATCTCGTCGACAAGATGGAGCGCAAGCCGCTTATAATAAACAGTGCCCGCGGACCGGTAACCGATACACAGGCACTGCTATATGGATTACATAGCGGAAAGATAGGTTTCGCGGCTATTGATTGCTGGGAAAACGAGCCGGGCATATCACCCGAACTGCTCGACCTCGCAGCTGTCGCCACCCCACACATCGCGGGATATTCACGCGAGGGCAAGATACGCGCCACCCGCATGTCGCTCGACTCCCTGACCTCCTACTTTGGATTACCGAAGGTGGAGATGGCTGAAAAAGTGCCGGAAGGAGCCGCTACCGGTGTCACTCTCGCTTCAGTGGCGTCAAGCTACAATCCGCTTGACGATACAGAAGCCTTGAAGTCGTCGCCTGAATCATTCGAGAAGCTGCGCAACACCTACAATTACCGCGATGAAGCGCGTTGATTGAATATTACAATTACCGCGATAAGACGCGGTGATTACTTGAACTGCAATTCGTAAAGGTCGAAAAGCGGTGTCGATTTCACCGGTGAGTCAATGACAAGATATATACCATGCTTGCCCTTTACACCCTTCATGCCTGAGAGAAGCACGTCAATGTCGTTACGTGCAGCTTCCATATCCTTTGAAAGGGTAAACGACCCAATCTTCTTACCGCCTTTCTTCTCCCATGGAGAGTCAAGCATCACATTGACGGTGGCATCTTGTCCGAGCGGCATGATGTCAAGCAGAAGGTGAGACACCTGAGCATTATCGAAGTTAAAATACTTGTATCCCACTATCGAGCCTGCCGTATTGTTTACCACCGGAGCTGTGTTCTCACTCAGGTCGTAAGGCTTCTTGAAGCGGTCAGAGTCACCGTAACATGGCTTCACATACGAGCCTGTAAAAAGAAAATCAGGGTAGGAGTGACCGACCTTGGAGGGACCGGTGTAATAGCAGGCGATACCTGCCGGGTAACGCTTCAACGGATTCAGACCTTCAGTCTCGAAACCTTCCGAGGTGTATTCCGCCTCCGATATCACCACCTTTCCTCCCTTGCCTTCCTCGACGGTAACCTCAATAGGTGCAACCATCGCCTGACGGGCATATTCGTTGGTGCCACACTGGCGGTGGTAGAACACGTACCACTTCCCGTTGATTTCAATTATACTGCCGTGGGTATTACCGTAAGGAGTCGCCGTCGGTATGATATTACCGTCAGCATCAGTGTCACGACCGCGACCGTCTATTATCGTGCCGCCATAAGTAAACGGACCGAGCGGATTATCGCTGTAAGCATAGGCGAGGGTATAATTGGATGCGGGCAGTCCGAAATCGCCGTCATTACTCCAGCGGCTATATATGAATACATATTTATCCTTGATTTTGCGCATAGATGATGCCTCAAAAAATCGGAACACCTTATCCTGGTCACGAGCAGGAATCATATCCTCTACTATCTTGCAGCCCGGCTTGACAGTAGCCATTGTCGCCGGGTCTATCTCTGCGGCAAATGACTTTTCAAAGCCCCAGTAGCCGTACACTCTACCATCGTCATCCACGAGCACACCCGGGTCGAAGCGGAATATTCCGTCAGTTACATCGGGATTTTCCTTGCTCCAGTTGCTTACGGTAAAAGGACCGTCGGGACGTGATGCACGTGCAATCATGCCGTTTCTGCCACCAGCCTGATTATTCGGATACAGGTAATAGGTCTTTGTACCGTCGGGTGCGACAACCTCTGCCACGTCCGGTGCAAAAAGCACGTCACCGATGCCTCCGTCATTGAGCGGCTTGCCGTGGGCATTTAGTTTCGACTCAAATATCACTCCGTCATAACGCCAATTGGTAAGTGAATCGACCGGAGCCGACCATACAACCTGTTCAAGCCCGCAATATTCTGTCTTGCGCGAATCATGCGAGCCGTATATGTACACACGGAATTTCCCCGGATTATCCGGGTCTTCAAACACGTAGGGTTCACCGTCGGGAATATATTCCCACAAAGGCAGGAAAGGATTAGCCGCATACACGCTCCCTGCCGGAGCCAAAGAAGCCACAGCAACAGTCATTGCAGCCACGGTCTTTACAAAATCACCTGATATTTTCATGCTATAGTCATAATAGGGGGTTAGTACCTCTGTTTTGTTAGAAAACAAAGATACGAGTAAGCGGGCGTAATGCCAAATTGTCGCTCTAAAAAATATTATTCACCCCATTTCAGCGGATGGCATACATCCCTGATATCAACCGACTCATCAAGTGGTTTCGTCGAATAGCAGGGCCATATCTTCAGCTTGGGCGAAAATCCGCCCTCATTCCACTGGGTCTTTACGTATGAGGCTCCGGAATTCCACCATTCATGCCATTTGTCATACTCCCGCTGGGTGTGTGCGCGCCGCAGTTCGCTGCCACCTGTCGAGGCAAATATGCGGTTAGGGTCGAAAGTCCCGCTCTTGTCATCACGCTTATAAAGACCTATCGCCTTAATTTTTTCCGAGTCGGGAGTCTCGCTGTCGCCGAATTTCAGACACACGTAGTTCTTTTGTCCTGAACAGCCGCCGGGAAGCGCATCATCGCCGCGACGGTAATAATAGTCTGGTGTGTCATCGACAAACTTTATATCGACAATACCGTCACACTCACTTGAATGGTCAAGCGAATAATACCAGTAATGGTCCACATTATCAAGAATAGCGGGATAGTAATCATTCTGGGTGGTCTCGACCGCATACCCGACATCATAAGGTGAAAACTTGTTTGCCATCAGCGGATAGTAGATACGGTATTCGCCTGTGCGCACATCCTTGTCTATAAACGAAGATGGCTCACCTTTTTTATGACCGTTTTTGCCGTCACGCATGATAAAATCGGCAACCACTATCGGTGACTTCGCCACAGAGGCGCGTGAATGTTTTTCCATATATTTGACGCGCTCATTTGACAAGTGGGTTAACACTCCTGTCACGCGCTTTATCGCCGCGCTGTCTTTCGGTGTCTTCCGGTCTCCGAGCATGGTGTCATATATATTGACCACATTCAATCCTATGTCCTCTATCTGGGTAAGACTCCAGTCGGGGTCATTCTCATCTTTAGATGGCACATCAGATGACAGACGGTAGCCGATTACCGACCATTTGTCGCTCTGGCTGCTGTCGTTGAAACCGTCAATCCACTTCGCAGCATCATTATCATTCATGTTACCGCCCACACAGTCGTAATAGCTGACCGCCTTTGACGCGCTGTTGTAAGAGGAGTTTTTGTAACTTACGTCAAAGGAGCCTTTTATGTAAGGCGAGTTTTTGCTTGTATAGATAAATACCCAGCCCTCGCCCGAGCCGGAGGGTCGTGAACCGGTCATTTCAGCCGAGGCATCGACTGCTAGAGAGTGTTCATATACATTTTCCTTACGCCCGTAGATATAGAGACATCTTCCGCCAAATTGTGCCTGAGTTATCACGTCAGTACCCCAGCGGTTAAGAAATTCCTCGGCATTGAAAGCAGTCGCATCTTTCGGCGTCACTATCTGCCTGATATAATCGGGATTGACAAGTGCCAGGAAGAGTGAGTCGGGTAGGGGATTGTTGTTGCTTTTACGAAATTTATCCATGAGTATTTTCACCTCGGCTTTTCTCACTGTGTAGATATTCATGTAATATTCATAGTCATGACTCTCCTTGAAGGTCTCGCCGATACCGAATGTAAATGAACCGGAAACCGAATATTTGTCAATCCATTTTTCCTGAAGGAGGAAATTTGCCTTTGCCGCCTTCTTGAAATTCACACCCACATTGACTCCGTATGACTCCATCATGCTTGATGAGGTTGCCTCGTTTATCTCAAACATCTTCTCGACATTGGCGGTAGTGTTGACGCTCACATATTTTTCACCCAGTTCCGACAACCTGTCGTATAGAATCACCGATTCCGTAGTGTTGCCGACCTCGTTGAAACATACCGTGCCCTTGCCGAGACTTTCGGAATACACTGACAGCATCGCATTGCCCGATGCGCGTCCGGCATTACCGCTCTCCGCCGCCTGCATGTTTTTAGCCACAATAATAATATTACGAGCTTCCGAAGGGCAGCCCTTAGGCGCTACCTTCACCGGGACCATCACAATATTGCGGTCAACCGGAAGCCGGTTGCTCACACGGATAAAATTCTTGTCATCCTCTTTAATCCTCGTGAAGGCGAGCGGCGAGTCGTCAGGTATCTCCACATCGACCTCACCTTGAGTATTGACTTCGACAAGTTTTTCATCATCATTGGCAAAATCCATCACATACACCATATTGCCATGCACAATATCGCTGACACCGTCAACGGGGATGTAAGTTGATTCACCACCGGGCTCGTCATTATCACTGCATCCGGTAAAAGAAAGGATGACAGCCGCGCTAACTAAAATACGAAATACTTTTCCCATAATTATATTTATATTTTGCTTACAAATATAATCAGCGCGGCAATAGATTTACAACAGACAGAATAGACAACCGATAGATTACCGTCATACAGTGATAGATAGATTGCCATCGGCTTATTGATTATAAATTTTAATAAGTAATTTTGCAGTGTAAAAAACAACCTTAACCCACTCTTGTCATGAGAGCAATTCCGGCAATTCTAATAATCATACTTCTATTATCGGCTTGTCACGCTACTCCCGAACATCAAGGGGATGACCGGCGCGAGACATCCTCTTTATCACGTAAGGCATGGGAAATGCACCACCGGGGTGAACCGGCGGAAAAATTCATAGCCATGCAGATAAAAGCTGTCGAGCAGATGCGCCAGGGATTGACCGATGACAATCCTGTCGAGGTTTTGGAACAACTCGGATTTTTCTACAATTACATAGGCGACTATCCTTCGGCTCTGCGCTATTACCGCGAGGCGATTGACTCATTGCAGTCAATTCCCCTGAACATGCGCAATGAAGGGGCGATACAGCTTTTCGGCGACCTGAGTTCGCTTTATTCTGTTGTAGGCATTATGGACAAGGCTATAGAATACAGCGACAGCGCGATTGTCGAGAGCAACCGGCAGAACGGCAGGATGCTTGCCGACGTATATCGTTTTCGCGCCGGTATATTTCAGGCAAACGACATGATACCCGAGGCTCTGGAATGTTACGACCTTGCGATGAAGGCGGTTGAATCACGAAACACTGTCGCAAGCAAAGACAAACTGAAGGCGATAATTTCCTCGGAAAAGGCAGGACTTCTCATCGAGACTTGCAAGGGAAATTCCGACACTATTGACAACGCCGTAAAGGCAATAGAAGCGTCACTGAAATATGACGACATGGACGATGCTTACCGTAACTTCTCTCTCGGTCTCGGCTATATAAAACAAGGAAAACTACAGCAAGGTCTGAAACTTCTTACTGAATCGGAGGCATCATTCCGCGAACAGGGCGACGCCGAGATGCTCTATTTCACCGACTGCGAGCTTATGGACCTGTATGCCCGTCATGCACAATATGAAAAAATGGCACAGCTCTACCCTTCGTTTATCGAGGCGACCGACTCCTTCCGCAACGATGAAAAAGACCGCGCACTGATAGGAGCGATGATAAAATATGACCTTCAGGCAAGCGAAGACCGCAACAAGATACTTGACCTGAAGCTTGACATCGAGCGCGACAGGTCGATAATAGCCTATATCATCACAGGCGCGTTAATCATTATCCTTGTGAGCTGCATTGTCATCTTCTATCAGCGCAACAAACTGCAACGTCAGAAACGTATCATGCAGGAACATGAGCTTAGCTGGCTTAACGAGCGTGTCGGCGTACTTGAAAAGGACCTCTCTGCAGGGATGAACTCCAACACCACCATACTGTCATCGCCACAGCTCATCACAGGAAATTCGGAAGGAAAATTCAGGCGCGCATTCAATGTGTTATATCCCGGATTCATACCTACTCTGAAGAAAGATCATCCGCAACTATCGACCAACGATGAACTGCTGTGCATGCTCTTGTATCTGCACCATACTACCGACGAAATCTCGGTATATCTCGGTATCACGCGCGCGAGCGTCAATACCGCGCGTTATAGGCTGCGTTCAAAACTTGGTCTCGCAAAAGAGGTTGACCTCGATGAGTTCATTACTTCAGTTAAGACACAGAAGCAACCCGACGGTGACCTCAACGCACCGAAGTGACAATCGTGGATGTGGCTCCGCGCCAAGGTAACACTCCCCAATAACGCTTGTAGCACACTGTCACTTCACGCCCTGTGCCCTTGGCAGCGGCAAGTTTACGTGCAACCTCGTCATTATCCACAGAGAACACGAAATCACGCGAATAGGGACGTGTGGAATCTATGAGTGCAGACTGCACAAGCATCTGCCCTTCCCATGTCTTGAACAACATCCCCTGACGCTTGAAATCGACCACATATCCCCGCTCTTCCATATCAGTCTCGTAGGGGTTGATATAACGCATCCATGTCACGGCAGCAACAACTACGACAATTATGGCAAAACCCCACCATAAAATGCGGCGCATTTTATGACGTTTTTTGGGCTTCTCAGGCATCTGCGGACTACCTGAATCGGCAGGTGCGCCACCGTCAAACTTAATCACCGGGTCTGTCTTCTCTTCTGAGAGAAAATTATCGGGTTTAGAGTCAAGATCCATAATGATAAGGGATTATTGTTTCAAATTTCGTGGGGCATTCTTCTTGTCAAGTGCGATTGATATGAAGGCATACAATCCGAGAATAACGAGCATACAGGTCTGTGAGCCCCATACTATCGTCGCGAAAGCCGCCGCCCTGTTATATTCAACTCCATATATGCCAAGCGCAAAGATAATGGCAAGATGCCATGGACCGAGACCTCCGTTGCTCGGGATTCCCATAGATATGCTTGACAATACAAATGCTACAAGAGCGCATATTATACCAAGGTCGGCTGTAAAGGAAAATGCAAAATACGCGAGATAAAGCTGAAAGAAATAGCAGCCCCACACACAGGCGGTAAGAAGCAGCCATTTTCCTTTATGAGGCATTGTTGCAACCACTGCAAAACCGTTCCAGAGGTTCCTGACTGCCTGACGTACACCAACCACCCATTTATGAGTGCTTTTGGTGGTAAAGAGCCACACGACAAGTGCTATACCCACAACTGCAAGCCCCCATAGCCATGGTGAATGTAGCATGTTGAGCATACCCTGATAAGTCTCCGGATATTTCTCACCGAACGCCACAAATGCAGGACGGGCGATAAAAAAGGTGACGAGAGTAAGTAACAGCACAGTCGCGGTATCGGCAAGACGGTCGCATACCATCGAGCCGAAAACGGTGGTGAATTTCGCGTCCTGACGCTTCGCTATATATCCCGTACGCCACAGTTCCCCGAGGCGCGGGGCAAGGAGATTGACGGCGTATGTGCCGAATATACTCCATACAAGCGGGGGAAGAGGTACGCGTATATCAAGAGCATCAAGCTGGATACGCCATCTCATAGCGCGGAATATGTGGGAAAAGATGCTCACAATGAGTGCAATGGCAATCCACACATAATCGCAATGACGGATTTCTTCGACGATGACATTGACATCAATCTTTGAATATAGATAGAAACAAAGACACACGCTTAATGCCACAGGCAATCCATACTTTATGATATTCCGCAGTATATCGCTCTTTTTCTTTTCCAAAACAATGTCTTTAAAATGGATAATTAACTCTCAAGTAAGCCCTAAGAATTTGTTTATATGCACTTTTACCTGCAAAGATACAACAAAGATACGAAAGTGAACACCAAATAGAAAAAGAATGTCATCGTCCAAGTTCCCCGAGGTCTCCAAAGTCATTAAGCTCATTAATGTCGTTAACGACATTAGAAAACGAAAGACAAAAAACTCTATAATTAAAAGTTGGTATTATTGGTCAAAATGTCGAATAATAGGTATAAAATTTGGTATTATTCATAAAAAAGATGATTTTTGTACTCTTAAAGGAATAGAAAAAAAGACAGACTAACATGACTCAGCGAGACGTAGGAATTTCACATATAGCCAATATAAAGAACTTTTCAACCGATTTCAGCAGTTTCGGAAAAGATTATGTATTTTCACATATAACACCTGAAGCCAACACATATCCGGGTACTTTGCTCGACAATCCCTGGCGTTTTGACGGACTCACGCTTATGCTCGCGCTAAAAGGCGTCAAATCTATCAATATAAACATGGAGACCATAGAGGTGACTCCAAACTCCGCAATTATCACAGGACCCAACGCTATTATAAGTACTGCTGAAGTCGATTGGGAGAATATCGAAGCATATACCCTTTTTATATCCAAGGAATTCATGATGGATATAAACCTTGATGTAAATGTGATTAATGTCAGGCAGCAGTTTCAGAAACGCAGACCGGTAGTAGCCCTGACCGATGACGAGACGCTGTTGCTTCGCCGCTACCTTGAACTGCTTCATCTCAATGCAAAAAACCGTGAAATGTCGCTTTATGTTAAGAGCATCGCACGTAATCTTATCTCTGCGCTCGTATATGAAATGATGGAGATAGCCGCGAAGCATGACGAAATAACAGAGGATGACGATGAACGATATAAGTCGCGCCGACTCGGATATGTAAGAGATTTCATGCAGCTTATCAACAGATACCATACTAAGGAACGATCGGTAGGATTTTATGCCGACAAACTATACATATCGCCCAAGTATCTATCTCTTATAATAAAGGAAAGTACCGGAAAGAGCGCGGCACAATGGATTGACGAGTGTGTGATAATGGAGGCAAAAAACATGCTCCGTTTTTCCGGGAAAAACATACAGCAGATAGCTTACGAACTGAATTTCAGCAATCAGTCATCGTTCGGCAAATTTTTCAAGCATCTTACCGGCATGTCACCCACGGAATTTCAACGCTCGTGAAAATTTAGTACCTTTGCAGCATGAAAAAGAAAAGTATCTGGGACCTGCATAGAGTAACCGCCGAGGAATTCAAGGGACAAAAAAAATCGCCGCTTGCGGTGGTGCTTGACAATGTACGCAGTCTTAGCAATGTGGGTGCGGTGTTGCGTACATGCGATGCCTTTGCCGTAGAAGAGGTGCAGCTTTGCGGTGTCACGGGTACACCTCCGTCACCGGAGATACACAAAACCGCCCTCGGAGCCGAGGACTCTGTCTACTGGTGCCACTACGACAACACCCTTGACGGCATAGCTGACCTAAAACGCCGCGGATTCATAATCTGTGTGCTTGAACAAGTCGAGGGAAGCGTATCATTGGAAAAATTCACACCTGAAGAAGGCAAAAAATATGCTGTCGTTGCAGGCAACGAGGTAAAGGGAGTGGCGCAGGAAGTGGTCGATGCCGCCGATATTTGCATAGAAATACCGCAGGCAGGTACCAAACACTCATTAAATGTCTCGGTAAGTGCCGGTATCGCCTTATGGCAGCTCTATTCGAGGATACTAAATCAATAATGGAACGATGAACCGCCGAGAAACTCCCTCAACAACGATGTGGAGGGTATAAGACGGTCGGTAATCGGAGTAAAATAACTGAGCAATTTACGCAGACGGAAAGCCTCGGCATATTCTGGCATGTCGCGTGGCACACCTTTAAGTATCTCGTCGGCAAACTCCTTCATAACGCCAAGCTCGAATATAAGCGACGAATTGAACATGGCATCGGCATTTTCCTGATAGGGGAAAATCCATCGTTCCTCACCACGGCGTACCGACGGCCAGCGGCGTATAGTGTCTATAGCCGACACACCGCGATACTTATAATCACGTATTATACGACGTAACAGACGATTGTCGGTCGTAGGCACCCAGTTATGGTCATCAATGGAGATGGTTGTCAGAGCCGACACATATATCATGTATTTTAATTTCTCATCGATATGCGATGTAAGTTCCGGATTAAGTCCGTGAATACCCTCGATAAGCAGCACCGAGTTATCGTTGAGTTTCAGCTTGCGTCCTTTATAGACACGCTGACCCAGCTCGAAATTATAGGTGGGCAGGTCAATCTCGCCACCCGCTATGAGGGTGTTAAGGTCACGGTTGAATGCTTCAAGATCAAGCGCATACAGCGATTCATAGTCATAGTCGCCCGACTCATCACGCGGAGTATTTTCACGATTGACAAAATAATCGTCGAGCGATATCATCTTAGGTTCAAGCAGATTGGTCATCAGCTGGATTGCAAGACGCTTGGTGAAAGTGGTCTTACCTGACGACGACGGTCCGGCTATCAATACAATCTTTGCCCCTCCCCCGGCATATCGGCGCGATATTTCATCGGATATACGTCCTATTTTCTTGTCATGCAACGCTTCGGCTACATTTATGAGCATAGCAGTCTCCTTTTTTGCCACAGTCTCGTTGAGGTCACCGGCATCATCAACTCCTATGACACGGTTAAAGGCAAGATAATCGGTAAAAGCACTGTACAACTTCTCCTGAACGAGAGGCGATGCAGGCATGTCGGGATTGTCGCTGTCAATACCCATGAGAAGAAATCCCTCCTTATAAAGGACCAGGTCAAACACCTTCAACATGCCAGTAGACGGAGCGAGATTACCGTAGTAACTGTCACATACCCCGTCAAGACGGTAATATACCGTGTACAGCTCATGAAGAGTACGCATGAGTTTTACCTTATCGTCAAGCCCCTGCTTTTCAAATATGGATATGACATCAGTAGTAAGACGCTCCTTGCGCTCAAACCTTATGTCACGCTTCACAAGCTCACGCATGTATTCCTTTAATCTGTCCACCACTTCCTCATTCACGGTAATATCACCCGTCAGACGGCAATAATATCCGCGCGACACGGAATGTTCAATCACAAGACGTACACCGGGATATAAAGCCACCACGGCACGATACAGCATCATGCAGAGAGAGCGTACATACACACGATGTCCCGACGGACTTTCCTTGGTAAGAAAAAGCACCTGTTTCGGTGAAAACAGCGGAAACTGCATATCCTCAGTGCGGTTGTTAACCTGGGCGCATATAGGTGTGCCTTCTATACGGTCGGCTATGCCTTTGTATATATCCATCAGCGTCATACCGCCTTCAAAGGGTATATATTCCCCAATATTTTTACAATACACTTTCAACAGGTTGCTCATAAGAATGATGAATTTATATGTGAAATCAGATTACGGGAAAATCAAAGCATGCGGAGAGCACGGAGATGCTCGATAACCTCACCGCGCGACATGCGGCGCTGTGCCTTGAGGTCACGTGCGAAATCATGTGCGACACTCTGTACGCCGGTATGATTAAACACCTTGTAAAGATAATTATAGCTCTTGTTGAAAAGACGCTCAATCTCATCGCTTTCAAGTGAGCAAACCTCTTTACCCTCCTCATCAAGATAATGCAACAACTCATTGCGCGTCGCATCATCTACCTGCTGCTTGTGAAGCACATAACTACGACACAACAGATTGCCGATAAGCATACCCATTGACACCTGAAAATGCTGCACTATATGATTCCATGCCACTTTAGCCGACAGACCCGGGTTACCTGAAAAATAAAAGTCGGGAGTAAATTCCACAACCTCATCGGCAGGTGCGTCGACCGATATCGAGGAAAGTACATTTTCGGCATCCCATATTACCATGCCGATTGCCATGCCGGTTATACCGTAGCATTTGTCATTTTCATCTATATATTGCAGTTTCATATAAACGTAGCTTTTTAGTCTTTATTTATAACACCAAATATAATGCTTTTGATTTATATGACAAAGAGTTTTAATTCACAACCATTATTTTGGTGACCGCTCCCGATGAACCGCTATCGCCGCTCTGCGATGCAAAGACATAATACACACCGGTCTTAACACGCTGACCCGCACCATTGCATCCGTCCCATGTAATCATGCCGCCTTCCGCGCGCCCTTGGAAAAACACATTTCCAGCCGCATCGGCTATCTTAACCAACGAACCGTCCATAAGACCGGTCACGGTAATCCATCCACCATAATCGGGGCGCACAGGATTGGGATAGGCATATATTTCAGAATAGTCACCGGCAGCCGGGGAAGCATCACTGCTGTATTCGGCAAGTCCGTAACGGGTGCCTACATACACTATATTACTTTTCGGGTCACACGCCACGGATAGTATCTCATTGGTGGGCAGATAACTGTTGTCCACATTAAAGTTTTCCAATATCTCCTTTCCATCGGCACTTACCAGATAAAGACCGGAGGAAGCCGTGGCAAGCCACTTCCTGTTGGCATTGTCAACGGCAATGGATGTCACAAGCTGTCCGTCAAGAAGATAATCGGCATATTGCGTACCATCGTTACGAGGTACCTTTACACGCTCTATCGTAGCCGACGCGTCAAGCATTTTCACCGGGTCATGAATTATTATAACCCCGTCGGCAGTGCCTACCCACAGTTTTCCGTCTTTATCTTCGGCAAACGATGCAATACGTGACGGACCGAAGCTTTTTCCATCCTGGTCGGTCAGGGAATTCCATACGCGGTAAGTGTCATCGCTCACGGTCTCTCCGGTTCCCGCCGAATTATAAACCAACAATTTATTTTCAGCCCAACCATCGGTAATCATCACAATGTTTTTAGACTTCTCGGCACGGCAAGCGTACACTACCGCTGCGAATGTATCGGTATGTCCGAAATTTCGCGGATTAAGATTAATCCAGTCAGAAGCGGTCACATTGTCGAGTTTTCTTTTCGCGGCAGGAAGCACAGCCACAAGATATTCCGAATCTTCGGCAACCCTGATGGATTTAGCGTATATCCACAGGTTACAATAGGCATCAAACGACATGCCAAGCACCGAAAACATGTAACGGAACTGTGCAGGCATATTGTTCCAGTCATATTTCGCCACCTGCTTGCCATCTTTCAGCTTATACATTCCCTCAAATGCAGTACCTATATATATCACACCCGATTCCTCCGGATCCTCCACCATCTGAAAGCCTGCTTTCAACATTTCATGAGAATTAGGATTATTAAGGGTCACATCCTCATTGGCAGGAGTGATATCTTTAATAAATCCATCAGAAAGCACATTAAGCGACATGTGGTTGTCGGTGGTACTCATTCGCGGAAGATTCTTGAAACTACTGTTAGAGAGATACAGATCACCGGAAGATTCACCGTAAATCATATACCAGGCACCACTTTTCAGATATGTGCCCATAGGACGTGATGCCTGACGATCGATAGTCACCTTGCCGTCACTTCCTATGGTATAATGACCAACACCGTCGGCACTAAGATACCACCGTGAATTTTCATCAGACGCTGTGTGACACTTCATATATCTACGGTAGTCTTTTGACAATATTGCAGGAGGAGTATCCATCGACGAGACTATACGCCCGTTTTCATCCACAATCTGACTGGACAGATAATTATGTATTAGATATTTATCACCTGCTTTAAGTATATAAGGCACCAAAGAAGACATTCTGCCTCTGGCAGTAAATGTCGAATTACTAAAATTCAAGTCGATAATCGCACATATATCAGCACCGTCGGTATAAATAACCTTGTCAGTTGACACGGCTTCAAGGTCGATAGCCTTAAGGTCGCCCATAGAGGTGAAGCGGTCAAGAGTATTATGACGTCCTGACAACGGGGCATGATACAATACGCCGTCACACACCATCAGCAACCTGTCGCCCGCGATAGTGACGGCACTTACATTACGGTTGAATATGCCCGACTCGACAACGGTCTTGTCGGCAGTATCAAACACAGCTATGCCGAATCCGGCAGCGATATATGCTTTGTCACCGGAAAAAGCCACGTCATTAACCGTCTTGTCGGCTATCTGCGATGCAGAGGCGATGTCGCCCATGTTCACAATCTCGCCGTCAGGATAAATCAGGTCGATATTTCCTGTCTGATACACCACAAGAAGGTAATCGGCATCGGTATTATAATAGATGCTTTTAACCACTACGTCATTAAGCCCGTTGCGTATAGTGTAACCGTAGGTCTCATCCACATCCTTGTCATAGTGAAAAAGATTGTTTTCCGCTACATAATAAACCTTCCCGGGAGTATCAATAATCTTGGTCACGTCATAACTGAAATTATTATGGACATTCCAGTCGCCCACGGCAGTTGCCGATGAAGCGGTAAAAGCGATTGCAATGCCTGTTATGGCGGCAAGTATCTTTTTTATCATAATTCTTATCTCCTGAATTCAATTAATAAATATAAATCACACAAGAAGACCGCGTAATTTGGCGGTAGCTCTTCCACGATGACTTATGGCATTTTTGGCTGAAGAATCCATCTCGGCAAAAGTCACATCATACCCGTCGGGCATGAATACCGGATCATAGCCGAAACCGTTGTCGCCATGCAATGTACTGGTTATTTTTCCTTCCACCACGCCGTCGACAAAAAGTGTCTCATCACCGCGCACAAGAGCGATGACTGTACGGAACCGTGCCTTACGGTTATCCGAACCTTCAAGATTTTTCAAAAGTAATGCCACATTTGCCGCAGAGTCATGTTCCGGACCCGCATAACGTGCCGAATATACACCCGGCGCCCCTCCGAGAGCATCTACCTCAAGACCCGTGTCATCGGCAAAACAGTCGTAACCGTATTTTTCTTTGACCCAATGAGCCTTTATAGCGGCATTCCCTTCAAGTGTATCGGCAGTCTCCGGTATATCGTCTTCACAGCCTATGTCATGAAGACCGAGCACATTATAGCTGTCGCCAAGTATCTGGCGTATTTCCTGAAGTTTATGGGCATTGTTGGTAGCAAAAACTATTTCTCTCATAATTGCGTGATGTTTAGATTTATAACGTACACTATCACCGGTTTATTATCCCGCCTGACGAATAAAAGGTCATGCGGCTCTCTGCGGCCGCATGACCTTCCTATTCATAATGTCATTAATTTAAGTTTCGCAAGCTCAACTTAAAGGTTATGGGGTTATGAGGTCACTATTTAGTTTAACCTTCTAACCTCTTAACCCTCAACTTTCGCAAGCGAAAGTTGAATCTCTTATCCGAGCACTATATTTACAATCTTGTTGGGAACCACGATAATCTTCTTTACCGTCTTGCCTTCAAGCCACTTTGCAGCGCCTTCATGTTCAAGAGCTATCTTCTCTATTTCAGGCTGCGGAGTGCCGGCGGCAACCTCTATATTGAAACGCGCCTTGCCGTTGAACGACACAGCCATCGTCACCGTGGATTCTTTCAGATATTCCTCGTTGAACTTCGGCCACTTCGCGTCACATACTGTCGTTGTATTGCCGAGCGTGTGCCACAATTCTTCCGCGATATGGGGAGCAAACGGTGCGAGTACCACGATAAGCTGTTCAAGAATAGAACGGCTATGACACTTCAATGCCGTAAGCTCGTTGACGCATATCATAAATGCGGCTATGGATGTATTATAAGAGAAATTCTCTATATCCCAGGTCACTTTCTTTATAAGCTTGTGGAGCGATTTAAGAGCTTCTTTTGACGGGGCATCATCGGTCACAAGCAGTGTGTCGCCCTTATAGAAAAGTCCCCAAAGTTTCTTAAGGAAGCGGTTCACGCCATCTATACCGTTGGTATCCCACGGTTTACTCTGTTCAAGCGGACCGAGGAACATCTCGTAAAGACGCAGTGTATCGGCACCGTAACGCTCCACTATATCATCGGGATTAACCACATTGAACATTGACTTCGACATCTTTTCCACAGCATAACCGCATACATACTTGCCATCTTCGAGAATAAATTCGGCATTGTTGAACTCGGGACGCCATGCACGGAATTTGTCGGTATCAAGCACATCATTGCTTACAATATTTACATCGACATGTATGGGAGTGACATCGTAATCTTTCTTAAGACCTGCCGACACAAAAGTATTGGTGTCCTTTATACGGTAGACAAAATTAGACCTTCCCTGTATCATGCCCTGGTTGATAAGCTTCTTAAACGGCTCCGGCTTGACCACGATACCGAGGTCGTAAAGGAATTTGTTCCAGAAACGGCTGTATATAAGGTGACCTGTGGCATGCTCTGTACCGCCTATATAAAGGTCGACATCCTGCCAGTATTCATCAGCTTCCTTCGACACGAGAGCGTCATTGTTATGCGGATCCATATAGCGGAGATAATAAGCTGATGATCCTGCAAATCCTGGCATAGTATTAAGTTCAAGCGGAAATCCTTCAGGCGTACACCAATTTTTCGCCCTGCCCAGCGGCGGCTCACCTGTCTCGGTCGGGAGAAATTTGTCAACCTCAGGCAGCAGCAACGGCAACTGCGACTCGTCGAGCAGATGAGGCACCCCGTACTTATAATATACCGGGAACGGCTCGCCCCAGTAACGCTGACGGCTGAAAATGGCGTCGCGCAGACGATAGTTCACCTTTACTTTGCCTATACCTTTCTCCTCTATATACTTTTTAGTGGCTGCTATCGCATCCTTGACCTCCATGCCGTTGAGGTTAAGATCATCGCTCGCGGAGTTAATCATCTTACCCGACTTGGCATCAAAACTTTCCTCGCTTACGTCACAACCCTCTATCAACGGTATTATCGGTAAATCAAAACGCTTTGCAAAAGCGTAGTCACGGCTGTCATGAGCCGGTACAGCCATGATGGCACCCGTACCATAGCCTGCAAGCACATAATCGCTCACCCACACGGGGATTTTCTTTCCTGTAAGAGGATTGACGGCATACGCACCTGTAAACACACCGGTCACATTCTTCTCGATCATGCGCTCGCGCTCAGTCTTGTGCTTCACTTCGTCAAGATAAGCCTTGACAGCTTCCTTGCGGTCAGGAGTGGTAATCATGTCGACATACGCACTCTCCGGGGCAAGAACCATGAAAGTGACACCAAACACTGTGTCGGCACGTGTGGTGAATATTTCAAGTTCTACATCGCTGTCTGCAATCTTGAAGCGCATCTCGGCACCTTCCGAGCGTCCTATCCAGTTACGTTGAGTCTCTTTAAGCGAGTCGGTCCAGTCGATTGTGTCAAGACCATCAAGCAGACGCTGTGCATAAGCCGACACCCTGAGACACCACTGGTACATCAGTTTCTGTTCCACCGGATAACCGCCGCGTATCGACAATCCCTCGCTCACCTCGTCGTTGGCAAGCACGGTACCGAGTTTCGGACACCAGTTTACCATCGTATTTCCAAGGTAGGCTATACGGTAATTCATCAGTATGTCGCTTTTCTCTTTTTCCGAATAGCCGCGCCATTCCTCGGCAGTAAATTCAAGCTCCTTGCCACATGCCGCATTCACACCCTTTGTTCCGGATGTCTCGAAATGCTTTATGAGGTCGGCGATGGGCATAGCCTTTTTTGCATTGTTGTCGTAATAGCTTTCAAACATACGCATGAAAGCCCACTGGGTCCATTTATAATATTCCGGGTCACAGGTCTTGATTTCCCTGTCCCAGTCATAGCAGAATCCAATCTTGTCAAGCTGACTGCGGTAACGGTCTATATTCTGTCGTGTTGTAACTTCGGGATGCTGCCCGGTCTGTATGGCATACTGCTCAGCGGGAAGTCCGTAGGCATCATATCCCATAGGATGAAGCACATTGAATCCCTGCAAGCGTTTATAGCGTGAAAAAATGTCACTTGCTATGTATCCGAGCGGATGACCCACATGGAGTCCTGCACCCGAGGGGTAGGGGAACATGTCAAGTACATAGAACTTAGGGCGGTTTTTGTCGATTTCCGCCTTATAAATCTTATTGTCTTTCCAATACTGTTGCCAGCGTGATTCAATCTCTTTGTGATTATATTCCATATATATGTGTAATTATTTTTTAAGTTTAGCAAGCTAACCTTAAAAGAGGTTAGGAGGTTATGGGGTTACGGTTGAGGGTTTATGGTTTAAGGTTTAGAGAAATGATTTTTTAAGTATTAGGTATTAACACTTATGCCTTAAACTCTAAACCATTAACCTTATAACCCTATAACCTCATCCAATCATCTTCGATGATTGGATGATATTTCCAGCATTCTCTTTATCGGGCGGATAGCCTTTTCAGCGATAGCCGGGTCTACGTGCATCGCGGGCTTTCCGTCGCGGAGGCAGTCACGCAGCTTTTCAAGCGTGTTAAGCTTCATGTACGCGCAGTCATTGCATGCACAGGTGGAGTCGGCGGGAGGAGCGGGTATGAAAGTCTTCTCGGGACAACGCTTCTGCATCTCATGAAGAATGCCGCTTTCTGTCGCCACTATAAACTCTTTTGCATCGCTCTTGACCGCATAGTCAAGCAATGCGGCGGTAGACCCGATCTTGTCGGCAAGTGCGAGCACCTGTCCCTTACATTCGGGATGTACAAGCACCTTCGCTCCGGGATATTCTTTTTTCAGCTCTGCAATCTTCTCCACAGAAAATTGCTCATGTACATGACATGCACCGTTCCAGAGTTTCATGTTTCTTCCGGTCACGGAATTTATATATGACCCGAGGTTACGGTCAGGACCGAATATAATAGGTGTATCCTCAGGAAATGTCTCTACCACCTGACGGGCATTGGATGAGGTGACCACAACATCGGTAAGTGCCTTCACGGCAGCCGAGGTGTTGACATAGCTTATCACCGTGTGTCCGGGATTCTGCTTTATGAACGCAGCAAATTCATCAGCCTTGCAGCTGTCGGCAAGCGAACATCCCGCTTCCATGTCGGGAATCAACACCGTCTTGTCAGGACAGAGTATCTTTGCGGTCTCTCCCATAAAGTTGACACCACACAATACAATCACCGGTTCTTCAAGACGCGATGCAATCTGAGCCAGAGCAAGACTGTCGCCTATATAGTCGGCAATATCCTGAATGTCGCCGTTTACATAATAATGAGCGAGTATCACCGCATTTTTCTCTTTCTTCAGCTGAAGAATTTCTTCCTTAAGGTCCATACCTATTTATATATAGTTTAAAGTTTAGGGTTTAGAGTTTAATGAGATTAGTTTAGGATTAATCATCGGATGACCACCTGCACTTTAACCCGCTTGCCTTGCAAGCTGTTAATCTTTTAACCTCTTAACCCTCACCTCTCGTATGCGAAAGGTGAATATCTTTTCGCAAAGATACAAAATTTTTGACCATTGTCATCATACACGCTTGTCGACCTTTATTATCATCAACTCTTTTTATTTTTAAAGGAAAATTTTTTAAGAAAATCTCCTTTATGGTTATTATAATAGCTGTTGATAGCTATGATAAGTTTTTACGAGTTTTCTTGCATATTAAGTTATTGATGTACCGTCAACATTTAAGTATAGTTTATTAACATATAAAATAGTTGAATTTCAGAGTATTGTGATGTTTATTCACATACAGTTGATAACTGCCTGTGTAAATAAATTTATTACATGCTGTATATTGATAACTATAGGTTTTGCAGTTGATATCTGCTTCAAATCTATGTTATAATTAATTTGTTGATGATGATTGACAGGTGTTATAAAGAGTCGTCGCCAATTATCCAAATTTATTTATCAAAATCTGTTTGAGAGTTATCTTTATTTGTCAACATAGTTGTTAACAGTTTGCAGTAGGGAGTTGTCAGTCAGATGGGGGTCGTTAAAGGTTAAGGAGCTGCTTTGTGCCGACAACAGAAAACCGACAACTTTTCCCCGTTAGGGGATAATCTCTATATAGCCGTAGGTTGAGCGTAGCGATACCGACGGAAAGCGAATCAAAGTGCGGATGTTTCCGTAAGGAATCATCATGGGGCAAGATTGATGATTCCCTGTCGGGAAACATTAATAACTGGAGCAACTGCTCCGGGGGTATCGCTACGCTCAACCGCCCGGCTACATACAGATGATGCCCTGCGGGCAACATAAACTCCAAATATATTTGTACGTTCTGACATTTTGTCTTTTTGTATCTTTGACTGAAATGTGAAAACTTTCACACGTAATTGTTAAATATTTAATTTATATGGAGAAAATGTGTCATTATGAATGAAAAATATATAAATATTGAAATTTTTGTATATATTTGCGAGTATAAGCAAATATAAATGGAAAATTAAAATTTTGCGTATGAAAAAACTTTACTCATTTTTGGCTTCAGCCCTTGTTGCCGTTGGCGTAAATGCCGCCATGCCGGCAAAGGTTGCTGCTGACAAGGTAAGTAGTGTCGCACAAGGCGATATTACTAATGTGACTCCGCTCAAGGTCAATATGACCAAGGCGGAAGGTATGCAAGTTAAAAAGCATACAAGTGTTAATCCCTTAATTTTTAAGGAGAAAAAAGGTGCCTCCAAGGTTAACAAAGTTCTTTCCGATGGTGGAATGGAGTGGCAGACATTGGGTGAGGCTGATTTTTATGACGCTCTCAGTGTAGCACCGCTTAGTGATTGGGGTGTTGAAAGACCTGTATATAAGGTTGAGATTCAAGAATCGCAGGCACAGCCCGGTTACTATCGTCTTGTAAATATTCAGAAAAACAATCCTTTAGTTGGAGAGGATTCCAATCTGTCTCTTTTCGATCCAGAAGGTGACTCTTACATGACTTTCAATACTATTGATTATCCCGGAGTACCTTTGTTGAGCGATAGTGAATGTGAATACAATCTTCTTGATCCTCTGAATATGGAAGAAAAATATGTTATTTCTCAATATATTGCTTCTGAAGAACACATGGGATCAGCTGAAGATGGTGTTATCATATTCCCTGCCGGTTCTCTAATGATTGGTATGGGAATTGATCCTTATGAGGGTCTTGATATTGATGAGAATGATAATACCATTATTAAGGAAGGATTTGAAGAAAAGGTATTCTTTACTCAAGAAGACCTTGTAATTGTTCTTCCGGGTGCAACTTACAATCCCGGTGATGAACCTGATCCGAAGTTAGATTATAGCTTCGAGATGTATCAGACTGATTTGTGTGCAGATAATGATAATAAGATTATAGTCGGTTTTGAAGGTGGAGCTGATATCAAATCTTATAAATATTTTGTAGCAGGTGGAAAATGTGCGGCTTCTGAAGGAAATTTACAAGTTGTAGCTGAAAATGGCGACGTCGTAGATGCCGGCATATATTCATTTAACATGAACCAGCCGGGTTGGATTAGTTTCTTTGTAGTGGGATTGAATGAGGCAGGAGAACGCGTTGCCGGTGAAGTACGCTACTATTATGCTTTTGGTCATAATCCTGAGGAATGGAATTCTATCGGTCATGTAATGTTCACTGACGATACTTTCGGAGCTGTTTATGGATTAAAAGATGAAATTGCACCCGTAAAGGTTGAGGCTCTTGAAAGTAAGACTAAACCGGGACTTTACCGTCTTGTAAATCCTTATGCTACTCATGTTCTCGCTGATAAAAATCCTGATGCTATAGTATGTGTCACTGACCATAACCATTATCTTGACATAGATGCTTCGGATATAGAGAAAGTAACTATTAGTGAAGTTCCTGTCGGAATAGATGTACTTGGAGATCATATCACTGCATTAAGTATAGAAAATGGATCTTTAGTAGATAACAAGATTACTTTCCCTGCAAGGGGATTGGTAGTAGGCATCTATGGTGAACAGGAATATGGGAACGCATATTATGCCAACCAGAATGGACGCTTCGCCGTAGAGCTTCCCTGCACACTTAAAGTACATGCGCTTGATGCCGAGGGCAATCCTGTTGATGGTGCAGTTGTTTATGCCGGAGAAACTGAGGGCGTAACCGATGCTAACGGTGATGCCGATGTAGAACTTTTCGGTGTAATCGGTACAAAAGTATATGTGACTGTTTCGAAGGATTACATGTTCTGGGAAGGTGAGGCTGACTTTACCGAAGGAAATACGGCGTATGTGAATGCAGAGCTTGTAGAACCCGACTGCACATTGACAGTAAGAGCATTTGCCGGTTCTGAAGATGAACCTGTAGCTGTTGCCGAGGGTGACATATATGTCAACGGTCAGTTGATGGGTAAGACTGACGAGAATGGTGGTGCTGTTATTACTCTTGAGGGTGTAATCGGTACTACGGTCTCTGTGGCTGTCATGAAAGATGGTCTTTGTGGTGAATACGAGGCTGACTTCACCGAAGGTGAACAGACTTGGGCGATGGTGATGGTTACCAATCCGGCTCATGTAATTACCGCTACTATTACCAACAAGGATAATGAACCTGTTGAAGAAGCGTTTGTAAATGCTCAGAATAAGTCTTACATTACCAATGATAAAGGTATTACAACAATTATTCTTGGCGAAATAGCTGAAGATAACATTGTCATGCTGTCAGCTTATAAGGGTTATGGATATGGTGAAGCTCAGGTTGATCTTACCGGAAAGACCGAAGCTGCCGTCGCTATAGTTCTTGAGGAACCGGCATGTACACTTAAAGTGAGTGTATGCGATGCTGAAGGTGAGCCGGTTGAAGGAGCTACTGTCTATGTCAATGGAACTGAGGAAATCACTCCTGAAAATGGAACCGTGGCATTCACTCTTGAGGGTGTAATGGGAACCAAAGTGGCTGTATCGGCTTACAAGGACTATATGTTCTGGGAAGGTGAGGCTGACTTTACCGAAAGTCAGGAGGCTTGGATTATCGCCGAGCTTAAAGAACCGGCATGCACACTTACCGTGAAGGCTATAAATGCCGATTACGAGCCTATAGCCGGAGCTATTGTAAATGTCAAGGGAGAAGAAAAGGAAACTGACGAGACAGGAACCGCAGTATTCACTCTTGAGGGTGTAATGGGAACCAAAGTGGCTGTATCGGCTTACAAGGATTACATGTTCTGGGAAGGCGAGGCTGACTTTACCGAAGGCTCGGAAGCATGGGTATTTGCAGAACTTAAGAATCCTGACTGTACACTTAGTGTAAAAGTTGTTGACGGTGATTATGAGCCTGTAGCTGATGCGATTGTAATTGCAAATGGAGTTGAAGCTACTACTGCTGAAAATGGTAGTGCTAATCTGGAGGTAGGTGATGTACTTGGTACAGTTATTACTGTAAAGGTTACCAAAGATGGATATAAGGATGCCGAAGTTGAGGCAGACTTTACTGAAACTATGGAAGCCAACATCATGGTTACTCTTACTAAGTCTACTACTGTAGGATTGTCACTTGCAATCATCGATGCCAACAAGAACATTAAGGTTTATGACCTCCAGGGTCGTCGCGTAGAACATCCTTCTGTAGGAAATATCTATATCGTTGACGGCAAGAAGGTGAGAATACTTGAATAAATTGCTTAAAATTTTAATAGTTAAAGTTGCGGTTGCGTTGTAATGGCGCAACCGCTTTTTGTTTAAGATATTTAATCGCTGTCTTTAAAGTCATTAGAGACCTTAAAGTCTCCCGATAAAATCTGAAAACTGGCAACTTCTTTCTGAAAACTAAAAGAGGGTATGGTGGAAGTCCACCATACCCTCTCGTGCTATCTTTTATCTTATTAATTAAAGATTGGGATTGAGCTTGTGCCAGTCGGCGATAGGAGGAAGCACACCCATCTCGATAACCTCGTCACGAAGCTTGCAAAGATGCTCGTAGCTCTTTTCAAGTTCCTTGTTTTCTTCCGGAGTACCTTCGATAGGCTTGTAGCTTACACCATCCTTTGTAATAGTGGTCTCCATAGCCATCATGATATGGTGGAACTTGTCGTTGTTTACGTATGTGCCGGCAGGCCAGCGGAACGGTTTGCCGCCCATGGCTGCGGCAATCATCTCGATAGAGAGATAAGCCGGGCTTTGGAATGAAGATCTGCCACGAAGCTCGATGATGTGTTTGCCGCCTTGAACCACGCGGGTCTTGATGGCTTCCCAGTTGGCTTCGGGAAGTATGCCTTCATCGATAAGTTCCTTTAGCGGTTTGCCTTTGATAGTGGTGGTTGATTCAAATACCGCCATCTGTTCGCCATGACCGCCATAAGTACGTGCATTCTTTATCTCAGTGTCAGGAATCTTGAAGTATTTAGCAAGTTCCGACTGCAGACGTGTGCTGTCAAGAGCGGCAAGTGTGGTAAGGCAAGAAGGTTTCACTCCTGAATATATAAGGGCGATAAGACCTGTGATGTCAGCCGGGTTAAACACTACCACGATGTGTTTTACATCGGGACAATATTGACGTATGTTTTTACCAAACTCTTCAGCGATAAGTGCGTTGCCTTTAAGAAGGTCTTCACGGGTCATGCCTGCCTTACGGGCGGCGCCGCCTGAAGATACGACATATTTTGCACCTGTCAAAGCCTCTTTTACATCAGTGGTGTAAGTGAGGTTGACTCCTTCAAATCCGCAGTGAAACATTTCTTCTGCAACGCCTTCCAAAGCGGGTCCGTAAGGGTCGTAAAGGCAGATGTTAGGTGTAAGACGCATCATTAAAGCTGTCTGTGCCATGTTTGAGCCGATCATGCCGGCAGCACCTACGATTGTAAGTTTATCAGTGGTTAAAAAGTCCATGGTGTTTTATAAATTTTGGTTTTTAGTATATAACAATTGCTGACGTTTTAAAGTTTTCGTAAATATACTAATAACTTTATGTAAATCAAAAAATATTGCGGGGATGGTGTAACAATATTTCCTGTCGCAACATGGATCGGTCAAGATGCAGATATATTTCAGTAGTAGCTATTGATTCGTGACCGAGCATCTGCTGGATTGCGCGAAGGTTGGCACCTCCTTCCAAAAGATGAGTGGCAAATGAATGTCGCAGTGTGTGCGGGCTTATATCCTTGCGTATTCCGGCAAGCTCGCAGAGACGCTTGATTATGTAAAACACCATGACCCGTGTCAGCCTTCTGCCCCGGCGGTTAAGAAATAGTATGCTTTCCTCGCCCGGCTTTATGTCCATTTGGGCGCGCTGTTCCATATACAGTTTTATTTCTTCGATTGCCGTGTCGGATATGGGTACCATCCTTTCCTTACTCCCTTTTCCGCGTACAATCACATATTGCTCTTCAAGGAACAGGTTGGAAAGACTGAGATTCACAAGTTCGCTCACACGCAATCCGCAGCTGTAAAGTGTCTCCATAATGGCGCGGTTGCGCTGACCTTCGGGAGTCGAGAGGTCGATGCAGCCTATCATGCGGTCTATTTCTTCCACAGAGAGTACTTCGGGAAGATGGCGCCCCGTATGGGGCGCGTCAATCAACAGGGTAGGATTGTCGGTGATATAATCCTCGGTCTTGAGATAGCGGAAAAATGATTTTAATCCTGAAATTATCCGTGCCTGCGACGCCGGGGCTATACCGAGGTCATGCAGCGTGGCGAGAAATTCATGCAACGTGGCGGCATCAGTGTCGCGAAGCATCATCTTTTTATCGGCGAGGAAGCGTAACAGTTTGTCAATATCGGCACGATATGACACAACTGTGTTGTCGGAAAGTCCTTTTTCGAGCAACATGTAACCCTCGTAATCGTCAAGTATCGCCGATATGTCGTTGATAGCTCTCATCAGAACCAGAGAGAAAACCGCTGTCGCGGTAATTTATTGTCGCCGATTATCACGGCAGTAGTGCCATTGGAAAATGTCATGCCGCGTTTCATACCAGATTCCGCTTCCTTCAGCAGCCGGCGTGTACGGTTGCATCGCTTCATGCCTCCTATCACCACTATGCCCTGACGGTTGATTATCTCTTTCATCAGGTGTATAAGTTTATCGTCAGAGATAGCTGCGGAAGTGTCAAGATACATGAAAGGCATGCTTCCTTCAAGATTATCCAGATATTGCATAGCATGTGAAATGTTGTCGCTTGTCCTGATAATCTGTGTATCGGACGACACTGATTTCAACGCCGTTACAGCTGCCTCATTTTCAGTTGCCACCAATATGGAGGGAAGATTGAAATAGTTTGCCACTCGGAAAAGCAGACGTGCCTCACTGCGTGACACTTTCTCTCTTCGTGCCGCCTTGTCTATATCTTCGTAAGCGTAATATCCCCACTGCTCTTTTATCACCCTTTTGATGAAATAGTAGGCAAAGGGGGAGTGTACGCCAAATCCGCGACTGCGCCGGTAACGGTTAAACGAGGTGATATATAGACTTAACGCCTTCATTTATCATTTTTGCTACGCTTTGCCGGTAATTTTAAGGTATAGAGTATCACAGCGGCTATCACGGCGAGATATATTATTATGATAGCTATCGTGGCTACTGTTACCGTCGTATGGAGCGACTGCGGGTCAAAACGCATCTTCACGGCATGACTTCCTGCGGGTATCTTCAATGCGCGGAGTAGATAATCGACACGCGCTATTTCAGTCTCGGCTCCGTCAATCCAGGCTTTCCATCCCCATGGGAAATATACTTCGGAGAATACCGCGACACCGCCTTTGGCACTCTTCACCGCATAGTGAAGTTCATTGGGAGCGTAGGAGGTTTCATAGATGGTATCACCCGGCATCTTCTGCGGTACGGTTGTTCCGAGTACCGGCTTGAACTGCATGTCGCTTACTGCTGTTACAGCGGGGTTTATGCTATCGAGCGCACCCATCTCCGCATCGGCTCCGTTGACATACATTATACGGTCTACCAGCCATGCGTTGCCAAGTGCGTCGGGGTTTGTGTAAGCCTCGTCATCGCTCATCACGATATACTTGGCATTTAACATGTTAATCACATTCATGTCAGCCTCGCTGATATTTCCGGTAGCGAAGTTGCCAAGATGTCGGTCAATCATGTCCTGGTAGCGGGTGAGCTTTGCCGCGTGGTAACCGCCTATTGTCTTATGACGGTAAGAGGGTGCTGCTTCACTGAACTGCGGGATGTTCATCACGCGGTAGTTCATAGCCGTGTCGGCAAGTATCTGGCGGTCAGCCTTTGTAATTGGGAACGGCTCGCCGGCGGCAATCTGACGCGGCACGAAACTTTCCGTGTCGAGATAACGCTTGTTGACAGTGTAAAGGTCGCCTATCACGATAAGAGTCAATAGGGCGCAGAAGGTCTTTTTGTCAATCTTGCGGGTCATGAACAAGCACAGGAATATGCCACCGAGTCCTACTATCATGAAACTCCGCAACGCGTCGGCGGAAACCATCGACATCCTGACGCTCTCTATTGCCGCGAAAAGCTGCGGCACTTGTTGAGCCATCCCTGATGCCACGTATGCGTCATGCTCCTGGTTGCTCAGATATGAACCGAAAATACTCGGCGCAGCTATGCCGAGCAGGCAGAAGAGCAGACAGATGCCGAATGACACGGCAATGGGTGTACGGTATTGCTGCCATTTGTCGCGGTTGTCAAACAGTTCTTTAAGAGCGAGTATCGCAAGAAGAGGTATGGTAAATTCCGCCACGACAAGTATGCTTGCTACAGTGCGGAACTTGTTGTACATCGGGAAATGGTCTATCATGATGTCGGTGAGCCACATCATGTTGTGACCCCATGACAGGGCGATGGATATCAGTGTGACTATCAAGAGCATCCATTTTATAGGCCCTTTCACGATGATACAACCGAGTAGGAAGAGAGCCACAAGCAGTGCGCCAACATATACCGGTCCGTTGGTCATCGGTTGGTCACCGAAATATTGCGGGAACTGGTTCAGGTAAGCGGCTATGTCACCTGACACGGTGCCTGATTTCACAAGTTCCGAAGCGGTATCGGTGTCACCGAGCGACATCAGTTTGTTACTTCCCTTTTCCGGCTTTATGGTGGCGCCTCCCTTTACGTTGGGGATAAGGAGGGTGAAAGTCTCGCTCTTGCCGTAGCTCCATGCGGTGATGTAATCCTTGTTGAGTCCGCCCGATTCGGTGACACCGCCGCCGTTACTGTTGCCGGTGAGTTCGCTGTGCTTACCGCGCATTGTCTCCTTGGAATACATGTAGGTATTGTAAAGGTTGGGTGCGTTGGCGGCAACGGCGAGTATGGCGGCAGCGGCAAGTGCGCCTGTCGCCTTCCACCATTTAGCCATATTATGCTTTCTGAATAGAATCACCCCGTAAGCCACCATAAATCCTATTACAACCATCAGGAAGTAATATGACATCTGTATATGGTTGCCCGCTATCTGAAGCATCGCGAATACGGCAGCCAGTGCCGCTCCGGCAAGATATTTGCCACGGTATGCGAGTACTATGCCCGCTATTGTCGGGGGAATATAGGCGAGGGTGATAAATTTCCATATATGTCCCGCCCCGATGATGATTATGAAGTAAGATGAAAATCCGTAGGCTATAGCTCCGGGTAGAGCGAGATACCATTTCACCTTCATGGCAAGCAAGAGGATGAAAAAGCCGGTCATCATCATGAAAAGAAGGCTCACGGGTGATGGAAGCCACAGATGATAAAGGTTGCCCACAAAGCTGATAAGCTTTCCGGAAGGGTAGGAGGGGTTAATCTGGAATGTGGGCATGCCGGAGAAAAGGGAGTTGGTCCATCGCGACAGTTCGCCTGATTCCTCTTCATATTGGTTCACCTCATGGCTTATCGCGGTGCCTTGCTGCATGTCGTGCTGCCGAAGCTCGTTGCCTTCAAAGACATCGGGATAGAAAAATGCACACGACACCACCAGCATCACTACCAGCGAAATCATAAAACCGATAAAAGAGCGGCTTGTCAGAAACGCCTTGATGCGTCCTCCGGTTGTAAGCCTGCTGTCAGATATGTTATTGTTGTCCATCGTAAGTTGTCGTTTAATCTACAAAAGTAGTAAAAAACCGTTTACCCTCTCCTATCTGGTCCAAGATATTTGCGCCCCATCGGCAACATCTCTTTCTCCGTCAGGGGATAATCCCTATATAGCAGTCGGTATCGCTGCGCTCAAGCCCGGGGTATAAACACCAAAAACTTGTTTCTTTTGACCTTATGTCACTATGTATCTCTGCCTGCTGACGACTGAAATCTGACAACTGCCAGCTACATAAACTAAGCGCGGAGATGCCTCGCGGTATCTCCGTGCCTGATAATAAACCAATCATTATCACATTTCTTGCAATGGAAAAAGTAATTTTGCTATGTACCTTTAAAACGCAGGGAGGCGTGAATGGTTCAGCGCCTCCCTGAAAAAATATTGAAAAAAATTTGCGCTATTTTGTCAATAGCTCTATTATCAACGGTTTACCTGATGAAATTTTTGTTGAAAATTTTACATCTTTTTTTGATGTCGTAGTGAAATCAGTCTTTACACCGTTGACGCTGACTGCTGAAATTTTCTCAGGAAGAGCCGGAAGTATGAAATCAAGCTCTCGCTGTGCAGGCATACCGGGATAGTAGCCCGATGCATCTACGCTTATAGTAATTTTATCCTTTGTGGCTTCACCGAGGAAGGTGATAAGGGCGTATTCCCCTTTTTCAAGTGACGAGGTTGATTTGCGGTCATCCTCGAAAAGTGTATAAGAGCTTTTCACCTCACCGCGCGGGAAATAAAGTATTGTGTAGGAAGCGGGATTGTAATCACCGGTATTTTCCATCTCATAGGCAGCCTGAGGAATGAATGAGCCGTTGCGAATGAAAAGCGGGATTATGTCGAGAGGTGCCTTATAGCTGAAATCTACAGGACCGGTGTAATCTACGGCGGGATTGTTCCAGTCAATCCATTTTCCGGCAGGAAGGTAGACACTGCGCTTCACTGCTCCCTGCTGAATCACCGGTGCCACGAGCACCTCATTGCCCCACATATATTCATCGGTGAGGGAGTCGGCGGCACTCTTGTCGGTGAAATTGAGCGGACGCACGAGCGGATAGCCTTTGGCGCTATTCTCATAGGCGAGCGTGTAGTTGTAGGGAAGCCAGCGGTAGCGCATCTTTATCAGGTCACGGAGGAGGGAGGTATATTGCGGATAATGGTAAGGTTCGGCAAACTTCTGCGCGTGGGTTCGGAGTACAGGCGAGAACACGCCGAGTTGCAGCCAACGCACATACAGCTCAGGATCGGTAGGATGTTCCGGGTCGATGGCGAAACCGCCTACGTCGTGTGACATATAACCCAATCCGCTCATACCTGAATTAAGCATAATCTTGACTTGCGGCTGAAGTCCGCCCCAGGAGCGGGACACATCGGTAGACCACGGGAAAACGCTGTAACGCTGTAATCCTGCCGTGCCGCCACGCATGAGGGTCATAAGGCGAGTGTCGGGGTACTCGTCGTTAAACAGGTCGTAGATAATAGAGCTCCATACATTACCATATTCATTATGGTATTCGCGGGTTGTCTCGCCGTTAGCGTGTACGATAGTCTCGGGATGCACCTCAGGCTCTCCAAGGTCGCCCCACCATCCGGTGACACCCTCGTCGGTAAGTGTGCGGTAACGCTCACGCAGCCAACGGCGTGTGTCGGGATTTGCCACGTCAAACATACCCGCCTCACCTACCCAGGTGGTGACATCGTTGATTTCGCCTGCGGCATTTTTTGTCAGCATACCTTTGGCGGCAAGGGCATTATAGTTGTCAATGGCACCGATTTTATTTATATAAGGCTGCGAGATTATCACAGTGTTGACCCCTTCCTTTTTAAGGTCGGCAAGCATCTTCTTGTGGTCGCGCCACTGTTCCTTGTTCCATTCGAGACGTCCCATGTCGGTCTCCTGTCCATACCAGTACAGGTCAAGCACCACTCCGTCGACGGGATAGCCGTCACGCTTCAAGGTGTCAATTACCCCGTAAGTTTCATCCTGGGTCTTATAGCCGTATTTTGAAGTGATATAGCCCAACGACCAGAAAGGTGGGAGGTCCTGACGGCCGGTAAGCAGTGTATATTGTCCCGTAACACCGGATATGTCGTCGTCACCGTATATGAAATAATATGATACCGGGAGGCGGCTCTCAGTCTCGTATTTTATAGTGTCGCCCATGATGAGCTTCGCGGCTGTATAATCATCGTATAATACACCGTAGCCGCCGGTGCTTACAAAGAAAGGCACACATATATTCATCTGGCTTATGCGGGGGTCACCTTCGGTATAGCCGTAGTTCTGGCGGTTGTACATCACGAGTGTGTCGCCGTTCAGTTTCAGGCTGTGACCGCGTTCGCCGGCTCCGTAATATACCTCCGAGTCTGAAGATGGCACAAGCGAGAGAGTCCGTAAGTCATGTGAGGAGGTTCTTACACCGTCGTCATGCAGCAACGGGTGGTTACCTTTTGAAAATGTGACATCGGCGGTGGTCAAATTTACCTTGACCGTAAGTCCTGACGGCAATGTCATGATGCTGCTGCCGTTTTCCGATGACACTGTGCCGTTAAACGGCTGCTTGTCCAGTATGGCTGAAGCTGATTCACGTGTTTTTTCCCCTGTGGCAAAATTGGATACTTTGATAATGTTGTCGTTAAGCGCGTTCACGACAACTGTCGTACCGTCGGCTTTAGTAGCAGTTATCACTCCTGTGCCTGTGGCGGAGGAACTGAATGCACATATCGCCACCATGGCAGCCGAGAGTGTGACACCCGTTAGCTTTGAAAATCTGTTCATTGTTTTGGTATTTGATAGAGACTTTACAAAAGTAGTCATTTTTTGCAGATAATCTACAGTGAGATGCAAAAAATAGCGTATATTTGCAATATCAGTATTACACTTTAAATCAACAGGTAATAGTTTTTTTATGAGAAAGTTGTTTTTTATAGCAATGGCGGCATCGCTTGCCGCCTTCGTGGCTGTCTCATGCACGAAAAGCAAGAAGAGCGAGCAGTCGCTTGCAGAGCGTGACAGCACGTTTACCAATGTCAAGCACCCCGAATGGAGCCGCAATGCAGTGATTTATGAAGTCAATCTGCGCCAGTACACCGAGGGCGGCACTGTGAAGGAGTTTGAAGGTCAGCTTCAGCGTCTGAAGGAGCTTGGAGTCGACATACTCTGGTTCATGCCCGTTCACCCGATTTCGCAAGATGGCAGAAAAGGTGAGCTTGGCAGTTATTATGCCGTGCAGGATTACACTGCATTCAATCCGGAATTCGGCACAATCGATGAGTTCAAGGATGTCGTCAAGAAAGCTCACAGTCTCGGCATGAAGGTGATACTCGACTGGGTTCCCAACCATACAGGTCGTGACAACCGTTGGGTGACCGAGCATCCCGACTGGTATGCCAAAGACTCACTCGGAAACATGTACGGACCTTACGACTGGACCGATGTCTATAAACTTGACTACAATAACAAGGATATGCGCGCCGCGATGGTCGATGCTTTCAAGTTCTGGCTTACCGATGTCGATGTCGACGGTTTCCGTTGCGATGTAGCCGGGGAAGTTCCTACCGATTTCTGGGATGAGGCGCGTCCGCAGCTCGACTCCGTGAAAGAAGTGTTCATGCTTGCCGAGGCAAGTAAGCCGGAGCTTCAGGCTAACGGTTTCGACATGGGCTACAACTGGCCTATGAAAGACCTTTTCAGTGAAATCGCCGCAACTTCCGGACAATACACCTTCAAGGATGCCGAGGGCAACATGAGAAGTTTTCCCGCAAAACATGCCGTGGCAATCGACTCTCTGCTTGCCGTGCAGGAGAGACAATATCCGCGCGACACTTACCTCATGAACATGATTACCAATCATGACCTGAATTCATGGGAAGGTACGGAGCAGGAGCGTCTTGGAAATCTCTCCGACGCATTTGCCGTGTTGAGCTACACGCTTCCCGGTATGCCGCTTATCTACACCGGTCAGGAAACGGGCATGAACCGTGCATTTGAATTTTTCAAGAAGGATGTGCCGCCGGTATGGGAACCGCGTAACAGCTATTTCGAGTTCTATCAGAAACTCAACCATCTCAAGCATACACAGCCCGCACTTCAGGCAGGCATAGACGGCGGTGAGGTAGTGCGCTATCCTACCGAAAGCGATGACCTGTACATATTCTCGCGTTCGGTCGACAACACAACCGTGTATGTATTTGTCAATCTCGGTGCATCGGCTGCCGATGTGAAATACAAGGATGCAGCTCCGCAAGGCGACAAGACTACAGTAAACTTCTTCACAGGCGTGACAGAGGAATTTCCGACATCTCTGCAGCCGGGAGACTACAAGGTTTACGTAAACCGGTAAATTATTAGGTTTAAGGTTTAAGGTTTAGGGTTTAAGATAACAAATCGGCTTAACCTTTTGAGGGTGTATCAGGAGTGATGCACCCTATTTTTTGAGTTTCTAAAATAGAGTGAGTTGCTGGTCGATAAGCCGGAAACTCATCCTGTGATAGGGAGTCGGTCCATATTCGACAATAGCTGCGCGGTGGGCTTTAGTAGGATAGCCCTTGTTTATATCCCATCCATACATGGGGTATTCTTCATGTATGCGGCGCATGAATTCGTCACGATGGGTCTTGGCGAGTATTGACGCTGCGGCTATGTTGCCGAATCGGCCGTCGCCCTTGACAAAGGTCTGATACGGGATATCCTTATAGGGGGAAAAGCGGTTGCCGTCGACCACGATTGCCCCGGGCGTTACTTTAAGGGCATCGATAGCACGGTGCATAGCCTCTATGGAGGCGCGAAGTATATTTATCCTGTCAATCTCCTCATTGTCTACTACACCTACCGCCCATGCTATCGCCTCAGCCTCGATGATGGGACGCAGTATCTCACGTTTAGCCTCTGTGAGCTGTTTTGAATCGTTCAGGAGGGGATGGTGAAAATCGTCGGGAAGTATGACTGCCGCAGCATGTACGGGACCGGCAAGACAGCCTCTGCCTGCTTCGTCACATCCTGCTTCAAAACGACCGGATATGTAGCATACCGGCAGAGATACGTCACGTTTCATCCGATACTTTTGTTCAAGGTGATGCGCCGGCGCCGCATAAGTGAATTTACCCTCGCCACAAGTTCTTTCATGGCAAACGGTTTCAGAATGTAATCATCGGCTCCGAGATCAAGCCCGTTGATTACATCGTCTTCATTGTTGCGCGACGAACAGAAAATAAGAGGAGTGTGTAATGTTTCGAGGTTTTGTTTAAGATAGCGGGCAAGTTCAAAGCCTTCTTTATTCTCCATCATGACATCAATGATGTAAAGGTCAAAATTGGTCAACTCGCTGTCCATTGCCTCGCTTGTGGTATGGTACACGCTTACCTTATATCCCGCCTGCTCGAGGTTATATTGCATAAGTTCACTGATGAGTGGTTCTTCATCAGCAATACAAATTTTATTCGTTTCCGAAATATTATTAGACTTGACGGGCATATATATAGATAATTTTCATGAATGAAAAACCCTGTATAAGGTTAATTCTTCTTTTACAAAAATAATAATGTAACCCGTACAAAACAATTTTAGTAACCGTATTGTAGCAATATCATGCACTAACACGCGCAAAATCAGAATTTTGTAACATGTGACACTGGATTGACACAGATTTGTGAAACAGTGTTAATAATATCATATTACGCTATGCGGCGACGGAAATGATCTTTGATTGTATCGACTACATTAATTATATAGTCGCCCATTTTTTCAAGGTCATTGACAATATCCATATAATAGATGCCTGCCTGATATTCGTAGGTGCGGTTGTTGATATTTTCCACGTTGCTTGTGCGAAGCTGATTGCGCAGGTTGTTGATTTCCCGCTCCTTGTTGTAAGAACGGATGATGTCGACCTGACGCACTTTTTCCACATCACTTAGCAATGTGAGCATGTCGGACATCGCTTCCTTGACATAGCTGAACATGGTGTCGATATTGCGGAATATGAAGTCATCGAAATGCACTCCGCTTTCTTGCTTGCGGATGAGGATTTTAGCACATCCGAAGCAGCAGTCGGCTATGCTCTCGATTTCGCTGACGATATTAAGCATGGCTGCGATATGGAGCTTTCCTTCATTGGAGAGTCGTCCTTCGGCACATTTATTGAGATAGTTGGCAATCTCTATTTCCATGCGGTCAGATATCTCCTCATATTTTTCAAGGCGCGAGAACAGGCGCGAGAAGTCTTCCGTGTTTTCTTTCGTGTGAACAAGTGTCTCAGCCATGCCGATCATGCGTTCTACGCGCTGTGCGTAAACGACCATTTCTTTTTCAGCCTGGGCTATATTAAGTTCTGACGCGCTTAACAGACCACCGGAGATAAATTTGAGCTGGAACTCCTCGTCTTCCTTGTGTTTTGCCGGTACAAGTTTCTCCACTATCTTGACATATAATCCAGTGAACCAAATCATTATGGACAGGTTGACGAGATTGAAAACAGTGTGGAACATCGAAAGTCCGAACGATACGCTGAACTGCATCGCTCCTATCTGGGCAAGAACGGGATGACCGTTGGGCAGACTTCCGTCAAAAAGAGAATTATATACATCGGGCTGTGTAGCCTCCAGGTTATTTACAAATGAGAAAAGCGATTCGGGATTGCCCTGGCCGATAGCCTCGGTTATCCACACGTTGAGGTTGACAAACGGATAGAACACGCACAGGGTCCAGACGACACCGAATAAGTTGAAGAGAAGGTGTCCCATTGCCGTTCGTTTTGCCGCCACATTTCCGCTCATTGACGCGAGTAACGGGGTTATAGTGGTACCGATATTGCTTCCAAGCACCACGGCGCATCCGAGGTCAAATGTAATCCATCCTTTCGTACACATGATAAGCACAATGGCGAATGTCGCCGCCGATGACTGGATAATTGCCGTTACGATTATACCGACAAAGAGAAAAAGCAATACCGACAGATAGCCCATAGAAGCATAGCGCTCAAGGAATGCAAACATGTCGGGATTACTCTGGAGGTCGGGAACATAATCGCTGATCATGTTGAGACCCATGAACAGGAACGCGAAACCTATCAGGAACTCACCGATTGACTTTGTACGGCTTTTTTTGAAGAAGAGCAGCGGGACGGCGCAGGCTATTATCGGGAGAATGAATACCGATGTGTCAACCTTAAACCCGAACAGGGCGATAATCCACGCGGTAAATGTGGTGCCGACATTGGCTCCGAATATCACAGCCATGGATTGTGCGAGAGTCATTAGACCGGCATTTACAAAACTTACCACCATTACCGTGGAAGCGGATGAACTCTGGATGAGCGCGGTGATGGCAAATCCGGTCAATGTGCCTGTAAACCGGTTGCGGGTCATTGCTGAAAGAATATTGCGCAAGCGGTCGCCGGCGGCTTTTTGAAGCCCTTCGCTCATAACCTTCATGCCATAAAGGAATAAGCAGACAGAGCCGAGGAGAGCTAAAAAGTCTAATAAAGTATAATTCATTATCCCTGGAGTGATAAAATATTTTCCAACGCAAAGATATAATAAATCTTTCTAATATGGCACAAATGTTAAATAATTAATACCGTGAAGTACCTCCCAACATGAGGTAAATTACCTTAATAGACGGCAGATAAAAATTTTATGTTGTAAAACATGTGATAAAAATTGTCAATACGAATAATGGGTGTTAATTTTACGCTCATCTTGGTTTGGTATAAATGCCGGGTGACGGTATTATTATTCATTACAGGGACTGTTACCACCAATTTATAGAGGGATATATATATCAGGATTATTAACTTTTCAAAATAAAAGCAATACAATGAGAACGATAGCGACATTGGTGTTTGCCACGGCGGCAGCCATGGAAATGTGTGCCGTAAATCCGGTAGTGAAAACTTCATTTACCCCGGATCCTGCGCCTTACGTGCATAATGACACAGTGTATCTTTTTACCGGACATGACGAGAACGATGCCCAGTATTTCAAGATGAAGGACTGGCAACTGTTTTCCACGACCGACATGGTGAACTGGACTTATCGTGGAACACCCCTCAGCACCGCAAATTTCAAATGGGCTAAGCAGGGTGACAATGCCTGGGCGTCACAGGCGGTAGAACGTAACGGAAAATGGTACTGGTATATATGCGCCGAAGATACTACTTGCGGATTGCACGGCATAGGAGTGGCGGTTGCCGACCGTCCTGAAGGTCCCTACACCGACCCTCTTGGCAAACCATTGGTGCCGGGAAGCTGGGGATTCATAGATCCTACCGTATTTATAGATGATGACGGGAAGGCATATCTTTTCTGGGGTAACAATGGATTGTGGTATGCCGAGCTTAACCCTGACATGATATCTCTTGCATCGGAGGTAAAACCGGTCGCCGACCTTAATAATCCCGAGGCATTCGGTGAGCTGCGCATGAAGCATGACTGGCAACTCGGAAAAGAGGTGATGAAAACCAATTTTGAAGAGGGTCCCTGGCTTGATAAGCGAAACGGCATATATTATCTTTCCTACGCGGCGGGTGGAGTGCCTGAACACATGGCTTACTCAACCGCAACCTCGATACACGGTCCTTGGAAATACATGGGGCGAATCATGAGCGAATCGCCCGGCAGTTTTACTATCCATGGCGGCAACATAAGCATCAACGGACGCGACTTTATGTTTTATCATCAGGGTCTTGCCCCTAACGGGTCGGGTTTCCGCCGCTCGGCTGCCGTAGAGGAGTTCTCGTGGAGCGGTGACAGCATACCGTTTATCCCGTTTTCTGAAGAGGGGGTGGTTATGCCGTTGAAAAATCTTGATCCGTTTGCAACGGTAGAGGCGGAGACCATGGCTGATTCATGGGGCGTGAAGACTGACCGCACGGCTGGAACATCACATTATCTTACCTCCATTCACAATGGAGACTGGACACGCTTGAGAAGTGTGGATTTAGGTAATGGCGGTTCTCGACTGGTAGCAAAGGTGTTGAATGTGAAGAATCCCGGTACGATTGAATTTTTGGTTGACGGCGAAAAAACGCCTTTCGCCGTTGTCCCGGTTGAAAATGCCGGTGAAATCACGGTTGATGTCAACAGTGATATAAAAGGAGTCAATAATATTATGATTCTTTTCAGGGGAGGTGATGAGGAGCTGTTTGATTTCGATTCATGGCAGCTGATCCGATAAATACCCCTACACCCCCTAACCTCATAACCTACACAACTTTCAAGGCGGAGGCTTGAAAGTTGTGTATCATAGTGAACTATAGCCGAGAATGTCGTGTTTAGCGTAAAAGCTTAATTATTACGACAATGAAATTCAAGGTTATTTTCTGTTTTTTCGTCTTTATGGCGTTTCTCGGAGTGAATAAGTCTGATGCCTGCTCGCGTATTCTCTATGTTGGAGACACAACAACGACGACATCGGCTGACAGTGTGCTGCGTATAGTGGGAAGGTCACTTGACTGGAAGACACCTATTCCTACCAATCTATATGTATATCCGCGTGGAATGAAGAAGAAAGGCAATACAAAGCCGGGGTCTGTGACATGGACCTCAAAGTATGGCGCGATTTACGCGGTAGGATATGACGGAGGTATAACTGAGGGTATGAATGAAAAGGGGCTTGTCATAAACGGTTTGTTTTGTAAGGGTACGGTCTATGCCAATGAGCAGACTGTCGGGCGTCCCGATATGTCGCTTGCCATGTTTGTCGGTTGGCTTTTAGACATGAATGCCACTACCCCCGAAGTGGTGGAGGTGCTTAAAAAACATGATTTCAGTATTTCAGGTGCAACTTTTGACGGAGGAACGGTATCAACCCTTCATTGGGGTATCACCGATGCCGAGGGCAGATGTGCGATACTGGAGTTTGACCATGGAGCAGTGAAAGTGTATGAAGGGGAGGATATGCCGGCAATGACCAACGATCCACAGTATCCTGAGATGACTGCGATAAATAATTACTGGCAGAAGGTTGGCGGTGAAAACATGTTGCCGGGTACAGTCAAGAGTCCCGACCGGTTTGTGCGCGGTTATTTCTTCCAGGGACATGTTGACAAGACTAATGATGCCGATCTTGGCTTGTCAATCATACGTAGTATCCTGATGAATGTATCGGTACCTTATCTTTATACGATTTCCACGGAACCCAATGTGTCATCGACGCAATGGCGCTCGTTCAGCAACATCCGTGACAGGCTTTATTATTTTGATATAGTCACCAACCTGGGTGTATTTTATATCGATCTTAAGAAGTGTGACCTGCGCCCCGGTGCTTCGGTCATGAAGCTCGACACCTCCAAATCTAAGGATTTTGTGGGCGACGTAACGTCACGTTTGGTAAAGCATGCACCTTTTACTCCCATGTATTGACATAATGGCGTGGTTTATGGCATAAATAGCCATAAACCACGCTTGCCGTTTTATCTATAAAAAATAAAATGGTAACTTTGCACACGCTTAAATATTTATGATGAGAGCGAGGGGATTATTAAATGTTTTAATAGCGATTTGGGCGGTCTGCGCGGTCAAGGTTCCGGCATTTGCTGGCGGTTCCGAAATGCCCGTTGCGCTGCTAATCCCCGACTCGTGCGATACGGTTGCCGGAATTACGGTCGACTCTGTGACGCCGGTTGATACTATGCCTCCGCTACCTGGAAAAACATGGGTGAACCGACTTATCAATTCAGGATTCCGCATAAATGACCCTCGTATAAGATATCCGAAATTTGCGCAATTTTGTGTGAACGTATATAACTGGGGTGACCGCACTTTTAATTCGTGTGACAAGGATTATGTGGTAGGTACCGGGAAAAACTGGAAAATAATAGGGAAATCCTATAACTGGGCGCAAAGCTACATGCTCACTTTTTCTAAAAGTACTTCGATACGAATGATTTCTGATGTCTACAGTGACATCGGTGCCCATCTCTGTTTTATGGCGGTGAGTGTCGGATATGATTTTAATGCCAATGAGCTAATAGGTAATCCGGTGTCTAACCGGACCAACTTTGAGTTCAATTTCACATGTGCGCTTTTTGCCGCCAACTATCAGAACTCGTCAACCAAAGGCGGGGCACATGTTACAAAGTTTGGAAAATTCAAGCCGTCATCAGGGCAGAAACTGGATTTTGAGTTTGATGGGGTGAATCAGGAGTCGACAGTAATCGACTTGTATTATTTCTTTAATCACAGAAAATATTCTCAGGCAGCCGCCTATTGCTATTCAAAGTATCAGTTGAAAAGTGCGGGGTCAATGATTGCAGGATTCAGTTATACCCATCAGAAAATCGGTCTGGATTTCTCCCGTCTGCCAGCCGATATGCTTAACTATCTTCCAGGTGACACCGACCATTATAATTTCCGGTACACCGATTATGACCTTATGGTAGGCTATGCCTATAACTGCGTGATGAAGCCCCGAAAATGGTTGTTTAATATTACGGCGTTGCCTTCTCTCGGGTATAAACACTCCTACGAAGACTCTACGGAGGGAAGAAAAGATATGTTTTCCACCAATATCAAGGTAATGACCGCATTTGTGTTTAACCATCGCAGTCTGTTTGCATCGATGTCGGTGCGCTTTGACGGTCGTGCCTACTATGGAAGCGGCTATACTTTCTTCAATTCCAATGAATCAGTGACCTTCAACGTCGGTGCCCGCTTCTGAAAATATTTAATGTCCCAAAGATAAAAGTGAGCGGAGGATTGTTATAGGGGTATAACGCAATTATCTGAATTATGGCTCACGATATCATTTTCTTGATTTTGGGTACGGTACTCATTATTGCAGGCGGTAATTATCTTACCGACGGAGCATCGGCTGTGGCGCGTCATTTCAAGGTGTCAAATCTGATAATCGGTCTTACTGTCGTGGCTTTCGGGTCATCGACACCTGACTTTGTGGTGTGTCTTACTTCTACATTGAGCGGTAAATCACAACTCGCACTCGGCGATATTGTGGGCGCGAATATATTTGACATACTCTTTGTGGTCGGAGTCGTGGCTCTCATCAACCCTATCCACATGAGCAAAGATATGCTGTGGAAGGATCTTCCGATGCTTGTGCTTGCTTCACTCGCCCTGTTTTTCTGTGGTGACGACAAACTGTTTGACGGCACAGCTGATTTCATCAGCCGTACCGACGGACTGATGCTGATAGCATTTTTTATCATCTTCATGGCATATACATTCGAGATGGCACGTGAACCCCAGCCGCCGGTGCCACAAAATGCCGGTGACAGTTCTTCTGTCGCGAAACCGGAAAATCAGTCTAAACCCGGCATGAAAATGTGGCTTGCCGTAGTATGTATCCTTGGCGGTCTTGCCGCACTGATAGTCGGTGGAAACTGGATAGTCGACGGTGCATCGGGGATAGCCCTGAAAGCAGGGCTATCAGAGGGACTGGTAGGTCTTACCATTGTAGCCATAGGAAGTTCAGTGCCCGATCTCGCCACATCGGTCGTGGCGGCTGTCAAGAAGCAGCCCGGCATTGCGCTCGGCAATGTAGTGGGAGCATGTATATTCAATGTGTTTTTTATACTTGGATTCTGCTCCACTATCAGTCCGCTTGACACCGGCACGATTTCAGTGGCCGATTTCAGCACCCTTGTAGGAGGCTCATTGTTGCTGTGGATATTCGGTCAGATTATAGGCAAGCGCGTTATTACCCGTGGCGAAGGAGCGGTACTCGCATTCTGCTATGTGGGATATATGACTTACCTGGTAATCTCGGCAATACATTGATCAGGAATGGGTCTCTACTGCCGAGGTAGGCGGCAATGTCGAGTTACGCTCGTCAACCGCATTGACGACGGCGCGTCCCAAATCCATGAATGCTTCACCGGTAATGCTGTCTTTCAGCGCGATAGGTGACCCGCAGTCACCGCCTTCACAGATTGTACCGACGATAGGTATCCGGGCAAGTACCTTCACATGAAGCTCTTCGGCAAGTTTGACGGCACCGTCGCGACCAAACAGGTAGTAGCGTTCATCAGGGTGCGCGGCGGGAGTGAACCATGCCATATTCTCGACTATGCCAAGCACAGGCACATTGACCTTCTCGTCGGTAAACATGGCAATCCCTTTGCGGGCATCGGCGAGTGCCACCTCCTGTGGTGTGCTGACGATGACCACTCCTGTTATGCCGAGAGTCTGTACAAGTGTGAGATGTATGTCGCTTGTTCCCGGAGGCATGTCGATGAGGAAATAGTCGAGTTCACCCCACGATGCCTGCATGATAAGCTGATTGAGGGCGCGCGATGCCATGGCACCGCGCCAAAGTACCGGGGAATTCTTGTCGACGAGAAATCCTATAGAGAGTAATTTTACACCGTATTTCTCTATCGGCTCTATCATGTCCTGTCCGTCGACATTTTCCATATAAATAGGCGCATCTTCGACACCGAACATCTTGGGTATGGAGGGACCGAATATGTCGGCATCCAACAGCCCTACCTTGTAGCCGAGACGGGCAAGTGCCACGGCAAGATTGCTTGCGACCGTGGATTTGCCTACGCCGCCTTTACCTGAAGAGATGCCTATGATGTTTTTTACTTTCGGCAGCGGGCGTTCCTCTGCTTTTGGTGCGGGATTTTCTTTCTTGAACTTGACGCTTATGCGGTCTTTCACGTCTATTTCCGGAGAGATGAAAGTGGTAAGCGCGGTCTCGGCGGCTTTTACAAGCGACTTGACAAACGGGTCGGTAGGCTTGTCAAATATGAGCGAGAAACTCACTTTGTTGCCGTCGATGCGGATGTCATCTTCGACCATTCCGAGTTCCACGATATTTTTACCGTTTCCGGGATAGCGCACATTGGTCAGCGCGTCAAGAATGAGTTTGGGATATAATGTTTCCATTTTGGCTATGAATTATTTGGGTATTAACATTTGTCCGGGCATTGTAGTTCGCCACGGGAAAAGCTGCGATAAGTATCAGGTTCTATTTCGACTTCCGGCTCGGAAAGAGGTGTTGACCGGTCGAGATGCCAGGATATATATTTTATAGTCAGTCCGCGGTCGAGCCACTGCTGCTCATAGAATGTGCGTATGTTGAGGATGTCGCTCACACCCTGCGGGTCATGATACAGGTCGGCTGTGTCGGTTACTTTCCTGAATCCGTTATGCTCAACCATGTAACGGGTGTATGTGTAGAGAAACGGGCTGTCACTTTTCAGATGCACGATGCCATTGTCGCGCAACACCTCTCGGTAAAGGCTCATGAAGCGTGTGCCGGTGAGGCGTTTCGTCACTTTTTTCATCTGCGGGTCAGGAAATGTTATCCATATCTCGTCAACCTCGTCATTGGCGAAAAAGTTGGGAAGCAACTCGATGCTTGTGCGCAAAAACGCGGCGTTTCTGATGCCACGGTCGCGTACCTGGCAGGCACCTGTCCACATGCGCGCGCCCTTGATGTCGATGCCTATGAAGTTTTTGTCGGGAAAACGCTCCGCGAGTCCCACAGTGTACTCACCTTTGCCGCATCCAAGTTCAAGCACGATAGGATTGTCGTTGCCGAAATAGTCGCGTCCCCAGCTTCCTTTCATCGGGAAACCTTTTTCACGAAGTATGCCGAACGGGTATTGAAATACACAGTCCATCGACTCCATTTCGCTGAATTTACGTAATTTATTTTTTCCCATATACGGTTACTTTGTTCTTAATATCTTGTCAACGCGGCGTGTGCCGTCATTAAATATGGTCACTGTGATGTCTATTTCCGACACGCGGTAATGCATTACGCTTTTTATGCCGGAATCTGTCGTTGTCGGCGAGACAATCGCTCCCGTATTCCCGATAATGTTGAATTCACGCCATTGGGGAGAGGAGAGGAATGTGTCGCGCAGATGAGCCGGAACTGTAAGCCGGATGTCGTGCTGTGGAAGCCCGTACCATACGTTGTCACCAAGTGCCGGCACACGTTTCAGATCCGAGCCATCTATGCCCGATAGGCTCATCATCCCTTCCATTGCATTTGAGCCGATGCGGCAGAGTGATGCGGGAAGATGTATCATGCTTATATTGCCGGTGCATGCAAGGGCGCAGTCGCCTATGTAGAGCAGCGATGCTGGAAAATCCACTTCATTTAGAGCCATGCATCCGAAAAAAAGCACTGTTTTCGATGCGGGTGATATTATCGGGCAGTTTTATGCTGCGTAATGCTTCACATCCGGCAAAAGAGCGTTCACCTACTGCGCGCAGCCTTGTACAGCGGCTCAGGTCGATTGATTCCAATGCCGTGGCGGCAAACACATCACTTTCGATTTTCTCCAGTGTCGAGGGCAATGATACCTCACGTAAAGAGGTGCAGCCGCGGAAAGTACCGGCATGGAGCACGGTGACTCCTTCGGGAATTTCTGCCTTGACGAGCTTGTGGCAGTCGGCAAAGGCATACGCCCCTATATTCTTCACACCTGCGGGGATGATTGCTGTCTGTACTCCGGAACCGGCGAAAGCCCCTTCTCCTATGGCGGTCACACCATCGCCAATAACCGGACCGCTTATCGACATGTCGCCGGTATAAGCATATTCCGGTATAGTCACCGCTGACGCATGTACAAAGGATAGCCAGAGCCCTGCTGCAATCAACAATCTGCGTATAATCCTTGTCATACCAACAATGCGAATGTTATTCCGAGATATGCGAGAAGCAACACCGCAAGCAGGATTATGCTCAGTTCTTTGCGTTCGGCATAGCAACGGTAAGCATAATATGCGCTCAGTATGGCATAAATCGGGAAAATATAGATAAGCATCTTCCAGTTGTTGCCGTCATCTTCGGGCGGCAACGATGCAATCACCATCGGCCATGAAAATAGAGGCAGCAGCATCACAAGTATCACTACTGTCATCCACCAGGGGGGACGGTTATAGCGGTTATCTGTCATGGTCATCGGTTTTACGGTTTTTCTCGCGGCTATATGCCTCTACGGTAGCTTCAATTCCCTTTTCGAGCGACGTTGTGGGGTTGAATCCGAAATCGCGTTGCGCGTCGGAGATGTCGGCGCTCCAGTTGCGCTGTTTCATTATCTTGTATTTGTCGGAATTGAGTGTTGAGGGCTTCATCTTCAGGATGCCGTATTTCTCGGCGACTACGCTTGCCACCTTCGCCATCCATAATGGCAGCCTCACGGGAATGACAAACTTTCTGCCGAGTTTGCGCGCCACAATTTTGCGGAACTCCGACTGTGTGTAGGCGCGTCCTTCGCTGATAATGTATTTGTGGCGCACGGGAGCTTTCTCCAGCGCGTCAAACATGGCGTTTACAAGGTCGTCGACATAGATGAATGTCAGCAGTTGCTTGCGGTAGCCGACTCCGAAATCCCAATGGCTGTCGATACATTTTACCATCATGAGATAGTCCTGTTCGTGAGGACCGTAGACACCCGTGGGGCGGAAGATTATCCAGGGGAAGTCAGGGATTGTTTCAAGCAGTGTCTCGCTCTTGATTTTCGACATGCCGTATTTTGTATTGGGGTCGGGCACAGTGGTCGAGGTATAAGGCTGATAGGTCTTTTCATCGACGGGTCCGAGCGCGCTGAGACTGCTCATATAGAGAAAGCGCTCCGGAACCATGCCTGTTGCCTGCAGCGATTCCACGCATGTGCGTAGATATCCGAAATTGATACGGTTGAAATCGCTGTAATTGGTCACTTTCGTGGCTCCGAGGTTATAGATTATCCAGTCCCATTTTTCTCCTTCCGGAAGAGTGGTTTTCAACACCGTTTCCATTGCTTCCGGTGAGTCGTAGTCAAAAGTTACGAAATGCAGCCGCTCATCCTTGAGATAGCGGCGCGATGTCGATTCGCGCACACCTACCCATGTCTCGTAGCCACGGCGCAGACTCTCCGCGGCTATGAAACCGCCGATAAAGCCACCTGCTCCAATTATCAATACACGTTTCATAGCGGGTAATGTTTATGGCTCAAAGATAATGAAAAAAGTTGACATTGACCGACTAACCCCTCCCACATTCTTCCGCGAAATCTCCCGGCAGGCATAACCGCCTCTTTGTCGCCGGGTAACAACACCCTTGCAACGCGGGTTGCCTTCCAGCAACCCCTACAGCTACGCGGTGTTTTTTTAGGCGCAAAACCTTGATTTTCAATCATACATCGCAAAGTGATGTCCCTGTAGAGATTTTCATGGGGTGATGACGGCTATGCGTTTCCCAATGACCCTAAGGTCGTTAGAGACCCTGTCTGACGACTCATCTGTTATATATGAAAAAGTGTTATATATGAAAAATGGGTCGCGCCAATGTTGGCGCGACCCATTTGTATTTTGGACGGTTGGTTATCAGTCTCTTGATGCACCGAAGAAGCGGAGCAGATAGAGGAAAAGATTGATAAAGTCGAGATAGAGCGTGAGCGCACCTATGGTTGCGAGACGCGGCAGAGAGAAACCGCCGTTGTATTCAGCCATACGCTTGATCTGCTGGGTATCCCATGCGGTAAGACCGATGAAGATAAGCACACCTGCGATAGATACAATCCATTCAAGTGTCGAATTTGCCCAGAAAATGTTGACTACGCTTGCGATGATAAGACCTATCAACGCCATAAACAGGAAGTTGCCGATTTTTGTCAGGTCACGGCTCGTGAAGTAACCGTAGACACTCATTGCGCCGAACACTCCGGCAGTGATGATGAATGTCTTGAAAATCGATACTGTGGAATAGGCATAAAATATCAACGAGAATGTGACTCCGTTGAGTATCGCAAACGCGTAAAACAGCAATGTCGCCACGGGTGAGCTTATCTTGTTGACTGCTCCGCTGATACCGAATACCATGAGAAGTTCCACAATCAGAAGTCCCCAGTAGACCCAGCGGTTAGCCGCAAGAAAATAGACGAGATTAGGAATGCAAGAGCATATCCATGCTGCTCCTGCGGTCACAAGGAGGGCGAGAAACATCTTTACATAAACCCTCTTCATCACCTGCGACACACGATTGTCAAGCGCCTGTGAATTGAATGAATCCAAATTATAATTATTCATAATACTTAGTGTTTAAAGTGATAACGTATATGCGGGGCAATGTGTGACCCTACAAAAGTTAAATTATGTTACATGCGTTCCGGCACCTCGATCCCGAGCAGCGACATGCCGCTTTTAACGACGCGCGCCACTTCTTTGCTGAGGGCAAGACGGAGTGCACGGACACTTGAGTCAGCCTCGTTAAGAATCGAATAGTCGTGGTAGAACTGGTTGTACTCTTTCACTAGGTCATACACATAATTGGCTATGAGTGCCGGTGAATAGGTTCTACCGGCTTCAGCGACAACTGCAGGATAGTCGGCGAGGTGCTGGATAAGGGAGATTTCCTTCTCATTAGGCTCGACTGCCTCATAGCCTTCAGCCTTGTAGCCGGCATCGGCTGCCTTGCGGAGCACCGAGCGGATACGTGCGTAGGTGTACTGGATGAAAGGACCGGTATTGCCGTTGAAGTCGATTGACTCTTTGGGGTTGAAAGTCATGTTTTTGCGCGGGTCGACTTTCAGTAGGAAATATTTTAGTGCGCCCATGCCCACAATACGTGCGATTTCTTCTGATTCTTCGGGCGTGAAATCGCCTTTACCGCGCTCTGCCGACACATCGCGCGCTCCCTGAATCATTTCGTCCATCAGGTCGTCGGCATCTACCACGGTTCCCTCGCGGCTCTTCATCTTTCCTTCGGGAAGTTCTACCATTCCGTAGGAGAAATGCACGAGATCCTTGCCCCACTTGAATCCGAGACGGTCAAGGAGCAGCGACAATACCTGGAAATGATAATTCTGCTCGTTGCCCACGACATAAATCATCTTGTCAATGGGGAAATCCTGATAGCGGAGCTTGGCGGTACCGATATCCTGGGTCATGTAGACCGATGTGCCGTCGCTGCGGAGGAGCAGTTTGTGGTCAAGTCCGGCATCGGTAAGGTCCGCCCATACCGAGCCGTCATCCTTGCGGTACATGATGCCCTTTTCAAGTCCTTCAAGCACCTTGTCCTTGCCTTCAAGATAGGTGTTGCTCTCGTAATATATCTTGTCGAAGTCCACGCCGAGACGCTTGTAGGTCTCATCAAATCCGGCATAGACCCAGCTGTTCATCATCTCCCACAGCCCGCGTATCTCGGGGTCTTTCTGCTCCCAGCGGCGCAGCATTTCGCGCGCTTCAAGCATCAGTGGCGACTGCTTTTCAGCTTCTTCCTCGGAGAGACCCTTGGCGACAAGCTCTTTCACTTCAGCCTTGTAATGCTTGTCGAAGAGTACATAGAAGTCGCCGATAAGGTGGTCGCCTTTCTTGCCAGTAGATTCGGGGGTGGCACCGTCGCCCCACTTTTTCCAAGCGAGCATCGACTTGCAGATGTGGATGCCTCGGTCGTTGACGATGTTGGTCTTCACGACGCGGTTGCCGCAGGCGGCGAGTATGCGCGAGAGGCTGTATCCGAGCAGATTGTTTCGCACATGTCCGAGGTGAAGAGGCTTATTGGTGTTGGGCGAGGAGTATTCCACCATCACAAGTGGGCTTTCATCGGTCGCTTTCTTGAAGCCGTAGTCGGGAGTCTCCGCGATGTGGCGTAACATTGAAGTGAAGTAGCCCGGTTCTATCACGATATTCAGGAATCCTTTGATTACATTAAACCGGTTGACAGCGGGTTCGTTGTCGACAAGCCAGTTGCCTATCTCGGTACCGACCGCCTCAGGAGCCTTGCGGGCTGCCTTCACCCAGGGGAACACCACGACGGTGAGATTGCCTTCAAATTCCTTCTTGGTGGTCTGCGGCACGATTGACGCGGGGTCGGCGTCAACTCCGTAAAGCTCTTTGACAGCGCGCGCCACTGCTTGCGCTATAATGTTATCTATCGACATTATTTTATTATTTAATTGATTTACGGATGCAAAGATACGAATAAGCCGACAATCGAGCAAAAGTATCTTTTTGAATAAAATCCTCAAGTTTGTGACATTATATGTAGGCTTAATCATCCCGAAAAGGTGATTCTTAAACAGGTCAGGAGTATTTTTCACATTTTATTTTCAACCGACGCATAAAGTTGCTACCTTTGCGGTCGATATATTATTCATACGTTATGACTTACGAATATGACTATTTGGTTATAGGGTCGGGTATTGCCGGAATGAGTTTCGCCTTGAAGGTTGCCGCGACCGGTAGAGTGGCACTGATTTGCAAGACTAATCTTGAGGAAGCTAACACCTATTTCGCCCAGGGGGGTGTTGCATCGGTCACTAATCTTGAGGTGGATAATTTCGACAAGCATATCGAAGATACCATGATTGCCGGCGACTGGCTGAGCGACCGTACAGCGGTCGAGAAAGTCGTGAAGGGTGCTCCCGCCCAGATTCAGGAACTTATAAAATGGGGTGTCAATTTTGACAAGAACGAGAATGGCGACTTTGACCTTCACCGCGAGGGCGGTCATTCAGAGTTCAGGATTCTTCACCATAAGGATAACACGGGTGCAGAGATTCAGGAGAGCCTTGTCAAGGCGGTGAAAAACAATCCGAATATCGATATTTTTGAAAATCATTTTGCAATTGAGATAATAACCCAGCACCATCTGGGGAAAATCGTGACACGCCGCACACCTGACATTACCTGCTATGGTGCATACGTGCTTAATCCCGAGACCGGGAAGGTCGACACATTTCTCGCGCGTGTAACGCTGATTGCCACCGGCGGTGTCGGTGCTGTTTATACCACTACCACCAATCCGCTTGTCGCTACCGGCGACGGCATAGCGATGGTGTACCGTGCCAAGGGTACGGTGAAGGATATGGAGTTTATCCAGTTCCACCCGACTGCCCTCTATCATCCTGGCGACCGTCCGTCGTTTCTTATCACGGAGGCTATGCGCGGCTACGGTGCGGTGCTCCGCAACAAACGCGGCGAGGAGTTCATGCACAAGTATGACCCGCGTCTGTCGCTCGCACCCCGCGATATAGTGGCACGCGCCATCGACTCTGAGATGAAGCAGTATGGCGACGAGCATGTGTATCTCGATGTAACCCATAAAGACCCCGAAGAGACCAAGAAGCATTTCCCCAACATATATCAGAAATGTCTGTCGCTCGGCATCGACATTACGAAAGACTACATCCCTGTTGCCCCCGCAGCCCATTATCTTTGCGGAGGAATAAAGGTCGACACTAACGGCGAGTCGTCGATCCAGCGTCTGTATGCTGTCGGTGAATGTTCTTGTACCGGTCTGCATGGAGGCAACCGTCTTGCGTCCAACTCGCTCATAGAGGCTGTGGTTTACGCTGATGCTGCCGCAAAACATGCCATGGAGGTTAAAGACCATTATAGCTATCGTCACGATGTGCCGGAATGGAACGACGAGGGAACACGCCATCCCGAGGAGATGGTGCTCATCACCCAGAGCATAAAGGAAGTGGGGCAGATTATGGCGACCTATGTCGGTATCGTGCGCAGCGACCTGCGTCTTAAACGCGCCTGGAACCGTCTTGACATCCTCTATGAGGAGACCGAGAAGCTTTTCAAGTGCTCCAAGGCGAGCCGCGAGATATGCGAGTTGCGCAACATAATTAACGTGGGTTATCTGATCATGCGTCAGGCTATGGAGCGCAAGGAGTCGCGCGGTCTGCACTACACGGTCGACTATCCCCACACCGAGCATCACGCCGAATAATCACCTGTCAATGCAATCTTTGCTGTAATGTCGCGTTATATGGTTATGAGGATACTATTCTGTGTAATCATAGCCATATTGTGTGCTTTCGGCTCCTATGCCCAGAAGGTTGATGCCGCCGGTGTGCCCGTGCCTGCAAGTGTGGTGAAGAAGCCTGTCAACGGGCGTTACCATTTCATCACCGAGCAGGGCGACACGGCGCTTATGGTCGTGCTCAACAATGTCACGGTGTTTCCTCCGATGAAATTCAAAAACAAGAAACAGGAGGAATTTTACTGGCGCACCGTGCGCGATGTAAAGCGTACGCTACCCTATGCCAAGCTGATAGCCGAAACCCTGCTGGAGACCTACGAATATATAGAGACACTTCCCACCCAGAAAGAGCGGGAGGCGCATCTGTCGCAGATGGAGAAAGAGATTTTCGCCCAATACAAGCCCCAACTGAAAAAATTCACCAAGTCGCAGGGCAAGATGCTCGTAAAGCTAATCAACCGGGAGACCAATCAGAGCAGCTACAACATCTTGAAGGCATTTCTCGGGTCATTCCGTGCCGGATTCTGGCAGACATTCGGCAAATTCTTCGGCGTGAGCCTGAAAACCAGTTATAAGCCCGACAAAAATGCCGACGATGCCATAATCGAGCGCGTGTGCATCCTGGTCGAGCAAGGTCAGCTCTGACCGGTGAGTTGTCAGATTCCGTTAGATAGGGTCTCTAACGACTCTAAGGACTCTAACGACCTTAAGGTCATTGAAAAACATGCAGCGGTAGAAGGGGCGAATGGAAGTTCGCCCGAGTTCACCGGCAATTTGCTGAATATGATGGTTCTATCCCTGTTTCAGGGGATAATCTAAACTTAGCCGGGTGATTGAGCGAAGCAAGACCCCCGGACTGGTGGCTCTCCCCCTATCGTTTCCCGATAAGAATCATCAACTGTGCGCCAAGATGATTCCTGCGGAAATATCTGATCTTGCATCAATTTCCGGTGGTTTCGCTTCGCTCAACGCTACGGCTACAAATGGATTATCCATCCGGGAAACAACGGCAAAATCAACGACATTGCACATTTCATGCAAAAAGCTTGCAATCCGGCATCGCAATCGCTATATTTGTGAAAAACCAATCGTCACATCATGAAAAAATTAATTTTCATCAGTGTAGCCACAATATGTTGCTGTACACTCTCTTCCTGGACCCTGAACTATCCGGCACACTCATTAAAAGGTGGTCTTGACTGTGTATTTGATGAAATTTTTACTCAAAGTCAATATAAGACTGAGGAAACGCCGCAACAGATGAACCGTGATACACTTAGTCAGATATATAACTATTTCAATGTACTTGACAGCGTTTACCAAAGAGAAATAGGTGATACCATATATATTGAATATAGTACTAAAGCAGATGGCACTCCGGCATTTTGGATGTGGAATAAAAAAAGGACATCCCATTTTATCAGTAGAGAAGGGTATATTGTGAAAATTCCATTCCTACCATATTTTAAAGATGACAAAGTCCAAAGGGAGATGATTAACATGGATTCTATTTCCCTAAGGAAAGAACATGACAAAGGTAGGGCATCTAAAATATTGTCACCTTCAAAAACTTATCACCTCATAAGAGTAGTTGCAGATAAACATGGTTTAAGATTTGAAGGATTCAAATTCTGAACCACTTTTCTAATATTATACCCATAATAAAGAATATTACTGCAAAAAACTTGCAATCCGGCATCTCAATCGCTATATTTGTGAAAAACCAATCATCACATCATGAAAACGCCTCTCCTTATATTATTTATGGCGGTGCTCGGGAGTGTCATGGCGCAGGAGGCGCCTGCCGACCCGTATGCCTCGCTTAACCGCGAATGTAACTCGCCACGTCCCGGCGACTCGTTCACCATGTCGGAAATCCACGCCATGCCGCCGGGCGGTCGCGGCACAGCCCGCGTGTGGCATCTGCCCGACGCTGACGGCACGGACCACCGCCGCACCTACCTTTCAAAGGGCGACACCACCGTGTGTCTCGAATACCCGGAATACCTCACATACTCTGCCGTCACCGACACCGTGCGCCTCACCTCGGCTGAAAACCGCGAGATGAAGGTCAGCTACGACCTTGCGCCGCCGATGCTCCGTCTCCCGATGGCTTACGGCGACAGCATCGCATCCCCCACCTCAGGCACCGGCATCTTCGGGAAGCGTCTCTACATCGGGCATCGCGGCTCCGCATATTCCGTAGCCGACGGCACCGGGATGCTGACCGACGGCACCGACACCCTGCACCATGTGCTCCGTGTACACACCCGACATGAATACCGGCGCGTCATGGCCCCCGACACGGCACGTGTGTCGGCATGGATGTCACTTCCCGCGCTCCCCGACTCGCTGCCGCTCTTCATCGACGAGCGGCACTCATGGTACGCGGCGGGGTCGCGCTACCCCGTGATGGAGCGCGTAGCCTCAATGATGGTGTATGGCGGCGACACGGTGATGACCCGCGCCGTGACGCTGCTCTGCCTCCCGGAGCTGCAGCGCACCGACCTCGGCGATGACACGCCCAACAGCGCGCTCCTTGCGCGAATCGCCGCAGCGGAATCCGGGCAACGGGGCATCACCACCCTTGATGCCGACATCCCCGGCGGCTTCCCCGCCACCGTCGACGCCGTGTTAGGGACCGACGGCAGGACGGTCAACGTCACCTACATCCTCGACACCGCCGCCGACGTGCGCCTCGGCGTATTTGACGCCCTCGGGCGCGCCCTCTGCTCCGTCACGAGCGAGTCGGCAGCCCCCGGCACCCACATCGAGTGCCTCGCCCTCACGTCGCCCCCGTCGGGCAACGCCCTGCTGACCGTGTGGGTCGGCGACGACAACATGACATTCAAGGTAAGGACAGAATAACCGACACAGCCATGAAGACACCCCTCCCCCTCATCGCGGCACTGCTCTGCGCCGCCCCCGTGTCAGCCGCGCTGACCACCCCCGTCATCGTGACCGCGCCCGACACCGCGGCGGTGACACACGCCCCCGCCGTGCAGTCCGACGACGCATCCTACGAGATGCAGTTCCTCCCCTCGGTCATCCCGCCAACACCGCAGGCGGCTGCGCTCGCCCGCTACGGCGAGTACCCCGTGAGCCACACCACCGGCATCCCCGACATCACAATCCCCCTTTACGAGATCGACCTCGGCGGTTACAGGCTCCCGATAACAATCTCATACCACGCGTCGGGGATACGCGTTGAGGACATGTCAACCGTCGTGGGACTCGGCTGGGTGCTGAACGCAGGCGGTGCTGTCTCACGTACAACACTCGGGGTTCCGGACAGCAGAACCACAGATGAATACATGTATAAATACCGCGACTTTGACAATGTGATGTCACTTGTTGAGGGTGCGCGCAGATCAGGCACATATTCAGACCGGATTGATGGGCTAGCCGCAGGGTCACCGGACTATGCATGGGATTGCGAGTCTGACCGCTACACATTCAATTTCTGCGGACTGACCGGCGTTTTCAGGTATTCCCACAATGACCGTGAATATGTGCCTCTCAACCACATGCCACTATATATAAGCGAAGGCTGGGAAGACAACAACATTTCACCGTATATAATCGACGGTAATGGAATCGAATATCATTTCGACACACCGGAATACAGCGGCCTGTCAACCGATGAGGGGAGGACCTATAAGGAAGCACCGTCATCTTGGTATGTAACCGAAATCTGGACCCCAAATGGAGAAATCAAGTTCCACTACACGACTGAACCATCCCGAAGCTATGTAGTCAGGAAATCCTCCGAGACGGTGACCGTCGGATACATATGGGAGGAAGATAGGTCTCCACACGGAGACAAGGTGTTTTACCCGTATCCTGTCGAGTCAAGAGACCTGGCGTATGCAAACTACAAATATGCGGAGGTGAGGCTTGACAGAATTGAATGGGCGGGTAACAGGATAGATTTCACTTACGCCGCAGACCGTCCTTTCCGCGACTACGGAGGGCGAGAGATCTTGCTCGAGCGACTGTCATCCATGAAAGTGACCGATGCAAACGGCAACACCAGAAAGGAGGTGACATTTGACAACGCCCATTTTTGGGGCAATGCAAGCGATGATAAACGCATGATGCTGCGTGGGCTGAAAGATTCCGAACACGGGGAGTATGCCTTCTTCTATGATGAATCAGGGACACTGCCGTCATACACGTCACGTTCCACGGCACATGACTATTGGGGCTATTATAACGGTAACAGCTCATTTTATTTGATACCGAAGGAGACATTCATGATGATGATGGATAGCATAGTCACCCATACGGAACGGTATACGGTTAATTTCCCAACCCATTACATATCCAACGGTGCCGACCGGAGCTGCAACGAACGGTACATGAAAATCGGCACTCTCAAGAGGATATCATATCCCACAGGGGGGCACACCGACTTTGAGTTTGAGGCAAACCGCGTGGGACATGAGCTATATGGCGGATTACGTGTCAAAAAGATGACAACATACAATGGCACAGAATCCTGTTGCCGGACCTTTTCCTATTACGATGGAACGGAGACCTCGTTTCATCCTTCACGCCTCATGAGCTATCCCATCCTGGAGTATCTGGACTGCAACAGACAGGTGTACTATCTCTCAAGGTTCATTGTAGGCAAGGGCGAGCCTGAATTATCAGCTGTGTACGGAAATTCAAGCCCGGTTATCTACCACAGGGTGCAGGTACAGGAAGACGGGAGGTCAACCGAATATGTCTTTGACAACGGGTGTCTGAAGGACGAGGGACATTCCATCGCGCCATCAGACAGTGGATATATCATACACCCATCCGTGCTGCCCTATTCGCTGCACGACGAGGGTTCCAACATGCCGTTGCTCAGAAAGAAAACCGTATTTGATGCGGAAGGTACCCCGATAGTCACAGAAAGCTATGCCTACCGTGGTTACAGTGTCAGGGAATTCGACACCGGAGTAAGGCTCTATAAGGCGTTTGCATTTTCTGTCGGAGATGGCACAGTGTCTTTTCACGAGGGATATGACTTCCTGTCCCACCCTTACCTGCATGTATTACGCACCACCGCCACGGCGAAATCATTCTGCCGCATGTCCTCTACAGTCACCGACCATGTGACGGGTGTGGTGACCGAGCACACCTACACCTACGACCCGCAGCTGCGCACCCTGAAGCCCCGCTCCGTGGCGTTCACCGACAGTGACGGCTCCCGCGACTCGACACGCTACGAGTTCCCATTCGACCGCACCGGTCCGACAAGCCTCTTCATGGCAGAATACGTGCCCGACGCCGTGATGTCGGTGGAGCGGTTCCGCGACGGTGCACGTGCCTCACGTACCGAGACATCATACGTGCTGGACGACGATGTGATGTGGGCATTCCCCGAGTCCGTCTCCACCGCTTTCGGCGACGACGCGCTGCAGGAACGTGAGCGGGTGCTCTCGCGCGGCGCGGGCAACCGCCCCACGGCAATCCTTGTCAACACCGTCGACACCACCCTCATCGAGTGGGACGCCAGAGGGCTGCACCCCCTGAAAATCACCGCACCCGGCGGACTCTCCACACGCTATGAATGGAAGCCCCTCACCGGGGTCACGATGGTGACCGACCCGCGCGACTACAAGGTCGCCTACGGCTATGACACCGCCGGGCGACTGTCGTTCATACGCGACGCCCGCGACACGCTCCAGACATTCTCCTACTCCATCGTCAACGGCCCGTATGGGACACAGCCCGACAACTCCGTCACCACCATGCGCCACCTCAACGCATCCGGCGCCCGCGTCATTACGCGTCAATACCACGACCACCTCGGGCGACCTACCGCGCTGGCGCAGGGCGGACTCAACACCGCCGGGACATACGTCTACACCCTCCAGACCTACGACACCTCCGGGCGCGTAGCCGACTCCTGGCTCCCCGTCGAGGGCACATCGTCAATAAAGAATCCAGCTTCATCCGAGATCGCCGCGTGGGCGCAGTCTACCTACTCCGACTCCCATGCATTCTCCACGGCAACCTACGACGGTGCCGACCGCCCTGTGCGCTCCACCACCCCGGGCGACCTGTGGCATGCAGCAGGAAAGGGGCGCGACATCGTGCGCCTCACCAACCCCGCCAACTCCGTCAGGCGTTACTCCGCCCCTGTCGACGGCACGTCGCTCGTCAAGAACGGCTACTACCCCGCAGGCTCCCTCCACGGCGAGAAGACTGTCGACGATGACGGCAACAGCATCACCGTGTTCACCGACAAGGCGGGGCGCAAGGTGCTTGAGCGGCGCGGCTCATCCAACGACACCTACTTCGTCTACAACGCCTACGGGCAGCTCCGCTTCGTGCTCTCCCCCGAGTACCAGACGGCGGGCTACAAGGAGAAATACGCCTACGAGTACCGCTACGACGCCCGCGGCAACGTGGTCAAGCGTTTCATCCCCGGCTGCGGCTACACGCAGTACTGGTATGACCGCGCCGACCGGCTCACCTTCATGCAGGACCCGACGCTGCGCGAGGCTGGGCTCTACCGCTTCTACCTCTACGACCGTGCAGGTCGTCTTGCCGTGCAGGGCACCGCGGCTACATGCTCCCGCTCAGCCGCCGTCAATCCCGTCACCTACACCCACGGCTCTGCGGGCATAGGCTCCACGGGATATGTCATGGCTGACCCCTCGCGCATATCCTCCCCCGTCATCGAGTCGGCAGCCTACTATGACTCCTACACACTCCCCGCGGCATTCACGCCGCTGAAGCTCGCCTCCCCGCCGCAGGTCAACACCACCGGTCTCGCCACCGCATCCCTGGGCGTCGCCTCCGACGGCACACCCCTCCGCTCCGTCACTTACTACGACGGCTTCGGGCGCGTGACCGAGCGGCGCTCAACCGGGCTGCGCGGCGCCCTCGCCATCGAGAACACCTTCTACTCCTACACCGACCGGCCCGTGAAGACGCGCTTCCGCGAGGGAGCGGTCTCTGTCACCACCGACTACACCTACGACCCCGCAACCGACCTGCTCCTATCCCGCCGCGTCACCGCCGACACAGGTTCCGGGGCATACTCGGCGCTTGTCGCCTCTTACTCCTACGACGCCCTCGGCAACGTCTCGGCGGTGACACTCGGCAACTCCGCCGGGACGGTCTCCTACACCCGCGACCTCCACGGGCGGCTGCGCACCGTCAGCCATCCGGCGTTCTCGCAGCGGCTATTCTACGCCGACGGTCCCGGCACACCGCTATACAGCGGGCGCATAAGCTCGATGATGTGGAAGTCGACCGACTGGTACCGCTGGCGCGGATACCGTTACACCTACAACGCCCTCGGATGGCTCACAAAGGCGCAGTACGGCGAGAACGAGACACTCACCACCGACCGCGACCACTACACCCTCTCCATTGACGAGTTCACCGAAAACGGCTCCATACGCCATCTACAGCGTCACGGCATGAAAGATGACGGGAAATACGGCAAGATCGACAACCTGCGCCTGCATTACGACGGCAACCGCCTTGTCTCGGTCGAAGAGGATGCCGGCCGCGTCACCCGCGAGGGAGCCAACGACTTCACGGGCGGCGGCAACACCTACACCTACAACAGTGCCGGGGCGCTCACCTCCGACCTCAACCGCAGGATAAGGAAGATAACCTACGACAACCTCAACCGCCCCGTGAAGATTGACATGTCGACGCTCAGCGCCGTCGAGAATGTCTACTCCGCCGACGGGGCGAGGCTGCGCACCGTCCACAATACATTCCTCGGACTGACCTCGGTGCCCCGCCCCGATGACGGCGACGATGACGGCTTTGACGCCGGGTTTGTAACCCCGGGTGGCAACCAGGGCGGCTCTCCCCTTGTCACGGAGGCACTCTACCGCCGTGACACCCTCGACTACTCCGGACCGGTCATCTACGAGAGCGGTGCGGTGAAGCGGGTGATGTTTGACGGGGGCTACGCCACCTTCGACGCAGCGGGTGTGCCCGGATGGCACTACTTCCTGTGCGACCATGCGGGGAGTGTGCGCGTGGTAGCCGACATGTGGGGGCGCGCAGAGCAGATAAACCACTACTACCCCTACGGGCTGACATTCGCCGATGCCGGGAAGGCTCCCGACCACCAGCCCTTCAAGTTCGGCGGCAAGGAGCTTGACGCCATGTACGGGCTCAACCTCCACGACTTCCACGCCCGGCTGCAGATCCCCGACCTCGGTCGCTTCGACCGCCCCGACCCCCTCTGCTGGAAAACCCCGCACCTCTCCCCATACCTCTTCTGCGCCAACGACCCCGTCAACAACACCGACCCCACCGGCATGGATATTGTGATTTTCGATGATGATGACGAGAAATATTGGTACCGACAGCTCGCCGACAATACTTACGGGTTTGTCAACAGCGCGGGAGAGCTGTACAGCGGAAACTCCGAAAAAATTGAAGAACTCACATATTGCCTACAAACATTACAAGAAGGCTTGGTTGGTTTTTCTCTAATTGATCGACTTATAAACAATGTGAGTGAGTTAAAAATAGAAGTAACTCAAACAAATGGAGGGAGAAACAACAATAAATATCTCGAAACAGAGAAGAAGGTAATATGGGATATGAATGCATTTAATGGAGGTTTATCTATCCAGAATGGTCTATATTCCACTTCGACTCAAAATTATATAGTTCTCGCCCATGAATTAGCCCATGCAGAAGATCACTTTAGTGGAAATATGAATTATAATACTTGGACAACCGTATCTGGCATCAATAACATCATGTATACTGAGATTCGAGCATGCAATATTGAAAATTACATTCGTGCAGAACACAACTTACCCCTACGAACTCATTATGGAAGGACAGACTATGATAATCCAATCAAATCCACAAAACTTCGTATTCCATTAGCAATTGGTCTTTATAATGGGAAATTCCCTATAGATATAGTGAAAAATCTGTTTAAATAAAGTTGTAATGAAAAAATTGCCTTGCATTGGTTTGATAGTATTTTGTTGTATGATTTCTTCCTGGACGTTAAGGCACAAAGGATATTCCTTAAAGGACGGTGTTGACCAAGTGTTTGACGAGATTTATGCTCAAAAAGAGCATCGACCTGCATTGGTCTTCGATCAGCAAGATCTTGATGCGCTACGAAAGAAATGCAACTATTTCAATGTGCTTGATAGCGTTTATCAAGGGGGAATCGGAGATACGGTATATATTGAAATTACAAAAAAGAATGATGGCAGCACTTTTTTCCGGTACTGGAACAAAAAGAAACCGTATCACTTTGTGAGCGGCGAATGGTATATTGGCAAAGTTTCATCTCTTCCCTATCACGAACACCCAATTTTTCAGAAAGCCATAATCGACATGGACTCGACTGCAATAAGGAAAGAATATCACCGGGGGAGAAACTCAAGTATATTAGACAGTTCTTATTATCAATATTATCTGATAAGAGCAATTGCCGACAGTGATGGATTAAAGTTTGAAGGGTTCAGATATTGAGTCATTTCTGAAAATATTTTGAAAAAAAGTGCGGAAAAATTTGCAGGAATCAAATTTAGCATATAACTTTGCACTCGCAAAACAGCAGAGGCAGTTTTGATAAATGATAAAAATTGGTGCGTTAGTTCAGCTGGTTAGAATACATGCCTGTCACGCATGGGGTCACGGGTTCGAGTCCCGTACGCACCGCTGAGGAGAGAGGAGAAGGAGAATTTGTAACACTTTCGAGTGTGCATTTTCTCCTTCTTTTTTGCCGTGTCTGCAGGATTTCGTAACTTTGTGGTAAATAGGCTTGTTATATAGCCGTTATATCATGAGAGTGCCTGCCGGAAGGCACAATTTAACATATTGAACGACAGAAATGAGTGAAAATATAAAACGTACTGTACTTGATTATAACGATATCGCCGCCATGATGCCGCAGCTTGCCGGGCATGAAAAATTGGTCAACAAGGTGATTCACTGGATTTCGCTTGACAAGGTTAATGCGGTGCATGACAAATATTGCGACCATCCCGGACCCGAATTTACCCGCAATCTTCTGAAAGATTTCGACATTACCCTGAGAGTTGACGGCAAGGAGGTGCTCGACCATCTTCCCGAAGGGGCTTTCATTACGGTGAGCAATCATCCTTTCGGGGCGCTTGACGGCATATCGCTGATATCGCTCATAGGTTCGCTGCGCCCCGAGTTTAAGGTGATGGTCAATATGGTGCTGAATCATATCTCCGCCATGCGACCCAACTTCATTGCGGTAGACGCGCTTGCCTCCGACGATCCGGCGAAGAAGGCTGTGTCGATGAAAGGCATAAAGGAGGCGATAATGCAGGTGCGCCGGGGTAATCCCATCGGCTTTTTCCCTGCCGGTGCGGTAAGCAAGATAAACGGCAAGCTCCGTATCGAGGACCGCGAGTGGCAGCCGTCGATCATACGCCTTATCCAGCAGCTCAATGTGCCTGTCATTCCCATATATTTCCATGGACATAACAGCACGTGGTTTAACATCCTGGGCATGATTGACTGGCGACTCCGCACATTACGCCTCCCCGCAGAGGTGTGGCGTAAGTGCCACACGGAGATTCATATCTCCGTAGGTGACATCATCTCCCCTGAAGAGCTTAAGAAATATCCCGAAGTGGGAGAGCTGGGGCAATTCCTTAAAGACAAAACCTATCAATTACGTAGCCGCCGATGAATAATATAGTGGACATGTCAGCTGAAGTGCGTGAGGCAAAATCGCGATTCGGAATCGTGGGTAATGCGCCTGCGCTTGTCGCCGCAGTGCAACGCGCCCTGCGTGTGGCTCCTATTGACCTGTCGGTGCTTATCACGGGCGAAAGCGGTACGGGAAAGGAGTTTTTCCCGCAGATAATACATGCCTACGGCGCAAGGAAACATTCCAAATATATCGCGGTTAACTGCGGCGCGATTCCGGAAGGCACCATCGACTCCGAGCTGTTCGGTCATGAAAAAGGTGCGTTTACCGGTGCTATCGCTACCCGTAAAGGTTATTTCGAGGAAGCCGACGGAGGCACCATCTTTCTTGACGAGGTTGCCGAGCTGCCGTTGACCACCCAGGCGAGGCTGCTGCGTGTGCTTGAGAGCGGTGAATTTATAAAGGTCGGGTCGTCAACTGTGCAGAAAACCAACATCCGCGTTGTCGCCGCCACCAATGTAGACATGATGAAGGCTATCCAGAGCGGGAAATTCCGCGAGGATCTCTATTACCGCCTCTCTACGGTGCATATAACTGTGCCTCCGTTACGTGAGAGGGGAGGTGACATACGGCTGCTTGCACGGAAATTTGCCACTGACTTTGCCGAGCGTTACCACACTCCCGCCATCACGTTTGATGAAAATTCGACTGTCGTGCTAAGCCATTACCCGTGGCCGGGGAATGTGCGTCAGCTGAAAAATGTAGTCGAGCAAATCGCCCTGTTTGAGGCGGGAAACAGCGTGACCCCCGACATGCTTCGCTCATATCTGCCGGAAGCGCCGACCTCGTTTACACCTGCCGTGTCGGTTGACGGAAGCCATTCCTACGCAGCAGAGCGCGAGCTTCTGTTCAACATGCTCTTCCGTATGCGCAACGAGATAGACACGCTGCGCGCCACTATCGAGACCATGGAGAGCGGGATGCCGCGTGACATACGGCCCTTTGATGCCGCCGATCCGGTGGAAGAGACGCCTCATTCGCTTGTGCGCTACGCTCCGTTGCCTCATTTGTATCCTCAGCCACATGCCGCTCAGGATATAGTGGCTGAAAACAGTGCCGACTCCGGCATGACCCTTGAGGATACTGAGCGTGAGACCATACGCCGTGCGCTTGAGCGCAATGAAGGACGCCGTAAGGCTACCGCCACCGAGCTTAACATCTCGGAGCGCACCCTATATCGTAAAATTAAAGAATTCGGACTTGAATAGCCCTGAAATGAAACGTATAATAAACTATCTCCGACATCGCCCCGGACTGTGGGTGCTTGCAATCGCAGTGGCGCTTATAGTGCAGAGCTGCACCATCAGCTATAAATTCAACGGCACGGCAATAGACTATAATGTCTACAAGACCATACGCGTGTCACAGTTCCCTATACGTGCGGCTCTTGTATATCCGCCGTTGCAGCAGACATTTGAAAATGCGCTGCTCGACTATATCACCCGAAATACGCGCCTGCAGACCACCGACGGCTCCAGCGACCTTGAAATGGAAGGCGAGATAACCGGTTACTCCCTCTCTCCGCAGGCTGTGACTGAAAACGCGCTTGCGTCAAAGACGCGCCTTACGATTACCGTGAGGGTGAAATACACTGACAATAAGAATGATAAAAACGATATTGACCAGTCATTTTCGGCATATCAGGATTTTGACAGCTCCGAGATGCTGACCGATGTCCAGGACCAGCTGTGTGAGGAAATCACCGAGCAGCTTGTCGACCTTATATTCAACGCCACTCTTGGTAACTGGTAAACTGTTATGGAAGGACTTGCTGACAGGCTGAAGGCTCTTATTGCCGATACGACACTGATTCCTGACGATGAATGGGTTGACGCCATGTACCGTGAGTCGCCCTGTTTTTCGCTTCCTGCGATGTTGCGGCTTGAACGCGATGCGGGGCTTTCTGAAGAACGCCGCCGTGAGCTTATAAGGCGTGTGGCGCTAAATAGTCCGGATGCGGAAGCGCTTTACCGGCTGCTTGAGCCTATGTCGGCTGATTTTGAGTCGATATATCCCGTCGGAAAGGATACCGGGACACCTACCACCGATGCAGCAATCAATACATTCATAGATACTTATGGCACATCAGATTCCTCGAAGGAGGAGGAAATACTCGAGAAACTGATATTCAACCCGGTCGCCGATTACGCCCAGATACTTGCCGATGAGGAGGAACGCAATCTCCCTGACGACAGTGATGCCGACGGCGATTCCCAGGACAGCCTTATAAACGCGTTCATCCTCAAGAGTCGTGACAACAACGGTCATTTCCCTGGGGCTGTATCGGAAAAAAGTGTCGAGACGGAAGATAAAGTGGAGACAGAGCCTGAGCCGATCAAGCCTCCCGTGGTTCAGGATGACTCGCTTTTAAGCGAGAGTCTTGCTAAAATTTATATAAAACAGCGCCGTTATGACAAGGCTTTTGAAATTATAAGCGGTTTAAGTTTGAAATATCCGGAAAAAAGTATTTACTTTGCAGACCAATTGCGTTTCTTACAGAAACTTATAATAAATCAGAAATATATAAAACAAAAATAACACAAAAAACAATGTACATAGTAATTATTATTCTTACAGTCATTGCTTCACTTTTGATGATAGGCGTGGTGCTTATCCAGAAATCCAAGGGAGGCGGACTTTCTTCTCAGTTTGGCGGTGCTAATCAGGTTATGGGTGTACGCCGTACCAATGATTTTATTGAAAAAGTTACATGGTGGCTTGCCGCAACTATCGGAGTGCTTGCCGTATTGGGCGTATTTTTTATGCCGCGTAACATCATTCAGAGTTCATCGCGTGTAGCACCTCAGGCTACAGAGCAGACTCAGGCTGCCGACTTCAACACTGATGTCGAGACTCCTGCTGCAGCAGCTCCTGCGCTGCCCGCTCCGGCTCCCGCCGAAACACCTGCAGAATAATTACGACAGGTCAGTTTATACCGATTACAAGGGGTTGTGCCAAAATTCCGGCACGACCCCTTTCTTACTTGTCGCGCCCGTCAGTAAAGATACAAAAAGAACCGATGGATTATCGGGAGAATTTTCCCTTCGGGAAATTTGAATCTATCCAATCACGGAATCATGAAACCGACAATCTATAAGATAGCCGGCGTGACCCGTGACAAATCTTTAAATTTGATACATTCACCCGATTTTTTGTGCTTTCAGAAAGAAAATTTGCAAATAATGTAACATTATGATTGTCTAACCAAAATAAATGCTTACATTTGCTACGTAATTTTACGTAAATTTGAATGCATTTTACAGACTATGGAGAAAATAGACAACCTTGATCGCAAAATACTCGAAATCGTAATGCGCAATGCCCGCATCCCTTCAAAGGATGTGGCTATGGAATGTGGCGTTTCACGTGCCGCCATTCACCAGCGCCTTCAGCGTATGATTGACCTGAAAGTTATTACCGGGTCCGGGTATCATGTAAATCCAAAAATACTCGGCTACCGCACATGCACTTATATAGGCGTGAACCTTGAGCGTGGCGCCATGTATCGTGACGTGGTGCCGGAGCTGGAAAAGATTCCCGAAGTGGTTGAGTGTCATTTTACAACCGGTCCCTACACAATGCTGATAAAACTATATGCGCGTGACAACGAGCATCTGATGGAACTGCTCAATGACAAGATACAGATGATTCATGGTGTCAATGGTACAGAGACCCTTATCTCGCTTGACAGCAGCATCGACCGCGAGATTCCGATCAATTACGACTAAATGATGTAGACATCTCCGGAAGACGGTGAAAACATATAAATAAGGTCAGGTCCATTTGGGCTTGACCTTTTTCATTGCTTCTGTGTGCCGGGCGAGCTTCCACTCATAATGAAGCGTCTTCAAATGTTTTGATTTTGAGAAAAATTAGTTATTTTTGTGTTTGTACATAAGAGATAATCTACATGCGACTTGTTATACAACGTGTGACACGTGCTTCGGTAAGTATCGGGGGCGCGCTTCATTCCTCTATCGGAGCCGGAATAATGGTATTGGTGGGGATTGAAACGGGCGATACGGAAGCCGATGTCGACTGGCTTGCAGGAAAGCTTGGCTCCTTGCGTATATTCAATGATGAGGCGGGGGTGATGAACCGTTCCATAACTGATACCGGCGGTGAATTGCTTGCTGTAAGTCAGTTTACATTGACGGCTTCCACACGCAAGGGCAACCGTCCGAGCTATATACGGGCGGCGCGTCCTGAAGAGGCTGTGCCTCTTTATGAGATGTTCTGCAAGGTCATGGAAGAGCGGCTCGGCAAGGAGGTAAAACGCGGTGTGTTTGGCGCCGACATGCAGGTTGAACTGATAAATGACGGTCCCGTGACGATAATAATCGATTCGCGGCTTAGAGAATAGAATGATATGACTAAAGATGATAATATTACATTGAGGGAGGCGCAGGCGACAGTCGACCGCTGGATAACAACGGTAGGTGTGCGCTATTTCTCGCCCCTTACCAACATGGCGGTACTTGCCGAAGAGGTAGGAGAGGTGGCGAGAGTCATGGCGCGGCGCTACGGCGACCAGTCATTCAAGCCGGGAGAGGAAGACACACTTGCCGACGAGCTTGCCGATGTGATGTGGGTGGTGATGGCAATCGCCAACCAAAGCGGCGTTGATCTCACGGAGGCATTTGCGCGTAATCTTGATAAAAAGACCACCCGCGACCATGACCGCCATAAAAACAATGACAAATTAAAGAAATAACCATATATTCAATAATCTAAAACATTACCGATAATGAGCGACAAGTATCATGACACCGTCGCCGCCTCGAAGGTGATTACTGACGATGCGGCTGTAAAAAGCGCCGTTGACGAAATTATTGCCAAGCATCTCGAAGAGAACATGAATGTCGAGGTGTACAAGACCATATTCAACTGTATCGACCTAACTACATTGTCGACCACCGATTCTCCGCAATCTGTAGCCGATTTCACGGAAAGGGTGAATGCGTTTGACAATGAGCATCCCGAACTGAAAAATGTGGCGGCGATATGCGTTTATCCTAATTTTGCACAGGTTGTAAGGACTGTGCTTGACGTTACAGACGTAAAAGTGGCGTGTGTATCGGGCGCATTTCCTACCGCGCAGTCGTTTCTCGAGACAAAGATTGCCGAGACAGCGCTTGCCGTGGCATCGGGAGCCGACGAAATAGATATCGTGTTCAACATAGGCAATTATCTTGACGGAGACTGGGAAGAAGTGTGCGATGAGATAATCGAGCAGAAACATGCCTGCCGTGATGCTCACCTGAAGGTGATTCTGGAGACCGGAGCACTGAAGACAGCCGAGAATATCCGTAACGCATCGGTGCTTTCCATGTATTCGGGAGCCGATTTCATCAAGACATCCACCGGCAAGGGATATGAGGGCGCCACTCTTGAGGCCGCATACGTAATGGCTCTTGCGATAAAGGAATATTACGAGGCTACCGGAAACAAGATCGGATTCAAGGCTGCGGGAGGAGTCTCGACCACTGCAGATGCCGTGAAATATTATACGGTAATAAAGGAAGTTCTCGGTGAGGAATGGCTTAGCAACGACCTGTTCCGTATAGGCACAAGCCGTCTTGCCAATAATCTGCTTGGCGACATACTCGGTGAACCCGTGAAATTTTTCTAAATATGAAATATTACGCGATAATAAACAACGTAAAGGTAGGTCCGCTTAGTCCCGGGGAGCTTCTGAGCCTCGGGATGACGCGTGATACCCTTGTGTGGCGTGAAGGCATGACCGAGTGGATGGCTGCATGGCGGCTTCCCGAACTCGACAGTTGCTTCTATACCGTGGCACCCGGAGGAGGCTCTAATCCCAGGGCATCCCTGCCGGAGTGTCCGCCCACATATCTTGCATGGGCTCTCGTGGTGACTATATGCTGCTGTCAGATACCGGGAATTGTTGCGGTGGTATATTCCGTATGTGTCGAAAGCCGCTATTCGCGTGGCGACATCGACGGTGCTAAGAGGGCGTCGCAGGCTGCTTTGATATGGATATGGATTACTGTCGGATTGGCTTTGCTTTCCATTGCCGTGATGATTCCACTCCAGATATTGCCTGTATTATTAAATCTCTGAGCCGATGGTAATACACGGCAACAGGCGTATTTGGATGGCGTCGGCTATAACGGCGGTGCTTGTGGCGGTATGCGTGTATTTTTATTTTGACCCGTCGGACAGCGTGTTTTTCCCGCGTTGTCCGTTCCTGTCGCTTACCGGGTTTCAATGTCCGGGCTGCGGATCGCAGCGCGCCATACACGCATTGCTCCACGGCGATATCGCGTCGGCATGGCATTACAACTGTATGCTGCTTATATTCGCTCCGCTTATCGTATTGCTGATTTTATCCGAGTTTACGCGAAAGTCTCATCCGCATTTCTATACGCGGATAAATTCCGCTCCCGTGATATGGGGAAGCTTCATCGTGCTGATGGCATGGTGGATTCTGCGTAATCTGTTTTAATACTCGCTGAAGAATTGAGGCTTGATGCAGATGCCTACCCTGAGTTGAGACTTGAACACCTTGTAGTCTAACAGTCCTTCGCCGTAACCGTTGTAATACTGTACAAAAAGGTACTGGTTCTCGTTGTTGAACAGCTTATAGCTGAACTCGAGTATAGTATTGAAATTAAACGGGTTCCAGCCTTTGCGTTTGGTGAGGATGATTGACCCGACCAACCGTTTTGTGAGGGTCATGTAGGTTATGCCAAACTGATAAAGCCCGTAATAATTAAGCAGGTCGCGGTTGTTTTCCCCGTCGACAATCGGTATCCAGATTTTTCCATGAATCATCATTGTCGGGTCGATGAGTATGTTGCCGGCAAATGATATGCGATTCCATGAGCGGCTGTCGTCACCGTCTCTACCGTTGCTTTCATGCTCGAAAATCAGCGATGCCTTACCTATGAAACGGTCTTTTACAAAGAGCGGCTTTGTGAGACCGATGCCCGGATTGAAATTTAGGTCGGTCATAGGAAACGATTTGCGAAGCACATCCCAAAAGCATTTTTGCGTATAAAACAGATAGAGGTAGCTGCCCAGCGGAAGAGTGCGTTTAGTGAGCCGCTGGCTAACGGATATCTGAAATTTCACATTGGTGTTGTATTCGGTCGGCTTCATGCCGATTGCCGGACCGAAGATAAAGTAGTTGTCTTTATACAGTCCGAAATAAGGGGCTTTATCGAAAGCTTCTTTCACGCTGTCGACATTTAGCACTTCGTTGCGTGTGGGGCTTATAATCTGACCTTGCAATGCTGTAAATGACAGCAACACTGCAAGTATCGATAATATGTACCGGCAATAAAGCATACTGATTGTCCGTTTTTTTGTGATGAATATGCAAAGTTAGCGGTAATATGCCGGAGTTCAGTGTGCCAAAAGGCTATTTTTGTAGCCTGTTTTTCGTGGCACGGAGATTTGTCCGGCTTATTTCACCAACTTGTCGGGATTCAGACAAGAAACAACGTATTGATTGCCATTGTTCATGGTTATCAGTATGGTTCGGTACATGGATCCGATAAAAGCGTAAAATCTTCCTATTTGCTTGTTGTAAAACCATCCCGTGTAGCCCATGAATCCCCCGCTGCCAAATATACGTATGTTAGGTGCCGTCTGCAAGTCGCATAATGCAATATTCTTCATGTCACAGTATGGAAATCGCTTTTTCCCGATAAGTTTGAAAAGTACAATGCCGGTAGAGGTGATGCGTAGTTTAACGGGACACATCAGCGCTCCGGCTGCCACGATGGCGATTGCAATCACGGTGACAATCCACCGCGTGACCATATAGGCGTATATAAACGCCAAGGCGACAGCACTTGCAAGTACGGCAAGTGTTAGCACCGTGATTATCCATACCTTATTGTCGCGGTTTACCTTGAAATCCATAATCTCCGAAGTTTCACAAACTCTTTCCACGAAATTAGTAACTTTCTTCCATTGTTACAACTGATATGTTAAAAGAGAAGATAATTTTATCGTGAGAATAGCATATTTTTCGTCATAGTTAATGTTTAAGACCTATGATAAGTTTGATGGAAATGAATATATGGAAACAGTTTAGGAAAAAATCATTACATTTGTGATATAATACTCTCTGTTATGACAGAATTGGCTTTGAATGAACACATATTGGTAAGAAAGAGGTACACTCGTTACTGTTGGATGGATTTTGTTCGTCATGCAATAATATGGGTTGTATCATGTGTGTTTATCACCGGCAATTCACCGGCTTCCGCAGCGACTGTCCAAGACCCTGTTATTGCAATCCACAACGCTGATATGGAAATGAATCAGGGCCGTTACATGGAGGCCCTCAGCATTTTACAGGAGACAATCGAGACTTTTGATAATGCCGGAGACTCGGTTGATGATTGTATCAAACAGCGGGCCTATCTGCTATCGGGCAACATATACCTTGCGTATAACGATTTTGTTGAGGCTCTGGCTTATTATGAAAAAGCTCTTTCCTATCCTGTCGGGGATAATGATCTAAGACTTTTTCTTCTCCAGAATATCACAGTTGCAAGTTGCTTTACAAATAATAAGAACCGGGCCGAGGAAGCAAACCGGGAGTTAACTCTCCTGACAGTTCCCGATTCATTATTTCATAAGCGCAGATATGATTATGCAATAGGACGCGCCTTCATAGAGAAATATTTCGGTTCATCACGTAACGCTGCCTCCAATTTCCGGAGAAGTCTTGAAATAGTTGACAGCACCGGACTAAACCGCCGGGAGCTTGCTACTCCTCTTTCAGAATTGTATGAATACTACGACCGAATTGGCGATGCCGATTCAGCATTATATTATCTGGTGAGATACGATGCACTGGCTCAGGAATTTCTTATTCCTCAGATGATGGCTGACAGCCGACGTGGACTGTTGCGTACATATATAAAATTTGGTGACAAAGAGAAAGCTTTGAAGGCTTATGAAAGCTATTTTGATATAATGGATTCACTGTATCGGCCTGCATTATTCATATCTCTTAATTCAAAATTTCAGCGCAATACGCTTGAACGTGCGAATGAGAAAATTGAAAATCTGGAAATAAAGATCTCGGCACAAAACATGACAGTGTTTATTCTGGTCTCTATTATATCTGTCATTATCATAATATTGTGTGTCAATAAATATATTTCCAGGTTGAAAAAAGTGATATTCAGCAAGAATCAGGAGATTGTAAAATTGGAAGAGACTGTCGGTATAAGTTCAGATAATAGTCGTGACCGGGAGATGATGGACAAAATAGAGGATGCTTTATCTGACGGTTCGCTGTTATTCGATCCCAATCTTGGACTTGATGCACTTGCGCGCGCTATCGGCTCAAATTCCAAATATGTGTCATCGGCGATAAACCGGTCAAAAGGAATGAATTTCCGCAGTTTTATAAATAAACTCAGGATAGATGAGGCAAGAAAACGCCTTGTCGATGAAGATGGATATGGTCATCTTACAATTGAATCTGTAGGGGAAAGTGTCGGTTTCCGGTCCAATTCAAATTTCATCACGGCTTTCCGGCAGGTGACAGGACTAACACCTTCGGTCTATTTAAAGATGGCAAGAGAAGAAAGGCAACATAACACTGCACCAAAATAATAAGCAACTCTTAAAATTTAGCTTATAGGTTCTTTTATTTCAGTAACACTTCGGGCTTATATATCCTTATTCGTTTTTCCGGTGATTTCCCGGCTCTCAATCAGTCGTTTAGCCCGATATATTTTCTCTGGTTGCCTTAAAATCCCTCGCAAATACTTCATAATTATATATCAGCTAATTTTCGCGAGTTACTTATTAATTCAAGAATCAGCATGAATTTGTACGGTGAGAATTTGGTGTCGGAGTGCCAAGTAGGGTACATTTGTGTATGTTAATAAATTTTTAGTGTGAAAAAGTATGAAGAAATTTTTATTTTCAGCTGCGGCGATACTGTCGGTATCTTTCTCGGCATTATCGGGAGTAACGGCAGATGCCCCAAAGATTAAGACGATGGAGGTCACATCAGACGGAACATGCCGCCCACTCGATTTTCCATCGCAGGGATGGCATGTGGCTCGTACATCAGAAGGGTCATCATCCTCGGGCGGCTCTTCTTCGGGCGGCTCATCAGAAGAAGAAAACATGTTTATTGTAAAGTGTTCCTACAAGTGGAATCCTTCGTGCTGGATGCTGGAGTATATGACTGCTTATAATGCCGACAACATTATTGACGGTGAATATCATCCGTATGATTATACCCAAGGTCCGATGCCGGTTCCGGTAGACTATGTTGAGGTTGAGGTACCTGCTGGAGTGTATGATTTTGTTGGTCAGTTTGCGCATATAAATGACAAGTATCGGTACGGGTCGGATTATGAGGCTTTCGTTTTTAAAGAAAACGTAGTAGTGGAAGGTGATATGGAACTCGTGTTTGATCCCAATGAGGCAATTAACGAGATAAAGGTGGTTACCTATAATCCTGACGGACAGGAATCGCGGCTTCCGCGTGGAAAGCAGGTGACAGAAGACCAATATTCGGTTGAAGAGCCGGGTAATATAAACATGATAACAATACAGACCCAGGTGCATCATGATATCTACGGTCAAATACTTGGACGTATTACAGAGGTTACCGGCGATGTCGTGTCGGGTGATTTCGGTATTACCGACGGAATGGCACAGAATAATTTCCATGTTAACAATGTGTCAGACAAATATACGTTCCGACAGCTTCGCATCATGCCAGCCTCTCCGTCAAAAGACGGAGTGTATATTGCGCCTGTATGGCAGCGTGGCTCTGCTCCGGGTACAATCACTAACGATGCCTCAAGTTACGTAAACTGCGGGCAGAATTTTGTAACATCCCCGCTCGGAGAAGCCAATCCTGTGGGCGATAATGTTGATTACAGCCTTTATGCGCCTGCCGTTTGGAATGGAAGTCAATCGGCAATGGCAATAGGTATCGGTGGTGCTTATCCGGAGATTCTGAACGCATATTGCAGCAACGCGAAAGTGTCAGGAGAGGATGTTGAGCCGATGTACTGCATTCAGGCACGTTTTACCGACGCGATTGTGATACCTGAAGGTTCTTCCGACGCTAAAGTCTATACAAATATCGGAGGGGTGGTATATCCGTTTGGCGGTGAAGAGGCTTCCTACTACTTCTTCCCGATAGGTCAGCTTCGTTTTTGGCCGGAAGGTACCCTCTTTCCGCTCAATCCGTTCCCGGGCGATAAGGCATTTATTTCGCCGCTTAATGGAACTGACATAGTAAACGGCTCCACGGCACCGTTTATGGTAAGTTATCTTACCGAAATTTGGAGTACGTATGGAGGGTATGGCGTTCCGTATTTCTATAATCATTATCTGGGTTCCTTGGGAGAAGAGCGTAAATCTGATGCAGAGGGTCTTGTGACACGCCTTTATGCCGATAACGAATTAATCGGAGAAGGTCCGGATGCCCTGATGGATTGGTCGTTCTTTTATAGCCCCGAACAGAACGCAGTGATGAAGGTCGAATATGACAATACTAATTTCTGCGTAGGTCAGGTAACTGGCGGCAACAAGGCGGAAGTTGTTTTTGACCTCAACAATGAAGACCATTTTCCTCCTTCTGTTACTATGCTACAACTTCGTGACGCACAAGGCTGCCCGGCACAGATGTTTGCCAATAGTGCTGATGCGTCAATCGTATTGTCGGCCGCTGATCTCGACAACATATTTGGAACGGCTAACTCATGGGGTGCAAAACCGTCGTGGAATGAATGTAGTGTACCCCATAAACTTGTAGTTGAGGTATCGCCATACGCTGAAAATATCTGGGAAACTATTGAGATGACTGAGGAGACGTCGATGTTTTATTCTCACGGTTTTGGTGCATTCTATAGCGGTTCCCTCGCCTCATTGAACAAAAAAGGATATAGCGGATGGTTTGACCTTCGCATAACCGTAGAAGACCAAGCGGGTAACTATCAGAAACAGACAGTGTCGGCAGCGTTCAATATTGCTGATTTGGCAAGTATTGACAAGATACGGGGTGACGCGCCGTTCACGATAAGCCGTACGGGAGACACGGTGACTATCGGTGGTGCCGATGTTTCTGTATGCAGTCTTTACGACATGAGCGGCCGACAGGTTATCGTCTCGGAATCAGGCATTGTGGATATGAACTGTCTTAACGATGGGGTATATATTTTAAATATCTCAGGACCCTCAGGTCATAAAACAATCAAAATGGTCAAATAGCCGATACAATAGATTACGTTTACATAACGGAGGATGTATCAGAACAAGAATTTTTGATACACCCTCCGTTTTCATTGTCCGTGTAACGGCTTGTTGCTATGAAAAATTTGCTAACTTTGTGGAAATTATTCGGATATCGATGAAATTCAGACTTATAATAGCCGCTTTTATTGCGGCAGTTGCCGCTGCTTGCGGCGATGACACCCAATTCCGCGTGACAGGCGAGGTGCAGGGTCTCGGTACGCGTACAATAAATATGTTTTATGTCGCCGATGGTGCTGTACATCAAGAGGGTCAGCCGGCAATCGACGGTAAATTTGACCTTCACGGAGTGTCGGGTGAATATACGATAGTCGAGCTTTTTACGGCACAGCGCGCACTGATCGCCAGGATGATTGTAAAAAACGGACAGACAATCAACTGTAAGCTCGACCTTGACAATCCATACGTGATTGAATTGAAGGGAAACAAGCCCGTTGAGCAATGGAGCGAATGGATACGTCAAAACGCAGGAGTGATTGAGATTGGCGATCCCCGGCAGGTCAACAATCTTGTAGCTGACTACGTGATTAATCACCGTGACGATATCCTGTCGTCGGCACTGATGCTTACCACTTACTATGCCCCTGACAATGAATCGCAAGCCGACTCGCTTTTTGCGCTTATCGCCCCGACGGCGCGTCCCGACAAGCTTGTGGACGATTACCGCCTTTTGCTTTCTTATAACAATTCGGCTCATCTTAACGCGAAGATGCGTCCCTTCTCACTTTATTCTTACGGAGACTCGACAGAGCATTATGCGCCGGGAAAGGCAAGCTATACACTATTTTATTTTGCCAATCAGGAGCATCGGCGCGATACTATAGTCAGGGCGATTGATGCAATATATGACAATTATTCACGACGCAGGCTGAAGGTGCTGGATGTATCGTGTGCCGCCGATACGCTATCGTGGAAACGCGAGCGCCCCGACTCCTTGAAGTGGACACGTGTGTGGACTCCGGGGGGAGTGGCAAGCGCGACATTCGACCATCTAAACATACCGCGACTACCGTATTACATACTCGCCGACTCTTCTGGCAAGCAAGTGTATCGTGGCGGGTCGGTCACTGTCGCCATCGACAGCCTTCAGCAACGCCTCCGATGACACTCCCGTCAAATCTTGGTAATATCGGGATTTATCGATTGGAGTTCTTCGATAAATTCATTTTTATTTTCGGGGGAAATAATCACAGGTGAATACTGACGGCGCAAATATATGGCGATTCTGTCCAAGGAAGCTGCCGGTGCTGACAAAATGGAATTAGTCTCTGTGATTTTTGTAATTTTCATGATGTCGACTTTTTCGTTGAGAAAAAATCCGCATTTAATCCTTAATGTAGTGTCTTCAATAATGTACCGTATGCTGAACATGCAATAGAAAATCAACGCAAATAAAAAGAAAATAGCAAGAATCGCCACCCAGGAAAAAGCAAAATAGATTACGGGCACTACCGGGAGTAACGCTATTAGACAAACAAGGCAAATTATTCCCCCTGACACTTTTGATTTATAAACTTTTGGCATTGTTCTCTTAGATTGAAATGAAAAACTGTCCTTCGAAGAGTATGCCTTCCCGTGGAGGCAACGCCGTGCGAACAAAGAAGTCCACATCCTTGCGCAATGCCGCGATTTTTCCATCCTGCTCCAGGATTCGACAATCGAGCCGGTCGCTCATTTCAATCAATCTCTGGTTAACGGAATATCCGCGAAGAAGATAGTCTTTCAACACTTTATTCGCCCATTGACGAAATTGAGTGCCTCTAATCGATTTAACACGATATCCTACCGATATGATAACGTCAAGATTATAATAAGAGATTTTTCGTTTAACACTTCTCTTACCTTCTGTCTGAACTGTCAAGTAATCCTTGACAGTTGAGGCGATATCCAATTCACCTTCTTTGTAAATGTTTGAAATATGAAGGCTTATGTTTTGTTTCGTTGCTTGAAACAGCTCAGACATCTGAGCTTGTGTCAGCCATACGGTTTCATTCTCGAGGCGCACCTCAAGTTTCATCGTTTCATCTGGCTGATAGAGTATTATTTCGTTGGTTCCCATATGCAAAAGTAAATAAAAAAGCGGGATTATCTGCATTGGAGATATGAAAAAGTAAATGCAGGATTGATATCATGGTGGATTATGGCGGTGGGTGGTAATCTTTTTTATGTCGGGGTGTGTTTTGTCTTTAAATCATTTTAGTTATGTTGCATACTTTGTCCAATAGAATCAGGCATTTCTTTCACATCGTCTCCAATATCCGTCCGGTGGTGTGGATTGGGCTTTATGTGGCTCTTACGCCTGTGTTCGCGCTCATTTATATGTGGCTTCCCGACAGTCAGTTTCGTATTCCCGATGGCGCGGGTACAGATTTCGGGTCATGGCTTTACTACAGTATAGTGACTATCACCACTCTTGGCTTCGGCGACTATACACCGGCTCACGGATGGGCGCAGTTGGTGACCGCAGTCGAGGTTATGTGTGGATTGATATTGCTGGGATTTTTCCTGAATGCCGTCGGGTCGATGAAGTCTGAAATCGATGTGGAGTCGGAGATTGAAAAGCAACGCGCGGTACATTTTGCCGCCGAGCGGGAGAAACTGTTGAAACTCACTCCGTCGGTGCTTCATAATCTGAATGTATTCCTTGCCTACTGCTACGCCGTGACAACTCCCGTGGCAAAGCGTGGTGACGGTGAGGCGCGCTACAATCCCGATTTCCGGTTCAGCGACATGACCGGTCTTTTCAAGCCTTCGGGACTACCTTTTGACCGCAGTCGCAAACCGGCGGTGGAACGGCTGATGAAATCCGCCGCTCAGACAAGTCTTGTGCTTGACTCACTGCATCTTCGTGTCGACATAACGCTATGGGATGATATTGTCAATGACTGCTTTGCATTTGTAGCCAATTACCAGATGTTTTCTTCTGCCGACACTCTTTCGGAAACCCCGGATGCCGAAGCGCGCATAACCAAGGAGATAGCTGCAGTAAACGGTTCGCCCGAATTTAAGCCCGACAATGAGATGTATCCTATCGGTGAGTTATACTATTTCATTAAGGACAACGCCGCGATTGCCGCTAAACTTGAGACGGCGCTTACCAAGATTGCGACTTTGCCACAGGGTTAGGGTAGATAACAAGCACAGGGTAAATAAGCATGAGGAAAGTTGTGGTTTCAGATAACTTTGATTATATTCGCATTCAATTGTAATTATAATCACATTTATCTGACCATGAATATCATGCGTTTACCTTTCTTGCTGGCTTTTGTTGCCGTGGTTGCTGTGGCTTCTGCAAAAAAACATGAAGTTATTCAGAGCGGTTATCCTATAACTCCTGTGCCGTTTACTTCTGTAAAGATAGAGGGCGGTTTCTGGGGTCAACGCCTTGATGCCAGCCGTGAAGTGACCATTCCTCTTGCGTTTGAAAAATGCGAGACGAGCGGTCGATATGAAAATTTTAAACGTGCGGCAGCCCCGAGCAGCGAATATCATGCCACGGGATTCCCGTTTGATGATACCGACGTGTACAAGACCATCGAGGGGGCGGCGTACAGGTTGAGTACGGCTCCCGACAAGCGTCTGGAAGCATATATCGACAGTGTGTTGGAGATTGTGGCAGCGGCACAGGAGAGTGACGGTTATCTCTTCACGGCGCGCACACAGAATCCCGCTAATCCTCATGATTGGGCGAAAGGCGACCGCTGGGATGAGGTGGAGGTGCTTTCCCACGAGTTTTATAATCTCGGACACATGATCGAGGGCGCTGTCGCCTACTATCAGGCGACCGGAAAGCGCAATTTCCTCGACATCGCCATAAGATACGCCGACTGCGTGTGCCGTAACATCGGTGACGGTCCCGGTCAGCGGCGGCTTATCCCCGGGCATCAGATTGCAGAGATGGCACTTGTAAGGCTCTACACGGTCACCGGCGACAGGAAATATCTTGACCAGGCGAAATTCTTTCTTGAGGCGCGTGGCACTACTCACCGCCGCGACATCTACCTGCAGTCGCATATACCCGTGCTTGAGCAGAAGGAGGCGGTAGGTCATGCCGTCAGGGCTACATACATGTATGCCGGCATGGCGGATGTGGCAGCCATTACGGGCGACAGTGCCTACATCAAGGCTATCGACACCATCTGGGATAACATTGTGAATAAGAAGCTCTATATCACCGGAGGCATAGGGGCGCGTCACGCCGGGGAGGCTTTCGGCGAGAATTACGAACTGCCTAATGCGACAGCCTATAATGAGACCTGCGCCGCAATCGGCAACGTGTATGTCAACTACCGCTTGTTTCTGCTTCACGGCGATGCCCGCTATTTTGATGTGTTGGAGCGTACGCTTTACAACGGGCTTATCTCCGGTGTGTCGCTTGACGGAGGGTCGTTTTTCTATCCTAACCCGCTGTCATCAACAGGCAATTACTCGCGTCAGGCATGGTTCGGCTGTGCCTGCTGTCCGAGCAATATAAGCCGTTTTATTCCCTCGTTGCCGGGATATGTCTATGCCGTGCGTGACCGCGACCTTTTTGTCAACCTGTTTATGGACAATACAGCCGATATTTCCGTTGCAGGAATACCCGTGAGCATCAGGCAGACAACGACATATCCTCTTGACGGTGACATAGAGATGACGATAGCCAAAGGCGGAGGACAATTCGCCATGAATATACGCATTCCCGGATGGGTAAGAAATTCCGTTGTCCCGGGCGACCTGTATTCCTACAATGACGGACTTGCCCCGGCTTGGTCGGTAAAGGTCAATGGTAATGAAGTCGGCGGCGAGTTGCGCAACGGCTATCTTGTCATCGACCGCAAGTGGAAGAAGGGCGATGCGGTGACTGTACATTTCGACATGCCTGTCCGCACAGTGAAAGCCCATGATTCTGTCGTTGACGACCGCGGACGTGTTGCCGTGGAGCGCGGACCGCTTGTGTACTGTGCCGAGTGGCCCGACAACGACTTCAGTGTACACACTGTGCTGCTGCCATTGATGCCGGAATTCAATGTCGTTTCGCGTCCCGGGCTGCTTGGAGGAGTGAATCAGGTGACGCTCCCGGTGCAGTCTCTCGCTTATGATGACAAAGGATGTCTTGTGACTGCCGACAAGACGCTGACAATGATACCTTATTATGCATGGGCTCACCGTGGAGAGGGCGATATGACGGTATGGCTTCCGGCACAACTGTCGGCGGCATCTGCAATACCTCCGAAGCCTGTATCGCGGGAAGATAACGGCTTTTTCAAATAGTTGCTTATGTGAAAATTTTTGCATATCTTTGCCGCCCACATTATTATCCTTACCACTATGACAAAAAGCAAAGTGTACACTTGCACCGGTGATACGGGTGCTACTTCCCTGGTAGGGGGAATGCGTGTAAAGAAGACCGATATACGCATAGAGGCATACGGTTCGGTCGATGAGCTCAACGCCAATATAGGCGTACTTGTGGCAATCCCCAACCTTCAGCCTGAATATGTCGATCTGCTGCGTCGCGTACAAAACAAATTATTCAATATCGGTGCTTATCTCGCCGCTCCCAATCCTGATAACGCCATCACGCAGTGTCCCGGGCTTACCCACGATGACATTGAGCGCATAGAGCGCTGCATCGACGAGATGGATGCCCAGCTGCCGCCACTCACCAACTTTGTGCTGCCCGGCGGTACCCACCGCTCGGCTGTGGCTCATGTATGCCGCACTATGTGTCGTCGATGTGAGCGTCGTATCGTGGCACTTGCCGATACTACCTACGTTGACCCCAATGTGCTCAAATTTGTGAACCGTCTTAGCGACTTCCTCTTCGTGTTTGCACGATTTAACAATGTAGCCAATCAGTTTGATGAAATATTTTGGGATAAAAATTGTTAGTTAATACAACAAACATACGCTAAACATAAATTAAATCTATCCTGAATATGTATTGGACACTTGAACTGGCATCAAAACTCGAAGACGCTCCCTGGCCCGCAACCAAAGAGGAGCTTATAGATTACGCAATGCGCTCCGGCGCCCCCCTTGAAGTAATCGAAAACCTTCAGGAGATGGAAGACGAGGGCGAAACCTACGAATGTATCGAAGACATCTGGCCCGACTACCCCTCCAAAGAAGACTTCTTCTTCAACGAGGAGGAGTATTGATATAAAATTAGCCCGATTTTAAGACATAAACAACTAATACAAAAGCGATTGGCAAGCAACAAAATAAACTTGTCAATCGCTTTTTGTATCTTTTTGCCGCAAAATAAACTTCTCTATTTTGCAGTAAATTCATGCCGCTCTTCAACTAAAGATGACGGTTGGAAATTCCTTTTCACACAGCCCGATATACCTTTGTCGCACTTGCTATCAGTGACGGACTGATAATATCGATTGGCTGCCGCCTTTTAAGATATGGAAGCACCGACATCACCGAAATGGTCTATGCCCGGCTGCTGCCCGAGACCCTTACCCACGAGGCCAGAAAGCTGCATTACTCATTCCTGCCTAACGAATTGTCATAAACTTTTGATATCTTTGCATATGGAAAAGACAGAAAACGAAATAATACTCTATCAGCCTAATGAGACGATGAAGCTTGACGTAAGAGTCCAGCAAGAAACAGTATGGTTGACACAACAACAGATTGCTCAATTGTTTGGAGTGAAACAACCGGCAATATCCAAGCATCTCAAAAATATATTTGATAGTGGGGAGCTCGATGAGAATTCAGTTCATTCCATTTTGGCATATACTGCCACCGACGGGAAATCGTATCAGACTAAATTCTATAATTTAGATGCCATTCTATCAGTCGGCTATAGAGTTAATAGCCGAAATGCTACCTTATTCCGTCAATGGGCAAACAAGGTGTTGAAAGAATATCTTCTGCGAGGATATTCTGTTAATCAGAGACTTATGCTGATGGAGGATAGGATTGACCGCAGACTTTCCGAGCACGACCACCAATTATCACAACTCACAGAAAAGGTCGATTTCTTTGTCCGCAGTTCGCTTCAACCTAAGGAGGGCATTTTCTTCGACGGTCAGATTTTTGATGCATATGCCTTCGTTGCCGATTTGATTCGTAAGGCTAAAAACAGAATCGTGGTTATCGACAACTATGTTGACGATTCAGTGCTGGTACAACTGTCAAAAAGGGATCCTTCCGTGACGGTGGATATTTACGACGGCAGAATTTCAAATCAGCTCCGTCAGGATGTAGAGCGTCACAACCGACAATATCCGGGAGTGACATTACAAGCTTACAATAAGGCTCACGACCGCTTCCTCATAATTGACGAGACGGTGTATCACATAGGCGCATCGCTCAAAGACCTTGGTAAGAAACTTTTTGCTTTCTCCGAGATGACAGCGATGGCAGGCTCAGAGTTGTTGTCCAAACTCTAAAGTACGACTATGTAATAGCGATAAACATGTGATTCAATTTAAAGGAGGTGTTAAACCTCTTTTTTTCATGTCTATGTTTAAGATTTTGTAGCAGTAATTTTTTGGAAAAAGGAGTGCTAAAAATAAGTGCCAGTTTAGACTGAGAATTTCTGGCTGCTCTGCGATTTCCGCAGAAATTCTGAAGTGTGCGACGTATCTGTCCCTCGGCTATCTTGATGGCGCAACCCAATTCGCCCAGTCATGCAGAGGCGGTGGTGGCGACACATCGCTCCCTTGGGACCGCAATCCAGCTAAAGACGGCCGCCGTCGCCTACCGCTGCATGATGCAAGCTCACAAGGTGCTTAAACCACCTCAGCCGAAACGAAGTATGAATGGAAGAAGATGAAAGTTATTTCTATTCTTATGACAGGCATATTCGTTGCTCACTTCAATATCTTGAATGATGCAACGGTGCCATCATTATATATTAATCGTTCAATATAAAAACCTTTGTATGGAGACTCGGATAATTGTCGGCCATCAAGAGAGAAGTATTGTATTGATTTTACAATATTATCTTCTGCCACCGGGTTTTCTATGCCAGAAGAATTACGGTTGTGTCCGAATATCCAATCAAGGCGTTCCGTTGTATAGCTCTGAATACAAGTAATTTCGTGTGTCCATCCTTCTTCAATATCAAATCTTGTGATGGCACCGATGGAATTTAACTTACTGATGAAATCGGAAGTCGTTTCAATGCTCATAATTCGGTCTGATGTTCCCATTACTGTATATATGGGAGTCGTTGCCACATTGTCAGCATCACACTTTGACGGATTGCCGGCGACAGGCATGGCTGCGGTGAACAGACGAGGATATGCAGACAGCATACTCCATGTCCCGGTTCCGCCCATCGAACCGCCAAAAATATAGATGTCGGTATTGTCTAACGATTCTGAGAGGACGTGCCTGTCAATCAAAGCCTTCAGGACTCCAAGCATCGGACCGCCCCACGATTTGTCAGAAGGACATTGAGGAACAAGATAGACCGCATTGAGTTGTTTAAAGTCAAGATAGTTGGCGATGCTGTCAATACCGGCTTCTTTCATTTGGGTATCATTGTCATTTCCTTTGCTTGAACCGCCATGCAGGTAAATCACAAGCACCTGATTGCCCATGCCGCTTGTATGCGCGACTCTGTATGGCAATTCAATTCCTGCTGCCACAATTTTTTCTGCTTCAAAAATCAAATTATTCTCTGATTTACCTTCAGCCGCGCAGAAAAGGATGCCGATTAACGACATCCAGATCCGGAAGATTTTTCCAGCGTTCATGTTATTATCTATCTGCGATTTCTATGATTCTTTCGTTTGTCGTTGCCCTTACCCATTCTATCCAGGAGCTTCTTTTCAAGCTTATAAGCCTTGTCAATTTGCTGTTCGGAAAGGAAACCGCTGTAAATGTGATAATATTTTTTTCGCAGGTCGAGAATTTTCTGGCTGCGTTCAAAGCGTTGCTCGGTGGTCAGCCCCTTACGTGGGCCAAGTGCCCAGATTTCACGCTGGTACTGACAATATGTTTCCACATATTTATCGGTGGTCGGCTCATCAAGCGCAAGTTCATGTGCGATGTACTGTGCCTGCTTGGTAGCAAGTTCTTCACGCGACAATCGTTGACTGCCGCTATTCTGTGCCATAGCTGTTGCACCGCTTGCCACTACCATGATGGCAATAAGGACAACTTGCAATAACTGTTTCATAATGCGTTTGTTATTGTATTTGGTTTAGAAAATAATCCTCGTGATATATTTCGATAAGATATTCCTGGTCGGCTTCGCTCAGATTGCCGAATGCAAGGTCTATCTGAGTCAACGGGTCATTTTGTACAGCCGATAGGGGCTTTATCATCAACAATAATGCGACGCTTGCCGCTGCTGCAATCCCGCCGATTGAACTCCATAGGAGAATCCGGCGTTTGCGCATATTCTGTCTGTCTTTTTTCAATGTGGTGAAAACATGAGCTTCCATTTCACCGAAAGTCTTCTCCGGCATCGTGTATGGCATCCGTTTCCCAATATCGTTGAAATCAAATTTTTGAGCCATTATAATATTTTTAAGCATTCATGTATTTGACTATCTTTTCCTTGGCAATATGATAGCTTGCCTTGACACTTGATGGAGTTGAACCGATTATGTTGGCAATCTCCTCATATTCCAGTTCATCGTAATATCGCAGGTTGAATGTCAGTTGTTGTTTGGTCGGCAAAGAAAGGATTGCGTTCTGCAGTTTCACAGCCTCGATATCCGTATAATTGATATATTCCTCATCTGCTATCGTTCTCGCCTCTGACGAATCGTTGTCTTCAAGGGAGATTATGTTATCACGCCGTTTGCCAATCAACCTGAGAGCCTCATTGGTGGCAATACGATAAATCCATACATTAAGAGAACTGTCGCCCTTGAATTTGTCGATTGACCGGAATATACGGATAAATGTTTCCTGTGTAGCGTCTTGTGCATCAGAATGATGTATCACCAGACGCCGGATATGCCAATACACAGTCTCCCATTTTTCTTTCATCAAGATACGGAAACCTGATTCGGAATCCCACCGGATTGCATTGATTAATTCGGCATCGTCAGTCATGAGCTTGCGCCAGGCATAATATAGAATTTCTTTTTACCTTCAATGATTGACAGGATAGGAATATTTCTATCCAGTACAAAGGCGTCAAGTTCTGCCTCTGCCGCATCCTTGTTGAGCGATGTTATTTTCGCATATTGCTTGACAGTGAGCCGTTGATTGTTGTTCAGATAGGCTAACGCCATTGCCAACCGTTCTTTTTGGCTGAATCGGTTGCTAACATGTTTCGTAACGACATGGGGGTGTACCGGAGTTGGGATGACCACAACACGCACCGGATGGTGAATGTGATGACGATGAGGACGGTGAGCATCTGCCTGACTGCAACCGGCTACTATTAAAGCCACGATTGCCATTATTTTCAATTTTGAGCTTATGTTCATGTTTTCATTTGTTTTAGCGTTCTATTTATATGACCCGCCTAAACATCAGTCGTCAAAAACAGGTATCAAAATTTCCAAAATTATAGATTGATTATACTTCCTTCTTATAACTTCAGGGGATTTCCTCATTTTCTTCCAAATTGACATAATCATAGATAAAAAGTCATTGCATTTCATGAATTTTTACCGCAAAATACACTTGTTTATTTTTGACAATAATTACGTAACTATCTTATAATTAGATTGTAATTCATTCTTTCAACGAGGAGGAGTATTGATATAAAGTCAGCCCGGTTTTAAGGCATAAAGAGCTAATACCCAAGCGATTGGCAAGCAACGAAATAAGCGTGTCAATCGCTTGTGTATTTTCATTCAGGGCAATTTTGCAACGCCAATTCGTTCCGCAGGTAGCCATCGAGGGTTGTTGGAAGACAGCTCGACTCTTCGACATTATGTGTCGAAATGGTGATGTTTAATCATTGGGGATTCGTAATTTTGCATTTGCCGGGCAAAAAGCCTCAAGAAATTTCGAAATGATGAAACTTTCAGGATTAAAATTGCATCTAACGGGGCAAAACAAATTCAATATGGAAAGTCCACCAATAAACGAAAGGGATTTTGCCGAGCTTATCAAACGGCACTCCCCGATTATCAACAAGGTCAGCTACTTCTATGCTTCCGAAAAAGTGCCGTTCGATGATCTCCGGCAAGAAATCTATGTCAATATCTGGCTGGGAATAAATCAGTTTAAAGGTCGGAGTGAAATTTCGACATGGATTTACAGGGTAGCGGTAAATTCGGCGCTCATGACATTGCGCTCATCAAGAAGACGTATAGAGACGGTTTCAGTTGATTTCGGGCTTATTGATGTCGCGGCAGGGATTGACGATGCGCAGCGGGAAAATCTTCAACACCTGCACTCCCTCATTGACCGGCTTGAAGATATGGAGAAAGCAATAATTCTCCTATGGCTCGATGAATTTTCGTATGATGAAATAGCCGACACTCTTGGAATGAAACGCAATACCGTTGCGACAAAAATTCACCGGATAAAAGACAAACTCTCAAAACAGATGTAATATGCAACTCGATGAACTCAAAAAAAGCATGTCTACCCTTGAACAGGTACTTGCCAAGACCGACACTGAGATTAAGATAAATATATCGGCTTCCGAAACGGCACAAACAAAAATTCTGAAGAAATTCCGTCAGGGATTTATAGGTTGCCTGATTCTTGCGGCTGTATTCGCAGCAGCGGCAATCGGCGGCATAAATCCTCGTTCGTTCCCTGTCACTCTTAAAATATACCTCGTAATATATCTGCTTCTCGGTGCTATCTGGTATATTTTCATGTATATCAAACTCCGCAACATCAACATCGCGGCTCTACCGCCGGCAGAATTATTCTCCAGGACAGCCAGGCTAAGACTGCTCGTGTTGTCCGGCGAAATTGTATTCGGCATAGGTATAGTAATCCTGCTTACGCTCTTGTTACCAAATGCGTGGGCATATAACCGCACCGGTTTTTGGGCTATGGCAGCGGGTCTTGCGGTTGCCGTCATCTTCAGCGTAGTGCATTATTGGCCACAATATATCAGGCTATTCCGCGAGCTCGATTCCATAAAGGAATAGGAAGCCTCAATCCCGCCATCAAGGTAAGCCGCTCTAATCAGGCAACTTACCTTGTCTACTTATATTTTATCGAGAAATGAACTGTCATTTTGCCTATAGCCGCATGATGAAGAGGCATGGAATGATGAGCCTGACTCAGCTCTAACGTAGTAATTAACGTAATATGCGTGAATGTAAGTAACTCTTAAAAATTAGTTTATAAGTTTTTATTCCAGTAACCCTATGGGCTGATATATCCTTATTCGTCTTTCCGGTGATTTCCCGGCTGTCAATCAGTCATGTAGCTCGCGACATTCCTTCTTTCCACCCGTAAAATCCCTCGCAAATACTTCATAATAATTATATATCAGCTAATTTGCGAGTTACTTATTAAAAATTAGTTATTACTAATAATCGGATTCTCACAAATTATTATTACATTTGCGAATGCAGACCGTTTGAAGCCCCGGTAGCGGGGACGAGGGCGGGAGGTAAGACATAATGAAAAGCGTTTATCCGCGCTGATTCTTGACTGCTTGAAATTCTCGCAAAATTTCTATCGATAGTCAGGGATTGAGCAACGGTAGATGCCCGTGGATATGTAATTATCTTGCATCCGGCACGATATTTCGAGAGGAATAGAGCCGGACGCACTGATTGCATATACAAGCGTAGGGCTTCTTCGTTGCCGTCCGACTATCGATGGGCAATGCGAGAAGCCTCAAGCAGTAGGACGGTAACAGATACAGATTCCTACGCTTTTCTCGTATAAACCAATCAAACGCCAACGAGAGGATGACCGCGGCAAACTAAAATTTATGGGATTTTTCTCTTACAAGTACAAATGCCCGTACTGCGGATACGAGGGTAATAACCCTACGTATTTCAGTCAACGTAAATGCCCGAAGAAGCCATTCTTCCTCAGATTGTTTAATCCCCATTGTTGGGCTGTTAAGAATAATTAAGCGAATGAAAACACCCTTTTGTATCTTATGCTTGTGCCTTCTATGTACTTTTAAGTCCTGGGGCGCTTATGACTATGAAGTGGATGGCATATATTATAATCTTTATAGAACAGAATTGGAAGTAACCTGCGGAGAAAAGAAGTATCAGCAGAAAGAAATGGTCATACCTGCCCATGTCACTATCGATGGAAGGGAGTACAAAGTTATTTCCATTGGTTCAGATGCATTTAGAGACAATGGATTTATAGAATCTGTTACGCTCCCTAACACCATCGAATTTATTCGCTCTTACAGTTTTAAAGGTTCCACTCTCAAATCAATTAATTTGCCGGAATCTCTGTGGGATATAGAAACAGGAGCCTTTGAAAGAACTGATCTTCGGGAGATTAATATTCCAAGTGGAATTAATACAATTGAAGAAGGTGTGTTCCATGGGTGCATATACCTACATACCGTAATACTTCCCAAAACTTTAAGCTACATTAAAACGGATGCGTTTGCGAGTACGGGCCTCACGGCCATTACCATTCCAGAAAAAGTCTTTTCAATTGGTCTTAATGCTTTTCAGAATACTACTCTTGCCGAAATTTACTGTCTTGCCCCAGAACCTCCTCATACACGCCATCCACATGGTACAGTCTATGGATTTCCATTTAGTAACGATACTTATGAAAATGCCACAGTATACGTACCAGAAGAATATTTGGCAATATATATGGACACTTCTCATTGGGGGAAAAAGGATACATTCATACCAGGAGAAGAGTATGCATATTTCAGAAAAATCAAAGGATTTGATCCCGCAGGAATTTCCGATGTGACTAATGATGATTCAAAGGCGACTATTGAGGTATATACCATTCAAGGAATCAGAATTTATGATACAATCCCAAATCTTTCCAACGGCATCTACATCATCCGTCAGGGAAAGACTACGAAGAAAGTAATCATTAATAACGCTCCCGGTTCTCAGATGTTTTGACTATTAAGTAAAAGGGCGAGGACAAAGCTATCGGTGCAATCCTGACTGCAATGAGTAGGGCTGCGACAAAGTCGGAGAAAACCTATTCTTTGAGACTCACTGCTACGTTCTACTTGATCCATAATTGGGCATTCCATCCACGTAATACTTCAGCGATTTGGTGATTTATTTCATCAAGTCGCTGATTTCTTTTAACGAAAATTTGGTGGTTCAAAATTTTGCGTCACCTTTGCATCGCCTTTTATAACAAAGTTTGCTTGTCTAATTTCTGCAAAATCAAGATAACTGTCTGATAAGCAATTTATTCACACATCTTCAACGAGGATGAGTATTGATATAAAATCCACCAGATTTTAAGGAGTAAACAGCTAATATACAAGCGATTGGCAAGTGATGAAATAACTTGTCAATCGCTTCTTATATCCTTTTACCGCAAACTTCACTTGTTTATTTTACAGGCATTTAACTGCGCCAAAATTTGTTAGCTTATCTATTTTCCCGGAATCACGGCTATATTCCGATTGAAAGGATTGACTTTCGTTTCCCACTTGATGTTCCATTTGTCCATAGATAAAACTTTTACAACTTTCACCAAAAGTTTTGTGTATAAACTAAACTTTATCTTTTTTTGCGAAAAGCTTAGTTTATGGAAGAAACATCGGAGATTTTATATAGGTCCATTTATATGGATCGGATCATTCCCTATATGGATCAAAACATAATAAAAATACTTGTTGGTCAGCGGCGTGTCGGCAAGAGTTACATACTTAAAAGCATAGCGCAGGAAGCAATGCGACGTAATCCGGATGCAAACTTTGTGACCATAAACCTTGAGGATTTCGCATTTTCTCACATAACCTCCGCCAAGATTCTTCACGAGGAAATAATCTCTCGTCTTGTGGACAACAGGAAAAACTATATCTTTCTGGACGAAGTGCAGGAGGTCAAGGGATTCGATAAGGTAGTGAGATCGCTCATTCTGGATTCCCGCAATGATGTCTATATTACGGGCAGCAATTCTGATATGCTCTCCGCCGAAATTGCCTCTCGCCTGGCTGGACGAAGCATTCAGTTTCACATACATCCATTGACATATCGCGAATTCCTGGAATTTCACTTATTGACTGATTCTGACTCCTCACTTGCCACATATCTTCAAGACGGGGGTTACCATACCTGATACACCTTCCTGAACAAAGCACGTGGGCCGAATATCTCGCGGGAATAACTGATGCCGTGGTTTATCGCGATGTCGTGGCACGTCATGCTCTACGCAACACCGATTTCCTGCAAAGGCTGCTCTTGTTTCTGTCCGACAACATAGGACAGATTTTCAACGCCAAGAGAATCTCGGATTTTCTTAAATCACAAAAAGTCTCCGCAAGTGTGACCGGAGTGCAGTCATATCTCGAATATATCAAAGATGCTTATATCGTCAATCGCGTCAGAAGATGGGACATCGAAGGCAAACGATATTTTGAATTTGGTGAAAAAGTATTCTTCGAAGACCTTGGCATACGCAACTCAATCGTCGGTTATCGACCCAACGACATCGGTCGCTTGATGGATAATGCCGTCCCCAACCATCTTGCCGCCTCTAACTATGATGTCAAGGTCGGTGTAGGAATTCAGGGACACGAGATTGATTTTATTGCCGAGAAAGACAATGAGTACCGTTATGTTCAGGTTGCGCTATCTGTCATGAATGATGAAACGGCTCGCCGAGAATTTGGCAACCTTGCAAACATTTCAGACAATTACGAAAAGACTGTAGTGACATACGCGGAATCCGCTCCTAACACCTATCAAGGAATCCGTCAAATGTCTCTTCGCGAATTCTTGCTCAGCTAATCCCACGACATCCGATGTGCGATGTACCTGTTCCTCTGCTATCTCGATGGCGCAACCCAATACTTTTGGTTCGCGAATCGGAACTTAGCGAACGTAGGTCATAGACCGGTGCGCGGTCGACGAAGCCGAAAGTTACCGATCGCAATTCGCCCAGTCACACGGTGGCAGAGGCGGCGACACATCTCTCCAGAGGTCGTGGAGTCTTTGCATTGCAAAGCGCCGAAGGCGATTACTCTGCGAAGCAGAGCGCCAAAGGCGATGACTTGGCTAAATTACAATGCCACATAAGGATTTTGCCCGGAATGGGCAAGATAAAGTTAACTGCGGATAACTCCGAATGGGCACCCGTGGAAAGCGAGACCACCACAACGACGCAGCCCTGAAACGAGTTGCATAAATGTGTGCTAATCAAGTGGCTATGCAATCCGCTCCTGGGTTGAGATACCGGAAGGGGATTTATGCCCCTTGAGCCTTAAGTTAGTGGCATTGGGCTAAATTACGACCATATTGCGAGATTTATCCCGGTCAAGCCCTGATGTACTGAAGGGTGTGAGCATCGGTTTTGATTTTTCCATTTACCTTCATTGTCGTCATCCCCATTGCCATATATGCTTTCCTGATTCATCTGCTCATATAATACCGGGCTTTTGTGCCTGTCGGTGCAAGAAGCTGAAACTGCTTGTCTTCAAACGAGTGATTAGCGGGTGAAATCAGAGCCGCGATGCCTCCCTCGGTCTAAGCCGCATCGTAAGAATCCGGCGATAGCCAAGGTTTTCAGCAATATGGGCTTTGTTGAGGAACTTGGTAGCGGTATGCGTAAGATTTCCAAATATACACCTCACTTCTCGGAGAGTAAACAGCCGAATATCACAGAAGGCGATATTTACCGCATTGAAATTTCTTATCGTCCTACCTTAGCAGAAGTAAAAAGTGCGGAGAAAAGTAGGGATAAAGTAGTCCGACTTCGGTTTTCTCCATGCCGTCGATTAGCGAGAAAAAATGCTCCGTCCCCCAGAAGCATCCTCCGGCAAAATATATCTCTTTCATAATCGTCTTTTCTACATTGTTACGATAGCATGTATCGCAAATGTAACGCATCCATCTTCCGCCCGATTCTCCGTCCCTCCAAAAACTCACAACAAGCGCTCCATGACTTTGCCATGATGCAGGAGGTCTGCTTGCTTACTTCAGAAGTCTCTTTTTGCGGAGAGCCTCGACAAATGCCGCGGCGTCATCTGGATAGGGCACGTCGCCGAAATTGGAGTGTTCGGTGCCTTTCATCGTGCCCACAATCCAATAGTTTTCCAGTGATTTTTCAAGTGTCAATATCTTGTGCTTCCCTTTGCCGTTGGCAACGAAAGCAATGTAGCGACACATAGGTATCTTCTTAGGCATCGGAAAAGTCCACACTACGACCTTTGGCTCTCCGTCGAGTTGCGGGATGTCGTCAACCTTGATATCGGTATCGGCAAACGGCGAGCGTAGTTTGTTAGAAGCCGGAATTTGGCTGTTAATCATTTTTACGTCAAGAAGAGAGGCAGCACTTGTGACTTGCTCGGCAATCTGGGGCATATAGCGGAAAAAGTAGAAATATTCCGGCATGTTCTGAACAGGGGTGGTTATCTGCGCAATCATTTGTCGTGCAATATTCCGGCTCTCTTCATCATAGTGGCCAGTCTCTATCTTGCGGAATATTTCAAGAGCCTTGACGCTGTCGCCCTGCTGATATTTGATGTAGCCTATATTGGTAAGTGGTATGGCATCGTCGGGGGCGATAAGCGCAGCTTCTTCAAAGTATCTCAGTGCGGCATCGTTGTTTGCAACGCCGAAATTGAGATTGCCCGCCATATTGAGAATCCTGACATCGTTGCCGAAGCGCTTCGCCGCCTTATCGGCAGTTGACAGGGCAGAATTGACCACGGTACGCGAATCAGAGCTATAAATATCGCCGAGACGCTCGAATACGGCGTCGGCAAGGATGGTGTCGACATTGGTCAGCAATGTATTCCCCATTCCGAGCCAGTGACCGCCATTTTCGACATCATGATCCAGTATACCGTCGACCGCTTCGATTACAGCACTCCATCTGCCTTCGACCGATGCCGCTTCTGCCTTGCAGAGCCGGAAATCAATGCGGTCGGGGTAAACGGCTATGCCCCGGTCAATCTCCGCAAAAGCGCAGTCAACGAGTGAATCGCGCATTGTCGCGTCACTGGTGGCGCGGTTAAGGAGCAGATTAAACCTCGCGGGGAAAAGCTCCGGGTCAGCCGGAGTAGCGCGACTCCACTCATCAAGTATGCTGTCGGCAGCCTGCAGTTTGCCGTCGCTCAGACAAGCATTGAACGAAATCTGATAGTTATCTGCCGCCAAAGCAAGCGTAACGGTCAAAAATCCAAAGGCAAGAAGCTTCTTCATGATAATGTAATTAAAGGATGATTGTGGTGCTACTTACTGAGTATATACCCTCAAAAACAAGGGATTACCCATTTGGCAAATTTAATAAAATTTTGCATCCGCGCAAACTAATCACCGAAAAAAGAAAAGTGAACGGGATATTTTAATCACAGGTTGTTGGATTTATTGGAGATATGTGGTAGATTTGTGAAGCAACTTAAAAAAGAAGATATGGCTAAGAAACGTAACGTGATTCTTGACGCCCCGATACAGTTCGGTCACGATAAGGCAACTCAATCCGATAAGGATAAGATGGAATTTGAAAGCATGAAGCTGATGCTCATGACAGCAATGGCAGAGATGGGTATTTCCTCGGAAGAGTATGCCGCTTTTCTGGCTGATGACAAGTCGTTGGGGGAGCAGCGTGAGCGTATATTGTCAATGTCTGATGACCTCGGGTTTGGTAGCGCTCCTCTTCGGGAGGTCAAGGACGCACGTGCCATGCCCGATGCCGACAAGAAATCACTGCGTCTAAAGGTGCAGATGAAGGATGTCACCAAGCCGCCTATGTGGCGCGAGATAGTCATCCCGGCTGATTTTAATTTTTCTCAGCTTCATCATGCCATCCAGGCTGTGACCGGGCTGGAAAATTGTCATCTGTGGCAGTTTCAACGTCAGGCGTATGACCCTGGATTGCAGATAGGAATTCCGATGGAAGATGAAATGGGCTTCGGATTAGATGACTGTACCCATGATGCCGATGTCACTCCTGTGACTGCCTTTCTTGCCAAGAAAGGCGACAAGCTCGAATATGTCTATGACTTCGGCGATGACTGGATTTTTACAGTCAGTGTGCTTGATGTAATGGAGCGTGCCGGTGAAGTTGCGACATGCACGAAATGGAAGTGTGATTTCCAGCCGATTGAAGATTGCGGGGGTGTATGGACCTACTTGCGGTTGAGGGAAGCGTTCTCCGCTCCTGATAAGTTGACTTCCCGGCAGAAGAAAGAGCTTGCCGAAAACTTCGGATTCGAGAATTTCAATACCCTGTCGGCATGGGTCGATGATGCCATGATGGACATAGAGTATGTCAACGAGCGGCTTGCCGACATCCCGGAAAGCGGTCGCATAGAAGATTGCGACAGGCCATGATCTGATTTAACTCCACCCGGCTTAAAATAAATGTCCTTCTGGAATAAAATCATAGACACGTTCAACGGGGCGGAGAATAAACCGCCCCGGTCACGCGATGTGTCACATAATCCGTCCAGCTATGGTTTTGTCGATGTCGAGGTCGGATTAAAGGATAAGAGGATTCATGACATCGGGGCTTTACTGTGGAATGGTGCCGTATTCCATTCAGCCGACAGGCGGTGGCTGATGAATTTTTTGAAGGATGTGGATTTTGTCTGCGGTCACAACATCATACATCATGATGCCAAATATCTATTTGGCGATGAGGTCAGAAAATGTTTGCTTGTCGACACGCTGTTTTTGTCACCGTTGCTTTTCCCGGAACGTCCGTACCATCGTCTGCTGAAAGATGACAAGCTGGTAAGCGAGCAGATGAATAATCCTGTCAACGACTGCGAGAAAGCCCGTGACTTGCTGATGGATGAGGTGGCTCGATGGGAAAGCCTATCCCCATCAAGGCAGTTGATTTTTTCAACGCTGCTTCAAGATTATGATGAGTTCAATGGTTTTCTGGCTTTTGTCAACGCTAAAGCCGGGAGTAAAGAGTCATTGGTTGGACTGATTCGTTCGGAATACCGAGGTAAAATTTGTGAACATGCCGAGATTGAAAATGCTATAAATCAGTATCCATGTGAATTGGCATACGCACTTGCGCTGATAGCCACTACCGACTATCGTTCGATTACGCCGGCATGGGTGCTACATAATTACCCTAATGTGGAGAATCTGGTGAGAATGCTCCGCCATGTCAAATGTAGGGAAGGGTGCTCATATTGCAATAATGAACTTGATGTGCATGTCAACTTAAAGCGTTTTTTCGGTTTTGACAAGTTTCGCACTTATGACGGAGAACCGCTACAGGAAAATGCCGTCAATGCTGCCGTAGGGCATAAATCATTGTTGGCAATTTTTCCCACCGGAGGCGGCAAATCACTAACATTCCAGTTGCCTGCCTTGATGGAGGGACGGTCGGTACACGGTCTTACAGTCGTCATCTCCCCCTTGCAGTCGTTAATGAAAGACCAAGTGGACAACCTTGCCGAAAGGGGTATTACCGATGCTGTTACCATCAATGGTTTGCTCGACCCCATCAGCCGCTCTGAGGCGATTCAGCGTGTGATGAACGGTGATGCATCGCTGTTGTACATTTCTCCCGAGATGCTGCGGTCGAAGACGATAGAGAAGATATTGCTAGGACGCCATGTCGTACGCATTGTGATAGACGAAGCACATTGTTTTTCCTCCTGGGGACAGGATTTCCGGGTAGATTATCTATACATAGGCAAGTTTATCAGACAATATCAGAAAAATAAAAAGTGTAGTGAGCCAATACCGGTATCGTGCTTCACGGCGACAGCAAAGCAGAAGGTGATACAGGATATTTGCGACTATTTTAAGCAGACACTCGACCTCGACCTTCAGATTTTTGCGTCCAAGGCAGTCCGTACCAATCTGCGTTATTCCGTAATCCATGCCGAGACGGATGATGACAAGTACATGAAATTGCGTTCATTGATAGCCGAATCATCATGCCCCGCCATCGTGTATGTGTCCCGTACCAAGCGAACGTGGCAGTTGGCTGAAAAACTCACGCGCGACGGTTTCAAGGCTTTGCCCTTTAATGGCAAGATGGATCCGGACGACAAGATTGCCAATCAAGAAGCATTCATGAACGACAGGGTGCGCATCATTGTGGCAACCTCTGCCTTCGGAATGGGAGTTGATAAAAAAGATGTGGGACTGGTGATACACTACGACATTTCCGATTCATTGGAGAATTATGTACAGGAAGCAGGTCGTGCCGGTCGTGACCCCCATCTTGAAGCACGGTGTTTTGTGTTGTATAACGATGCCGACCTTGATAAACATTTTATTCTTCTTAATCAGACAAAGTTAAGTATCAGTGAGATACAACAAGTGTGGAAGGCGGTCAAGGATTTAACCCGGCAACGAGTGCGCGCATGTTGCTCAGCCTTGGAGATAGCCCGCACAGCAGGATGGGACGACTCGGTATCCGACATAGAGACACGTGTGCGCACAGCCCTGGCGGCATTGGAGCAGGCTGGTTACATTGAGCGGGGAAATAATGTGCCGCATGTCTATGCCACAGGTATAACCGTGAAAAATGTTGATGAGGCGCGCAAGCGTATCGCCGAATCCTTGCTTTTCGATAATGAAGAGATAGAGAGAGCAGTACGCATCATAAAGTCGCTTATATCACAAAAGTACATTGCCAAGGCTCAAGGTGCTGAAGCGGAATCGCGCGTAGATTATCTTGCTGACATTCTCGGGTTGAGCAAGGGCGACGTAGTGTCCAGCGTGGAGCGTATGAGGCAGGAAGGTATTCTTGCCGACTCAAAAGATATTTCCGCATTTTTGAATGATACGGGAGAATCTGAAGGTAAATCTAAACGCCTGTTGGAACGGTTTATGAAACTTGAGCGTTATATTCTCTGTCATATATCTGATGACTCGCTCCAGATTTCATATAAGCAGCTGAACGACAATGCACAGAAAGATGGTGTGGATACCGCTACGGAAAAGGATATCCGCACATTATTATATTTCCTGACGGTCAAGGGCTATACACGTAAAAAGGAAGATGGTTCCCGCAATATTGAATTGACTCGTCAAGTAGACATGGAATCAACCCTTAGGCGCTTTGAGAAGCGTATGGATATATGTCATTTTACAATCGGATGGCTCTACGCTCTTATATCGCCGGTCGCAGAAGAGGGGGCTAAGAATAATGGTGTGCAGTTCTCCGTGGTGGAGCTGTTGAATGACTTGAAGGCAAATGGAAACACTCTGTTAGGAACCATGCAGGATATCCAGATTGAGGATGTTGAGGAGTCATTGCTCTATCTGTCAAAGATCGGTGCCTTGAAACTTGAAGGTGGTTTCCTTGTGCTATATAATGCCATGGACATACGCCGTATCAAGGATAGCCGGTCGCGTTATAAACAGGATGACTATCGTATGCTCAGCGAATTTTACAAGCAGAAGATTCAGCAAGTGCATATCGTGGGGGAATATGCCAATCTGATGGTGCGTGACTACAACGCCGCACTGCAGTATGTGCAAGATTACTTTCAGATGGATTACAGGCGGTTTGTCGCGAAATATTTCAAAGGTGAACGTGTACATGATATCGAGAGGAATGTCACCCCGGAGAAGTATAAACATATTTTTGGTGCTCTCTCTGAAAAACAGATGGAGATTATCTCCGACAAGGAGTCGCGTTGTATCGTAGTGGCTGCAGGTCCGGGCAGCGGAAAGACGCGCGTACTGGTACATAAGCTCGCCTCATTGCTGTTGCTTGAAGATGTCAAGCATGAACAGTTATTGATGCTCACTTTTTCACGTGCAGCGGCGATAGAGTTCAAGCAACGGCTGCTCGGGCTTATCGGCAATGCCGCGCACTTTGTCGAAATAAAGACGTTTCATTCCTATTGCTTTGACCTCTTGGGCAAAATCGGCAATCTTGATGACGCGAAGGATGTCGTGGCACACGCCGCCCTGATGATTGAAAATGGAGAAGTGGAGCCTAACCGTATCGCCAAGACGGTTTTGGTCATAGATGAAGCACAAGACATGAGCTATGAGGAGTATGCCTTGGTACATGCTTTAATGAAATCCAACGAAGAGATGCGCGTTATTGCCGTCGGCGATGATGACCAAAATATATTTGAATTCCGCGGGTCAAATTCCCGCTACATGGCTCAACTGCTGAGGGAGTCGGAAGCCCGGCTTGTTGAGATGACGGAGAACTATCGGAGTTCACGGCATGTGGTTGATTTTGCAAATGTATTTGTGAACGGTATCGGTGGACGAATGAAGAGTCATCCTATCGTTTCCATGAATAATAAGGAGGGCTTTGTCAGCATTCATCATCATGTCTCGCGAATAATGTATCAGCCACTTGTCAATAATCTGCTGACTCATCGTGGGAGAGGTTCAGTTTGTGTATTGACTCAGACTAATGAGGACGCCGTTATTCTTGTGGCATTGTTGCGCAAGCACGGGTTGAACAGCAAGCTGGTGCAGAGCATGGATGGTTTCCGGTTCTGGAATATGGCAGAAGTACGTATGTTCCTCAAGCAAGTAAACCATGGCTCACATGTGCCGATTATAACCGACGAAGTATGGGAAATGGCGAAACATAGGACATTCGCCAGATATGCCGATTCGTCAACTCTTCATTACCTGCAACGATGCCTCTCGATATTTGAACAGACCAATAAAGCGAAATATTATACCGACTTCAAGGAGTTTGTATTTGAATCGTCAGTTGAGGATTTTTGTGATCTTTCAGGTGCGGATGTTGTTGTCTCCACTATCCATAAATCAAAGGGGCGTGAATTTGATGATGTCTACATGCTGGTTACTAAACCTCAGCATCTTATGGATGAGGTGCTACGACGATATTATGTAGGTGCCACCCGTGCAAAAGAACGGCTGTTTATCCATTCTGATGATTCTCTCTTCGACCGTATGCCTGCTGATGAGCATCACGTCGATACCCGCCAGTACGATATGCCTGACGAGATTGTGTTGCAGCTATCACACAAGGATGTTAACCTCGGCTTCTTCAAGTCGCGAAAAAATGAAATCCTTTCGTTTAGGGCTGGTCAGACTCTTCGGTTTGACAATAACTATCTTTATGAGAGCGATACTGGCTTGGCTGTCGCCCAATTATCGCAGAAGATGCAGGGAGATTTGCGACTCTGGATTGAAAAAGGATATTTCGTAACTTCTGCATCTATCCGTTTTATTGTGGCATGGCGCCCGAAAGACGCACCACAAGAAGAGAAAGAACATGCAGTGTTGCTCATCGATCTCTGCCTGAAAAGAGATATGAATAATAAGGGTTCTTAATCACTTAATTTTGGTTTGCATTACATTAAACGAATCACGGGCTAATTATCTATGTTAAATATCTTATTGACATTTCTGATTATACTGATATTGTTTTTATCAGTAATCTGGAAAAGTAAAAAGTCGGAGCATGGCGAGAGCTTCTTCGATAAGGAGTACACCAATACATTGAAGGGGCTGTGTTCAATCATTGTAATCTTTGTGCATATTCCTGTAGATAAACAGAATCTTCTTCAGGATGCTCTCGGCAGTTTTGCCTATATAGGTGTAACCGGGTTCTTTTTGATTTCAGCTTACGGTATGCAATATGGAGTCGAGCATAAAGAATCGTATCTTAAGACTTTCCCCGTCAATAGGCTTGTATCGCTACTTGTGCCGAATTTTGTTGTCAACATAGCTATTGTGTTGGTGCTTTGCCTGTTTGGAAAATCCGTAGGATTAAGCCAGATTTTAGGTGTCAACGACTATATCAAGATTTTGTTGGAGTATTGCCTGCTGTTTTATATAGTCAACCTATTATCCCGGAAATTCAATTTTAGAGCCGTAATCGGCGATGTGATACTCATTTTGTGGGTTTGTCTGAGCAGCTTGTATCTTTATTTATCCAAAGATGGCGATGTAGTGTCGGCTCAGTTGGGATGGTGTTATGAGCGTCTCGGACTTGTGTGGGGGCTTATTCTGATACGCCATTTTGCCGGGATAAAGCAGTGGCTCATGAAGAAGCAGCCGGTTAAATGGGTGATTTCTCTTATTGCTGCGGCGATATTGGGTGTAGCGTATGAAATCAACAAGGAGGTATGGTTATGGGGTGAATATCTGCTAAAGATAGTGCTGGGGTTAAGTATAATCATATTTTATTTCCTGACTACTGTAAAAATCAGATTGGACAATCCGGTCACAAGATTCCTGGGAAATATCTCGTATGAGACTTATCTGAGTCATGGCATGGCATCTTCTGTAGTTCTGCTGCTGTTTCCCGACTTGATGAGCGGTCTTTATGTGGGGGCGGTTGTTGGGGGCACATTGCTTTTCAGTTTCCTCATTCATAATCTTGACAAATTCATAATCGTGCATCTCAAAAAGTTGTTCCGCTGCTGACTCTTGCCGCCTGGTGACGTGATTGGTAATAATCTATCGCTAACGATATTATTTTACTAATCAGGTGTGTGTTTGAAAATATTTGTATATTAGCGGAAATATTTTAGCACGAAAAATTTATATTTCCATGCAAGAACGCCCCGTAAATCTTAATGAGCCTCCGGCAGGGAATCCCGTCGACCGACTGCCCGCAACTATTAACATTGAATCTCTGATATATGTCGTGCGCGATGAGCAGGTGATGCTCGACAGTGATTTAGCCAAGTTATATGACGTTGAGACTAAGGTACTTAATCAGGCAGTTAAGCGTAATATTCAGCGTTTTCCACCCGACTTTATGTTTCAGTTGACAAACAAAGGGACAAGGGCATCATCTTTTATGCCTTCACCGAAAACGGCGTGGCTCTGCATGCCTGTAACAAGGCTCACGACCGATTCCTGATAATTGCTGAAGAGGTCTATCACATCGGTCATTCACTCAAAGACTTTGGCAAAAAACTGTTCGCATTCTCCAAAATGGATGTCATGACCGGCTCCGAGCTATTATCCCGGCTCTAAAAATATGCAATTTGTCGATCCGTTATCCCGAAGTGCGATGAGAGGAAGATTGTTTGGGATTGAAGGGGAATTTGTGGGGAACTCTTTTGCGGGATATCTTTTTTTTGTTTACTTTTGTAGCAGTACAAAATTCATCATGTCATGTATAAAGGTTTCTTCACGGCATTAGCTACTGCAGTAGTTTTCACATTGTCGGCAATAGCATCGCCGGTCAATTCGATAAAGGTTTCCGGTGTCGTGCGCGGTATTCCGGAAGGTGGTTCGCGCACTCTCGTGGTTAACGAATGTGACATTTATGAAAAGAGTTCACGATGTATCGCCGAGCTTGATTCTTCAGGGTGCTTCGATGTGGTCGTGCCGTTTTATCGCGGGCATACATTCACGATAAATTATAACCGCAAGTTGTTTATCAACGCCTATGCTGAGCCGGGCGATTCGGTTTTTGTGAGCATCGACGCATCGCGGACTCCGATCGAATTTCATCTTTCAGGCGACCATTCGCAGCTTAATGAGGAATATTCACATGCTTTCTGCGATCTTGCCGGGATATATTATGACGTGACACTTCTGCCGGACACTGTTGCGCTTTCGGAGTATATGCCGACATTCAAAAGCGAGGTTGACCGCACGAAGAAAGTGGTCGAAAAATATATCTCCGACAATTCTTTGTCGCCTGAGACCGCCGAGCTTCTTTATCTCGATAATATCTTTGGTATCGCCAATCAGGCAATAGGTTTCAAGGGGAACGGGCCTGACGAGACGCTGGCATTTTTCACTGACCCGATATTTGACATCATGAATGAGAAAAATGTGAAGGTGATGATATTTCCCTATCACCTGAGCGCATTGATGTTCTCATGTCCCGATTATCTGAAAAGTGTGCCTAAGAGTGTCATCCGTGACATGATGTACGCCGCCGCTCATGACGATGTCGAGGTGCCTGCAAGAAGTGAATTTGCCGACACGGCATATTATGACCGAGTGTATGCCGATAATGTTGCCTCGATTGATTATTCTGTCCTGAAACCGGGAGCCATGGTCGTGATGGAAAACGACAATGTATTTGAAGTCGACAATGTAAATCCCGTCGAGTGGCTTAAGTCACGTTACCCGTCACGCCCGGTTTATCTTGATGTGAGTGCCACCTGGTGCGGACCATGTCGTGCCGGTCTTGCCGCCGGAGAGGATGCGCGGCAGTTTTTCAAAGACAAGGATGTTGTCTTCGCTGTTCTGTGGCTGAAATCCGACATGAAGACATGGTCAAAACTTGTGCCCGACATCCACAATGCTGTACACATTTTCATCCCCGATGATGACACGTCAAACAGAATAATGACTATGCTTAATCTCGCCGGATTCCCGTCATACTACATTATCGACCGGCAGGGCAAAATGTCGGGCAACGATGTCCCCCATTTCAATGACTCTAGCCTGATTGACTTCCTCCGCTCATATTAGCAACCTTTGAAAATTGTAAAATAAAAGAATTTTATATAAAAGTATAAAATATTTTATTAAAAATTTGGTTAATTCATGTAGTTAGGTTATATTTGCGTGTAATCAAACTCCTTATCCATATACCATGGGAACCAACGAGATAATAATTTATCAGCCTGACGAAACTCTCAGGCTTGATGTCCGGGTTGAGGACGAATCCGTATGGCTGTCGCAGTCTCAGATAGTAGAATTATTTGGTTCAAGCAAAGCAAATATCAGTGAACACCTCAAACATATTTTTGATTCGGGAGAACTTGCAAAGGATGCAACTGTTCGGAATTTCCGAACAGTTCGACAAGAAGGGAATCGTAATGTGACCAGAAACATCGAATTTTTCAATCTGGACGTGATAATTTCAATAGGATATAGGGTAAACACAGTACGTGGTATTCAATTTCGTCAATGGGCAAATAAGGTGCTTAAAGAATACCTGCTTTCCGGATATGCAATAAATCAACGTCTTTTGCAATTGGAGGATCATATAGACCGACGCTTATCCCTCCATGATCAACATTTTGCAGAGCAAGACAGTCATCTTAAACGGCTCGATGAAAAGGTCGATTTCTTTGTCAGGACATCCTTGCCTCCCAAAGAAGGGATTTTCTTCAATGGACAGATTTTTGATGCCTATGCTTTCATTTCCGATTTGATTCGCAAGGCAAAACACAGGATTGTGGTCTTTGACAGCTATATAGACGATACGGTGTTGGCCCAGATGTCAAAACGAAGCCCTAATGTGACTGTGGATATTTACGCAGGTAAGATCTCACAACAACTTCGTCAGGATGTCGCGCGACATAACGCTCAGTATCCCGGAGCGACTTTACATGCGTACAACAAGGCTCACGACCGCTTCCTGATAATCGATGAGGAAGTCTATCACATCGGACATTCACTCAAAGACCTTGGCAAAAAGCTGTTCGCATTTTCCAAGATGGATGTTATGACCGGCTCAGAGCTATTATCCAAGCTCTGAAAATTGATATTTATGTCTAATAGGTGAGGAAATAAAAGAATTTTATATAAAAGTATAAAATATTTTATTAAAAATTTGGTTAATTCATTCAGTTAGATTATATTTGCGTGTAATCAACCCCTTATCCATATACCTGCATGAAAAGCCGTTTCCCTCTCTTCAAGTATGAAAACATACTGTTTTCATGGAATAATTTCAGTGGTGTGTTCTGGGTTACAATGCTTACGGTCCTGGAGCGGCAGGATTTCGGTGAGATAGTTGATGGCGTGATGAAATATTCCACTTCCGGACTTGTCCTTAAAAGGATGCTTGAAAATCTCCATTTGTATTATCCTTCCATGGCTGTTCCGGCATTCGTGGTGTTCCCTGACGGTTTCGAGGCGATAGTCATGATACGCAAGTCATCGATGATTACCAGCGATGAGGATATTTTGTCAAGGCTTGCCGGCATTGCGAAGGCTTTCAAACGTCTGAGCCATCGCAGCAAGGGATCTCCCGTACCGGTCGACATAAATGTGTGGATTAGTCGTTTACGTCAGATAAACCGCAATGATGTCAAAATGATATTTGACATCTATGAAAACCGCATATCCCAGTGGATTAAGGCGCACAAATAGCATATGGTCACTGACCTGTCACTTGGCAGTCAGATGACAGTGCATGAGATTGCCGTCGGCATCGCGCAGGTGCATGCCGTTACCTTCGCAAAAGCGCCAAAAAGAACAGTCGGCACATTCGCCACGTTTCATCCAGTTACGGTTGCGGTACTGGCCGAAGCGGTGTTGCCACACATCCCAGAAATCATCCTTGTAAATATTGCCTTGCCGGTAGTCGGAGCGGATACTCGGACATGCACCGATGCCGCCGTCAAGCAATACCGAGGCAACGCTTATGCCTGCCTGACAGTCGAAGAAATAATCCCTCACTTTTCCTTCATATCCTGCAAGGAATCCCTCACAGCAGAAAGATGCGTGTATTTTCCCTTCTTTACGGGTGTTAATGATAAATTGCATAAGGGACTGGACTTCTTCTCCTGACAACCGGAATTCAGGATATCGAGCCGCCCTTCCGGCAGGGAAAATGGTAAATAACCGCCACCGTTTCACTCCGGCATTGACGAGCAATTTCTTTAGCTCGCATAGTTGATGCAGTGACTTGCGGTTTACACAAGTCACAACATCGAAATTAAGGTCGCCGGCACACACGACTGCATTTATGGCATTGCGGGCTCTTTTGAATGATTCAGGATGATTTCTCATCCAGTTATGTGTGTCTTCCAAGCCGTCAAGACTTATGGTGATATTATGTAGCCCTGCGCTGCGGAGACTGTCAAGTCTATGCTCTGTCAACAGCAGCCCATTAGTGACAATGCCCCATGGAACCCCCCGGTCATATAATTGACGCCCTACATATTCCAGGTCATTTCTTACCAGCGGCTCCCCTCCCGTTATCACGACATTCATTTCATGAGGATTGACATGAGGCATCAGCAAATCGATGACTTTTAAGAAGTCATCGGCAGGCATGTCAGGAATATCTGACATGCTTTTGCAGTCGCTTCCGCAATGCCGGCATGACAAATTACAACGCCATGTGCACTCCCAGAAAAGCTGACGGAGAACATGCGCCTTCCGGCGTTCATTTTTTATGTGGCGATTCAGTTCAAGGGCAATCCGCTGTCTTACAGACAAAGGTTTCATTGATCGTCAGGTTTTTCTTTAAGATTGAAATTTATTGTCGCTTTTGCAGTACCGAGCGACCATACGTTATGGTCGTCACTTTGCTTTATGTAATCCAGGGCCACAAACGTAGAGTCTGCTTCAAAGCGTGTGTCAATCGGCAGGCACACCACTTTTACCTCATCAAATACGAAGCCGCTTAATGTTGCCTCATATTTTCCGCTGACACCGGTCTGAACGGATGTAAAGTAAAGTGCGCCGGAATTACATGCTGGCTCGGTGACTTTTATTACTGCCTCAACCGGTTTGTTTTCATTACCGGCACTGACCTTCCCTTTTATCTCAAAAGTTCCGGTCGGACATCCGTACATACAGATTAAGCCGCTTTCATCGCCCGGCTCATCAGAAGAACAGCCGAAACCAAGCAATGTGATAAATGCCGCACAGATGCGTGATAAAAAGGATGAAAAGTTAGAAACCATATTGATGCAATTTAGATAAGTTTTATTATTATGATGAATGTCTATGGAAAATACTGCATGAAGCATCGCGATATTTTCACCAGTTGAGACGGAAGCCTACCGGGAGTGAAAAATCCCATCTGTTGTCAGTCCAGATGTCAGGCACAGGCTGACTATGACTGAAATGATATTGCAATGTAGGTTCAACGAATATCTCCATACGGGAAGATAATTTAAATGAAGCCCCGTAGCTGCCTGTTAACGACCATACTATCGCAGAATTGAATTTGCCTGCCCGGAGATCGGGATTGCCTGACGGGCTTGTGACTGTCGCATAAGAGGATATAGGGAAGTCGACCCTTGCGCCGGCCGAGGCATAGAACTTGATATATTGAGTCGAATATATATTGAAATTAATTTTCAACGGTATTCCCAGATAGTGCCACCGGCAATCGCTTTTAGCCCTTTCGCTTTCAAAAGTGGAATGGAGATATGTGTATGTCAGTCCCGACTCGACGCTGAACATCTTCGAGAGTGATTTATTTACCGATACTGTAAACGATACGGGCATTGAATGTCGATGTGATACATTATTATAGTCCTTGTAGTCCGCCGCGGCATTTCGTTGTGGCGTGGGGTTGATCGGGTCGTCTGTCGGGTCATTCGGGTTGGTGGATGAATTAAAATCGTCATTAACATAATCTGACTTGTCGGCGGAATTATTAAAATTGTATAATCCGGCATTGACCCTTACATTTAACGCCCAACATTGAGCATGGTATCGTTTTCTGTAATTGACATCAACATCTGCAAGATAGGTCTCGTCAATATCTATTATCTTTGATTCCGGGGAAGCATGGGTGGTGTCAGTGGAAGTAGGCAATCCATTTTCCTGCATTGCCGTGGCAGGGTGTGCAATTGTTTCCGTAGAGTCAGCATCGTTATCATGTCTGCCTGCCACTATTGGAGATTTTAAGGGTGTGGTTCCACACCTTGTGTCCCTATTGGCTGTAATCTTTTCCTCATTTATGTCGGTCAGGGTTGGTGGTGTGGCATCGTGACCGTTTATTTCTGTCACAATCGGTTCTCTCAGAGTAATCCCGTGATCATTGGTTTGACGTAACAACAGAAATACACCGGCAGCCGCCAGAATAAGCAGCGAAAGGGCGCCTGCTTGTCGGCGATAGTCTGTGATTAGTCTGCGCATCATCATCTTGGCGTGAAACAGTTGTGAAGAAGAACTGTTAGGTGCAATTCCAAGCAGGTTGGCTATTTCCTTATGCGACTTGTTTTCAAGCACTGCAAGCCGGAACACGTTTCTGTACCCTTCCGGCAGCTGTTTTATAAGCGATTCGAGTGTGTCCAAATCGATGATATCTTCAATATCGGATATATCTTCGATATCAGGTACTTCATGGAGTATGTCTTCTAAATCCTGCGAATTGAGGAATTGTAGCGACAGATTTTTCATGATTGTCGCGAGCCAGTAATCAACCCGGTCAAGGTTGCGCAATGAATCAAGACGTGTGAATGCCACAATGAAACCGTCATGAAGTATATCTTCAGCATCTTTCATGTCAGTCACATATCGCTGCACGACTTTCATCATTTTAGGCGCAAAACGGATATAAAAGAGGCTTAATGCCTCCTTATCACCCTTAAGACACCCTTTGACAAGGGTGGAATTGTCGATGTTTATGTCGTGGCTCACGATATAAAGATAGTCCTTTGTCACAAATACTGCATGATATAACCGGGAAAATGATTACGGTTGAATGATATTGGTAGTAATCGCCATGCTTTGCTTTTTCATGAAATTGGCGCATAATGATAGCCTAATGTGGAATATGGTGCGCTAATTGGCAAATATTTTTTTATTTTTATTGACAAAATGTATAAAATATTAGGATATGTTAATGGAAATATATAGCTTTGCATGTTCCTTGTAAAAAGGGATTATGAGAAATTATTTTAAAGAGTCTTGTTTGCAAGACGAGTAACTTAACCAACAACTACTTCTTTTATGAAGCAATTTTACTCATTTTCATTATGCTTATCTTTGGCATTTGGTATGGCGACAGCCGCTACTCCGACTGTAGCAATCATGAAGACCAAAGCTCATGCAGAAGTCAAATCTACAAAACTAAGTGCGGTCAACAGTCAGCGTACAGTGCTTTCGCAAAAAGAGATGGCACCCGGAATCGTCAAGCGTCTCGTGCGCGACAAAGAGGGTTATGTATATGCCGACATGATTAAGAACGGAGTCGTTTCAAAGGGCCGTCAGAATATACGCCCTGTGACAAAGGCTCCCGGCGGTGCTACATTTTATGAAGGTTTTGAAGGACATGTCGATGAACTTGACTGGCTTCCCGAAGGATGGACCGAGGTAAATACTCCCGAAAATAAGCCTACCGAGGAAATGTGCCGTCATAATATCAATAATTCATGGGCGGGACAAGATACCGGTGACGGATATTGGACAGCAATCACTCCTGACGGCAGGAAAGAATGTTGGATTCATTTCACTTACAAATGGAATTATAAAAATGATGCCGGAGAGGAAATTTCAGGTGAAGCCGCATCTCAGGATGAATGGCTGATAACCCCTGAAATAACTGTCGGAGCAGCCGATGACCTTTATTTCCTTGCCGAGGCGGATTTGGGCTCGGTTTATTATTTCGACTGGGACACCATGACGTATTCCCGTGACATAATCGATACCGACCTTGAGGTGCTTATAACAACCGACAACGGTGAAAACTGGACGACGTTGTGGAAACTCAGTGATGATGTATGCAGTCGGATGTCAGACTCGGAGATGTATGATGCCATGGCTGAGTTGAATTATTATACTTATAATGTCTCTCTATCCGATTATAGAGGCAAAACTGTTAAAATCGCTTTCCGCTATATTAACGATTTAAGTGTAGGTTGGGGTAACTCTATGGCAGTCGATGCCGTTACAGTGGCAGCCCCGATGCCCGAAGCGTTCTATCAACTGCCTGCCGGCACTCTGTACGCAGGTGTGAGCGATGGTTTGCACGCTTATACTGAATCTTATGCGTTAATTCCGGCTTATACTGAAATATCCTGGACTGCAGAATCAAATGCATACACTGAGAAAAATTCGTGGGCATTCTATAATGTCGCTTCCGAGGAGATGAATGATGTGGTTGAAGGCAAAACCGTCAGTGTCACCTATCCCTGGAGTCAAGGTGTGGCATATCCTTATCCTGTACTGACCGCTTCAAACGGTAATGGCACTGATGCATATTCATTTGACCGGGATGACGAGGAAAAGGGCGGTCTTTTTGTCGGTGGAAAAGTCCCGGCAATAGCTGACGAAGTCGTATATCTTGGCAACTATGATTATCAGCATAAAAGGCTTGTTGCTCCCCATTTCGGTAATTATGTCGATTATTGTTTTGGTACCTGTAGCCCGAATACATGGGGCGAAGGCATAGAGCAAATCGGCTTTGGTGAGCTCTTCATGGCTCCCGCCGCTCCGCTGACGGTGGAAGACGTGATGGTGACCCTCGGAGAATTTGAGGCAGAAGACGATGCAGTGCTGACACTCGAGATATATACTGTCGATGATTACGGTACTGTCAGCGAAAGTCCCGTCGCCACCTCTTCAGTGCTTGGCAAGGATATCGATGGCTGGGGATTCTATAATGTATTCTTCCGCCTTGAACAGCCTTACGAAATGACAGGCATGACTCTTATTATGGTGAAAGGATATGACGATGCGAAGGTCAAGACTCTGGCAGCCTGCGCTCAGTCAATGCATAATGACGCTTATCATAATTCCGCTTACATGATGTTTAAGATGCCTAATGGGGCGTTGAGTCTTTACCCTGCGTCTGAGGCATTACAGGATTATTCGTCGGCACTTTATATAAGCCTCAACGGTACATTCCATGTATTGAAGCTTGATGAAGAAATCATAGAGCTTTCTGAGGAAACCGGTTCGGTAGAGGTGACGGCTTCCGCAACAAATGCTCCTGAAAACTGGTGGATTGTAAACAAGGATGATAATGACACCCGTCTGCCGCTGGTCGCTGAGGGTACTGCTTACGACTGGCTTACCGTTACTCCTGTGACAAAAGAAGACGGCTCTTATGCCGTACGTTTCACAGCTTCTGCAACCGAGAAACAGCGTTCAAAGACAGTCTATCTGTCAAATGGCGGTATTGAGGCACGCATACGCGTAAAGCAAGCGGCAACGACCGGTATCAATTCTATCGCGTCTGACAAATTTGCTGTCAGCGTCAGTGGGGATATCCTGAGCGTTAATGGCGTTGCCGAAGATGCTGTTGTCGAGATATATAGCGCAGAAGGATATCGTGTCTATAGCGGTATCAACAATGTCGACATCGCCGGTTTTGCAAAAGGTCTTTACATTGTATGTTGCGATGGAAAGACTGCGAAATACGTTAAATAACGAAAGAAACCGGATAATTCTATCGTACGGGGTTGTGTCAATTTCGGCACGACCCCGTTTCTGTTTATCTGGAAATGTAAGTTGTCTGACCGCGTATGAACGCTTCGGGGGAGATGAGTGTTATTTTAAAGAGTAACCCCCAAATAACAAGATTATGTTAGACGAACTGAAAGATAAGGCTGCGGGCCTTATGGATAACGAGACAGTAAAGGAAGTCGTGGAAAAGGCGACTGAGTTTATCAAGACGGAAAAGGGCAAGGAAGTGGTTGAAACGGTCAAGGAAAAAGCCGAAGAGTTTATAAAAGACAAATTCGGCAAATAACCACACCCTAATTGCCTGAATGTCGAGGGAGCAACAAGTTTTGAATTTGATGCTCCCTTTAATTTCCCGGTTGATAAAGAATATTATCTTTCATCATAGACATAAGTCCGATATAGCCAATCTTCTGACTTTTTATCCGGGGCAACATCTACAGTCAAGAGTTGTGAAACGGATAGGAGATTATTAGAATAACGTGACATATAATTTATCGCGCTGACGCTGTCAATCGTATTATTGCGTGATATGTTATGGATCACCTTATTAAGCTGCTCATAAGTTTTTGGCGAGAATAAACCTTTGAGGACGCTAATTTTTTTGCGGGAGTATCTAATCTTTATTTTATCATTTGCGACAATAATGACACCAAGACTGAGCCGCTCGTTGATTTCAGGGCGAATCACTCCATAAATTATACTAAATTGTAACTTGCTCATAAATTAATTCTCCAAATTATCATTGATACAATCTATAAAATTATCAATACATCCATCAATCCATTTTGAATCAAAAAGTTGCATTAATTTATCATAGATAAATTTATTATCTAATTCCCATTCGGGCGGAATATTATTCAGAAGAACCGGCAGATTTTTATGACAGCTTTTAATAGCTTCCCTGCCATTGACTATGGCATTATCGCGTAAATCGCAAATTGTCTGCCGTTCATATCCTGAGGATAAATACTTGAAAATATCCGCATATAATATTGTGTCGGTGGATGTCAACTGCGACATTTCATAATCATACGAAGATGTGTTCAAGATGCCTCCATAGTCTATTGAAACCAGCTTTCCTTCACTAATACAATATAGCATATTGGGATTATTGTAGGTGCGATCTTCATTGGCGACCCAAAAATCAAATAATGCAATTTGTAACAACTGATATAAGGTTGTTTTAGATCGGTTAATAGTCATGAATGAGGAGGAATTCACATCAATTACATCTTTCAAAAAATAATATCCCACAGCTGGTGCCGATGATCTATAGCCGGAATATTTGATGTCCCAATGCTCAGGTTTTATGTTGACAAGCGCACAATTGGGCGAGTTGATTCCCCACAAAAGAGAAAACAAGCCACCAGTCAATTCTGTGCCAAGTCGAAATGCTTTTCCTCTTAGACGTGCGTATTTGCATATATATGTATTCATGTCAGAACATGAGACAAGTACAGGCATATCTCCGGTGGAAAATTGCCGTTCAATGGGCATGATACTGGTTAAATAGGGAACCATCATAATCGCAAATCTTTGTAAGGCACTTTTACAAAAGTAATTAAAAAAAGGAATTTATGCAATGGTCATGTGAAGAATGTTAGGCGTAGAGATAACTAATGCAGCGAGGCTGTGTCAAATGAACTGACACAGCCTCGCTGTATTGTGGGGATATTACGGTGGTTAGTCGATGATGTCGAAACCGGTGTATTTGCGGAGCACTTCAGGCACGACTATTCCTTCGGGGGTCTGGTAGTTTTCAAGGATAGCCGCCATGATACGCGGGAGGGCAAGCGCCGAGCCGTTGAGGGTGTGGCAGAGGCGCGTCTTCTTGTCCTCGCCACGGTAGCGGCATTTCAGACGGTTTGCCTGGTAAGTCTCGAAGTTGGACACTGACGACACCTCGAGCCAACGCTTCTGCGCAGCTGAGAATACCTCGAAGTCAAATGTGATTGCCGAGGTAAACGACATGTCGCCACCGCAGAGACGGAGTATGTGCCAGGGGAGACCGAGTTTATCGAGCAATCCCTGAACATGGTCTTTCATCTCTTCAAGTGCGGCATAAGAGTTTTCAGGCTTTTCGATGCGCACTATCTCCACTTTATCAAACTGATGGAGGCGGTTAAGACCACGCACATCTTTTCCGTAGCTTCCGGCTTCACGGCGGAAGCAAGCCGAATATGCGCAGTTCTTTATGGGGAGACTGTCGGCGTTCAGTATCACGTCACGGTAAAGGTTGGTGACCGGTACTTCGGCTGTCGGAATCAGGTAGAGGTTGTCTTCGTTGACATAATACATCTGTCCCTCCTTGTCGGGAAGCTGTCCGGTGCCGTAGCCCGATGCTTCGTTGACAACATAGGGAGGCTGCACTTCGAGGTATCCCGCCTTGCCTGCCTCGTCAAGGAAAAACTGTATAAGGGCGCGTTGCAGGCGCGCGCCTTTTCCAAGATACACGGGAAATCCCGCGCCGGTAATCTTTACGCCGAGGTCGAAGTCGATGATATTGTATTTTTTTGCAAGATCCCAGTGGGGAAGCGCATCGGCGGGAAGGTCGGGCATCGGTCCGCCCGTCTTTTCCACCACGTTGTCTTCAGCGGTCTTGCCTTCAGGCACCATGTCGCAAGGGACATTGGGGATGGTGAGCAGTATGTCGCGTATTTCTGTCTCGGTGCGCGACAGCTCGTCGGCGATAGCCTTCTGTTCGTCTTTAAGCGCGGCGACAGCGGCTTTTGCCTTTTCAGCCTCTTCCTTGTTGCCTTCTTTCATGAGTTTGCCGATGGATGCGGCGAGCTTGTTGAGCTCGGCAGCCTTCGTGTCGTTGCTCAGCTGGGTCTTGCGGCGGTTGTCGTCAAGTTCAAGTATTTTGTTTATGGTGACAGTGCCGTCATAACCTTTCACGGCAAGACGCTCGATGATGCGTTGGGGGTCTTCTTTGATTTGCTGTATTGTAAGCATATAGATAAGATGTTATTAAGCGAGTAATTCTTTTACCTTTGCGGAAATGGCGCGACCGTCGGCACGGCCGGCGAGAGCCTTGGAGGCTACACCCATAACCTTTCCCATTTCTTTTGCCGATGTGGCACCGGTCTGGGCGATGATTTTGCGGAGTTCCTCGGTGAGTTCTTCTTCGGTGAGCTGCTTCGGAAGATATTCTTCTATGATTGTAGCCTGTGCCATTTCATCACCGGCGAGGTCGGCACGATTCTGAGAGGTATAGATTTCGGCGCTTTCCTTGCGCTGCTTCACCATCTTTACAAGTATCTTCATTGCGGCATCGTCGGTAAGCACACCGTCAGCACCGGGAGCGGTCTTTGCTTCCAGAAATTCTTTTTTGACGCCGCGTAGAGTCTCAAGCCTTACACGGTCCTTTGCGAGCATCGCCGACTTTATGTCGGAGCTGATTTTGTCAAATAAATCCATTTGCTATGCGTATTTAAATTATGTAACTTTCGCGAGTTACTTACGCAAAATTACTAATAATAAGATATTGATTGAAATTTTATTCGTGGATTTTTGTAATTTTGTTGAATATGAGCAAAAGACCCTCATCCAGGACCGGACTTAGACGGTGGCGCATAGTCATCTCCGTCGCTATCTTCGTGATGGTGACGTTACTTTGGGTGGAATACAGCGAACTGTTTCTTCGCCCTCTCGGATGGGTGTCTCACATACAGATGTTTCCTGTCGCAGTAGGGCTGTCGGTGAGCATGATTGCATTTTGGCTCCTTGTGGCTGTGCTTTTCGGCAGGGTGTATTGCTCGACAGTGTGTCCGGTAGGTACATGGCTTGACATCGTGGGACATGTTGGCAAAAAGTCGCGCAAAGGCCCGGCGCGCGACTATCGCTATTCGCCCCCTTTGACCCGCTGGCGCTACATAAGTCTCGGCGTGTTTGTCGTGAGTATGGTTGCCGGTATCACCATAATCCCGGTGGTAATGGAGCCATACACGATGTACAGCCGGTTTGTCATCAATGTGATGAAACCTGTGTGGGGATGGATTAACAACGAGCTTGCCGCTTTAGGCAACAGTACAGGCTGGTGGGATATGTACTATGTGGGACATATCGAGGCATCAATCGCGGCAGTCATATTATCCATAGTCACCTTCATAGGCATAAGCATCCCGGCGTGGTTTTACGGGCGCACATTCTGTAACAGCATCTGCCCCGTAGGTGCTGTGCTCGGTATCGCGTCGTCACGCTCGATATGGCATATCGACATCGACACCGATCTCTGCACCAACTGCCGCAAGTGTGAGTACGCCTGCAAGGCATCGTGCATCAATCTCAACGACCATGTAATAGACAGTTCACGCTGCGTCAACTGCTTTGACTGCATCGACGTGTGTCCAGACGACGCCATATTCTATCGCCCGACAAGCAAGCAGCTGTCACTGCCTATGATGCAGCGGCTATTACCCCCGAAAGTAAGTGCCCCGAGCGCGTCGGCAAGCACTCCCGTGACAGGCATGACCGATACAATGACTAAAAAGAAAAACGATTGACAATGAAACAATATCTCGACCTTCTCCGGTATGTGAAAGAAAACGGTATAGACAAGGATGACCGTACCGGCACCGGCATACACAGTGTATTCGGCTATCAGATGCGCTTCAACATGGAAGACGGTTTCCCTCTTCTTACTACAAAGAAGCTTCATCTGAAATCAATCATATATGAATTGCTGTGGTTTCTGCAGGGCGATACCAACGTGAAATATCTGCAGGAGCATGGCGTGAGAATATGGAACGAATGGGCTGACGCAGACGGTGACCTCGGACCGATTTACGGCTACCAGTGGCGTAAGTGGAAAGATTATAAGGGTGGACACATCGACCAGATAACCGAGGCTATCGAGACGATAAAAAATAATCCCGAGTCGCGTCGAATCATCGTCAGCGCATGGAATGTCGCCGACCTTCCCGACATGAAGCTGCCTCCCTGCCATGCATTTTTCCAGTTTTATGTTGCCGGCGGGAAACTGAGCCTGCAGCTTTATCAGCGTTCTGCCGACATATTCCTCGGCGTACCGTTCAACATCGCTTCCTATGCATTGCTGCTGCTTATGGTGGCACAGGTGACGGGACTGAAGCCGGGCGACTTCGTGCATACGCTCGGCGATGCCCATATCTACAGCAATCACATGGAGCAGGTCGACTTGCAGCTTACTCGTGAGCCGCGTCCGCTTCCCGTGATGAAACTCAACCCCGACGTGAAATCTATATTTGACTTCAAGTATGAAGATTTCACCCTTGAAGGTTACGACCCGCATCCTCACATCAAAGCCACGGTTGCCGTATGACAAAGATTACAATCATAGCTGCCGTTGCCAACGGCGGTGCTATAGGAAGGAAGGGTGATTTGCTTTTTCATATCAGTGCCGACCTTAAGCGATTCAAGTCCATTACGATGGGGAAGCCGGTGATAATGGGTCGCAAGACATTCGAGTCGTTTCCCAACGGGGCGCTCCCGGGACGGCGCAACATCGTTATCACGCGTCAGCGCGATTACTCTGCGCCGGGGGTTGAGACAGCCGCGTCGCTTGACGAGGCAATGCAGCTTGTTGCCGGAGTGGACGAGGCAATGATAATAGGAGGGGGTGAAATTTACCGGCAGGCGTTTCCTCTTGCCGATGAGCTGTGTCTCACCATGATTGATGCCGAAGTAGCCGATGCCGACACATTCATGCCCGCTATAGACAGCGAAGCGTGGATAGAGAAAGAGCGATCAGACTCTTTCACCGATCCACGCAGCGGTGTAGCGTATCATTTTGCCGATTTTGTGCGTCGGCGCTGACAGTAATTACTCGATGTAACCGAATGAGCGCAATTTGTTTTCGCGGTTGCGCCAGTCTTTCTCGACCTTCACGAAAAGTTCGAGATATACATGCTTGTCGAAAAATTTCTCGATATCTTTACGTGCCTCTGTACCGATTTTCTTAAGCATCGAACCGCCTTTACCTATGATTATGCCTTTCTGAGAGTCGCGTTCGACATAGATTACGGTCATGATGTGGATGCTGTCTTCTTTCTCGTCAAATTTTTCCACGACCACCTCTACCGAGTAAGGCACTTCCTTGTCAAGGTTGGTGAGCAGCTTCTCGCGTATGATTTCAGTGACGAAGAACCGCGCAGGCTTGTCGGTAAGAGCGTCCTTTCCGAAATATGGGGGTGCCACGGGCAGAAGCTCGATGATGCGGCGCATCAGTGTGTCGACATTGAATCCGAGTTTTGCTGATGTCGGGAACACTTCTGCATTGGGGAGCAATTCATTCCAGCGACCAACGATTTTTTCCAGCTCGTCGTTGCCTTTAAGAAGGTCGATTTTGTTGATTACCAGTAGTACGGGCACTTTCTCCTTTGCCACCTTTGCAAGGAAGTCGGCGTTTTTGGTCGGGTCTTCCACGACATCAGTTACATATAGCAACACATCGGCATCAGTCAGGGCGCCTTCGGAGAACTCCCTCATCGCTTCCTGCATCTTGTAGTTAGGCTTCAGCACACCGGGAGTATCGGAAAATACTATCTGATAATCATCGGTATTGACTATGCCCGTGATGCGGTGACGTGTGGTCTGAGCCTTGGAGGTGATGATACTTATGCGTTCACCCACAAGGTCATTCATCAGGGTCGACTTGCCTACATTAGGATTTCCCACAATGTTGACAAATCCTGATTTATGGTTTTCATTCATAATCTTGAATTTTGGTTATTATCTAATATAACAAATACGGAGCCGAAAAATTTCATCGTGCCCCGTATTTATACTATTTTAGGCTTGGGAAGCCCTGTTACTTCGCGTACTCAATCTTGCCCACGAGTTTGCGACTTACCACAGCATTGCCTTCACCCTTAACCGACGGCTGGTGCATATCTTTCGGGAAATAGAGGAAGAAACGGTCGGGAGCGGCAGCCACATAGTCAATCGGTTCATCGGTCTTGTAGTTGGTGCGGTCCTTTACCGGGTCATATTCATTTATCGGTGTCACATGCCGGGCAAGACCCATAAGCTCGTTTCCTTCATAGGTGTACTGAAGATCAATGAAGTTTTCGTGTGACTCGATCTTTGTGTCGTCGGCACTCTTGGGAGTATATTCCAGCACGTTAATCCATAGCCTGCCTTCCTCCAGCACGATTTTGCCCGGTGCAAGGGTTGTGGGGTCGGTCTCTGCGAGATATTTGAACAGCTTGTCCCAAAGGGGCTTGTTGAGCTTATATTGTGTGGCGAACTCCACTGCGTCTATTGATTTGTCGGCATTTGCGTTCCAACCGTTTGCCCATTCGCGGCTGTCTACCCATTTCTGAGCCTCTTCGCGGGTGATTTCAGGTTTTGTTGACATAGTTAATGTTATTGGTTTATTATGGTATTTCCGCAAATTTACTCAACTCCATCGGAATATACAAGAGGGATTTCAGTTTTCATATTTCAGTTTTCAGAGGGTCGTTAATGACATTGATGTCTCTAAGGTCTCTAACGACCTTCTCACGAATAGGGGATGATGCGCGACAGGGTGAGATTCGTGGCGAGCAGGGAGCGGATTGTAGTGAGGTCACGGTTGAGATGAACTTCAAACTCGGAGGCGGCTCCGGGGTCGATACCGGCATAACAGGTGACAAGTGTGTCAGAAGCGATGGCACACTCGATGGCATGTCGCACGGCGCGGATGGTGTCATCGGTAGTGCCCCTACGCACTTTTATCGTAAGCGGCATTATCGTGTCGTCATTCTCGCCCGGATGGATTGACTCGATATTGCTGACAGAATTGAGTACAACTCTTAGAAATGAACTGCGTATGACCGGAATAAGTGCGTTACGGTTATCGGGTGAGAGGGGCGACGGTGTAGGGGCGTTGTCGTAGGAGAGCAGATTGCGGAGTGCTGAGGTGGCATAAATTTCTTTAGCCACTGCTTCGATAGAAATCGAGATGTGGACTGACTGATGTTGCATGATGTGATGTGTTTTTGTGGTTAACGTGGGGTATTGCGACGATAGCGGTTGTATCCGCGCGCTATTTTCACGGCATATCCGGGTGAGATGAAAAATGCCGATGCCTTTTCTCTGGAAATTACTTCGGTGACGGCATCAAGGAGCGTTATGCCGGGAGACGTGGTGACCTTTACGGCGACTTTGTTGAAAATCTCGGTCCAAAGCCGCCGTGACATCCTGCGGGTTGGCGTTTTACCACTCTTGCGCATGTCGATGATGCGGCGGTAAGCATAGTCTACATCCACATAATAACGTGGCGCTTGTGAAAATGTAGCTGTTTCTATTGCCGCCTGAGTCGCATTGTTGCGCCAGCCGGCATGTCGTTGACATGCTTCGAGGAAGTCTTTGTCGCGTCGGGGTGAGAGGGTGTGTGTATTCATGGTGATTAGATTTTATATGTTTGATATTGCAAATATACAACACAAAATGGGCAAAATACAATAGTAGCCATGTTAAAAACTATTAATTACATTGCCGCGAATTACGAAAACAGGTGATAGTCTCGTTATAAAGAGTAAGGTATAATGATTAAGCTGTTATAACGAAGAAAGAGGATATGCCGGAATTTCCGGAATATCCTCTTTTGATTTCATCTAAAGCGATGTGCCCGCGGTTTAATGGCAACCGCATCCGTCACCGCAACTGTGGTCACCGCAGTTGCCGTCGCCACAATGGTCATGGTCACAGCCACATCCGCAGCCGTGAGCGGGCTGGAGCTCTTCGGGGGTAGCGTCACGCACAGTGACAACCTTACCCTTAAAGCGTACATCCTTGCCGGCAAGAGGATGATTGAAGTCCATCTTTACTTTATCATCGGTCACTTCAAGCACCTTTCCGTTGAGACGGAAGCCGTCGGCGGTCATCATAGGTATGTCGGCACCGGGCTTGATGTGTTCTGCATCAAACTTTCCGTCGATTTCAAATACGTTTTTGTCAAGTTCGACAATTTGCTCGGGGTCAGGCATTCCGAAAGCATCGGCTGCAGTGACCTTAACGTCAAATTTACCACCGGCAGCGAGTCCGTCAAGTGCTTTCTCGAGCGGCGCGATTACACCTCGAGTCACGCCGAACACGATGCGCTCGGGATTTTCCGGATCAACCTGGTGTACAAGCTGTTCGCCGTCGGGATTTTCTACATATAGGTCATATACCATTTCGACATATTTGCCGGGTTTGATCTGTTCCATAATCTTACAATATTAATTTACTATTAGTATATAACAAAAACCGCGCCAAAAAAGATTTATGCCCCCGGCAGCATTGCCGACAGTAGCGCGGAGCTGATTGACATGTATATAACCATGCCTATGATGTCGTTGGTAATCGAGATAAACGGTCCTGTCGCAAGCGCAGGGTCAATCTTGAAGCGCTCAAGGGTGAGTGGCACGAATGTCCCGAATACGGATGCAAACACTACCACTGCAAAGAGTGACAATGACACGGCGATGGTAGTGACTTGTGTCGGACCCAGGGCAAATATGTTGTAGACAAACACAAGCAGCGAGATGATGCAGGCATTTAGAAGCCCGACACCGAGTTCCTTAAACAACTGCTTTGCAGAGCCTTTCACGTCAAGCGAGCCGTTGGCAAGTCCCTGGACTATTATAGCCGATGACTGTATACCGACATTGCCACCGGTGCCTCCGATAAGCGGTATGAAGAGCGCCATTGCGGGATTGACAGCAAATCCGCTTTCAAAATGACCCAGGATGAGCGAGTTGCCGATACCGCCGAGTATGCCTATCAGCAGCCATGGTAATCGTGCCTTGGTCTGGTCAAAGAGGGTGTCGTCGCTCTCGACATCCCCCGACAGACCTGATGCAAGCTGGTAGTCACGCTCACTCTGCTCACGCGCCTCGTCCATGACATCATCGACCGTAATCTGCCCTACAAGCCTGCCTATGGAATCGACCACAGGCATCGCCACAAGGTCATATTTCTCGAAGTCGAGAGTCAGCTCGTCAACGGGGGTGTCGGTCTTGACCGATACGGGGTCAACCTCCATGACATGCTTTATCTTTGATACCGAGGGGTGGGTAATCATCTTTTTCAGCGGGAACACGCCACGCAGACGGTAGTCATTGTCCACTACATAGACATAATAGATTTCATCGAGGTCCTCGGCCTGCTTGCGCATCTCCTGTACACACTGCGGCATGCTCCAGTTTTCGTTGACCACGATCATTTCCGTGCCCATGATACCGCCGGCGGTATCTTCGTCATATTTCAGCAGGTCGATGATATCGCCTGCCTGCTCCACGTCGTCAATGTGGGAGAGAATCTCATCGCGGTCTTCCTCGTCAAGCTCCTGGATGATGTCGACGGCATCGTCGGTGTCAAGGTGGTCGATTACCTGACGGGCGATATCCTCGGTCGACATCGCGCTGAGCAGCTTGTGGCGGTCGTCCTCGTCAAGTTCCATCAGGACATCGGCGGCAGTTTGGTCGTCGAGCAGCCGATAGAGGAACTCCGCCTCGTCAAGGTCAAGATCCTGATACAGCTCCGCTATATCGGCAGGATGAAGGGCGGTCAATTCCTTACGCGCCGCCTCTTCGTCGCGCCGGTTGATTATGTCGCGGAGGAAGTCAAGATATTCTGGTGTATATTCTTTCATTAATTATCAGTTGCGGCGTCGCGTAAAGCGGCGACACGATTGGTGAGATCGATGAACTGCGCCACGCTGAGCTGCTCGGGTCGCTGTGCCCATACGGGGTTGTCGTCAAGACTGCAGCCGGGTGGAAGAAGCCCGCGGATAGAATTGCGCAGTGTTTTCCGGCGCTGGCCGAACACGGTCTTCACGATAGTCTTGAACAGACGCTCGTCACAGCCGAGTTCGGTGACGTTGTTGCGTGTGCAGCGAATCACGCCCGACTTTACTTTTGGCGGCGGATTGAACACATGTTCATCGACGGTAAACAGGTATTCCACATCATACCATGCCTGTAGAAGCACACTCAATATGCCATAGACCTTTGATCCCGGAGCGGCGGCAAGCCTCTCGGCAACCTCCTTCTGCAACATTCCCGAACAGCAGGGTATGAGATTCTTGTAGTCAAGAATCTTGAAAAATATCTGCGAGGATATATTGTAGGGATAATTGCCTATGACGCAAAACGGTTTCTCGCCCATCAGCTCGGCAAGATCCATCTTCAGGAAGTCGCCCTCGATGATTCGTCCTTTGAGGTCGGGGAAATTGTCAGTAAGATATTCGACGCTCTCGCTGTCAATTTCCACCACTTTCACATCGTGACCTTCTTCCAGTAGAAACCGGGTGAGCACTCCCATTCCGGGACCTATCTCCAGCACAGGCAATCCTTTCGACCCGTCAAGTGTCGCGGCGATACGCGCGGCAATCGACAGGTCGGTGAGGAAATGCTGTCCGAGAGCCTTTTTAGGTCTTACTTTCTGCATCGGATATTATTTTACTATGTCGAGCAACTGGGCTGCGGCATTTTTAGTGTCAACTTTCTTGATTATGTGGGTGATGACATGGGCGGCATCGGTGACAAATGTCGTGCGTACCGTACCCATATATTCCCTGCCACACATCTTTTTCAGTTGCCATACTCCAAACTCGCTGTTGACCTTGCCTTCCGGGTCGCTCAATAGCAGGAACGGAAGTGAATGTTTGCCGGCAAATTTGGCATGGCTTGCAGCGGAGTCCTTGCTGATACCGATGATTTCATACCCGAGGTCACGCAACTCGGCATAACCGTCGCGCAGCGAACATGCCTCGGCGGTACATCCTGACGTGTTGTCTTTCGGATAGAAATACACGATGAGCGGTTTCCCCGCGAAATGGGAAGCCTTCACTTCCTTTCCCTCTGCATCATAACCGAGCAACTCGGGTAACTTGTCTCCAATTTCCATTTCTGCGGGGTATTAAACGGTGAGTATTTCCTTTTCTTTGGCAGCAAAGAGGTCGTCGATTTTCTTCAGATATTTGTCGTGAAGTTTCTGAACCTGAGCTTCGGCATCTTTTTCGACATCCTCGGGCATACCTTGCTTGACCGCCTTTTTCAGCCCGTCGATGGCGTCGCGACGCGCGTTTCTTACAGATACCTTGGCATTTTCAGCCTCACCCTTCGACTGCTTTACGAGAGTTTTACGGCGGTCTTCGGTCAACGGGGGTATGGATAGGCGTATGATTTCGCCATTGTTTTCAGGGGTTATGCCAAGCTCGGAATTGATGATTGCTTTCTCTATTTCCTTGAACATCGCCTTTTCCCACGGGGTGATGGTGATAGTACGGGCATCGGGAACGCTTACATTTGCCACATTTCCGATGGGCACTGCGCTGCCGTAATATTCGACACGGATGCCGTCAAGAATTTTGGGATTAGCCTTACCGGCGCGGATGTGGGCAAGCGATTCGTCAAGATAGGCAACAGCCATCTCCATCTTCTCCTCAGCGGGGTCAAGATAAGTCTTTACGTCAGTCATAATTATTATATTTTTAAATTTCGTAAACTCAGGGAGGTATTGGATACAAAGGGACAAATGGTCAAAAGTTAGAGATTAAATTTTGTTTCTTTTGTACTTATGTCTTTATGTATCTTTATCTAATTTGATTAATAAACGAGCGTACCGATTGGTTCACCTTCAAGCACTTTTTTGAGATTGCCCGGGGTGTCCATGTCAAACACGATGATTGGTAGCTTGTTTTCCTTGCAAAGTGCGGTTGCGGTGAGGTCCATCACTTTCAGTCCGCGGTTATACACTTCATCGTAGGTGATTTCAGCAAACTTGGTGGCTGTCGGGTCCTTTTCCGGATCGGCGGTGTAGATGCCGTCGACACGTGTGCCTTTGAGCATCACCTCTGCCTCCACTTCTATGCCGCGGAGTGCCGAGCCGGTGTCGGTGGTGAAAAACGGATTGCCAGTGCCGCCGGAGATAATTGCCACGGCTCCGCCATCCATCGCCTCGATAGCGCGCCACTTACTGTAATGTTCGCCGATGGGAAACATGTTGATTGCCGTGAATACTTTTGCGGGCTGTCCTGCCGCCTCGAGTGCCGAACTTAGCGCGAGCGAGTTGATGACTGTGGCAAGCATACCCATCTGGTCGCCTTTCACGCGGTCAAAGCCCTTTGACGCGCCGGAAAGTCCGCGGAATATGTTGCCTCCGCCTATTACGATTGCCACCTGAACTCCTGATGCAGCCACCTCATGTATCTGTGCGGCATACTCGTTAAGACGCTTTGTGTCGATGCCGTAACCCTGTTCGCCCATAAGCGATTCGCCGCTTAGCTTCAATAATATGCGCTTATATTTTGTTCTCATCTCGATAAATTGTATATTTATGTTGTTTTTAATTTAGCAAAGATAATAAAAACAAATTTAAAGAGATGTCTAATTTGTCATTTTCCATACGTAATGTTTTGTTGGGGCTTTCGATAGCAGTGCTGCCTATGTCGGTCAGCGGTGCCGTTACACGCGATTATGCGGCGACAGCTGCAAAGGCAGCGCGTTTTTTCAAGTATCAGGAGTGGGCTAATGCCGCCGCAATGTATGAGATTATGCTTGAGGACAGTGCAAAAGTGGTTGACACTTATGCTCATGCCATCGCTGTGGCGGGAATGCGCAATATGCCCGACTACGAGATGTCGCTCCTTGAACGCGCACAGAAAAATCTTATACCGATGGACTCGGTGTTTCACGGCGTTCAGAGGGTGAGCTTCGCAATGGGGCATAACTCGCTATATGAAAATTTCCTTTTGCTTGTGAAGCAACGTCAGCCGTGGCTTACACGCAGCATTGAGAAGCAGCTGTTGCGCTATTACATGTTTCGCAGCAATGCGCCCGAGATAATCCGTTATAGCAAGATTATGCTTAGCGGAGCGCCTGAAAACGCCGAATATCTCGGTAATCTCGCCATGGGCTATATGCTTGACGGAAATGATACCGCGGGCATAGCTACCTACAAGCGGTTGCTTGAATATCATCCCGACAACTACAAGACACTCCTCGTGCTCGGTAATTATTACGACATGAAAGGTGATACCCTGCAGGCTCTCCGGTATCTCCGTCACGCCGACTCTATCCGCGCTACGCCGTACGTGACACAGCTCATCAATCGCCTCTCCCGCTAATAGTGTACACAGCCATGGCGACATCGTCATCTAACATAAAGGCTTTGCCACAGAAGGGGCAAGATGCCGTTCTGCGGGCGGTGCTGGAGGTGTGTCCGAGGCAAGCCATCCCCTCTCAATTCCTCACCCCGTAGTGGGTTGTATCGATATTTTCAAGGAAAAGCTGTCAGTGCGTAACGGGGGGAGCGATGTTGCCCGCAGGGCATCATCTGTCTATAGCCGGGGTGTTGAGCGTAGCGATACCGACGGCTACATAGTGATTATCCCCTGTCGGGGAAATAGCGCGCAGCTGTAGTGAGACGGTAGTCGTAAGGTCCTCCCCCCGGCTCCATCGCGCAGCTCGCCCGGTATATACGAGCATAAAAAGGGGGCTGCGTTCAAAACGCAGCCCCCTTTTTATGGTAGTGTTTAAGTTGCGGATTATGCTTTCTTCACTTTTGCGTTGCGACGACGGTCGGTGAGATATGCTACCGGAGCGGCAACATAGATTGTTGCCAATGTACCGGTGATTACACCGAAGAGCATTGCGAAAGTGAAGCTGCGTATTGAATCACCACCGAGGATGAAGATACAGAGCAGCACAAGGAGTGTCGAGCTTGAGGTCATGATTGTACGACCAAGGGTGCTGTTGATTGAGTTGTTGATGGTGGTGAAGAAATCCTGCTTCGGATAGAGCTGGACATTCTCGCGTACACGGTCAAACACAACCACCGTATCGTTAATCTGGTAACCGATCACGGTAAGGATTGCCGCTATAAACGACTGGTCAATCTCCATCGAGAAGGGAAGTATGCCCCAGAAGAGAGAGTAGAAGCCTATGATGGTGAATGCGGTGAATGCGACCGCAGCGAGTGCGCCTACAGAGAAGGCTACATTGTGGAATCGGAGCAAGATGTAGAGGAACATTGCGAGCAGTGACAGGATTACTGCGACGTAAGCGTCTTTCTTCATGTCGGCAGCGATGGTAGGTCCTACCTTCTGCGAACTCTGGATACCTACATTCTCGTTGGTTGTGGAGAAGTCGGAGAGCGACATGCCGCCAAGCTCGCTGTTGAGACCCTTGTAAAGAATTTCAGTGATTTCAGCGTCTACTCCGTCGGTTTCCTCATTTATCTTATAGTTGGTGGAGATACGTACCTTAGTGTCATTGTCAATGGTGATTACTGACAGAGAAGAGTTGGGGAACATCGGGGCGAGTTTCTGCTGAAGTTCGGCTGTCTTCACGGGATGGTCAAACTGTACGATGTAGTTACGTCCTCCGGAGAAGTCTATACCCTGGTTCATGCCGCGGGCAAAGAGCGAGACAACCACGATGGCAACGAAGATACCGCACACGAGGAATGATACCTTACGGGTGCCGAGGAAGTTGAACGAGGTGTTGTTAAGCATGTTGCGCGATAGCGAGGTCGTGAAGGTGAGCTTCTTGAATGGAGCGGTCTTGCCGAATGCCACGAACACCAGACGGGTGAGGAACACTGCCGTGAAGAATGAGCAGACGATACCGATGATAAGTGTAGTCGCGAATCCCTTGATAGGACCTGTACCGTAGAGAAGCAGGATTACTGCAGTGATGATTGACGTGAGGTTAGAGTCAAAGATAGCAGAGAATGCGTTGCTGTAACCGTCGGCGATAGCCTGATGGATATTCTTGCCGGCGCGGAGTTCTTCCTTGGTGCGCTCGAAGATAAGCACGTTGGCGTCGACCGCCATACCGAGTGCAAGCACGATACCGGCGATACCCGACAGGGTAAGCACTGCCTGGAAGGAGGCGAGAATACCCATAGTGAAGAAGAGGTTACATACCAGACCGATATTGGCGATGAGTCCGGGGATGACGCCATAGAACAGCATCATGAATATCATGAGGAGCACGAGAGCTATGATAAACGACATGAAACCGTCGTGGATAGCCTGCTTACCGAGCGACGGACCGATGACGGTATCGCTGATGATGTCGACCTTGGCTGCCATCTTACCTGACTTGAGCACGTTGGCAAGGTCTTTTGCGTCTTCTACCGAGAAGTTACCGGTAATCTGTGAGCGACCGCCCTCGATTACCGAGTTGATGCGCGGATAAGAGTACACATGCTCGTCAAGCACGATTGCCACGGGCTTGCCGAGGTTGTTCTGGGTTACGCGCGCCCATGCCTTTGAACCCTCGCTGTTCATGTTCATCGACACATAGTTGCCTTGCATGGTGTCGAAGTCGCTTGATGCCGATACCACTACATCGCCGCCAAGAGCAGGCTTGCCGTTGTTTGACTTAAGTGCGATGAGCGAGAAGAGCTCGGCTTTGCGGGTTGCGTTGGTCGCGGTGTCGGTGTACTGTACTTCCTGCGGCTTCACCTCCCAGCGGAGCTTGAGGTTGGAAGGAAGTATGCGGGCTGCTGTCGCGGTACCGAGGATGGAGTCGATTACCTCGCGGTGAGCCTGGGTTGCCATACCCACGATGGGAGTGCCTGAATAGCCCTGTCCGTCGAAGTTGCCGAAGAAGGTCTTTGCCACGCCGAGAGAGTCGCCGCGGAGGGCGGTCTCAAGTGCCATGAGCTGACTCTGTATCTCATCGAGAGTGTAGACTTCGTAAAATTCAAGGTTGGCAGATGCTTTCAGAAGCTCGCGTACACGGTCATGCTCCTTTACGCCCGGAAGCTCGAGAAGTATCTGTCCGTCTTTTTCAAGTTCCTGGATGTTGGGGGCAACGACACCAAACTGGTCGATACGGTTGCGGAGCACATTGGTAGAGCTTGACACACGGTCTTTTACCTCCTGCTTTACGGTTGTCTCAACCTGTGCTGCCGACTCGCCGCGTTTTGCGACATTCTTAAACACCACTGCCATGTCGGCTGTCGGGTCGATACGCTTATATTCTTTGAAGAATGCGGCAACGTAATCGCTCGTCTTGGTCTTTTTTACCACTGAGTCGGTGGCTGCGAGGACACGGTTGAATGTCTTGTTGTCATCGGCGTTGGCGATTGAACGGAGGATGTCGGGCACTGACACCTGAAGTATCACGTTCATACCACCCTTCAGGTCAAGACCCAGACCTACGCCCATCTTTTGAACCTGATTGAACGTATAGCCGAATACGGGATAAACTTTCTCCTTACCGATTGAATCGATGTAACTCTTGTAGGCCTTCTTGTAGGCTTCTCCATTGGCGTCGCCGTTAGCGATAACCAAAGCGTATGTCTCCGCTTTCTTCTCATAACGGGATGTCACCCAGCTGAATGAGAGGTAAAACAGACACACGAGCACCAAGAAGATTGCTATCACACCGGAGATTACACTTCCGGTAGTACCTTTGCTTTGCATGTGTTAGTTAATAATGATATTAAAGTTATAAAATTTTTTGTGTCTAAAATTTCAAGGTGCAAATATAACTCTTTTTTCCTTTAATATCACAAAACTAACTCAATAAAATGGCTTATAATGCCCTATTGTGAAGTTTTTTTAATATATAAGCTCCATGTTGTCGACCCACAGCGTCATGCCGGGTGTGCCTTCGTATGCCACTCCGCAGCCCGACGACGCCATGACGAGCATGTGGGTCGGCGTGGCGTCAGGACTGTCCCAGCCTACCTCCTTGACGGGTACCATTTCCCCTTTGGAGTTTTTGGCGTAATAGCTTCGCGAAGCGGGTATAAGTCCCATGTAATCCTTATAATCCTTGTGGGATGTCATGTCACCGTAAAATACGGGGATGTCGTGTTGAAGCACCCATCCTGAGGTTGATTTGGCGTAACGCTCCCTGCCGGTTCCCACGCGTTTGGCATAGATATTGCCGTCGGCGTCTTCCCACCTGCGTTGGAGCAGTATGTAGACCTCGGCGTTGTCTACCCCGGGAAGAGGCTTTGACGAGGTGCCGGTGGCGCGTATTCGCTCGACTCCTTCCGGTATTTCGAGGCGATAATCGAAGCGCAGTGATTTCGGGCGTTTTGTAAACGGCACACCCATTTCCATCTTTGAATAGGGATTTGAGGTGTTGCGTATAGGCTCAAGGTTATATCCGAGATATATTGAGCCTGCGACAAGCACCTTCAGGTTGACCATGCCGAGCACTTTCACCTGCTCGATCATAGTGCAGAGCTTGCAGCATCTTCCCCCCGCAGGGTTTGCGTCGGGAAATACCGTGTTGCTTGCCTTGATTATGCCCATCACGTTAGCCATCACGTTGGATGTCGCCCAGGGCGACCCTCCCATGTTGTGATACGGCTTGGCTCCGTTGATGACTGCGTTAGGGGCGATTTCGTAGACCTGTTTTGTCTTGCCTCCGATAAGTTTTGACTCCGGGATATTGCGAGTTACCCAGTTTTCAAAATTACCGTATTTTATCGGCTCCACGTCGCTTGCGTGGAGTAGTGCAGCGCATAGCAGCGCTGATAGCAATGCCCCTCTCTTTTTCATTATCGCATATTTATGTTCACTGCCGTCAAAGGTACGAATAAAAAGGATTAACGGCAATATTTGTCACACATCTGCACCACGATTACTGTTTAGTGACGCGTATTATGTAGCAGGTGTCGTTGTCTTCGATATAGTCGGTGGTAAGACCGGCATCGTGCAACCTCGCGGCAAGTTCCTCCGCGGAGTCAAGAAAATGGCTGTGTAGCATCCCGGTGATGTCGCGATGACAGCTGTTTATCTTTTCCTTGCTGCATGAAAACCCTATCAGCAATTTGCCGCCGGGCATCAGGTTGGAGTCGACAAGGCGCGCCACCGCTGCGACAGGATTGTCGAGATGGGGCAGCATGCAGAACATTACGATACGGTCGTAGGCACCGAAAAGCGTGTCATGCTCAATATCGCCAAGTATGAATCTCGCCTTGTGGATGTCGGCATATTTTTCATGTGCCTTGTTAAGCATCCCTGTGGAAATGTCGTAGGCGTCGACCCATCCGCTTCCGGTTAGCTGCTCGGCATAGTAAGGAATGAGTATGCCTGTCCCTGTACCGCAGTCGAGTATTATGTTGTCGGGCTCTATGTCGGCTTTATCAAGGATATGGTTGATTACACCTGTGTCGGTCTTGAACATCGTGTCCCATTTTTCCGCCATTCTGTTGAAGTAGTCTGCCGTATTCATTTTTCAGAGTTATTTGTCGTTTATATTAAATTTAACTTGCGGGAAATGTGATTTGTTCATTTCTACATTGATAACTTCGTAATAATCACTATCTTTGTGGGCGATAAATAATTTGCTATGAAATTCTTTCTTTTTCTGATACTGACATTCTCACGCTTTTTAATGGCTGTTGCGACAGAATCGCGGTGGTGTGCCGTCACTGACCGCGCCGAGAGCATCGAGCTTTCACGCATAAGCTTCCTTGCCTCGCATGACGGGGCTGATTGCTTTTCTGTGGTTTTGACCGACGGGAGTGCTGTCGACGATGTTAAAAATCTTAAATTTGAAAAGGTTGTGTATTCGGCGATAATGGCGCTGGACGATGACCTGTTGTTTGATGTCGATGGTGTTGGAGGAGTGATAACCCTGAAGGGAGTTTCGCCGCGGTCGGTCGTGTCTGTAATGTCGCCCGACGGCAGATGCATGCTTAAATCGGTTGCCGGTGATGAAAATGTTGTCGTGCTTGATGTTTCGGCGCTGTCATCGGGATATTATCTTTTGTCTGCCGGCGGTCCGGCAATAAAATTCTATAAAAAATGAAGCGTCTTTTTATATTAATAATGTTGGTCGCCTCTGTGTGGAGCGCTGCGCGGTGCGAATTTATGATTGAGCGTCACGACGGGTCGGTGACTGCGGTAAGTGATGCTACGGTGTCTGTTTCCGGCGAAAGTTTCCTTGTTGGCGGTTACCCTGTTGAGGAAATAAAGCGACTATGGCATAATCCGGTATCGCAGTCATCACCGGGAACTGATATATCATTTCCCAAAGAAAAGGTTAGCAGGGTGGCTCTGTTTGATATGAACAGCCGTAATCTTGACACCGAGGCGGGATATGAAAACAGCCGCAATCTTTATTCTATAGAATATATGGCTGAAATAGCGGGGTTCCCATCGTTTACAACCGATAATCTTGGCGAAGCTCTTGCCGGAGCCGATATGTTGCTTCTTTCTTCTCCGGTAAAGGGTGGGCGGCAGCCATCTTTTGCAGAAGAGGAGATTGATGCGCTTGCCGACTGGGTCGCTGCGGGAGGCGTTCTGGTGGCGCCTGCGCTCGATTCAACTCTTGACGGTAAACTTCGTGACCTTTTTGGTGTCAGCGAAATCAAGCCATATAAGAAGAATCATTCGTTTCTGAACTGGACTGCCGACCGGCATCCGGAGCTTGTCTACTTTGACGAGCCGGAGGAGCGTGAGGTCAATATATGCAATAAGTTGATTAATGCGACTGAATATATGCCCGGCGACAATGCTGTGTCACTGGCTTCTTATGAAGACGGTACGGTTGCGGTGGTGAAAAACAGCGTAGGCGACGGGGCTGCCTATACTGTGGGTCTGAGGTGGCGTGATGTCATTCAGCGTCCCCAGCTCAACAAGGATGACAGCTCTCACCCGTCGTCAAATGTGTTTGTGCCCGGTGCCGACATATATTCTCTTTTTGTCCGTGCCATCTATGTTGCCGCTCATCCTGTCGCTGCGTGGAAATATACTGTCCCCGACGGTTATGATGCCGTGTTGGTGCCTACTCATGACTGCGATTCAAGCACTGCTTATGAGGAGATGTATTGGATGGGCGACTATGAACACAGTCTCGGACTTAACGGACATTATTTTCTCACCGTGCATTATTACCGCGACAAAGGTTATATGTCGCAATTTTATAATGATGTAAATATCGGACTTACGAAAAAACTGATGTCGCAGGGTCACACTGTTGGCAGCCATTCGATAGGGCATTTTCCCGATTTCAGCAAGTCTGAGCGTTTCCCGCTTAATGTGGTGACTGAGGAAGAGTATGCCCTCACTGCCGATCATGACGAGACGACCGGTATCACCACAGGCGGCTCTACATGGGCTGAGATTGTTTTGTCAAAGCAGATTCTGGAGCGAGACCTCGGCAACAAAGTGCGCTCGTTCCGTTCCGGTCATCTCTGTGTCAACAAGCATATCCCGGAGGCATTGTCAATCGGCGATTATGATTTTTCATCGTGTTATACAGCCGGTGATGTCATGTGCAGCACCCCATTTTTCACCCGTAAGAGTAATGACTGGACAGGTGACTTGACTAATGTTCTTCAGATGCCGCTTCATTTTTCCGATGTGTTCAGTAAGGACAAGATGACTGAGGATAACTGGCAGGAGAAACCTGCTATATGGTATGACATATTTAATAAACTGCGCGGTAATTATATGTCATCCATCATTCTCATTCATCCTAACCGCAAGTGGAAGATGGAGGCTGAGAAAATGTTGGTCGAAATGATGGATCTTTCCGGGTCGGGACTGTACAATTTTCAGGATTACGGCGATTTCTGGATTGGTCGCCATAATTTTGAATTTGACTACGTGTATCTTGCCGATGAAGAAAAGGTCTTTGTGCGCGCTTCAGCCGCCGACATTGCCCGTAACCCCTCGCTCGGAATAATGATAGAGGCATCGGCTCCCGTCAGTGACATCACCCTCGTGGATGAAACCGGCACTGTACGCCCCGGCCGCGTCACCACCCCCGCCCCCGGCAAATACCTCCTCCTCTTCCATTAACTCCTCCCCTCAATGGAGGGAGATCGCTTTGCGATGTAAGATTGATTATGACGGTTTTCATTTGCTGTGATTGGTGCTAAATTTGCTCTTTCAGAGATATTATCCATTGGCCCTTTTTATTGGAGCCGGCTCTTTTGATGTTGATTATCGTTCTTAATTTTTTCAACTGATAATTCACCGCATTGCGATCAAGTCCCGTTACAGTTGAAAGTTCTGCGATTGTAATAATCGGATTTTCAATCATATTTCGAAGTAATATGACTTGAGTATCAGATAATTCAATTTTCCCAAAAGTCCCGTTGAGAAAATTTACAGTTGAATTTATAGTTGAATTTACAGTTGAAATTTCGCTGCATGTTCCTCCTGCTTTCCTGAATGTTTGTATAAGAGGAAGCGTAAGCCATACTTCTTTGACATCGGAAAGTTCCTTGAGTTCAGGACGTATGAATCCAAGAGTATTCCATGCTGAGAGAATCTTTTGGAAACCTGAACCAATATTATCACCGTATCCGATCATGCGAAACATCTTTTGAATATTACGGTTGCGTGCATGAGTAAAGTCTCCATTGTATATCCGCTCGGCAGAAATCCTTAGCAAGCCGGGATTACGCAGGATGATTTCATTATCACGTCGGTCAATACGCAAGACACCTTCTGTCTGAAAATCTGAATAGGTGACTGAATTGATAATTGCTTCTCGTATTCCGTCGTATAGTGGACCTCCATCGCGACGAACCTTCCCGATTATCCTGCCTTCAGAAGGAAGGGTAAATAGAAGTTTGCGCATAGTCATAGTGACAAAATTATAGATGTTGTTTTCCCAGCGTCCATCATACGTCAGGCGGTCATTCCATTTAAGATCACCACCGGATGTTACTCCCAATAGGTCCAGATAGTCCATCCTGAACAAAGGAAAACATTTTTCAATAGGAGTACCTTTGCCAAACATCATTAATCCGGCAAGTGTAAGTCCTTCAATTCCCTTATGGCGGTCATAATCATAACCTCCCATTCGATAGAGAAATTCTTTGTCATTTAGATTCTTATACGCGTGACCGGGATTTGCTGTATTGAAAACTTGACGATAGCCCTGTAGTGTTTCTTCATCGATGTCATCTAAGCCATAATGCTCCAGTATTTGACTGTCAATGTCGTCTGTACTGTCTCGTAGCATCATTGCCAAGTCCTCACGGTCGAGTCGCCTGTCCCCATCGTGGCTCCGTCTGTAGGAACCATCTACAATATTATCGTTGATGAAGATTGGCTTCTTATGATAATCTGCCTCAGGAACAGAAATATATATTACAGTCTTACCTTCGACTTCAATAGGTCTGAAATCGCTATCAAAAAGGATATTACGGCTGACTTTCTGACGATTGTTCAGGATGTTGAAAAAGTCAGTTTCTATCTTATCCGGATCAGAGACTCCTGTAATCTCAAATCGCGACTCAATTGGCTGTTTTTTGTGCTCCGTTATGCCAAGAAGTATAATACCTCCACGGGTATTGGCAAAGGCAGAATAGGTTTCCCACACTGATTGAGGTAATTTATCAGAACACTTTTTGAGCTCGACCGAAGAGTTTTCTCCCTGATGAATTAGCTTATATATGTCGTTTGAGGTTATATTCATTGGTTTTTGATTTGGTTAAGGCAAGCTTTTCTCGGTCTTTAGGAGCATTTCTGTAATTTCTATTGTTGCAATTACAAATTTACTTAGCTTTTTTAATAAAACAAATTAATCTCCTGAAAATATACATTCGATATAATGTTGCATTATGTGACATAAGTGTTATATGCTAAAATAATATCAACGAATTATTAAGAGATTGTCTAAATTTATATAACTCTACTAAAAAAGCATTATATAAATTTAGACAATCTCTTAGGTCAAGTATCATCGAGTGGCAACAAGCCCGGATATGGAAGAGATGAAGGTTGACGGTCTGCTACTCCTGAACCGGTGTCCAGGTGGCTTTGTAGAGATTTTTTATTTTGATTTTGACCAAACCGTTGGGATATTGGGGGTCGTTTTTGATTACCGTAACATCCTCGATATTATCTACCGCAATATCCAGTGCGTCGCTGATATCTACAATCTCTCCGTTCAGCATCACGGCAGGAGCGTCTTTGCCACCGGAAAATGTAAGAGTCGTTACTTTTTTAGCGTCACCTGTTTCCGGAGTTTCTTTCCGTAGATTGAACATTACGGGGAGGTTGAAATATACGTTTACAGGTTTCCCTTTGACTGTGCCGGGAGTGAAATTGTCAAGCTGCATGACGGCATCGATTGCCGCACGGTCAAGGTCGGGTGATACACTCTGCACTACAGTCGGGTCACAGATCTTGCCGGTGCGGTCGACAATGAATCTGACCACTACACGTCCCTGGCGGTTTTCTTTCATTGCTTCCTCGGGATACTTCAGCACTTCGCCAAGTTTTTTCATCATAGCCTCTATACCACCCGGATATTCGGGCAATGTCTCGGGGGCATCGTACACTTCGCCTTCCGGCTTGGACGGCGCATATTCTACTTTGCCTGCGTAGGCGACAACTTCGATCTTGTCGCCGGTAGTTTGCTCGGATGACTGATTTTTGTTACTTTTGTCCTCTGTCAGTGCGGTTGATTCCGCATTTCTGATGACTGACGCTACTGCCGGGATGGCGGTTACATAAACTGCGGCTACGAGAGCCGGTACCAAGACAAGCGGGGTCAAACGCCGCAGTCCGGTCGGTTTTTTAGAATACATCATAGTGATTCTGGTTTTAAGATTACTGTGATTCAGGCTGTTGGCGAGTGAGTGGAATCTGACGCCAACAGCTTTTCTTATAAGCATTAATTGGTATTCTTTACGGCTCGGGGCTACGGCGATTGCCCCTTTGTCAGCCTGATATTCATGGACATTGCGCAACTCCTTGAGCATGAGCCAAGCAGCCGGATTGTACCATTGCAGGATGAGCGTGAAATTGGCGAGGAGAAGGTCAAGATGGTGATGACGGTCGACATGTATCTGTTCATGAGCGATGATAAGTCCGATGTCGGAATCAAGGTCGGCTTCCGATACCACGATTCTTCCCCAGATGCTGAACGGTGCGATGCGCGTGTCGGCGGTCACATCAACCATTGTGCCGTAGATACGATGCTGACTGGCGTTTCGGAGGATGTTGCCTATACGTGCCAAAGAGTAAATGATATAGCCGCTGAGCAGTATCGCGCCTGCGATATACAGGATGATGAGTGTCGCCATTATATCAGGAGTGTCGGTGACGGCAGGGGTATCGGCTACTGTGACATGCAGTTCGCCGATTGCGATATCGGCTCCGTGGGTTGCATGCGATCTGGGAATTAACTTGATTGCTACCGGGAATATGAGTGCGGAGAGATAGATGGCGCATATTATCCCTCGGTTCATATCGGGGCGGTTTTCCTTCGACATGAATAATTTGTAGGGCAGATATAGCATGGCGAGTGCTATTGCCGATACGATTGAATAGGCAAAGAGCTGGCTCATGACTTTTATTTTTCGCGTTCTTCCACCATTTTTATTATCTCCTTAAGCTCCTCTACCGAGAGCTTTTTCTCATCGATGAGAGTAGATACTACCCCTTTGTAGGAATTTTCAAAGAAATCGCCGATAAGCGTGCGCAGGGAGTGGTCGCGTAGTTCCTCTTTGGGGGTGATTGCGTAATAACAATGGGAGTTGCCTACCACTTCATGTCCTACATGACCTTTTTCCTCCAGTATTTTAACCATTGTGGCGACTGTGTTCTGATGAGGTCGTGGCGCCGGATAACTTTCCACTATCTGTCTTACAAACAGTGGTCCGTTTGCCCACAATGCCTTCATGATCGGCAATTCGCCGTCGGTGAGTTTCTGTGATTTAGATTTCTGCTTCATGTCGAGGGAGTTTTGTTATGACGCAAATGTATAACTAAATTTTTAGTTATACAACTAAAAGTTTAGTTATTGTGGGGCGATGCGTCTTAAAATTGGTTAATTTACGGGATTATCGGGTCATGGCATGTAGTACGAGCGGTGCCTCGGGACCCATGTTGAAGATGAGGTCGAGCACACTGAGTCCGGGAGTGAAACCGAAGCGTTCTGCCCATATCTGATAATATTCTACATCGCGGATATTTTCTACTTGTTGCGCGACGGTCATGCCGGTATCTGAGGAGAGCGGCTGTGGCAGACCAAGTGCGTCACGGCAAAAACGGTCTATTTTATCGTCAAGCTCCACAAGCAGTTCGATGTCACCGCTGAAAGCCGGGGCGATATCGTCGGCATAATATTCGAAAAATGGTGTACGTCCGTAGGCTGAACAGATTGCTTCCCAATGTACGTGCCACCATTTACCATGAGTGGAAACGCGTACATCTTTCAGTCGTGTGCTGTGCCATTCCTGCGGTTTTTCAAGCGGCACGGTGAGTCGTTGAATCCCGTTAGAGCCTTCGATTACACACCGGTGACAATCTTTTTCGCGTTTGTTAAATCTCCGCTCTGTGTCAGTGACGGTGTTGCCATACATTGCTATCGCGGCATAACGCCGTATGCTGCCGCAATATGCCGGCGGCAATGCAAGAGTGGAGTCGGGATAGCGTACAAGTGGCGAATGGCAGGTCATTTATCGGGATTTGCGTTTTTCAGTACGCGGTTCCATCTGATGCCGCCGTTAAACAGGCTCTTGTCCTTGTCAAATGACACAAGCACTTTCCAGGGTTTACCTACAATATGGTCTTCAGGCACGAAACCCCAGTAACGGGAGTCGGCGGAGTTGTCGCGGTTGTCACCCATCATGAAGTAGTAGTCCATGTCAAATGTATAGGTCTTTGCCGGCTTTCCGTCGATATACACTGTGCCGTTATTATCGATATATGCATCATTATGACCTTCGTAGTTGCGTATGCAGCGGTTGTAGATTGCCCAGGCTCGTGGGGTCAGCTCGATTGTAGCGCCTTTCTTCGGTATCCAGAGTTCGCCGTAGTCGGCACGGGTCCATCCTTCCGAAACTCCGGCGGGGAACAGTGGCACCTGCTCTGTCGCAGGTACCTGCATGATGTTTGCCACGCGCTTGTCAGCCTCCAGTTTCTCTACCATCGCGGGTGTAAGTGGCGATGCGTAGATAGGGGGTACAGTCCCGTCGGGAAGGATGGTGAAGCCGTTGGCTACCACGCTCTGCACGTCGCCCCGGTCGACCGGTACGATATTGCGGTCAGCTACGCTGATGCCAAGCTCTTCCCAGTCTTTTTCCGTGAGTGCCCCGTTGTTGAGCTGAAAGAAATAGTTGAACTGCACGTTCTCGGGCTGAGGCTGAGCCACGCCGTCTATATAAATTACGCCGTCGACTATTTTTATGCGTTCACCGGGAAGACCGACAGCGCGCTTCACGTAGTTCTCCCGACGGTCGACGGGACGATATATTACGTCGCCGAATTGCTCCTTGTTATTGTGTACGGCGAATCTGCCGAGCATTGTCACAAGGGTATAGTAGTCGGGATTGGTCACCTTGGTGGTCACGGTGTCGCCAGCCGGAAAATTGAATACCACGATGTCGCCGCGCTCTACATTGCCAAAGCCTTTCAAGCGCTTGTATTTCCATTGCGGAAAGTCAGTGTAGCTCTTGGTGTTGATGATAGGGAATGTGTTCTGTACAAGCGGAAAATGTACAGGTGTCATCGGCACACGCGGTCCGTAAGCCATCTTGTTGACCCACAGATAGTCGCCCACAAGAAGCGATTTTTCGAGCGATGATGAGGGTATCTGATAGTTCTGACCGACGAAGGTGAATACGAAATATACCAGAACGAGTGCGTAGACAATCGCGTCGACCCAGCTCATCACGCTTTTGACAGTCTTGTTTTTGCTCTTTTTCCACCATGTCAAGGGAATGTAGCCGGTAATGTAGATGTCAAAAAGTAAAAGCAGGAATATGAGTACCCACCAGCTTCCGAGCCATGCCACCCAGGCAATAAATATTAGAGCCACGATGGTGAAACGTATCCAGCGTGTCGTCTTGGTCTCCTTTATGCGACGAAGGAGGTCGTCGGTAAACGACATTTTTTGATTATTTTCGTGTTGCATTATTTTACTATGTCAAGTAGTGAGGATTGCTGCACAAGGGTGTGCATCATTTCATCCATGGTGAGAAATCCTTTCTTTCCGGCAGTCCATTCGGCGGCAACAACAGCCCCAAGTGCAAAACCCTCACGAGATTTCGCCTTGTGCTCGATAGTGATGGAGTCGACATCGCTCTCCCAGGTAATTATATGTGTACCCGGTACTTCTCCTTCGCGCAATGCTTCTATGTGCACGGTGTCGGCGGGAGTGTCGCCGGCTTCCGACCATGCCTTGATTGCATCGTCTTTCGCCATTATGCCTTCGGCGAGAGTGATAGCTGTGCCGCTCGGATGGTCGAGCTTATGGATATGATGTATCTCGGTCATTGACGGACGATACTGGGGGAATCCTTCCATCATGGCTGCAAGATAGCGGTTAAGTGCGAAAAATATGTTGACACCGAGTGAGAAATTGGAAGTCCAGAAGAATGTGGCTTCGCCACGGTCACACATCGCTTTCACTTTAGGCATTTCGGCAAGCCAGCCTGTGCTTCCAGATACCACGGGAACACCGTGACTGAATGAACGCAAATAGTTGGCATACGCCGTGGCGGGGGTGGTAAATTCAATCGCTACATCCGAGGCGGCAAATTCCGGCGACTCGAAATCTTCCTGATTGTCCTTGTCGATACGTACAGTTATCTCATGTCCTCTTGCCATGGCAATCTTTTCGATGGCTTTGCCCATCTTTCCATAGCCGATAAGCGCTATCTTCATAAATCTCTATTATTTAATGTGCAAAAATAAGCATTTAATGCCGAGTGATAAAATTTATCAACATAAAATGCAATTTTGTTAATCGTACCAAATAAAATCGGGATTTTGTGGATTTTGTTTGGTATGATTAATAAAAATGGGATTTTGTGCATTTTGTTTGATATGATTAATAAAATCGGGATTAAAATTGTGCAGTACATCTGAAAATTGCAAAAACATTTTTTGTTTAAAAGTGTTATTGCTTTAAATGGATTTATTTACTAAGGACTTATGAAAAAGATTTATTTAGCTGTGGCAGTAGTTGCTACAATGATGTTTGCCTCTTGTTCTTCTACACAAAAGGCAAAAGATGAAGGTGCCGATTTGAAGTCTAAGATTGAAAGCTGCACCAATCCTGACAGCCTGAAGGTGTATGTAGACCAGGCAAAGGCGTATGCCGACAAGCTGGTGAGCGAAGGCAAGGATAAGGAAGCAGAGGCTTATCTTAAGGAAGTGGCTCCCGTTGTAGCGGCTAAAGATCCTACCGCAGCATCAGTATTTGAAAAGATTGAAGCTGCTGCTGATTCAGTGGCAAGCGATGCAACTGACGCAGTTAAGGCTGCCGGCGATTCTGTGGCTTCTGCTGCAAGTGCTGTAGGTGATGCCGTTTCCGATAAGGTTGACGCTGCAAAGGCTGCTGCTTCACAGGCTGCTGACGATGCGAAGGCAAAGGCTGCCAAGGCTGCCGACGACGCAAAGACAAAAGCTGCTGACGCCGCTTCTCAGGCTGCCGATAAGGTTAAGAGTGCTCTTGGAAAATAATAAAACTCTTATTAGCAATAAAAACTTTTATTATAGTGAAACAGAGGGATGCCGAATTTCGACATCCCTCTGTTTTTATTGTAGTTGTATCAAGTTATCCGAAATGGATGGTGTTGCCTGCGCCTGTTGACGGGGTCGGTTTATGTTCTGTGAACGACGATTTCGCGGCAGCATTGCTTTTGCCTATTTCTTTAATCTCATCCGATGTCTTCTTGTCGCGGTTGAGTGTCGGACTTTTTTCAAGTGCATCGATAAACGCGTCATCATCCATCTGCGACGGCTCGATAACGATATAACGCGCCTTAGCCTGGTCACCTTGCATACGTATCACGGCACTCTCGCCATACTCTTTCCCGATTTTCTCGGTGATATCATTCCCTGCGGGATTATTTTGTTTGTTGGGTCCGAACTTGAAAGTTTCATTTCCTTTCTTTCCACCTTTCATTGTGTCGATGGAAAGCTCAAATCCCGCGGCAAGTATCGTGATTTTTATGCGGTCGCCGAGGCTGCGGTCGTATGCGGTACCCCAGATTACATCCACGTTTGAGTCGATACCTCCAATGAAAGTTGTAAGCTCGTCGGTTTCGCCCGCTTTCAACGGTGTCTCTGCATCGGGATTGAAATAGAGATTGAAAAGCAACTTCTTGGAAGTGAGGATATTGCGGTTTTTTAGAAGGGGAGAGTTGAGCGCATCATCGATTGCCTTTGTGATACGATGTTCGCCTTCGCCATAGCCAGTTGAGATGATTGCCGCACCGCCGTTGCGGAGTGTGGTGTCGACATCATTGAAGTCAAGGTTGATTTTTCCCTCGCTTGTTATGAGTTCGGATATTGAGCGCGCGGCAGTAGTCAGCGTGTCATCAGCCTTGTCAAATGCGTTGACAAAGTTAAGGTCCGGGTATATCACGTTAAGACGCTCATTGTTTATTATGAGGAGCGCATCGACAAATTTACTCATCTCATCGGCACCCGCAAGAGCCTTGTCAATCTTCCGTACACCCTCAAACAGGAACGGTATAGTGACAATACCTATGGTGAGAAGCCCTTTTTCACGTGCCAGACGTGCCACGACAGGTGCAGCTCCCGTACCGGTACCACCACCCATGCCTGCAGTGATGAACACCATCTTGGTATTATCCTCGAAAAGCTCGAGTATCCTGTCGGCGGCTGCCTCGGCAGCCTCACGGGCAACTTCCGGCTTGTTTCCCGCTCCAAGTCCGTTGCCTATCTGTACACGTGTCGGCACCGGCGAGTGTTCGAGTGCCTGACGGTCGGTGTTCAGAATCACAAAAGACACATCGTTGATGTCCTGCTCATACATGTGGCTTACGGCATTGTTGCCGCCACCGCCTACGCCAATCACCTTTATGATGGGCTGGCGCGCTTTCCCGTCGGTAAACCCTGCTTCCGACATAGGTGGTATATTGTCTTGATCTGTCATCGTATTCTTATATTATAGAGTGCTTTGTAATAGGTTATTGTCATTCATCGTCTTCATCCGACTCACGGTCGTCAAGGAGTGAATCCCAACCGCTGACAATGGAACCGAAAATTCTCTTTATGCGCGACGGACCTTTTTCACGCGGTTTGTCGTCTCTGTCTTTCTGCTTTTTACCGCCCTTCATCGGCTTGATGCCGGGTCCGTCATCTTCCCCGTCGACAAACGGGTCGGGAGTCGGGTTGACAGAAACCGGTTTTTCCATACATTCCACCGGATTGTGTGTCGCAGCGGCATTCAGAAGGGCGATAATGTCTATCATGCCGGTGTTCTGTAGCCGCGAATCGCTGATGCGTATCGTCCCCGGCAGTGCTCCAAGACGCACCTTGACTTTGCTTTGGTCGGCAAGCAGGTCGACAAAGCCTTTCAGTTTTGCACCGGCACCGACGACCACTATGCCGCCGGCAATATCGTTAGGGAGGGAATATCCGGCATATTTCACCTGCTCAAGTATGTTTACGGCAATCTCGCCGGCACGGGTACGGATGCCGCTGTTCACTTTAGTGGCATCGCCGTCAAAGTCGCTTTTGCGGAAATTGGGCTCCTCGTTCATGGCATCGCCGAGTGCGCGTTTGAGTTCTTCGGCTCTTTCCTCGGTGATATTGTTGAGCATCATGACATCGCGGGTGATGTTGCGTGAACCGAGAGGGAGAGTTGCAAGATACCGCAACGAACCGCCCCGATAGATTGACACGGTGGTTGTCTCCGCTCCGAAATCCACAAGCATGCATCCGAGTTTCTTCTCGTCGTTGGTAAGCACGAGGTCGGCTATGGAAATCTGTCTCACGAAACGGTCCTTTATGGCGAGCTGCTGGCGTTCGGTGATTGCGATATCGAGGTTGCGCAATATTTTCGGACGGCAGGTGATGAGGTTGATGTCGGCGCGGATACTCTTGCCGAGAGTGCCGACAGGATTGGGACATTCAAGATTGTCTACAATAAAGTCTTTGGGTAGCACATCAATCACGGTGCGCTCGGTCAATCCGTTTGCTTTCGCCTCTTCCTTTATCTGGTCGACGATATGTGCCGTGATGTCGGTCTCTTCGTCAAACTGCCTGATTACCTCACGTGAAGTGCTTGCTGTCGATCGTCCGCCTATGCCGATATATACCCCTTTTATTTTACGGGGGCTTATCGACGGATAGTTTTCAAGACGCAAGATGAGGCGTTTGATACGATTGCTTACTTCATCCACATTCTGAACGATGCCGTAGCGTACGACATCGACAGCATGTTCTTCCTCGACTGCAAGCAATGTGAGGGCACCGGTGTCATCGACAGTGCCGACTGCGGCTCTGATATGGGAACTGCCTATTTCAATGGCTGCGATATATTTTTCTTCCATGATGATGAAACAGATTGTTTTTAATTTTGTTTTATTGGCTCCGGAGATTCCGGGACACCTATAGCGGAACTGTTGACCTGCCCCGCTGTGTCACCGGAGAGCATTGTCCCTACATCAGGCGCTTCCTGCTCGGCTTCGTAGTCTACGGGGTTTACCGCCTGATGCAGTCGCTTGGCACGTCGTGTCGCGACAAGCTGTCCTCTCCATTTTACCGACAGAGTGTCGTAGTAGTCCCATCCTTTTACCGGCAATACCTCCTTGTAGGCGCGTGTCAGACGATAGAACTTGTTGTCAAGGTTATTCATGTCGCCTATGTTTATCACATGCCCGTGGATGAGTGGAATCAGTATTATGTTGCGAGGATTTTCCGCTTTTATATAGGTCACCAGTGAATTCCATGCCGAGTCATTGCTCAGGTAGTTTACCAGCGGGAGGAGGTCTTTCGGCTGGAATACGGAGTCGAAATGTCCTGTTATTACCGGTACATCGGAATGATATCGCGCTGTCGCTGAAATCCGTTTGCCTATCTTGTTGATGTAATATGAGCCTGTGCCGTCAAATACCCTCGCCACCGGTTGTAGCGGATTGACCGAGATGCGTATCTTGCCGCCGGTGGTGACTACACAGTTGACATCCTCGATTTTATCAATCTTCGACAATATCCTTTCGATACTGTCAATATTGATTGATGACAGAAGGGTGCTGTCGGCATATACGGGCAAATCCCCGATTTCCCTGGCTATCTCCTTTCCGGTGACAAACCGTGAGCGCACTGAGTCGTTGACAACAATCTCGACGCCCGAACATAGGGCTGCCGATGCCTGCATACGTGACCATGCCACCGCCACTATTATGTAGGCGATGAGCACGATTGAAATTATGCAGCGCAGTACGGTTTTCATCAGTCGCGTTTGACGGTTTTTACAATTTCAGGAAGGTAATTGCATATATCACCCGCTCCCACAGTTAATAAAATCTCAAAGTTACAATTTTTTATTGTCTCTGTCAAGTCATCTTTGGTAATCATTGTCTTGACAGGCGCGGTGATGCGGTCAAAAATAATTTTTGAGGTCACCCCTGGTATCGGTGCTTCACGTGCGGGATAGATGTCAAGCAATATCACCTCGTCGGCGAGCGATAACGCCTCGGCAAATTCCGGAGCAAAATCGCGTGTGCGGCTATACAGGTGAGGCTGAAACGCCACAGTCAGTTTTCTTCCGGGATAGAGTGCCTTAACGGAGTTGATCGATGCCTTGAGCTCATCGGGATGATGGGCATAGTCATCAATAATCGCCTTGACGGGGGAGGTTTCTTTCAGCCAGAACTCAAAGCGGCGTTTCGGACCCTTGAATGTGGCGATTGCTTCTTTTGCCGCGTCAGCTTTCATGTCGCCCGTAAGGTGACATGCCGCAAGTGCCGCGATGGCGTTCTCGATGTTTATTTCCACCGGTACACCGAGGTTTATGTCGCGTATCACCATGTCGGGAGCCACAAAGTCAAATATGATTTCCCCGTCGGCGTGGCGTATGTTTTCAGCATGGAAGTCGCCCTTATCGCGGGAATATGTATAGACTTTTACATCTTTTCCGGGGCGCGGCACGAGTTTCAGCCCTTCATGCACTATCAGCGAGCCGCCGGGGCGTATCAGTTCGGTAAATCTGGCGAAACTCTCAAGATAAGCCTCTTCCGTGCCGTATATATCCAGATGGTCGGGGTCGGTTGCCGTGATTACGGCTATGTAGGGCGACAGGTGATGAAACGAGCGGTCATACTCATCTGCCTCTATCACCGAGTAGGGGGATGTCGCGCTTAGCAGGAGATTGCTGTCGTAATTCCGGAGTATGCCCCCGAGGAAAGCGTTACATCCCGTCGGGCATGTGTGCAGGATATGCGCTGCCATTGACGACGTTGTGGTCTTGCCGTGGGTCCCCGCAAAGCATATCCCTTTGCTGTCGCGCGTTATGCGCCCCAGCACTTCGGCGCGTTTAACCACCTCGTAGCCATGGGTGCGGAAATATTCGAGTTGCGGATGATTGTCAGGTAGTGCCGGCGTGTACACTACCAGCACCTCTTCGGGCGATGTACGGAAATCGGCGGGAATCGCCTCCACGCTGTCATCGAAAGTTATGTCGACGCCCTCTTTGACAAGGGCACGGGTGAGGTCGGTGGGTGTACGGTCATATCCGGCGACCCGGCAGCCGCGAGATAGGTAATAGCGTTCAAGAGCTGCCATGCCAATGCCACCCGCACCGGCGAAATATATCTTGTTTTTCTCCATTATTCTTTTTAGGAAAGTATTTTATAGATAGTGTCCACTATTTTCTCATCGGCATTGCGAAGTGCCATCTTTTTAATGTTTTCGGAGAGAAGGTCACAGCGGTCCGGGTCGTTGAGCAGCGTCACGACCTCGTTGCCAAGCTTGTCGGGCGCCTCGGCGTCAAGAATCATGACTGCGGCGTTGCACTGCACGAGAGCCTCGGCGTTTTTGCGCTGGTGATCCTCCGCCACGTTTGGTGATGGGATGAGTATCGTGGGCAGTCCGAGCAGTTGAAGTTCCGAGATTGTACCAGCTCCAGCACGTGACACTACCACATCGGCGGCTTTGTAGGCAAGATCCATCGACGATATGAACGGAGTGGCTTTGACCACGTTGTTGTATTTGTCGGCAATCTTGCGACATTCATCGGCATATAGCTTACCGGTCTGCCAGAGTACGTAGCCTCCGGCATTTTCTATCTTGTTGAATGCCTTCGCGATACTCTCGTTGATGGTACGTGCGCCAAGACTTCCGCCTATCACGAGCACAAGTTTGCGGTGGGCCGGCACGCCGAGAAGGCGGCGCGCCTCTTCCTTGCTTACATCGGTGTTGAGGATGTTGTCACGTACAGGGTTGCCTGTGAGTATGATTTTGTCGGCAGGGAAAAAACGCTGCATGTCGGGATAGGCGACACATATTGCCTTCGCTTCTTTTGCGAGAAGCTTGTTGGTGACTCCGGCGTAGGAGTTTTGCTCCTGGAGCAATGTAGGTATGCCGTGTTTCTGCGCTTCCTTAAGCATAGGACCGCTTGCATATCCACCCACTCCTATCGCTATGTCGGGGTGGAAATCCTTGAGCACTTTTTTTGCGCGGTACATGCTTTTCAGCAGCCGAAATACTACTTTTACATTACTCAGCAGTTTCTTGCGGTTGAAGCCGCTCACGGGGAGACCGATGATGTCGTAACCTGCAGCTGGTACACGCTCCATCTCCATCCTCCCTTCGGCTCCGACAAAGAGGATTTCGGTCTTAGGGTCACGGCGACGCAGGGCATTGGCTATGGAAAGTGCCGGGAAGATATGTCCTCCTGTGCCGCCTCCGCTTATGAGTATTTTATATGGTTGCATTGGGGAGTTGTCAGTTATGAGTTGTCAGTTTTCAGATTTCAGTTGTCGTCAGAATTGAACCGGATTGTTGGCTCGTAGGTCTTCGGGAAGCTCGCTAAGCTCTTCTTTGACTGCCTGCTTCGAGCCGTTTTGAACTGCCGTACGGCTTACGCTTAGCATCGCTCCGAATGCTATCGAAGTGACGAGTATCGACGTTCCTCCTTTGGATATGAGCGGGAGTGGCTGACCTGAAACGGGGAATGCGCCGGTGGTAATAGCCATGTGGAAAAGTGCCTGAAGCACTATCATCACCGCCATGCCGATTACAAGCAGCACAGGAAACGCCCTGTGGCATTTTCTCGCTATCACGCCGGCACGTGCCAGCAGGGCGAGATATAACAGCAACAGGAAGAATCCGCCGATAAAACCGAGGTCTTCGAGGATTATCGCGAAAATATAGTCGGAGAATGCAAGCGGAAGTCGTGCCGTCTCGCGCGAGTTGCCGGGAAATACACCGATAAGACCACCGTTTGCCTGTGCCATGTAGGAGTACTGCTCCTGACGGTTGGTGGCGGTTATCGGCTCCTCATATTTCGGGGTTGAGGAGAAGTATCGGCTCACTCGCGCCTCCCAGGTGTGATGACGCTGATTTGCCACATCTTCCGGCGCGTTGGTGACCGCTGTGACCGCAGCCGGCTCCTTGTCGGAAAAAGCGTCTTTCAGCAGGAAGGCACCTCCGGCAATAACAGAATATACGAGTCCAACCACAAGCAGCTTTTTCCATTCCGTGCCTCCGAGCACCATCATCGCGACACTTATCATCATGAGCAGAATCGTGTTGGTGAGACCTTGCTTGAACAACACAGCGCCGAAGGCAAGCACCCACAGCGCCGACCATATTATGCCGCTGTTGTTGACGCCGATACTCTTTTTCTGGGAACGTGCCATGATACGCGCCACTACGAGCACCGCCGACATCTTTATGAACTCCGACGGCTGGAGCGTGATGCCAAACAGGCTCACACTGCGCCTTGCGCCGTTCACGATTTCGCCGAACGCGCTCACGTATATCATGGCAAGAAGGCTGAGTCCCGCAAGTATCCAAGTGAGACCGAAAAACCATTTGTAGTGCACCTTTTCAAGAGTCCACACGATTGCCACACCGACACCGAGCATGATGCAGTGACGGAGTATGGGTCCGTAGACACCCGCCGACGCTACCTCGCGGCTTGACGCGCTATATAGCTCGATTACCGATATGAGGCATAGCATGATGAATATTCCCCAGATGGATTTGTCGCCATGACGCTTGTACGGGATGGCGCTTGCGGCGGGAGCGGGGGCAGGCGCCGCTGCTGCGGTGGCAGACGCTCCCGACGGCGTTGCCTCGGCAGTGCCGAACATATATGAATCGTTATCGTTCATTGTTCATATCTTTCTATAAAGTGTTTTTCAATATAATATTATGAAACTCATTTGTCGAGCTTCTTCACGGTAGCCTTGAATTGTTCTCCTCGGTCTTCGTAGCTCTTGAAGAGGTCGAAGCTCGCGCAGCAGGGCGACAGCAACACTGTGTCACCGTCGGTGGCTATCGATGCGCAAGTGTCTACCGCTTCCTCGATGGAGTGGGTATCGTAAATCTCCGGCACTTTCCCGGAGAAAAAATCGAGCAATTTCTTGTTATCCTTGCCCATACACACGATAGCCTTCACTTTGCGCTCTACAAGCGGTTCGATTTCAGTGTAGTCGTTGCCCTTGTCCTTGCCTCCGAGAATGAGCACCGTGTTACGTGACTCCGGCATGCTTTCGAGCGCATACCAGCATGAGTTCACGTTGGTTGCCTTCGAGTCGTTTATATAGCGTACGCCCTTTATGGTGTCTACATATTCGAGGCGGTGTTCAACGCCGTCAAAATCCTCAAGTGCATGACGTATTACATCGTTCTTTATGTCAAGCAGACATGCCGAAAGTCCTGCCGCCATTGAATTGTATAGGTTATGCAGTCCATGGAGCGACAGCTCTTTGCGCGGCATCGTAAGTGACGTGTGGGTGGTATGAAGCACAAGCTCACCGTTTTCATCCACGTAGGCATCGGCGTTTTGCTCGAAATGCTCGCTGAACGGGTAAAGCTTCGCCTCTGTCTTGATACTTTTCAGCTGGGCTGTAATCACAGGGTCATCCTGCCAGAATATGAAGGCGTCTTCCGGGGTCTGATTACGGATTATGCGGAACTTGGCGTTGATGTAGTTCTGCATCTTGTAATCGTAACGGTCCATGTGGTCGGGCGTGATGTTGAGCATCACGGCTATGTTAGCCTTGAAGTCATACATGTTTTCAAGCTGGAAGCTGCTGAGCTCGATTACATACACGTCGTGAGGGTCACGCGCTACCTGAAGCGCAAGGCTTTTGCCGACATTTCCGGCGAGACCCACGTTTATACCTGCGTTTTTGAGTATATGGTAAGTGAGCAGTGTGGTAGTGGTTTTGCCGTTACTACCGGTGATACACACCATTTTCGCATCGGTGAACCGTCCGGCAAACTCGATTTCAGAGATTACGGGAATGCCGAATGCCGTGATTTTCTGCATCAGTGGTGCTGTCGGAGGTATGCCCGGACTTTTCACTACCTCCGATGCGTTGAGGATGAGCGACTCGGTGTGTCCCCCTTCCTCGTAGGGTATACCTTCCTTGTCGAGCTGCTCTTTGTAATGGGCGGGAATCGAGCCGGAATCGGACAGAAACACATCAAATCCTTTATCCTTGGCAAGTATCGCGGCACCTACGCCGCTTTCACCGCCGCCTAATATTACTATGCGATTTTGAGTCATTATCTTATTTTTAGAGTGACAAATGTTATTACTGCGAGAAATATGCCTATAATCCAGAAGCGGGTGACAATCTTTGATTCGGGGATTGCCGTGTAAGGTCGCTGGATGAGTGCCTGTATCGTGCCCCCCGGTTTCTGGTAGTGATGGTGGAGCGGTGTCATCTTGAACACCCGTTTCCCTTCACCGGTCTTGCGTTTGGTGTACTTGAAGTAAGCCACCTGCAGAATTACCGACAGGTCCTCGATGAAGAATATGGCGCAGAGTATCGGCAACAGCAGCTCTTTGCGGATGAGAATGGCGAATACCGCGATTATGCCGCCGAGAGTGAGACTGCCAGTGTCGCCCATGAATACCTGTGCGGGGTAGGCGTTGTACCAGAGGAAACCTATAAGGGCACCGATAAATGCCGCCATATATACCACCAGCTCTTCCGACCCCGGGATATACATGATGTTGAGGTAGGAGGAGTAGATGATATTAGCTCCCAGATATGCCATTATGGCGAGTGCGGTGCCTATTATCGCCGAGGTGCCCGTCGCGAGTCCGTCAAGTCCGTCGGTGAGATTTGCGCCGTTGGAGGTTGCCGTGACCACGAATATGGTCACAAGCACGAAGAGTATCCATCCGCCTGTCGCGGCATATTTGCCCATCCACTGCGTGAAATAGGCATAGTTGAAGTTGTTGTTCTTTACAAAAGGTATGGTGGTCTGCGGCGACTTGATGTTTTCCGCCTTGTATTCTACCGTTATCTCGTGATTTTCGATATTCTCAATCTCGACATTTTCCCTCATTGTGATTGAGGGGCTGAACACCATGGTTAGTCCCACGATGAGTCCGAGACCTACCTGACCGACAATCTTGAACTTCCCTTTCAGTCCGTCTTTGTCACGACGCGCCACCTTGATGTAGTCGTCAAGGAATCCGAGTGTGCCGAGCCACAGTGTAGCCACAATCATGAGCAGCATGTAGACGTTGCTCAGGTTGCCCACGAGCAGACACGGGATAAGGATGGAGATGATTATTATCACGCCGCCCATTGTCGGGGTGCCGGTCTTTTTCATCTGTCCTTCCAGTCCGAGGTCACGGATAATCTCGCCGACCTGCATCAGCTGCAGCCGGTCAATTATACGTCTTCCGAACACGATGGCTATAAACAGTGACAAGACGAGGGCGGCGCCGGAGCGGAACGTGATGTAGTCCATCAGTCGCGCGCCGGGAAATCCGAGTTGTCCGAGATAATTGAATAGATAATATAACATGTCAAATTCTGGTTATGCTTCAGTGGCGAATATTTCCTTGACCACCTCGCGGTCGTCGAAGTGGTGTTTCACTCCTTTTATTTCCTGATAGTCTTCATGTCCCTTTCCTGCGATGAGTATTACATCACCGGGACCGGCGAGGGCGGCTGCCGTGCGGATTGCCTCGCGGCGGTCGACTATGCTGAGTGTCTTTTTCTTTCCCTCTATTTCAAGCCCGGCTTCCATGTCGTGAAGTATCTCCTGCGGGTCTTCATCGCGTGGATTGTCCGATGTGAGGATGAGGCGGTCGCTGCGTAACGATGCTTCTTTTGCCATGATGGGGCGTTTTCCCTTGTCGCGGTTGCCTCCTGCGCCTACAACGGTGATGATTGAGCCCCGGTTGCCGACTACCTCGCGGATTGCCTGCAGTACGTTGACCACGGCATCGGGGGTATGGGCATAGTCGACGATGGCGGTATAGCCCTTCGGCGAATGGAACGCCTGGAATCGTCCGGCTACAGGTACGAGACGGCTCATGCACACAAGAATTTCTTCGACATCCCAGCCGAGAAGTACTGAGGCTCCATATACAGCCGTGAGGTTGTAGGCATTGAATTTACCGGTGAAAAGCACCTCTACTTCGCGTCCGTTGAAGGTCATCGTCGTGCCATCGAGACGGCTTTCGATGATGCGCCCGTTGAAATCGGCACGTGTACGGAGTGAATAGGTGTATTTCTTTGCATCGGTATTCTGCAGCATTACTTCGCCTACCTTGTCGTCGATGTTGGTAAGGGCGAACGCACTCGCCGGCAGACCGTCGAAGAATGATTTTTTAGCTGCGAGATAAGCTTCGACTGTCTTGTGATAGTCGAGGTGGTCGCGGGTGAGATTGGAGAATATGCCGCCGGCGAAGTGAAGCCCGGCGATGCGGTGCTGATGGGCGGCGTGGGAACTTACCTCCATTGACGCGTAAGAACATCCCGCCTCGACCATGCGGTGAAGGAGTGCGTTGATAGTGAGCGGGTCGGGAGTGGTCTGTGTGGTCGGGATTGCCTCGGTCTCGATATAGTTGCATACAGTCGAGAGCAGACCTGCCTTGTAGCCCATGAGTCGTGCCATCTCGTAAATGAGCGTGGCGGTGGTGGTCTTGCCGTTTGTGCCGGTTACGCCGACGAGTTTCAGCTTGCGCGAAGGGTTGTCCCACCATTCCGAGGCGAGATATCCGAGAGCGACAGCCGAGTCGCTTACCTTTATGTAGGTGATCGAGGTTTCGAGAAATTCAGGAAATTCCTCACACACTATTGCCGCTACTCCGCTGTATTGCAGTAGCGGGATGAAGGAATGTCCGTCGACATTGGTTCCGCGCACGGCGACAAACAGGGAGCCTGTGGTGACTTTTCGAGAGTCGCTGACTACATCGGTGATGACCTTGTCATCCGACCCGATTATTTCTTCCACCATTATCGAGGAAAGGAGTGTCGTGAGAGATTTCATATTAGTTTTCAGTTTTTAGTTGTCAGATTTCAGTTTTTATATGGGGTTATTGGGCGAGGGTGAGGGTTACGCGCTGCCCAGGTGTGATTTTTGACCCCGGTGGCAGCGATTGTGCCACTACATATCCTGTACCGTTGATTTTCACATCTACACCCGCTTTTTCAAGCAGGTGGATTGCATCGCGTAGATTGTAGCCGACAACACTCGGCATTCCGCCCGAGGTCTTGCGCGGCTCGTAGTAACGCATCGGCCCCATTTCAAGACGGTCGCGAAGATGGTTGAAGCGGTTGTTGTTTGCCGTTGCATAGAGTGTCGGGCGCGTGTCTTTTGGCGTACCGTCGTGATAGTCGGAGCTGTTTTCAAGCATTCCGCGCGAATACATCTTCAAGGCAATGTTTTTTAGTACCGTGCCTGATGTGCTTGCAGCGCCAAACATGTTCTGCTTCGGGTAGCAGGTAAGCACTATGCAGGAATATAGCGGGTTTTCGGCGGGGAAAAATCCACAGAAGGCAAGACGTTTCTTGCTCGTGTTATATCCGCCGCTTTCTATAATGTAGCATGTGCCGGTTTTTCCGGCTATCTTCACGCGGTCGTTCTTTAGCAATTTACCGGTTCCGTGTTCGCCCCACACCACATTGGTGAGCATGTCACGCATCAATGCGGCATTTTTCGATGAACATGCCCTGCCGTCGCCCATATAGGATATGGGAAGCACGGAGTCGATGTTTTCGCCTATAAGTTCCTCGACAAGACGAGGCTTGACATACACGCCGTCGTTGGCGATGGCGTTGTAGATTGACAGGGTGTAGAGCGGCGGTATTTCGGTGGAATATCCGTAACACATGCGTGAGAGCGCGATTCTGCCGCCACGGTTGTTTGCCACTGAATCGATGTGCGGCGGTCGTTCGCCGGCAATGCCTGTGTGCATCGGGTCGAGAAAACCGAGCTTTTTAAGACGCGAATAAAATGCGCCCGGATTTTCACCGTAACGCGACGTGATGATTTTTGCCATTCCGATGTTGGATGACCGCTCGATTACTTCTTTTATCGACATCGATGGTGCGCCATGTGAGTCGGTTATGGGTTTTCCTCCGGCGTAAGCAAACGAATGCCCTGTCTCAATCACGTCGTCGACATTTTTCACTATGCCGTCTTCAAGGGCTATCATCATCGAAAGGGTCTTTACCACCGATCCGGGTTCGTAGCCGAGCACGGCGCGGTTCATGCCCTCGATATATTCATCGGAATGAGGGCTTTTCTCCAGGTTGGAGATTGCGCGGATGTTGCCTGTCTTTACTTCCATCAACACCGCTACACCCCAGTCGGCATTGCAGGTAGTGAGCACGTTGTTAAGCTCGTTTTCCACGATGTCCTGCATGTTGATGTCGATAGTAGTGCGTATATTGTAGCCCGGTGTGGGAGGTATGTCGGTCCAGTTGACGATATCTTTTGTTAGGGGCACCTTTTTCGCTATGCCCGGTTTGCCGTAAAGAAGGGAGTCGAGGGCGCGCTCAAGTCCGGAGATACCGTGGGTCTGACCTGTGATGGAGTCTATGCCGACACCGCCGATGCTTCGTCGCGCCATTGCGCCGTAAGGGTTGACGCGACGATTGACGCGTTCGCGTGTAAGCCCGTTCTTATTGGGGTTCTTGATGCAGAAAAATGGGAAAGTACGGAGCGGTTGATACTGTGAGTAAGAGATGTTGGAAAGTATCTTATAGGCGCGCGGACGCTTTTTCTTGTCGGCGATATCCATTGGCTTCTTCAGGCGTTTGAGCCATTCCTCACGGGTGCGCACCGGAAAGTGAAGCGCAAGTGAATCGGCGAGAGAGTCGAGGGCGAGAAGGTAGCGCCCTTCGAGAAACCGTTCGCTGCGGAAGTCTATGCGGATGGTGTAGAAGCATAGGTTGGTGGCGAGAATCTGCCCGTTGTCGGCGAGTATGTCGCCGCGCTCGGGGCGTATGGTGTCGGTACGCGACAGTTCGACCATCGCCTTGGCGTTCCATTTAGGTGCTGACAGCACCGTGTTGTCGAGGGCGAAATAGACAACGCGACCCACAAGTATCATGAGCGCGCCTATCACTACGAGATAGCGGAACAGTATATGTGTGCGGTTTTCTTTTTTCATTGCGATGATTCGTTTTTAGTCAGCTTGTAGGGGGGCTGGTCCTGGATTTTAAGATTAAGATGCATCGTGTCTACCATTTCCTGCATCGACGACTCGCGTATGCGGCTCATGTAGGTGCTCCGCTCGCGTATGCGCTCGGTTTCGACAATCTCCAGCTCCTGTTCGAGCTTTCTGATGTCCTCCATGCGGGTAAGACACTGGTAGCGGTTGGTGATGTAGATAAGTATCGCCACCATCACGACAAACACGGATACCCAATGCCTTTTGAAGAAATCGAGCGAGAGTATGCGCCCGAAGATTACTTTCTTCAGTATGTTGTCGTCAGATTTTTTCTTTTTTGCAGGTTGTGCCATTGCGTGTTGTTTGTCGCTGTGTGGGTGGTGATGAATTATTGTTTATGTCGGTTTATGTCGGGGTTACGAGATTTTCTCCGCTATGCGCAGCTTGGCGCTTCTTGCTCTCGGGTTGCGTTCGACCTCCTCTTCCGATGCGACGATAGGTTTCGATGTGAGCAGCTTGAGCGGCGACATGCGCCTGCCGTAGAAATCCTGCTCTACCTTTCCCTCAAGATTGCCGGCGCGCATGAAATTTTTCACGAGACGGTCCTCAAGGGAGTGATAGGTTATTATCACGAGTCGACCGCCGGGCTTGAGCACTTTGAGCGACTGTTGGAGAAAGGCGCTGAGAGCCTCGATTTCGCCGTTGACCACTATGCGCAGTGCCTGAAATACCTGTGCGAGCTCTTTTTTCTCTTTTTTCGGATTTATGAGCGGATTGACAGCGGCAAGAAGCGCCTCGACGGTTTCTATCGGAGCCTCGTTGCGCGCTTTTACAATCGCGGTGGCGAAGCGACGGGCGTTTTTGAGTTCTCCGTAGAGATAAAATGCGTCGGCAAGCTGCTCCTCACTCCAGTTGTTGACATACCAAGCTGCCGAGCGCGCGGCGTTGCGGTTCATGCGCATGTCAAGTGGTCCTTCCCAGCGGAAGGAAAAGCCGCGTTCCGGGTCATCGAAGTGGTGAAATGACACCCCGAGGTCGGCAAGTATGCCGTCAACGCCGTCTACATTGTAGTAACGCAGGAAGTTACGCAGAAACTTGAAGTTGCTATATACAAATGTAAATCGTGAGTCGTCTATCGCGTTCTGCCGCGCGTCGGCATCCTGGTCAAATCCATAGAGGTGTCCTTCTGTGGAAAGCTCATCTACGATTGCGCGGGAATGTCCACCACCACCGAAAGTGACATCGACATAAATGCCATCAGGCTTTATATCAAGTCCTTGGATGGTCTCTTTCAGAAGAGCGGGTATGTGATAGACATCGGGCGACATATTCGTAGATATTTTACGGGAAAATTAGGTTGTAAAGTTATGAAAAATCCCTATAATTTACATCCTCAAATTTTATTTTTTTTACAATAAATTATCAACAGTGTGTCAATAAAAGTCAAGTGCATAACCGATAAAGGACCCCGGACAGAAAAATTGCCCGGGGTCTCATGTTATCGATTTATTTACAAATGCAAATTTATGCTAACGGCTTGAGCAGTTCCGACAGCTTTTTGACACCTTCCGAGGCTCCCATTTTCAGTACGGTCACTCCGGAGGGTACACTTGCAGGATTGGGGTCGATATAATATACGGGCACTCCTTTGCGTACATAATGAAGCAGTCCTGCAGCCGGATATACGTTAAGTGATGTGCCGATAACTACAAATATATCAGCCTCCTGTACAAGGTCAATCGCAGGCTCGATATTCGGCACAGCTTCCTGGAAAAATACAATATGGGGGCGTACGCGGTGACCATCGATTATGGTGTCGGGAGTAGTTTCCAATGCTTCCGGTCGGAGCTGATATACCTTGGTCTCATCATCAATGGCGCGTACCTTCATCAACTCCCCGTGGAGATGCAGCACATTACGGCTGCCGGCGCGTTCATGGAGGTCGTCGACATTTTGGGTGATGATGTAGGTGTCAAACATCTCTTCCAGTTTTACCAATCCGAGATGCCCGGCGTTGGGCTGCGCTTTCAGCAAGTCCTTGCGTCGGGCGTTGTAAAATTCATGTACCAGCTGCGGGTTACGGGCAAAGCCATCGGCGCTGGCGACATCCATCACCGGGTATTGCTCCCATAGACCGCCGCTGTCGCGGAATGTAGATATACCGCTTTCGGCACTCATTCCGGCACCTGTGGATATGACGAGTTTTTTCTTCATTGTCAATAGCTTTTATTTGATGACTTTCTTACATATACCGCCTTTGCGCATAATGTAAATGTTTCCGGTCTCGGGATTAACGATTTTCATGCCCTGAAGGTTGAAATATTCCGGCATTTCGTCGGAAATTTCTTCCTGCACGGTGTCGATTGACGCCTCAGGGTAAATCTGAAGGGTCAGAGGATTGCCTTTACCGACCTCAAGCCAGCCGTAGTTTGCTTCAAGGAGTACAAAGGCGGAGGCGATTAGCGAGCCTGAGGGGAAAGTGTATGTGCCTCCGGTGAGTTTGCCGAATCCGTCGGGATAGAGTTTGCGGGCGGCTTCCATGTCATATCCGTGTCTTACGAAGTATGCTTCGGGCACGGAACTTATCGTCACCTCACCGCTTGCGTCGAATATTGTTCCGGTGGAAGTCTCTGATATGTAACAAGCCTCGGGGTCTTCGCAATGGAAATAGGTGTAGACGGGGAAGTCAAGGGTGTGTTCCCATATTTCAGCGGCGTAAGGATGGGTGTTACCGTACATATTGACTACGCGGTAAAGTCCTTCGGTGACAAGACTCTTCTCGACCTCCACTTCGTAGGGTATCGGTTCATGTCCGTACACATCGGGGAGGAAGCCGTCGGTGATTTTGCGCTTGCCGATTGACTGCCAGTTGGCGGCATCTTCCGGCATGTAGTATATCACTCCGGTCGACATGTAGAGTGCATTTCCGTCGGCATCGTAGGTGGTGAATCCGATGGTGTACCTTCCCTCTCCCTCGGTGAATTTTACTTCCGGATTTACGGGTGCGCTTGTCTTGATATTGAGCGTTTCATCCTTGTCGGCGACACGCTGTCCGAGGAAGCGGTCGGCGGCATCATATCCGCCACCTTTCACGATGGCATAGTCGTAATGGTCTACAGCCTCGCCGATTTCAACGGGGATGGTAGCCGTGTCGGTGTCGCCTCCCACGGAGAATATCACAGGTGGTTTTATCCAGGCGGGCAGATTGAACTTGACATATTCTATTATGTGTTCTCCGTCACCAAGAGTATTTCCTTGGTCGTCGTAATAAGTGAGCCAGAGATCAAAATTGAGCTTTTCGGTGTCAAATTCATAAAAATCCCTTAATCCGACCATGTCGAGGTAAGTTGATGCATCGGCGACATACAGTTTGCCTTCAAATGGAGTCCCGTCGGCGTTGTTGACTTTCAGCTTCGGGAGTTCCTGGGGATATACGTAGAGCCTGCCGTCGATGATGTCGATTACAAGCGGGCGAGACGACGCTGAATTTATATTGGAAAGCAGATAGCCGTCGATACGGTACTGCACGTGGTTGGCGTCGGCGGTAGATGCGCGCATCAGTATTGGGAGTTCGGGATTTATGTTCTGGTATATTGCTCCGCAATAGGTCACATTTACGGTACCCATGTCAAGCCATTGTGTCCATGAAGTATCATCGTCATCAGCTCGCGAAACAACAGGGGCTTTCGGCGCGTGAGCGTCTTTGCCGGGAGTGGTGAATGATAGTGTCGATACTATATTGTCAGTGGCGGTAGCCGATAAGCCGGCAAGCAATGCCGCAAGAAACAGTGTGTAGAATTTTTTCATACGCAATGTGATGTTAAAAATAATGTGTCACAGTCGCAAAAGTACAAAAAAATATTTTATAATGTAATTGACAGAAAGTTAATTCGTCAGGCTTTTTTATCGCAAAGTGGAAGCTCGATGCGGAATGTGGTGCCTATGCCGATTTCTGAAGAGGCAACATATATTTTGCCGCTGTGATATTGCTCGATGATGCGTTTGGCAAGCGTAAGTCCGAGACCCCATCCGCGTTTTTTAGTCGTGTAGCCGGGATTGAAAATTGTCTTGAAGCGCTTCCTCGGAAGTCCCTTGCCGGTGTCGGTCACCTCTATGCAGGCGATGTCGCGTTCTTTATGGAGAGTGATGGTGATTGACCCGTCGGCATCCATTGCGTCCACGGCATTTTTGATGAGGTTTTCCATAACCCATTCGAAGAGGGAGTCGCTGAGATTGACTGGCAACGGCTCTCCGGCGGTGACAACAGTCACTTTTATACGCTTTGAGATACGTGATGACATATAACCGGCGGCTTTTTCTACAAGACGGTTGACATCGGTACATTCCATCTGAGGTTTAGACCCGATTTTGCCGAAGCGCGACGCTATTGTCGACAGGCGTTGTACATCCTTGTTCATCTCGGTTACGGTGTCGCTGTCGACGCCGAGCGATTCAAGAAGTTCCATCCATGCCATCAGTGATGATATGGGGGTGCCGAGCTGATGGGCGGTCTCTTTTGAAAGTCCTACCCACACCTTATTCTGTTCTGCTTTCTTTGTAGATATCAGGGCGTAGTAGACCACGGTGACAAATATGAGCATCGTAAGAATCTGGATGTAGGGGTAGTAGTTGAGCAGGCGCAGAAGGCGGCTGTCCTCGTAGTAGAGATGCTGCGAGTCACCGGGGGCTATGACTATGTGGATTACATTTGATGTGTTACGGAGGCGGGCAAGCTTCTTTTCAAGATATTCGGCGTTGCGGTCCGATATGAATAGTGGATTGAGCGAGTCTATAGGCTCCGGAAGCTCGAAGTTTCGGTGCATCAATATTGTGCCTTCGTCGTCGGTGAGCAGTACGGGGATGGTACGGTTGCCCTCGATTATGCGCAGCAGGAAGTCGAGGTTGCCGGGCGAACCGCCTTCGGCATCGTCATCCGACATCGTTATGATTGCCTTTGTGGCGTCTGCCCATATTTCCATTCGTTCATGCTCCTGTGAGGCAAGGTCACGGACTATGCGGTTGGAGATGTAAAGAAACACCGATACCAAAGCGATGGCGATGACAAGAAAAGCCATCGTCCCATAGCGCCGGGTGTCGTAAATGTTTGCCATACTCATGATTAACGCGATGCTGAAACTTATTATTGCATGGCGTTGAAATCATCGGCTATGAAACGCGCCACGGAATCTTCCGTGTTTGTGCCGATTATCGTGTGGGCTACCTCTTTCACCTCGTCGCGGGCATTGCCGACAGCAACGGCGACATCGGCTATCTTCATCATCGACAGGTCGTTGAGGTTGTCGCCGAAAGCTACAATGCGGTCAGCATCGTATTGCCGGGCGATTTTCTTTACGGAGTCGGCTTTGCTGAGTCCGGGTGCGAGTACCTCCAGTACAGCGGTGTCATCGCCGAATATGTCGATATAACTGCTTACCGAGCATTGGGTGGTGGCGCGCAGCTCATCGGCGAGGGGAAATATCCTGTCGGGGTTTCCCATGGCGAAAAAGAGCACTGTACGAGGCAGGGCGTAATCATCGCCTTGCGGTGTGTCGATATGGAAATGTTTAAGCGGCAGATTGGACCGCTCGTCGATAAATTTGCGGTCACAAGGGGCAATTACTCCATTTCGGTATATCTCCAGGATTCCATTGTCGCCAAGCGTGTAGGTGAACGGATCTACCCCGTAACGGGAGGCTGTCTCACGCACGATACGTGAGGTGTCGGCATCGATAAAGCGCGTGTCGACATAGCGCTTCTCTTTTCTGTCCCACAGTGACGCACCTGTCATCACTATGGCGGGGAGTGTCGAATTTACATCGGCAAGCAACGGCTCGACTGTTGCCGGGGTACGTGCCGTGGCGACGGTGATAAGCGCTCCCTGCGCGGAGAGATGTGACAATATCTCCGCCGAACGCGCGCTTACCCGGCTGTCGGGGGTTAGCAATGTGCCGTCGAGATCGCTGACATATAGGGTTTTCATCCGTGGCGTCAGAGCTTCCGTTGTTCGTATCTCTCAAGGGCTTCCACCCATTTGGGATCGATGGGCGCCGACTTTCCGGTAGTCATGTCAAAGCCTACCATTATGGTCTTGGCGATGCATTTCACCTCGCCGTTGTCGCTGTTGACAATGCGCTGTTCGAGTGCGAAGCTCTTTTCTCCCATGTGAGTGATAGTGGTTAGTACGGCAATCGGTTCGGTGATATATGTGGGCGCGAAGAAGTCGCAGTTTATGTTGGCGACAACGATGTTGATATGTCGCCAGTCGACACCTTCAGGCATCACATCCTGAAAATAGCGGCTCTTTCCGAGGTCGAAAAACTGGATATATACCGCATTGTTGAGGTGACCGAGCAGGTCGATGTCATTGAAACGTATCTGCAAGGGCACCTCGTGCCGGAAGGGAAATTCCGGCACGGGCACTCTCGGATTAGAGGAACTTGTCGCCATAGGCAAGTTTTACATCGTTAACATATTGCTTGATGGTCTGCTCATCAGCCTTGGGGCATATCAGCAGCACATCGCCGGCATCGGCTATGATGTAGTCTTTCAGTCCGTTAGCCACTATAAGCTTGTCGCCCTGCACGGCAAAGATGTTGCCGGTGGAGTTGTAGGCGAGTACGCGGCAGTTTTGTGTCACATTAGCCTCGCGGTTTTTAGGCGAGTTGTCGTAAAGTGCGCTCCATGTGCCGAGGTCGTTCCACCCGAAGCTCACACACTCTACATACACGTTGGTGGCACGCTCCATCACGGCGTAGTCGATTGAGATACTTACGCAGCCGGGAAACTCTTTGAGGATGAAATCTTTTTCAGCCGGAGTGCCGAACGCATCGGCACCGCGGTCAAATGTATTGGTGAGGTCGGGAGCGTATTCGTGAAGGGCGTTAAGTATCGACTTGGCACTCCAAAGGAATATGCCGGAGTTCCAGAAAAATTCTCCGCTCTCGACAAATACCTTTGCAAGGTCGATGTCGGGCTTCTCTGTGAATGTCTTGACTTTCAGTATGTCACCACTCACCGGCTTGCCGATCTGTATATATCCGTAGCCGGTCTCGGGACGAGTGGGCTTGATGCCGAGGGTGAGGAGTGCATCGTGGGTCTCGACAAATTCAAATCCCTGTTCGATAGCTTTTATAAATTCGTTTTCGCGGGTGATGAGGTGGTCGCTCGGAGTGACAATCATGGATGCCTCCGGGTCACGTGCCATAATGTGATATGCCGCCCACGCGATGCAGGGAGCGGTGTTGCGGCGCGCCGGTTCGAGAAGTATCTGCGACTCGTCAAGCTCCGGAAGCTGCTCTTTTACAAGGGGGGCATACTGGTCGTTGGTTACGATTATGATATTTTCTTTCGGGACTATAGGCAATATACGGTCATAGCTCATCTGAAGAAGTGACCTTCCTGTGCCGAAGAAGTCAATAAACTGTTTAGGACGTTCGGAGCGGCTGTACGGCCAGAAACGGCTGCCTATACCTCCGCACATAATTACGCAATAGCGATGTATATCAATCATGCCAATTAAGTAAAAGTTATTAAGTCTCGCTAAGTTAGCAATTATTTGTGAAAAGGCAAAAATTTGAGTTGCCAGTTTTGAGTTGTCAGAGATACAGAAGGACAGAAGAGTTGTCAGTTTTCAGATTTCAGTTCGTCGCGTGTAGCTGTAGGGGCGCCTGGAAGGGCGCCCGCGTTGCGAGGGCGGCGTTGCCCGCATGGCATCATCCCCCGCACTCCGAGATGATTCCTCCGGAAACTATCCTTCATGGCGCAATCTTCCGTGGGTATCGCTACGCTCAACGCCACGGCTAAGTTTGGATTATCCCCTGACGGGGAAAGAGTTGTCAGTCGGGAGTTGTCAGTTTTGAGTTGTCAGTTTTGAGTTGTCCATTGCGGTGTAGATGGAGCCGAGGCGGTAGAATGCCTGTTTTGGCACCCATGATGGGATGCCTTTCCCGTGGGCGTCGCCGGCGGGAAATGACTTCACGAGCGCAAACGACAGCATGTCGTAGTCAATGCCCTCAGCATCGTAGGGATACACCGGGAAGGAGAATACAAATATAAATACACCGTCGACTTTTGCGCGGTCAAGCAGCGTAATCTGTTCTTCTACATAATCGGCTTGCTCGTTTTCGCTTCGTTGCGGTGTCACGCCTCCTTCGTAAATTGCATTACCCTCGGCATCAGTGCCTTTGAAAATGGCGAATCCGCCGCTTCCTAATTTAGCCGCACCCTCGTAGGCACAGCATCCTACCTCCATGACCCATACCGGTTTGCCGAGGCGGTAACGGTCAATCCCCGCTACATATTCTTCCGCACTTTCGGAGGTTCGGTAATAGTCGGTTCCCACGATGTCAAACAGATTCCAGTCGACATTTTCCATCGGGAGCGACGCGTATGTGAGCAATCCCGTGAAATGTCGACGCACACCTTTACATATATCCGCAAGAATAGGGTTAAGGCGGTCAGACATTTCCTGGAGTTTTGCCTGTGCGGTTTCGGGCGATTGTCCGAGCGACATGAGCCATTGCATCCGCTCCATCATCGTCTCCCCGGGAATGGTGCCTTTGCTAAACATCGAATATTCGCATCCTGCCACAAAAACAATGTCGATATTTTTCTCCAATAGTTTTTGTGCGGTTTTAGCGGCATCAGTCATATAGCGCACTGTCTCATCGGCACCGGCATTCATTTTCCAAGGATTGAACAGCACTTTCAGTCCGTTGGCGCTCGCAATCTCCGAGGCTCTTGCAAGCCGGTCGATATCCTCGCCTTCTATTCTCACGGAGTTGCATCGGAGTATATTCCTAATCACTCCCATGTCATAGGCTACACGCGCCGAGTCAAACTCAGCCACCGACAAGGTACCGGAGTAATTCAAACCTACATCATAAACGACACCGCGCACCGGAATGGTGGCACCTGCGGCAATGTGACTCATGGCAATCATCAATAAACTCACTAAACAGACATTTAATCCTTTCATAACTATGCTTTTTGCAAAGATAGAAATTTTCCGGAGATTTAAGGATACAGAAGGACAGAGCGTCAGAAGCGACAGATTGATTTTTAGGTGTTGAGAGTCACGCGTGGTAGTAGGCGGCATTACAGCCGCCCCTACGGCTACGCGGTGGTTTATAGACTGATTGGGTCAGTCGGCTTTGCCAATGATTTTTTCGAGGCGGTTAAAGAAGTCATCCCATGTGGGGCAATAGAGGAACAGATAGGTGATTGCCGAGCATGTCACTCCCGAGCACACGCTTATCCATAGCGTGATATAGCTTAGTTTATAATCGACTACAAACTGGATTATGCCGAAAAGCACGATGATTGTCCATTTTACCACATCAGAAAAAGATTTACGTGCAAAACGTAGTGCTATACCTAAGAGGACAAGAACGATTATGCATATATAATCTTTAAAGTGGGTGTAGGCTTCATGGCGGCGTCCTCCCTTGACGCTATTGGTAACGGTAGCGGGGAACACGGAATTTCGGACAAGTTCGGGCGAGATGAGTTTATCTGCCGACCAAGCGTTTTCCTCAATGTAAAATGCGTAATTCTCTCCACGTATAAGGGTGACGCAACGCACGTAGGGAGTGCCGTCGGCGGTTTTGAAGCCGTATATTCTCCTCCAACCGTCGACATCACCCGACAATTTTTCTTTTTTGAATGGAGTGCCATAAGACTTGTCGAAATCATTCATGTAAGACCACGTATAGGTCTCGTCATTCGGATTGCGGACAGAATATGCGGACAGATATGCGCCTCCGGGGAGTTCGACGCTCAGTTTCTTGTAGGCGACTTTGGACGATTCCTTGATGACCGCACTATCTGGGAGGTTCAGGGTGACACCCGTAATGGAATCGGTAAACGATATTGTGGCTCCGGCATTTCCGCACAGGAATGACAGGAGCAGCAGGAAAATAGCAGGTGCTTTCATTTCTTTAATTCCTCGTCAAATGATTCAAGGGTCTTTTTAATCATGTTGTCGTAAAGGTCGGAGATTTTCAGGGTTTCAGCCTCGTAAGTACATTTAGGCTCAAGTAACTTATTCCAAAGAATCTTTTTCTCCTTTTGTACGTAATGATATATTGTGACTCTAATGTCTATGCCCGGAAATTCGATATCTTTGTATCCATCACCGCTCCAAGTGAAGGTGCGCGGTGTATTTTCCGTCTCGACCTTTACAAATATGCTGCCGTTAAGCTTGAAATTATCGAGCATTGTGGATTCATAAGCCTGAAATGAGAATATCTCGCTGCCCATTATATCTGTGAAGAGCTTGTTGAGTTGTCGGGTTACAATCTCCGCCACTTCTTGCGGAGTGACTGTGCTTTCAATCTTTATATATTTCTTCTGACGGAGGAAGTCCACTCTTTCGCGATATTTTGCTGCATCGGGATGAGTTCTTTCGGGTGATGCCCAGTATGCCGACAAAACTTTCAGGTATTCAAGCTGGTCTTTTGTGTTTTCAAGATATTGGAGGAAAAATTTAATCTTTGTGTCATTTTGACGCTTGATTTCGCAAAGGAGACTGATAACCAGATTTACAAACGATTGGGGATATTTCTTAGCCAGTTGAGGTATCTGATTTTTGATGTAACTGTCGATGGTAGCGGGGATAAGTGCTCTCGCGTCATCGCGCTTGCACACACGGTCGGTATAAAGGAAATATGCGACATCGGCAAATGTCGGGTTGCTTTTGATTTTATTATAGAGAATAGTGTCGCGCAAAGCACCGCCGACATAGTAGACTACCAATCCGGCAACAATCACAAAGAGAGCAAACATCACCCAGAACCACCGGTAAAAGAACGCGCCGTAGCGGCTTTCCGGCATTAAACTCTCATATTCCGGCAGATATTCATCTTTGATTTCGAATGCCTTGTCACGGCTTCCATCGTAAAGGACTATGCTTGGTGATGAAAAGTTTTTATGATGCCACACCGCCTCGTATTGCGACTCGACAACATCGCCGTCGTCATCGGTATAGGTGTAGGACTTCACTATAGGGTTGGCGACACGCTCATATTCAGGCGCGCTGAGGTTTTTGCATAGAAACCATGACGCGATGCCGAGGGCTATGAAGATAATCCATAGCGCGATGTCAAAATTGGAGTCAAACTTTTTGATTGTCATTGTCTTGTATGTTTAAGGATCGGTAAATGCGGGGTTAGATGCGGAGAAGGGAGTAGAAGAAATTGCCTCCGGCTGCGGGAGACTCTCCTTTCAGGATTGTGCGGATATCACCGGCGGTAAACTGCCGGTCGGAGGCGATGACGATATATCCTGTGCGGTCTTCGGGGAGAATATACCTGTACTCCCGGATTACGGTCTCGCCACGCGGGCTGACAAGTGGATTTTCGTCAAAATAAAAGTTGATGCCGCCGTCGTCGTTCTGGTCGATTATATTGATAAAGAGCGGTGAGTCGAGGGTATTGAACACGGCGAAATTAAACGACTCGTCGCTGCCGTCGATGTCGCGCCTGATAAGGATTATGTCGCTGTAATCATTGTAAGCGGCATCGGCAGGGAGATTCATCAGCTGGCGCAGATATGGCACGGAGGGGTCAAGTGCGGTCAGGGCGCTTGTCCCGGCATCGGTGTCGTGCATCGACAGTCCGGCGCTTCCGAAACGCGACTTGCGCGCGTTGCCGCTCTCGCTGACCGATGCGAGAATCCTGTCGTTGGTCTTGCGCGTGACACCGGCGGCATCGTTTACCGCCGCTTCTATCAGTGACCTGACCGTGATGTCGCCCGACGACAGGGAGGAGTATAGACGGCGGGTGTCGGTGTCGAGTATTTCCACCGCGCCTCCCGAGGGTATGCGCAGCATGTCGCCCGGCCTCACCTCGGCGCGCCTCTGCAGTGCGGTCCATCGGTTACCGGCGCGGAGTGTGACGTCGCCCTTTGTCTTGTAAACTTTTAATGCCGCTTCAAGGACGGGCGATGCTGCCGTCATCATTAGCAGAAGAGTCGGCAACACTCTTAAAAAATGTATTTTTTGTAAAACTCATTCGTGATATGTTTAGTGTGTATTATCAATCCATGGATTTTTTCCTGACCGAGCACAAGGATACCGTCGTCGGCAAAAATGCCGTTGAACAGGTCGCAAGCCACGACCCCGAGCGAGGTCATGAGCATGGCATTGGCGAAGTCGAGGTCGATATTGAAGCGCGTGTACATCAGTGTGCCGGTCAAAATCATCAGATAGAGGGCGGCAAGCTGGATTCCCCTGACTATAAGGTCACCGAGAGTGTGGCTTGCCAGATAGAGGCTGAGTAGCACTACAAGATAGCAGGCGACTGCGGCGATAAGCCAGCTTTCCCCAGGGGTAAGGCGGCGCGTGAAGTCGCCGTCAAGTATTGTCGCCGCCGCGCAGGCATGGATAAGCACTCCCGGAGTGAAATTGTCGAGCGGTGTAGAGTGAAGGTCGCCTGCATCACGGACTTTCCCCACAATCACGATTTTTCCCTCAATCATCTCCTGATTGTCAAGAATCTCATCGGGCGACAGTATTTCAAATTCACGCGACGCGTAGCGCAGAGCCTCGCTGCCGAAGCCGCGGCGGCTCACCTCATCAACATTGCCGGGCGACGCCTTGGCGACAAGGGCGTAGGAAAGAGAGGGGATTGCGCCGCTTTCAGCCGTGGAGGGGAAGAGTGGCAGAAACTCCCTGACAGTGAAGCGTGCTTCTTTTTCTCCCTCGATGTTCACGGCGGCAAACAGGGCATCGTCGGGGGCGAAGCGGTCGTAATAAGACTGATGGAGGATAGTGTAATCGCCGTCGGCGGTCTCCTCGGCGAATACCGGTAATATTATTCCGGGAAATGACGCTATCGCCTCCGCCAGCGGATCGTGGAGGGTGTCACGTGGCACTGAAAAGGCGATGTCGAGTCCAGTGGCGGCAGGCATATAGTAATTGATGTCGTCAAGCGTGGCGGCAATCTCGCGACGGTTGCACCCGTCGACGGCAACAATGACTATCGAGGGATGGAGTGCCTTTACCGCGCGGTCATTAGCCACGAGAGTATAGAAATCGCTAAAGCGGAAATCGGCGGCTTTCTCCATCGGGGAGAAAAAAGATACCGACATAAGGTCATAGACCGCAATCCAGGATATGAGGAATGCCAGCAGTGTGACCACGATGCCTCTGAGCCATAGCGGCAATGACATTATTTTGCGGCAGAGCTTTTTCATTCGGTGATTTTAACGACTTTCGGGCGCGAGTTGGAGTAGACGGCGGCAAGAGTGCCTGCCTTCCCGTGTAGGCATGTGGGGTCACATACAAAGTATTTCTCACCGTCGACAAGCACGTATGTGCCTTTGATGTCGGAAGAAAATTTCACTGCGGTGGCGAGATGACGCGGATAGTTGAGGTACACCACATCAAGACCGAGCAGCGATTTCACAAGCCGGGCAAACAATATGGCGCGGTCCTCGCAGTCGTTGGCGGGATAGTAGAAATTCTCGTCGAAGAAGAAAGGCTTCTCATATCCGAACTGGTCGCCGTCGGTCATATAGTTGAAGCCAAACTGCATATAGTCGAGCAGGGTATTGACCGCCTCGACCTCGCTCATACCCTCGGTAATCACCGCAAACGCCTGACATATACTTGACTTTATGGGGGCACTCAGCTGCGAGAGTCCGTAGAGCTGCCAGTCAAGCAGCGGGTAATCGTTCATGAACTCTATCACCGAGGGGTTGACCTCCACCTTGACGGGCGGTGCCATTTTCCATAGCGCCGACGAGTAGGAGGGTTGTCGCCCGGCGCGGGGGGTGAATGCCGGTATGCGGTTCATGACCATTCTTATCGGTGTGGCACCGCTGCGGAAGTCGAGGTCACAGACATTGAGCGACGCGGTGCTTTCGGCAAGGTCGCCGCTGACGAAATATTTTTTATTGTTGAGCGTGAAAAATGGTCTTGAATATATCTGATGGCTCGGATGAAACAGGGTGCAGAGCCGGTTGCCGCGATTGGCAAGTTTTGCGTCGTAACCTGACTGGTTCAGGAGAAATACGGTCAGAAACGCCTGCTTGTCGGCAGAACGCGGATAGAGCTTTGCCGCCATCGCCTCGATAAGTTTCATGTAACCGTAGTCGCAGAGGTTCAGCTCTTCGCGTAGTCGCAGGCAGTCGTCAAGGAGTGTCTCGCTGTCGGTGTGATTGCTGAGACGCCGCCATGCGGCGGCAAGTGACTTTGACGATAGGTTGTCAAAAGAGAGTGCCGAGGTGTCGAAATTGTTTATACCGCAGGGGGTGTGGTAGAAAGTGAAATTGACAGGATAGGTCACGGTTTTTCCCGGGGTTATACGCGGGAGGGTAACGGGAATGTCGGGAATGGGACGTTCGGGAGGGGTCACCACATCGACCGGCAGTTCCTGTGGTCGGGTAAGTTTCACATTGTCGGCATCGAGTGGCTTTACCGGTTCGGGGCGTTCACGGCGTTTCTCGGCAGGGGAGGAGCCATAGTTTTTCCAGCTGCGCTCCATCATGTCGGCAAACTCATCGTTAAGACGTTGGCGGTATTTCTCAAACTCCGTCTGCTTGTCGTGTCGCCATTTTTTGAACTCGTCGGTTTTTTCGCGCCTGAACTGCTCGAAATTGCCCGATGATGTCTGAGCGGCGGCATGGAAGGTCGCCGATAGAAGCAGCAGTGTGATGGCTATGGTCTTTTTCATTGATGATCGATATATGGTTGAGGTTGATAAATCCCGTCATTTCCGACAGTCTCTAAGCTATCGGAGATGACGGGATATATGGGTGAGATCGGAGGGGATTACTGCTGTGCGTTGTAAATCTCCTTGATTTCTTGCGGAGTCAGGACACGGGTGTCATATATGCGCAGGTTGTCCATTGAGAAGTTGGAAGTGGTGAGCGTATAGTTATAATTGTCACATTTGCCACCGATTACAAATTCATTGGGATACTGTGCCTCACCGGTATTTGTTGTCAACTTTTCGGTGATTGTACTTGCCTTTTTACCGTCTATGTACAAGACGGAATTCCAGGAGTAATATGTAGTCGAATTATAATCGCTTGTAATTACAAAATGATGCCACTTGGAATCATTGATTTTTGAATGGGTAAACTGATAGTTGGGTGAGGAATATTCATAACGGTTGCTGTAAGTTGAACAGATGAATTTAAAATATCCTCCTTCCATTGAAAGTACGAAACGATTGAGGTTGTCGGTACATTTTGAATAAAAGATGAGACCGTCGGCAAGATCTTTCGCCCAGAAGCTTATAGAGAAAGCTTTTGAATTAATCAATCCATAAGGGATAAGGTCGGAGCTTTCGTTGGCTTTTGAGAATTGTACAGCCTGTCCTGATACACCTGCAATAAATGTCGGGTCGTTGATGCCGAAACCGTCATAGATGCCGTTGAGGTCGTCGAATGAATCGTTGAACTTGTAATATGCGGTGAGACCATTGGTTACTACGATTGAGCCGCCGGGTTCGTCACCACCGCCGGGAATGTCACCACCCGACTTGTTGGCGCTTACGATAACAGTCTCCTCCGATACACCATCAGTAAATACGACGGATGAAATATAGGAGTCAGAGATAAGCGAGCGGTCAAGCGAGAGGATTACTACAGAGTTGCCACCGGGAGCTACGGTGCCCTTGTCGGGGGTCACGGTGATAGCGTGATCGAGAGTGCCTGATACGCTCCAGCTTAGAGCCTTTTTACCGATATTGCGTATAGTGATGGTCTGTGATGTAAGATCAGTGCCGAAATTGACAGTCGCGGGTTCAATCAGCATTGAAGATGTGGCATTTGACGGAGCGCATGACACTGAGATGGGGTAAGAATTGCCGAAAGCATGGAGGTTGATGACCACTGAAGTAGTGGTTGCGATGAAATTGCGGTCAACCGAGAAAGTTACGCTTTGAGTGCGACCTGCCTGGATAGAGCCGCCAACCTGCGAGGCTTTCAGCCAGCTGTCATTATCACCGAGGTCAAGCGACCACTCGGCTGTGGCGTTACCATTGTTGGTGATGGTGATGTTGAGCTGTGTCTGGGTTGTGCCGAAGTTAAGCGATGAAGGGTTGATTACTATATCAGCTACTTGTGAAGCTTTCTCCATATACACTGAAATGCCGGCATTTCCTCCTGCTACGACATCAACGCTTTGTGATGTCTGTGCATAACCGTTTTTGGACAACTGAAGAGTATAGTTTCCGGGTTGTAGGTTCAGAAATTCAAAAGAGCCGTCGGCATAAGTATTGGTGCTTTCCCCGCCGGGAATCAACCGGATCATTACTCCGTCAAGCGGATCATTGGTAATCTTGTCAAAGACGATACCGTAGATATTCCCGGTACTGTCTTCAGGGTCTTCTGTACAAGCTGTGAAGGTTAGCGTTGTAAATACAGTTAGAAGAAATATTTTTAAAAATTTAGTCATAGATTGGATTATTAAATAAATTGGATATTAAAATATAAGAAATAGGGTTTTAGAAGTTGAAGGCGAGACCTACGCCTGCGCCGTTTTCGTATATGACGGGGGCAAGGGAATAATTGTAGCTGCGATTTTTGACCACAACGCGTCGGCGACCCGGAGCGACGGCGGCATCGATAAGGTTATAGACGTATAGGGCTGCCGTCACGCCGATAGCTACATTGCGCCCGGTTTCCCACTGCGATTTCTTGTTGCGGTAGAAGTCGAAGTGCTGCGGTTTCTCGCGCATCTTTTTCGCGTAGTCGGCGCGCTGATTCTCGCAAAGGATGATTGCCGCCGCACCGACGGCTGTTCCGCCGAGCATAAGACCGCCTTTCACATAGCTGCCTTTTGTGAACTGACCGACACCGGGTATTAGAGAATAAAACACCGGGGCGGCTCCATAGGAGGTGGTAAGCCGGATATCGTCGTTATAGCTGCCTTCGCCGGGCTGCTTGTTGTCGTTGACGGTGTAAAGCTCAGTCACTGTATAATGACCGTGGCTTGCCTCCCAGTATTCATCGATTACACGGCAGGTGAGGGTGATTTCCTTGCCACGCTCGGTACATTCCATCTGAAACTGCTGACGGCTGACCGATGAGCGGCTGCCCGCTATGCGCGATGCCTCCTTGTCGATTTTTACGGAACTGTTTATCACCAGTCCGCGCTCATGCTCAAGTTTTGTGGTGAGGTTGACAAGCGCTCTCTGACGTGCTTCCTCAAGTGACGAGCCTGTGCCCTGCGCCGAGATGAAGATATAGCCCGGGCTCTTGGGCTTGGGCAGCGATGAGGTCATCCAACGCGGTTTCATATTGTCGGACTTCTCTTTAGCGCCGGCAACGTCCGCGATGGAAAGCAGCAGAATCAGTGATAGTATAATCCTTGATAACATAAGTGACTCTTTTATTCAGGATTATTTGCGCTCTTTCTGCATTTCACGGAAGCGTTCAAGCTCTTCGCGGTAAGAGTTGCGGAACTCCTGCTCGTGAAACTCTACGCCAAGTCGTTCATCGTCGGACAATGCTGTGGCGCCGGCAACTTTCTCGGCATTGTCGGAGGGAACGCTGATACATACGACACACTCGTAAGTGCCGTCGGACATCCGGTAACGGTTGGAGCAGATTATGCGGCAGTTCTCGACAACCCTTTCAGCCATAGACCCTGCGTCCTGACGGATATCAGCCTCGCTGCTTGACTTGCCGTTAGCCTTGATTTTACCGCGATAGCCTTTCATGACGTTGAGCACAAGCGACTCAATCTGGTCGACAAGATTAGCCTTGGCGAAGAGGACTGCCTGCTGACGGGCGAAATCACGGTCCTCGTCGACTGCCGACGCATAGGCGCGCAATTCACCGGCGGGTGCGTTAAGAGCTTCCTGCTCGCACTCGTCAATTTCTTCCTTGACTTTTGTGACTGTGCGGGTGCCTGTATTACCCTTTGCGGTATATTCGGGATAGGATGCTTTTGCGACCTTGTTTGAGCCGCAAGATACGGTGGTGAGTGAAAATAGGAGACCTATAATCACCGGCAAAATTAATCGTTTCATTGCAAAAAAATCTGGTTTAAGTGTGATGTAGTGTTAAGTATCTCTCGGCAAGAGAGCATTATTCTGCGACAAATTTATGATATTTGCCTGATAAATACAATTTTTGTTGCAATTTTTTGAAAATCTGCGTTCTTTGTTACACAGTTTTTCAATAACTGCTCCGAAAAATCCCCGTCGAGGGGATTCATCCTGTTATCCGCGGGTAATGCCGGAGGTATACCCGTGGCTCAAGTTTCTCTCTCCTTGGTTCAACCCCAGAGTGGGTTGCATAGCCGCTTGATTAGCATATATTTATGCAACCCGTTTCAGGGTTGCGTCATTGTGGGGGCATCGCTCTCCACGGGTGCCCCATTCGGGGCTACCCGCGGTTACTGCCATCTTGCCCTTTCAGGGCAAAATTCTTAAGTTAGTGACATTGAGTGGAAGCTCGCCCGCACCCCGGAAGTCAATATGTAAGTATTACCTTGCATTGTCAGTGTAGGGCAGTCACACAATTTTCGTATAAACAATTAGAAGTAGTTAAAAGTGCCGGGATGTTTTGCAAAGGAAATTAATGGTAGCTGTGTATCAAGGTGTTGCCGCCTGTAATGCTCTCTTGCCGAGAGATGATTAGCCCTCGCTGTCAGTAAGCGACGTGAATCCAGGTGCCTCCACGTTCCCAGATTAGTTCTGTGTGGGGGAGAGTCTTTAGGATTTGGTAGAGGCGACGGTTTCCTTCTATTGTGCCTGTTGTCAGGTCGGCGGCTCTGCCTGCGAGATGGTATGAGCGCGGTACGCCGCCAACAGCCTTGTTGAGTTTTTCACAGCGATATCCACTGTTTACATAAATAGATGCGCCGAGCAGTTCACGCGCCGGGTCAAGCACCGTGTCGACAAGACGCGACAGATTTGCTATCGCCCATCGTGGCGGCGTGTTGTCGATGCCGAGTCGCCGTGCCGTGGCGCTTCTTGTTAGTTCATTTATGGTGAAATGACTCAATGCTTCCTTTGCCCTTACGGGGGTTGCCGCCTCGACTGTAGCGATTGTTGCGGCAACGACAAGATCAGATGGTTTCATGGCGTATAGTATTAAGCGGTTTATGGTGCAAAGATACTATTGCCTGAAGCCTTTTCGATGTACAAATGGGAAATTTTCGCTTCAGCTGAAGCGAGCACAGTTGTCGAGTAGCTGTGAGGGGGTTAGGTGAAGGAGTGGGTGGAGCCAGTCGGATGCGAGCTGCGACATGGGGATGAGCACGAAGTCGCGGAGGTGCATACGTGGATGGGGGAGTGTGAGACGCGGTGTATTGACGACGAGGGAGTCCATGGCGATGAGGTCTATGTCGATGATGCGGTCTATGTAGTTGCCTGCCGCATCGCGATGGGATTGGGGTGATATGGAATTTTGTATCGCCAATAATCTGTCGAGTAGTTCTTCCGGAGGAATGGTGGTAGGAAATGCAACTCCGAGATTCAGATAAGGGGAGGTGGAATCGTAACCCCAGGGTTTACTTTCAAAATAGTCGGAGCAACGGAGATTGCTACCGGCTAAAAGGGAAATCAGGGCGACCGCACGGTCGATGTGAGCCTTGCGGTCGCCCTGATTAGAGCCGATATTTATATAAGCCATTGTCATGGCTATGCAGTCATTGTCGGATTAGAGTTGCTTCTTGACTTCAACCTGCTCGAATGCCTCGATGAGGTCGCCTTCCTGAAGGTCGTTGTAGCCTGTGATACTGAGACCGCAGTCATAGCCTGTGAGCACTTCTTTGACATCATCTTTGAAACGCTTGAGCGAACCGAGGTCGCCGGTATAACGCACGATGCCGTCGCGTATAAGGCGTACCTTGCATGAACGCTTGATTTTGCCTTCGCGCACGATGGCTCCGGCGATAGTGCCGACTTTCGAGATGTGGTAGGTCTGGAGTACTTCTGCCGTTCCGACCACCTCTTCCTTGAATTCCGGGGCAAGCATACCTGCCATTGCGTCTTTGACTTCCTCTATTGCCTGATAGATGACAGAGTAGAGTCGAATCTCGACACCCTCACGCTCGGCGGCACGACGTGCTGCCTGCGAGGGGCGCACCTGGAAGCCGATGATGATGGCATCGGATGCAGCGGCAAGGGTGACATCGCTTTCGGAGATAGCTCCGACAGCCTTGTGTAGCACGTTGACCTGCACTTCCTCGGTCGATAGTTTGATGAGCGAGTCGGAAAGCGCCTCGATAGAACCGTCGACATCACCTTTGACGATGATATTGAGTTCATGGAAGTTTCCGATGGCACGTCGACGACCGATTTCTTCGAGGGTTGTGCGCTTGTTGGTGCGGAGTCCGAGTTCTCGCTGCAACTGTTCGCGTTTGGTAGCGATTTCGCGGGCTTCCTGTTCGGTTTCCATTACATTAAATGTATCGCCTGCGGTGGGCGCGCCGTTCAGTCCGAGGATAAGTGCCGGAGTAGCAGGACCTGCTTCCTGTATGCGCTGGTTACGCTCGTTGAACATAGCCTTGATTTTACCGTAGTGAGTACCGGCAAGTATGATATCGCCTACATGAAGTGTACCGTTCTGAACGAGGATGTTTGCCACATAACCACGTCCCTTGTCAAGCGATGACTCGATAATAGAACCGGTGGCGGAGCGATTAGGATTTGCCTTGAGGTCAAGCATCTCGGCTTCGAGAAGCACCTTCTCCATAAGTTCGTTGACACCGATTCCTTTTTTAGCCGAGATATCCTGCGACTGGTATTTTCCACCCCAGTCCTCTACAAGGTAGTTCATTGCCGCAAGTTCTTCCTTGATTTTGTCGGGATTAGCTGTCGGTTTATCAATCTTGTTGATTGCAAACACGATGGGCACACCGGCTGCCGAAGCGTGGTTTATTGCCTCGACGGTCTGTGGCATCACATTGTCGTCGGCAGCGACGATGATGATTACAAGGTCGGTGACCTTTGCACCACGTGCTCGCATGGCGGTGAACGCCTCATGACCGGGGGTGTCAAGGAAGGTGATTCGTCGACCGTCCTCAAGCTTCACATTGTAGGCGCCGATATGCTGGGTGATACCTCCTGCCTCGCCGGCGATAACATTGGCATTGCGGATGTAGTCGAGCAGCGATGTCTTACCGTGGTCGACGTGACCCATTACGGTTACAACCGGTGGACGGCTTACGAGATCATCGTCGCTGTCTTCCTCCTGGTGTATCGCTTCGACAACTTCTGCCGAAACATATTCAGTCTTGTAGCCGAACTCTTCAGCCACGATATTTATAGTCTCTGCATCAAGACGCTGGTTGATAGACACCATAACGCCGAGATTCATACAGGTGGCGATGACGTTGTTGATGGGTACATCCATCATTACGGCAAGGTCGTTGGCAGTAACGAATTCGGTGAGCTTAAGTACTTTGCTCTCAGCTGCTTCCATCTCGGCAGCCTCGCGTTCACGCGACTGGAACGCCTCGCGTTTCTCTTTACGCCACTTGACGCCTTTTTTCTGACCCTTGTCTTTGTTTATAAGGCGCGCAAGTGTCTCTTTTACCTGCTTCTGAACATCTTCCTCGCTGACCTCGGTGTGGACAGGGCGCTTGTTGCGCTCTTTGCCTTTGCCTCTGTCATGGCGCGACTGCGATGCGTTGTTATTGTTTTTACCACCACCTTCACCGCCGCGCTGTACGGGCTGCTGATTGGATGTCTTCTCAATGTCGACCTTTTCCTTGCCGATACGGCGGCGCTTTTTGCGGTCGCCCTGTTGTGAAGTCGCTCCTGCGGCAGCCTGGTTGCTCTTGGCTATGCGCTCGTTGCGACGCTCTTCCTTGCTCTTTTTCTTGGGACGCGTCGACTGGTTGATTGCCGAGAGGTCAATCTTGCCGATTACATTAAGCTGCGGACCGCCGGTTACGGGGCCAGTCGTGAAAATTTCCTCTTCTTTCTTTTCCGGAGCCGGTACAGCAGGCTTTTCCGCCGGTTTTACTTCCGCCGGTTTAGACGTGACGGGCTTGACCTCCGCAGGCTTGGGCTGCGTGGCGGGAGCGGGTTTTGGAGTCGCTGGCGCTTTGGTATCAACCGCGGGTTTAGGCTGTGGCTTAGGCTCGGGCTTGGGCTGCGGCTTGGGTTCGGGCTTCGGTTCCGGTTTGGGCTGCGGCTTGGGCTCGGGTTTTGGTTCCGGTTTGAGTTGCGGTTTAGGCTCCGGAGCGGCAGCCTTGGGCTTCTCGGGTGCGATTGGATTGCCATGTCGGTCGAGATTGATATGTCCTATCACTCTCGGTCCGTGGGTTTCGGAAGCCGTCTGAGACTCTGCCGCCTGTTTCGCCGGTTTCTCGGCTGATGAGGGTGTGGTTGTCTTGCCCTGACGTTCGGTACTCTTTGCCGGTACCTTGTCATTGCCATATTGTGCCACCAACATATTATAGGCATTGTCGTCGATACGTGTGTTAGGGTTCATATCGACATTTATGCCCTTCGATTGCAGGAAATCGATGACGGTCGGCAATGCGATGTTGAGGTCTTTTGCTACTTTGCTTATTTTTATCGGCATATTATGAATTAGGTGGTTGTCAAAGGAAATTAATCTTCAAACTCTGCCTTGAGTATCGCGATCACATTGTCGACGGTGTCTTCTTCGAGGTCAGCTTTCTCGATGAGAAGTTCGCGCGGCATCGCGAGTACGTTTTTGGCAGTGACGCAACCGATGTTTTTGAGTGAGTCAATGACCCATGCATCGATTTCATCCTTAAATTCGTCAAGATATATATCGTCGTTAAACTCTTCGCCGGTGTCACGGTAAACGTCAATGACATATCCGGTGAGCTTTGACGCAAGCTTGATATTGAGTGCGCCCTTACCGATGGCGAGTGGCACTTCTTCAGGGCGGAGGAACACCTCAGCGCGTTTTTCCTCGGTGTTGAGGCGTATCGATGATACTTTCGCCGGGCTTAGTGCGCGCTGTATGAACAGTTCGGGATTAGACGTATAGTTGATTACATCGATATTCTCGTTGCGAAGCTCACGCACGATACCGTGGATACGCGAGCCTTTCACTCCTACGCAGGCACCTACCGGGTCGATACGGTCGTCGTAGCTCTCCACGGCAATCTTTGCGCGTTCGCCGGGGATACGTGCCACGGCGCGGATGTTGATGAGTCCGTCGTGGATTTCTGGCACTTCAAGCTCGAAAAGGCGGCGCAGGAACTCGTCGGATGTACGCGACACGGTAATGCGGATATTATTGTTTTTGTTGTCAACCTTGAGGATGACTGCCCTTACATTCTCTCCCTTGCGGAAATAGTCGCCGGGGATTGACTCGCTCTTGGGGAGAAGAAGCTCGTTTTCCTCGCTGTCGAGCAGCAGGGTCTCCTTGCTCCAGGTCTGGTAGACCTCTCCGGTGACAAGGTCGCCTTCATGACCCTTGAACTGGGCGTAGATGGCTTCTTTCTGCAGGTCGAGAATCTTTGACTGGAGTGTCTGGCGCAGATTGAGGATGGCGCGACGACCGAATTTCTCAAAAATAATCTCGCGGGTGTGTTCTTCGCCTACCTCGACATCGGGATTCTGGTCGGCGCGGGCATCGCTGAGCGATATCTGGGTGGAGGGGTTGGTCACCTCGCCATCGGGCACGACTTCAAGGTTCTGAAAAATCTGCACATCACCCTTGTCAGGGTTCATGATGACGTCGAGATTTTCATCTGTACCGAACATCTTTGCAAGAACATTGCGGAATGATTCCTCAAGCACGGAAATCATCGTTGTCTTGTCGATATGCTTAAGTTCCTTAAATTCGGCAAATCTTTCCACCATATTGGGGGATTCCTCTTTCTTAGCCATATTGGGATATTTGTAGTTTTTTATTTGAAATCAATTAGGTATTTTACATATTTAGTGTCAGCCATCTTCATGTTGACAGGCTCTTCTACAATTACAGGGCGCTTGGCTCCCGGCTCTTTTACCTTCTTTTCCACGGTTACCGTGAAGTCATCGTCGCCGACGGCGGTGAGAGTGCCTTTCAGCTTTACTCCTCCCTTGGTGAGCACTTCGACTTGGTTGCCTACGTTTTTAAGGTATTGCC
>ERZ826016.16-NODE-16-length-214584-cov-14.314848_pt1 | contig 214584 bp, 197 predicted proteins | sample MGYA00519872_ERZ826016 | MGnify/ENA primary metagenome ERZ826016 (study PRJEB31778, sample SAMEA3449218) | human gut metagenome | biome: human gut; feature: human-associated habitat; material: faeces | place: United Kingdom | collected 2010/2012 ... | reverse complement strand
GCGTAAAGCTGGGTATCTATCCGCCTCTTATCTTCCTCGGAATCGGATGTATGACCGACTTTGGTCCGCTTATTGCCAACCCCAAGAGCATTCTGCTCGGTGCGGCGGCACAGCTCGGTGTTTTCACAACATTTCTCGGAGCATTGGCTCTCGGCGCGATTGTGCCGGGAATCAACTTTGGCGTAAAAGAGGCATCGTCTATCGGTATTATAGGCGGTGCTGACGGTCCTACGGCAATATATGTTACAAAAACACTCGCACCGGCACTTTTACCGGCGATTGCAATCGCGGCGTATTCGTATATGGCACTGATACCGGTTATTCAGCCGCCAATCATGAAGGCTCTTACCACAAAAGAAGAGCGCAGTATCGTTATGGAGCAGCTTCGCCCGGTAAGCAAGACCGAAAAAATGCTTTTCCCGGTTATCGTTACAATCGTTGTTGCACTCATCGTTCCCGATGCAGTATCGCTTGTCGGTATGCTTATGCTGGGTAATCTGATAAAAGAGAGCGGCGTTGCCGACCGTCTGTGCAAGGTTGCTCAAAACGGTTTAATGAATGTTATCACGATTTTCCTCGGAATAACTGTCGGTGCGACCGCAAAGGCCGAAACATTCCTCACCGCCGAAACCCTCGGCATTGTGGCACTCGGCTTGATTGCGTTCAGCTTTAGTACCGCCGGCGGACTTATCCTCGGCAAGATTATGTGCAAGCTGACAGGCGGAAAGGTAAATCCGCTCATCGGTTCTGCCGGTGTTTCTGCCGTTCCTATGGCGGCGCGTGTGTCACAGATGGTCGGACAGAAAGAAAACCCCGGAAACTTTTTGCTTATGCACGCTATGGGTCCGAACGTTGCCGGAGTTATCGGTTCTGCCGTTGCGGCAGGCGTTTTCCTGTCGATGTTCGCACATTAATCATATTGGATTTAAAATACATAAGGAGGTTTTATAAATGGCAAAAGTCGGAATTACAGAAACAGTGTGCCGTGATGCGCATCAGTCGCTCATCGCAACTCGTATGACTACAGAAGAAATGCTCCCGGCTCTTCCGATGCTCGATAAAATCGGGTATCATTCGCTTGAGGTTTGGGGCGGCGCAACGTTTGACGCGTGCCTTCGCTTTTTGAACGAAGACCCGTGGGAGAGACTGCGTAAAATAAGAGCGGCAGCACCCAAAACAAAACTTCAGATGCTTTTCAGAGGTCAGAATATGCTGGGCTACCGTCACTATGCCGACGATGTTCTTGAATATTTCGTTCAGAAGACTGTTGCAAACGGTATGGATATTATCCGTATCTTTGATGCACTGAACGATATCAGAAACCTCCAGACAGCTATCCATGCTGCCAAGAAGGAGGGCGCACACGCTCAGGTAGCAATGTCCTTTACACTGGGCGATGTTTTCACCGATGATTACTATGTAAACTACGCAAAGCAGTGCGAAGCAGAGGGCGCTGATTCCATCTGTATCAAGGATATGGCTGCGCTCCTTACTCCTTTCAGAGCTGCTTCCCTTACAAAGGCTCTCAAGGAGAACATTGGTATCCCCATTCAGCTCCACACACACTATACATCGGGTCTTGCTTCAATGTGCCAGCTCAAGGCTATTGAAAACGGCTGCGAGTATATCGACACAGCAATGTCTCCTCTGGCTCACGGTACTTCCCATACTCCTACCGAGTCTATGGTAGCAGCGCTCCAGGGCACAGAGTACGATACAGGTCTTGACCTTGTAAAGCTTACCGAGATCAGAAGCTACTTCATGGGTCTGCGCAAGAAGTATATCGACGAAGGTCTCCTTGACCCCAAGATCCTTGTTGCAGATGCAAACGCACTTATCTATCAGGTTCCCGGAGGAATGCTTTCCAACCTTCTGTCCCAGCTCAAGCAGTCGGGCAAGGAGGATAAGTTCGAGGAAGTGCTCAGAGAAGTTCCCAGAGTTCGTGCAGATGCAGGTAATATCCCTCTTGTTACTCCTTCCTCCCAGATCGTGGGCACACAGGCTGTGTTCAACGTTATCAGCGGCGAGAGATACAAGACCGTTACCAAGGAATTCAAGGACGTTATCGCAGGCAAATACGGAAGAACTCCCACACCTATCGACCCCGAGTTCAGAAAGTCCATACTCAAGGGCGAGGAGGCTATCGATTGCCGTCCCGCAGATCTGCTTGAGCCTGAGCTTGATACTCTCCGCAAGGAATGCGCAGAGTGGATCGAGCAGGACGAGGACGTTCTCACCTACGCAATGTTCCCCAAAGTCGCTCCCAAGTTCTTTGAGAAGAGACGCAACAAGAAGTACGGCATTGACGGAAAGAATTCCGATGCCGCAAGCAAGATCCATATGGTATAAGGCTTTAAGCCCCGCTAACAAAAATCAAGAGATACCGTGCCAAGGTGCGGTATCTCTTTAAATTTGTAAATTATTCCGAGGAACTTCACATTGCTATTGCATTTTTTGGAAAAATAGTATATAATAAGTAAAATACGTTTTTTCTAAGGAGGCTATTTTATGTTAGAAGAGATCATCGGTTCCGTATGCAGATATTCAAATGAGAAAATCAAGATAACAAAGGGCATGGCTGTTGCCGCAGCTCTCGGTGCATTCATTATAGGTCTTATTTCAGGCGTTATAGCTGCCCGTCTGGCACTCAGCAAGAAGTTTGCTGCCTGCTGCTCTTCAAGCGACGATTTCGACGCTGACGAGTATGTTAAAAATCTGAATTTCAGCGACGATGAATGATCTGCGTCACAATAAATAAATCAGCAAAGGAAAATCAAAGATATGAAATTAGGTATGGTCGGTCTTCCTAACGTAGGAAAAAGTACGCTCTTCAACGCTCTTACAAATGCAGGCGCAGAATCTGCAAACTATCCTTTCTGCACCATCGAGCCCAACGTGGGCATAGTTTCCGTTCCCGACAGCCGTCTTGACAAGCTCAGGGAAATGTACAACCCCGATAAGTTTACCCCTGCCACACTTGAATTTGTTGATATCGCAGGTCTGGTAAGAGGCGCTTCCAAGGGCGAGGGTCTCGGTAACAAGTTCCTTGCAAATATCCGTGAGGTCGATGCCATCGTTCACGTTGTACGCTGCTTTGAGGACGATAACATCGTTCATGTTGACGGCGAGATAAATCCTGAGAGAGATATCGAAACTATCGACCTGGAGCTTATCTTCTCCGATATCGAGCTGCTGGAGCGCCGTATCGACCGCACAAAGAAGCTCATCAAGGGCGATAAGAAGTATCAGGCTGAGCTGGAGTTTCTTGAAGCTCTGAAAGCTCATCTTGAAGAGGGTCACTCTGCCCGTTCCTTCGGCTTCACCGAGGAGCAGGAGGAGATAATCAAGACAACTCCGCTGCTTTCCGCAAAGCCTGTCATCTACGCTGCAAATCTCAGCGAAGATGATTTCAAGAACAACATCGAAAATTCCAAGCATTATAAGACAGTGTGCGAGATAGCTGAGCGTGAACACGCCGCAGTGCTGCCCATCTGCGCCGAGCTTGAAGCCGAGATATCCGACATGAGCGGCGAGGACAAGGAGATGTTCCTTTCCGAGCTGGGTCTTGAGGTATCGGGTCTTGACAGAATTATCAAGGAGGGCTATTCTCTGCTTGGCCTTATCTCCTACCTTACCGCAGGTCAGCCTGAGGTTCGTGCATGGACTATCAAGAAGGGAACCAAGGCTCCCCAGGCAGCAGGAAAGATACACACCGATTTTGAAAAGGGCTTTATCAGAGCGGAAGTCGTTTCCTTTGACGACCTTATGGCGTGCGGCTCCATGGCTGCCGCAAAGGAAAAGGGACTTGTGCGTTCCGAGGGCAAGGAATATGTTATGCAGGACGGAGATATCGTTCTTTTCCGCTTTAATGTCTGATCCTTTCGGGAGGGATTTTTATGAAGAGGCATGAATATTTATACTCTGCGCTGGCAGCATTTGGTGCGGCGTTGGTGTTCATCGTGTTCGGTTCGGTAGTGCTCCATGTGCTCAATCCGTATCTTGATGCGGCTGAGATAGGCTTTATGTTCTTCAAGATGATACCCATTGCGTTCATAGCAATAGGCGCAGTTTTTGCGGTCATCGGAGCATATGCGCTTGTCAATGAAAGAATGATCGAGAACGGCGAGGTCATTGAGGCAGAGATAACAGGCATCAACGAGTTCTTTGTTGGTCAGACCACTGAGATAGTTCATTACAACCTGTTCTGCGAGGCTGTTATCAACGGAAGAAAGTACAGATTTTCCAAGAAAAATCTGGAGACCAATCCCAAGGAGCAGTTTGCGGGCGGCTATGTTCCCGTAAAGATAAATCCTAAAAATCCGATGCAGTATTTTATAATGATGTGATATTGCTACATAATGAGGGGTATATTTCGCTAAGAAATATACCCCCTTTTCTGTTTAATTTGTAAAAAATGTCAATTCCAATTAAAGGGCTGCTATGGTATAATATAATGTGGTTTGTTATATTCAAATAACTTATGAGGACGGTTGTATATGAGTTTTGTATCGTTAAAAAATGTATATAAGCGCTATCAGATGGGCGAGGTAACTATCACCGCATCGGACGGCGTAAGCTTTGATATCGAAAAGGGCGAGTTCGTTGTTATCACTGGTGCCAGCGGTGCGGGAAAGACCACTGTACTGAACCTTATGGGCGGAATGGACACCTGCGATGAGGGCGAGATTATCATTGACGGCAAGGATATCGCAAAGCTCAAACCCAGAGAGCTTACCGCTTACCGTCGATATGACATTGGATTTGTTTTCCAGTTCTACAATCTGGTGCAGAACCTTACCGCATATGAGAATGTGGAGCTTGCGGCTCAGACCTGCAAGGATAAGAGCATTGATGCGGCTCAGGTGCTGAAGCAGGTGGGTCTGGAGGACAGAATGAACAACTTCCCCGCACAGCTTTCCGGCGGCGAACAGCAGAGAGTTTCCATTGCAAGAGCGCTGGCAAAATCACCCAAGCTCCTGCTCTGCGATGAGCCTACAGGCGCTCTCGACTATAACACGGGCAAGACAATACTGAAGCTTTTGCAGGATACCTGCCGTGAAAAGGGTATGACAGTGGTAGTCATCACCCACAATCAGGCGATAACCCCCATGGCTGACCGTGTTATCAAGATAAAGAACAGCAAGGTGGCAAAAATATCCCTCAATCCCAATCCCACACCTGTTGAAAATATTGAATGGTAAGGTAATAACGCTATGAAGAAAAATATGCTTTTACTGAATACTGTCAGAGGCGTAAAGAAATCTCCCGGAAGATTTGTGGCGATCCTTGCTATCATTGCGATAAGCTGTGCATTTTATGCAGGCGTCAAGGCAGCGTCGGCAGATCTTAAAAATTTGGGCTGGAAGTATTACAGGGAATATGCCCTTGCGGACGTTCAGATTAAATCCACGCTGGGCTTTAACGGCGATGAAATAGAAAAGCTTTCCGACGGTGAGCATTTTGACGGCGGATATGCAGGATATTCGGCAGACCTGCTGGCGGAAAACAACGGCGGTCAGTCGGCTGTAACAGTGCTTTCCTATTCGGCAGATCAGCCGCTCAACAAGCTTTATCTTATGGAGGGCAGACTTCCCGAAAAGGCAGGGGAGTGCGTTGCCGATTATGATTCCATGCACAAGATATCCTTTAAAATAGGAGATACCGTACAGCTTTCCGCTGACGGCGACGATGATGTGGCTGACTATTTAAATCAGTCGGAATATACCGTGGTGGGCCTTGTAAAATCTCCCGTGTATGTTTCATATGATCGAGGCTCCACAACTATCGGAACAGGCTCCGTAAGTGCATTTATCTACGTGCCCGAGGAAAACTTTGCCTATGACGCTTATACCGACCTTTACCTTTCGGTAACAGGGGCTATGGACGAAAGCGTCAAGCCTTTTTCAGATGAATACAACGATATCGTAGCCGCTGCCGAGGAATACGCCGAGGGAATGTCAGCTCAGCTTCTCAGCGAGCGTTCGGACGAGATACGTGCCGATGCAGATGAGCAGATAGCCGATGCAAAGGAAAAGCTGGCGGACGGTCAGAAAAAATATGACGACGCCAAAAAGGACTATGACAAGGGTCTGAACGAGTACAACAAGTCCTACAGTCAGATAAACGAGCAGAAAAAAGAGCTTACCGATGCAAAAAAGGATATCGAGGACGGCAGAAAAGAGCTGGCAGAGAACGAGGAAAAGATGAACGCCCTTGCCGCCACCTGCACTCAGATAGACGATATCCTGAAAATATACGAAAAGGCATACGTCAAAGTGCTTCCCGAGGAGCTTCTCAACGAGTCAAGAAGTATCCAGCAGGTGTATGACGATAATGACATTGAGGCTTCCATATCCGACCTTCTGGCGGTTTTCATAATCACAAATCCCGATAAGGATCTCCAGTCAAAGGCCGCCGCTCAGGCAGCCATAACAGGCGTAAACGAGCAGGTGAGAGCAGCTTCCGCAGGTGCACTGGAGCAGATATCCGCCCAGAAATGGCAGCTTGACAAGAGCGAAGAGGAAATAGACAAGGGCCTTGAAGAGCTTTCCGCTTATGACAGCGACCTTGCTAAAGCAAAGCATGAACTGGACAGCGGCAAGAAGAAGCTGGACGAGGCTCAGGCTGATATAGACAGCGCTAATGCAGAGATAGCCGATGCTGAAAGCGAGCTTGAGGATAAGCTTGCCGACGGCGAGTGGTACGTGTGGAACAGGGACGAGTTCAATCCCGGCTGCATGAGCTACGGCAGAGATGCGGAAAGGATAGACTCCATTGCCGCAGTTTTCCCCGTGTTCTTTATACTGGTTGCAGCTCTGGTTTGCTGCACCACCATGTCAAGAATGGTCGAGGAGCAGCGCACAGAGGTTGGAACTCTCAGGGCACTGGGCTACGGCACAGGCTCCATAATCCTGCAATATGTATTGTATGCGGCTATAGCAAGCGCTGTGGGCAGCCTTGCGGGAACAGCCATAGGTCTGGCGCTGTTGCCGAGGATAATCTTCATCTGCTATCAGACGATGTATAATTATCCCATATTTGAAGCGCCGTTCATGCCCTCATATGCACTGGGCTGCATGGGCGTATCACTGCTGTGTACATCGCTTTCTGCGGTATATACCTGTGCAAACGAGCTTCTGGAATATCCCGCAAAGCTTATCCGTCCAAAGCCCCCGAAGAATGGCAAAAGGATACTGCTTGAAAAGATAACACCCATCTGGAAGCACTTCTCATTCAGCAGCAAGGTAACTTTCAGAAATCTTTTCAGATACAAGAGCAGATTTTTCATGACCGTTATAAGCATAGGCGGCTGTACAGCCCTTATGCTTACAGCATTCGGATTAAAGGAAGCCATTGCCTGCATTGCGGAAAAGCAGTATGACGATATCTTCCTTTACGATGCTATCGCAGTTATCGGCAGCGATGTTCCCGAGGATGACCTTGCGCACATCGAGGACGTTATAAACGGCGAAAGTGCTATCATTTCACATATGAGCGCCGTTCAGGAGACACACGACGTTTATTCCGAAAGCGGCAATATGGAGGGCTATATCCTTGCCCTTGATGATGTTGCTGACATGGACGATTACGTTCAGCTTCAGAACAGAAAGAGCGGAGAGCATCTTTACATTGAGGACGGCAAGGTGATAATCACCGAGAAAATGGCAAGGGTGCTTGGTGTAAAGGAAGGCGACTTTGTAACTATTGACGGTGCATCTGGCCCCGCAGAGGTATCGGGCATTGCGGAAAACTACACCTTCCACTATGTCTATATGACAAGGGACACTTACACCTCTCTCTTCGGCGAGACCGACGACAACCTTATCCTGATAAACACAGGGGAAACTCCCGAAAAATCCGAAAGAGACAGAATAACCTCCGAGCTTATTTCCTGCGACGGAATAATCTCATCGTCCTTTATGTATGACGGAACGGGAACGTTCAGAACACTGGTATCAAGCCTTGACCTTATAGTTCTTGTCATCATAATTTTTGCGGGAGCGCTTGCTCTTGTAATACTCTTCAACCTGGCAAACATTAACATCAACGAGCGAATAGGGGAGCTTGCCACCATAAAGGTGCTGGGCTTTTTTGACGGCGAGGTGGGAGCGTACATTTACCGTGAGAACACCATTTCCTCCATAATCGGCATTGCCTTTGGACTGGTAGGCGGAATTTTCCTTGAAAGCTTTGTTGTAGGCAAGTCCGAGGTAGATGAAGTAATGTTCTCGCCCGATATACCTTGGTTCTGCTTCGTGCTGGCAGCGGCGGTAATGGTCATCTTCACAGTGCTTGTAAACTTCCTGCTGTATTTCAGACTCAAAAAGATAGATATGACATCTTCACTCAAGGCTATTGAGTGATATTGCCATAAAGCATTTACCGATAGTCAAAGCTTTTGTACAGCATATACATTGACAATTTTTTCACAGGGTAATATAATATTTTAGTGACGTGCCATTCACGGCAGCATCTTTCAGAGGTGCTGCCACTGGCACTTTTTTATGTTTGGGAGATCATGGAGGAAAAAGAAAAATGTTCAGGCAATTTGCAGAAATGCTGAAAAGGGAATTTAAGGGGTACAACGGCAAGAAATTCGGAAAAGACGTTCTTGCAGGCGTAACAGTCGCAGCCGTGGCTCTGCCGCTGGCACTGGCATTCGGCGTAAGCTCGGGAGCTACCGCAGCTTCGGGACTTGTTACCGCAATAATATCGGGACTTATCATCGGCGCACTTTCGGGCGCTTCCTATCAGATAAGCGGCCCCACAGGAGCTATGACAGCCATACTTGTTTCACTGGTGGCTCAGTACGGAATGCAGGGTGTTTTCATCGCAAGCTTATTGGCAGGCATCATACTGCTGCTGTGCGGCATATTCAAGCTGGGCGGACTGGTTTCATACCTGCCCTCGCCTGTTATCACAGGCTTTACCAGCGGTATCGCCATTATCATCGCCCTCGGTCAGATAGATAACCTTACCGGCATGAAGTCCGTGGGACTTAACAACCTGGAAAAGATAGCAAGCTATTTCACAACGCCTCAGAGCTTCAATCTTACAGCGTTCATTATCGGCGTTTGCGTTATAGTTTTCATGTTTGTATATCCTCAGAAGCTGAGCCAGTATTGCCCGGGTTCACTGGCAGCAATTATTCTTGCCACCGCAGCAAACTTTATCTTCAACTTTGATGTAAGCGTTGTCGGCGAGATACCAAAAACAATTTTCCTTGCTGACAGACTCGACATTACCAAGATAAATTTCAGCGAGTTTGGCAACTTTGTTGTTCCCGCTGTTTCCATTGCGGCTCTGGGACTTATTGAGTCCCTGCTCTGCGGAGCTTCCGCAGGACGAATGAAGAATGAAAAGCTCAATGCGGATATCGAGCTTACCGCACAGGGAATAGGAAATATCCTGCTGCCCTTCTTCGGCGGAGTTCCCGCAACGGCAGCTATCGCCAGAACCAGTGTTGCCATAAAGAGCGGCGGAGAGACACGTCTTACTTCCGTTATCCACGCTGTTGTACTGCTGCTTTCCATGTTCGTTCTCGGCGGCGTAATGTCTATGATACCTCTTTCAGCTCTTGCAGGCGTGCTTATCGTAACTGCATGGAGAATGAACGAGTGGAAGACCATAAAGTCCATTTTCAGCAAAAAGCTCAAAACAGCCATTGCACAGTTCATTATCACAATGACAGCTACCGTTGTGTTTGACCTTACAAAGGCTATCCTTATCGGCGTTGTGTTCTCGCTTATCCTCTTTGTTGTAAAGGTATCCGATATGCAGGTAACGGTTGCCGAGGTCGATCCTGATAAGCTTGACGAGGATAACGTTGACCCCGAAAAGCTCAAATACACCAGCGTTGTTTATATCACGGGACCCCTTTATTTCGGAACCTGCGCAAAGCTGGAGGACAAGGTATCCTCTCTCGGTGACAGCTACAACATAATCTTTTCAATGAGAGGCGTTACCGTTGCGGATATCTCGGGAATAGAAGCCCTCCACGAATACTGCGAGAGACTTATCTCCCAGGGAAGAATGGTATATTTCTCCTGCGTTCAGCCGGGAGTTATGGACCTCTTTGAAAGAACAGGACTGAAGCAGGAGCGTTTCAAGCACGATATGTTCTTCTGGAGCACCGACAAGGTGTTCGAGCATATCTCAAATCTTTAAGAACCCGTCTTCACAAGCATATGCGCACGTCTTTTCGGCAAATTTTGCCGCAGACTGCGTTAAAAATCCTTGCCGGGCGAAAGCCCGCCTGCGGATTTTTGCCTACTCTGCAACAAAATTATGCTCGAAAATCCGCACACATTTCTTATGAAGACAGGTTCTAATATCTGCGTAAGGCGTGGTAAATTTATCACGCCTTTTTTATTTATTTGCACTTGAAAAAGAAAGCAAAATATGCTAAAATAAAATCACATATGCGGCAAAAGGAGGAAAATATCATCAAAGACGGTACTAAAAGCTTTCCCATAAGAAATCAGATGGTAATGATGTTTTTCATCGTTATACTTCCCCTTTTTGCAGCCAGCGTAATGCTGCTGGTGAATATGCGTACCATAATCAAGGATCAGACACTGAGCAGCACTGTCAGCAGCTCCAACAGCATTCGTTACCGCACCATGGATATGGTGGAGTCCACTGACAGCATAATGCGTATGTTTGCAGGCAGCGGTGAGCTGAAAAGCTTCCTTGAAAAGCGCTCCTCGGAAAAGTCCGAGTATTATGATTTCTATGCCAAGAATATCCATGTGCAGTATGTTCAGGCTTCCCCGCAGGTGAGCAACATATACGTTTTCATCAACAGGAACGAGTTCGTGTATAACTCAAACTATATCTATGCGGACGAAAGCGTGCTTACCCAGAAATGGTACAATTCCGCTGCACAGGATCCAAGCACAGCCGTGTGGGACATTATCAAAAGCCCTACGGACGGCAAATATTATCTTGGCTGCGCTCAGGCGATAACCGATACCTCCAACGAGAACGTTACCGCTGTGGCTGTGGCGGTCATATCCGATGAATGGCTCATGCGTGTCATGCCCGACGAGCATATAAGAACGGTAATGTGCGTGGGCGGAAAGGCATTTTTCAGCGATTTTGCCGAGATAGTCAAGGGCGACAGCGTGTCGGGAGACAATGACCTTAACGTTAACGACATCTCCAAGACCTATGACTATGGCTTCTGGGGATATGACGGCTACACGGTGCTGAATAATTTCACCATAAACCACAATGCGGATTTTCAGCTGGTCATGCTCATTCCAAACTCCTACATAAACTACTCTCTCAGCAGGCTTTCTGTGGTTTACGGCGGCTACTGCGGACTTATGCTCATACTTTCCCTGCTGATAATCATACTCTTCACCAGCGTGTTCTCACGTCGGATAAAGCTCCTCAGCGAGAAGATGCACGCAGTTGCGGAGGGCGATATCAACGTCACCTTCAACGACAAGGGCGGCGACGAGATAGCCGACCTTTACAGCGACCTTAACCAGATGATCGCCAGTATGCAGAAGATGATGGACGACATCTATCAGGCAAAGCTCCAGAACGAGGCATTCAAGTTCGATCAGATGGAGGCTGAGTTCAAAGCCCTTGCCAGCCAGATAAATCCCCACTTCCTGTATAATACCCTTGAAACCATCAGAATGAAGGCGTACTGCAACAACGACAAGGAAACCGCCGACCTGGTAAAGAAGCTGGGCAAGTTCATGCGCCGCTGCCTTGAATTCAAGGACGGCGAGGTAACGCTCCGCTCCGAGCTGGAGTTCACAAACAGTTATCTGGAGCTTCAGACCGCACGATTCGGCGACAGAGTTTCCTACAGCATTTATTCCGAGGTCTCCAAGGATTATATGATACTGCCCCTGCTGATACAGCCTGTTGTGGAGAACGCATTCGTCCATGGCATTGAGGGCTGCAAGTCCAACGGACATATCGACATAAAGGTGTATTATCACAACGACTGCGTTGTTATCGACGTTTCGGACAACGGCAGCGGAATAACCCCCGAAAGGCTTGCGGAGCTTGAAGAAAAGCTCAGGCGCAACGATACCTCTTCGGGCAAGAGCATCGGTCTTACAAATGTAAACAAGAGAATAAAAATGTATCACGGCGAGCAGTACGGCTTGTCCATAAAAACGGCTCCCGAGGCGGGAACCACCATAAGGATAACTCTCCCGAGAAATCCTGTTCAGAAAAAGATCACTGTTCAGGATACGGACAAGGAAAAGTAACGTATCCTCAGGAAAGGCGGTTATAATATGTTCAAGGTTTTGCTTGTTGATGACGAGCCTAATGTTCGTCAGGGCATAAAAATGATGATCCCGTGGGACGAGATAGACTGCGAGGTGATAGGCGAAGCGGACGATGGCGATGACGGACTTAACAAGATAATGACGCTCCAGCCCGATATCGTTATCGCAGATATAAAAATGCCCGGAAAGACAGGCATTGAGATGACGGAAGCCGCAAAGGCGCTGGGCTTCAAGGGCAAGGTGCTGATACTTTCCGGCTATTCGGATTTTTCCTATGCCAAGACCGCCATTGCGCTGGGTGTAGAGAATTTTATCCTCAAACCCGTTGACGAGGACGAGCTTATCGAAGCCATAAAGACGGCAGGGAAGAAAATAAAGAGTGAGCGTGAGCATAGATACAAGCAGGAGATAGGCAGGGAATACCTTAATGAGCAGCTTGTCAAGGGGCTTTTTGCGGGTGACCCCATCCATGTGGCAGCTGCCGTAGATGAATATGATTTTCCAAGCTACTGCGCCGCTATCGTCTGCTCCGACGGCAGTCATCCCGAGCAGTCTGCCGACTATAACACAGTCCGCCGCTTCTATGACGCTCTTAACAACGTGGATATAGTTTCGGTGGATATAAGCGGTGCGCTGGGAATACTTTTCAAGGGCTGGAAATATACCGATGTTATGATGTCCCTTGAAAAGCTGCGCAAGGAGCTTTCTCCCGAAGCGTTTATTTCCTGCGGCTGCAATGTAAGCTCTCCGGCAGAGATATGCGTTTCATATTCCGAGGCGGCTGATTTCTACCGCAAGAGATTTATCTTCCATCACTGCGGCGTGGCAAGCACCGAGGTGTTCAAAAAGAGCCGCACCGCCGAGGATATCGACTTTGCCGACAGGATATACGCATACATGGAGATAAACGATACCGAAAAGCTCAACGGCGTTCTTGACAGATTTATGGAGTCCATGCTCACTGCGGACAATACTCCCGAAAAGGCTAAGATAAGCTGTATCACCATGCTTATGGACGTGCGCTCCCAGATGAGCAGAAGCGCTGCGGACAAAAAGCCCGAGAACATGATAAGCGATGATTTTGTAAACGAGATAAGCGATATGCACAGCCTGAGCCGGATGGTGGAGGCTATCAGAACAAAGCTCACCGATATCTCTGATGCCTGCTTCGGCAAGACCACAAAGAGCACCATGGAGCGTGTGGTCCAGTATATCAGAGCAAACTACAACCGTGAGCTTCGCCTTGAAATGCTGGCAGGGATCTTCGGCTACAACAGCGCATATCTTGGCAAGGTGTTCCACCAATATACAGGCGATAACTTCAACAACTATCTCGATGAGATACGTATTTCAGAAGCAAAGCGCCTGCTTGCCATGGACGAATACAGGGTGTATGAGGTGGCTGAAATGGTGGGCTACTCAAACATCAACTATTTCCACAACAAATTCAAGAAATATGTGGGCATGAGTCCATTGAGCTACAAAAAGCAGTTCGGCGGCGGAAAGGACGAATAAGCCTGCATATTTGACAATTCAGAATAAGGGTATGTATAATGTTATATACCCTTATTCTTTTTTTATATTTCTAAAAACGGGCTGTGTATGTTAAGATAAATATATATGCAGAAAATGCGGAATCATACGGCATTTTGATAAATTTTCAGGGATATTTGCCGCCTTCCGTACTGCTTTTTTAAACGAAAGGACAGTGTGAAATGTATAAAATCGTTAGAAAAAAAGCATTAAACCCCACTGTAACACTTATGGATATCGAAGCTCCCGCAGTTGCAAAAAAGGCGGAGCCCGGTCAGTTCATCATTCTCAGAACAGATGAGAACGGCGAGAGAATCCCCCTTACAGTAGCTGATTTTGACAGAGAAAAGGGTACTGTTACCATTATCTTCCAGATAGTTGGTGCAACTACCGAAAAGCTTAATCATATGAACGAGGGCGAATGTCTTCATGACTTTGCAGGCCCTCTTGGCAGAGCAACTCATACAGAAGGTCTCAAGAAGGTAGCTGTTGTAGGCGGCGGTGTTGGCTGTGCTATCGCATACCCCGTTGCAAAGAAGCTCCATCAGGTAGGCTGCGAGGTGCACTCCATCGTCGGCTTCAGAAACAAGGACCTTGTTATCCTTGAAGATGAGTTCAAGGCTTGCTCCGACAAGCTCTGCATGATGACAGATGACGGTTCCTACGGCACAAAGGGTCTTGTTACCAATGCCCTCAAGGAGCTTATCGACAGCGGCGAGCAGTATGACGAAGTAATCGCTATCGGTCCCCTGATAATGATGAAGTTCGTTGCTGCAACCACTAAGGAATACGGCATCAAGACAGTTGTTTCCATGAACCCCATTATGATCGACGGCACAGGAATGTGCGGCGGATGTCGTCTTTCCGTTGGCGGCGAGACAAAGTTTGCCTGCGTTGACGGCCCCGAGTTCGACGGTCACCTTGTTGATTTCGACGAGGCTATGAGACGTTCCACAATGTACAAGCCTTTTGAAAAAAGAAAGTACGAAGAAACCTGCAATCTTTTCAAGGAGGTAAAGTGAAATGCCTAATATGTCTCTTAAAAAGAACCCCATGCCCTCTCAGGAGCCTGATGTAAGAAACAAGAACTTCCTGGAGGTAGCACTGGGCTATACAGCTGATATCGCAGTTGACGAGGCACAGAGATGTCTCCACTGCAAGGCTATGCCCTGCGTTTCGGGCTGCCCCGTAAATATTGATATCCCCGGCTTTATCAAGGAGATCGCTGACGGTAACTTTGAGGGCGCTTACAGCGTTATCTCCAAGTCCAGCTCCCTCCCCGCAGTCTGCGGTCGTGTATGCCCCCAGGAGAACCAGTGCGAGGGCAAGTGCGTAAGAGGAAAGAAGGGCGAGGCTGTAGCTATCGGCCGTCTGGAAAGATTTGCAGCTGACTATCACAACGCAAACTTCAAGGGCGAGCCTGAGATGCCCGCTTCCAACGGCAAGAGAGTTGCTGTTATCGGCGCAGGCCCTGCAGGTCTTACCTGTGCAGGCGACCTGGCAAAGAGAGGCTACAAGGTAACTGTATTCGAGGCGCTCCACCTTGCAGGCGGCGTTCTGGTTTACGGTATCCCCGAGTTCAGACTTCCCAAGAGCATCGTTCAGCACGAGATCGACGGTCTCAAGGCCATCGGCGTTGATATCGAAACAAATATGATAATCGGCAAGACCGTTACCATTGACGAGCTGTTTGAAAGCGGCTATGAGGCTGTGTTCATCGGTTCAGGCGCAGGTCTGCCCAGATTTATGAACATTCCCGGTGAGAACTACAAGGGTGTTTATTCCGCAAATGAGTTCCTTACCAGAGTTAACCTTATGAAGGCTTATAAGCCCGACAGCGATACTCCCGTCAAGGAGAATAAGAGAGTAGCAGTAGTCGGCGGCGGTAACGTTGCTATGGACGCTGCAAGATGCGCAAAGCGTCTCGGCGCAGAAGAGGTTTACATAGTTTACCGCCGTGGCGAGGCTGAGCTTCCTGCCCGTGCAGAGGAGATCGAACACGCTAAGGAAGAAGGCATCATCTTCAAGACCCTTACCAACCCCACCGAGATACTTGGCGATGAGAACGGCTTTGTAAGCGGAATCAAGTGCGTATCCATGGAGCTTGGCGAGCCTGATGAGTCGGGCAGAAGACGTCCTGTTGTAAAGGAAGGCTCCGAGCATACCGTTGATGTTGACTGCGTTATCATGTCCATCGGTACATCTCCCAACCCCCTCATCAGAAACACCACTGAGGGACTTGAAACTAACAAGCACGGCTGTATCGTTACCAAGGACGAAAGCGGTCTTACCTCCCGTGAGGGCGTTTATGCAGGCGGCGACGCTGTAACAGGCGCAGCTACCGTTATCCTCGCAATGGGCGCAGGCAAATCCGCTGCTCAGGCTATTGACGAGTATCTTCTTAATAAGTAAGAGATAACCTTTCACCGTATCCGTTCTGCGGGTACGGTGAATTTTTTGGGTGGTATTCCAAAATAATGTAGGGGACGGGTCTCCCGTCCCGCCTATCAAATGTTGGATAAATTGTAAGTTGTGGAGGTATATATTATGAGAGTAATGATTTCGATCATTCTTATGGTAATTGCAGCGTTGGTCGGTTTTTTCTTTGGTGCTGGAATGAACGAAGCAATTGATGGAGCAATACTACTTTCAATGATTACAGGTTTTGCTTGCACTATTAGTGCTATTGAAAAGAACAAGAAGGAATGACAAATTCCAATTTGTCATACATATATATAAATCAGCCTGCCAAATCTATAAAAACAAAAGCAATAAAATTTACAGGGAAGATATAATTCAATGAAGAAATACATTATCAATTCCAACGACGCAGGACAGCGTGTGGATAAGTTCATACAGAAAGCGGCTCCAAGCCTGCCCCAGAGCATGATGTACAAGGGCATACGCACGAAAAATATCAAGCTCAACCGCAAGCGCTGCGAGATATCCACCCGACTTTCCGAGGGCGATGTGCTGGAGCTGTATCTGCCCGATGAATTTTTCGGCAGTGATGAAAAGGAGTATGAGTTCCTTAAAGCCCCTGCGGATATCACCGTGGTGTATGAGGACGAAAATATCCTGCTGATGGATAAGAAAAACGGACTTGTTGTACATGAGGATAACGACGGTTCCGTTGATACCCTTGTGAACCGTATGCTCCACTATCTTTACGCAAAAGGGGAGTATGACCCTGCGGACGAAAACAGCTTTACTCCCGCCCTCTGCAACCGCCTTGACAGGAACACGGGTGGTATCGTAATTGCGGCAAAAAATGCTGAGTCTTTGCGTATCCTCAACCAGAAGATAAAGGACAGGGAGCTGGAGAAAAAATATCTTTGTATCCTTGTGGGAGTTCCGCCCAAAAAGTCGGACACCCTTACCCATTATCTTTTTAAGGACAGCAAGACAAATACCGTTACCGTTTCCGACAAAAAGACTGCCTCCAACAAGACTATAATAACAAAGTACCGTGTGCTCAGGACCGACGGCACTCTTACCCTTGCGGAGATAGAGCTGATGACGGGCAGAACTCACCAGATAAGGGCGCATATGGCTTATATCGGCTGCCCTCTGCTGGGTGACGGAAAGTACGGCATCAACAGGGTGAACCGAAGCTATAACATCAAAACTCAGGCGCTTTATTCCTACAAGCTGAAATTTGATTTCATCACCGACAGCGGCATTCTCTCGTATCTTAACGGCAGGGAGTTCACCGCAGAAAACGTGTGGTTTGCGGACAAATTTGTTAAATAGCACAAACTTTTTGCCTTGAAAATGTGCAGTATTGTGCAAAGGGCAGTTCTTGAGATTGTGTTCTTTTGTTCACAAATTACCTGTTGAATATGATTTTATATTCCGCTATAATAAATGTTAGACTTCTAACTGATAGATGTCTAACATTTTTCTTTTTCTTGGAATAAAGGAGCTGATGAAATGGAAAATGCCGACTGCGGCTATAGAAATGAGGATGAGCATATCGGCAGATACATAAATCATCTTTCCAAAACATTGCGCTATACCACCAATGCCATGATGATGAAACAGGGCGAGATAATAACAGGGGAGCAGTGCAGGATAATTTTCTATATAGCTCACCGCACGGCCCACGGCGAATGTGTGTATCAGCGTGATCTTGAAGATGATTTCGGGGTAAAGCGCTCATCCGTAGCGAGCATTCTGGGAAATCTTGAAAAAAGCGGGTACATTGCAAGAAGCGTCTGCGAGGAGGACGCACGCATCAAGAGGATAACCCTTACCGAAAAGGGACTTCGCACAAGCAAGCAGATGTACGACAACATCTGCCGTTTGGAGCAGTATCTTTCAAACGGTATGACACCTCATGAGCGTGAAGAGTTTATACGCCTGATGAAGCTTGCAATAGAAAATTTAGAGAAATTCAAAGAAGAATAACTACAAAGGAGTGGTCAACAGATGCTGAAAAAGCTTCTCGCCTGTGTGGGCGAGTACAAAAAATATACCATTCTCACGCCTGTGGTAATGATAGGCGAGGTACTGATGGAAGTTCTTATACCATTGGTAATGGCAAAGATAGTGGACGTGGGAATTGCCAACGGCGATGTGGCGTTCACAGTAAAAATGGGACTTATCATGGTCTCCATGGCAATATTCTCCCTTTGCTGCGGCGCACTGGGCGGAAAGTTTGCCGCAAAGGCAGGCATGGGCTTTGCTAAGAATGTAAGAAAGAAGCTTTTTGACAAGGTTCAGGATTTTTCCTTTGCAAACGTGGATAAGTTCTCCACAGCTTCTCTGGTAACAAGGCTTACCACCGACGTTACAAACGTTCAGAACACCTTTATGATGATAATCAGAATGGCGGTACGTGCGCCTTTCATGCTTATCTTCGCACTTATAATGTCGATCTCCCTCAATGCAGAGCTGGCAGTTGTATTCCTGGTCGCTATCCCCGTTCTGGGCGTTGCAGTGGGACTTATCACAACAAAGGCATTCCCCAGATTTGAGAAAATGCTTGAAAAGTATGACTCCCTCAACTCCAAGGTACAGGAAAACCTTATCGGTATCAGAGTTGTAAAGGCATTCGTAAGAGAAAGGTTTGAGGGCAAGAAGTTCGTAGCTTCCGCTGACGAGGTAAGAGCCGCTCAGGTAAATGCCGAAAAGCTCGTTATTCTGGGTCAGCCCGCAATGCAGATAATTATGTATGCCTGCATCGTTGCCGTTATCTATTTCGGCGGAAATATGGTTATCGGCGGTACATTCCTTGTCGGTGAGCTTTCCAGCTTCATCAGCTACGTAACTCAGATACTTATGTCCCTTATGATGCTCTCCATGATCTTCGTTATGACAACTATCTCCCTCGCTTCCATGCACAGAATAGTTGAGATATTCGACGAAGTTCCCGAGATCAGAGATGACGATGCAGACCCCGCACTTGTTCCCGCAGACGGAAGCATCAGATTCAACAATGTTTCTTTCAGCTACGCCAAGGACGAGGATAACCTCACCGTAAAGAATATCAATCTTGATATCAAGTCGGGTGAGACCATCGGCGTTATCGGCGGAACCGGTTCAGCAAAGAGTACCCTTGTTCAGCTTATTCCCCGTCTCTACGACGTGCTTGACGGCAGCGTTGAGGTAGGCGGCAGAAATGTCAAGGACTACAAGCTTGATAACCTGAGAAACGAAGTTGCAATGGTTCTCCAGAAGAACGTTCTGTTCTCAGGCACTATCGAGGATAACCTCCGCTGGGGAAATGAAAATGCTACCCACGAGGAGATAGTTGAAGCGTGCAAGCAGGCACAGGCTCACGACTTTATCATGAGCTTCCCCGACGGATACGATACAGATCTGGGTCAGGGCGGCGTAAACGTGTCAGGCGGTCAGAAGCAGAGACTTTGTATCGCAAGAGCGCTTCTTAAAAAGCCCAAGATAGTTATTCTTGATGACTCCACCAGCGCAGTCGATACTGCCACCGATGCGAAGATCAGAAGCGCATTCAGGCAGGAGCTGGCAGATACCACAACGATCATAATCGCCCAGAGAATTTCCTCCGTCATCGACGCTGACAGGATAATCGTCCTCGACAACGGCGAGATAAACGCATTCGATACTCACGATAACCTTATAAAGAATAATGAGATCTACCGTGAAGTTTACTACTCACAGCAGAAAGGAGCTGAAGAATAATGCCTCCACGTAAGCAAGGACCTATGCAGAAGCCCAAGAACGCATTCGGCGCATTCAAGAGAATACTTTCCTATATGGCAGAGTACAAGGCGCTGCTCCTGCTGGTAGTCGTTTTCATCATATGCAGCTCGCTTGCAAATGTAATAGGAACCTCTTTCCTCCAGAAAATAATAGATAATTACCTTACCCCCCTTATCAAGGACAGCGGAAATGCCGAGCTTTACCGAGGCTTTATGGCAGTTCTGGGACAGATGATGCTGGTGTATGTTATCGGCGCTCTCTGCACATTCGGATATTCAAGGATAATGCTTAATATCTCCACAAAAACACTGTTCAAGATAAGAACAGACCTGTTCACACACATGGAGACTCTCCCCATAAAGTATTTCGATACCCATACCCACGGTGAGCTTATGAGCCGCTACACCAATGATATCGATACTATCCGTGAGATGCTCTCCAACGCAGTTTCAAGCTTTATTTCTTCAGCTGTTACCATTATCGGCGTGTTCGTAATGATGGTTTACTACAGCTGGCAGCTCACTCTCGTATCTATCGGAATGCTGTTTGTCATCCTCTTCCTCACAGGAAAGATAGGCGGCAAGAGCGGTAAGTACTTCAAGGAGCAGCAGAAGGAGATAGGCGCTGTCAACGGCTACATCGAAGAGATGATAGACGGTCAGAAAGTCGTTAAGGTGTTCGTTCACGAAAAGCAGGCAAAGGAAGAATTCGAGCAGCTCAATGACCGCCTTTGCGAAGCCTCCACAAACGCAAATACCTTTGCAAATATTCTCGGCCCCGTAAACAACAACCTCGGTCACGTTCAGTATGCACTGACCGCAGTTGTGGGCGGAATACTTGCCATCAAGGGCGTTCATTCCTTCAGCGGTCCCATAATGGTCGGTACAGTCGTTGCATTCCTCCAGTACACAAGAAATTTCTCAATGCCTATTTCTCAGGTTTCACAGCTGTTCAACTCAGTCCTCTCCGCACTGGCAGGTGCCGAGCGTATCTTCAATATGATTGATGAGCCCTCCGAGGTCGATGACGGCTATGTAACTCTGGTAAATGCCAAGGAAGCTCCCGACGGAACACTTACCGAGTGCTCCGAGCGCACAGGCGTGTGGGCATGGAAGCATCCCCATAAGGCAGACGGAACCATAACCTACACCAAGGTACAGGGCAGGGTTGAGTTCGATGACGTAACCTTCGGTTACGAGGAGAACAAGACCGTTCTCAACGGAATAAGCCTTTACGCAAAGCCCGGTCAGAAGATCGCTTTCGTAGGCTCCACAGGTGCGGGAAAGACCACTATCACCAACCTGATAAACAGATTTTACGATGTGCCCGACGGAAAGATACGCTACGACGGCATCAACATCAACAAGATTAAGAAGGATGACCTGAGACGTTCGCTGTCAATGGTTCTCCAGGATACACACCTTTTCACAGGAACCGTTATGGATAATATCCGCTACGGAAAGCTTGATGCTACCGATGAAGAGGTCATCAAGGCAGCAAAGCTTGCAAATGCCGACTCCTTTATCAGACATCTGCCCGAGGGATACGATACTATGCTTTATTCCGACGGCGCAAACCTTTCACAGGGTCAGAGACAGCTTCTTGCCATTGCAAGAGCGGCCGTTGCGGATCCTCCCGTTCTTATCCTTGATGAAGCAACATCTTCCATTGATACAAGAACGGAAGCCCTCATCGAAAAGGGCATGGACAGTCTGATGGAGGGCAGAACGGTATTCGTAATCGCTCACAGACTTTCCACCGTAAGAAACTCCGATGCGATAATGGTGCTTGAACATGGAAACATCATAGAGCGTGGCAACCACGACGCACTTATTGCAGACCATGGAAAATATTATCAGCTTTATACAGGTATGTTTGAGCTTAGCTGATAACGAATATGACAGAATGCTGCTTCCGAAAGGGAGCGGCATTTTTGGTGGACTAAACTTTTTACCTTGTGCTTAATAGCACGGGTTCTCGGGTTTTGACGGCTTATCTCTTTTTCGCTGACGCAAATTGTTATTTGCTCTTGCATTTTTTGTTTGCATATGCTAAAATAAGATAAACAGGACTTTTGCCCTTATTTTCAGCCGCATTGCGGCGGATTGGAGAATTATATGAAATACATCGTTTTACTTTGCGACGGCATGGCAGATTACCCTCTGCCCGAGCTTGACGGCGGCACACCCATGAGCCGCTCCGTTACACCCAATACCGATATGCTTGCTGCAAAATCTACCGTGGGTCTTGTACGCACCGTTGCTGACGGTCTTAAGCCCGGCTCCGATGTTGCAAACCTTTCCGTTCTGGGCTATGACCCTGCTGTTTGCTACACAGGCCGTTCCCCTCTGGAGGCAGGTTCCATCGGCATTGATATGTCCGCTGATGACGTTTCCTTCCGCTGCAATCTTGTTACCGTTTCCGATGAGCCTAACTTCGAGGACAAGACCCTCGTTGACTACTGCGCAGGCGATATCTCAACAGCAGAAGCAAAGGTTCTCGTTGACTATCTTGCAGAGCATTTCAACAACGAGGAATTTGACCTTTACAGCGGCGTAAGCTACCGTCACTGCCTTATCTGGCACGGCGGAACTACCGACCTTGCTCCTCTCACACCTCCTCACGACATCACAGGCAGAGTTGTAAGAGACTATGTTCCCAAGCACCCCAATGCCGCAAAGCTCTATGATATGATGAAGAAGAGCGTTGAGCTTCTCAAAGACCACCCCATCAACAAGGACAGAATCGCAAGAGGTCTTAACCCCGCAAACTGCGTATGGTTCTGGGGCGAGGGCAGACGTGCCGAGCTGGAGAACTTCACCAAGAAGACAGGTCTCAAGGGCACAATGATCTCCGCAGTTGACCTTTTAAAGGGCATTGCAAAGTTCGGCGGCATGGATATTGCCGAGGTCGAGGGCGCAACAGGCTACATAGACACCAACTTCAAGGGCAAGGCTCAGGCAGCTCTTGACGCTCTTGCAAACGGCAGTGATTTTGTTTATGTTCACATGGAAGCTCCCGATGAGTGCGGTCACAGACACGAGATCGAGAACAAGGTAAAGTCTCTTGAAATAATCGACAAGGACGTTCTGGGCTATATGCTCCCCGAGCTTGATAAGAAGTATGACGATTACAAGATAATGATACTTCCCGATCACCCCACACCTCTTGCTCTGAGAACTCACGTTTCCGACCCCGTTCCTTTCCTCATCTACAAGAAGAGCGCACCTGTAAAGGGCGTAGCCTCTTTCAACGAGGAGTCTGCAAAGGAAACAGGACTTTTCATCGAAAAGGGTCCCTCTCTTATAGATTACTTCATCAATCTTTGATTTAAAAACATCAAAAGGTCATCTCCGAGCATAGTGAGATGAACTTTTTTATACGGTGATGATATGAGATATTTTATAAGCGAAGCTGAACGCAGAAGCTCCCGAAGCACCCTTTATTTTGAGCTTCAGAAAGGACATTATCACAACAAATGCTGGCTTGATGATTCTGTCTGTATCCATGCGGATATATGGAACAGCCTCAGCCTGACAGAGCTTTTTACAAAAGCCCTGCCGAATTTCTCTTATTACGGTCTTACAGAGGTCAGCCCCGACGAGTTTAAAAAGCTTAAAGAGCTGTCGAAAGGCTCAGAGCAGTGGGAGAATGTCATTTCTCAGCTGTCACCATGGGCAGAGGAGTGCTTTGAAAATAACACGGTTTTCACAATATGCGGAATATAAAACAACCCCGAAAGTTTCGTGCTTTCGGGGTCGTTTTTGTTATGCTTTTCTGACAGGTCTTACATATTTCCAGAAGCGCTTGCAGTCGTGATAGAAGTAGAATATCCTGCCGGGAGCCGTGTCAAGACAGTAGCCCGTGGTCCGGTAGTCAAACTCTTTCATAGCTTTTTCGATGTGCTGCTCCACAATGGCATTTTCCGTCTCATAATCAAAGGGACCGTGCTCGAAAACTATGTACTCTCCCTCAGGAATATCCGAAAGTATCATCTGCTCGGGCACAGGGCCGTTATAATCCGCAGGCAGACGCACGCCGTAGCATTCCGCAAGGGGAATGCCCCAGCTGCATATCCTGCCCTCAGGGGTGTTCAGGAATGCCATGAGCTGACCGCTTCCGCTGTTGTTTTCGTCGCCGCCCACATCGTCAAGCTTGCCCTTTATGCTGTTCAGCAGGCCACATATCGTATCGAAGTCCTGACCCTTGATAAGGCTCTGCTTCTGCCAGAAATCCCAGTAGCCGATGCTTTCGTAGTTCCTGATATGCAGGAATTTGTGTGCGGGGATAGTTACAAAATAGGTCTTTACCGTTCCGTCTGAATATGGCATATCATTTCCTCCGTTTTCTGTAAGATAGCAGTCAAATGGGCGGATAATTGTACGCAGCACAACGGGAACAGGCTTTCTGCGGTACTGGCTGGGCGTGATGCCGTAGGCTTCCCTAAAAGCACGGGTGAACGCTTCATGAGAGGAAAAGCCGTAGTTCAGCGCAATTTCAAGTATGCCGCAGTCAGTGTTACGCAGGTCGATGAGCGAAAAAGCAAGCTTCCTGTACCGCAGATAATCCTTGAACTTCATGCCCGATATTTCACTGAATTTCCTTGAAAAGTAAAATTCCGAATACCCAAGCCTGTCCGCCAGATGTTTCAGTGTCAGGGCTTCATCGTCCTTGTTTTTTATGCAGATGTCTATTTCATCAACAATGGTCTGCATATTTTTATGCCACTCGTACATTTTACCGTCCTTCATTCCTGTGACTTTTTTACAGCTGCTGTAATCTTATTATATCGGAGAAAGCTGTATTTTACTTGATTTCAGTTGCTCAGTTTATGGATTTGGGCGCTCTGTCGGGGCGCATGGTCAGGGAGAGACGCTTTCTTTTCAGGTCAACGTCCAGTACCCATACCTTTACCACATCGCCGACCTTTACCGCTTCAAGAGGATGCTTGATAAATCTGTTGCATATCTGGGAGATGTGAACGAGACCGTCCTCATGAACGCCGCAGTCAACAAAGCAGCCGAAGTCGATAACGTTTCGCACCGTGCCCATAAGCTCCATGCCTGGTTTCAGGTCTTTAAGCTCCATAACATCGCCGCTTCTCAGCAGGGGAGGGGGAAGCTCGTCACGGGGGTCACGTCCCGGCTTTGCCAGCTCCTTGATGATATCACGGAGAGTAGGCACGCCTATGCCTATTTCCTCGGATATCTTGTCAAGACCCTGCTTCCGGGCAGCCTCTGCAACGGTATTCATTTTCTCGCTGCCGATGTCAGCCAGAGTAAAGCCGCATATTTCAAGCAGCTTCTTTGCCGCACCGTAGCTTTCGGGGTGAACGGAGGTGTTGTCCAGAGGATTTTTGCCGCCCATTACCCTCAGGAATCCTGCACACTGCTCAAATGCCTTTGCACCGAGCTTGGGGACTTTCATCAGCTGCTTGCGGTCGGTGAACTCGCCGTTTTCCTCACGGTATGTGACTATGTTCTTGGCAACTGTAGCGTTTATGCCCGAAATGTAGGTCATAAGTGAGCGTGAAGCTGTGTTCAGGTCAACGCCTACGGAGTTAACGCAATCCTCCACAACGCCGCCCAGCGCTTCATCAAGCCGTGCCTTGGGCATATCGTGCTGATACTGACCAACGCCGATGGACTTGGGGTCTATCTTTACAAGCTCCGCCAGAGGATCCTGCAAGCGCCTTGCAATGGAGACCGCACTTCTCAGCGATACATCGTAATCTGGAAATTCCTCCGCTGCCAGTTTTGATGCGGAGTAAACGGAAGCTCCCGCCTCGGATACCACCATGTAGGAAACCTTGCGGTCAAGCCCCTTGATTATCTCGGAAACTATCTGCTCGGACTCTCTCGAAGCCGTGCCGTTGCCGATGGCGATAACGGAAACGTTGTACTTGTTTATAAGCTCCGTGATCTTCTTCTTGCCCTGCTCCACTTTGAACTTTTCATTTGTGGTGATATATGCCACGCCTGTGTCAAGCACCTTGCCCGTGCTGTCAACTACAGCCAGCTTGCAGCCTGTCCTGAAACCGGGGTCAACGCCCAGTGCTATCTCGCCCTTTACTGGGGGCTGCATAAGGAGCTGACGGAGGTTTGATGAAAACACCTTTATAGCCGATTCGCTTGCCTTGTCGGTAAGCTCCGCACGTATCTCACGCTCAACGGAGGGGTATATCAGACGTTTCAGGCTGTCAAGGCAGGCAGCCTCCACAAGCTTTCCGCATGGGCTGCCGTTCTTTACATATGTGCCGAGGATAATTCTTTCAGCGTCGCCTTCAGGGAGCACGATGCTGACTTTCAGCTTTTCCTCACGCTCGCCACGGTCAATGGCAAGCACTCTGTGACTTGCTATCTTGCTCACAGGCTCGGAGTATTCATAGTAATTCCTGTAAGTGCCTTCAGGGTCTTTTTCCTCGCTGCCTGATACGGAAACTGAGCCACGGACGTTGAAAAGTGTTCTCAGGCGCTTTCTCAGGTCAGCGTCATCTGAAACTGTTTCCGCAATAATGTCGCAGGCACCTGCAATAGCATCGTCGGCAGATGATACGCCCTTTTCCTCGCTGATGTATTTCTCAGCTTCGGCAGAGGGTTCGGCCTTTGTGTTCTGAGCCATGATAAGCTCCGCCAAAGGCTCCAGACCCTTTTCCTTTGCAATGGAAGCCCTTGTGCGGCGCTTCTGCTTGTAGGGGCGGTAAATGTCCTCCAGCTCAACCAGAGCCGCCGCATTGGAGATAGCCTCCGCCAGCTCAGGGGTCATCTTGCCCTGCTCGGTGATGGAGTTTGTTATCTCTTCCCTGCGCTTGTCCAGATTTCTCAGATATGTAAGGCGCTCGGAAATAAGCCTGATAGTCTGGTCATCGAGAGTGCCGTGATATTCCTTTCTGTATCGTGCGATAAAGGGAACGGTGCAGCCGCTGTCCAGAAAGTTTATGATGTTGTCTATGTATTCCTGCTTTACGTTAAATTCGTTGTGAAGCTGTACGTTTATCTCCAATTCGTTACCTCCAAATCAAATTCCCGACAGGTCAAAATCGGGAGTGTATTCCTCCTTGGCAGAGGAACGTTCCTGCATAAATCCGTCAAATCCCAGCTCTGCCGCCACCTCGGCCACCTTTTCATATTCATAGGTGGATATGCGCCTGTTTATTTCCTTGTGTTCGCAGCTTTTGTAAAACGGCGTGTACTGGCTCATCAGACTGAGCAGATAGCTGTCCTTCGGGTACATTTCGGCAATGGTGCGCAGTATCTTTTCGGAATCCTTTCTGTGGGAGGGCAGCACCATGTGGCGGATAATAACACCGCTTTTCATCAGTCCGTTTTCGTCATAAACAGGTTTGCCCGCAATTTCTATCATTTTGCCGATGGCCGCCGAAGCATATGAAAAATAATCCTTTGCAGCAGAGTATTTTTCCGATATCTCACTGTCATAATACTTGAAGTCGGGCATGAAGATATCCACATACCCTCTCAGCATTTCTATAGTTTCGGGCAGCTCATAGCCTCCGCTGTTGTATGCCACGGGAATATTCAGCCTGCCCTTGCATAGATCCAGAGTCTCGATGACCTGGGGAACATAATGGGTGGCGCTTACCAGATTTATGTTGTGCGCACCCTTGTCCTGAAGCTCCAGAAATATCTCGGCAAGACGGCTTACCGATATTTCTTTGCCGAAATTTTCGGCGGATATCCTGTAATTCTGGCAGAAGCAGCATTTAAGGCTGCAGCCCGAAAAGAACACCGTGCCCGAACCTCTTGTGCCCGAAATGCACGGCTCCTCCCACATATGCAGATACGCTTTTGCAAGCCTCGGGAGAGCTCCGCCGCCGCAGAATCCCACAGTTTTTGTCCTGTCGGCTCCGCAGCGGCGGGGGCAAAGCTCGCAGCTTTTTAAAATATCATTCATAGCGGTGTGCGATAACATCTGTGAGGACGATATCATGAGTGAGATATTCCTCCTTCACTTCAAACTCTTCCGAGTAATCGGTTGACAGATATTTCTTATTGTCGTCCGCAAAAACGGTCACTATAGTGCTGTCCTTTCCAAGCTTCTCCTGCGCAAGGATACAGCCCAGCATATTTGCGCCCGAGGAAATTCCTACGCCTATGCCAAATTTGCGTGAGAGCATCTGAGCCATTATGATAGAGTCTATGTCGTCCACGGAAACAACAGCGTCAGTCTCGTCAAGCTTCAGTATATCGGGGATAAATTCATCGGAAATGCCCTGGATACGGTGCTTGCCGACCCTGTAGCCTGTGGAAAGAGTGGGGGAGTTAAGGGGTTCCAGAGGGAATACCTTGCAGTCGGCATTGTCTTTCCTGAGCCGTCTGCCGATGCCCATTACAGTTCCGCCTGTGCCCACACCTGCCACGATCCCGTCCGCTTTAAGTCCCATAGCCGCCAGCTGACGGGATATTTCCTCACCTGTGTAGAGATAATGGGTTTCGGTGTTGTCCTCATTGGAGAACTGACGGGGGAGAAATACTCCGCCGCCCTCCGCAAGCTTTTCCGTCATGGCGATAGAGCCTAAGAAGCCGCCCTCCTCACGGGATACCAGCCGAACCTCCGCACCAAAGCTCTTCATCAGATTTATGCGCTCGGCGCTCATCCAGTCGGGCATATAAATGACTACCTTGTGACCAAGATAGCTGCCCATAGCGGAAAAGGCAATGCCTGTGTTTCCGCTGGTGGCTTCCGCAATTATGTCGTCAGGGGCGATCTCACCCTTTTCATAAGCTTTCTTCATGATGTGAAAAGCAACTCTGTCCTTGATGCTTCCCGAAAGATTAAAGTATTCGGCTTTGGCAAAAATGCGCCTCGGCTCGCCCTTGTAGGTGAAATGGATCTCCAGCAGGGGAGTCTTGCCGATCATTCCCGATATTTTGTCAAAACGGCTTTCATAGACTGTGTTCATATAGTAAAGACCTCACAAATCACAATACAATTACATTCTGTCAAATGCCTGCTTGATGTCGGCAATGATGTCGTCAACATTTTCAAGGCCTACAGAGAAGCGGATAAGTCCGCCGTCGATACCTGCTGCCACAAGCTGCTCATCGCTGAGCTGACGGTGTGTTGCAGAAGCGGGGTGAAGAACGCAGGTGCGGATATCGGCAACGTGTACCTCGTTGGAAGCAAGCTCCAGTTTATCCATGAACTTTACAGCCTCGCTTCTTCCGCCCTTGATGGAGAAGGAGATTACACCGCTGGTTCCGTTGGGGAGATACTTCTTGGCACGGTCGTGGTACTTATCTGTCTCAAGGCCGGGGTAGGAAACGGATATCACCTTGTCACAGCTCTGGAAGAACTTAGCCACCTTCATTGCGTTGGAGCAGTAAACGGGCATACGTACAGCCAATGTTTCAAGTCCCAGATTGAGCAGGAAAGATGAGTGAGCAGCAGGATAGCAGCCAAAGTCTCTCATGAGCTGCATTCTTGCCTTTGTGATGTAGGGCACAGGGTACTGCTTGGTGTAAACAGTGCCGTGATAGCTCTCGTCAGGCTCGGAGAGACAAGGGAATTTGCCGTTGTCCCAGTTGAACTTGCCGCTGTCAACAATAACGCCGCCTACCTGAACAGCGTGGCCGTCCATATATTTTGAGGTGGAGTGAATAACGATATCAGCGCCCCATTCGATAGGTCTGCAAAGAACGGGAGTAGCAAAGGTGTTGTCAACGATAAGGGGAACATTGTGCGCATGAGCGGCCTTTGCCCACAGCTCAATGTCAAATACGGTGAGAGCGGGGTTTGCGATAGTCTCGCCGAAAACACACTTGGTGTTGGGCTTGAAAGCGGCATTCAGCTCTTCTTCGGTGGCATTTACATCTACCCAGATGCACTCAATGCCCATTTTTTTGAGGGTGAAGCCGAAAAGGTTGATAGTTCCACCGTAAATGGAAGAGGAAGCAATGAAGCTGTCTCCTGCCTCGCAGATGTTCAGGATAGACAGCAGGGAAGCCGCCTGACCGCTGGAGGTGCACATTGCAGCTGCGCCGCCTTCAAGAGCAGCTATCTTCTTTTCAACAGCATCGGTGGTAGGGTTCTCAAAGCGGGAGTAGATAAGGCTCAGTGTGGGATCGTCAAAAACGTCCGCAACGGAGTTGGTGGAATCATATACATATGTAGTGCTCTGAACGATAGGCATAACTCTGGGTTCGCCGTTCTTGGGGGTGTAGCCTGCGTGCAGGCATTTGGTTTCAAGCTTTGCGTTTTTTTTCATTTCTTTCAAGGTAGTGACCTCCTGTATAATATAATGCCGTCCCTGCGGTATTTTGTGATAGACATATCCTTAATAGTATATCATATTTTTGGGGATTAGTCAATGATGATAAAAATATTCTGAGGCTGCGCAGTTTTTCGGGGTGACAGCACACGGATAACGCATATGGGTATGGAAATCAAAAAATTTTTTATCCAAGAAAGTGGCTTCAATACGTGATTTTTCGTCCCTCAGAAAAATAATTTGAGAAAATTCGAAAAAAATTGCAAAAAACGCTTGACAAACCTGAAAGCATCTGCTATAATATAAAAGTCGCTGAGAGATACGACAGAAAATAACAAGAAAACCAGTATGGAGAAGTCGCCTAGCCCGGTTTATGGCGCACGACTGGAACTCGTGTATGCGTTAATAGCGCATCGAGGGTTCGAATCCCTCCTTCTCCGCCAATGGCTCCTGCAAGATCCTTGCAGGAGCTTTTGTTTTGCACTTTTATCCGCAGAGCTGATATTCGGCTTTGCGGATTTTTTATTCTGCGGTAATTTTTAAGAAAAAATGTAATGTTTGGGAAAATATTGTCAAAATAGCTTGCAATCATGATTGGATAATGTTATAATAAAGCTGTACATTTAGAAATAGAAAAAAGTATATAATATCACATTTTTAAAACATATCTGAGGACTGACCATATGAAAAAAATTTTTGACGAGATACCGTTTTCAAAGGATTATAATTATGACAAGCTGACTGATGAAGAAACTGCTGAGTTAGTGAAAAGGCTTAGTTTAACAAAAAAGGGAAGCAAAGCTTATCTGGCTAAAGCTATAACAAAGACCGTTTTACAAATTGTTATGCTATGTGTGCTGATTTTCAGTTTCATATTCTTTATTGATTGGAGCGATAGTTCAGACAATTTGTTTTATATCATAGAACGAACTGTTTTAGCTGTTTTTGTGGTCGGTATCGGTATTTGGTGCTGTGCAGAAGACGTGAAATTCATTCGCCGTTACGGTAAAGAGAATGAGACGTTTTTGATAGCAAAGGGAACAGTGGTCAAAATCAGAGAAGAGCACATCAAGCCCGATTATTGGCATGATGACGGAATAAAACGTTTGGTAACTGTTGCGGTATCCGAGACTGAAGTCCTGCCCGAATTTGATATGTCATTTTATTTGACCTGCTTTAAAAAAGAATTATCGGCCGGAGTCTCCATAGTTATAATAAGTTATCCAAAGAGAGCAAATATTGTTTCAAGGTATGATTATTTGTTATAGCCGATAGTCGGTAATTTAGCTGTGCTTTCTGTTCAAAAAATCATTGAGACATTATAAAGGAGTGGTGTTGTTGGAGTATATAGCTCACAGATCCGATGACGACAGGGAACAAAGTGTAAAAGAACATCTTGAAGGAGTTGCAAAGCTGGCGGAGGAGAATGCGTCGGGCTTTCTAGGCAGTGCTTCGTATAATGCGGGGCTGCTTCATGATATCGGGAAGTACACGACCTCGTTCCAAAAGCGGATAAACGGCGGCGCAAGAACTGAGCACGCTGTTCAGGGTGCGGCAGAATGTGCAAGGATTTTTGGCCGCAATCCGCTGACGCCCTTGCTGCAATACTGCATTGTGGGTCATCATTCGGGGCTTCCGGACGGCGGTGCAAGTGCGGACGGACCTGATTCACCCACTTTGCAGGGACGGCTCAGCCGTGCAAAAAAGCTTGAAAGCGGTGAGGCGTATAAAAATGAGATAACAATTTCCGCCCCTGATGATTCACAGATCATCGCCTGCATGAATGAGATTATGCACAGTTCCCTGAGTGACAAAGAGAAAAATCGTGAGTACATGGAGTTATATGCTTTTATGACCAGATATGTTTTCTCGTGCCTTACCGATGCGGATTTCATTGATACCGAGACTTTCTGCGATATGCAGGCAGAACGAGGCATGACAGGCGATTTTGAGGAGGCTCTCAGACGCCTTGACGCTCATATGTCAGGCTTTAAGGCGGATACCAAGGTCAGGACCGCCAGAAGAGAGCTGCAGCATCAGGCGTATGAGCTGGCGCAAAACGGTTCATCTGTCGAGCTGCTGAATATGCCCACAGGCAGCGGAAAAACGCTGTGCAGTCTTAAAATTGCCCTTGAAAAGGCTGTTAAAGACGGCAAAAAGCGCATTATATATGTAATACCTTACACAAGCATAATCGAGCAGACGGCAGAAGAATTTGAGAAAATTCTGGGTGACAGCGTTGAGATACTCCAGCACCATTCCAACTTTTCCTTTGACGTTGATAAGGACAACAAAAACGATAAATATGATGAAAATGATCTCACTGTCTTGAAAATGAAGCATACCGCCGAAAATTGGGACGCCAAGCTTATAATCACTACCAACGTCCAGTTTTTTCAGTCATTGTATCATTATAAGGGCAGCAGACTGAGAAAGCTCCATAACCTGGCAGACAGCGTGATAATATTCGATGAGATACATCTGCTGCCGATAAAATATCTTCAGCCATGTATCCGTGCAGTGGGGTACATCACAAAGTATCTGAGAAGCACGGCTATATTTCTGTCAGCGACAATGCCCGATTATACGGGGCTTTTCGGCAGATACCTTGGAAACGATTTTACTCAGCTTATTACAGACAAGACCCATTTTGCGGATTTTAAAAAGTGTCAATATATAGACCTTGGCAAAACATCTTTTGAAAATGTGGTAATGAAGGCATCCGAAAGTATGAGCAGCCTTATAATAGTAAACACAAGGGCAGAGGCTCAGCAGCTGTATAAAATGCTGAGCGGCGTAAAGTACCATCTTTCGACATATATGATACCCGAGCACCGTTCTGCGGTCATTAAAAAAATACGTCAGCACCTTAAAGATATTGCGGATAACGTGACCGATGAGAAGCTGACGGTAGTTTCCACATCGCTTGTTGAAGCAGGCGTTGACTTCGATTTTCAGACAGTTTTCCGTGAGCTTGCAGGGCTTGACAGCATTTTGCAGGCAGGCGGACGATGCAACCGTGAGGGCAGCCGCTCCGATGGCTGCGTTTATATTTTTGATGCAGATGACACACCCCATAAAAATGATGGCGATTTTGGCACACGAAGGAATATAACTAAAAAACTGCTTGAAAAATTTAGCGACATTACAGCACCTGAGTGTATAGAAACTTATTTTTCCGGGCTTTTTGAAGATTATGATGAGCTTATCCAAAAGAACAGCATTTATGAATGCAGCACCGGTAAGAGCCTTATGTCAATACCTTTCCGAAAATATGCCGAAAGTTTTCAGCTGATAAATGATGATGACAGCATTGCAGTAGTGGTCGAGTATGACGAAAATGCTTCCGAGCTTATCGCCAGACTGAGAGCGGGCGATATGAAGGTCAAGCGTAAGCTACAGCGCTACAGTGTTCCTGTGAAAAAATTTTATTTTAATGAGCTGATGAAAAGCGGACTTATAAGCGAGTGCAATGGCGTGTGCCTGCTTACAAACAAAAAATATTATACTGATGAAATGGGTCTTGACATAAATACTGATCTGGATGCACAGAACATTGTATGATAATAAACAGAGACCCTGCGGACTACTCAGCAGCCCGCAGGGTCTCATCTCTACCGTTTGTGTAATAGAATGCTTATACATTTCTACTCACTGCACAAAGTACAGACTATGTTTATTATAATATAAATGTCCAAAAAAAGCAATGTATATTTATGTAAAATAACTATTGAATTTTGCGTATTGCTGTTATATAATTTAATCAAGGTCAGCGGCATAATAGAATGCTTATACGAGCTTAACACAAAAAGGAGTGATCTAAATTGAGTTATGGAATCAAAATAATAGTGGAAGGCGATTATGCCTGCTTTACCGATCCTGCTTCAAAGGTGGAGAGAGTGAGCTACAAAGTTCCCACGCCCGGAGCAGTGGAGGGGATTCTTAAATGCGTTTATTGGAAGCCTGCAATATGCTATGTGGTTGACGAATTGGTCGTGTTCAACCCCATAACCTATGTGAACATTCGCAGGAATGAGCTGAAAGAGAAGGTATCCTATCAGGCGGTAAAGCAGCAGATGAACGGCAGGGGAGACCCGATAATGTATGCCTCCGAACAGAGGACGCAAAGGTCGGCAATGGTGCTGAGGAACGTAAAATACGGCATATCGGCGCATTTTGAGCTGACAGGACTTAAATCCGACCATGCGGACGAGGGCGAGGAGAAACATTACAATATTCTCCTGCGCAGGCTGAGGAACGGTCAGTGCTTCAGGCAGCCGGTGCTTGGCAACAGGGAGTTTTCTGTCAGAAAGATAGAGCTTGTTGACAGCTTCGACTATTCTCAGGTATCGGACGAGCTTATGGGTGATGAGGATCTGGGCATCATGCTCTATAAGATGAATTTCAGGGACGGCGGCAAGCCGCTGAACGGTAACTGGGACAAGCCTGTTTTCAGTGATGCGGCTGATGCGGTTTACTATCACCCTCATATTGTGAATGGTGTTATTGATGTGAAGAAGTACAGGGAGGAGGGACTTAAATGCTGATAAGGTCACTGTGCGATTATTATGATATTCAATCAGCACGTGGCGAAGCTGCATCGGACATTATGTCCGAGCAGCCCGTCCACTGGATGGTAATGCTTACTCCCGACGGCAGGGTGGCCGATATTATAGATAAGCGTATTGAAGAATCCGTTCCTCAGAAGAACGGCAAGGTCAAGATCGTTAAGAAGCCTATTGTGGTGCCTCTGCCCAAAAGGACACAGAAAACGGGAATTGACGCAAATATTATCGAGCACAGACCGCTGTATATTTTCGGACTTAATTATGATGCAAAAATCGGTCTTACGCCCGATGACAAGACCGGTAAGGCAAGAAAATCCCATGAAGCATTTGTAAAGAAAAATCTTGAGTTTTTTGACGGCATTGACTCGGAGATCGCAAGAGCATATGTTAATTTTATAAAGAACTGGGTCCCCGAGAATGAAACTGAAAATGAGCAGCTGAAAAAGCTGGGCAAGGAATATCAGGGAAGCTACTATATTTTTGCTCTTGACGGCAGTCCTGAATGTAAGCTCCATAAAGATAAAGCTGTGCTTGCCAAGTATGAAGAGATTATGGCAAAGGCTGCGGCAGAGACTGCCGAAAGCGATGACGGCATTATGATGTGCCCCATAGAAGGTGAGAGGCTTCGTGCCGCAAGAATACACGACAAAATAAAGGGCATAAAGGGAGGCAACTCCGTAGGTGCAGTGCTTGTAAATTTCAACAGCTCAGCGTTTGAGTCATACGGCAAGAGCCAGTCAATGAACAGCGGCATTTCCGAAAAGGCGATGAAAAAATACACATCGTCTCTCAATAAGCTGCTTGCCGACCCCATGCACCATATATATTCCGATGATATGACAGTCGTTTTCTTTGCGATGAAGCATGATGATAAGGCTGAATGCGATTTGTTTAACGGCTACTTGAACAGCAGTAATGGAGTTACCGAAGATTCGACAAAAGCCGATGTCAAGGCAGCGTCGGAAAATATTTATTATAAGGGACAGACGGGAAATGCTCAGGCACTTGACAAAGATGTTGATAACGGAGTTGACTTTTTTGTTGCAGGCTTTACGCCAAACAGCTCACGCATCTGCCAGAAATTTATGGTAAGGAACAAATTCGGAAAAATAATCGACAACGTAAAGCAGCATCAGCAGGATATGGCTATTTGCGGTTCAAACGGCGAGATACCTTTGTGGAGAATAAACAATGAGCTGGTTTCGCCCAAGGCGTCAGCACGTAAGAAAAAGGATAACGATGAATCCGGAGCAGCTAAAGGGTCTGATCTTCCGATATCGCCCACGTTGCAGTCAGATATGTTTCAGGCAATTCTCAACGGAACAAATTACCCATATACTCTGCTTGAAACTGTTGTGCGTAGGGTTTGCACCGACAGTGATACCGATAGCAATAATAAAATAAAAATAAATGCAGTCCGTGCAGGGCTTATCAAGGCATTTATAAACAGAAAAGCAAGACTTAACGGAGATAAGGAGGAAATCACCATGTCACTTGATAAAGAAAACAAAAATCCCGCATATCTTTGCGGCAGGCTTTTTGCCGTGCTTGAACAGATACAGCAGGAAGCTTCAACTTCAAAAGAGAAGCTTAACCGCACTATTAAAGATGTTTATTTTTCTTCGGCATCATCAAGACCTGCACTCATAATGCCAAGGCTTATTGACCTTTCCAATTATCATATTCGAAATGCTGAAAAAAACAATAAGTCAAACGCTGATAAATATTTAGCTATCATGAAAGAAATAATCGATAAACTTGACGGTGAATTTCCATCTAATCTTTCACTTGTTGATAAGGGAAAATTTCAGATAGGCTATTATCAGCAGCGTACACGTCTCAACCCATACAAAAATGCCAATGACAATAAAGAACCCGAAACAGTAAATGAATAATAAAGGAGAACGAAAACTATGGAAGCTATCAAGAACCGCTATGAATTTGTAATGTATTTTGACGTAGAAAACGGCAACCCCAACGGCGACCCCGATGCGGGCAATACACCCAGGATCGACCCCGAAACCAATTTAGGCATCGTCACCGATGTTTGCATCAAGAGAAAGATAAGAAACTTTGTGGAGCTTACCATGAACGGTAAGGAAGGCTACAACATTCTTATCAAGGGTGACCGTTCCCTCAACTCCAAATTCACCGAAGCTTATGAAAAGCTTGGAATGCCTACAGGCAAGAACGCCGATAAGCCTGCCGATGCCGAAAAGAGGGCGCAGGAATATATCTGCAAGAATTACTATGATGTCAGAACATTCGGCGCAGTAATGAGCACAGGAGACAATCCCTGCGGAATAGTAAGGGGACCTGTTCAGATAAACTTTGCCCGCAGTATAGATCCCGTGCTTATTCAGGATATCACTATTACAAGACAGGCAAAGACGACTGAAGAGCGCCAGAACAAGTCAGGCAATTCTGAGATCGGCAGGAAGAGCATAATCCCATATGCTCTCTACCGTGCCGAAGGTTATGTTTCCGCAATGCTGGCGCAGAATGTGACACAGTTCAGCGAGGAGGATCTGGAGCTGCTCTGGACTGCCATTATCAATATGTTTGAAAACGACAGAAGTGCCGCAAGAGGAAAAATGTGCCTGAGAAAGCTTTATGTTTTCAAGCATGAAAGCGCTCTCGGCAATGCCCCTGCAGCTGTCCTTTTTGATAAGATAACCGCAGAAAGCAAGTGCGACGGAGCACCCAGAAAGTTTTCCGACTATGAGATAAGTGTTGACAGAACAATGCCCTCAGGCGTTGAGCTTATCGAGAAGATATGAGCGAAGAGCAGACCATAAACATCAGGGCAATACAGCATTATATGTATTGCCCGAGAAGGTTTGCTCTGCTTGAGCTTAACTGCGACTGGGCTGAAAATGCATTTGTGGTAAAAGCAAACCTTATGCACGAGAACGTTCACGGCGGAGACCATAAGTTTTCCAATGACAGAATGCTTGTAAGAAGCTCTGTTGCGGTGTATAACGATGAGTACGATATTTTCGGCGTTACGGACTGCATGGAGTTTGTGAAAAGCAGGAACGGAGTGAGCATTGACGGAAGTGATGACAAGTACAAGGTGCGCATAGTGGAATACAAGCCGAAGCCGCCTAAGGGAGCGGATTTTCATGACAGTGATGCCATACAGGTATTTGCTCAGAAGATATGCGCCGACAGTATGTGGAAATGCGACAGCGAAGCATATATCTATTACTCCGAAACAAGACGGCGTGTAAAGCTTCCATTTGATACGGAGTATGAAAAGTGGGATAAAATGCTTAAAGAATATCTTTTGGGAATGAAAAAGATACTTGCTGACGGCGTTATTCCCCAAAAGGCAAGAGGCGTAAAATGTTCGGGCTGTTCGCTGTACGATGTGTGCTTCCCGAAAACGGTGCACTATAATGTCCGAGATGAAATAATGAGCGGGATAAAGGGGGAGATGTCATAAGAAAGCTGCTTAATTCACTGTACGTGCTTGATGAAACGGCATATCTTTCACTTGATGGCGAGAATATCGTCTGCCGTACAGATGAAAGTGAAAAATTCAGGATACCTTTTTCAAATGTTGAGGATATCTATTGCTTCAGCTACCGTGGCTGTTCTCCTGCACTTATGGGCAAGTGTGTGGAATATAAGATACCGCTGAATTTCATCTCTCCGCAGGGCGAGTTCCTTGCAAGAGTAGAGGGCGAGGTCAAGGGCAATGTCTATCTGCGCAAGGCCCAGTTTGATATGTTTGCCGACCCGCCTGCACTGCTTATGCAGAACACAGTGGCAGCAAAGCTTGCAAACACCCGATATGTCATAAAGCGTTCGCTTAGGGATAATCCGCAGATAGACGATGACGGCGCAGTATCCCGCTGTATTGCATATCTTGAAAGCAGTATCGACAGCACATATGAAACCGATGACAGAGATGCTCTCATGGGCATAGAGGGCAGTGCCGCCAAAGCATATTTTGATATTTTTGACAGGCTGATACTCAGGCAGAAGGAAGATTTTGTCATGACTTCCCGAACAAAGCGTCCGCCTCTTGACAGGGTAAATGCAATGCTGTCGTATCTTTATACCATAGCGACCTGTACATGCGCATCAGCATTGGCAGCGGTGGGACTTGACAGCTATGCGGGATTTTATCATGCTCTTCGTCCCGGACGCAACAGCCTTGCCTGTGATATGGTCGAGGAGATAAGATGTATAATCGAACGCCTGGTGCTGACAATGATAAATCTCAAAATGGTAAATGCAGATGATTTTGAAGTACAGCCCGGGGGAGCGGTCTATCTCAGTAAGGACGGCAAACGCAAGGTCATAACCCAGTGGCAGGAAAAGAAGCGCACCGTGATAGTTCACACATATCTAAAGGAAAAGATACCCGTGGGACTTATTCCTTATGCACAGAGCACTTTGCTCGCAAAGTATATACGAGGCGAGATAGATGAGTATCCGTGCTTTCTGATGAAATGAGGCGGTCATAATGATGACACTTGTGTGCTATGATGTCTGCACCGAGGACAGAGGCGGAAAAGCAAGGCTCCGCAAGGTGGCAAAGGAATGCCGGAACTATGGGCAGCGTGTCCAGAATTCAGTTTTTGAGATCGACGTGGACTATGGCACTTTCCTTAAAGTCAAGGATAAACTCTTGAAGATAATCGACGAAAATAAAGACAGCCTGCGGATATATTATCTTGGCAACAACTGGGAGCGCCACATTGAGCATTTCGGCATCAAGGAGACATATAATCCCGAGGGTGTCCTGATAGTTTAGCGAACCCTCAATGTTCTGAAATTTCCGTGCACTTCGCAGAAAAAACACTGTGTAAATGCCAATATACAGCAAATAATTGATTGACATCTTTTGAACAGAGACACAATAGTCCCCCATGTAGTGCGTGTGACCCTTTTTATGTCTATATGTAGGGTCACACCCTCACGGGTGTGTGAGTTGAAATGCTATGTTTGTGGAGATTGCGAAAGATGTTACGTCACACCCTCACGGGTGTGTGAGTTGAAATTTAATTGCCCGTTCTCCAGCGCCGAGCGGCGGAGTCACACCCTCACGGGTGTGTGAGTTGAAATTTAAAACTTATCTTATCGGTTATTATGCTGTTAAGTCACACCCTCACGGGTGTGTGAGTTGAAATTGTTTTTGCTATTTGCCTATTTCCACGTCCTATGTCACACCCTCACGGGTGTGTGAGTTGAAATAATGCTAAGGTAACATTCTTAAAGTAATAGATTGGTCACACCCTCACGGGTGTGTGAGTTGAAATCTATTTTCCTTTTGCAGTTTTATCAGCTGCTGTGCGTCACACCCTCACGGGTGTGTGAGTTGAAATGGGTTGCAAGGGTTCCTAATTTTGATGATGCAAGGTCACACCCTCACGGGTGTGTGAGTTGAAATTTTTGCACTCTGAAAGTAATACACACCCTAAAAAGTCACACCCTCACGGGTGTGTGAGTTGAAATTTGTGGCATCACTAATACGCTTCTTTTTCATAATGTCACACCCTCACGGGTGTGTGAGTTGAAATGAATGTGGCGGTGTACGCCTTCGGCGTTGCGTATGTCACACCCTCACGGGTGTGTGAGTTGAAATACTGTAGCTGAGATCAATGCTGACAATAAGATGTCACACCCTCACGGGTGTGTGAGTTGAAATACATGATGACCCTAAGCCATCCATTGAGGGCAAGGTCACACCCTCACGGGTGTGTGAGTTGAAATCTGTTGTATTATAAATTTTGCCCGTAAAATTTTAGTCACACCCTCACGGGTGTGTGAGTTGAAATAAACTGGGAACGATAGATGTCAGCGACTATCTTGGGTCACACCCTCACGGGTGTGTGAGTTGAAATTTGTTCGGTTCTGTCTGATCGTGGAGCCTATTCGTCACACCCTCACGGGTGTGTGAGTTGAAATTTTGTATCCCAAGAGATAATTGAGGTCAAAGACGTCACACCCTCACGGGTGTGTGAGTTGAAATCGCAGCGGCATACCCACCGTGAAGATTATAACGTCACACCCTCACGGGTGTGTGAGTTGAAATCCCTGCTATGTCACTTTCGGCGCACCGCAGACACTGTCACACCCTCACGGGTGTGTGAGTTGAAATGCTTTGGGTGTGTATTTTACATATCCTGCTCCCCGTCACACCCTCACGGGTGTGTGAGTTGAAATTGATGAAATATCCGACCAGCTGGGTTCGCTGTACAGGTCACACCCTCACGGGTGTGTGAGTTGAAATATTCCGTCTGTGAACATTTCGCCAAAAATAATAGTCACACCCTCACGGGTGTGTGAGTTGAAATACGGGTATCTACAAGCAAGACAGCCTTTTCCAGTCACACCCTCACGGGTGTGTGAGTTGAAATTCGCCCAATCGTCTGCGGGCTTTTCTTTCATATAGTCACACCCTCACGGGTGTGTGAGTTGAAATAAAAAACAGCTTCCGAAAGAGGCTACAGATGACGGGTCACACCCTCACGGGTGTGTGAGTTGAAATTATCTCATTGTAGTCCATGCCAATGTAGCACTTTGTCACACCCTCACGGGTGTGTGAGTTGAAATTTCAGTTTCTGCGACCAGTTATGCGGGCAGGCAGTCACACCCTCACGGGTGTGTGAGTTGAAATCGGATGCACGCTGTTCTGATATTCGTTAGCGGTCACACCCTCACGGGTGTGTGAGTTGAAATGCCCCAACTGCGTAACAAGTATAAAATAAGTTAGTCACACCCTCACGGGTGTGTGAGTTGAAATCTGGAATACGTAAAGGAGCATTCCCCTGAATACGTCACACCCTCACGGGTGTGTGAGTTGAAATGATCTTCCGTTTGACTACAGCAATTACAAGCAGTCACACCCTCACGGGTGTGTGAGTTGAAATTGCAGACAATATTTGATAATACAGGTATTGATAGTCACACCCTCACGGGTGTGTGAGTTGAAATTTCCGTAGCTGTCAACAAAATTGCCCTGAACAAGTCACACCCTCACGGGTGTGTGAGTTGAAATCTATCCCTATAACTCTTTACAACATTGATAATGGGTCACACCCTCACGGGTGTGTGAGTTGAAATAATTTATTGAGGTTATTAAATAAGGGGGTCTAGTCACACCCTCACGGGTGTGTGAGTTGAAATTTTGTGTAATAAATAGAATTATAACATACATTTATGTCACACCCTCACGGGTGTGTGAGTTGAAATTCGGATATAGCAACAGACCAGAGAGGACAGCCAACAGGTCACACCCTCACGGGTGTGTGAGTTGAAATACTTCCACAGAATATTTAAATAATTATGATTATTGGTCACACCCTCACGGGTGTGTGAGTTGAAATTATGAAGCTGCTGAAATAATCCAGCTTTTCAGGTCACACCCTCACGGGTGTGTGAGTTGAAATTCAACTTTGCAAAGTTAGTACAGGTATCCCCGTCATGTCACACCCTCACGGGTGTGTGAGTTGAAATGTCTTAGGTCGCACGATATTCATATGGAAAACAGTCACACCCTCACGGGTGTGTGAGTTGAAATGTCCTTGCCATTATTACACGTGTGCTTGATTTCGTCACACCCTCACGGGTGTGTGAGTTGAAATTAAAGCCTTTGCAGGATTGGTTAAAGAATATGAGTCACACCCTCACGGGTGTGTGAGTTGAAATTTTTGGGATTTTCCCAAAAGGCTAATGCAGGAGTCACACCCTCACGGGTGTGTGAGTTGAAATTGAACTAAAAGAACGTGGGGGATTTGGTTATGGTCACACCCTCACGGGTGTGTGAGTTGAAATTTGATTCGTTTTTCCGAAGCAATTTGGATAGCACGTCACACCCTCACGGGTGTGTGAGTTGAAATTGCATTCAAGGCTTTTATTACATCTTCTAAGAGTCACACCCTCACGGGTGTGTGAGTTGAAATTACGGCTGACGTGCTGAATAAAGTCAAAGCAAAAGTCACACCCTCACGGGTGTGTGAGTTGAAATTGCCGCAGTTAAATGCGGTGAAAAAGTCGTTGAGTCACACCCTCACGGGTGTGTGAGTTGAAATTTACTGTTCCTGTCTTTGCGGCTACTCGCCCAAGTCACACCCTCACGGGTGTGTGAGTTGAAATGTGATTATTCCAGAGAGCAGATATATACAACAGGGTCACACCCTCACGGGTGTGTGAGTTGAAATATCAAGGAAAATAACTTGACCGTCCTCACCGTTGCAGTCACACCCTCACGGGTGTGTGAGTTGAAATCTGGGGTAAAGCTGAAATCATACATCTTGCCAAAGTCACACCCTCACGGGTGTGTGAGTTGAAATGCCTGGAGAAGCTTCTTGTCCTTCCCGTAAAGAGTCACACCCTCACGGGTGTGTGAGTTGAAATTTTAGTTGCTTTTTTGCTGGCACTAAAGAGGATTGTCACACCCTCACGGGTGTGTGGGTTGAAATCTATAAACGGGATACGTGGGTACAACATACAGGCCGTCACACCCTCACGGGTGTGTGAGTTGAAATAAGCACTAACTTTACAAACAGTTTTTTTTCTGATGTCACACCCTCACGGGTGTGTGAGTTGAAATAGTATGAACTTCAACAGTTTGCTTGGACTGATGGTCACACCCCCACGGGTGTGTGTGTTGAAATTGCACGGTCGCAGGCTTACGGCGCTTGGTGGCGTGTCACACCCTCACGGGTATGTACTGAAAATTATGACAATTTCCAGATAGCTGATTTGCACCCATTACGCCCAAAATACAAAGCTAAAGCCAATCACAATCATATCTTAATAAATAAAAACAGCGCAGAAACTTTCGCTTCTGCGCCGAGCATTATTCCCTAAAAATATTAAGCAAAGCCGAAAACAGTAGATAATAAATACAGTCTGAAAGAACCGTGCAGATAATACCCGCAGCTATCATTTTAGCCGTGCCGAACAGAGGCTCCTTGATGTGACTTACCTGCGGAGCCTTGCTTTTGGCGAACAACAGGGCAGTCGCCACAATATGCGCCGCAATGCCGATGATCAGCAGCCAAACAGCATCGTATCTGAAAATAGAATACAGATAAATGCAGCCTACCATAAACACAATGTTGATGATGAGATGTATGCCTGCGGAAATGTCACGCCTTGTTATTTTGCTGCAAAGAAGATTCGATGGAAAGGTTATGACCGCCGCCAAGACCGCCAGCAGCAGATTGCTTCCTACAAGTGATGCAAAGAAAAGCGAGTAGAATTCCATTGGAAAGATATTCCACAGTATCAGCCACAGCACTACAGCGGCTGCGGAGCATATTGCGGCGATTTTTTTGCGCTTAGGCGTGAAAAATGGCTCTCGGATTGTTTTGGCTTTTTCGGACATGGCTTTATGTGCGGTCAGACAGACTGACCCACGCTCCTTTCAAATAAAATAAACAGCTTTTCATGCGTTTCCCATAAATATGTATTACAATGATTATACGATTTTCACGCTCTTTTGTCAAGCGGATAAAATGGCCCTGTACCGTATGAGAACCGTTCCTGCCTTGACATTCGCAGATAAAAGTGGTAAGATATATCCATATTATATATGTATGAAAGGGTGTTCATATGGATTTTTCAAAGCTGAATTTCGGCGTGGACGGCGACAGCATCACAGCAGGGGAGCAGTGGTCGTATCACGTATATAAAGAGCTGGGAATGGCTTCCCATCACAATGTTGCCGTAGGCAGCTCCGTTTGGTACAAGCGTACTATCGCATACAGCGGCGGAAGCGTTACCACTCAGGATTATACTTCTCCCAATTTTGCGGGCATCAGCGACGGCTGGGAGGAAACTGACGACCCTGTTGAGCTTCAGAAGAGAGCCAACAACTGCGCTGTCGTTCATACCCAGCGCTTTATTGAAGAGGTAAAGAGCGGAAAGGCTCCCGTGCCCGATGTGTTCGCTTTTGCAATGGGCACAAATGACGCTGAGGACTGCCTTGGATGCCCCGATAAGGCTCTGGAGGGCAAGACCCTTGAAGGCAATGAAAGCGTTGACCTTTTCACCGAGGCAGGCGCAGCAAGATGGTGCATACAGCGCATTATGGAGGAGTTCCCACTCTGCCGTGTGTTCGTGCTCACACCTATCCAGACCGCAACACCCGAGCATAACAAAAAGATCGAAAAGACTATCGAGGTGCTCCGCAAGGTAGCGGGCGGAATGAGCGCACAGGTCATCGACTGCTTCCACAACAGCGGTATCTGCGAGAAGTTCGAGGTGATCGGCGGCACAGGAAAATATCTCCGTGACGGACTTCACCCCGATGTTCCCGGTCAGACCCTCGAGGGAATGTATGCCGCCAAGGAGATACGCAACAATATGTTCAACTGATGTGAATGTCAGGGGTTTGTTCTGATGTTGTAGAACTCTCTTTCACGCATGGCGTAAATGGCGTTTCTGCGGCGTTCTCTGCGCTTCTGTGCAGCTTTTTCCTCAGCCTTTGCGGAAGCTCTTGCAAGTCCTGCGGAGAAGATGAGCACGCCCATGAAAGCACCGTAAAGCGCAATAAAATATGTCATTGCAGTGGGGTCGGTGGCGGCTGACAGTCTGGTGAACCTTATTGTCACAAGTGCGTCGGCGGCAACGCAGAGGGCTGCGGCAGCGGGATATTCTCTGATTATTGACATTATTTTTTTCATATTATCATATCCTCTCTTTGATTTGAATAAGCTTTTCTGCTGTTCATCATATTTACATTATAGCACACGATCTGGTCGGAAAATCGGACAGCAAATCAGACATTTTGACATCGGATATATAGAATGTACTATGAAAACGTTTGAGAAAGTTAGCTTTGCTGTTCAAATGTTAAAAATATGATAAATCGCAAAAATCCTATTGGCAATACCGAAAAAATGTGGTATAATGAGTTGAATGTGAAAATTCAGGCGGGCATTCAGCCACGCCGTTTTCAGACAAAATAAATTATGAGGTGATCACAATGAACGAAATGGAACTTTACTCACTCTGGTGCGAAAAGGCTGTTGATGACCCTGACCTTCAGACTGAACTTAAGTCTATCGCAGGTGACAGCGACGCTATCAAGGACAGATTTTACCGTGATCTGGAATTCGGTACAGGCGGTCTCCGTGGTGTTATCGGTGCAGGTTCATACAGAATGAACGTTTATACAGTAAGAAGAGCAACTCAGGGTCTTGCAGACTATGTTAACAAGGCTTTCACATCTCCCTCTGTTGCAATTTCCTACGACAGCCGTATCAAGTCCGGCGTTTTCGCTAAGGAAGCAGCATCAGTTCTGGCTGCAAACGGCATCAAGGTACATATCTATACCGAGCTTATGCCCACTCCCATGCTTTCCTACGCAGTAAGAAACCTGAAGTGCAGCGCAGGTATCATGATCACAGCTTCCCATAACCCTGCCAAGTACAACGGCTACAAGGTTTACGGTTCCGACGGCTGCCAGCTCACACTTGATGTAGCTGAGATCGTGCTCAAGAATATCGAAAGCGTTCCCATGTTTGACGGCGCAAAGACCATCTCCTATGATGACGGCGTTGCAGACGGCAGAATAAACTACATTCCCCAGTCCGTTATCGACAGCTATCTTGACGAGGTATCCAAGCAGGGTATCCACACCGATCTGGTTAAGTCCAGCGGACTCAAGGTAGTTTACACTCCTCTTAACGGCACAGGAAACAAGCCTGTAAGAGCTATCCTCAAGAAGATAGGCGTTGAGGACGTTACCGTAGTTCCCGAGCAGGAATATCCCGACGGAAACTTCCCCACCTGCCCCTTCCCCAACCCCGAGATCAAGGAAGCACTTGCAAAGGGTCTGGAGCTTTGCAACGTTGTAAAGCCTGACCTTCTCCTCGCTACCGACCCCGACTGCGACAGAGTTGGTATCGCAGTTCCTTCCGATAACGGCTATGAGCTGTTCACCGGTAACGAAGTAGGCGCAATGCTTCTCGAATACATCTGCTCCGAGAGAACAAAGATGGGCACAATGCCTGCCGATCCCGTTGCAGTAAAGACCATCGTTACAACCGATATCGCAGCTAAGATCGCTAAGGAATACGGCGTTAAGCTTATCGAAGTTCTTACAGGCTTCAAGTTTATCGGCGAGCAGATCGGCTTCCTGGAGGATAAGGGTCAGGAAGACAGATACATCTTCGGCTTCGAGGAGAGCTACGGCTACCTGGCAGGCTCCTATGTAAGAGACAAGGACGCTGTTGTTGCTTCCATGCTCATCTGCGAAATGGCTGCATTCTACCGCACCAAGGGCATTTCCCTCATTCAGGCAAGAGAGAATATGTACAAGAAGTACGGAGTATATGTTCACAGCCAGTCCTCTTTCGTTTGCGAGGGTGTGACCGGTATGGAGAGAATGAAAGAGATCATGTCCGACCTCAGAACCAACACTCCCAAGACTATCGGCGGTCTTACCGTAACACGCTTCGAGGATTACCTTGCAAGCACCTCTGTTGATACCGCAACAGGCGCAAAGACAATGCTTACACTGCCCAAGTCCGATGTGCTCACATTCAAGCTCACTGACGGCGCAAGCGTTATCATTCGTCCCTCCGGCACAGAGCCTAAGATCAAGGCTTACTACACCACCACAGGCACTACCAAGGCAGAAGCTGCTGCTCTTGAAAAGACCATTTCCGATGATTTTGCAAAGATCCTCGGTTTCTGATCGACACAATAACTGACAGATATACAAACACCGCCGGCAGGCAATGCCGGCGGTGTTATTTTTGATGTTCGGAGATGATCTGTTGAATAAAGATCCGGCAAAAAGAGCAGTTATCTATGTTATGGGACTGTTTATAATGACATTGGGAGTATCCATATCCGTAAAATCCAATCTTGGCGTTTCCCCCGTAAGCTCAATACCATACACAATGACCTGCGTGTGGGGGATAGAGATGGGCAGAGCCACCATAATATTCCACATCGCACTGGTGCTGCTGCAGATAGCAGTGCTGCGCAGAAAATTTAAGCCTATAAATCTTCTTCAGGTACCGGTGGGAGTAATGTTCGGCGCATTCACCACGTTTTGCAATCACCTGATGACCTTTCTTCCCACCCCTGAGAATATCGTGATCCGTCTGAGCATGATGCTGGTCAGCACCCTGCTCATAGCGACTGGGATTTTTTTCTATGTTCCTGCAAATATAATGCCGCTGGCAGGCGAGGGCGCAATGCTCGCTATATCCCGGGCATCGGGCATAGAATTTTCCACCGTAAAGGTGATATTTGATATATCAATGGTCATCATATCCTTTGCGGTCTGCATGATATTTATTGGCAGCCTGGGAAGCGTAGGCGCAGGAACCATAATCGCCGCAGTGCTTGTGGGACTTGAACTGAAGCTTATAACAAAGCTTTTCGGCAGGTACCGTGACAAGCTTCTGCCGCAGAGCTGATAATACATATGCGCAAACAAAAAGCTCCCCCGAGAAATTTTCTCGGGGGAGCTTTGGATTATTATGTCATCAGCTGTCCTTTTCAGGTGCGATAGTCGTAAGCGAAAGCTTCTCGCCGTCGCTGTCAACCTTGATAGTAGTAAAGGGGTCAAGGTCGTTTGCGATCATAGTGCGGGCGATAAGAGTTTCAAGCTTGCTCTGGATATATCTCTTAAGGGGACGTGCGCCGTAAATGGGGTCATAGCCCTCCTTAGCGATAAATTCCTTAGCTTCGTCAGTGACTTCAAGCTCAAGCTGCTTGTCCTCCAGACGCTTTCTCAGACCGTCCAGCATAAGGTCGATGATAGGATATATCTCCTTCTTGGAAAGGGGCTTGTAGAATACTATCTCGTCCAGACGGTTCAGGAACTCGGGACGGAAGTGAGTTTTCAGAAGCTTATCAACCTGAGCTCTTGCCTCGGGAGTTATCTCGTTGTTCTCGTCAATACCTTCAAGGATATACTCGGAGCCAAGGTTGGAGGTCAGTATGATTATGGTGTTCTTGAAATCTACCGTTCTGCCCTGAGAGTCGGTGATACGGCCGTCATCAAGTACCTGGAGCAGAATGTTGAATACATCGGGGTGAGCCTTCTCGACCTCATCGAAGAGGACTACGGAGTAAGGCTTGCGGCGAACAGCCTCAGTCAGCTGACCGCCCTCCTCATAACCAACATATCCCGGAGGCGCTCCGATAAGACGGCTCACGGAGTGTTTCTCCATGTACTCGGTCATGTCGATACGGACAATGTTCTTTTCATCGTCAAACAGTGCCTGTGCCAGAGCCTTTGCAAGCTCGGTCTTACCAACACCTGTAGGACCCATGAAGAGGAAGGAACCGATAGGACGGTTGGGGTCCTGTATTCCCGCTCTTGAACGGAGTATTGCCTCGCTGACCTTTTGAACAGCCTCGTCCTGACCGATAACTCTCTTGTGGAGAACCTCGTCCAGATGCAGCAGCTTCTCACGCTCGCCCTCCATAAGCTTGGATACGGGTATGCCTGTCCATCTGCCAACTATCTTGGCGATCTCTTCATCTGTTACCTTGTCACGGAGCAGAGTATGCTTCTCATAGTCATCAGCAGCAGCCTCAGCCTCTTCCAGCTCTTTTTTCAGAGCAGGGAGCTTGCCGTACTTCAGCTCGGCAGCCTTGTTAAGGTCGTAGCTGCGCTCAGCTTTGGCAATGTCGGCGTTGGTGTGCTCAATGTCCTCACGGAGCTTCTGGAGACGGGAGATAGAGTTTTTCTCGTTTTCCCAGCGTGTTTTCATGGAGTTAAACTCGTCACGCAGCTCGGAAAGCTCTTTTCTTACCTCTGCCAGCTTCTCCTGAGATATCTTGTCCTCTTCCTTTTTGAGGGCAGTCTCGGCGATCTCCTTCTGCATGATCTTTCTTGCGATATCATCAAGCTCGGTAGGCATGGAGTTCATTTCCGTGCGGATGGTAGCGCAGGCTTCATCAACAAGGTCGATAGCCTTATCGGGGAGAAATCTGTCGGTAATGTAACGGTTTGAAAGAACAGCGGCGGTGATAAGTGCGCTGTCCTGAATTTTTACGCCGTGGAACACCTCGTAACGCTCTTTAAGTCCACGGAGGATAGAAATGGTATCCTCAACGGTAGGCTCATCAACACGCACGGGCTGGAAACGTCTTTCAAGCGCAGGATCCTTTTCGATGTACTGACGGTACTCGTTAAGAGTGGTCGCACCGATGCAGTGAAGCTCGCCTCTTGCAAGCATAGGCTTTAAGAGGTTGCCTGCGTCCATAGCGCCGTCGGTCTTGCCGGCGCCGACAATGGTGTGCAGCTCATCAATGAAGAGGATTATCTTGCCTTCGGACTTTTTAACTTCGTTCAGAACGGCTTTCAGACGCTCCTCAAATTCGCCCCTGAACTTAGCGCCCGAAATAAGAGCACCCATATCAAGGGAGAAGAGCTTTCTGTCCTTTAAGTTGTCGGGAACATCTCCACGGACGATACGCTGTGCCAGACCCTCTGCAATGGCAGTTTTACCGACACCGGGTTCACCGATAAGAACGGGGTTGTTCTTGGACTTACGGGACAGGATACGGATAGTGTTTCTTATCTCGCTGTCACGGCCGATAACAGGGTCAAGCTTGTTCTGACGGGCAAGCTCCACAAGGTCCTGACCGTATTTTTTAAGCACATCATAGGTGTCCTCGGGAGTATCGGTGGTAACACGCTGGTTGCCTCTTACCTCCTGAAGAGCCTTCAGGAAGCTGTCCTTGTCAATGGCAAAGTCCTTGAATATCTGTTTGATGTCCTTGTCAGCGTTGTCAAAGTAGGAGAGCATAACGTGCTCTACGGATACAAATTCATCACCCATGTTCTTAGCAATGGCTTCGGAGGCATTGAGCAGTCTGTCAAGGGACTGGGAGATATAAACGGTGTTCATATCACGTCCGCTGCCCGTTACCTTGGGTATATTTGCCATAACACGCTCAAGGCTGCCTGCAATAACGGTTGCGTCCTTGCCCAGCTTTTTCATCAGCTGAGGGATAAGACCGTTTTCCTGAGTCATCAGCGCATAAAGCAGATGAGGCTGGTCAACGTTGGTGTTCTGGTACTCAATAGCGGTATCCTGTGCAGCCTGAATGGCTTCTATAGTCTTTTTGGTAAGTTTCTGCATATTCATAAAATTCATCTTCCTTTCAGACGGTGAGTTATATTTTCAAGTGGGGGGAGTGCTTCGGTCAGCTACCTGTTGCGGCTCATGACCTCATAAAGAATATTCATATGTGACCGCTCCTTTATACGGATATTTTGCGGGAAATTTGTATTTTAACGCCGAAAATTTCGGCACCAAAATGCTTGACAATCAAATGAAAATGTGCTATAGTTTATTTTGTAGCTTTTTTGATGAAAGGATGTGTCGTGATGCCCGCCGATAAAAACGGATTTAAAACTATTGCCGAAAACCGAAAGGCAAGGCACGATTACTTTGTCATCGAAAGCTATGAAGCCGGTATCGAGCTTGTGGGAACTGAGGTCAAGGCCATCCGCCAGGGCGGCGTTAATCTCAAGGACTCATGGTGTACTATTGAAGACGGCGAGCTGTGGGTGAAGGGAATGCACATATCTCCCTACGAACACGGCAACATTTTCAATCGTGACCCCATGCGTGTCAGAAGGCTGCTGCTCCATAAGAAGGAGATCAACAAGCTTTTCGGTACTATCAAGCAGGAGGGGCTTACTCTCATTCCTATCTCTCTTTACTTCAAGGGTTCAAGGGTCAAGATGCAGGTCGGTCTTTGCAAGGGCAAGAAGCTTCACGATAAGCGTGATGCAATGGCTGCCGAGGCTGCCAAGCGTGATATTGACAGAGCCATCAAGGAGAGAAACAGGTAAAACGTCCGCTTCATAACCTGGGGATGTAAAGGTTTCGACGGGGATTGTGAAGCATGATAAGCGAGCAGAGGACTGTGCTGATCTCTATAACCCGCACACGTTTTAAAATTAGACGACAACGATAATTTTGCTTTAGCAGCTGCGTAAGCGCTGCTCGTCTGCCCGGAAAGTACCGTGGTTCCGGCTCAGGCGTCGATTAACGGTGAACGTCATTCGGGAGTGCCTGCGCCCGTCTGATGTATCGCAGGCTACTGAGTTCAGCTGTGTGTCTGTTCACGGCTGAACGAGGGAATGTAAATAACAGACTACGCTCGTAGAAAGTCGTGTGAATCGGTTTTCGGACACGGGTTCGATTCCCGTCATCTCCACCAGATATCCGTCTGTAAGGATTTCCTTGCAGGCGGTTTTCTTTTTTCTGACTTTTTACAAGTATCAGTATAACTACTTATTGTGACAATATAATGTTAGAATTGTGACAAATAAGTAAATTTTAGCACTCTGTGCGCGAGAGTGCTAATCTCCTGCTTTCCCTCTTTTATGAATTTATTTTACCATATTATATGTACAGATGTCTATAGATTTCGGAAGTTTTAATTTGATTTTAATGAAATAAAATCCCCCTACTGATATGGTTGATACATAGATCAGTAAGTGGGGATATGTATGTGTTTATTGTGGATAGGGGAGACGGCTGTGGAAAGCTACCATTTATATTTACAGTCATCACACTCATAGCTTTTGCCGAAGCTGCTGCTGAAAACGCCGGCTAACAAGAAGTACAACCGAAGCAAAAGACACTATGGACGCTTATCTTGCAACATGTGTTGCCGGCAACAGGGCAGTTTCCGAAGAAGGATATCAAAAATATATTGGTTCGACCTATATTGACTATGCTCACAACAATACCAACGTTCAAAAGATATTTGACCGCTATATTGAGCTTAAGGGTAAAATGGATGATGCACAGGCAGTTTTGGAAGAATCAAAAAATAATCTGGGACTGTTTAAGCCGTCTCTCGATGACAATGCTTACGAACAGGCTAAGAAGGCTGTAGAAGATAATGAAAAAGCCGTTGAGAGTGCCCAGAAAGCATATCGTGAGTTCGATAATTCTATACGAACCGTAAATACCGGCATAGCAGATTTTGCGCAAAAACAAACACTCGGTGCCAAGTCCGGTAAAATCTATGAACATCAGGCTCGTGCTACCGCTGCCGCCAAAACAGTAGAGGCAGCGGCTATGACAGCTGCAAATATTGCTCTATCGTTTGGAATCAGTTTGATTGTTCAGGCGGCTGTCCTTTCACCAATCTCCACCCGCCGCATAATATAAAAAAGCGGAAAATCGCAGGAGCAGCGGCCCTGTGATACTCCGCCGAATACATTACCGAAAGGAGAGGGAAGATGAACGAAAACGACAAATGCAGTACAGATGGACTGACCATACCCCGGGGACGTTTTCCTCAGGATACACCTCTTGCCATGGCATATGTGCCCTATCAGGAGTGGGAGGACACCTACGCCGAGAATGTAGCTCTGGCAAAGGGCACCATATTCCCGTCGCTTGATATGCCTTTTCTTGGAAAGGAGGGCGTAGCACAGTATGGAAAATAAACGCCGTCAGCTTATGTACGCCATTCAGATGTACGACTTTTATCTGTATGAGCTCCAGCTGTACCTTGACACTCACCCCACCTGCCGCAACGGACTTTTTGCGTTCAGACGATACAAAGAGCTGCGTGAAAAGGCAGTACGGTCATATAATGAGCTGTTCGGACCTCTGACACCTATCCAGTCAGGCTGCGAAAATGTCTTTGAATGGGCAAAGGGTCCCTGGCCGTGGGAAAAGGAGGCTAACTGATATGTGGATATATGAAAAAAAGCTCCAGTATCCCGTTAACATCAAAAATCCGAATCCTGCTCTGGCTAAAATGATAATTTCACAGCTTGGCGGTCCCGACGGTGAGCTTGCCGCCTCTCTCAGATATCTGAACCAGAGATATACAGCTCCGTATGCGCAGGTAAAGGGAATCCTGACAGACGTGGGCACGGAAGAGCTTGCTCATGTTGAGATGATCTCATCTATAGTATATCAGCTGACCAAGAACCTTACTCCCGAGCAGATAAAGGCAGGCGGACTGGACGCATACTATGTTGACCATACGCTGGGCATCTATCCGTCATCGGCAGCAGGCGTTCCGTTCACCGCAGCGTACTTCCAGTCAAAGGGAGATATTCTCACCGACCTCCATGAAAACATGGCTGCAGAACAGAAAGCGAGAACCACATACGATAATATCCTGCGTTTTGCAGATGATCCCGATGTCCGTGACCCCATAAAGTTCCTGAGACAGCGTGAGATCGTACATTTCCAGAGGTTTGGTGAAGCCCTTCGCATAAGTCAGGATAACCTCAACTCCAGAAATTTCTACGCATTCAACCCTGAATTTGATGTTCGCTGAGAAGCGGACGAAAAAAACGTCGGATACACATTTGTGTGTCCGACGTTTTGCTGTATCAAACTATAAGCAGTATCGCAGCCATTACAGCGTATGTGGAAAGAAAGTACAGAACGATAAATGTAACCAGCAGCGCCGCTGAGGTTCCGCCTGCGCTTTTGAGAGCTTCCGATACGTTTATGCCGCTTGCTGCTGCGCTTTTCTTTATCTTGCTTCCCTTGGAGATAACGTTTTTGTAGTAGAAGTAATTTGAAAGCGTTGCAAAGATGAATATGACTACCCAGCTCACCAGCGAAGATATGTTGTACAGCATATTGAAGCTTCCGCCGGTGACACTGAACTCGGCAACCTTGGTAAGCGCCGCTTCAAATGAGGGGTACATATTAACAAGTGCGTCCTTGAAGCCGTATTCCGTGAGCATTATCTTCATGCCCATAAGCGATGAGGGAATGGATATGATGGACTTTATCAGCAGCACCAGAAACGCCAGCAAAGGCATCTTTCTGTAAGCAAAGTAAAATTCGGGGAATAGCATTGCGGGGATATTGAAGCTCAGCTTGAATTTTGTGGCTTTCATCACCCTGAACTTGGGAAGATAGAACCTTGTGTTGCTGCCTATAAAATCCGCAATGTCCTTGGTGGTCATGTCCTCGTCGTACTTTTCATCGGGACTGAATCCGCAGAGAGGATCGCTGTAGTTGAGCATATACGGATACATGGTCTCCATAGCGTTCTGCTCGGCGTTGTTGAAAAAGGTATCGCCGTTTGAAAAGCTTTCCTGTTCTTCACCGTCCGCTTTGTCTTTCTGTGAAAGGTAATAGGGAGTGGGAGTGCCGCACTTGTCACAGAAAAGCTGGTCATTTCGCAGAGTATTGCCACAGACTGAGCATTTAAGCCCCTCCGCCTGCTCTTTTTCCTCGACCTCTGCTTTCCAGCTCATGTGCTTGCTGTGCAACTCGTCATTTATACATCTGCCCTCTTTTTTGTAGCAGTCCCTGTGATAGGGAGTGCCGCATTCGGGGCATACCACGATATCGTCATCATCGGTAAATTTTTTACCGCAGGACTTGCATTCATATCCTGTATAGTTAAACAAACTATACTCCTCCGATCTGCCATTGGCTGGGTTTGTTCCTTATAGTATATCACATTTTTTTCCAAAAAACAAGACGATTTCATACTTTCATCTTTTTAACACAAAGATATCATTTTTTGTGAGAAAAAATTACACATTGCAGGTGTAATATAAAATGTGGAGAATTATATAATCTCTATGGAAAGAATGATGAAAAATGAGATCAGGAAAGATCATTAAAAGAATTATTCAGCTTGCGCCCGTGCTTATGATAGCCCTTATGGCTATAATATATTTTACCGCTCTTAAAGACCTTACGTTCGAGCAGATACTGAACTATACGCCCGAAGCTCCCTTGGCTGCTGCGGCTGTGATACTGCTTATGTATGCACTGAAATCTCTGTCCTATTTCTTCCCCATGCTGCTCATTGCCGCAGCTGCGGGAGCGGTACTTCCCATATATGCAGCCATACCCGTTAACCTTGCGGGAATAGTCATAATGGCGTCCATTCCCTATGCAGTGGGAAAATATGCCGAGGGAGAAGTGGTGGACAAGCTTGCCGCAAAGCACGAGAAAATAAGCATCGTCCGTGAATACAGCACCAAGCACCAGCGGTTCGGAGCTTTTTTCCTCCGTATCGTCAGCTGCCTGCCATATGATGTCGTAAGCCTTGTTATGGGAAGCCTGCGCTTTAATTACAAGGACTACATCATCGGCTCGCTTCTGGGCACAGCTCCGGGAATAATACTTACTACTTTTATGGGCTCAGCCATAACCGAGCCGCTTTCGCCCGAGTTCATCATCTGTGCTGTCATTGAGGTCATCATTGCCGTTTCGTCTGCGGTGGCTTACAGGATACACAGGAAAAAGCAGGGTAAGATCAGCGGTGAGGGTCAGGAGTAAATGCGGAGCTTTCTCCGTTCAGATAATTGTGAGCTTCTGTCAGGAAGGCTTCACGCTGCTCTGCCAGAACCTCTGAATGTTCGTTTTCCTCGATATATGCCGTTACCTGACTGAGAGCCTCGGCAACAGTTTCGGGGTCGGTGTCGCTAAAGAACTTGAACAGGCTCATATAGCAGTATCTCTGCTTGCCCTCGCATATGCGCTTTGCTATATCCATGCAGAGCTGTATGATGTCCTCGTCATTTTCAATAAGACCGCACACTCTTAGCCCTGCAAAATCCACCTGATTTGCCGCAATGACTGCCGATTTTTTAAAGTAGTCCGAGCATATCTTCATTGCCTGCTCGTTTTCGGGATTTATCATGCCGAAAAGCTGTGCGGAGAACTTGCGGCAGAACAGAGGAATGAAGAATGGGTCGCTTACGGTGAAGCTTTCTGTATCTGAAAGGGTCTTGTATGCAAGGAACTCGTACCACCTTATATCCAGATCGTCGATATCAATGGTAAAGTGTACCTTTTCATTGTCGGGAGCGAAAAAGGCGGTGGGGGAGCCTTGGGCATACTTGCCGTCCGCATAGTCCAGACCGTCCAGCACCCACATCAGCTTGGGATAATCCACAGGGTCTTTCATAAGATAGCTGAACTTGTCATACGCCGCATAGTTATCCTTGATGAAATAGGCGAAAAATCCTGCCGAAGCAAATACATCGGGATAATCTTCATACAGGCGCTTTACCTTGTCGGTTACGGTCTCGCTGTCCTTGTCGAGCATTATGGCATAGCTCATGGTGAGGATAAGCGTGTCGGTGAGAAAGCTGAAAAACGAGCTTTCCGCATCAATATCACGTTCAAGGAGATACCTTGCATAAAGAAAATCGGGCTGGCTCTTTTCGGATATTATATCGTCCGAAGCCCAGCCTATGCCCATATCGGTTATGAGCTTATATTTTGAAGCAAGCCTGCCGTATGCGGCAAAAAGCTTGTCCGATTCTTTGAACAAACAGGTGTGGAGCAGGAAATATGCCTCGTTTACTGCATCGGAGGGATTCATACCGCTGATCAGCCTTTCCAGAAGGTCGTTCAGGCGGTTTGCAAGATAATCGGAAAACTCATTGCTGCGGCACATCATAATGTAAGGCAGGTAGCTTTCGTCACGTATTTTCTCTCTCCAGAATTCATCTGCCGCAGCCGTTTTGAATTTGCACAGCTCCTTGAGCAGCTTGCGGCGCTTGCTGCCAAATGACAGCTTTATATCCGTTACATATTGTGAGCAGAGGTTTTCATCCTCATAATAACTGACCATTCCCGTTGCCTCCGTAATATTTGTTTGTATAATTATATAATAATTTGCCGCCTGCGTCAACCGTTTCACGGCAATATATGGAAAAATTGATAAAAACCGAAAAAACACTTTAAAATAATTCGGTTATGTGATATAATATAAGATAACGTGTTTGTGCCCAAGCATATCCCTTATAAGGAGGAAAATATTTTGAGCAACGAAAAGAAATTCTCCAAAAAAGCCGCTGACGAAGCAGCTCCCAAGCATATGGCTGAGGCGGCTCCCGCTCCAAAAAAGAAGAAAAGAAAAAAGAAGAAGGCAGGCCCCGTTAAAAAGACCTTTACCGTTATCGGAACCGTGCTTCTTACGCTTATACTTATAGTTGTAATCTCGGTGTCTATCATTGCGGCAGCTCTTACCGTGTATGTAATGCAGTTCAGAGAGAATACGCCCATAGATATCGACCTGGACAGCCTTAACCTTGCCTATACGACCTTTATTTACGGCGATGACAAGGACGGCAATCAGGTAGAGCTTGCAAAGATAAGCCGTGGTGCCAACCGTATCCCCGTATCCATCGACCGTATCCCTCAACATGTCCGTGACGCTTTCGTATATATCGAGGACGAGCGTTTTTACGAGCACGCAGGCGTTGACTGGAAGCGTACCTTCGGTGCTTTCCTCAACGAGCTTACCCATGGTATGCTTTACGGAAGCAAGCAGGGCGGTTCTACCATTACCCAGCAGCTCGTAAAGAACGTTACCGGTGATAAAGAGCAGAACATGGACAGAAAGATGCGTGAGATATTCCGTGCATCTGACCTGGAGAGATACCGTACCAAGGACGAGATACTTGATGCATACCTTAACTGTGTAGGTATGGGCGGAAGCTGCTCAGGTGTTCAGGCTGCTGCCCTCAAATATTTCGGCAAGGACGTGTCCGAGCTTGATCTTGCAGAGGCTGCCTGCCTTGCGGCTATCCCCAAAAGCCCCGAAAACCTTAATCCCTTTGCAAACAAGGAAGCAAACCGTGAGCGTCAGCTCCTGGTGCTCAAGGCAATGTACAATAATGCGGCTATCTCCAAACAGCAGTATGACGATGCTGTTAACGAGGAACTTCAGTTCAGAGACCCCAGCAGCGAGACCAATTCCAGCGAGATACAGAACTGGTACATTGATATGGTCATTCGTGACGTTACCCTTGACCTTATGGATCTTTACGGCGTTGAGTTCGATGAAGCCAGCGATATGCTCTACAACGGCGGCTACACCATCTACACTCCCATTGATATCGAGATGCAGGAGGCAATAGAAGCCAAGTACAGAGACTACAGCACATTCTCCAACAACGTCCTGAGCGACCCGCCCCAGTCCGCATTCATCTGTATGGACTACACAGGAAATATCCTTGCGGTAGCAGGCGGAATAGGCGATAAGGCAGGCTCCAACATCTTCAACCGTGCCACCATGGCAAAGAGACAGGCTGGTTCAAGTTTCAAGCCCATTGCAGGTTATGCTTATTCCATTGAAAATAACCTTGCCACATGGTCATCAATCTACCCCGACCTGCCCATTGAGATACCCGATGAAAACAACCCCGGTCAGACAAGAAAATGGCCTACAAACTACAGCTCCACAGGTGCAAACAACGTATGGAGCGGAAGATCGTACTTTACATTCCAGGCTCTCCAGCGTTCGCTGAATACCGTTTCCGCACGTCTCGTGCAGGCGGCAGGCCCCTCAAACGTGTTCGAGTTTGTAATGAACAGATTCCAGATATCCACACTTACCGCTTACGATGCCGACCTTTCGCCTATGTCCGTTGGTGCGCTCACTCAGGGCGTTTACCTCAGAGAGCTTGTTGCGTCATATCAGCCTTTCGGAAACGGCGGAAAATATTTCGCTCCCACCTCATATACTTATGTTCTTGACCCCTCGGGTGAGACTATCCTCCAGCACAGTTACACACCTATCCAGTCCATCAGCGAGGAATCCGCTTATGTTATGAACAAGCTGATGCAGCAGGTAATTGAAGGCCCCAACGGTACAGGTAAGGCTGCAAAGCTCAACAACGTTCCCGTTGTAGGTAAGACAGGTACATCGCAGGAGTGGAGAGATAACCTCTTCATCGGCTGCACTCCCGATTACGTCAGCGGCGTATGGTATGGCTATGATGATAACAGAACTGTAAAGTCAGGCACATACTACAACACCGCACAGCTCTGGAAGAACATCTTCGGCGACATTGCGGACGCTGGGGAGAGAACTGAGTTCCCCGAGTGCGAGACCATCAAGGAGCTTTACTACTGCTCCAACACAGGTCTTATCGCCAGCGGAAGCTGCCCCACAGGCAACAAGGGCTACTACAAGTCCACCAACGTTCCCCCTATCTGCACAAAGTGCGGAGGCTCGTCTGCAAGTGCCGCTAATGATGAAAGCACATCGAATTAAAGGAAGTTTTATATGGATAATAAGATAACACTCAGCTGCCCCTGCCATTTCGGTCTGGAAAGCGTACTTAACTTTGAGATAAAGAAGATCGGCGGCGAAAATATCACCGTCACCGACGGACGTATCTCATTCGAGGGCGGATATGATATCCTTGCCCGTGCAAATATCTGCCTTGCCACAGCTGAAAGAGTGCAGATAAAGCTTGCTGAATTTCACGCCGATACCTTTGACGCTCTCTTTGAGGGTGTTAAGGCTATCCCTCTGGAAAGATTTATTGGCAAAAGCGACGCATTTCCCGTCAAGGGTCACAGCCTGAACTCAAAGCTTTCCAGCGTTCCCGCCTGCCAGTCCATTATCAAAAAGGCAGCGGTTGACAGGCTGACTTCCGTTTATCATCTGAATTATTTCGAGGAAACAGGCTCTGTTCATCAGATACAGTTCAATATCCTCAAGGACACCGTTACCGTTTATCTTGATACATCGGGTGCGGGACTGCACAAGAGAGGCTACCGTCGCAATTCCAACGCTGCTCCTATCAAGGAGACCCTTGCGGCAGGCATAGTTGACCTTGCAATGGTCAAGAGAAATACTATTTTCTGCGACCCTTTCTGCGGAAGCGGAACCTTCCTTATCGAGGCCGCATACAAGGCGCTGAACATTGCTCCGGGACTTAAAAGGACATTTGCAGCCGAAAAGTGGGACGTTATCCCCCAGGATATCTGGCGTGAGGAGCGTGTCCGTGCAATGGACAGCATTATCCGTGACAGTGATTTCTTCGCATACGGCTATGATATCGACCCCGAGTGCGTTCAGCTTTCCATCGACAACTGCGCAAAGGCAGGCGTGAAGAAGCGCATAAGGATAGAGCGTGCCGATATCAGGGATTATGACAACAAGGACGGCGAGATAACAGTCTGCAATCCTCCCTACGGCGAAAGAATGCTGGAAATAAAGGAAGCCGAGAAGCTTTATACCGAAATGGGCAAGGTGTTCAAGGCAGATAAGGAGCACCCCTGTGCAATAATCTCGCCCCATGAGGACTTTGAAAAGTTCTTCGGCAAGACTGCCAACAAGCGCAGAAAGCTGTACAACGGCATGATAAAGTGCAATCTTTACTCATATTACAAATAATTTCAAAAATCGCTTGACAAAATAAGTTTAATATGTTAAACTTACAATATTGTGAATATGTACCTGCGTGGGGGAGTAATCTTCTTAGACTGATACAAGGTTTAAGCGGCAAATCGACATACCGACCGAAAGGTCCGGTTTGCCTTAATTGATAAGACTCATGTACAGATGTAGCCGATGTTTCGGTTCTGTCTGTATATGAGTCTTTTTGTTTTGTACGGAACCAAAGACCGCAAGGTCATACAAGCAGCGGCATATTCATAGAATGTATTATTATTCTTGAAAGGATTTGAAAAATGGATCTTCTGTCATTATTTCTTATTGCTGTGGGTCTCTCAATGGACGCATTTGCTGTCTCAGTCTGTAAGGGGCTTGCCACACCTAAGTACAAGCTGAAATATTCCATGATATGCGGCGCATGGTTCGGCGGATTTCAGGCGCTTATGCCTGCGGTGGGCTATCTTCTCGGCGTAAATTTCAAAAAGTATATCACAGCCATTGACCACTGGATCGCATTTGTGCTGCTTGCTCTCATAGGCTTCAATATGATCAGAGAGGCGCTCAAAAATGATGACGAGGGCGCAGACCCGTCATTCACTGCAAAGTCAATGTCACTGCTTGCCGTTGCCACCAGTATCGATGCACTTGCTATCGGCATAACCTTTGCATTCCTTGATGTTAATATCGTTGCTGCCGTACTTTTCATCGGAGTCTGTACATTTGTTATCTCAGCCGCAGGCGTTAAGATCGGCTCTGCTTTCGGAACCAGATTCAAGTCCAAGGCGGAGATCGCAGGCGGTGCGATACTTATCATTCTCGGTTTAAGGATACTTGTTGAACATCTGATGAATTCCTGAGTGACATTAAAATCCCATTAGAATTGCGACAGAATGAAAAGAATAATGTGATAAACAGCTGAAAATTATGATTATCGGTTGACGGTAGATTTTCTGTGTGTTAAAATAAAAGTATAGCAGAATGCTCTATTTACACGATAAAAAGGAAGACTTGATATGAGTGAAAATCCCTATGCAGTTCTCGGTCTTGAGCCGGGAGCTACCGATGATGAAATAAAGAAAAAGTATCGTACACTGGTAAAGCAGTACCACCCCGACCTTCACCCCGATGACCCCGAGGCTGCCCGCAAAATGAGCGAGATAAACGACGCTTACGAGCGCATAAAGTCAGGGGATACGGGTCAGAACCCATACGGCAGTGCGGCATACAGCAGCTCCGCCCCCAGCGGAACCTATACCAGAAACGGAACAAATTATTATTACCGGTATGCCGATATCAATGATTTTGATGATATCTTTAAGGCGTTTTTCGGCGGATTTGGCTTTAATATGCACACTTCCGATACCATGAGCGCCGAGGAAGCCTTTGAACGTATCGACAACTACCTCAGAAGCGGCGATTATCGGAACGCTGCTGCTGTGCTGAACCGTTTTTCTGTCTCCGCAAGAGATGCCAGGTGGTATTTCTACGCAGCCGAATGCAGCGAAGGCATGGAGAATTTCTCTGATGCGGTGCAGTATGCAGAGCAGGCGGCACGTATGGACAGCACCAACAGGGTGTATGCTGATTATGCGGCACAGCTCAATAAAAAGCATGGCTTTAAGCTGAAGATACACAGGTTTATCCCAAGACTTTTGTCAGGTATTGCAATGGTGCTGGCGATAATGTTTATTGTAAGAATGTTTGGTTTTCTTTTCTTTCCCTTTTTAACTTTTTAATGAAAGGCAGCGTTTAAAATGGACAAGCTCAGGAATAAATTTATAAACTTTATGTATGGCAGAAGCGGCCCAGACAGCCTTTATAAGGCGACTATGATAGCCTGTATCGTGCTGATGATAATCAATCTTTTTGCCCGCTCGATCATACTCAATCTGCTTATATGGGCATTGCTCATATGGGGAATGTTCAGGGCGTTTTCCAAGAATATCTACAAGCGCCAGCAGGAAAATATCAAATTCATGCAGCTTACCGACAAGGCAAAACGCAAATTTAATATGACAAAGACCATGCTGACAGATAAGGAACACTGCTATAAAAAGTGCTCCAAGTGCAAGACAGTTCTGCGGCTCCCCAAGCAAAAGGGTGAGCATACCGTTCAGTGCCCTAAGTGCAGGGAGAGCTTCAAAGTTAAAATAAGGTAAGGGGGATAATTAAAAATGTCAGGCTGGATAATAACAATAATCGTCTGTTTTCTGGCAGGAATGGGCGCAGGTCTGGGAACAGGCTTTGCGGGAATGAGTGCGGCTGCGGTGATAACCCCAATGCTGGTAACGTTCCTCGGAATGCCCGCATATGAGGCTGTGGGAATCGCCCTTGCCTCAGATGTGCTTGCCAGCGCAGTTTCGGCATATACATACGGCAAAAACAAAAATCTTGACATTAAAAACGGACTTATAATGATGGTTTCCGTGCTGGTATTCACAGTTGTGGGAAGCTATGTTTCAAAGCTTGTGCCAAACTCGGCAATGGGCGGATTTTCCGTCTGCATGACGTTCCTGCTGGGTATCAAGTTCATAGTAAAGCCGGTTATGACCACCAAGGAGAAGATGGAGAGCGTTTCTCCCAGGAAGAGAGTTATCCAGTCTATTGTCTGCGGCGTGCTTATAGGCTTTATCTGCGGATTTATCGGTGCAGGCGGCGGAATGATGATGCTCCTTATCCTTACAAGCGTTCTGGGCTATGAGCTTAAAACAGCTGTTGGAACCAGCGTTTTCATCATGACCTTTACGGCGCTCACCGGTGCTGTTTCGCATATGGTAATGGGCGGAATGCCCGATATCCCGGTGCTTATTCTCTGCATTGTGTTCACGCTTATCTGGGCGAGAGTCGCTGCGGTATTTGCTAACAAGGCGTCGCCAAAGACGCTGAACCGTGCTACAGGCGTTGTGCTTGCGGTGCTGGGTCTGGGAATAATGATAGTTAATTTTGTAAAATAATGCAAAGCAAAAGGCTGTATCATTTTTCGTGATACAGCCTTTTATATTATGGCGGAACGTTATGTAGCTCCGCCTGAACCTAATCCGAAGCTGATGGATAAAGCGTTGTCAACACGGTTCATTGACGGCGTATCCAGTTCGCCCATGCGTTCTTTTAGACGCTTTTTGTCAATGGTCCGTATCTGCTCCAGAAGCACAACACTGTCCTTTGAGAGGCCGCATTTATCAGCGTGTACCTCGATATGGGTGGGCAGCTTTGCCTTTTCACGCTGACTTGTGATGGCAGCCGCTATAACAGTGGGACTGTGACGGTTACCCACATCGTTCTGAACGATAAGTACAGGACGTATGCCGCCCTGCTCGGAGCCTACCACGGGGCTGAGATCGGCGTAATATATTTCTCCTCTTTTAACAGACATTTTTGCTATCATCCTTTCCTGATATCGGAATTTATCGTCTGTTTATATTTTTACCGCTTATCGTGAAAATAAACAGCGGCGGAGAAATTTTTCTAAAAAGAAGCGGGGGATGGATAATGATACTAATCCCCAATAAAACTATAGACAAAAAATCATCGCATAATCCATATACGCAAGATTATGCTCGATTTTTTGTATAGTTTTTAATTGGTTCTTAGTATGATATCCGATGCCCCCGTTGATATTATATGTTTATATGCTGATAGTTGTTACAGTGCCGTAAAGCATATAGGCGATTACCACAAGCCATGGTACCGATGTGAAGAAATACTTCCATGTGCGCTGTTTTGTGTAGAGCGATGTGCGGAACAGCTTTCCGCCCGATGAATAAAACCTGATAATGATAACTATTGAAGCGATTATGCAGGCAAGGCGCAGAGCCACATTCAGCAGGGAAGCTATTACCAGCGGCATATATCCCATGATGGTGGCTTGCAGGTTGCTGATGTCTATGCTGCTGTTTTGTATCAGCACCATAAGCACTGCCGACATACTGTTGTTGATTATATGCAGTATCATTGAGGGGACAAGCGAGTTGTATTTTACCGCAATGTACGCCCATACCAGACCCATGCAGACCGCCGGGAGACACTGTGAGAAGTTCTGGTGCATAAGTCCGAACAGCACTGCGGACATTATTATTCCAAATGTGTTGCCGTATTTGCGCAGTCCGTCAAGAAGTACTCCACGGAAGATAAGCTCCTCCATAATAGGCCCCAGCAGGCAGATGTAAAGGTAGATAAGTATTTCAAGCCATAGGGGATTGTTTTGCGGCGCAATGTCAAGTGCGCTGGTGTTGTTTACGGAAAAGTCCGACAGCTTTCCGCTGAGAGCCGCCGCAATGGCTGAGATTATTACATTTATGACCGAGCCGACTGTTACAACTCCGAAAGACAGCGCCGTGAATTTCAGGAAGCTTCCGCCTGTGATACCCTTGACTGTGAATTTCTTCCTGATATCCGTCTTTGTCACCAGCAGACCCACGCCGAAAGCTGCAATATCCGCAATAAACGGGAAGCCGTAGGAATATATGGCTTTCATCAGTGGAGTGCTCCTGATGATTTCCTTGCCTGCGTCTATCTGCTCCTTGGAATATCCGCCGCCCAGCATTGCCGCACATAGCTGCAATATCAGTGTGTTAAGTATGCTGAAAACGAATATCAGCGTTACAACTATCCATGCTATCCTGAAATAGTACCGCCGCAGCTGCTTTTTTTCGTCCTTGTCAAGCGGCGGACACATCATATTCGACTGCTGATAAATATATCCGTTCATATTATGTCCTTTCTTTTTTATTGTATAAAAAATGCCCCGAAAAAGGGGCATTTATTCGTTTCTGATAATTTTCAGCACGGCAGTTCTTTCGGGAACAGGCTCGTCGCTGAACGAAAATACATCGTGAAAATCACGCTTTATTTCTTCAAGGTCGCATTCGGAGGAGGTCATCACCGTTCCCAGAACATCGCCCTTATTTACGCAGCTGCCAACATTACAGCTGAAAATAATGCCTGCGGTGCTGTCAATGTCGCCGCCCTTGACCTTTCGTCCTGCGCCCAGAGCCAGCGATATAAGACCTGTCTTTTCGCAGGATATCTTTGAGATATATCCGCTCCTGTCAGCTCTTACCTCTGCTGTGCGCTTCGGCTTTCCGAAAAGTGAGTAGTCGTCAAATGCTCTTACATCTGCGCCCTGCATCTGAGCCATTGTCCTGAATGCTTCAAGTGCCTTGCCCGAATGTACTGCATCTTCCGCCAGCCTGCGACAGCAGTTTTCATCGCCCTTGCCTGCAAGCATGAGCATTTCTGCGGAAAGGGTAATGCTGACTTCATAAAGGTCAGCGGGAGCATTGCCCTTCAGCGCTTCTATTGCTTCAATGACCTCCACTGAATTGCCCACCGCATGACCCAGGGGCTTATCCATATCGGTAAGGACAGCTGTGCATTTTCTGCCTGACAGCCTTCCTACAGATGTCATTGCCGAAGCAAGCTTCATGGCATCATCGTAATTTTTCATGAAAGCACCATCGCCCACCTTTACATCGAGGACGATACCGTCAGCGCCAGTTGCAAGCTTCTTGCTCATAATGCTGGAGCATATGAGAGGAATGCTGTCAACCGTGGCAGTGGCGTTTCTCAGCGCATATATTTTCTTGTCCGCAGGAACCAGCGTGCCTGACTGCCCTGCAATGGAAAAGCCTGTTTTTCTGATTACCTCAATAAACCTTTCATGGCTTATTGAGGTGCTGAAGCCCGGAATTGATTCAAGCTTATCGATCGTTCCGCCTGTATGACCGAGACCACGTCCCGACATCTTTGGAACATAAATTCCACAGGCAGCGCATATAGGCGCAGCGATCAATGTAGTCTTGTCTCCGACTCCGCCTGTGCTGTGCTTGTCGATGCAAATGGCTCCAAGCTCCTCAGACGGGTGGAATGTGTCGCCTGAGTGCATCATTGCCATTGTGAGGGCTGCCGTCTCCTCAGCTGTCATTGACTGAAAGCATATCGCCATCAGCAGTGCCGACATCTGATAATCGGGGATCTCGTCCCTCACATATCCGTTAACAAACCATCTTATCTCATCGTCGGAGAGGATACCTCCACGGCGTTTTTTCATTATGATATCATAAGCGGTCATATAACGGCGTCCTTTCTGTAAGCTTACTCTATTGTGATACCGGGGAAGTAGTAAGCAAGTATCTGATCGTATGTATAACCCTGTTTGCCGAGAATATTTGCACCGTTCTGGCTCATTCCTACGCCGTGGCCGTAGCCGTATGTAATAAAGGTGAATTCACCGTCAGCATAGCTTACGTCGAAGCACCAGCTCTTGATGCTGTATTTGAGCACCTTCTCACGAAGTCTCATGCCGGAAATTGTGAGCTGATTATCAACATTAAGTCCGCTTACGTAATTTCCGTCAACTCTGGAGGTTACTGTGAGCCAGTTTGCGGGATCCTCGGATAAGGTGATGCCTAAGCTGCTTTCAAGCGCTGTGCGGATCTGATCCTCGGTAAATACGGTGATAACACCATAGTTGGGGTCGGACTGAGCATCAAAGGGAGTGGCAACGCTTGTGAGATAGGGAACATCTGCACCGCCCCATACATTTACGGCAGAAGCTGTAGTGCCTGCGGAGGAAGCTGTGTAAACTGTCTGGGCAACCTTGCCGTTATAGTAGCAGCATTTGCCCCATACAGCGTTTACTGCGTCGGTCACTTCCTGGGGAATATCTCTCTTTACCAGAACGGTAGGTACAAGTCCGTTTACGTTGTGGTATTTAACATATGAATATGCCGCAACAGCCTGAGCCTTGAGAGCTTCGGGGCTGAACGAGGGCGACATTTCAGTGGAAACTATCATTGATACCAACTGATATGCGTCAAACTGCTGAACGGTTCCGTCGACTCTTGCGGTGAATATCTCGCCTGCCTCGGGGTCGAAGGTGGTAAGAGCTGTATCGGAGGGGGCAGTTTCAGACCATGCGGGAGTAGTCTCAAAATAGTCCGAATAGTCGTAAACGGAGTCATCGGTAGGCTGTGTGGAAGCGTCTATGTCCTCCTGCATCTGCTCCAGTCTGCGCTCGATATCATCGGTGGAGTCGGTGACAGCCTCATCTGTAACAGGAGTTGTTTCTCTGTCCAGCTCGGAAAGCAGGTCTGCCTCGCTTTCGGCAGCGTCTGCAAATGCCTCGGGAGCCTCAACAGTTACCTCCGCAACGATATGGTCGGTGAACTCTTCCTCGGCAGCAGTGGTTTCGGAAGCGGTCGTTTCGTCTGCCTCCTCAGGCTGAGCCTCTGTGACTTCCTCCTCGGTCATTGCCTCGGGTACTGCTGTCACAACAGCTTCAGTTTCTGCCTCGGTAACATAAAGGGGAGTTATGACCACCTCGTCGGGAGCTGTGGTCACAGCCTCATATTCGGGGTTAAGGTCAAATCTCTTGTTTACCTGTGCTTCTTCGGCGCTTTCGGGGATATCGGCTTTCTCCTTCAGTACCTTATTATGTGCGGCATCAGAAAAAATATCTATTGATGCTTTTTCTGTCTGAACAGTGTCAGTCTGCTCTGTCTGCTGTGTTTCGGCGGAAGTATCGTAAAACTTTCCCGAAATACTGTCGGTGTTTACCTCGTCCTTCATGCAGAAGGCAAAGGTGTAGAGACCACCGACAACAGCAAGCGCAGCTATGCCGTTGAGTACAGTTCTCAGTTTCATAATAATATCCTTTCTCGTAGCTTTTATCTCTTTTTTTCAGGGAACAAAGTGCAGAAATTCCCTCTGACGGTCGTTACTCGTCTATATATGTTCCGCCGTTATATTTATAGTAGATGGCGGGCCATTTCGGATTGGGGTTCTTGCTGAATTTTGTGGTGTCGATAGTGTCTGTGGATTCATCAGCTCGAAGCTTTCTTGCCACGATAACATGGCGGGATTCGTCCCACTCGGTGGAGCAGGTGGAAAGAGTGAGGTACTCATCGTCCTCAGTGCAGTCAATACCGGTAATGATAGTGCTGCGCTTTGTTATCTCGTCCATGAACTTGTCATAAGGATAATCGTCGTTGAAATCAATATAATTCTGGTAATCGAAAACGGGATTTCCATTGTCATGCTCAGGGAGAGTGTTTATTACAAAGGAAGCGATTATAACATAAACGTCTTCCGAGTAATTGGTGTTAAAATAAACAAAAGGATTTTTCAGCCAGTAAGCGGGATCCCAGCGGTAGTAGTCCAGATTTCCGAACATAGTGCCGTCCTTCTGGTTGTGAGCGTAAAGGATAATGTTGTCCGAGCGCTCATATCCGCCCACCTTGTTGCGGTAATCCGCAAAGCAGGTTCCACACTGGCGCTGATTGTTGTAGAAGTTGTGCTTGAGGTAATACTCATTGTCCGTGCCTTTGACAACAGGCTCGTCAACGCAGTCGGGGATACGTACATATCCTACAGTGTCGGGGTTGATCGCCAACAGCTCTTTTGCCGCAGCCAGCTCTTCAAGGGGAGGAAGCTCCTCGGGAGGAGTGTTTTCATCGGTCTCGGCAGGAACATCATCAGTCTTGTCCTGAGAGGACTGTGACTGCTGGAGCTGCGCCTGCTGATAGATGACTTTCAGAGTATTGTGGTTCTGCTTTGCCTCATACATCTGGTAAAAGTAATCGCCCAGAAGAACGGCGCAGACTATCAGGACAACAATGGAGATAAGTACGATTATCTTATTGATGATCTCTGATGAAGAGTCGCCCTTCTGCGGAAAAAAGGATTGCGCAAAGGTTTTCTTGGGACCTTTTTTCGCAGGCTTTCTTTCAAATCTTACTTCATCGCTCATGGACATAGCAAAAACCTCGTAAACTTCAGAATATCAATATTATTTCTTGGATTTTCTTGTGGTCGTGACCTGTGTTGCAAGAGAAGGAGCAGTGTTGCGGGAGCTTGACTGTTCAGTCTCGGATTCGGGTACGGTGGTCTCCTCTCCGTCGGAAACATCGGAATCGGGAACTTCCGTTTCGCTTTCAGGCTCGCTGTAAACAGAAGCGGTGGTTCCATTCTCAATTTTCGGAGCAAGGCTCAGCTTTGAAACAACAGCATCGCTCTGCCTGGTCTTGACGGTGGTGGTCACGGTGGTAGGTTCTGTCGTTACCGTTGTGGTCATTTCGGGAGGTGCGGTTATGATCGAAGTGGTGATAGCAGTCTCGGAAGTGGTGGTTTCCGTTGTGGTCTCCTCAGAGGTGCTGTTCCTTGAAAGGATAGCGTCCCAGTCGATCTGCTTTGCGTTGGGGTTGAGCCTTGCGGTGGAGAAATCAAAGCTGTCAGCAGTTTCTCCCTCTCTCAGCTTTCGTGCCAGCACAACAAATCTGGAGTCCGAATACTCAGTGCTGCAGGTGGAAAGCAGCATGAGCTTGTCGCCGAAAGCAACGTCAACAGGGGAGATTATCTGATTTCTCTTGCCTATCTCACCCATGTACCAGTTAAAGGTAGCTTCGTCATTCAGCGTTTCGATATAATCATGATAGTGGAAAACCTCGCCGTTGGAATCCTGCTTCTCGTACACATTTGTAACAAAGTAGCCGTAAATAACATAATCGCCTACTTCGTAATCGGTGTTGAACGAGAATATGGGATTTTCACGGTAAAACTCCACGTTGTTTTTGTAAAGCTTCAGGTTTCCGAACATGGTGCCGTCTTCCTGATTGTGACCGTAAAGCACCACATTGGGAGAAGTGTAATCCTCCGAAACGGTGCAGCGGTAGTCAATGAAAATGGAGCCTGCCTTGTTTTTCCTGTCGTCATAGGTGTGGGTCAGATAATAGATGTTATCATCGCCCTGAACAACGGGAGCATATATGTCGCAGGCAGGGATCTCAAGGAAGCCCTTAACATTGTCGGAGATATTCACAAAGTCGTTCATAACGCTCTCGGCGTGGGACTCACGTTCTTCCTGAGAGGGGAGAATGGTAACGACCTCGCCGTCATCGAGAATAGAAGTGGCAACAGTGGTAGTTACCTTTTCCTCTATCTCCTTTGCGTCCTCGACCATTTCACGGGACTGTATGAGCGTGCTGATGAGCATTATGGCAGCTGCCACAAAAACGCCTGTTGAAGCTATAAATACTATCTTTCTTATAACCTCGCCTGCGCTGTCGCCCTTCCATGGGATTATCCCCTGGATAAAAGGCTTTTTCCCGGCAGGTGCGCTTTCCTCAGGCTTTTCTTCCTGAGGGCTGTCCTCATCGGAAATATTGCTGTCGGGAGAAAAGTTATCCTCAATGATAATGCTGTTTTCATCATTGTCATTGTCCTTTTCGTCCGACTGAACGATCCGGTCAAGCTGATCTCCGCCGTCAGCGGAAATATTTATCTCGTCGCTTTCTACCTTGTTTTCCGTAATGTTGCTGTCCTTTTCGGAGCTTGCTTCATCGGAAACAGCGGTGGACGCAGTAGCGTCAATGCCTGCTTCCTCATCGAAAATGATTATCATGCCGTTTTCGTCGGTGACAGGCTCGGTTATCTTAGCCTTGCCGTCAGCATTGCTTTCAGGCTCGGGCTTATCTGTAACAGGGGAGAAGCTTACGGTCTTTGCCTCGGAAACATCAGCCATATCCGATATTTCCTCAGCCTCGGGAGCTTCCACGCCTGCGGGTTCGCTTTCAGTATCTGCAGTATTGTCTATGGTGCTTTCAAATCCGCTGCCCGAAGCGGCTGCGTCATTGAAGAACTTGGAAAAATCACGCATAGTTCTGGGCGGATCATTTTCCTTCGTAGGAGTGCTGCTCTCCGAAGGATCGCCCGACTGCTCAGCAGTGAAATCTTCTATCAGACTGTCGAAGAAACCGTCAACGTCTTTCTTTTCACCGCCTGAGGTCTTATTTTCATCTGACATAGTAATAACATTCCTTTTTGTTTTTAGCCTGATTATCTGCTGTAGATGTAATTCCAGTCAGGCTCCTTTGCGTCGGGATTGAGCTTTGCGAGAGAGGTATCCACCTCCGGGCTTTCGCCGTCACGGACACGTCTGCCAATAACGACAAAGCGTGAAGGCTCAAATTCATTGCTGCAGGTGGAAAGGGTCATGAACTTGTCCCCCTCCTGAACATCAACGCCCGTGATTATTTCGGAGCGCTCCTCTACATTGGAAATGAACTCTTCATAAGTCCTTTCCTTTGAGCCGAAGCGTATGTAGTTGTGATAATCAAACACATTGCCGTCCGTTGTCTGCTCAGGCTCGACCTCGCAGATAAAAATGGCGATTATCTTATATGTGTATTCCTCGTAAAGGTTTGAGAATGTGAATGTGGGGTGCTGGAGATAGAAGTCAAACTTCTTTGTGTTCTGCTTGGTTATCTTGTATTTCTGGAGAGTGCCGAACATAGCGCCGTTTGCCTGATTATGGCCGTACAGCACGATGTTGTCGCTCTGGTTGAAATCGTAATCATTTACCACGCAGCGGAAGTCGGCAAACACGGTTCCCGGCTGGGAATAATTGCCGTAGAAGTCATGGTCAAGGTAATATTCATTGTTATCGGTCTGCATAACAACGTTGTCGATGGTTGTGCCGCCAACGGTTATCCAGCCCGCAGTGTCTGCGTTGTCATTTACAAAGCTCTGCATGGAATCGAGCATAACAAGAGGCTCGGGAGCAGGAGTTGTGGCTTCTGTGGTAGCTTCGGTAGTCGCCTCAGTTTCGGCTGCAGTAGTCTCCTGAGTGATTATCACTGTTTCCGAATGGCGCTTTGCCAGTTCGTCCTCAAGCTTTGCCGCTTTCTGTTCCTGAATAATATAATATGCAAGATATGCAAGTGATAATGCCAGTATTACGGACGCTATCACCACAATTATTTTTCTTGGAGAGAATGTTTTTTTATTGCTGCTCATCTTTTAACCATCTTTCCGGATTATTTGAATATCACTTTCCAGTCAGGCTCTTTTGCCTGGGGGTTAAGGTATGCTGCCGACGTATCTACCTCGGTATCCTCGCCCTTTCGTGTCTTTCGTGCAAATATTACGAACCTTGAGGGTTCAAACTCATTGCTGCACGTTGAAAGTGTGAGAAACTCATCGCCATACCTTACATCTACCGATGTTACGATCTGGGAACGCTCGTTTATGTTCGAGATAAAATCCTCATAGACCGCCTTGTCGGAAAGGTCAAGGTAATTGTGATAGTCGAAAACATATCCGTCCGAAGTCTGATAAGGCTCGACCTCGGTAACGAAGTAAGCGAAAATTTTGTAAACATCGCTCTGATAGTTTGAGTTGAATGTGATCGTCGGGTGAGCCTTGTAATGCTCAAGATTTTTCTTGTAGTCCTTCAGGCTGCCGAACATTGAACGGTCTTTCTGATTGTGACCGTAAAGGACAAGATTGTCCGACCTTTTATTTGATGTGAGCACGTCACGGTAATCAAGAAATACCGTGCCTGCCTTGTTGCTGCTGCCGTCGAATGCTTTTTTCAGATAAGTGGAGTTATCTGTAGTCTGTACCACAGGAAAATCCACCTCTGTGCCGTCGATGCTGATATATCCCACAGTATCGGGATTTATTTTCAGCAGCTGGGCAGCTCCGGGGAGAACATCTCCTCCCGAATCGTGAGCTATATATGACTGATAAAGGCTTTTTAGCGAATCGTTAAGCTGACGTGCGCTGAATGAAAGGCGGAATTCATTTGCAAGTATAACTCCGCAGCCTATGAGCACCAGCACGGCAAACTGAGTGAAGAGCTTTGAAAAGACTTCCTTCACGCTGTCGCCCTTTTGTATGAGCAGCCAGTGACCTCGCTTGGCTTTTTTCTTAGCCTTTACCGCTTTTTTGTACGCCCTTTCGGCGCTTTTTGACATTGCCATTTAATCTGACCGCCTTCTCTGAGAGCTTATTTCATTTCAATTTCAGGCTTGTCTCTCTTTGTGGTGTCATAATTAAAATATAGATCAACCCCATTTGGCGACACCTATATAACTTAATAATACACTCAAAACGCCCAAAAGTCAATAAAACAGATCAAAGTTTGTGAGATATATCAAATACAGAGGAACTATTTCTACAAAAGACGGGCTTATTTCACCTTGACAACACAAAACTGCCATTCAGGCATCAAGTCAGCAGATATTGAATCTCTTGACCTCGGTCTCTTCCACAGCCTTTTGGATAAGCGGCTCGAAATCGAAGGAGTTCTGTGCTGCGATGACCTCTTCAAGTATGGGCTTTGTCTTGGGGTGCTTGGGAGTGAATACAGTGCAGCAGTCCTCGTATGGCTCGATGGATATATCAAATGTATCTATCTTTCGTGCTATTTCAACTATCTCGCTCTTGTCCATGCCGATAACGGGACGGAATACCGGCATACGGCAGGCATTGTCGGTGCATACGATAGCGCCCATGGTCTGGCTTGCAACCTGACCAACGCTCTCTCCTGTAATGAGGGCGGTTATGCCGTTTTTCTCGCAAATTCTCTGGGCAATTTCCATCATAAGGCGGCGCATGATGATGGTGAACAGCTCTTCGGGGCAGTTGTCTCTCAGAGCTTCCTGTATCTCGGTAAAGGGAACGCAGTAGAATGTGGTATCGCCGCACCATGGGGTTATCTTCTCGCAAAGGCGCTCTACCTTCATTCTTGCTCTGTCGGAGGTGTATGGGGGAGAAACGTAGTGGATAGCGGAAATGTCTATTCCACGCTTTGCCATCATATAGCCTGCAACGGGGCTGTCGATACCGCCAGAAAGCAGCAGCATAGCTCTGCCCGAGGTGCCTACGGGGATTCCTCCCGCAGCGGGGCGGTTGCCTGTGTGGATATATGCGTTGGTGTCTCTTATCTCAACGTTTACGGTAACATCGGGGTTCTTTACATCAACATCAAGCTTGGGGAACTTTTCAAGGATACGTCCGCCCAGCTCAGCGCAGATCTCGGGAGACTTCATAGGAAAACGCTTGTCGGAGCGCTTTGCCTGAACCTTGAATGTGCGTGCGCAGGAAAGCTCCTCGCCGCAGTATTCCAGAGCGTCACGGCAGATAGTCTCAAAATCCTTTTCGGTTATCATCGCACGGCATATGGCAGCAGCGCCGAAAACTCTCGATGCCCTGAGAACAGCCTCGTCCATGTCGATAGTGTCCTCCAGAGGCTCGCAGTAGATCATGGACTGGGAACGGGTGTAGTCAAACTTGCCCAGAGGCTTCAGGCGGTGTCTCAGGTTCTTGATGAATGATTCTTCAAAAGTTCTCTTGTTAAGACCCTTGAGAGCGATCTCGCCCTCTTTGAGCAGGATAATTTCTTTCATATCATAATTCCTTTCAGATTTCTTATCTCTTGGCAAGGCTCATGTAGCCTTCCTGCAATGCAGTCGCCAGTGCTTCTACCTCTCCGCATGATGACATTCTGGAGAATGATACTCTTATGGCAGAATCAGCCACCTTGTCGGGAATGCCCATAGCAGTAAGCACACTGCTGTGACCGCCCTTTGAGCAGGCAGAACCGCTGGAAACGTAAATATTCTTGCTTTCAAGGAAGTGGAGCATTATCTCGGAACGTATGCCCTTTACGGAGAAATTCAGTATAAATGGGCACTGATCCTCAGCGTTGGAGTTTATGGTGATGTAGTCAAGAGCCGCAAGCTTCTTTCTCAGCCTGTTGTTAAGCTCTTCAGCATTTGACCATGCAGTGGGGATTGTCTGGAGCTGTGCCCTTACCGCAGCGCCGAATGCGCTTATAAGTGGAACTGACTCTGTTCCCGAGCGCATACCCTTTTCCTGACCGCCGCCCAGCATTCTGGGATTTACCCTGATGCCCTTTTTGATGTACATAGCGCCTACGCCCTTGGGAGCGTGTACCTTGTGACCGCTTACGGTGATAAGGTCAGCGTTAAGGTCTGCTGTCTTGATGGGTATTTTCAGGAAGCCCTGAACAGCGTCGCAGTGAGTGATGCAGTCGGGATAGGAGCGTTTTATCTGTGTAAATATCTTCTTTACGGGCATTATAGCTCCCGTTTCGTTGTTTACCAGCATGCAGGAGGCAAGCACGGTGTTATAATCAACGGCAGCGATGAACTCGTCAGCGTCGATCTCGCCTGTTTTCTGGGGCTTTATCCTTACGACCTCAAAGCCGTTCTTTTCCAGATACTTCATGCTTTCCTCAACGGAGGGGTGCTCAATGGCGGAAACGACTATCTTTTTTTTGCGTTTGCCGTAATGTTCGGCAGCGCCTATGATAAGCGTGTTGTTGGATTCGGTAGCGCCCGATGTGAATGTGATGCACTCAGGCAGGCAGACAAGAGCAGCGGCAATGGACTTGCGGGCTTCCGTAACGGCAAGCTCGGCGTTCAGACCCACTCTGTGGAGAGAGGAGGGATTGCCGTAATTGTCGGTCATAGCGGCGAGAGCGGCAGCAACGGCTTCCTCGCAGGGCTTTGTGGTAGCGGCATTATCGAGATATGCAGGCATATATGACCTTTCCTTTCTATTCATATAATACTAATCTTCAATCAACCTAATGAACGATTAAAGACTGGTATAACATCTAAAAATGCTTTATTTTCACATACTTATTTTTATTATACTACATTCCAATAAAGATTTCCAGTACAAATATAAAAAAATGTGTATATTGTTACGATGCACAAAACATGAGGAAAATCATTGCCGTAAATGGTAAATCAGCCAAAACCCTTGGTCTGCTTGACTTTTTGTCATTTAACTGATATAATAATCCCATACCAAGCAGTTTAATAAAGCAGCTTAGTAAAGCATATTACAAAAGGAGATATGAAAATGTCCGACAATATCAACAAGAACGGGGAATTTGATATTCCCGAAACAGCACAGCCCGCTCAGTACAGCTGGAATAATACCTCTCAGCCAGAAAGCTCAAATGAAGAAAGCCCCGTAATGATACGCCGCAGAGTTAAAAGCGGATATAACTGGGCTGGTTCCCTTATCCTTTGGCAGCAGCTTTTTGCCATGATAGGCATGGTTATTTTCCAGATGATATATTCAGCAATGGTGATGCCCTCAATAATTGCCGATAACCCGGAGCTTACCGCAGAAACGATTACGGCAGAGCTTACTGCACGTATGTCGGAAGGCTCGGCAATGATACTGATGAACTCGGTATGTATGCTTGCGGCAAATATTCTTGCAATTATAATAGTATATTTTGCTTCAAAGAAGTTCAAATTCAATGAGATGTTCTCAAAGTCTGACTTTCCTTCATCGGGTATCGTTCTGGCGGCGCTGGGCATTTTCGGAATACAGGGCTTTTCCATTTTGGTTCAGACCCTTGTTACAAACCTGACAGGCTATACAGGCATGAGCGAGACCACGTCCTCCGCCCTCAGCTTCACTGACAATATTGTGACAAATTTCGTGCTTCTGCTGTACGTAGTTGTGGCAGCCCCCATTCTGGAAGAGATAATGTTCAGAGGTCTTGCCATGAATCTGCTTGCACCTGTCAACAGAACATTTGCCCTTATCGCTTCTTCACTGCTTTTCGGACTTATGCACGCAAACTTCAACCAGATATTCAACGGCTTCCTGCTGGGAATGCTGCTGGGATATATCGCCCTTAAAAGCGGCTCAATAATCTCGTCCATGATATGCCACGTAGTTGCAAATGCCAATGCAATGCTTCTGTCCTACATTTTTGAGCATAAGCTTGCCGACACTATCGGCGACAAGGCATATACATATGAGTTCATTGCTTTTGCAGCCGAGCTTGTGATAGGCGGCGTTGCACTGTTCTTTATGCTGAAAAAGTACGGCAAGGTAAATCAGTCGGATATCATCACTACCTCCTACACATACGAGTTTGAGCAGGCAGAGGAGAAAAAGCTCACATGGAGCGCACTTCTTAAATCGCCCACATTCTGGGTATCGGCAGTTATTTGCCTCGGAAGCGCCTGCCTGATGCTCACACAGGTTACGGTTTCATAAATCACACAAATTAAATTATACAGCGCTCGGAAAGGCATTTCTTACCGAGCGCTGTTTTTATGTATTTGCCTGGTGTTTTTTCAGTTCATTGGCAGGTGAGCAAACCAAAAAAGCGGCAGCCTCCTGAAAGGAAAGCTGCCGTAAAATATATCAGCCGCACATGATGCTGTAAGCGTCATGTTGTTTTGAGGTGACTGCGGCGGGTCTGTATCTGCCACTTTGTGTTGAGACTTCTTGTTCTGTGCATCTTTGAGAAGCTTGCAACAAGGTCGGTGGACATTATCAGCATAAGGATAATGCTGGCGGATTTTGCTTCCTGTGCGGGTATCATTGTGATAACGCTCATTATGGGGTCGAAGCAGGCGCCCATAAAGGAAGTGATGATGGCTGCAAAGCCGATGCTTGTGGGTATTGATGTGTATTGTGTGATATGCAAGGGGATCCAGTTGTAGTTCCAGTACTGAATGCCGCATATCTTTTCCATCAGATGACCCAGAATAAGTTCTCCCACGGTGACAACTGCGAAAGCGCAGAGGAAATATACAAAGAATTTTTCGCCCTTTGATCTGTCAACGGGAACCATCTCTGCGAGTGCCATATTTTCAGGCGTGCCCAGCAGCAGGTACATTCCAACGACCAGCAGACCGTATCCCATAAGGAACGGCGCATTCATATTGCGGTTGTCAATGAACCCCTTTGTCAGTGATAGCCACAGATTTTCCAGTGAAAATCCGAGGAATGAGATGACAGCTACCATTATACCCAGTGAATAAATGTCATACTTCATAATCATAATCATGACCGTCCTTTCGTTTTATATTTATCGGTGTGTTCCGATATTTCTTTCAACAATACCAATATAATATAGTTTCCGCAACTGAATCTCAACTAAACCTCAACTACAGTTGATATTTGACTGTTGGTCATTCTTTTCTGCTTTTTGAATAATTTTTACATATATTGACTGTATATTTTGTTGAATATTTTGGGCAAAATCGGCGAATATATTTAAAATATTAAGGCAGTATTGATAAAAATAAAGTGAAGATGCGCAGAAAAATAATATCATTTCGGAATTTGCAAGATGAAATTGAGCTTATTTTTCTCCCAAAAAATAAAAAACCACAGCCGGATAAAATACCCGACTGTGGTCATATTCATATCGCCTGAGCCATGCAGAGCTTGTAATAAAGCCCCTTCTTAGCCATAAGCTCATCGTGTGTTCCCGACTCGGCAATGCCCTTGTCGGAGATGTACATTATCTTGTCGCAGCTCTTGATAGTGGAAAGACGGTGGGCAATGATGAACGATGTTCTGCCCTTCAGCAGATGGTCAATGCCGTGCTGGATATACCGCTCTGTCTTTGCGTCAATGGAGGAGGTAGCCTCGTCAAGCACAAGTATCTTGGGGTCTGCAAGAATAGTTCTTGCAAAGGCTATCATCTGCCGTTGACCCTGAGAAAGGGAAGAGCCTCTTTCCTTAACAAAGGTGTCGTATCCGTCGGGCATCTCGTTTATAAACTCGTCCGCTCCCACGACCTTGCAGGCAGCTTCTATCTCTTCATTGGTGGCATCGAGTCTGCCGTATCTGATATTGTCACGAATGCTGCCGCTGAAAATAACGCTGTCCTGGAGCATTATGCCCATTTGTGAGCGAAGTGATTTCAGCGTAACATCGGAGATGTCAATGCCGTCAATAAGCAGCCGTCCGCCGTTCAGATTGTAAAATCTTGAAATAAGATTTACTATAGTGGTCTTTCCCGCTCCCGTAGGGCCTACCAGCGCAATGCTCTGACCTGCCTTTACATCAAAGCTCAGGTTTTCAAGGATATTGATGCCCTCTTCATAGCCGAATGTAACATGGTCAAAGGTAACATCGCCCTTTATATCGGGCATTTCTGTGGCATTTTCCTTGTCGGTGACGGTAACGGGTTCGTCCATTGTCTCGAAAATTCTTTCAAGGTATGCAATGGTGTTGATGAAGGTGTTGTACAGATTGGAAAGGTTCATGATAGGCTGCCAGAATCTGCCTGAGTAGCCTGTCATAGCAACGATAGTTCCCACCGTGATTCCTGCCTTGGGACCAAGCACCAGCAGACCTACCAGATATATCGCACCTGTTACCCAGATGGAAATGTTATCAGCCACTGGCCATACCGCATTTGAGAAGTATATAGCTTTCATCCAGCTCTTGCGGTATTCCTTGGAAAGGCGGTCGAATATCTGCTCATTTTCCTCTTCACGGGTAAAGCTCTGGGTGATGCTTACGCCTACCAGACCCTCGTGAAGATATGCGTTAAGGTTGGAGGACTTGTTTGAAACGCTCTGCCAAGCCCTTCTTTGCATTTTTTTGATAGCGAACATAAAGAACAGGAACAGGGGAAGTCCCGCCAGAACTACCAGAGCCAGCTGCCAGCTTACCACGAACATGAACACGATGATGAAAATGATATTGAACATTTCCAGCACAAAAGTGATAAGTCCGTTGGTGAGCAGGTCGGAAACGCTGTTTACGTAGTTGATAACTCTTGTAAGTATCTTTCCGTGAGGTCTTGTGTCGTAGTATTCAAAGGGAAGCTTCTGCAAATGTTCGTACAGGTCTTTTCTGATGTCGTATATCATGTCCTGACCTGCAACAGTCATTATCTTTGCACGTATTGTGGAAAAGATAACGCTTATAACAATGGTGAGCAGCAGCAGAACTGCAAGTATAATAAGCTCGGTCTTATTTTTTTCGGGAATGGTAACGTCCAGCGCCCTTTGTGTGATAAGGGGAGCCAGCAGTGAGATAACCGCTGCCGCAACGCTCAGCAGCATTGATATGATGACCTGTTTTTTGTATTTTCCCACATAAACCAGCGCACGCTTGAAATGCCGTATGTCAAAAGGGGTCTCAAGCTGTTCGTCAACGTCGTATTTGTTTCTTGCCATAATATATCACCCCTTAGTTGGTCTGAAGGTCGTAAACTTCTCTGTAATAGCCGTGCTTTGCGATAAGCTCCTCATGTGTTCCGATATCTTCAATGGAACCGTTGTTGAGTATGATTATCTTATCAGCATTCTTAGTAGAAGATATTCTCTGGGCTATTATTATCTTTGTGCATTCAAAGTCAAGATTTTTCAGGCTGTTCTGAATGTACTTTTCAGTTTCCATATCCACGGCGGAGGTGGTATCGTCAAGGATAAGGACTGAGGGCTTTACTGCCAGCGCACGGGCAAGGGATATTCTCTGCTTCTGACCGCCCGAAAGTCCCACGCCTCTTTCGCCGATGATGGTGTCATATCCGTCAGAGGTCTTTCTGATGAAATCGTCTGCGGCAGCCAGAGTTGCGTACTTGTAAACCTCTTCCTCGGGCATATCGCTTCTGCCGAAAGCAATGTTTCCGTCAATGGTGTCGGAGAAAAGAAGCACGTCCTGAGAAGCCACGCCGATGTTCTTTCTCAGCTGTTCAAGCTTCAGCATCTTCACGTTCACTCCGTCCACGCTTACCTTGCCCGATGTGGTGTCATACATACGGGAGATAAGGTTGATAAGAGTGGTCTTTCCCGAACCTGTGGGACCCATGATAGCAACTGTCTCGCCCGGTTCTATCTTAAAGGAGATGTCGTGGAGAACATCATTTTTCTTGTTGTATGCAAAGGAAACATGGTCAAATTCAACGGAACCCTTGAACTTGTCTGGCTTGTCAACAGCGTCCGCGCGGTTAACGATAAGGGGACGGGAATAATAAACTTCGATTATCTTGTTGAGTGAAGCCACAAACCTCTGGAGATCGTTTATGATGTTTCCGAGCATTCTCATGGGGTTGGTCATTGTCCAGATAAGACCCGAAAATGCAGTGTATTCGCCCACGGTTATTCTGCCGTTCATAACGAACAGACCGCCTGCAAGAATCTGTACCACAGCAAGTCCCTGAGCTGTTATTTCGATAGAGGGGAAGTATTTGAGCCATACCAGCGATGCGCTTTTGTTTGCGGCGGAGTAATTCTTGTTGAGCTTGTCAAACTTCTCTGCCTCGTAATCCTCACGGGCGAAAGCCTTTACAACACGGTTGCCTGAGATGTTTTCCTCAGCACCCGTGTTCATTGCGGAAAGACGGTCACGCAGATCAACGTATCTGGGACCGATGACCTTCCTGAATGCAAGAGTGATTGCAAAAATAACAGGTGTAAGGGCTATCATGCAAAGAGCCATGAGCCAGTCTATGGAGAAGAAGAAAATTACCGATGCGCTGTAGAGGATAACACATTCAAGTATTGACTTGATTATCCATGCAATGGAGTGACGCACCATGTCAAGGTCGCCGCTGAGACGTGTCATAAGGTCACCTGTGCTGTTTTTGTCAAAAAAGTCCGAGTCCTGCCTCTGAACATTTGCGAAAAGGTAATTTCTTACCTTGTAGATGATGCCCTGCGAAGCCTTTTCGTAGCATATGCCCGATGTGTATGTAATGCAGGTTCGCAGGAACGTAAAGCCTATCATTATAAGTACCAGACTTACCAGCCTCTGGGGAGCGGCGGCAAGATTGGCAGCAGCATTTTCCCCGTAGATGAATTCATCTACTATCTGCTGGCTGTAGTGGGGCGTGATGATGTACATTGACTGGCAGATGACTGTCATACAAAGTGCAACGATATATACCGCCCGATACCCCTTTAGGTTTTCCCATAACCATTTGATCTGGAACATATCAGTTCCTCCTTTCGCACCAAGCCTTCCCTGTAGGGCTTGGTTCAAGACATTAAGTGTTATTTTACACTATTTACCATGCTTTTCAATCGGATATTTCATAATAAATTATGAAGTTTTTAGCGTGCCACAGTCGGATTGAAATTTCCTACAAAGTATAGCACTTTGGTTTCACGAATAATATAATATATATATTTTAAAGTTGTAAAAAAATATCAAGCGGACATATAAGCATACATAAAACAAATGCCGCCCATAACGGACGGCATTTACAGCCGCTTTATTATACTATAGTTTTTAATACTGGGCCTGGGTGAAGTGTTAAAGCTCTGAATTGTAATTTTATCTTATTCTTCTTACCTTGACCTTTATGGGCTTGCGGACAGCTGCTGCATTTGCATTTTCTGCGGCTTCCTTGATAAAGTATTCCTGAGCATTGATAAGCTCTTCGCCCTCAGCGGGAATAACCTTTGAATAGGTTCCGTCGGGGTTCTGGATACGTGCCTTAACATTGTCCCTGAGCATGATATCGAAAATGTGGAGTATCCTGCTGCGTATCTTGGGAGAATTTATGGGAGCGGCAACTTCTATTCGTCTGATAGTATTTCTTGTCATAAAGTCAGCGGAGGAGATATATACCTTCCGGCGTTCACCCTTGCCGAAAATATAAATTCTGGAGTGTTCAAGATATCTGCCCACAATGCTGCGGATAGTGATGTTCTCGGTCTTGTCCTTGACACCTGCCACCAGACAGCTTATTCCTCTGATGACCATTTCGATCTTGACACCTGCGCAGCTTGCTTCGATGAGCTTATCCATAAGCACCTTGTCGGTAAGGGAGTTGAGCTTCAATCCGATGTAGGCTTCCTCTCCGCATTCTGCAGCGGCTATCTCCCTGTCGATAAGCTCGATTATCTTGTTCTGGAGCGAAAGGGGGGCTACCAGCAGATAAGAGGAATTTTCCACCAGATTGCCGATAGAAAGAGCATTGAACACTGTTCCTGCCTCCGCACCGATGTCGGAATCGGCAGTCATAAGGGAAAGGTCGGTGTAAAGCTCGGATGTCTTTTCGTTGTAGTTTCCTGTACCTATCTGAGTGATGTACTGCACCTCGCTGCCGTTCTTTCTTGTGATAAGCAGCAGCTTTGAGTGTACCTTCAGATTTTCGGGACCGTACATTACCTTGCAGCCTGCCTTTTCAAGGCGCTTTGACCACTCAATGTTGTTTTCCTCGTCAAATCTTGCACGAAGCTCTACCAGAACAAAGACGTCCTTGCCGTTCTCGGCAGCGTTTATAAGGGCTTCAACTATCTTTGAGTTGGAAGCCACACGGTAAAGGGTTATTTTGATGGAAACAACGTCAGGGTCATTTCCTGCCTCGTTCAGCAGTGCGATAAACGGACGAATGCTCTCATATGGGTACGAAAGCAGAATGTCTCTGCGGAGTATCTGGGGGATCATGGGCGCACCGTGTATTACCTCGGCAGGGCGCTGTGGAGATACGGGGGTGTAGAACATTTCGGGGTGAGCCTTTTCTATCCTGTTTCTCAGTGAGAATACAAAGGACATATCAAGGGGAGCCTTGCAGCGGGATATCTGATGCTCGTGCAGCTCCAGATTGTGGCACAGGAATTTCTCCGCTTCGTTATTGAGGCAGCCGTAAATTTCCAGCCTTACAGGGGAGAGCTTCTTACGCTTTTTCAGCAGCTCCTCCATTACCTGACGAAGATCAACATCATGGTCATAAAGAGCCTCTTCCATATTGATGTCGGCATTTCTGGTTATTCTTATAAGCGCCTTGTCGATAATGCGGTAATTTTCAAAAACGCTGTTGCAGTAGCGCAGGATAACTTCCTCCGCAAGAACAAATCTGAGGCGCTCCTTGTCGGGGAGGATTATCATTCTGGGGAAGCTTCCGTTTGCGGGGATAATGCCCAGCTTAACGGAGTTTTTGGACTCCAGATGAGTGATTGCATAGATATCCTTGTTTTTAAGGAATGGGAACGGGTGACGCTTATCCACTACCTGCGGGGAGATTATGGGGCGGATCTCGGAATTGAAGAACGCCCTGAGATAGTTTTCTTCCTCAGGCTTGAGAGATGACATCTTAACGTGCTCCACGCCGATAGCGGAAAGAGCACGCATGGTGTTGAAGTAAGCGGCATCTTTCAGGGGAACAAGCTCTGCCACCTTGTGATAAATGGCGTTCAGCTGATCCTTTGGGGTCATGCCTGTCTTGTTGTCGGCTTCGTTATCCTCTACAAGAGTTCTGTCGTAAAGGGAGCCGACTCTTATCATAAAGAATTCGTCCAGATTGGACTGGAATATCTGTGAAAAAAGCAGCCTTTCGCAAAGGGGAACATTGTCGTCCGTTGCCTCTTCAAGAACACGTACATTGAATTTAAGCCAACTGAGTTCACGATTGTCATAGCAGTTATTCATAACAGCAACCTCGCTCTATGTAATTGTATTATTTTTATTATACCCTGTCACTTAAATAAATCAAGAAGAAAAATTTGCAGCTTCGGTAAAATGCAGGTAAAGGCTCAGTCCTCACAGTAATATATAAGGTGCTTGCGTACCTCCGAAAGCATATCACGGTAAAGCTCCGTTGCATCGTTCAGACCGCAGGTCATTTCGGGGTCATTCAGGAAGCCGTTGAAAGCAACATCAAGGTCCTTTGTTTCATACGCCCTTACCACCTGAGCCTGATTGCCGCAGTGGCGGAGTGTGAGACAAAGTATGTCCTCGGGAAGAGCGCCTGCCGCAACGGGGCGGACAGCTCCACGGCTGATAAGTGCATTTGTCTGCACAGCCGTGCCCTCAGGCAGATTTTCCACCTGACCGTGGTTTGGCATGATAACAGGGCAGATAAAGTTTCCGCCGCCTGCCAGCGCACGCACCATAGCCGCAACCTCAGTGGTTCCTGCCGACTTCGGCAGAGGCTCGCCGTTCATGTATCTTTTCACACGGGAAGCCTTGTCGGAGACAATTTTCTTTTTGTACGCCGCAGTGATGGGGGAGAACTTCCAAGAGTTCATTTCCTTCACATTTCCCGTGTACCATGGGGGACAGAAGCCTGCGGTAATCCTGTCGTTCTGGGCAGGGATAATACCGTACCGCAGGAACAGGTCAAACTTTACCTTGTGAGCGTCCGCATCGGGATTATTCTTGTATTCATTGGCCCTGAACTCGTAGCCGTTTGATACGTATTTTTCCGCATATTCCGTAAACATGGGGAAAAGATCCTCACCGCAGAATGTGATCTCGTCAAACCATGAATAGCCGTCGATGCCCAGCAGATTTGTCTTGATATCACGCCGCCTTACGCCTGTGATGCCTTTGCTTTCGCAGACAATGGTCGCCAGCATATCACGGCAGGAGTGAGTGGAGCAGTCAGCTCCCACAAGCTTCATTTTCGGGAACACCTTTTTCATTACCGAGATACATTCCGCCATGGGAGTGCACAGGCTTATGACCCAGGCATTGGGGCAAAGCTCACTTATTTTTCTTGCATATTCAGCGCATACAGGCATTATTTTAAGCGCCCTTATAACGCTGCCCGGCCCGGAGTTTTCCACAGACGGCTGGAAAATGCCGTAGGTCTCGGGGAGATGAAGCTCGGTCACAAGCTCTTCAAGGCTTCCGGGGTCAAAGGACAATATGACAAAATCAGCGTCCCTGAGGGCTTCCTCCGCTTCATCACAGGCAAGATAGACCACATCGCCCTTAACTCCGCCATGGTCATGTATCCCGTTGCCTATGACCTCGTTTGCCAGAGCACGGGACTTGTCCGTATCGTAAAGCCTTACCATAGCGCAGATATCCTCGCCCGAAAGCTCGGGGATAAGCTTCCAGCCGAAGTTATCCGAACCGCCGCCTATGTAAGCGATATTCAGCCGTTCACTGTTCATTGTCATTGTCCTTTCAAGCTAATTTTACTATTATATATTATGCAATAAAAGCGTGATTTTGTCAAGAGAGATAAAAATAAATGAGATATAATTTAATGATGTGGCATTAAGTGCAGTATGTAAGTTAATAAGTCAAGGTGTGCGGATTATTCCTATACCTATTAAGTTATATCTGATTTAGAACCTGTCTTCATAAGAAATGTGTGCGGATTTTCGAGCATAATTTTGTTGCAGAGTAGGCAAAAATCCGCAGGCGGGCTTTCGCCCGGCAAGGATTTTTAACGCAGTCTGCGGCAAAATTTGCCGAAAAGACGTGCGCATATGCTTGTGAAGACGGGTTCTTATTCGAGAGCAGCTGCTCTCCGCTTGACCTGCAGGCTAAAATGGTGTATAATAAAACTACAGCAAAAATGATGATAAAACGGAGGTAATGTATGCCGTCACTTGTTAAGAAATTGATAAGCAGCTTCAATCCGCCCGATATCCGCAAATTTTATAAGATTCACCGTGAAATAGTGCATTTCATGGTGCGCAGCGCCGTTAAAGTCAATGACGGGCATTTTGATAAATATGTGACCGCTCCCGACGGACATAATATCCGTGTGAGGATATACCCGCCCAGAACCATAGGAAACAGCACAAGACTGCTGGTGTTCTACCATGGCGGCGGCTGGGTCATCGACGATATCGACAGATACCACAAGGTCTGCCGACAGCTGGCGGAAATGACGGGAAGCTATGTGCTTTCGGTGGATTACCGCCTTGCTCCCGAGCATAAATATCCCGCAGGTCTGGACGATTGCTACGAGGTAACGAGACAGGTGTTCGCAAACGCCGCAAGATACGGCATCAAAAAGCGCAATATCATTCTTATCGGCGACAGCGCAGGCGGAAACCTCGCTGCTGCCGTTTCTCTCAGAGCAAGAGACAGGCACGAGTTCCGTGTAAGGCGTCAGATACTTATCTATCCCGCCACAGCCTGTGAGTTCGGCGACGATTCACCGTACCTCTCCATGAGGCAGAACGGAAAGGGCTGCCTGCTCACCGCAGAGCGCATGAGGGGCTATCTTGATCTGTACCTTAATGATATCTCTCAGAAGGACGACCCATATGTATCGCCCATAAAGGCGGCGTCTCTCAAGGGCCTGCCCGAAACGCTTATCATTACTGCCGAGAATGATCCTCTCCGTGACGAGGGTGAGGCTTTCGGAAAGCGGCTTTACAATGCGGGCGGCAATGTGAGAGCATTCCGTATCAAAAATGCCTATCACGGATTTTTCGGTACAGACCTGCTCCGTCACCCTCACGCCAAGGAAGCTGTGAGCATCATAATGTATTTTCTCCGTTTAACGGATTGACCGAGGTGTTTTATATGCGCAGAGAAAGCAGTGCGCCGTGGAGCCGCCTTGATAATGCGGCTAAAATTTTCCCATCTACAGTTGAGGGCGCCGATACCCGTGTGTTCAGATTTTCCTGCGAGCTTACCGACGATATTGACCCTTATGTGCTGCAAAGGGCTGCCGAGAATGCGGCTGCCAGCTATCCCAATTTCAACGTGATAATGAAAAAGGGGCTTTTCTGGTACTATCTTGAAAGCTGCGACTTAAAACCGCAGGTTAGCGAGGAATCCCTGCCCGTCTGTGCCGCAATATATGAAGATGATGTCCGCAGCCTGCTTTACAGGATAACTTATTACGGCAAGCGGATAAATCTCGAGGTGTTCCACGTCCTTGCAGACGGCACGGGAGCGCTGATGTTCCTTAAAACCATCGTTTACCGATACATCATTTACAGATATCCCGAGCTGTTCGGCGACTGCCCGCCTGTGCTTGACGATGATGCTTCCTTTTCCCAGAAAAGTGATGACAGCTTTCAAAAGTATTATGACAAAAGCGTCAAAAAGCGCAGCGTGAAGATGATAAAAGCCTTCAGGCTGAAAAGCGAGCGGCTTGAAAACAACAAGCTTCTTGCGATAGAGGGCTTTGCATCGGTAAAAAGCGTTATCGCAGCGGCTCATAAGTATGAAACTTCTCTCACTGTATTCCTGACGGCGCTGTATATAAAGGCACTGAGCATGGAAATGCCTCTCCAGAGCAGGAACCGTCCCATTGTTATAAATATCCCCGTAAACCTCAGAAGATATTTTCCCTCCGAGACCGCAAAGAATTTCTTTGGAATGATATCGGTGCAGTACAACTTCACTGAAAGAAGCGGCGAGATGGAGGATATCATTGCCGTGGTGAACGAGGAGTTCAAAAAGCAGCTTACGAAAGATAATCTTGCCATACGCATGAACAGCCTTGCGGCGCTGGAGCACAATCCCTTTGTAAAGATCGCCCCTCTGCCGTTTAAAAATGAGGTGCTGAGAATCGCAAGAAAAATAGGCGTAAAGGGTGAGACCTCCGTTATCTCCAACGTGGGAAAGGTTGATATGCCCAAGGAGTTTGACGGGCTTATAAAGCGTTTTTCGGTATTTGTAAGCACACAGAATATCCAGCTGAATATATGTTCGTATAAAGATGAGCTGCAAATGGGCTTTACATCAAGCTATGCGGCAACGGACGTTCAGCGGAACTTTTTCAGGTCGCTTACCGAGCTTGGCATTGATGTTACCGTGAGAAGCAATGATTCTTACGCTGAAAAGCCTTTGGAAGGGGGTGACACATCATGCAGCAGTGCAGAAAATGCAGAGTAAATGTCGATGGTGATAAGGGCAGGTGTCCTCTCTGTCAGGGCGAGCTTACAGGCGAAAGGGAGCGGGATATGTTCCCACGCATTGCCGAGCCGAGGTTTGGCAGCGAATTTCTCATAAAGCTTATTTCTTTCATTGCCATATCGGCGATAGTCATTTGCGCCGCAACGGATTATCTTCTCAGCGGCAGGCTGTCGTGGTCGGTCATATGTATAGCAGGCGTTATCTGCGCATGGCTCACCACATCTGTTGGCATCGCCTACCGCAAAAGGATACTGAAAAACATCACCTGGGAGCTGTTCCTGATAACAGCGCTGTCGGTGCTGTGGGACAGGTTCACAGGCTGGCGTGGCTGGTCACTGGACTTCGTTCTTCCGTGTGCCTGCGTGTGTGCAACAGTGTCCATTTTCATAATCGCAAAGGTGCTGAAAATGAAGTCGGGCGAATATATTCTCTACCTTATCATAGGCGGATTTTACGGGCTTCTGCCGCTGATATGTTTGTTTGCGGGACTGGTTAAGATAAACTACCCGTCAGTCATATGCGCCGTGATAAGCGTTATCTTTATGGCGGCACTTTTCCTTTTCAGAGGAAGATCCACCACGGCAGAGATAGAAAGAAGATTTCACTTATAAAATAAACAAGCCTCTTCCGCTTGATATGCGGAGGAGGCTTATCGTTTATTTATTCGGCATTTGCGGAATTTCTGAGGATAATATCATAGACCGTCAATGTTCTTCCGTCACAGTCGTTTTCCATTTGGTCAAGTATCTTGTCAAGTACACGCACTTCATTTTTGTCTGTGCAGGTATCTCTGTATCGGATAATTTCGGGAGCGGCGCCCGATGAAAGGTCGCTCATCATGCTAAAGCTGAAGTAGGGGAGATTTCCCTTGCTGTATTCGTTCAGGTCATATTTTGCGATAACTCCGTCAATGTTGCAGAAGCTGAGGGCGGCAAACATTATCACAAATGCCGTGACAGTCACCTTTGAGAGATTGACTTTTTTTGTTATGACTGACAGAATGACCGATGTGAAAAGCACGAACAGAAGCAGCATAAACCAAGATGTGTAAACTCTCAGCTGGGTAAGACCGTAAACCCTTATATACATGAACATTTTGCTTACAGCGGTGGATATGAGCAGAAGTGTGAATACGCTGAGTATGCAGGTCATTGCCTTGACCGCTGCGGGACGCTCTTCCTTGTCGTTATCCTTGCAGAAAAGGTTAAGGGCAAGAATAATCGCCAGATTTATGACAGATACAAAGCACAGCTCAAAAAATCCACGGCGGGCATATTCGGAGTAGATAGTGTCCTTTGAGGGAAGCTTATCCATAAATGCGGAGAGAAAATAGCTGAGCTGGGAGAAGAAAAAGATAACATAAAGCACGCAAACGGGGAGTGCGGAGAAAACGCCCGCAACAGGTGAAAGAAAACGTACCGAGCGGAGATTCTTCTCGTAGTTCTCATCTTTCAGCAGCTCCTTTGAAAGCTGCTTTTCCGATGCACGGCAGCCGGAAAAGATGTAGAACGCAACAGGCAGTCCTATAAGCAGTTGAACGATGAATATTATGACTTTGGTAAAGCCGTCGTTCATGATAGATGAGATTATGCGGCTGAAATTATCATCAGCGCTCATAAGCAGTCCGCATACGACAAGTGTGGCAGGCACGGCGATGATAAGACCCATCAGAGCGCTTTTGATGTTCTTTCCCGAGGAACTTTTCTCGGCGGGAGCTTTCAGTGCCGCTGCACCTGCGCCGTATTCGGCAAAGGGTATTATCATAAGCGAGCCGAACATATCCGCAGGGAAGAATCTTCTTATGGTGCGGAAGCGTTCATCGGAATCCGCAAGCTTATCATATGCCAGCACCAGCAGTACAAATATCAGGTCAAGAAACTGTATCAGCAGGTTCGGATTTATAAAAATATTAACCGAAAATGAAATGCACAGGGCAATGCGCAGCGCTTTTCTAAACGTAAATTTAGTGCGGCTCACAGGATATATGAGGCAGTAAACCGTAAGCAGAAGAGCAAATATCATTGCTCCCAGACCCATTCTGCCCTCTGTGAACAGAGGAGCAGCAAAAAGCTTTACCGATAAGAAGCCGAGAACGGTTGCGATATAGGCAAATATCGTCTCACGGGCGGAAAAGGTATATTTCTTTATTACCTCAGGGTGATATTCCTGATATGCAGGTGTGTTATTTACAGGCATTTCATTCATGGCTGACCATTCCTTTCGTCACTTTCGTTATTTTCAGGCTCAGGGTCGGGGGCGTATTCCAGAATATCACCCGGCTGACAGTTAAGGGTCTTGCACAGCTTTTCGAGGGTAGAAAAGCGCACAGCCTTTGCCTTTCCTGTTTTGAGGATAGATAGATTTGCCTGAGTGATGCCTATTTTTTCGGCAAGCTCACCCGAACCTATCTTCCTTTTTGCCATTACCACATCAAGGTTTACAATAATTCCCACAGTGCAAAACCTCCTTAAATTGTAAAGTCATTTTCTTCACGGAGACGTATTGCTTCTGTGAAGCAGTTCTTGATAACACGGAGGATAAGTCCGATAAAAGCGGCTGCAAAGGTGATAACAAAAACAAGTATCCTGAATCTTGCAAATATCAGGGTAACTACGGCTATTGCAAAGCAGCAGTATGAAAGTATTTTCAGCAGCCTTACGTTCTCGTCAATGAACACCTTTTCGCTGCCGATGTTCTTTATAAGCTTGTTGAGCACGAACAGTATAACAAATCCGAATGCGGCGCACACATAAAAGGTTATCAGCAGAGGGACTGTTACGTTATCTCGCTGGAACGATATCTGCTCATACATTTTTGCGGCATATGGCATAAGGAACAGCGCCGCTGCGCAGAGGACAATGGCTATCTTGATAAGTACCGATGTTATCGCTATTGAACGTTTTTCTTTTGTCATTTTTCAAAGCACCCTTTCAGATGATATTATGATCGATGTGTACACGTTTCATTACATATATAATATCACACCGAAATGCGTTTGTCAATACCTTTTTACTGAAAAACGATAATTTTTATTTGATATGCAAAAAAGCAGCCGATAACATCAGCTGCTTTGTAAAATAAATATCAGAATGAAATAAATCCGCCGCCTGTTTCAACGGGAGCGCAGGACAGGATATAATCGCTATTGCGCTGAAGTCCGTTCTGTGCGATTATGGATTCAACGGTGTATTCTGCCGTTGCGGGCGTGTTGTTTTCCTGCGACAGATGCCCGAGGATAAGCCTTGTTGTGCCGCTTTTTATAAGCTCCGCTCCGAAATTTCCGCTGTCATCATTTGAAAGATGGCCGTGGTCTGAGCGGATACGCTCCTTTAAATAAACGGGATAAGGTCCGTTCCTCAGCATATTCACATCGTAGTTTGCTTCCAGCAGCACTGCGGAAGAGCCTGTGACCGCATTTCTGACAGTATCGCTTACAAAGCCCAGATCTGTGCATACGCAGCAGCTTTTGCCGTCGGAAAAATCCACACGGTAGCCGCATGACTGAGGCGTATCGTGGGAAGTCTCAAAGCAGCTTACCGCCATATTTCCTATGCAGACCTCGCCCGACATATCATAGCTGTGGGAATTTATATATCCGCCGTCAAAAAGAGTATCCATGGTCATGCTCTGAGCATAAACGGGAATGCCTGTCTTTTTGGTGAAATTTTTCAGCCCGCTGATGTGGTCGGAGTGCTCATGTGTGATGAAAATTGCTTTCACCGCCGATGTGCTGAGACCGTTCAGCTCCAGCGCATTGCATATTTTCCTGCATGATGCGCCGCAGTCAATGAGAACGCCGCTTTCGGGTGTTCCTATGTAGGTGCAGTTTCCCTTGCTTGATGAAAATAAGGGGTATATCCTTGGCATTTTATCCTCCGTAAAACAGCTTACAATCCTGAGTCGTGCCCTGCGGGAGGCGCCTTGTCTGATGCCTTTATGGCAACGATGGTATAGCCTGTGGTTTTCTTCTGAACAACGTAGTCAACGTATTTTTCAGGCAGGGGAGTGTCGTCCGATGTGAGCGTGAGCCATGCGGGCGTAGGGGAGACATATCCGACTGTAAGTGTGTAGCTGTCGCCCGACTTCTGTATCTCCTCGATATAAGGGGAGTAGGTGAAGAACTTGGGATTTTCGGGTATTCTGTATGAGCTTAGCTCTTCGTCATAATAGAATGAGATATCCGCTGCCGCAATGGTCATATGTGTCAGATTAAGACCCGAGCCGAAAAGCTTAGCGGCGTGCTGTTCAACATCGACTTCGGGTACGATTATGTAGTCAAAGTCCATGGTGTACTTGCTTTTATCCTCGTACAGGATAATATCCCATATGGAGGCGGAGATTATTGTCTCGTTTTTGAGCTTTGTGGTCTGGTCAAAGGCGGGAGGGTCACAGATGACCACGGGGTAGATGAATTTTGCAAACTCGTTCTTCTGCTCCGTGTTGTCCATAATGCTGTGTACCTTGTCGGAGATAAATCCGACAGTGGATATTATGCCTATGACCGACATTATGATAACAAAAACGCCTACAATGAAATTAAATACCTTTGATTTTGCCGAATTTGCGTCCGAGGGCTGGTCGCCCTCTTCCATTTCAGTCATTTCGCTTATTTCGGAAATGTCCTCATCAAAGGCGGAGTCAAGCATTTCAATGAGATCGCCGTTTTTCTTTTCAGCGGGCTTCTTTTTTTTAGACATAGCCGTTTCCTTATCGTACCTGACCGTTTCCGTCGATCAGATATTTATTTGTGGTTATCTCGTAAAGTCCCATAGGGCCTCTTGCGTGGAGCTTCTGGGTGGAGATGCCTATTTCGGCGCCGAAGCCGAACATGCCGCCGTCGGTAAATCTGGTGGAAGCATTTACATAAACGCAGGCGGAATCTACCTCGCTCTTGAACTTATTAGCGTTTGAAAGGTCGTTTGTAACGATGCACTCGGAGTGACCTGTGGAATATTCCGCAATGTGTTCTATTGCCTGGGAAATGTCGTCAACCACTCTTACAGCGATGATGTAGTCGCCAAACTCGGTGGCATAATCCTCATCGGTGGCGGGAACAACGCAGTCGCCAAGGATTCGCTTTGTCTCGGCGCAGCCCCTTATCTCTACATTATGCTCGTCAAGCTTTTTCTTAACAGCGGGAAGAAATTTTTCTGCAATGTTTTTGTGTACAAGCAGTGTTTCGATAGCGTTGCAAACGGAGGGACGCTGGGTCTTGGCATTGTCGGTGATGTTCACAGCCATTTCAATGTCAGCGCTTTCATCAACGTACAGATGGCAGTTGCCTGTGCCTGTTTCTATAACGGGGACGGTTGCGTTCTTGGTTACAGCCTTGATAAGACCTGCACCGCCTCTGGGGATAAGCAGATCAAGGTACTTGTCGCACTTCATAAGCTCGGTGGTGACTTCACGGGTGGTATCATCAACAAACTGAATGATATCCTTGGGGAAGCCTGCCTTTTCCACGGCATCTCTCATTATCTCGCAGATGCACTTGTTGGAGTTGTAAGCCTCCTTGCCGCCTCTGAGAATAACTGCATTGCCAGTTTTAAGGCAGAGTGTGGCGGCGTCAGCGGTAACATTGGGGCGAGATTCATATATCATTCCGATAACGCCCATAGGAACACGGATTTTGGTAATTCTCATGCCATTGGGGCGAACAGAGCCGTTATCCACCTTGCCGATAGGGTCTTCCAGCTTGATAAGCTCGTCAACAGCGGAAGCAATGCCCTTTATCCTGTCCTCGTTGAGCATAAGTCTGTCCTGCATGGAAACGGACATTCCGTTTTCTTTTGCAGCAGTAAGGTCTTTTTGATTTGCTTCGATTATCTTATCCGAATTTTCAATAAGCGCACGGGATATTTCAGCCAGAGCCGAATTTTTCTTTCCTGTATCGGCAACTGCCAGTATCTTTTTTACCTTTACGGCATTGGAGCCGAGAGTTTCAATATAGGTCATCTCATTACCGCCTTTCATTATTCGTGTTCATTTGCAAGAAAAATAGTTCCTACCTGCTTGCCGTCAAAGAAGTCGTAAAGCACCTCGGGATTTCTGCCGTTGAGGATAGCCATGTCAAAGCCAGCTTTTGTGGCGATCTCCGCAGCGTTTACCTTTGTTATCATTCCGCCTGTGCCAAGACCTGTTCCCGCACCGCCTGCAAGGTTTCTTATCCTGTCGTCTATCTTTGTGATAACGGGGATAAGCTTTGCATCGGGGTTGCTTCTGGGGTCGCCGTCGAAAAATCCGTCAATGTCGGAGAGGATTATGAGCATATCGGCGTGGCAGAAGATGCCGACATGAGCCGCCAGAGAGTCGTTCTCACCGAATTCAAGCTCCAGCTCATCAATAGCAACGGTGTCGTTTTCATTTACGATGGGGATAACATTGTGGTCGATAAGCTTCTGGAAAGCGTTCTCAACGTTGTTTTTTCTTGGGGATTCAAGAACGTACTTTGTAAGAAGTATCTGAGCCACATTGACGTTATATTCGCCGAAAAGCTTGTCATATATGTACATCAGTTCGCACTGACCCACAGCTGCGCAGGCTTGCTTCATTGGAGTATCGGAGGGGCGTGATTCAAGACCGAGCTTTGCCATTCCGAGACCGATAGCTCCCGATGATACCAGGATTATCTCGTAACCGCTGTTCTGGATATCCGCAAGAGTTTTTACAAAGCGCTCCATTCTGCGGATATTGAGCCTGCCTGTTTTATGGGTAAGAGTGGAGGTCCCTACCTTTATAACTATTCTTTTCTTCTGATTTATATCAAACATATAAGCATCTCCCAAGTTTTAGTTGACTGTATTCTGAGGTGTTCCGTCAATGAATTTTTTCAGGTTGTCTGAGGCGATCTTCAAAAGCCTTGTCCTTGTCTGAACAGGCGCCCACGCCACATGAGGGGTGATAACGCAGTTTTTGGCTGTAAGCAGAGGATTATCCGCCTGCATTGGCTCGACTGAGACCACATCTACTCCCGCACCTGCAATAACGCCGCTGTTAAGAGCCTCCGCCAGGTCATGCTCATTTACTATAGGGCCTCTTGCGGTGTTTATAACAATAGCATTTTGCTTGCACAAAGCCAGTCTTTCGGAGTTTACAAGGTCTTTGGTCTTGTCGGTAAGGGGGCAGTGAACAGATATAAAGTCTGCCCGTGAAAATACCTCGTCTATGGAGACAAATTCAGTCTCGCTGTCAGTCTGAGGTGTTCTTGTGGCTGCGATGACCTTCATTCCGAAAGCTCTCGCTATCCTTGCAACAGCCTTTCCAATGCTTCCGTAGCCGATTATTCCCATAGTAAGACCGTCCAGCTCGTAGGTGGGAATGGTAAAGTATGAAAATGTGTCCGACCTTACCCAGCCGCCGTTATGAACGTCTGCATTGTAGTCAGCCGTGCGGCTGGCGAAGTACAGCACATATGAGAATGCCTGCTGTGCAACGGCAGAGGTGGAATATGCGGGGACGTTGCATACGGTTATGCCAAGGTCATTTGCTGCGGCAATATCCACATTGTTGTAGCCTGTGGCGCAAAGTCCGATATATCTGAGCTTAGGGCATTTTTCCATAAGCTCACGGGTAAAAACAGTCTTGTTGATGATGACCGCTTCCGCATCTCCCACACGCTCAGCCACCTTATCCTGTGGGGTAAGTGGGTAGCCTGTAACATCGCCCAGCGAATAGAAGCAGTCAAGGGAGATATCTCCCTGCGTTACCGTTTTTTCTTCAAGCAGAACTATCTTCATTCGGAAAATCCTTTCGTATGGGTCATTCTGCGGAGTCGTCCTTGTTTTCTTCCGTGCTGTCGGCTGTATCCTCTGCGATGTCGGCATTGTCGGATTTTTCATTGACCGTTTCATCAGCCACCTCCGATTTTGCTTCAAGACGTGCCTTTTCCTCAGCCTGAGCCTTTTTCGATACCTTTACCATATCCACAACTGTCATGATAAACAGGATTATCTCTTCAAGTCCCAGAATGTAGAAAAACGGCTTTGCTTCCGAAACGTAGATGAGCATTGTTGATGCCACACCGATGAGCATATACAGCTCATATGCGTTCTTTTTCTTTTTATAGCAGAGTATCAGCATGATAACGCTGAAAATAACAAATCCAACGTGAATGTTGAATGGCAGCGGAAATCTTATAGAGTGTTCCATTTGTTTTGCAGTTCCTTTCAATATGGTTAAATATTTAATCAAATCATTATATCATATATTTGTTAAATTTTCAACACACTTTGCAAACTCCCCATACAGCGTGTTCTTCGCCGTATGGGGAGTGATGATTACTGTAGATCGCCGTGAGAAAGGGCGGTAAGGTATGCGTTGATAAAGCCGTCAAGATCTCCGTCCATGACAGCGTTGATATTGCCGTTTTCAAAGCCTGTGCGTGTGTCCTTTGCAAGGGTGTAGGGCATGAATACATAGGAACGTATCTGAGCGCCCCATGCGATCTCCTTCTTAACGCCCTTGATGTCCTCGATCTTGTCAAGGTGTTCTCTTTCCTTTATCTCGGCAAGCTTGGATACCAGCATCTTCATGGCATAATCCTTGTTCTGGTACTGGCTACGCTGAGTCTGGCAGGATACAACTATTCCTGTGGGCTTATGTGTAAGACGTACAGCGGAGCTTGTTTTGTTGACCTTCTGTCCGCCTGCGCCGCTGGCACGGTAGAAGTCGATCTCCAGATCCTCGGGGCGTATCTCGATGTTAAGGTTAGCGCCGTCCATTTCGGGCATAACTTCCAGGGAAGCAAATGATGTCTGGCGGCGTCCGGATGAATCAAAGGGGGAGATACGCACAAGTCTGTGAACACCGTTTTCGGACTTTAAGAAGCCGTAAGCATTAAGGCCCTCAACAAGAATGGAAGCAGACTTTATTCCCGCTTCATCGCCGTCAAGGTAATCAAGTGTAGTTACCTTGAAGTTGTGGCGCTCAGCCCAGCGGTTGTACATTCTGAACAGCATTTCAGCCCAGTCCTGAGCCTCTGTTCCGCCTGCGCCTGCGTGGAAGGTAAGGATAGCGTTCTTGCTGTCATATTCGCCTGTGAGCAGGGTGGTGAGCTTGGTGGTCTCCAGCTCAGCCTTGAACTTTTCAGCTTCTGCCTTAAGCTCTGCAACAGTAGCTTCGTCCTCGTCATTGCCCTCTTCAACGGTAAGCTCTATCATTGTAAGAGTGTCCTCAAGCATTTCGTTGAGCTTCTTGTAGTTTTCTATGGTAGCCTCATTCTGCTTGATGGTCTGCATAACCTTCTGGGAGTTCTCCAGATCGTCCCAGAAGCCGTCGGCAGCGGACTGCTCCTGAAGCTTTGCGTTATCTTCCTTGAGCTTGTCAATGTTAAGAATATTGTAAAGGTCAGCCATATCCTTGCGGTAGCCTTCCAGTTCCAGTCTGAGTTCGTCAAGTAAAAGCATATATCAAATTCCTTTCAGTTAATAAGTATTTTGTTGTGACAGATAAGCTGCGTCAGAAAATTGCGTCCCTGTGCCTGTATTCGATGTATTTCTTGATAGGTTCCCTCACAGGCGGGCAGATATCCTCAGGGATACGGTCAATATCGAAGAATTTCAGCTCCATGACCTCTTCGGGCTGCATTTTCATCTCGCCCGAATATTTGCGGCAGATATACACAATGTCAATGGTGCTTACCTCGTCCCCATTGGGATAGGTGTAATGCTGTTCCGCGCCGGAAAATACGCCGAACAGTTCAAGGCTTTCGGCAGTAAGTCCCGTTTCCTCCAGAAGCTCCCTTGCCGCAGTGTCCTCCACCTTTTCAAAAAGCTCCACAGCACCGCCGCAGTATGACCATGTGCCGTTGTCGGCACGCTTCTGCAAAAGTATCTGTCCCCGGGAGTTTTCAACTATAACGCTTGCGGCAGCATGGATTATGGGACGGTGCCCAACATATTTTCTTATCTCGGATACATATCCCATAGTCACTGCTCCTTTCAGAAATATCTTGAAATTTCCTCTGCCGATTTTTTATGAGGGCAGTCAGGCTCCTCGGCAGGATAGCCCAGTGCGATAACAGCCGCAACTCTTTCGGTATCGGGCAGAGAAAGTATCTCGGACAGCTTGTCGCCGTCAACGATACCCATTATAACGCAGCCGATGCCCATATCATGCGCAGCAAGGCAGAATGTCTGAGCGGCAATGCCTGCGTCATACATTTCCCAGCTGTCGCCCAGAGGAGTGGTGAAGCTTCCGTCACGCTCATATCCGCATATGCCCTTTACTATGCTCTGAACGGCAATGCAGCCGCAGTTTCTGATAATGTCATGGTTGTGGGCAAAGCCATATACAGCCTCATCAGCGATCTTTTCGATGAGAGCCTTGTCTGTGACAATGTTCCATCTGGTGGTCTGAGAGTTTTTCCACGAGGGAGCATAGGCAGCCGCACCGATTATCTCGTTGATAGTTTCCTTTGAAACAGGCTTGTCGGTGAATTTTCTCACTGTGCGCCTTGTCTTTATTCCTGTGATAAGCTCCATATATATCAATCCTTTCCGTTATTTGCGGCAGAATCAGTCTTTATCTCCTTATAGGTCTTGAGGTGGCGGAATCTGCGGTGAATGAATTTATTATCATAGAATTTCTGAGCGCTGTAAAGACCCGTATAGCCCGAAAGCATATACGATATGCCGATGACCAGCGCATAATAAGGGAGACCGTCCGCTCCGAAAAGCTCAATGGTCAGCAGGAGCGTTGCAAAGGGGCAGTTGGTAACACCGCAGAAAACCGCAGCCAGTCCCACAGCAGCCCCGAAGGAGTGGGAAAGTCCCAGCAGGCCGCCGAAAAAGCAGCCGAAAGTAGCGCCTATGTAAAGTGAGGGAACTATCTCTCCGCCCTTGAAGCCGCAGCCCAGGGTAAGAGCTGTCAGCAGCATTTTCAGAATGAAAGCCTCGGGTCTGCTCTGACCGATAAAAGCCTTTTTGATGATATCAGTGCCTGCGCCGTTGTAGTCAAAGCTGCCTGTCAGCGCATATATCAGCATGGATATCGCCGCAACTATAGCTCCGCCTGCAAGGATACGCAGGTATGGGTTCTTAATGTATTTTTTGTAAAGCTCCGCTGTTTTGCTCATTATCTTGCAGAAAACAATGCTCACTATCGCACCTGCTATACCCATAATTATAGTTCGTGCCAGCATGAAATATGAGTCGGCATGGAACTCGGGGATATAGCGGACGAGAAATGATGTGGGCTTTACGTGGAACCAGTCCGCCACCATTGCCGCAGTCAATGAGGACAGCAGGCAGGGGACTATTGCCGAGTAATGGGCAATGCCCACTACAGTCACTTCAATAGCAAACACCGCCGCAGCGGCAGGAGTGCCGAACAGCGCGGAAAAGCCTGCAGCCATGCCGCACATTATGAGCATGGAGTAATCGTTCCTGTTGAGTTTAAGTGGCTTTCTCAGCGGGGAGATAAGGCTTCCGCCCAGCTGGAGCGCCGCACCCTCTCTGCCTGCCGAACCGCCCAGCAGATGGGTTATCAGCGTGGCTATGAAAATAAGGGGCGCAGTTTTTATAGATACCTTTTCTTCTCCTCTTGCACCCTTGATGATGCCGTTGGTGCCGTGGTCGTTGTCCATTCCGCAGAGCTTGTAGAGCCACACGATAACAACGCCGCCCAGAGGGAGAAGCATTACGAGAAACGGATTTGCAGTGCGTATCTGGGTCATCTTGTCAAGAGCCATATGGAAAAACGAGCATACAACTCCTATGAAAATGCCCGAGCATACGGCTATGCACAGCCATTTCAGGAAAACGGTGTATTGGTACAAGACATTTTCCCTGTCGGAGAATATCCCTTTGAATCTCACAATATCCCTCCGATTATTTTGCAAGCGCAAGGAGCAGCTCTCTTAAAAGCTTGCAGGCAATGGCAGTCGATGCGCCGCTCTGATCGTAATGAGGCGAAAGCTCGTTCATGTCAGCGCCTACGATGTTCAGCTCTTCGCCAATGAGAATGATAGCTTCAAGCAGCTGATTGAAAGAAGCTCCCCCTGCTTCGGGAGTGCCTGTTCCGCAGAAATATGCAGGGTCAAGCACATCAAGGTCAATGGTGAGATACACGTTCTTGTCTTTAAGACGACTCACAACATCTGGGAGACCTCTGAAAGAAACTCCGCCTATGTCGGTCTTGTGCATTTCGGTGTGCTCTGCCGCAAACCTGAACTCGTCCCTGTCGCCGCTTCTTATGCCAAACTGGAATATCCTGCCGTCGCCTATGATGTCATGGCAGCGGTGGATAACGCAGGCATGGGAAAGCTGCTGACCAAGATAGTCGTCACGCAGGTCTGCATGAGCGTCAAAATGAAGTATATAAACGTCATTATCATATTTCTTTGCCACTGCACGGAAAATTCCCAGTGTGACAAGATGCTCGCCGCCAAGCATTATGGGCAGCTTGCCTGCATCAAGTATCTCCTTTGTCCTTGCCTCGATATCGTCAAGAGCGGATTCGGGGGAGCCGAAGCGCAGCTCAAGGTCGCCTGAGTCAAAGACCTTCAGGTCAAGCAGGTCTTTGTCCTGATATGGCGAATATGTCTCTATCCCGAAGCTTTCGGAGCGCATTGCAGCGGGACCGAAGCGTGTTCCTGGACGGAACGATGTGGTGCTGTCAAACGGTGCGCCGAAAATGACCGTATCTGCTTCCTCAAAGGGAACATCGCAGCCGATAAAGCATTTAATCTCAGGTTGCATTATCCAGAAGCTCCTTTACATAGTTTGGTATTGCGAAACAGCCCTTATGCAGGTCTGTGTTGTAGTATCTTGTCTTTATTCCGAGAGCGTTCCACCTGTCAGCGTCAAATTTAAGGGGGTCAACAGTCTTGGAGGCAAAGCCGAAAAGCCAGTGTCCCGAGGGATATGTGGGGATATGTGCCTGATATACACGGCAGATATCGAAGAATTCCTTTATGCGCTTGTGCGCTCTCTGCATTGCCTTTGCGTCATCGTCATAATAGGGGCTTTCGTGCTGATTTACCAGAATGCCGTTTTCGGTAAGGGCATTATAGCAGTTGCCGTAAAATTCGCTGGTGAAAAGACCTTCTCCGGGGCCAAAGGGATCGGTGCTGTCAACGATTATAAGGTCGTAGCAGTTTTCCTTTGTGCGCACATATCGCAGGCCGTCCTCAAAGTGGAGATGCACCCTTGGGTCATCAAGCTTGCAGGCAGTCTGAGGAATATACTTGCGGCAAACATTCACCACTTCCTCATCTATCTCCACCATGTCGATGTGTTCGATAGTGTCATAGCGTGTAAGCTCACGGACAGTTCCGCCGTCGCCTGCGCCTATAACGAGCACCTTTTTTATATCAGGGTTGGAAGCCATTGCAACGTGGGTTATCATTTCGTGATAGATGAACTCGTCCTTTTCGGTGAGCATCATTATGCCGTCAAGGGTAAGAAATCTGCCGAACTCGGGGCTTTCAAAAACGTCAATTCTCTGAAATTCGCTCTGTCCGCTGTAATACTGCTTGTCAATTCTGATAGACATTTTAGCGTCCTTTGAATGATATTCGCTGAACCATAATTCCATGAAAATCAGCCGCCTTTCTTAATTCTTTTTCTTCCGCTGCTTTGGTGCGGGAAGCTCGCTGTAAAGGGTATCGAACAGCTGTGATATAAAAGTCCTGTCCTCTGCATTTTCCACAAGGAGCATCGGCTTTGCCCCCTCATAGGGAAGCTCTCTGGGAGCATCTGGCATAAGCCTTTGGGCTGAGGAAAAATCCTTTACAAGAAATTTGTTGTCATATATGCCGCCCACAAGCTTGCTGCGGAAATATATCATGTATTCGCCCATCATTTTGCGTGTGGTTATCTCATCAAGCCCCGACAGGCAGTCGAGAATATAGTCAAGATATTCTTTTGATGAAGCCATATATCATTCCTTTATTACCCTTATCTTCTCGATGTTCATATCCTCGGTACCTGTCATAAAGCAGCCACGCTTTTTGCTGTAGTCGATATTTTCAAGTATCTCTGGAGTGAGAAGCTCGCCGGGGGCGATAATGGGTATTCCGGGAGGGTAGCACATAACAAACTCGCAGGATATCCGTCCCGCACTTTCCATAATGGGCAGAACTTCCTGCTCGCCGTAGAAAGCAGCCTTTGGGGAGAGCATTATCTTTGGGTTTATGTACTCATGATCCACATGGCCTGCGCTTTCCTTGCCGAAGCGCCTTTTTATCTCGGACAGTGCTGAAACAAGGCGCTCGATATCCTTCCAGCGGTCGCCGGGAGACATGATTGCAAGCACATTTCCAATATCGCCAAGCTCCATCTGGATATCGTAGGAGTCCCTGAGAATGTCATATACTTCAATTCCCGCAAGACCGATATCTCTTGTATATATGGACAGCTTTGTCTTGTCAAAGGCGAAGATATCATCGCCGTTCACAAGCTCGTCGGAATAAGCGTAATATCCGCCTATCTTGTTTATCTCCGTGCGGGCGTATTCTGCGGACTTTACTACCTGAGCGCAAAGCTCCCTGCCCTGAGTAGCATAGTATTTTCTTGCAATATCAAGGGAGGACAGCAGCAGATATGAGCCGCTTGTGGTTTGTGTAAGGTTGATTATCGCACGCACATGACCCTCGGATATCCCTGCATTCTTTCCCACCAGCAGAAAGCTGCTCTGGGTAAGGGAGCCGCCTGTTTTGTGCATTGAAACAGCCGCCATATCAGCGCCTGCCGTCATGGCGTTAACGGGCATATTCTCGCCAAAATAAAGGTGAGTGCCGTGAGCCTCATCGACCAGCACCTTCATGCCGTGAGCGTGAGCGATCTCTGTTATCTTCCTGAGATTGGAGCAAATTCCGTAGTATGTGGGGTTGTTAACAAAAACCGCCTTTGCGTCGGGATTATCAATGATAGCCTGCTCAACGTCCTTTACGCTCATGCCCAAAGGAATACCAAGCTTGTGGTTAACTCCCGGATTTACATAAACGGGAACAACGCCGCTTACTATCATAGCGTTGATGGCGCTGCGGTGTACGTTTCTGGGGATAATTATTTTATCCCCTTCCTTACAGACGGAAAGTATCATGGATTGAACGGAGGAAGTGGTTCCGTTTACCATAAAAAAGCAGTGACCTGCCCCGAAAGCTTCGGCGGCAAGTCGCTCTGCGTCCCGAATAACGGAAACGGGGTGACAAAGGTTGTCCAGTGGCTTCATGGAGTTAACGTCCACGGACATACAGGTCTGACCGAGAAATTCGGTGAGCAGGGGATTGCCCTTTCCGTGCTTGTGACCGGGCACGTCAAAGGGTACTACTCTTGCTTCGTTGTATTTCATCAGCGCTTCATATATAGGCGCATTTTCCTGAGTGTACTGCATTGCTTAATTTTCCCCCTCGCTGGCAGGCAGGCGGCTTATGGATACTCCCCATACAACAGCGTCAGCGATTACGCCGACTGCGCACATAAGAATTGCGTTTGCCATATGAAATAACTCATCAAGCCCGCTGAAGTATATAGCGGTAGTCCGCCAGAAAAACAGAATATAGGCGGTGTAGCCCGCACATAAAACATAGATCACAATGGATAGAATAAACTGAAACTGAAGTCTGTCCGCAGCGATGCCGAAATATTTAAGTCCCTTGGCGTTTAAAAGCGTTACGATAAGAGCGGAAACAGTAAATATCACAGGCCATACAAGATTATCAAGCATATCGCTTTTGGCAAGAGATTCTGCTATCGGGTCTCTCCAGCCGTCAACCTGATAAATATAATAGTTGTCTCCTACGGCATACTTATCGCTTTCAAATTCATAGACAGTGAATTCGTCGGTGTGATACTGACCGTACAGATCCTTATATTCATAGGCAGCATTGGCAACAGTGTATTTTTCTTTACCGCCGCTTTTATAAAAGTTGCTGTTTTCGGTGCTGAACTCGGAAATATCGGTTATCTGTGCAGTTATCCTGTGATATTTTGTATTTTCCTTTATTCCCCACGCCAGCCACAGCAGCGAAACTGTAAGCACGGTGAAAGCGCATATAAAACAGGCAGTCTTTTTCAGATTTTTTGTCACAGTATCAGCTCATTTCAAGGTGTATCAGAATATGTTCATTCCGCTGAATATCTCTATCATCTCACGTCTTAAAAGGTCGTTTATCTCAAGTCGCCTTTTGGGTGCAAGCTCGTAGGTGTCGGTATTGAAAAGATAATTCTGGAGGAATATCTCCTTTATCATCATTTTTGTATGGAAAATATTTGCCTGATAAACGTTTATGTCGATAGCGTCATACTTTTCAAGGGTGTCCTTTGCGATATAGTCCTGAATGGAGGTGATATCGTGGTCGATGAAAAGCTTTTTGCCCTTTTCGTCACGGGTAAAGCCTCTTACTCGGTAATCAATGGTAATGATATCGGAATCAAAGCTGCCGATAAGATAATCAAGTGATTTAAGAGGAGTTATCTCGCCGCAGGTGGAAACGTCAATATCAACACGGAATGTTGTGATGGCGTTGTCGGGGTGAAACTCGGGATAGGTGTGAACAGTTAAATGGCTCTTGTCAAGATGCCCTGCAATATCCCTTTTCTGGGGAACTCCACGCATATTGCAGGACTCGTCAATATCGTCCCTGTCAAGGTGTTCCTCGGAAATAAGCAGCGTGACCGACGCACCCTGAGGCTCGTAGTCCTGCTTTGAAATGTTCAGTACGTGTGCACCGATAGCATCGGTAACGTCGCAGAGAATCTTGGTAAGTCTATCGGAGTTATACTGTTCGTCGATATACTTAATATAGTCCTGCTGCTCCCTGGGACTCTTTGCATAGCAAATATCATAGATATTGAAGCTTAGAGTTTTGGTGAGATTATTAAACCCGTAAAGCTTGAGCTTATCGTTCAACCCTAACATCACGTTCCTTTCGGATCATATTTTAACAGAGCTTTTGCCGAAAGCAAAGTGCTCCGATGTAATACTAATCTCTAATCAACCTACAAATAAATTCTCGGCTTTGCCTATAGAACGATCAGAGTTTAGCATAAGCATATTTATACATTATTACACATTATATATAATAACCGCAATCCACCCAAAAGTCAAGGGAATTGCCAAAAATAAAAATTATTTTTGCTGTAACCGATTACGCTCGAAAACAAAATTCGGTAACTGATTTTTTTCCGTGATGCGCATGATAAGCCTTGCAGGGCGCTTTCTTATAATGTGACAAATTGGTTACATTTATAATAATTATTGACATAAGCTGCAAAATACGGTAAAATTAAATAAGTGTTGAACAAACAAAGAAAAATACTGAAAGGATCTCGAAAATGAAGCGTTATACCAGAAGAGCTTTGGCGCTTGTGTCGGCTGCGGTAATGGTCATGTGCGGCGGAGCGTCCGCATTTGCAGATTTTACCGACCCCGCTTACGCTTATGCCGATTTCAGCAGGAACAAAACGGACAGCAGCGATACTGCGTCAGGCGGCGATAATACGGACACTACTGACGAAGATACCGTCACCGATGATACAGATAACACGGACGACGGCGCCGACGAGGTAACTGACGATACCGAAACAGGGCAGACCACCGAGGAAGTGGATACCTCTGACGGCGTTGTTACCAAGCCCGCAAAGGAAGTTACCATTTACAGCTATAAATCCACAGTCTATGCAGGGGATACCTTTAAAATAGGCTGCCGCCTGAAGCCGTCAAATTCGGACGATGTGCTGACCTATTCCAGCTCCGGCAAAAAGGTGGCAACGGTTGATTCCAAGGGAAATGTCACCGCAGTGGCAAAGGGCACGGCGATAATCACAGTAAAGGCATCATCGGGCGTAAAGGACAGATTTGCCCTTACCGTCAAGGCAGCTCCCGTTGAGGAGGATACCTCTTCCGATGATATTATCGAGGATACAGGCGATAACGGTGATAACAGCGGAAGCGACAGCAAAACACCTGCTTCTTCTTCCGATAAAGCTAAGTCCATTGAGCTTAAACACAGCTCCGTGACTATATACGAGGGCGATACATATAAGATAATCTACGAGCTGGCTCCCTCCGACTGCACCGATACTGTTTCATTCCGCTCGCTCAATAAGGCAGTGGCTTCCGTAAGCAGTGACGGCGTTGTCACCGCAAGGGGAGCAGGCAACACAAGGATCGTCTGCAAAACAGGCAGCGGAAAAAGCATAAAGCTCAACGTCAATGTTGTTTCCGTTATGAGCCAGGAAGAGCAGGATAAGTCATATGAGGAAAAGATAACCAAGGAATATGACGCAAACGGCGATCTTGTTCCTTCAATGGTAAAATTTGCCGAGGAATCCGCAGGCGTTCAGGTAGGTCAGAAAGTCCTGCTTGATGCAAGGATATATCCCGCAGGCGCAAAATATACGTACACCATCGAGTCGGATAATCCTTCTGTGGTAAAGGTCAATCGCAAGGGCGAGATAACAGGCATCAAGGAAGGCAACGCTGTCATCACTCTTTCCACCGACAACGGCAAGACAGACAGCGTGTATGTCACCGTTTACGGCAGCAGGATAGCAGGAATTGACGTTTCCAAGTGGAACGGAGATATAAACTGGAAGCGTGTCAAGAGCAGCGGCAAGGCTCAGTTTGCAATGATAAGAGCCTCCTACGGCTATGAGGACACCGACCCAATGCTTGCAAAGAATGTGGCAGGCTGCGAAAAGTATGATATTCCCTACGGATTTTATCATTATATGTATGCACGCAACGTTTCCGAGGCAAGAAAGGAAGCTGCATATTTCCTGAATGCCATCAGCGACTATTCGCCCGAATATCCCGTGGTGCTGGATATTGAGGAAGATTTCTACAAGTCAATGCCAAGGCGTGATGTTACCGATATCGTCACCACGTTTATGGAAGCACTTGAAAATTCCGGCTATTACGCAATGATATACAGCTATGCCAAGTTCTTTGACGATAATCTTATAATGGATAAGATAGAAAAGTACGATATCTGGGTTGCCTGCTGGGGCGATGAAGTAAAGCTTGCTGAAAACTACAGCTACCACTACGGAATGTGGCAGTACAGCGAGGTCGGCAGGATATCGGGAATAGATGAATATGTTGATCTCAACTACTCATTCAAGAATTATCGTGACACTATAAGAAAGTACGGACTTAACAATCTGAAAAGATAACGATACAGCAAATCTCCTCTGCTTTTGGCAGGGGAGATTTTTTATAGAAATTGTTATCAGTATAAAACAAAAAGTCCTTACAGAAAACTGTAAGGACTTCATGGTCGGAGTGACGGGACTTGAACCCACGGCCTCTACCACCCCAAGGTAGCGCTCTAGCCAAACTGAGCTACACCCCGACAAAACAGAAGTTACTCTTGTTTTACTTGTTATCGTTTCTGACGACTTTTATATTATATCATAACGGAATACGTTTGTCAAGCTTTTTTTGAAATTTTCCCTTTTAAGGCTTATTTGTCGGAAAATGGTTTAAATGCGTGATTTTTGGCAGCTATGCCTTAGACGTCACACTTTATTTACAAAATTATCCGCAGTATGATTAAGCATACTGCGGATAAAATTTTATGCGTTGTTCTTGATGTTAACGTCCAGCTTGGAGTAGGGGATCTCAATGCCGTTCTTGTCAAAGGCAGTCTTGACGTTCTCAATCATATCATGATAAACTGTCCAGTAATCGGAGGTCTTTGTCCATACTCTCATGGTGATATCCACCGAGCTTGCGCCAAGGTGCGATACTCTTGCGAAAGGTGCAAATGCGCCCGCTTCCTTTACTGTCAGGGGGTGAGCGCTGATAACGCCGTTGATGATGTCAATAGCCTTGCGGAAATCCTGCTCGTATGAAATGCTGAACACCAGATCAACACGGCGTTTGTCCTCACGGCTGAAATTGGTGATAGTACCGCTGGATACCATGCCGTTCGGGATATATACTATTTTATTGTCAAGAGTAACAAGCTTTGTTGAAAGGATCCTGATGTCGTCAACAACGCCTTCTATGCCGTTTGTGATAACGTAGTCACCCTTGCAGAACGGCTTTGTGAAAAGAATGATGAAGCCTCCTGCAATGTTTGAAAGGCTGTTCTGGAGAGCAAGACCGATGGCAACGCCTGCCGCACCTATTACCGTGATGATAGATGTCATGGGTATTCCCAGAACGGAAAGGGCGATTACAATGACAAATGCCGACAGTATGATGTTTGTAAGGGATTTGAGGAAGCCCTGTGCAGTCTCGTCAATGTGAGACCTGCCCATGCACCTGTCAACGAATTTCATAATGAGCTTTGTTATGAATTTTCCCACCAGGAAGATCACTACTGCGATTATAACTGTGGGAAGGTAGGCGATTATTGACTCGCCGAATTTTTTGAGCATATCGCCTGTAATGCTGCCCTTGGCAACTGCGTCCATAACGACCTCTGCCTCGCTGACTATCTCGGGAGCTGTAGTCTCGGCGACTGTCTCAGCAACCTCGCTGATAGCTTCTGTTACTGCTGTTTCTTCCAAAATATCATATCCTTTCGTGAGTTGGTTATTATTATAATTATAATATTATCCGCCTGTCATTTGATGTATTTTGTTTTGCATATAAGTTAATATCTGATTTAATTTGCATAATAATTATCGCAATAAAGTGATATCACAGCATTGCAGAAAAATCTGAAATAAAATTTGTTATAATGTAAAATAATATATTAAATTTGAAAAGATGCTTGAATTTCCTTATAAACTATATTATAATAAGTGTAAATATGATTCCATAACTGGGGTTTATGAAAGGAAGTTCATTTAGTATGAAATTAAAGAAGTTAATATCTGTAGCAGCTGCAGCAGTTCTCTCCGCTGCAATGTTCACAGGCTGCGGAAGCAAGGCTCCCGAAAATACCGTTTTCTCCATTGATGACCTTAACGGCAAGAAGATAGGCGTTCAGCTTGGTACAGTTGGCGATACCTATGCTTCCGATGTTGAGGGCGCTACCGTTGAGCGTTACAACAAGGGCGCTGATGCAGTTCAGGCTCTTAAGCAGGGCAAGATCGATGCAGTTATCATCGACCTCCAGCCCGCTACCGTATTTGTAAGCCAGAACAGCGATTCCCTTACTATTCTTGATGACAAGTATCCCGATGAGAACTACGCTATCGCTATCAAGAAGGATAACGACGAGCTTACCCAGCAGATAAATGACGCTCTTGCACAGCTCGAGTCTAACGGTACTCTTGAGCAGATCAAGTCCAACTGGATCGGCGACGAGGCAGGTCAGCACCCCTACACCTCTCCCGAGGGCATTCAGTATGACGGCACTATCGTAATGGCAACCAACGCCGAGTTCCCTCCTTACGAGAGCATGAGCGGCGAGGACGTTGTAGGCTTTGACGCTGATATGATGAAGGCTGTCTGCGATATTCTCGGCAAGGACCTTAAGATCGACAACATGGAGTTCGATTCCATCATTGCCGCTGTTCAGACAGGCAAGGCTGACGTTGGCGTTGCAGGTATGACCGTTACCGAGGACAGACTTGAAAACGTAAACTTCTCTGATCCCTATACTACAGCAACACAGGTAATTATTGTAAGAAAGTAAACCATTTAAATTTTGCGGCTGTCAGCAGTCATGCGGGCAGCCGCATTCAGTTTGGAAGTGATGCTATTTATGATTCAGGATATTATAACGATGATTCAGGATTTTATAACGAATTTTGCTGATAAGTTCTATAAGACCTTTATCGTGGACGATCGCTGGAAATACCTTACAAACGGCCTTAAAAACACGATAGTTATTACGCTTTTTGCCGTAATGCTGGGCATCGTTCTGGGATTTCTCATTGCAATAGTCCGTTCCACCCACGACAAGACAGGAAAGCTCAAATTCCTGAATGTTCTGGCAAAGATATACCTTACAGTCATCAGAGGTACGCCTGTTGTAGTTCAGCTGCTTATAATTTACTTTGTTATTTTCGCATCGGTTTCCGTTGATAAGATATTTGCGGCGGTGCTGGCGTTCGGTCTGAACTCTGCTGCATATGTTGCCGAGATAGTCCGTTCGGGCATAATGTCCGTTGATAACGGTCAGTTTGAGGCAGGCTCAAGCCTTGGCCTCAACTATGCTCAGACAATGATGTACATTATTATCCCGCAGGCGTTCAAGAATGTTCTGCCCTCTCTTGCAAACGAGTGCATCGTTTTGCTGAAAGAGACTTCTGTTGCAGGATATATTGCCGTGCAGGATCTTACCAAGGGCGGCGATACTATCCGTTCCGCAACATATGAGCCGTTTATGCCCCTTATTGCCGTAGCGATCATCTATCTTGTGATCGTTATGGTGCTTACTCACTTTGTTACAAAGCTCGAAAGGAGGCTGGCGGCTAATGATAAGCGTTGAAAATCTCTGTAAATCCTTTGGTGATCTGGAAATACTCAAAGGCATCACCGAGAACATCGAAAAGGGCGAGAAGGTCGTTATCATAGGCCCTTCAGGCTCAGGAAAAAGTACATTTCTGCGCTGCCTCAATCTTCTTGAAAAGCCCACTTCCGGCAGTATCATTTTCGAGGGAACGGACATCACCCATTCAAGCGAAAAAGAGCTTAATCTCATGCGCCAGAAGATGGGAATGGTGTTCCAGCACTTCAATCTGTTTGCTAACCTGAGTATAATAAATAACATCACTCTTGCTCCCGTAAAGCTGAAGCTCATGACCAAGGAAGAGGCAGAGGCTAAGGCAGAGGAGCTGCTGAAAAAAGTAGGACTTCTTGATAAGGCTTATAATTATCCCTCGCAGCTTTCTGGCGGTCAGAAGCAGAGAATCGCCATTGCCCGTTCACTGGCAATGAATCCCGATGTAATGCTTTTTGATGAGCCTACATCAGCCCTTGACCCCGAAATGGTTGGCGAAGTCCTGAACATCATGACCGAGCTTGCCGATGACGGCATGACCATGGTCGTGGTAACTCACGAAATGGGCTTTGCCCGTGAGGTTGCATCAAGGGTAATGTTCATGGCTGACGGCGTTATCATGGAGCAGAATCCTCCCAAGGAGTTCTTTGAAAACCCGCATAACCCCAGACTGAAAGAATTTCTCTCAAAGGTGCTTTGATGATGGAAAGCAGGATAGTTATGGGGCTGGAAAATGCTCCCGAGGCAAAGCTTATCCGACAGACTGTGTTTGTTGATGAGCAGGGTTTCAAAAACGAGTTTGATGATACGGACAATAAAGCCTACCACGGCATTCTCACAGATAACGGAGAGCCTGTGTCAACGGGTCGGCTCTTTACCGAAAACGGCGATTATCATATCGGCAGGATAGCCGTTATGAAGCCGTACAGAGGAAAGGGCCTCGGCCGTGAGATAGTTTCTCTTCTCGAAAGCAAGATATCCGAGCTTGGCGGGGGAACGGCAGTTCTCTCAGCTCAGATAAGGGTAAAGGGCTTTTACGAGTCTATGGGCTACACAGCCTACGGCGATGAATATTTCGATGAATATTGTCCCCATATATCAATGAAAAAGATCATAAAATAAAAAAATCAGCTCCGAGCATATGTTCGGAGCTGATTTTTTATTATTCCGCACTAATTATCTTCCACTTGCCGCCTTCAAATTTCAGCGTGAATGTTATATCCTGTGAAATGCTCATGCCCTGCGAGAAGTAATCTGCCTTGGTCATACATTCCCATTGGGTAAAGTCTGCGGCTTTTTTGTGGTACTTTACATCAACATCGGAGCTGATAACATCGGTGTCCTCAAGCTCTTCAAACTGGGGGAGAGACCTGAAATGATCCTTTTGCTGCTGTTTGAAGCTCTTGTCGTCAGTCTGATCGGAATAAATATCCGTCACCTTGTTCATTGATTTAAGGTCGCCTGACGCAAATGCCGCACAGTATTTTTCGATGGCCTTTGTCTGACCGCCGATAAACCATGTTACGGCTATGACACCCAGCAGGAGTATCAGGATTATCAGTGACACTATTTTTCCTATGGTCTTAGATGCGCTGTTTTTACTCATATTACCGCTCCGATTGTGTGATTATTCATTCTTGAGGATAGCACCCTGTGCGCCGGATGTAACAAGGGCAGCATATCTCTTGAGGTAGCCCTTAAGCTCCTTCTTCTTGGGAGTGAAGTTAGCCATACGGCGTGCGATCTCTTCATCGTCAACGTTGAGGCTGAGGGTGTAGTTAGGGATATCAACGGTTATCATATCGCCGTCCTGAACGATTCCGATAATGCCGCCAACAGCTGCTTCGGGAGAAACGTGACCGATAGCCGCACCTCTTGATGCGCCTGAGAAACGACCGTCAGTGATAAGAGCAACATCGCTGCCGAGACCCATGCCCATGATAGCGGAGGTGGGGTTGAGCATCTCTCTCATGCCGGGGCCGCCCTTGGGGCCTTCGTAACGGATAACCACAACATCGCCCTTGACGATCTTTCCGCCGAGGATAGCTGCCTGAGCGTCCTCTTCGCAGTCGAATACCTTTGCGGGGCCTGTGTGCTTGAGCATTTCAGGAGCTACCGCACTGCGCTTAACAACACAGCCGTCCTTAGCAAGGTTTCCTCTGAGGACTGCGATTCCGCCTGTTTCGCTGTAGGGATCGTCAATAGGACGGATAATATCGTGATTTTTGTTTACGCAGCCTGCGATATTTTCGGCAACAGTTTTGCCTGTGCAGGTCATAACGTCGGTGTTGAGCAGATTTTTCTTGTTAAGCTCGTTCATAACTGCGTAAACTCCGCCTGCTTCGTTAAGATCCTCCATATAAGCGTGACCTGCGGGAGCAAGGTGGCAGAGGTTAGGAGTCTTTGCGCTTATCTCATTTGCGATATCGAGATTTATTTCAATTCCGCACTCGTGAGCGATAGCGGGGAGGTGGAGCATACTGTTGGTGGAGCAGCCCAGAGCCATATCAACGGTAAGAGCATTGTGGAATGCCTTTTCGGTCATGATATCAAGTGGTCTGATGTTCTTTCTGTAAAGCTCCATTACCTGCATACCTGCGTGCTTTGCAAGGCGCAGTCTTTCGGAATAAACAGCGGGGATAGTACCGTTGCCCTTGAGGCCCATGCCCAGAACTTCGGTAAGGCAGTTCATGGAGTTTGCGGTGTACATACCCGAGCAGCTTCCGCAGGTGGGACAAGCCTTGTTCTCAAACTCTTCAAACTCTTCCTCGTTTATTCTGCCTGCGGTGTATGCGCCTACAGCCTCGAACATACTGGAAAGTGAAGTCTTGCTGCCCTTAACGTGGCCTGCAAGCATGGGGCCGCCTGATACGAAAATTGTGGGTACGTTTACACGGGCAGCAGCCATAAGCAGACCGGGAACATTCTTGTCGCAGTTGGGTATCATTACCAGAGCGTCAAAGTGATGAGCAAGAGCCATGCACTCGGTGGAATCTGCAATAAGGTCACGGGTAACGAGAGAATACTTCATTCCCTGATGACCCATTGCAATACCGTCGCAAACTGCGATAGCGGGGAATACAACAGGTGTACCGCCTGCCATAGCAACGCCCATCTTTACGGCTTCAACGATCTTGTCGATGTTCATGTGACCGGGAACGATCTCATTGTAGGAAGAAACGATACCTACCAGAGGTCTTTCCATTTCCTCCTTGGTCATTCCGAGAGCGTTGAAAAGTGAACGCTGGGGGGCCTTGTCGGCACCCTCACAGAAAAAGTTACAATCTTTGCAAGACATTTTTTATTACCTCTTTTGTTATAAAATGGTTTCCTTGTATGTAGCTGCCGCTTCATCAACGGCAGCCATGAGCTTCGCCTTGAAGTATATCCTGTCATTTGGCAGGTTTACCTTTGTTATGCTGCTGTCTGCAATGCCTTTTTTATAATTGCAGATGATGTTGTGTATCTCACTTTCGGCAACGTTTGTCATAATGAATACGGGCTGTGAGCTGTCGCCCTCTTCATAATCGGAGTTGCTTTCGGGGGCATATACTGCGCAGTAATCTATCTCAGCTGCACCCGAGCAATATCTGCATTGTTATCATCGCTGTCACAGAATGTAAAAGTTACGTTGCGTGGCGGCTTTGCGGGACTTACCGCATGATGCCTGCGGAGCAGCCTGTGTCACTGTCTGTGCAGCGGAACGTGCATACTGAGCTGCGTTTTTTTGTTCGTCTAAAAGAGTATTGACTGTCTGACCGACCTTTTCGGTGATTTTGTCAAGCTCGCCGCTTTCAACGAACGATCATATTTTGTCCGGAAATCCCATCTCAGCTCTCCAGTCCGAGGAATGCGGCGCCGATGATTCCTGCGTCGTTTCCGAGCTTTGCAATGACTATCTCGGTGTTCTGAGAAAGCATTCTTGTGTAAACTTCCTTCTTGACAAGCTCCTTGACGGGGAGAAGAAGAGGATCGCCCTCGTTGCATACGCCGCCGCCTATGCAGAGAATGTCAGGCTGGAAGATGTTGATGGTGTTGGTGATGCCTGCAGCAAGGTACTTGCAGTACTTTTCAACTACCTCTGTACCTGCCTTGTCGCCATCTCTCATAGCCATGAAAGCGTGACGAGCGGAGAACTTGCCGTCCTCTGCCAGATACTTGTTGAGTATGGAGGAGCTGTCAGCCTCGGCAGCTTCCTTAGTCATGCGGATAAGACCTGTTGCGGAGGAGAATACCTCGAAGCAGCCCTTTCTTCCACAGGTACACTGAGGACCATCGACCTCGATGACCATATGGCCAAGCTCTGCGCCTGCAAGGTTGGAGCCTGTGAGGATCTTGCCGTCAACGATGATTCCTGCGCCAACGCCTGTTCCCAGAGTGATGCAGACAGCGTTCTTTGCGCCCTTTGCAGCACCTGCAACAAATTCGCCGTATGCAGCTGCATTGGCATCGTTAGCAATATAAACAGGCTTGTTGATATGAGCCTGAATGTACTTTCTTACGGGTACATCGTGGAAATCAAGGTTGTTGGAATAGGGGATAGTGCCGTTGATATTATCAGCGATACCGGGAGTTCCCACGCCTATCCATTCAACATCGTCAACGGAAATGCCAGCCAGCTTACATGCCTCAATGGACACCTTAGCCATATCATCGCAGATATCCTTTGCGGGACGGGGGCAGAGAGTTTTTGTGGAAGCCTTTGCGATTATCTCAAACTTCTCATTTACAACTCCGGCTTTGATATTTGTTCCGCCCAAGTCAATGCCAATGTAATATTTCATTTGTTTGACCGCCTTTCATATATTAAGACGCAGATACGATATTCCGCAGCCATACGCCTTTTTTTATCAGAATAAAGCCTATTGTTACCTTTAATATATCCACTGCTTGGCAGCAGAAGTATATTTTAAGAATATCAAAATCGGTGAAATTTACCAGAAGAAGTGCCGTTGGTATAGTGACAGCCCATACATATACGCTGTCGAAAAGGAAAGTGATGAACGTTCTTCCGCCCGAACGAAGGGTGAAATATGCGGCGTGCATAAATGAGGTCAGGGGAGTGAACATTCCCGAGATGACTATAAGGCTGCCTGCAAGCGACCTTACACTGTCATCTGTGTTGTAAAGTTCAGGGAATACCTTTGAGAGTGCAGCCATCATGATTCCAGTGAAAATGCCTGCCGCAACGGTGAATGCGATAAGCCTTGTGTCGGTCTCCCGTGCCTTTTTCATATCTCCCGAGCCGAGTATCTGTCCTACGATTATTCCCACGGAATTGCCGAGAGCGATAAAGATGACCGAGAACAGATTGAAGATAGTGGAGGAAATGTTGGTAGCCGCAACCACTTCCAGCCCTCTCATTGAGTAGCATCGGTTCAGCAGAGCCATTCCCGATGACCACAGTCCCTCATTTACAGCCAGAGGCAGACCGTGTATGATTATCTGCTTCACAAGGTCGGAGGGTATCTTGAGACTGCTGTATGCGCCATTGATGAAAGCATTTTTGCCGCTGTTGGCATGAGTCCATATCACAACGATGATGCACTCGGCAAATCGTGCGATAACAGTGGCAAGAGCCGCTCCCTTTACGCCCATTTTGGGCATGCCAAGGTTTCCGAAGATAAGCACCCAGTCAAGCACAAGGTTCATGAGCACGGCGGTAAGGCCTGCAAACATGGGAACAAGCGTCTGATTGGTCTCTCTCAGCGTGGAGGCGTATATCTGTGTTACCGTAAATGGGATAAGACCTACTACCATTACACCCAGGTAGTCAAGTCCCGACTGCAATATCAGCGCCTTGTTGCTTTCCTCGCCGTTTCCCGTAAGATACGAGCTTATAAGTTCGGTGCTGAACAGTGATAGGATCGCTCCGCCTGCCAGAAGCACCAGAAGCCCTGCATAAAGCTTGAAGCGGAAAGTATTGCGCACGCCCTCGCTGCTGCCCTTGCCGAAAAACTGCGCACCGTATATCCCGGGGCCTGCAAGAATTCCGAAAATGCAGAGATTGAATACGAACAGAAGCTGATTTATCACCGCCGTACCCGACATCTGAGCTGTGCCTAGCTGACCTACCATTATGTTGTCCAGAAGAGCAACAAAATTCGTAATGCCGTTTTGTATCATTATGGGAACGGCTATTGTGAAAACCTTTTTGTAAAAGCTCCTGTCACCTATAAATGTACGGATATCCATGCAAAACTCCCTGAAATACTATTATAATATCAATCAATATGGGTCATAACAGCGGAGCACTTGCCTGTAAGCTCAAATTTGCCCAGACCTGCGGGAATGAACACGCTGTCGCCCTTTTTAAGCTCAACTGCATCGTTGCCCTCGGAGGAAAGCACACAGCCGCCGTCAAGAACAAGAATGTTTACGAAAGAGGACTTGTCTGCCTCGAGAGCAGCGGAGGTATCAACGTTGATAACGTCAACGGTAAAATATTCGCACTTTGCAAGACGCTTCTTTGTCCAGCCGCCCATGTCAACAGGTTCGGACTGAGGATAAGGCTTTGCGGGGCAGAGGTTTGTAACGTCAACAGCCTTGTCGATGTGGAGCTGTCTGGGCTTGCCGTCTGCGCCTACTCTGCCGTAATCGTAGATACGGTAGGTGGTGTTGGAATTCTGCTGTATCTCAGCGATAAGGATACCCTTGCCTATGGCGTGGAGAGTTCCTGCCTCGATGAAGAAAACGTCGCCCTTCTTTACGGGAACGGAGTTTGTAACTTCAAGCAGAGTATTGTTTTCTATTCTCTCACGGAATTCTTCCTTTGTGATATTATGCTTGAAGCCGTAGAGCAGGGAAGCACCCTCGTCGCAGTCAACAACATACCACATCTCGGTCTTGCCGTATTCGCCCTCAACTCTCTGAGCATACTCATTGTTGGGGTGAACCTGAACGGAAAGGTTGTCCTTAGCGTCGATAAGCTTTATAAGAATAGGGAAGTTCTCGAACTTCTCGCAGTTTGTTCCGAGTACGGACTTGCCTTCCTTTTCAATATACTGAGCCAGTGTGAGACCTGCAAATTCGCCGTCAGCCACAACGGAGTTGCCGTCCTTATGGCAGGAAAGCTCCCAGCTTTCAGCGATCTTGTCAAAATCGCAGTCCTTGCCGAAATCGTCTCTGAGTCTTGTGCCGCCCCAGAGGTAGTCTTTAAAAGCAGGCTTAAGCTTGATTGGATACATAATTTTGTGCTCCTTTTCATGAATGTATGAGCTTATATGCTGATTTCATATCGTTCTATAGGGTGATGTGAAATCAGCATTGCAAAAAAGCTCTGATATTTAAATCATAACACAATAAGACGGATTTGTCAATTACGGAAATGAAGGATTTGGCAGGTAATCGAATACACTATTTAATATGTATTCTGACCTTAAAGCGGATCACTGTTAAAAATCAGTGAGGTATCGGCAGAAAAGAGGCAAAAATTGGCTGTAAAAAGCATAAAAATCAAAAAAACACTTGCAATTTCAAAATGAGTGTGGTATAATAATCAAAGTACACCAATAGTAAAGGACAAAGACTGGAGCAATCCGGTCTTTCTTGTTTGATGGAGGTATTGTTTATGGCAGGAAAAAAAGGGGGCAAGGGCGGCAGCACCGTTTCAAGGGTGTTCGATATCGCCAAGCCCATCGCCGATGAGCTTGGTCTTACCATCTGGGACGTGACCTTCGACAAGGAAGGCTCTATGCGCTATCTCAGAGTGCTTATCGAAAAGCCCGACGGCTACGTTGATATGGACGACTGCGAGGCTATGACACGTCCGCTTTCAAAGGCGCTGGACGATGAGGACCCTATAGATGAGCAGTATATGCTTGAGGTCGGTTCCCCCGGACTGGGCAGAGAGCTTAAAAGAGAGGAACATTTCCTTGAGTATCTCGAGTGCCCGCTGCGCATAAGATATATCCGTGAAAAAGACGGCGTCAAGGAATTTATCGCTGTTCTGACTGCGTATAATAAAGACGACGGCAGCATTACAGTTGAGACCGAGGACGGCACCAAAAAGGTTATTATTTCCGAAACTGCGTTCATCAAGCTCTACGATGACGAGGAGCTTCCCGATGAATTCTTTGAAGACGGCGATTAACATTATTAACTCAGGAGGAATTTCAAAAAGATGAACAAGGAATTTTTTGAAGCACTTGAATGTCTCGCACATGAAAACTCTATCCCGCTGGAGGCTCTTGTTGAGAAGATCCAGCAGGGCATTATGAAGGCAGTCAGAAAGGAATATCCCGACTGTGACGATTTCCTGGTGGATATTGACCCTGCCAGAAACGTATTTGATGTATGCGTTCTCAGAACTGTCGTTGATGATGAGCCTATTGACCTCAACGAGATAAACATCGAAGAGGCAAAGACTATCGTTCCCGGCTGCGTTTGCGGCGACAGAGTTCCTTACAAGCTTGATACAGCAAAGTTCGGCAGAGTTGCTGCTCAGTATGCAAAGCAGTCTATCCGCCACGATGTAAAGGAATTTGAGAAGGAAAAGCTCATTGCCCAGTACAAGGATAAGGTACATGACATTATCTCCGCAACCGTTCAGAAGGTAGAGCCGGCAACAGGCAACGCTGTTCTGCTGGTTGACAAGAATGAAATCTATCTTTACAAGAACGAGCAGATCCCCGGAGAGGTACTTACAGAGGGCGATATCATCAAGATATATGTTGTGGGCATTGTTAACCCCGACAGAAAGCCTGCCATCAAGATTTCCCGTACACATAAGGATCTGGTAAAGAGACTTTTCGAGCTTGAGATACCAGAGATATACGACGGCGTAGTTGAGATAAAGTCCATCGCAAGAGAAGCGGGCTCCAGAACAAAGATCGCAGTTTGCTCCAAGGACTCCAACGTTGACTGCGTAGGTGCGTGCATCGGCCCCAAGCGTTCAAGGATAAGCAAGATAGTTGAGGAGCTGGGCGGCGAGAAGATCGACATCATCGTTTATGACGAGGATCCTGCAGTATTCATTGCCAAGGCACTTGCTCCCGCTGATGTTATCAGGGTAGATGTGGCTGAGGGCGACGAAAAGGCGTGCACTGTTATCGTTCCCAACAACCAGCTTTCACTGGCTATCGGAAACAAGGGTCAGAATGCCAAGCTTGCAGCCCGTCTGACTGGCTATAAGATCGACATCAAGCCTGAAAATCCTGTGGACTGACCGTCCGCATTTATATAAATGAGGTGATATTGTGGCAGCGGTAAAAAAGATACCCATGCGTATGTGCCTGGGCTGCAATGAAATGAAGACCAAAAAGGAGCTTATCAGGGTGGTAAGGTCTCCCGAGGGCGAGATATCTCTGGACACAACAGGAAAAAAATCAGGCAGAGGAGCTTATGTGTGCCCCAATGCCGAGTGCCTGAGACTTGCGAGAAAATCCAGAAAACTTGAAAAAAGCTTTTCCTGCCGCATATCAGACGAGGTTTATGATAATATGGAGAGAGAGCTGAATGAGCGTCAGTAAAGAAAAATTATTCGGTCTGCTTACGATCTGCCGAAAAGCGGGAAGAATGACCATGGGTTTCGATTCTGTTAAGGAGTCCATACTCACGGACAAAGCGAAAGCGGTTTTTCTTGCCTCGGATATATCCGCAAAAACAGAAAAAGAAGTCAGATTTTTCGCAGACCAAAAGGCTGTTCCCGTTCACTGCATTGATGCCACTATTGCTGAGATAGAGTTCTCGGTGGGCAGAAAAGCAGGTGTTATCGGAATATGCGACGAAGGATTTGCAAAGAAACTGACAGAGCTTATCGGATAATATCCGAAAGACGTCACGTAATAATAGGAGGGTAATTATAGCCTATGAGTACAAAACAGAACCAGACAAAATCCAAACTCAGCGAGGTTGCCAAGGACCTTAAAATATCAAATCAGGAGCTTAGCGACTTTATTTCCGATAAGTTCGGAACCGTAAAGAAGCCATCTGCAAGCATTACACAGGATGAGCTTAATTATATTCTCGAGTCTTTTTCACAGAATAATCAGGTGGATAGCTTCAATCCTTACTTCGAGTCAAGGAACAATAAGCCCGAGCCTAAGAAGGAAGAAAAGCCTGCCGATAAGAAGCCTGCACCTGCAAAGAAGCAGGAAAAGCCTGCCGCAAAGAAGGATACCGCTCCCAAGGCTCCCCAGAAAGCAGCTGCCGAGGCTGCAAAGCCCGCACAGCCTGTTCAGACTGCAAAGCCTGCTGCTCCCAAGGCTGAACCAAAGGCAGAAAAGCCTGTTGAGAAGAAGCCCGAGGCACCCAAGAACAATAATAACAATAACGAAAAGATGCCTCTTCACAAGAGCGAGCAGAAGTCTGCGCTTGAAAGATTCAACAATCAGGTGAAGAAGTCTGATGAAAAGAAGAACAGCGCTGTTAAGCAGGAGCCTAAGAAGCCTGAAAACAAGATCGCTGACAATAACAAGACTGTCAAGACCAAGCTGGGCGGCAATTTCTCTTCCGAGAGCGTAAAGGTAGAGCAGAAGATGCGTACCGTTGATACAAGAGGAAGCTATGTTGATATCGACAAGTACAACGAAAAGTACGAGAATATCGCGCCTCTTTCCGGCGGCGGAAGCGGAAAGCGCAGCAAGGACAATTTATCCAAGAAGCAGAAGCTCACACAGAAGTCTGCTCAGAGAAACAAGCAGCAGTATTCCAGCAAGAAGGAGACCGAGGCTGAGAAGCTCCGCAGACTGGAGCTTGAGCGTGCAAGAAAGCAGCAGCTCAAAGTTCTCATTCCCGATGAGATCGTTGTTTCCGAGCTTGCTTCCAGACTGAAGGTAACAGCTACCGAGGTCATCAAGAAGCTCATGGGTCTGGGCGAGATGTGCACCATCAACCAGGTCATCGACTTTGATACAGCTTCTCTCGTTGCTGAAGAGCTGGGCGCAAAGGTTGAAAAGGAAGTCATCGTTACCATTGAAGAGCGTCTTATCGACGACAGCGACGACGAGGGCGAGGGCGTTGAGCGTGCTCCCGTAGTTGTTGTTATGGGTCACGTTGACCATGGTAAGACTTCACTTCTCGACAGGATCAGAAACTCCCACGTTACCGACTCCGAGGCGGGCGGTATCACACAGCACATCGGTGCTTACAGAGTAAATTACAAGGGCAAGGACATCACTTTCCTTGATACTCCCGGCCATGAGGCATTTACCTCCATGCGTGCAAGAGGTGCGTCCGTAACAGATATCGCTATCCTCGTTGTTGCCGCTGATGACGGTATCATGCCCCAGACAGTTGAGGCTATCAACCACGCAAAGGCTGCGGGTGTATCCATTATCGTTGCTATCAACAAGATGGATAAGGAAGGCGCAAACCCTGACAATATCAAGCAGCAGCTCACCGAGCATGACCTTGTTGTAGAGGAATGGGGCGGCGACGTTATCTGCGTTCCTGTATCCGCAAAGACCGGTATGGGCATTGACGAGCTGCTTGAAAATGTACTTCTTCTTGCCGAGGTTGCCGAGCTTAAGGCTAACCCCAACAGACTGGCAAAGGGTACTGTTATCGAAGCACGTCTTGACAAGGGAAGAGGACCTATCGCAACTCTGCTTGTACAGAACGGTACACTGAGAACAGGCGATGTTATCATCGCAGGTACTTCCGTTGGACGTGTTCGTGTTATGACAAACGACAAGGGCAATGTTGTTCATGAGGCAGGTCCCTCTTATCCTGTTGAGATAACAGGTCTTGCAGAGGTTCCCTCTGCAGGCGATGTGTTCAACGCAGTTGAAGATGAGCGTCTCGCAAGAGAGCTTGTTGAACAGCGTAAGCATGAGGCTAAGCAGGAGCAGTTCAATCAGTATCAGAAGGTTACTCTTGACAACCTGTTCAGCCAGATCGAGCAGGGCGAGATCAAGGAGCTTCCTATCATCGTCAAGGCTGACGTTCAGGGCTCCGTTGAGGCAGTCAAGCAGTCTCTTGAAAAGCTCTCCAACGATGAGGTCCGCATAAAGGTCATCCACGGCGCAGTTGGTGCTGTTTCCGAGAGCGACGTTATGCTTGCAAGCGCATCCAATGCTATCATTGTAGGCTTCAATGTTCGTCCCGACCCCGTTGCTACAGAAAACGCAGAGCGTGACGGCGTTGATATCCGTCTCTACCGTATCATTTACGATGCTATCGAGGAGATCGGCACAGCTATGAAGGGTATGCTTGCTCCCAAGTACCGTGAGATCGCTGTCGGACGTATCGAGGTTCGTCAGGTATATAAGATCTCCAACGTTGGTCTTGTTGCGGGTGCATATGTTCTCAGCGGCAAGGTAACAAGAGCGTGCCAGATAAGAGTTGTAAGAGACGGCATAGTTATTGCCGAGGATAAGATGTCCAGCCTTAAGCGTTTCAAGGACGATGCCAAGGAGGTAGCCGAGGGCTACGAGTGCGGTATCACACTTGAAAAGTTCAATGATATCAAGGAAGGCGATATCTTCGAAGCATTTATCATGGAAGAATATCGTCCCGACTGATAATAACAGTGAGGAAAGGACGGCGCAGATATGCCAAACTTTAAGAATGCAAGATTATCCGAAGATATTAAGCGTGAGATCTCAGGACTTATCCGTGAGAGAATAAAGGACCCAAGAGTAAAGGACGGACTTGTTTCTGTTGTCCGTACCGAGCTTTCGGGCGATAATTCACACTGCAAGGTATATATTTCCCACCTTGACGGCATGGAGGCTTCAAAAAATGCCGTAAAGGGTCTGGAAAGCGCAGGGTGGATGATAAGAAAAGAAATTTCCAACAAGCTTCATCTGAAAAAATGCCCCGAGCTGAAATTCATTGCGGACGACTCCATTGAGCATTCCGCAGAGATAGCAAAGATGCTCGAGAACATTGCGGAAGCTGAAAATGAGGAAGAGACACAGTCTGAAGACGAATAGTAAAGCCGAGGAAGGCAGACAGCCGTAATGGTGCGGCTGTCAGAAAGGTGGTCATAGGTTTGAACAGTGATAAAAAGGTTGAAAGCATAACAGTTCTTGAAGCTGCAAATTTTCTGCTTAAAAATGACAATTTTTATATCCTTACCCATGTTAATCCTGACGGAGACGCTATGGGCAGCGGATTCGGACTTTGCAGAGCACTGAGAGCTGTGGGCAAAAAGGCGAATGTTCTTTGCTCCGACCCCTTTCCCAAGAGATATTCCTATCTTTACAACGGCTATGAGCCTCAGAAGTTCGTTCCCCAGACTATAGTTTCAGTAGATCTGGCGGATACGAACCTTTTCGGAAAGGCTCTTTCCGTTTATGCGGACTTTGTTGACCTGGCTATTGACCACCACATTTCCAACACGGGCTATGCCGCAAAAACTCTGCTCAACGGCAAGGCTGCGGCTGCCTGCGAGGTGCTTTTCGAGGTGTTCACTGAGGGCAAGTTCCCCATAGACCTCCAGACTGCCGAGTGCCTTTACACCGGCATTTCTACAGATACAGGCTGCTTCCGTTTTGAAAATACCACTCCCAGATGCCATGAGATAGTGGCAAAGCTTATGGGATACGGTATCCCTTACGCAAAGATAAACCGTGAGCTGTTCGAGATAAAGAGCAGGGCACGCCTTACTGTAGAGCAGCACGTTATCAACTCCATGGAAATGTACCTTGATGACAAGTGCGCTGTTATTGCAGTTACCTCCGATATGATAGCGGAAACAGGACTTGCTCCCGAGGAATTTGAGGGACTGGCTTCCATTCCCATGCAGGTGGAGGGCGTTGAGGTAGGCGTTACCATCAAGGAAAAGGAGCCGGGCAAATTCAAGGTCTCCATGAGAAGTGCGGAGAGCGTGAATGTTTCTGAGCTTTGCGCAAAGCTTGGCGGCGGCGGACATATCCGTGCGGCTGGCTGTACTGTGGAGGGCAACCTTTCCCAGGTAAAGCTCAAGATACTTTCTGTTATTGCGCCTGCGCTGGGTTTTGATCTATGGCTGTCATGAGTGAGCTTAACGGTATCATCTGCGTTTATAAGCCTGTGGGCTTCACTTCCTTTGATGTTATTGCCAAAATGCGTGGTATCCTCAAAATGAAAAAGCTTGGTCATGCAGGTACTCTTGACCCTATGGCGGAGGGCGTTCTGCCTGTGTTTGCAGGCTGCGCCACAAAAGCGTGCGATATGCTTCCCGACCATGACAAGGTTTACCGTGCAGGCTTCCGTCTTGGCGTTACTACCGATACTCAGGACAGCAGCGGAACGGTCATTTCAAAAAATGACACACCTGTTTACAAAGACGGGCTTATATCTGCGGCAGAGTGCTTCAGGGGAGATATAATGCAGCTTCCTCCCATGTATTCGGCAGTTTCGGTCAACGGAAAAAGGCTTTATGAGCTGGCAAGACAGGGCAAGACCGTTGAAAGAGAGCCGAGACCTATAACCGTTTATTCCCTTGATATAAAGGAATATGATGAGCAGACACGCAGCGGAGTTATGGAGATATCCTGCTCAAAGGGTACATATATCCGCACCCTTATAAATGATATAGGGGACAAGCTGGGCTGCGGCGGAATAATGACATCGCTTGTGCGCACGGCTGCCTGCGGCTTTACTCTCGATGACTGCGTGACTATTGAGCAGCTCCAGCAGACTGCCGACGGTGACAGGGACTTCGGTAAATATCTTCTCCCCGTAGAAGCTGTTTTTGACTATCTGCCAAAGGTAAGACTGTGCGAGGCTCAGGAAAGAATGTACAGAAACGGGATACGCCTTGACGTTTCCCGACTTGATATTGATGATACGGCTTCGGAAAGATACGCAGTATTCGGCAGCAGCGGCGGATTTATCGGCACTGCCGTTATAATGCGTGACGAAGATCTTCTGAAAGTCGAAAAGAATTTTCTCTGATTTTTGAGGTGATTGCTTTGATCCTTCTGTCCGATGAGGAGCAGATAAACGGAAAATACACATCTGTTGCCCTTGGCGTTTTTGACGGAGTTCACAGGGGGCATAAAGCGGTCATTGACGCAGCTGCGGAAAATGCCGCAGCGAATGATCTCAGCGCCGCCGTATGCACTTTCAGGACTGCAACGGTGGATACCAAGGGCACAGGCTTTCGTCCCATTTACAGCGACGAGACCAAATGCCTGCTCCTTGAACACGAAGGGGCAGAGTATGTTTATATGCCCGATTTTTCCCGCATAAAGAATAATTCTGCCGAGGATTTTGTGAGAGATATCCTACGCAAAAAAATGAACGCCAAGACTGTGGTATGCGGCAGGGATTTCAGACTGGGCAGGGGAGCTTCCTGCACTGCTGAGGGACTGTCCGTGCTGTGCAGAGAAAACGGCATGGAGCTTATCGTAGTCGATGATATCACCGATAACGGCGTAAGGATATGCTCTTCCGATATAAGAAAGGACATTGCCGAGGGGGATATCGTTTCCGCAAACCGTCTGCTGGGGCATGATTATGCCATAACCGGCGAGGTGGTCAACGGCAATCATTTTGGTCGGCAGATGAATTTTCCCACCGCCAATCAGTGTATGGACAGCGGCTGTGTTCTGCCGAAATTCGGCGTGTATGCTTCCTATGCCATGATAGACGGAAAATTTTATAAGGGCGTTACCAATATCGGCGTGAAGCCTACGGTTGAGGTAGGCGATGCCCCTCATGCGGAGACTTATTTTATCTCCTTTGACGGCGACCTTTACGGCAGGAACATAGTTCTGCGGCTGATGGATTTTCTCCGCCCCGAAAAGCGGTTCCCGAGCATTGAGGCTCTCAGGGAGCAGATAGCAAGGGACACCGAGACCGTCAGAAACAGAGAATACAATATATAAAAGTATATCTGATATTTTCAGAAAGGACTGTTTATAAATGGATACATCTAAGAAAATACGCACCAGATTTGCACCCAGCCCCACGGGCTTTATGCACATCGGCAATCTGCGTACAGCTATCTACACCTATATCATCGCCAAGAAGTACGGCGGAGATTTTATCCTCAGGATCGAGGATACCGACCAGGAAAGATACGTTGAGGGCGCAGTTGAAAAGATATATGACACCCTTAGAGTCTGCGGACTTAACTGGGACGAAGGCCCCGATATCGGCGGACCCGTTGGTCCCTACATTCAGTCCGAGAGAATGGGTATCTACAAGGAATATGCCTTAAAGCTCATTGAGTCGGGTCATGCGTATTACTGCTTCTGCACCAAGGAGAGAATTGATGCTCTTCACAAGGCTCAGCAGGAAGCTAAGGTATCCAATATGATGTACGACCGCCACTGCCGCAATCTTCCCAAGGAAGAGGTTGACAGGCTCCTTGCGGAGGGTACACCCTATGTTATCCGCCAGAAGATGCCTCTTGAGGGCAGCACTACATTCCACGATGTTCTTTACGGCGATATTACCGTTGAAAACGCTATCCTTGATGACCAGATACTTATCAAGGCTGACGGTATGCCTACCTATAACTTTGCAAACGTTATTGATGACCACCTTATGGGCATCACCCACGTTGTAAGAGGAAACGAGTATCTTTCCTCCGCTCCCAAGTACAACCTGCTTTACGAGGCATTCGGCTGGGATATCCCCGAGTATATCCACGTTGAGCATATCATGCGTGACGCACAGCACAAGCTTTCAAAGCGTGACGGCGACGCATATTTCGGTGATTTTGTTGACAAGGGCTTCTATGTTCCCGCTATCATCAACTATATCGCACTTCTGGGCTGGGCGCCCAAGGGCGAGAACGAGATATTCTCTCTTGACGAGCTGGTACAGGAGTTCGATATCTCGGGACTTTCCAAGTCTCCCGCAGTTTTTGATATCGTGAAGATGAAGGCTATCAACGCCGAGCATCTCAGACGTCTTTCCCACGACGAGTTCAAGGCTCTGGCACTTCCCTATATCCGTCAGACCTGCAAGCGTGAGGATATTGACATTGATGTTCTCGTAAAGACACTCCAGCCCAGAACCGAGCTTTTCACCGATATCCCCGAAAAGGTGGATTTCATTGACGAAATGCCCGAGTACAGCGATGAGCTTTACTTCAACAAGAAGATGAAGACAAACGCCGAAACAGGTCTTTCCGCACTGAAAATGCTTCTTCCCGTGCTGGGGGGCGTTGAGGACTGGAACGAGGAGAATATTCACTCCGCAATATTTGCTGAGATTGAAAAGCAGGGCGTAAAGAACGGATTTATGCTCTGGCCTCTCAGAGTTGCACTTTCAGGCAAGGCCCTTACCCCCGGCGGCGGAATCGAGCTTGCCGCAATTCTCGGCAAGGACGAGACCATCAGGCGTACAGAAGCTGCAATTACCAAGCTTGGCGGCTGAAAATACTCTGTTTTATCACTGCAGAAAGCATAAATTTGAAGATTTTTTCTGCATTAACGTGTACTTTTCACATAACTGACACATTGAAACGCTAAAATATCATTAACGAATTTGTGCAGTGATGCAGTAAAGTCATAGTGCGACTTTCGGAATTACAATTCTCACGGAGAGGAATGACTATAATGATCGAGGTTAAAAACCTTACCAAGCATTACGGCAGCAAAAAAGCTCTGGACGATATCTCGTTTACCGTAAATGACGGCGAGATACTGGGCTTTCTCGGCCCCAACGGCGCAGGTAAATCCACAACCATGAATATCCTTACAGGCTACATTTCCGCCACCGACGGAGAGGTGCTCATCAACGGGATAGACATTCTGGACGACCCCACAGCCGCAAAGAAGGAGATAGGCTATCTCCCCGAGCTGCCGCCCCTTTACCTTGATATGACCGTCAAGGAGTATCTCAGCTTTGTTTATGACCTTAAAAAGTGCAAGATACCCAAGCAGGCGCATCTTGAAGAGATCTGCAAGCTTGTAAAGATATCAGATGTCTATAACCGTGTCATCAAGCATCTTTCAAAGGGCTACAAGCAGCGTGTGGGCATGGCTCAGGCGCTTATCGGAAACCCCAAGATACTTATTCTTGACGAGCCTACAGTAGGTCTTGACCCCAAGCAGATACTTGATATAAGAAACCTTATCAAGAGGCTGGGAAAGAAGCATACCGTTATCCTTTCTTCCCATATCCTGTCCGAGATACAGGCAGTCTGCGACAGAATAGTTATCATCAATCAGGGCGTTATCGCAGCAGATGATACTACCGAAAACCTTACAAAAACCGTTTCCGACGATCTGCGCTACACCGCAAGGATCGACGGCCCCCGTGAAGAGATACTCAAGGTCATCGGCACAATTCCCGGCGTTAGGGAAGTTACTGCCGAGATGGAGAGGGAGCCCGGCGCTTACGATTACGAGATAGAGGTGGAAGAGGACTCCGATATCAGACGTGAGCTTTTCAAGCGCATTGCAGGCAGAAACTGGTATATGCTGGGTCTCAAGTCCAACGAAATGACCCTTGAAGATATCTTCCTTAAGATAACAATGGGCTCCGATGTCAAGATAAAGTCCAAGCCTGTTGACGAGGATACTCACAGAAAGCTGATGGAGCAGGTTGACGGTGCAGTTGCAGTGGCAAATGCAGTCGATATCGCAAACGCTGCTCAGTCCGCTCCCGATATCAATGAGTCCGACGGGGAAGAAGAGGAAAAAGCAAACGGAGGTGAAATGTAATGGGCGCAATTTTCAAAAGAGAAATGAAAGCATACTTTACATCACCCATTGCTTATATTTTTCTCGCAGTATTTTATATTATCACAGCCTTTTACTTCGTTAACATGAATCTTGCAAACGGTTCTACCGATATGTCCTATGTGTTTGCGGGAGTATTCGTTATTATGATGATACTTCTCCCTCTGCTGACCATGAGGCTTTTTGCAGATGAAAAGAAGCTCAAAACAGATCAGGGACTGCTCACCGCTCCCGTAAATCTCTTTGAGATAGTAATGGGCAAGTTTTTTGCAGCAACAGTCGTTTTCCTTGTGGGCATGGCAATATACATTCCCTATATCCTTGTGATACTGAAGCTTGCGGGAACGATCGCATGGGCTTCCGTTATCGGAAATCTTCTTGGACTGCTGCTTCTCGGCTGCTCATTCATTTCCATCGGAATATTCGTTTCCTCCCTTACAGAGCTTCAGATAGTAGCTGCCATCGTAAGCATCATCATCAACCTTGTGCTTTATATGATTGATGTTATCGCATCTACCGTAAGCATCGACATTCTTAAAAAGGTAATGGTCGCTATCGGCTTCTACAACAGATACACTGAATTTACTCAGGGTATCCTTAATATCACAAGCGTTGTGTTCTTTATCAGCACAATATTTATTTTCAACTTCCTTACCGTCAGGGTACTGGAAAAGCGCCGCTGGAGTTGATGCCTGACGGCTGACCGAATTGATGTTTACATCTGATGAAAGGAATGAAATAAATGGCTAAGGAAAAGAAAAATGCCGAAAATACAAAAAATACAGCCGTTTCCGTTGATGAGACCACCGAAAAGGCTGTAAAGAATAAAAAGGCATTCAATAAAAGAAAATTCAAGTACGGCTCCATTGCAACAGCCATTACAGTAGTGGTAATTGCAGTTGTCGTTCTTGTGAATGTTGTTGTGAACATGGCATCTGACAAGGTGAATATGTCCATCGACCTTACCACCAACGGAAACTTCGAGATATCCCAGCAGACCATTGACTACCTCAATACTGTTACCGAGCCTGTTTCCATTGTATGTATGTCCGATGAGCTTACTTTCCAGACCTCCAACTACATTTATTATAAGCAGGCTTACGAGGTACTTAAAAAGTACTCAATCTACAATGACAACATAACACTCAAGTTCGTTGATATGGTCAAGGACCCTACCTATGCTGACCGCTACAAGGACAAGTACAAGGGCGAGATAAGCGCATACAGCATCGTAGTTGAAAGCGACAAGAGAATCAAGGTGCTGACTATACAGGATCTTTACAACACCGAAACACAGTTCGATTACTCTTCCTTTACTTCCTATGATGTTCCCGTTTCTTCCAAGGCGGAGCAGGAGATAACCTCTGCTATCATGTATGTTACCGACCCCGATCCTATGGAAGCAGTTCTTTTCAAGAGCGAGACATCGGGTACTTCCTACGACAATATCAATTCTCTTCTGGCTGCAAACGGCTATGAGGTAACTGAGATAGATCCTCTGGTGGATACTATCCCCGAGGACGCAGATATCGTTGTTATTGATGCGCCCCTTAACGATTACGATACCAACGTGATCGATATGCTCTATGATTTCCTCGACAACGGCGGAAATCTTGGCAAGAACCTTATCTATCTTGCAGACTACACCCAGAAATCTACCGCAAACATTGACGTATTCCTTGCTGAATGGGGCATAAAGGTAGAGGACGGCGTAGTAGGCGACCAGGACACCAATAATCTCCAGGGTCAGAGCTACTATGTTGTAAGAAACTACATTACCGACAATGATTATTCGGGAAATGTTGCACAGACAGCTCTTCCCGTTATTGATTACCAGTCCAGACCCATTACTCTCCTGTTCGACTCCAAGGATACCAGAAGCACAGTTGCGCTTCTCCAGACCAAGGACACAGGCTTTGTGATGACCGAGGATATGCAGGCTGATATCCAGAACGGCAACACTCCCAATATCGTAAACGGAGTTCAGACCACTATGGCTCTGGGCAGAAAGTACGTTTTCGACAGCGACAACAATATGGTATTCAGCAATGTCCTTGTTATCGGTTCTTCCGAGACAATGGACGAGGCATTCACCTCCACCACTTACTATAACAACGGCGATTATTTTGTTTCCGTACTCAACACCATGGCAGGCAAGAACAGCGGTATCTCCATCGTTGCAAAGGATCTTTCCGCAGCAACATTCGATATCGACAAGGGCACAGTAAGCAGATATATGGTTCTGTTCGTGTTCGTTATTCCTCTTGCAGTGCTTATCGTAGGTGCAGTGGTATTTATCAGAAGGAGAACTAAGTAATGAAATCGAATGTCAAGCTTCTGATAATCGGTGCAGTGGTGCTGGTGATGCTCATCGGTGCAATAGTTGCTCTTACAGTTCTGGAAAAGGACGACGAGGCTCAGGAGGCGGAGGAGACTACCGCCACCGAGACCCTCTCCCGTCTGCTTTATGAAAAGGATTCTTCCCTTATAAGCGATATCCATGTGAAGAACGAAACAGGGGAGTACGATATCGTCAAGTACGATGACAGCTCTTGGTTCGTCAAGGATTTTATCGGCGTGCCTCACAGCACAGTGGCGATTCAGGATATCCTGAGCGCTGCTTCAAGCCTTACAGCAGATCAGACAGCCTCGGACAATGCAGAAGACCTTTCTGTTTACGGACTGGCCTCCCCCCGTGCTGATGTTACAATTACCTTTGACGACAGCTCCAAAACTGTTAAGGAGATACTTGTAGGCTCAGATTCACCCTCCGCAGGTCTTACCTATGTATGCTTCAAGGGCGAGAACACTGTTTATGCCGTTGATACATCTGATATCGACTGCTATCTCAACGAAAGCTTTGACTTCCTTGCCAAGACAGTTTACACTGCCAAGCAGGCAGAGGACGAAAATGACACTACCGACTATACCAAGATAAATAAGCTGACCATTTCCCGCAAGGATATCGACTATGATATCGTGCTTGAGTATGATACCCGTCATGACGATGAGAATATTATCTCCGGCAACTCGGCTACTCATGTTATGACAAGCCCCGTTCAGCTGGATCTTAACCCCGATACTTCCTATGATGTGCTCAACGATGTGTTCAACCTTACAGCGACCGATATTGCTGTTGTTGCTCCCACAGATGAGATCATGGCACAGTTTGGACTTGACGATCCCTTTGCTGAGGTGGATTTCGATATCGTAGGCGGAAACTTCAAGCTCCTTATCGGCAATGAGTACGTTGACAGCGACGGAAAGGTGCTGGGAAGATACTGCTATGCTGACGGCATCAACATGATATATATGTTCAATACCGACACTATCCCTTGGGCAACTGTAATGCCGCTTGATATCTCCATGACTATGATAACAAGCACATACATCTACAGCATCAGCTCAATAGATGTGGCAACCGCCGACAGCAGCACTCATTTTGAGCTTAACGGCGATTCTTCCGATTTTCAGGTCAAGTGCAGCGACGGTGACGTTACCGCCGATAACTTCAAGAGCTTCTACCAGTTTATTCTCCGTGCCCCTGCTGAGGAGCTTTATCTTGAAGAAACCGATGCTCCCGCTGATATCACCATAACCATCACCCACCAGAGTGGTACGGACAAGATCGAGTTTATCAAGTCCGATGACCGAAAGACTATTATCCGTCTTAACGGCAGAACAAGCTTCAAGTGCAGAACAGCATATACATCACGTCTCATTGAAAATCTGGGACATCTGCTTAACGGCGAGAATATGGTGGATACCTGGTAAACAGCGGCAGATTGCGGCATATTTTTCAGTAGCGGAGTGCTATAATGATATTATTCGGGCTGTAAAGAACTCTTATGAAAAATTTCCAAAATATGAAAAAACTACTTGATTTTTCTGTATATTTGTGTTATAATGTATTAAAGAGATAAATGCAGCAAATTCTGTGATATAAGGAGGAACAGCTATGAACGACGCAGCAGAGGTCAAGACAAAAAAATCCGACTTCTTCACTTACAAGGGTTATCCGCTGGTGAGAAAAGGTGACGAAATTTACTACGGCAATATGTACGACTCTTATGTTATAATGATGCAGATCATTGAAAAGACTAAAGTTGGCAATCTCGACGTTGCCAGCAAGGTAAGGATATACAAAATGGCTACCGACGAAAAGCTCAATCCCGTTGAGGCTATCGTCAAGCAGAGCGAAAAGAGCAGTCTTTATGAGGCTCTTGATATCGCATATATCTGGCTTACAAGATAAAACAGCATACCTTAAAAGGCGGCAGATGATGCCGCCTTTTTTATGCCTGATTTTTTTATCACCATTTTGCTGCCGCAGCATAATATGAACTATGAAGGCAAGACAAAGCGAAAACGTCGCTGAAAGCCTTCAGGGAATACATATCAGCAAGATATGCTCCCAACAATACATTTTTCAAAGGAGAGTTTTATTATGAACTGCAACTGCAACGGTGGATTTGGTGGAGGCAACTGCTGCTGGATTATCATTATCCTTATCGTTCTCTTCTTCTGCTGCGGCAATGGCTGCAACGGCGGCAACATCTGCGGCTCAGGCTGCTGATAATTTCGATACGGGCTGTATCATCTAAAAAAATGCCGCAGGGAGACCTGCGGCATTTTTCATGTTGAAAAGTATATCTTAATATCTGTTGTCATAAACTCTTGTGGATTTCTTTTCGCTTCTGGGGAGGTCGCCGATGGCAACGGGCTTTGCATTAACGGTTATGCCGATCTTGCCCTTGAAGCCCTCAACGATCCTGTGCTCCAGTTCGTACTTGTTAACGCCCTCTTCTGCTTCAACATAAAGTGTGCAGATGTCCTTGCCCTCAAGGTGGTCGATAACGAACTGATACTCGCTTGATGCGCCATCAACGTTTTTGAGAAATTCCTCGATCTGGCTGGGGAAGATGTTGACACCCTTGACCTTGACCATATCGTCTGTTCTTCCGAAAATGGTGTCAATTCTGGGGCGCTCGCAGCCGCAGGCACATTTTCCCGGGATAATTCTTGTAAGGTCATGTGTGCGGAAGCGGATAAGGGGAGCGCCCTGCTTTTTGAGAGTGGTGATGACAAGCTCACCAACCTCGCCGTCAGGGAGATTTTCGCCTGTAACGGGGTCAACTATTTCAAAGTAAAGGTAATCGTCCCATACATGAATGCCGTTGTGCTCACCGCAGCTTACGCCGATACCGGGGCCGTAAACCTCAGTAAGACCGTAAATATCGTAAAGCTCGATGCCAAGCTCCTTGGATATTCTGTCTCTCATCTTCTCGCCCCAGCGCTCTGAGCCGATAATGCCCTTTTTCAGCTTTATCTTATCGGAAATTCCACGCTTTGCGATTTCCTCAGCAAGGAGAAGCGCATATGAAGATGTGGCACAGAGAACGGTTGACTGCATATCCACCATCATCTTGAGCTGCTTGTCGGTGTTGCCCGGGCCCATGGGGATAGCCATTGCGCCCAGTCTTTCGCAGCCCAGCTGGAAGCCTATACCCGCAGTCCATAAGCCATAGCCTGGGGTTATCTGTATCCTGTCCAGATTGGTGATGCCCGCCATACGGTAGCAGCGCTCAAACATTATAGTCCAGTCCTCAACGTCCTTCTTGGTGTAGGGGATAATAACTGGAGTGCCCGTTGTGCCCGAAGACGAGTGGATACGTATTATCTCCTCATCGGGAACTGCCTGAAGTCCCAGAGGATAAGCGTCTCTCAGGTCACCCTTCCATGTAAAGGGGAGCTTTTCAAAATCCTCATGAGATTTTATGTCATCAACGTTGATTCCCTCCAGCTTATGTTTGTAAAAACATTCCTGAGAGGTGAGCTTTCTGAGCTGCTCCTTGATAAGAGCAAACTGCTGTTCATTCATTTTCATAGTATGGGTAACCTGCCTTTTATAGATCTTTAGCCCTTAGCAGCAGGATATCAGAATCCTGCCATCTGGGTAAGTGTTTTTTCCATTTCGGTCTTGTCTGAACTGAATTCTATCGCAGTTTCGTAAGAAATAATGCCTCTCTTGTAAAGTCTGCCAAGGGTGTCGTTGATGGTGCACATACCCTGACGTGCACTGGACTGCATGGTGGATTCGATCTGAGGTATCTTGTTGGAACGGATAAGATTCTTGATAGCGTCGTTTCCTACCATTATCTCAAGAGCTGCAACACGTCCGTTTCCGTCAGCAGTGGGGACAAGTGTCTGAGCGATAACGCCCTGTATCATGTTTGCCAGCTGAGAACGTACCTGCTCCTGTGCATGGGGAGGGCAGGCGTCAATGATTCTGTCCATAGTCTGCGCAGCGCTTGATGTATGTAATGTGCCGAATACCAGATGACCTGTTTCCGCGGCAGTCATTGCCAGGGAAATAGTCTCATAGTCACGCATCTCACCTACGAGGATAACGTCGGGGTCTTCACGGAGAGCACTTCTCAGGGCGTTGCTGAAAGAATCAACATCTCTGCCGACTTCACGCTGGTGGATAGTTGCCTTTTCCTGAGTGTATTTGTATTCAACGGGGTCTTCGATAGTGATAACGTGGCAGGCACGGTTCTTGTTGATATAGTCAATGATAGCTGCAAGAGTGGTTGATTTACCTGAACCTGTAGGGCCGGTTACAAGGATAAGACCTCTGCGCTTCTGAGCAAGCTCGGTAAGAACGGGAGGCATTTTCAGTTCTTCAAGTGTGGGTATCTTGTTATTGAGAAGTCTGATACAGCAGGCAAGTCTTCCGCTCTGGCGGAATACGTTGACACGCTGTCTTGCACCGTTTTCAAGCTCAAAGCTGAAATCGATGTCATTTCCCTCAGTAAGAAGCTTCTCCTGGTCGGCTGAAAGAATTGAGAGAATGGTGCGGTTTACTACCATATCGCTGAGCTCGCCGAACTTTCTCAGCTCACCGTTTACACGTACAACTGTGGGAGCGCCGACTGTAAGATGAATATCAGAAGCATTGAGCGCTCTTGCTTCCATAATAAAATCTTCAAATGTCATATATAGCTGTTCCTTTCAAATTACTTGATATTAAACTGTATTCCGCTGGCTGAAAGATATACTTCGTTGGACATATTTGCTATTCTCTGGTTAACTGCGCCGAGAATTTCTCTGAAAGCAGCCTGTGCAGGGTCAGCGGGAGTTACGGAGAAGCCTGTTTCAAGGGTGATTATTATCATGCTGCCGTCCTTGATCATAATAGTGTCATACATTTCGGTAACATCACCGATGATCTTCTTCTCAATCTCTTTTTTCAGCTCGTCCGTCATGGCGGAAGCATCGGGGCACATTTCCTTGATGGTATTTGATGTGTATGCTGCCAAACTGTCAAAAATAACGAACTTGTGGTCAGTAAAATATGAAGCGGGAGCGCTTGTTACATTTGTTTTAATGTCCCATTCAACATAGTTCTGCTTGTTTCCGTACTCGATACGGTGCATAGTGTCAGCGTCAACAGCGTCCGATGTGCGCAGGTAAAGAACATAATCGCAGGCTGCAAAATATGAAACAGCCCATCTTGACTTGCCGCTTGCCGCTCCTCCTGTTATCAGGATAGTTTTTGACATTGATATCATCCTTTCAGTATATAAATGGGGGCATAATACTAATCACCAATAAAACTATAGACAAAAAATCATCGCATAATCCATATACGCAAGATTATGCTCGATTTTTTGTATAGTTTTTAATTGGTGCTTAGTATAAAATAACGTTTATTGTTAGTACCTTTTCCATATTATACCATTATTTTTTATACTTGTAAATAGTAAATTTAACATTTTATAAAAAATTATCACAGTAATGGCGCTCACAGAGCAAAATGTTGAAACTGGTTAACAAATTTGACAAGAAAAATCTCATGTGATATAATCAGTTTAAATGAAAAATGATGTGGCGGGAGGAAATGGCATTATGACAGCTGATGAAATGTATGCGGTTTATGACGGAGTGACATATGCTCTTGAAAGCGTTATGCCAAAGACGGGTTTAGCAGCGCTGAAAAAGAATGAGCATGGGAAAACCATCATATTTAATGTGCCTAAGTCTGAGATAACCGCAGCGTGGCTTGTTCATAAGATACCGATCTACGGCAAGCTTCGCTGCGATAATATCACACTTTCGGGCAGCAGATGCTTTATCACCGCTTCCGTAATATGCCCGAAAAGTGAAGAGGGGAGCAGGAGAGCTGCACAGCTTAAAAGTCTCGGCTTTGAATGTTTTGCCTGTGATGAGGCTGCGGATACAGCCTGCTATATAAAGCAGACGGATATTTCCGATGCCATGCTTGAGTTTGATGAGAGCGTATCGGACATCAATATTATGAATTTTATTTAATTTTAAGGGGCTGCCGCATTTAAGCTGCGACAGCCCCTTTATTATATGCCTATTATTTTTCATTCTTGTCGCAGTATGCGATTCCCAGACCTACTGTGGACATATAGCATCTGCCGTAAACGTTCATATCGCCCACAACAAATTCGCCGTTTCCTGTGCCGCCGAACTGGTGAAGGTCATCGTTTACTCTTACCCATGTCTCGCCCTCGTCCTCGGACATATAAATGCCCTTTACATCACTGTCCTTGGGAGTGCCCCATACGTAGATAACATAAGGATCGCCGTCATTCTTGGGTTTGCCCAGTCCAACTGCCTCGCAGAACTTGAGACCGTTCACAAGAGTAATGTTCTCGCCGTGGTCGGTGGTCTTGAGAAGTCCGCTTCCGCCGCCGGGGATATAAACTGTGCCCTCAATGTCGGGAGCAACTGCCATGCGCTTGTAGGTGCTCATGGTATCGAACTTTCTCTTGAAGGACTTGCCGCCGTCGGAGCTTACATAAAGTATGCTGTTTGCACAGCCGTAAACATAATCCTTGTTAACAGGGTCGCCGATGAGATATACACCCTGGCTGCCGATGATGCCCTCGACCTTTTCCCAGGTGCTGCCCCAGTCCTCGGTGCGGTATGTAAAGTTTGAATTGGAGGGGCTCCAGATAAGAGCGGAGCCGTCAGCTGTAAGAGCGACCTTGCCCTTGTAGTAAACCTTGCCCTCTTCGGGAGAATTTGTGATATCAGTCCAGTTCTTGCCGCCGTCTGTGGAGTAGCAGAGGAGCTGATTGCTCTCATCGCCGCCTACCTTTACCCAGATGTTGTGGTCAAGGGCTGCAATGGCGATGCTGGTGGTGGAGCCTATCTGCCTTGTGTGGCGCTCACCTGAGGTGAAGATATCCTCGTGAGTGAAGCCGTCATAGTCGCCGATAGCGGATACAAGGGGATAATCCTTGTAGGAAACTATATCCTCGGGAACAACTTCCTCAATGCCCTTTGCTTCAAAATAGAATTCTGGAGACTCGTCCCAGATATTGTCGCAGGCGAAGATACCATTGCCTGAGTTTACAAGAATTCTGTTGGAGTCGCCGCTGTCCATGGCAAGGGAGCTGCACCAGTGGATAGCCGCATTGTATATCCAGTCCATGCCGTTTGTTGACATGGTGTATTTGCCGTCAAGGTTTTCCCAGGTTTCTCCGCCGTCAGTGGTGCGGAAGAACTTGTCGCCGAATGCGCCGTTGGGCTGCTCTGTCCATACCTCGGAGGTAACGAGAACCATGTTGTCGTCATTGGTGGGGTCGATAACAATATCGCCCACAGTCCAGTTGACTACCTGAATTTCCTCGCTTGTACCTGCATCGGCATTGAACTTGTAGAGAGTACCCTGAGTGGAGTTCCAGGGACCTTCGTGGTTGCCGTAGGAAACGTAAAGATTGCCCTTGGAATCAAGGTCAAATCTCTGAGGCATAAACTTCTGAGCCTTTTCATCGATTCCGGGGAGAACACTCCAAGTTTCGCCTGCGTCATCGGAGTAGTAGATGTTATCTGTCTTTGACTCGGAAACGCCTGCGTAAATGCGTGTAGTCTTGCCGTCAGCGGACTTTGAGCCGTCGAACGTTATAATGTTGATGCCGTTCTCGTTCTTGGTGGAGTTTACGGGGAAAGAAGCAACGGATTCCCATGTTTCTCCGCCGTCAGTGCTGCGTATCATACCGCCTGTTCTGCCGCCGCAGTAGATGATGTCGCTGTTATTGGGGTCAACGGCAATTCTCTCACCGTTTCCTCTGCCCATGCCGTTGCCGTGTACCTTTATCTTGTCGCTCACATCTATCTGCTTGAAGTGTGCACCGTAGTCATGTGATACCATTATACATGTCTTGGCATTGCTGAAATAAGATGTTCCCGCAATGAGATAAACATTAGCCGCATTCTGTGGGTCAACAGCTATGCCGTCGATTCCAAGCAATCCCTTGTCGTCCTCGGATATCTCATAACTGAGGCTTATCCACTGCTGAGCGTCATTATCCCATCTGTAAGCACCGCCTACGTCTGTTCTTGCGTAGAAAAGCCCAGGCTCGCAGGTGCTTATGATGCCTGTTACAAATCCACCGCCGCCGATAGCGACCTGACCGTATGACCAGTCGGGATTTACATAAAGGCTGTCATCGGTATTTTCCGCTGCCAGTTCTTCCGACTGACCTGTGGTAGTTTCTTCTTCTGTGGTGTTTCCGCTGTCACTGCAGGCTGTAAGCGCCATTGATGACATTGCCATCATAAAGGCAGTGAGCAGGGAAGCTGTTCTTTTTAAGCGTGACTGCATTTTCATATTCTCCTTCTGATAAATTTATCATTCCTGAGACGTATCATTTTTTTCGGGATATCTTCTGCCTGAAGATCCAATGAGAATATTATATCATTATTCTGCACATAAGTCAATCGTTTACATACTGATTTTTTTATCTGATATTTATAATTTTGCATAGAATATATGGTAAGAATGCAGAATATATTGTGAAGAGGACAAAACGTTCCAACGAAAGGATGGTTTACAGTGAATTTGAAAGTCAATAAAGAACCCGTGAGATTTACCGAAAAAATATGCGGCTGCACTCAGGAGCAGTCCATAGAGCTGGATTATGTTCTGCCTGATTACTATCCCGAGATATTCAGGATAATCAAGTGCTGTGCCGAGCCAAAGATAACCTCCTGTGCGGCAAACGGCGACAGGATAACCTACGAGCTTACCGTCTGCCTGAAGATAATTTACTGCTCTGAAAACAGCTCCCGTCCTGAAGCTATTGACCAGAAGCTCGTTTACAGCAGAACGGTCAATCTTGACAGAAGTGTTGATTCTCCCTCGGTCTATATTTCCGCTGAGGCTGACCATATCAACTGCCGTGCCGTGAACCGCCGCAGAATAGATATAAGGGGAGCGGTCACTATCAGCATCAACGCATTCGGAGACTGCGAGACAGATGTGGTAAGCGAGGTATTTGGCGGAAATGTCCAGCTAAAGACCCGCAGCTGCCTCTGTCCCTCGTCCATTATCCGAACAAGCAGGCGTGTTACTGTTTCGGACGAATTTGACCTGGGAGCGGACGCACCTCCCATCGGCAGTATCCTCAGAGCTTCCGCCGAGATAGTTTCTTCCGATAAAAAGACTATCGCCAGCAAGGTCGCTGCCAAGGGCGAGCTTAAAATAAGCATTGCATATGTTCCGGCAGGTGGAGAGGACAGCAATGTGTGCTGTATGCAGTTTTCCATGCCATTCTCACAGCTTGTGGAGCTTGAAGGTATGGACGATACGTATGACTGCCGCATAAGCAGCTCGGTCATTTCCTGCGATATTATCCCACGCTCCGAGGGTGACGGCGAGTCACGCAGCATTGAGTGCGAGGTTTTGCTTTTCATCGATTGCACAGCTGTCAGAATGTCATCCTACAGTATTGCCTGCGATGAATATTCCACCTCTCACAGCTCATCGCATACCTGCACTTCAGTAAAAACGGCGCTGGAGCCTGTGAACGTTGAAAGCTCACTTATCGTAAAGGGCATCTGCGAAAATAAGGACAGCCCCATTTCGGTAGTGTACGACGCATGGTGTACGGTATCAAAGCTGAGGGCTGTTATCACTGACGGAAAGGCAATGGCTGTGGGTACTGCCGTGCTTTCCGTTATGGGCAGGACTGAAAGCGGCGATTTTATCATCTGCGAGACCGATGTTCCCATTGAGGAGGATCTTACCGCAGCCGCAGGACTTGACGGAAAAGCTCTTACTGCCGATGCGGATATCAGGCTAGTCTTCTCGGTGATATCCTGCGGATATACCATTTCCGATGAAAACAAGGCGGAGATAAAGGCTGAAGTAGCCGCAAGGGGACAGATAACCGGCTATGATACCGTGGAAGCCATTACCGATATTGCCGTTGACGAGGATTCTCCCCGTGAGAAGAACGACGAATATGCTCTCAGGCTGTACTTTGCCGAGGAGGGCGAGGAGCTGTGGGGCATTGCCAAACGATACGGTGCAGCCATTTCCAGAGTGATAGAAGAAAATGAGCTTGACGGAGACGTTATCAGGGAAGGCAGAATGCTGCTTATCCCCATTGCGTGACAAGAAAGGAAATATGCAGATATGGTTAAAAATGATATTTACACCGATATTGCCAAGCGTACCGACGGCGATATCTATATAGGTATAGTAGGGCCTGTCCGCACAGGTAAATCCACGTTTATAAAGCGGTTCATGGAACAGCTTGTCATTCCCAATATCGAAAGCGATTTTCGCAGGGAGCGGGCTGTTGATGAGCTTCCCCAGTCTGCTGCGGGAAAAACCATTATGACCACCGAGCCTAAGTTCATACCTGAAGAGGCAGCAGAAGTAGTGGTAGGGGAGAACGCAAGGTTCAATGTCCGCCTTATCGACTGCGTGGGATATATTGTCCCCAGCTCTATCGGATACATAGAGAATGAAGCTCCCCGAATGGTAATGACTCCGTGGTTTTCGGAAGAAGTGCCATTTAACATGGCGGCAGAGGTTGGTACAAGAAAGGTCATTACCGAGCACAGCACCATCGGTCTGGTTATCACTACCGACGGAAGCATTTCCGATATTCCCAGAAGCGAATACGAGGAATCGGAGCAGAGGGTGATAAGCGAGCTTAAATCCATAAACAAGCCCTTTGTTGTGCTGCTCAACTGTGTTGACCCCAAAAGCAGTAAAACTGCGGAGCTGTGCGCTTCAATGTCGGAAAAATACGGCACGCCCGTAATGCCCGTGAACTGCCTTGACCTGAACGGTGAGGATATCGAGAATATCTTAAAGCAGGTGCTTTTCAGCTTTCCTGTAAAGGAAATAAACATTTCCATGCCCAAGTGGATAACAGAGCTTCCCAAGGGTCATTGGCTGAAAAACGAGATATTCGACACCATTCGTGAGGCGGCAAAGGACGTTAAGACCGTCCGTGATGCCAGAGGTATAGTGGATAAGGTGCGCCGCTGTGAGGATATCACCTATTCGGACGTGCGGAATATCGACCTCGGCAAGGGCAGCACCGATATTTCTGTTACCTTAAAAAGCGAGCTTTTCTACAGGATCCTCGGCGAGACAACGGGTATCGAGATAAAAAGCGAAAGCGACCTGCTGCCTTTGCTCAAAAAGCTTACCGATATCAGGCGTTCCTATGAAAAGATAGAGAATGCTCTGCGTGAGGTCGATGCCACGGGCTACGGTATCGTAATGCCTACCATTGACGAGCTTACGCTGGAAGAGCCTGAGATAGTCCGTCAGGGCGGAAAATACGGTGTAAAGCTCAGAGCGTCGGCTCCGTCTATCCACATGATGAAAGCGAATATCATCACTGAGGTAAGCCCCATTGTGGGCAGCGAGAAGCAGTCGGAGGAGCTTGTCATGTACCTCCTGCGTGATTTCGAGGAAAATCCCGGCAAGATCTGGGAGTCCAACATTTTCGGCAAATCCCTGCATGAGCTTGTTAATGAGGGACTGCACAACAAGCTTTATAGAATGCCCGTTGATGCACGGCTGAAGCTTCAGGAAACGCTGGAGCGGATAATCAACGAGGGCTGCGGAGGACTTATCTGCTTCATTCTGTAAAAAATCCTCCGAAACTCTTGACAAAATCAAAACACCGTGCTATACTGTTTATTGTAATATTTCAAATGCTATGACAGGAAATAAACCCGCAGCTTCTTTTCCAGAGAGCCGCAGCATTGGTGAAATGCGGTACTGAACTTCGGTTATACTCGTCCTTGAGCAGTCGGCTGAAAGCATATGCAATTAGGCTTGAACGGGTTCTCCCGTTACAGAGATGCGCATTGTCAGATGCGAAATGAGGTATTGCAGGCAACTGTGATACGAATGAGAGTGGTAACACGGGTAAATTCAGCTCGTCTCTCGAAGCATAGGCTTCGTGAGGCGGGCTTTTTGTTTATGCGAAAGGAGGCGGCTGCCATGCTATCTGACCTATGTGGTTTATTACGATCAAATAAGGACCGTCTCTCTGACGGAAACAACAATTTTACAGGAGGAAATTACAATGAACGCATCTAAGTACACAAGAGGATATTTTATGCCCCCCGTTGAGTGCATGAAGTGGACAAAGAAGGAATATATCGACCACGCTCCCATGTGGTGTTCCGTTGACCTGAGAGACGGAAACCAGGCTCTTATCATTCCCATGAGCCTGGAAGAAAAGCTGGAATTTTTCAAAAAGCTGGTAGATATCGGCTTCAAGGAGATAGAGATAGGCTTCCCCGCAGCTTCCGAGACAGAATATGAGTTCTGCCGTGAGCTTATCGAAAGAAACATGATACCCGATGATGTAAGGATACAGGTGCTCACTCAGGCAAGAGAGCATATTATCGCAAAGACCTTTGAAGCTCTTGCAGGCTGCAAGAACGCTGTGGTTCACCTCTACAACTCTACTTCCGTTGCACAGCGTGAGCAGGTATTCAGAAAGAGCAAGGAAGAGATAATCAAGATAGCTGTTGAGGGTGCAAAGCTCTGTGCTGAGTACAGAGAAAAGACTCCCGGCAACTTTATTTTCGAGTATTCTCCCGAAAGCTTCACAGGCACAGAGCCTGAGTTCGCACTGGAGATATGTAACGCCGTTATCGACATCTGGAAGCCCACTCCCGACAATAAGGTCATCATCAACCTGCCTGTTACCGTTGAGCTTTCCATGCCTCACGTTTATGCTTCCCAGATAGAATACATGAGCGATAATCTCCACGACAGAGAGAATGTTATCATCTCCCTCCACCCCCACAATGACCGTGGCTGCGCAGTTGCGGATGCAGAGATGGGTCTGCTGGCAGGCGGTGACCGTATCGAGGGTACCTGCTTCGGAAACGGCGAGAGAACAGGTAACGTTGATATCGTAACACTGGCTATGAATATGTATTCTCAGGGCGTTGACCCCCAGCTGGACTTCTCCGATATGCGTTCTCTCGTTGAGATATACGAAAGAGTTACCCGCATGAAGGTAAACGAGAGAAGCCCCTACGCAGGCAGACTGGTATTTGCCGCATTCTCAGGCTCTCACCAGGACGCTATCGCAAAGGGCATGAAGTGGAGAGAGGAAAAGGATCCCGAGCACTGGAACGTTCCTTATCTTCCCATCGACCCCATGGATGTCGGCAGAGAATACGAGGGCGATGTTATTCGTATCAACTCCCAGTCCGGCAAGGGCGGTATCGGCTACATCATGGAGCAGATGTTCGGCATAGATATGCCTCCTAAGATGCGTGAGAACTTCGGCTATGCTGTCAAGAGCGTTTCCGACCATGCTCACAAGGAGCTTATGCCTTCCGAGATCAAGCAGATATTCTTCGATAAGTACGTAAATATCGAGACAAACTTCAAGATAGACGAGGTTCATTTTGTACAGAAGAACGGCATCACAGCAAGCGTTACCATCAACAAGGACGGAAAGCCCGTGACCTGCGAAGCAGTGGGCAACGGCCGTCTGGACGCAGTTTCCAATGCTGTTAAGAAGGAGCTTGGTCTGGAATATACCCTTATCACATATCAGGAGCACGCTCTTGAGACCAGCTCCCAGTCTCAGGCTGTGGCATATGTTGGTATCGAGACCAAGAACGGCGTATTCTGGGGCGCAGGCATCAATACAGATATCATCGACGCTTCCGTATCCGCTCTTGTTTCCGCTATCAATAACAGCGGAATAGTCGGCTGATAAAAACATCAGGCTGTGACCTGCCGTTCGCCTGACAGGTCACAGCTGAAATTTAATTGAGTTTAATGCAGTTTTAATCTGTTTTTTGTTATTTCTCTTGACAGGATATGTTAAAATATTGTATAATCAAACTGTACTGTTATATCCGACCGATAGGTGCGGTGATGTACAATATTATAAAACGGTGGCGATCATTAACCTATGATTTCAGGAATGAATACTTTGGTCGAAGTTATTTCCGCAGACATCAACCGCCTGACGGAGGATCTGCTGGAGGATCATTCTGCCCGTCTGTTTTCACGGGGCGGTCATTTCAACAAAAGTCAGCTCATACCTGTCTATTTCCTGCTTATTTCGGGCTGCTATGAGGAAGATACCTACAATAATTTCCTTTACAGCCTGCGGGACGATATAAAAAAGACCAACCGACCCTTTGCATTTATCGACACTCCTCTTGAAGAGCCGGGAGCGGCTGCCGAATATATGCTTTCGGGCATTGATACAAGCTGCAGCGGCTCAGTGATATCGGGACTGTGCGGTCAGGTGAATATCAACAGCGACCCCGGAAGAACTCAGCTTGCCCAAAAGGTGCTGGGAGATATGCTCTCATGTAGCAGGACAGATGTGCTTGATATCGGAATGTCGCTGGTGTATAAGTTCAATATCGTGGCAAACGCTATTGAAACGGGAACTTCCGATGATATCCCCATAGTGATGTATTACGGAAATCCCACTCCGAAAGATGTGCTGTTCCTTTGCTTTATGCAGCGCAGCGGATTTGATGTGATATGCGTATCGCCCGATAAAAGCTGCGAAAATGCTTTTGAGGTATGTCCCTTTGCGGATAAGCTACAGAAGATAGAGCTGCCCATGTCGGCAAATATAAAGCCTTTCCCCCAGAAGCTTGTCAAGACCAAGATAGCTACGGTGGCATACAATGCCGAGCGTGAGCTTGATACCATGCTTTACGGCGGAGATACAATTTTCCGTGACAGGCAGTTTGACAAGATGGATTCAGTGGTGCTGAAAACCACATTTGATGAAATAAGCATACTGTGGGATCAGCCTGCAAAATTCCGTTCAGGCTTTGCGGTAAGAGGGGACAGGGTAATAGTTCCCACTATCTTTGCCAAGGTAAACGGCGTTGACGACGGCAATCTGAAGGATTACTGGAACATGACGGAAGATCTGCTTACTCCCGATTCCATTTACATCATCAAGTCACCGTCATATAAGCGGCCCGGGCTTAACGTTACACGAATATACGCACCGTATCATGACGGCAACAAGCTGAATATTCCCGAGCTGATGCGCTCGCCGCTGAATAAATACGGCTTCCTTTCCGAAGCGCTCCAGAACCTTATTATGGAGAAGATGCAGGCGGCTATCGACGACGGAATGCTGGAAATGGATAATCCTGCCGAAACTGTGGATTACATCATGTATGCAGGTCTTAACCTTGACAGACGTGTGCTCCAGCTTTTGCAGAAGTATGATTATACAAAAGATATCCCGAAGTTTGTGGTGGTAGATGCGATAGAGGAGCCTTTCTCAAAGCTTGAATGTACTCAGCTGCTGCTGTTTTCATATCTGGGCTTTGATGTGCTGATACTTTCACCGTCAGGCTACCGTGATATCGAAGCATACGTCTCCGATGATGCTTTCGAGACACATACCATGAATCAGTTCCCGTATAATGTTTCTGTGCCGAGATTCAAGATCCCGACACAGCCAAGAGTGAAAAAACAGAATAACGGACTTTTTAAAAATTTATTTAAGAAAGGGCGATAAATATTATGGCATTACAGTTTACACCATCAGATGAGAAGAAGAACGACGTTATCCCTGCGGAGGCTACCGTAGTTGACACAGCGGAGGCTTCCAAGGAGCTTAACCTCAAAATAACCGAACCTCAGACCTATTCCATAATTGACACAGCCAACGAGTTGAAGCAGGAGCTTGCTTCCAGCGAGGAGATCGACAAGCTTGTAAGCACTATCAACGCAAATGACCCCAACTCTATCATTACCTTCGGTAATCAGGTGGCAGAGGAGATTTCCAAGGCTTCCGACCAGGTGCTCAACTCCATGAACATGACCCAGCTGGACGATTCAAGCGAGCTGCTCAATGCTCTTAAAAATATCATGGATCAGTTTGATGTCAAGGAGCTTACCGAGGAAAAGAAGGCAGGCTTTTTTGCAAACCTGAGAAAGCAGCTTGACAAGATACTTGCCAAGTACCACACCATGGGTGAAGAGGTTGACAAGATATATGTACAGCTCAAGCAGTACGAGAGCGAGATATCTCAGTCCAACATAAAGCTTGAAACCATGTACAACGCAAATATTGAGTACTATAAAGAGCTCCTCAAATACATTATGGCAGGCGAGCAGGCTTGCAAGGAGCTTGACCAGTACATCGAGGACTTCAAGGTAAAGGTACAGAACAATCCCGATTCCGGCACAGCTGCAATGGATCTCCAGACTCTCGAGCAGACAAGATCTATCATGGAGCAGCGTGTAATGGATCTGAAAATTGCGGAAAATGTTGCAATGCAGACCGTTCCCATGCTCAAGGCAATGGAATTTTCAAACATCAATCTTATCAGAAAGATAAATTCCGCTTTCATCATCACAATGCCTGTATTCAAGCAGGCTCTTGCTCAGGCTGTTATGCTCAAGAGACAGCGTATCCAGGCAAATGCAATGAAGGCTCTTGATGATAAGACAAATGAGCTTCTTCTCAAAAATGCTCAGAATACCGTTGACCAGACCAAGCTCACAACTCAGCTTGCAATGGGCAGTTCTATCAAGGTAGAGACCCTTGAAAAGACATGGGAGACTATCGTAAACGGTATCGACGAGACAAGAAAGCTTCAGGAGGAGGCACGTACAAAGCGTGCTGAGGACAGCAAGCGTCTTGAAAAGCTCAAGGAAGACTATAAGGCAAAAATGAACAGCTAAGCTGTTTTTATCCCGCCGTCCTGTATATTGCAGGGCGGCGGAAAATATGGTGTATTCGGCGGGCGCACCACTATAATTTCCGTCGGGAATGGAGAAATTCAGTTATGGGTATGACTATGACTCAGAAAATACTTGCGGCTCACGCAGGTCTTGATAAGGTTGAAGCAGGACAGCTCATCAAATGTAAGCTGGATATGGTCCTCGGAAACGATGTTACCACTCCCGTTGCTATCAACGAGTTTGAAAAAGCAGGCTTTACAAGCGTTTTTGACAACACTAAGATTTCAATGGTTATGGACCATTTTACACCCAATAAGGACATCAAGTCCGCAACAAATTCACTCCAGTGCAGGACTTTTGCAGGAAAGTACAACATCAAGAATTATTATGATGTCGGCGAAATGGGCATCGAACACGCTCTGCTTCCCGAAAAAGGCATCGTAGCCAGCGGCGAATGTATCATCGGCGCAGACAGCCACACCTGTACATACGGCGCTCTTGGAGCATTCTCCACAGGCGTTGGTTCCACAGATATGTGCGCAGGTATGGCAACAGGCGAGGCTTGGTTCAAGGTTCCCTCTGCTATCAAGTTCAACCTTACAGGCAAGCTCAATGAGTATGTAATGGGCAAGGACGTTATCCTCCATATCATCGGCATGATCGGCGTTGACGGCGCTCTTTACAAGTCAATGGAATTTTCAGGCGAGGGTCTTAAATCACTTTCTATGGACGATCGTCTTTCCATGGCAAATATGGCTATCGAAGCAGGCGCAAAGAACGGCATTTTTGCTGTTGATGATATCACAGTTGAATATCAGAAGGGCAGAGTTGACCGTGAGTACAAGATATATGAGGCTGATGCCGATGCAGAGTATGATGCTGTTTATGACATCGACCTTTCAAAGATAAAGCCCACAGTTTCCTTCCCTCATCTTCCCGAAAACACAAAGACCACCGATGAGTGCGGCGAGGTAAAGATAGATCAGGTCGTTATCGGTTCCTGCACAAACGGCCGTCTCGAGGATATGGCAATGGCTGCAAAGATACTCATGGGCAGACACGTTGCAAAGAATGTACGCTGCATAGTTATCCCCGCAACTCAGCAGGTTTATCTTGACTGCATAAAGAACGGATATATGGAAACATTTATAGAAGCTGGCTGCGCAGTTTCCACACCTACCTGCGGCCCTTGTCTCGGCGGTCATATGGGTATCCTTGCAAAGGGTGAAAGAGCAGTTGCCACCACCAACAGAAACTTTGTAGGACGTATGGGTCACCCCGAGTCTGAGGTTTATCTTGCATCTCCCGCGGTTGCGGCAGCTTCGGCTATAACAGGTAAGATCTCTGATCCCTCAGAGGTAATGTAAGGAGGATAATCATGGTAAAGCACGTTATTATCTGGACTCTTAAATCCGAATATTCCGACAGTGAAAAAAGAGCTGCTGCCGAAAAGATTAAAAGCGGTCTTGAAGGACTTGCAGGCAGAATCCCCGGATTGACAAGCGTAAAGGTCAATATCGACCTGCTGCCCTCTTCCACAGGAGATGTTATGCTTGATACGGAATTTACCGATGAAAGCGCATTGAAGGCATACCAGACCAATCCCGAGCACGTTGCTGTTGCGACATATGTTCGCTCTGTTGTCTGCGACAGAAAATGCGTTGATTACGAATGCTGATAAAGCCGTAGATAATGTTTTGAAAGGATTTGTTATAAATGAAGGTTTGCGGAAAAGTTCATAAATACGGAGATAACGTTGATACCGACGTTATCATTCCTGCAAGATATCTTAACACTGCCGACCACAAGGAGCTTGCGGCTCACTGCATGGAGGATATCGACGTTGATTTCGTAAAAAACGTAAAGCCCGGCGACATAATGGTAGCTGAGCAGAATTTCGGCTGCGGTTCTTCAAGAGAGCACGCTCCCATTGCTATTAAGACCAGCGGAATTTCCTGCGTTATCGCATCTACATTCGCAAGAATTTTCTACAGAAATGCCATCAACACCGCTCTGCCTATACTTGAATGCGATGAAGCTGCAAAGGATATCGACAAGGGCGATGAGGTTGAGATCGACTTTGACACAGGCGTTATCACCAACAAGACCAAGGGTCACACCTATCAGGCGCAGCCCTTCCCTGAGTTCATCAAGGAGATAATCGCAGCAGGCGGACTGCTCAATTCCCTGAAAAAGTAAAATAAAGCGGGAGCTTTTCCCGAAAGGAAGAATCGTTATGAATAAGAAAATCGCAGTTATAAAGGGCGACGGCATCGGTCCAGAGATAGTGACCGAGGCTATGAAGGTCCTTGACAGCGTGGCAAAGAAATTCGGTCACACATTTGAGTATGACCAGCTCCTTATGGGCGGCTGCTCCATTGATGCAAACGGCGTTCCTCTTACAGATGAGACCATTGCAAGGGCAAAGGCAGCAGATGCAGTTCTTATGGGCTCTATCGGCGGAAACACAGCTACTTCACCCTGGTACAAGCTCCCTGCGGACAAGCGCCCCGAGGCAGGACTTCTGAAACTGAGAAAGTCCCTTAACCTCTTTGCAAATCTTCGTCCCGCAGTGCTTTACAGCGAGCTTAAGGACGCTTGCCCCTTAAAGGCTGAGATCGCCGACAGGGGATTTGACATGATGATAATGCGTGAGCTTACAGGCGGTCTTTATTTCGGCGCAAGAAAGACTGAGACCGTGGACGGCGTTGTTACCGCAACAGATACCCTTACATACAACGAGAACGAGATAAGAAGAATCGCAATACGTGCCTTTGACATTGCCATGAAGCGCAGAAAAAAGGTAACAAGCGTTGACAAGGCAAACGTTCTTGACTCCTCCAGACTCTGGAGAAAGATCGTTGAAGAGGTAGCAAAGGATTATCCCGAGGTATCCTATGAGCATATGCTGGTGGATAACTGTGCAATGCAGCTGGTAAAGGATCCTGCTCAGTTCGATGTTGTCCTCACCGAAAATATGTTCGGCGATATCCTTTCCGATGAAGCTTCCATGATAACAGGTTCTATCGGAATGCTGGCTTCTGCAAGCCTCAACGATACTAAGTTCGGGCTTTATGAGCCCAGCGGCGGATCTGCTCCCGACATTGCGGGTCAGAACAAGGCAAACCCCATTGCCACAATTCTTTCCGCAGCTATGCTTCTCCGTTATTCCTTTGATATGGATAAGGAAGCTGACGCAGTTGAAGAGGCTGTTGACAAGGCTCTCAAGGACGGTTACCGCACAGGTGATATCATGTCCGATGGCATGAAGCACGTTACCTGCTCTGGAATGGGCGACGTTATCGCTGCAAATATCTGATAAAACAAATCGGACTGATGGACCGCATCAAACGGTACATCAGCCCGATATTTTTAGTTGTTACATCATTGCGGCAATTCCACGGAGATTGTTTTCAATGACAAATTCCATGTATTCGATGAATTTCTCGTTTGAAAGCTGGATATCTCCAAGAAGCTTGCTTTCCATCATTGAGGCGGCAGCCTGAGAATAAAAAGTCACGTTGAAATCGAATATATCCTGCTTTTCACGTATCTTTGCTTCAACGTCCTTGCCAAGACCAGCAAGCTCCGAGTAGATTGCTTTTTTTGTAAGCGCCTGCATATAATCTGTCAGGATATTTTTCAGATATCGGTGCTCAACTGAATTTAGCAGCGATAGGCAGAAGCTCTTGTTTTCCGAAAGATAATTCAACAGCCGTCCGAAGCTTTCCTCCCATGACACAGAGCTGTCCTGCAAGCGCATTACCTGTTCAGCTTCAATGCTGCAAAGCCACCTCAGCAGGTCATAGATATCCTCAAAATGGTAGTAGAAGGTCTGGCGGTTTACTCCGCAGTCATCAGTCAGTTCTTTTATGGTTATTTTATCCAGTGAAGAGTTTACAAGGCGAGATTTCAGAGCGGCAGCAAGCTGATATTTAATAGGTGCGGCTGTCTTTGTATTAGGCATTTTAAAGTATCCTTTCACGGTTGGTCATATATGTTCAGAATGATATGCTGATTAACATTATAACATATCCCGCAGGACTTTTCCAGACATTTTTCCAAAAATGTCTAAATATTTTTGACACTCAGTTATTTTTGTATATTGCAAGTTCACTTAAATTATGGTAGAATATTTGTATAAAACAGCGAAAGGAGTGCTATTTTTGTCAAAAGATAAAATTCCGCAGAATGCAGAAGAGAACGAGTCGTTTATGTATAAACTGGCTTCGTTCATTGTTGATAAAAGAAATCTGTTTTTTCTGCTGTGGATCTTTGCGATAATTTTCAGCTTTTTTTCACGTAACTGGGTAAAGGTCGAGGACGATCTTACCACATACCTTCCCGACAGCACCGAAACCCGTCAGGGTCTTACTCTTATGGACGATGAGTTTATTACATACGGTTCTGCTTCGGTAATGGTATCAAATATCACCTATGACAAGGCGGAAAGCATATCGGACGCAATAGAAAATATCGAGGGTGTATCCGAGGTCGCATTTGATGATTCGGAGGATCACTATAAAAATTCGTCAGCACTTTTCTCCGTTACATTTGACGGTGAGGCTGATGACGAGATAAGCGTCAATGCTATGAATGGCATCAAGGAGATGCTCTCCGATTATGACTTTTATGTATCGGGCGAGGTCGGTGTTGATACATCTTCCGAGCTGGCTCAGGAAATGAATGTCGTAACGCTTATTGCGGCAGTTATCATTATACTGGTGCTTACCTTTACGTCAAGAGCCTATGCGGAGGTTCCCGTGCTGCTCATAACATTCGTTGCGGCGGCACTTATAAATATGGGAACCAACTTCCTGCTGGGAACCATTTCTTTCGTATCAAACTCCGTAACAATCGTTCTTCAGCTGGCTCTGGCTATTGACTATGCTATTATCCTTATCCACCGATACAGCGAGGAGCATGAGAAAATGGCTCCCCGTGAGGCTTGTATAACAGCCCTCAGTAAGGCGATAGTGGAGATATCTTCCAGCTCCCTGACCACTGTATCGGGTCTTATCGCACTGGCGTTCATGCAGTTCAGGATCGGTGCCGATCTTGCAATGGTACTGATAAAGGCTATCATGTTCAGCCTTCTGTCCGTATTTACTCTTATGCCCGGACTTATCATGCTCTTCTCAAATCTTATCGACAAGAGCGTGCATAAGAACTTCGTCCCCAAAATTTCGGCAGTGGGCAAATTTGCCTTTGCAACCAAATATGTTATCCCCCCTGTGTTCGTTGTAGTAGCTATTGTGGGCTTTATTTTCTCCAATCAGTGCCCCTATTGCTACGGAACCAGTGACCTTAAAACCACCCGTGTCAGCGACCAGCAGATAGCTGAACAGAAGATAAAGGATAACTTCGGCAAAACAAATCTTGCTGCCCTTGTGATCCCTGCAGGCGACTATGAGAGTGAAAGCAAGCTCATAAACCGTCTGAGTAACTATGAAGAAGTTGACTCGGTAATGGGTCTTGCAAATATCGAGGCAATGGACGGTTATGTCCTTACCGATAAGCTTACTCCCAGACAGTTCTCCGAGCTTGTGGGTCTTGATTATGAAGTGGCAAAGGTGCTTTATGCGGCTTATGCCATCAACGACGAGGACTACGGCGATGTTGTAAACGGTCTTGAAAGCTACAGCGTGCCCCTCATTGATATGTTCATGTTTGCGTATGACGAGGTCGATAAGGGCTATGTTACACTTGATGATGACCTTATGGACACACTTGAGAATCTCCACACACAGCTCAACAAGGCAAAGCTTCAGCTCCAGAGCGATGACTACAGCCGAATCCTTGTTTACCTGAATCTCCCTGAAGAGGGAACTCAGACCTTTGATTTTCTCGGAACTATCCACGATGAAGCATACAAGTTCTACCCCTCCGATAATGTTTACATCGTCGGTAACTCCACAAGTGACTATGACCTTTCATCGTCCTTCGTAAATGATAACCTGATAATCAGTATCCTTTCCGCACTGTTTGTTATCATAATCCTGCTGTTCACCTTTAATTCGGCAGGACTTCCTGTGTTGCTTATTGCGGTAATTCAGGGAAGTATCTGGATGAACTTCTCATTCCCTTATTTCGAGGATTCACCTCTGTTCTTCCTCAGCTACCTTATCGTAAATTCCATTCAGATGGGTGCAAATATCGACTACGCTATCGTAATTTCAAGCCGTTATATGGAGCTTAAGCAGCAGATGCCTATCAAGCAGGCTATAACCGAGACACTTAATCAGGCGTTCCCCACTATCATCACATCAGGTGCAATACTTGCAGCAGCAGGCGCACTTATCGGTGTGCTTTCATCAAACGGAACTATTTCGTCTATCGGTGTCTGCCTCGGACGTGGTACCCTTATTTCCATCGTTCTCGTAATGGGCGTACTTCCTCAGATACTTCTTCTGGGCGATACTATCATCGAAAAGACTTCCTTTACTATCAAGAAGCGTGAGCGCACTCAGGTCTCAAGTGGAAAGATCGCTGTTACAGGCCTTGTTCACGGCTATGTTAACGGACGCATTGATGCGATAGTCAACGGTATCATCATCGGTGATGTTGACGCACGCATTGAAAGCAAAAACGTTGACGGACTGACTGACGGTGAAGAGGATAATTCTCAGGGCGAAAGGGAGGAAATTACTGATGGATCGAATTAAAAGAATTTCAGCCGCTGTCGCCGCTCTTACAATGTGCGCAAATATCTGCTCCGCAGTTCCCGCAGTGTATGCGGAGGATTATTCGGCTTCCGCAAAGATATCTGCCGATAAGTCCGACGTGATATATATCAACTCGGCAGAGGAGTTTGCCGAGTTTGCAAAGAACTGCACCCTTGACAGCTATTCCGTTGGCAAGACCTTTGTGCTCAATGCGGATATCAGCTTTGCCGACAAGGAATTCGTTTCCGTTTCCTCATTCGGCGGTGTCTTTGACGGAAACGGCCATAAAATAAGCGGCTTTTCCATTACTGACAACGGCTCTGTTATGGGTCTGTTCAGATATGTTGAAAAAACAGGACGTGTAAAAAATCTCAATGTGTCGGGAAAGGTTTCACCTTCAGGCTCTGCAAAGAAATGCGGAGGCATTGCAGGCGTTAACAAAGGAACCATTTACGGCTGTACTTTTAACGGTGTTATCACAGGCAAGGAGCAGTGCGGCGGAATAGTCGGACTTAACGATGAAAACGGAATGGTAGCTTCCTGCAAGAGCCTTGGCAGAATAGAAGCTAACCATTTTGCAGGCGGAATTGCGGGACAGAACACAGGCTTTATCATGCAGTGCGAGAACGCTTCTTCCGTAAATACCAACGCCACTGATTCGTCCCTTGACCTTGATAACCTGAAATTCGAGGACCTGTATTCCACCGAAAGTGCTGCAGATATCACAGACTGCGGTGGTATAACAGGCTATTCAACAGGCTCTATCCAGAACTGCATAAACAGGGGAATGGTAGGCTATCCCCACATCGGATATAACATCGGCGGCATATGCGGCAGGCAGAACGGCTATATCAGCCGCTGTGAAAACTATGGAACTATCAACGGCAGAAAGGATACAGGAGGAATCGTGGGTCAGGCAGAGCCGCATTTCTCACTGCTTTTCTCCGAAACAGGCATGAACAAGCTCCGTGACCGCCTTGATGAAATGAACGACATCATTGACCGGACTATTGATGATGCCAACAATTCGTCAAATCAGGTTTCGGGCGATATGGACGATACCATTGATATACTCCAGCAGGTGCGTTCCGATTCCGATGATTTCCTTGACGAGGCGGACAGGGTGATCAATTCAAATATTGATTCCATAAACGAGCTGAGCGCCCGTGTGTCTGACCTGATAGATATGTCCGAGCCTGCTTCAGACAGCTTTTCAAAGGCTTCCGATTCCATGACAGATGCCCTTGACACCCTCTGGGAAGCAGGGGATATGATGGCTGATTCGCTTGACAGCACAGATCAGGCATTTGATATAATCTTCCCAGGACTTAAAGACCTGTCAGACTCCATAAAATCTCTGGGCGATGCAAACAAAAATCTCCGTGACAGCCTTTCTTCCCTTAATTCGGGTCTTGGCGATGAAGATTCAATGAAAGATGCCATTGATTCGCTGAAAGATAATCTGGACGACTTCAAGGACACCAATGAAAATATCAAGAGAATAATTACCGATATGCTGAATGCTCTTGAAAATTACAATGATTCTGCGGAAACAAAGGACGCTGTTGAGAAGATAAAGAATGCTCTGGAGAAGCTGAGCGGAGTTTCCGACAGCCTGGCAGATGATCTTGACAAGGCAGAAGATGACCTTGACGCCATCAAGACCCTTTATGATGCAGGTATCAGGGATCCCGAGGCGTATGACACATACATAAGCGATATCCTTGATATTCTTTCGGAGGGTTCAGGTTCGGAATTTTTCGACGGCCTTTCAGATCTGATAGACGGCATTTCCGATTTGGTCAATTCAGATGCGGCAAGCAACCTTAAAGACGTGCTTGAAAGATGCTCCGATGATATCCGTGATACCATTGACAACGCTCCCACCGCAACTATCATATACCCGGATGTAAATATAAGCAGCCTTTATGATGTTATCGAATATCTGAAAAAGTCTGCTGACGGCGTTGACAGTGCAGGGGAGTCGGCACAGTCGCTGATAGACCGTATCCAGGACGCATGGGATTATGTAGATGATGCGTCCGCATCGCTTATTGCAGCTGCATACAAGGCAGAGGAAGCAGTTCAGTACGGAAATGATTCCGTGACCTACATATCTGACGGAATGGACTGCGTTCACGATATTATTGACTATTTCGCAGGCAAGCCCGAGATAAGCTTTACAGGTGCTGATGATGCTTTCATCGAAAAGAGAGATACCCTTTCCGACAGCATTCAGAAGCTGCTTGACAGCCTCAGCGTGCTCAACGACAGCACCAGCGGTTCCGTAGATATCCTTTCCGAGGACTTCAGGCAGATAAACGACAAGGCTTCCGAGGTCAGCGACGCTGTTCTTGACCTTGTTGATGAGCTTAACGACAAGCCCACTGAGCTTTCGGACTACACTCAGGATATATCCGCCGAGGATAAGGGCGGCTGGGCAGAGGGCAAAATATCTGCCAGCAAGAATTATGGTCAGATAAACGGCGATGTAAGCGTCGGCGGCATTGCGGGAACCATGGGCATTGAAAATTCCATTGACCCCGAGGGTGATATCGAAAAGGTCGGAAGCCGTTCCTACGATTTTGTATATCAGTCCAGAACAGTTGTACGTGAATGCGTAAACAGCGGCGAAGTAATTTCAAAGAAGGATAACGTCGGCGGCATTGTGGGCGAGATGGACACAGGCTGCGTTATCAACAGCATTGGAATGGGCTCCGTTCAGTCCACTGACGGCGGCTATGCAGGCGGTATCGCAGGAAAATCCTCTGCAGCAATATACGGCAGCAGCGCTATGTGCCGCATCGAGGGCGGAGATTATGTGGGCGGCATCGCAGGCAGCGGACATGATATCCATAGCTGCATAAGCTTTGTTGATATACTGGACTCCGATGAAAACACAGGAGCTGTTGCAGGCGAGTGCGACGGCGAGCTTGAAAACAACGTTTACTCAGGCGGAGATGTGGGCGCAGTTGACGGCGTAAGCTACAGCGAAAAGGCATATCCCGTTACATATGAAGAAATGATCGCTATGGACGGTACACCCGAAGAATTCAGAGTGCTTACTCTTGTTTTCAAAAATGAAGATGATATTGTGGGCACTGTTGACTTCAAGTACGGCGAATCTGTAAGCGAGGATCAGCTTCCTGCCGTTCCCAAGAAGGACGGATATTTCTCCCGCTGGGAAGAGCATAATTATGAGCATATGACCTACGGCGGAGTGATAAATGCGGAATTTTTCAAAAATGTTACCACTATTTCCTCTGAAATGACCAGAGAGAACGGCTTCCCTGTAATGCTTGCTGAGGGTACATTTACCGATAAGGACATCTTGACTGCGGAAAATGTCAGCGGTGACGACTGGAACGTTTCTATCCCCGATGACGGCACAGAGAGCCACCTTATCCGTTTCCTGCCCCTTAACGGTGCAAGCGGCACAAAGGTGTTCGTTGACGGTCAGAAGGTCGATGCTGAGGAGGACGGCAAATACCTTACCTTCACTGTAACTTCCTGTGATTTCACAATTACCACTGAGGAACATTCCTACAATATCCCGCTTATAGCAGGAGCTTCCGCAGGCGGCGCAGCAGTTATAATTGCAGCAGTTGCGGCTGCCGTGCATAAAAAGAAGAAAAAGGCTCTTGAAAATGTAATAAGGAAATAAAATCAAAGCAGATGCCGCCTGAGAAAATCGGGCGGCATTTGTTTTGTTTCAACAAAATTATTTGACATTTTTGCTGAAATGTGATATAATATTTTACTAATGACATATTGGATAGAAAGTCGGAAAGGAGAATGCCTGTGAACAATAAGCATACAAGCTATAAGGTAGCAGTCGGCGGAGTAGTGTCGGCGTTGTGCCTTACACTTATGTTCCTGACAGGCGTTTTTCCGCTGCTAAGCATGGCTATTCCTATCTATGCGGGAGCGCTTATGATAGTCGTGGCAAGGGAAGTCAGTACAAGCTGGGCATTTGCCGCATACTGTGCCGTGTCGCTGCTGTCACTGTTCCTCACGCCCGATAAAGAAGCTTCCACGCTGTTTATAATGTTTTTCGGGTATTATCCCATAATCCTGCCATGGCTTGACAAGATAAAATTCAAGCTGCTGCGGATATGCTGCAAGCTGGCAGTTTTCAACGTAGCCATTATCATATGGTACAAACTCATTGCGCTTATAATGGGCGTTTACGATTTCTTCGGGGATTTTGCTTTCCTGGGCGAATATGCGGTGGCTGCCGTTATGGTGTTCATAAATCTGGTGTTTGCCCTTTACGATTATACCATAAGAATGATAGAAAGCGTTTATGTAAACTGGTTCAGACCTACGTATTTCGGCAAGAAAAAGCCAAAGCCGCAAAGCAAAAAAGATCATAGCTGAAAAAGGATCACAGCATCTGCCTGTCAAGCTCCTTTTTCAGCTTTTTTATTATCTTTTTTTCCAGCCGTGAGATGTAGGACTGGGAAATGCCTATCACGTCTGCCACCTCTTTCTGTGTCATCTCCTTTCCTGTTTTCATGCCAAAGCGCATTTCCATGATTATCCGCTCACGCTGGGGGAGAGAGGCAACAGTTTCACGGAGCACTGCTTTTTCCGCATCGTCCTCAATGCTGCTGTTGACAGTGTCCTCATCTGTTCCGAGAATATCCGATAAAAGCAGCTCGTTCCCGTCCCAGTCGATGTTCAGCGGCTCGTCAATGGAGATATCGTTCCTGTGCTGAGAGCTTTTGCGGAGAAACATAAGTATCTCGTTTTCAATACATCTGGAGGCGTATGTTGCAAGCTTGATGTTCTTTTCGGGCGAAAAGGTGTTCACAGCCTTTATAAGCCCGATGGTTCCGATGGAAACCAGGTCATCAACGCATATTCCCGTTGACTCAAACTTTTTTGCAATATATACCACAAGCCGCAGGTTATGCACGATAAGCTTTTCACGTCCTTTGGGGTCATCGGTCATCAGCATGGCAAATGCCTGTTCCTCCTGCTCTTTGGTAAGGGGAGGGGGCAGCGTTTCAGGGCCGTTTATGTAAAAAACACCGTCAGACAGTCCGAACAGCCGGCTTGCCCATTGTCTGAGTTTCAGTATTATCTGTTCCGAGTTAAACATTTTCATCAAGCCTTTCTTATATTAAAATTTTAGGGTGAAACACTGCATAAGCATTATTGGAAGGAGATGCGCCAAGATATGCGTCTGCCTTTGAAAAGCAGCCTGTTTCATCATTTTTTATACATATCTCTTTTGGAAGTATCACAGGGATAAGTCCCGTGCCGGATGCGGTTGACCAGGGGATAAGCCGCCAACGGGTCATGACGGCAATATTTCCCGAGGCTGATATGTCCGTGCCGTCACACTGGGGTATATCTCCGTACAGCTTTGCCAGCTCGCAGGCGGGGCAGACTATCACAGGCTTTCCCGTAAAGCTGTCTTTCAGCAGATTGCCCGTGTCTGATATGGCTTTGAAGCTTACCGTTTTATCGCAGTCGGAAACTATCACGGTATATACCGCTTCCTCCTCCGAGGTGTCCGCAAAGTGCTTATACACCGCAATGCAGGCGTAGGCGGCTATTGAGGTTATCACAAGTGCGGGAAGCGAAAAGTCCGCATATAATATGCCGTTTCTGCTAACAAGCAACTTTCCGCCCGAGATGTATGCAAGTCCCGTTCCCAGTCCGCCGTATATGAATGCGGTGAGATAGAAGATAAAAAGCCGTTTCAGATATATGCGCCTGTTTTCATATCCGAATGCCGTAAAAACTATCACTGCCGAGGATATAAGCTTTGTAAGCATCATCAGCCACACAGGCAGGCGGGGGAGAAATATCACCAGCGAAAACAGGCTGCCGAGCATTGCTGCGATAATGCCCCGTGAAGTTTTCATGGGACTGTGGGTTATTGTCTTTGCCGATTGTATCAGCAGAAAATCAACATAAATATTGACGATGATAAGCACGTCAGCATAAATAAACATTCCCAATCACCTCACATATGCTATTATACAGCAGCTGTTACAAGGTTTGTGTCGAAAATGAACCGCAGTATATTCGGACAATGGCAGGAAAATTTGTGTAAAAAAAGGTTGGGGCAGTCACATTCGGGCAATATTCGGAATAATATATGTATTATAAAATAAAAATATAGGAGGCTTTTTATGTACGACGAATATAAATACCCCGGGAAATGCCACGATATCAAGTCGGCAGTGCCTGTTGAGGTGCAGCGCATATTTGATTCCTGCTCTGAGCGTGACTGTATCAACGACCTTATGGTAACACTGGACGAGGGCTTTGTTCTCAGCGAGAAGACCACCGTGGTCAAGACACGGTGCGCAGAGGTCTCCAATGTTTGCGTTACCATTGACAGTATCCCGTTCAAAAACGGCTATTATGCGGTGGATATCACCTACACCTTCCGCCTGACTATGGACGCATATGAGTGTTCCTGCACCGATGAATCAGTTCCTCTCTGCGGAACGGCGGTGTGGAACAAGCGTGTTATTCTTTACGGCAGCAAGGCAAATATCAAGACCTTCAGCAGTACGGAAGAAAGTATTGGCGAGACCGACAGCTGCTGCCGCACCATAAATCTTCCCAAGGTAACCGTAAGCGTTGTAGAGCCTATAGCTCTTGAAACAAAGATAGACTGCATAAACACGGGAACCTGCGGAGATATTGCTGTGATCAGAGGCATAACGGTAACGCTGGGGCTGTTCAGCGTGATACGGCTCACAAGACCTGTATGCCTGCTTGTCCCTACATATGACTACTGCATTCCCGATAAGGAGTGCACATCGCCTGCCGAGTCGCCCTGTGAGGTGTTCGGACGGCTGGATTTTCCCACGGAAGAGTTTTTCCCCTCGTCATGCCCTATGCCAGCGGCAGATAATCCTCCGGTAGGTCAGTATGACACAGATGCCGACTATCCGCCCGACAGTAATAATTTGGATATCTGAGATATTATTTAAAAGCCGTCTGATCTGTTATGAAGGTTAGGCGGCTTTTTCCTGCAAAAAAAGTTTGAAAAATGTAATTTTTTTCAGATGTTTTGAAAAGATACTTGATTTTTGGGGATTTATCTTGTATAATGTAAATGTATGCAGTGCGGTTATCCCGCTGCTGCGATAAACTGAAAGGAGTTTGTAACTAATATGATTTATTCTCATGAGGTTGAAACAATGTGCCCCGTTGCACAGGGCGTTGCACACGGTGCGGCTCCAATCCCCGAGGAAGCAAAATGGGTAAAGGCTAAGGAGATCAAGGACATTTCCGGCTTTACACACGGTGTGGGCTGGTGTGCACCTCAGCAGGGTACATGTAAGCTTACCCTTAACGTTAAGGAAGGTGTTATCCAGGAGGCTCTCGTTGAGACCATCGGATGTTCAGGTATGACCCACTCCGCTGCTATGGCTGCTGAGATCCTTCCCGGCAGAACCATTCTTGAAGCTCTCAACACTGACCTTGTCTGTGATGCTATCAACACCGCTATGAGAGAACTTTTCCTCCAGATTGTTTACGGTCGTTCCCAGTCCGCATTCTCCGAGGACGGTCTCGTAGTAGGCGCAGGCCTTGAGGATCTCGGTAAGGGCCTTCGTTCTCAGGTTGGTACAATGTACGGTACTCTCGCAAAGGGTCCCCGTTACCTCGAGATGACTGACGGCTATGTAACAGGCATCGCTCTTAACGCTGACGATGAGATCATCGGTTACCAGTTCGTAAACTTCGGTAAGATGATGGACTTCATCAAGGGCGGCGACGATGCAAACACTGCTTTTGAAAAGGCTAAGGGACAGTACGGCCGTGTTGCTGATGCTGTAAGAATCATCGACCCCAGAAAGCAGTAATAGTCGAAGAAAAAAATAAGGAGGATAAACTACAATGGCTTTATTTGAATCTTATGAAAGAAGAGAAAAGCAGATTCTTGAGGTTCTTAACAAGTACGGAATCAGCTCTATCGAAGAGTGCGCAGATATCTGCAAGGCTAAGGGATTTGACCCCTACAAGATCACAGAAGGCATTCAGCCTATCTGCTTTGAGAATGCAAAGTGGGCTTACACTGTAGGCTGCGCTATCGCAATCAAGAAGGGATGTACAAGAGCTGCCGATGCTGCTGCAGCTATCGGTGAGGGACTTCAGTCCTTCTGCATCCCCGGTTCTGTTGCTGACCAGAGAAAGGTTGGTCTCGGCCACGGTAACCTCGGCAAGATGCTTCTTGAGGAAGAAACCAAGTGCTTCGCATTCCTGGCAGGTCACGAGTCTTTCGCAGCTGCTGAGGGTGCTATCGGTATTGCTGAGAAGGCTAACAAGGTTCGTAAGGAACCCCTTCGTGTTATCCTTAACGGTCTCGGCAAGGACGCTGCTCAGATTATCGCTCGCATCAATGGCTTTACATATGTTGAGACTGAGATGGACTACTACACAGGCGAAGTTAAGGAAGTATTCCGCAAGGCTTACTCCGACGGACTCCGTGCAAAGGTTAACTGCTACGGCGCTAACGACGTAACAGAAGGCGTTGCAATCATGTGGAAGGAAGGCGTTGACGTTTCCATCACCGGTAACTCCACCAACCCCACACGTTTCCAGCACCCCGTTGCAGGTACATATAAGAAGGAGTGCATCGAAAAGGGCAAGAAGTACTTCTCTGTTGCATCCGGCGGAGGAACAGGCCGTACACTTCACCCCGATAACATGGCTGCAGGTCCTGCTTCCTACGGTATGACTGATACCATGGGCAGAATGCACTCTGATGCTCAGTTCGCAGGTTCTTCTTCCGTTCCTGCTCACGTTGAGATGATGGGTCTTATCGGCATGGGCAACAACCCTATGGTTGGTGCTACTGTTGCTTGCGCTGTTGCTGTTGAAGAGGCTATGAAGGCGTAAAATGCGCATTTAAAGCTGATTTAATGCACTTAACGTAAAGTAAAATATAAATGCAAGTCAGTTGGAGAAATTCTCTGCCTGACTTGCATTTTTTATTTTTCTTGACTTATCTGCCTGTACAGTGTATAATAACTTTCAATAAATAATATAAAAGGTGAAATTATGCAAAATCGTTATGCAGGTGATATCGGAGATTTTGGAAAATTGGGATTGCTTCGCATGCTTTATGCAGCAGGGTTCTCGGTCGGTGTAAACTGGTATCTTAATCCAAATCTTACTTCAAAGGAATTGAATAATAAAGACGGGAAATTTGTAGATTATTCTCAATATAAGAATTGTGATGAACAGTTATATTCAGAACTGAAAAAGATCATAAGCTGTGGGCAGCGTAATGTATCGTCACTTGAAAATAATAATATTCTTCAGGCTAAGTTTTACTCAGCTCCACTTGATTTTTCCGATAAAAATAAATCAGAACGTTTTGATTTCCGCAGTGATTGGCATGAGAACGCATTAAAAACGCTTTTAGGCATTGATGTCGTGTTTGTTGATCCTGATAATGGCATGATCGTAAGATCTGCTGCAGGCACGCCCAGAGCCAATAAATATGTTGAACCAAGCGAACTGACAGATTATTATTCTCAAGGTGCCAGTGTGATATATTATCAGCATAAGGCTCGGTACAATGATACTTTTTATATAAATCGGCATAAGGAATTGCTTTCACATGAAATGTTATCCGATGCAGCAGGGCTTTGCATTAAATTTATACCTATTTCGCAAAGATATTATTTCTTTATTATTCAGCCAAGACATAGTGAAATGATTCAAAATCAAATAAATATGATGATGTCATCTGAATGGAGAAAATGCTTTGCTCTTTTGAAGTGATTGCACTCCAACAAAAAAGCACCCGCAAAGCAGGTGCTTATAATCATATCTTATTCTTAATACGGCAGCTCAGCTGCGCCGTACATAAATGCAAGAGTTTTTGATATCTCCACAGGGTCACTTATGGGAACAGGCTGCCAGTAGTTATGGTCGCCGCCATATACGTAAAATGGCGTGAACTCTTCGTCCTGGGATATGTAGTTGCCGTTTTCATCAAATGTGAAAGTCTCGGTAAGAATAACCGTTCTGTTCTCGGGAAGACGGTTTCCGCCGTAGCAGAAGTTGCCAAGAGAATAGATAATATCCACTCCGTTGTACTCTTCCATCGGACGAAGTACATGAGGGTGAGAACCGACTATAAGGTCAACGCCCATATCGGCATACTTGTGGCAAAGCTCAACGAGCCAGTCGTCAGGAACGTGCTCTTTTTCTGTGCCGCCGTGGAAATACATTATCTGAATGTCGCTGTTTTCCTTGACTTCCTCTATTACAGGAGTTATAAGCTGGTCATAATAGGGACTGAACAACCCTGTGCAGATTATTCCGAACTTAACACCGTCTTTTTCAACATACACGGGATTTTGCAGATCACCCCATGTGATGCCTGCTGCGTCCAGCGCTTCCTGAGTATCCTTATAGCCCTCTGCACCGTAATCTGTGGTGTGATTGTTGGCGATAGTCACAATGTCTATCTGACCTGCTTTCAGGATATCGGTGTATGATGTGGGAGACCTGAACCAGAATGCGGTTCCGCTCTTTTTTGACTTGCTCAGGTTTCTGTCCGACAAAACAAATTCATTGTTTGCAATGACAAAATCACTGTTGCTGTAGTATGGGACAGCCTTCTCAAAGAAATATGACGGGTCGCATTTCTCGGCATATTTTGCAAATGTATCAGTGCGGGTATCGCCTGCATTGGTGGACAGCAGGCAGTCGCCCAAGAATGTGAATGAGATAGATGAGCTTTCTGTCAGGGAAAGCTCCTTGTCTGATGAGGGAGTGACCTCAGTTGCAGCGGTCTCCTCAACGGGGTATTCTTCTGCCGAGATGGTAGCTCCGTTTGTGCCGGATTCTTCTGTTCCGTTGTTATAAAGACGGGAACATCCGAAAATCAGCACGGCTGAAACGGCAGATAAGCCCAGCACAGTTCTGATTATTTTCAAATGACGCATCTCCGATCATTTTGTTCTTTTTATGCGGTTCTTTCTTTTTTATGCCATGTTAAGGAAAATGTATATACATACTCTTCCTCTTTATATTATAATAGTCTGATAGTTAAAAATCAAGTTAAAAAATGGTTACATTTCGGCGAAATCGCCTGTTTGCTGTTAAATTTCCTTGACAAATCTCACCGCTGTGGTATAATATTTGAGTAATGACGTTATGAATGTATGATGCAGTCGGAGGAGAAATATGTCAAGCAATGTTACTTATAAGTATATCAGACAAAATCCCGATATACACACATATATAAAGAATGCCGATGCGGCGGTCAAGGCTCAGGGCTATACCGAACATTCCTTTGCTCACGTTGAAAAGGTTGCGGATACGGTAAAAATGATCCTTGAGGGTCTTGGCTATGATGAACGCAAGGTGGAGCTTGGAATGATAGCCGCATATCTTCATGATATCGGCAATGTTATAAATCGCATTGACCACGCTCAGAGCGGAGCTGTCATGGCTTTCCGTCTGCTGGATAATCTTAATATGCCTGCCGAGGAAATATGCGATATCATATCCGCTATCGGCAATCATGACGAGGGCACTGCTCAGCCTTTAAATGCGATCACGGCAGCTCTTATAATCGCTGACAAGACAGATGTTCGCCGCAGCAGGGTGCGCAATATCGAATGTCTGGCGCAGGATATACACGACAGGGTGAATTTTGCGGTAGAAAAGTCCGAGATTTATTTTAATGAAGATAAAACCGAGCTTATACTTGACCTTACCATTGACAAGCGTATTTCTTCGGTAATGGAGTACTTTGAAATTTTTATGCAGAGAATGATACTTTGCAAAAAATCCGCCGAATTTCTGGGAGTTGAGTTCCATATCAGGGCAAACGGCTCGGATCTGGTGTGACGCATGGCATTTGCGTGAAGGGAGAACGTATTTTATGCAGGTTATACCTTTTGCAGGGTTAAGTTTATATCAGATGTTCCTGATGTTCTGCTTCTGGAGCTTTATAGGCTGGTGCATCGAGGTAATCGACATGACCTATGAAACAGGGGAGTATCAGAACAGAGGCTTCCTGAATATGCCCATATGCCCCATTGAGGGACTGGGCGTTGTTATGGTCACGGTATTTTTCAGACCCATAGCCAACACGATAGTTCCGCTTTTTGTGGCCTCGACCATTCTTTGCACCGCTTTTGAGCTGTTTGTGGGCTGGGGAATGGAAAAGTTGTTCCACGCCAGATGGTGGGACTATTCTAATATGAAATTCAACTACAAGGGTTATATATGCCTGAGAAATTCCATGCTTTTCGGCGCAGGCTGCGTTGTGGTCATAAGATACGTTCAGCCGCTGGTCCTCAAAGCAATAAATGCAATGCCTGTGAAGCTTGGAATGAGCATTGTCATAATAATGTCAGTGCTTATCCTGCTCGATACTATAGCGTCTCTGATGGCTGTGAGAAAGCTCCAGAATAAGATAAAACGTCTTGATGAGCTTTCAAAGCTGATGCTTTCAGTTTCCGTCAAAACAGGCATGAAGCTTGCTTCCGGCACTCTGAAAGTAAAGAGCAATGTGGATAAGATAATCGACGCTAAGGACAATGTTGTTGAGAAAATGACAGATGTGAAAGATAACGTTGTGGAAAAGGTCGCTGATGTGAAGGACAATGTTGTTGAAAAGATGCAGGATATGAATGAGTACAATCTTGAAAAGCTTAGAAGTGAGTATGAGCGCCTCATATCCGAAAAGGACACCGCAACAGAACGTCTGCTGAGGGCGTTCCCCAAATTTCATTCTCACAATTACTCCGAATCTCTCCAGCTGCTCAGAGATAAGATGCTTTACAAGGGACACAGGCACAGCAGTGATGAAACTGAAAATCAGCCTGAAATGATAGAGGAATCCAAGGAAGAAAGCAAGGTCTGACAGCATTTTTCGTTGAAAACCACTAAATATCTGTGATGTTCATCAAAAATTCATTGCTTTTTGTGTTGACTTTGCTTAATAAGTGTGGTATAATGTTCAATAGTAAGCAACCTTTAAGTTGATCCCGTGAGATCGACAAGGCAGCTTGAATGTGAATATTTGCGTCTGCACTGTGAAGTGTATAGCTTGTGGTGCGCCGTTTTATATGAATTTTCAAAACTGTCTGTCGTACTGCGGCAGGCAGTTTTTTTATGGAAAGGCGTGAGGGTATGATTCAGAAAGCAGTTATTCTTGACGAAAAATCCATGAATCGTGCTGTTGCACGTATTTCCTGCGAGATCATCGAGCGCAATAAGGGCGCTGAGGATCTTTGCTTTATTGGAATAATGTCACGGGGCGTGTTTATCGCTCAGCGCATTGCAGAAAGGCTTCATGAAACAGAGGGCTTGGATATCCCCATCGGTACTATTGATATCACCGCTTACCGTGATGATATCAGAGCTGATGAGGATAAGTCCTCTGTTTCTTTTGATGTAAGGGACAAAAAGGTCGTTCTCGTGGATGATGTTATCTTTACGGGAAGAAGCTGCCGTGCGGCTATTGATGCCGTTATGAGCAGGGGACGGCCTAAGTGCATTCAGCTTGCTGTGCTTGTTGACAGAGGCCACAGGGAGCTCCCCATACGTCCCGACTATGTAGGAAAAAATGTCCCCACTTCAAGGGACGAGACCGTCAGGGTCATGGTCAAAGAGGCTGACGGCTGCGACAAGGTTATAATCCTTGAGCAGGAAAGCACTATGAAAGGAATCGGCGAATGAAAACACTGTATAAAAACGTTACGGTTTACAGCGAAAATGACAGCTATAAGGCGGATATCCTTGTTGACGGAACAGATATTGCAGATGTAGGTGCAGATCTTAACTGTGATGCAGACCTTATTTACGACTGCACAGGTCTTGCAGCGCTTCCCGCCCTGTGCGATATCCATGTTCATTTCAGGGATCCCGGACAGACTTATAAGGAAGATGTTATCACAGGCTGTGCTGCTGCGGCGGCAGGCGGATTTACGGCAGTGTGCTGTATGCCCAACACAAAGCCTGTGTGCGACAGCGTTGAGACTGCCCGTTACATTATGGATAAGGCAGCGCCTACAGGCGTTAAGGTATATCCTGTGTGTGCCGTAACAAATGGCATGAATGGCGAAGAGCTTGCCGACCAGGACGAGTATGCAAAGGCAGGCATAAAGATGATATCCGATGACGGCAGACCTGTGGAGAATGCCGAATTTATGAGAAAAGCTCTTGAAAAGAGCAAGGAAAGCGGACTGCTTGTTGCTTCCCACTGCGAAGATCTGGCGATAATAAACGGCGGCATCATGCACAAGGGCGAGATATCCGAAAAGCTTGGCGTAAAGGGCATGGACAGGGCTTCCGAGGACAGTATTACCGCAAGAGAGATCGCTCTTGCCGATTCCTGCGGAGCAAGAATACACATCTGTCACGTTTCCACCAAGGGCAGCATAGGCATTATCCGTGATGCTAAGAAGCGTGGAATAAAGGTCACCTGCGAGACCGCTCCCCATTATATGATGTTTACACATGAAAAGCTTCTTGCAAGGGACGCTGATTACAGAATGAATCCCCCTCTCCGTGAGGAAGAGGACAGAAGAGCTGTGCTGGAGGGCGTTCTTGACGGAACCGTTGACTGCATCGTCACCGACCATGCGCCTCACTCTCCCGAGGAAAAGGCTGATTTCGAAAAGGCTCCCAACGGCATCGTAGGTCTTGAAACTTCCTTTGCGGCAACTCTTACCGCACTTTATCATACTGGCAAGGTGCCTATGACAAAGATAGTAACGCTTATGTCCGCAGAGCCGAGAAGGCTCATCGGCGTTAAGGAAGCTGTCATCGAAAAGGGCGCTCCCGCTGAATTTATAATCGCAGACCTTGACAAGGAGTGGACTGTCGATCCCGACAAGTTCAAATCAAAGTCACGCAATACAGTTTTCAAAGGCGAAAAGCTCAGAGGAAAGGTGCTTATCACCGTGTCTCAGGGCAAGGTCATATATGAATATCCGTCCGCAGTTAAAAGGAGTGATAGAATGTCATTTGACAGACTGATCGAAAAGATCATTGAAACACAGAACCCTACCGTTGTAGGTCTTGACCCCAAGCTGGAATACATTCCCGAATATATCAAGGAAAAGTGCGCTGCAAAGCACGGTGCAGGTCTCAAGGCAGCAGCTGCCGCTCTTTATAAGTTCAACAAGGGCATTATTGATGCAGTGTGCGATATCGTTCCTGCTGTAAAGCCCCAGGCAGCTTATTATGAGATGTACGGCTATTATGGAGTAAAGGCTCTGTACAAGACTATCAAGTATGCTCAGTCCAAGGGTATGTACGTTATCGTGGACGGCAAGAGAAACGATATCGGCGCTACTATGGACGCTTATTCCGCTGCATATCTGGGTTCTACTGAGGTTTACGGCGAAAGAATTGCTCCTTTCGGTGCTGACGCTCTCACTGTAAACGGATATCTCGGCACAGACGGGATCGAGCCTGCTCTCAAAACAGGCGGAAGCATTTTCGTTCTCGTAAAGACCTCCAACAAGTCCTCCGGCGAGCTTCAGGACAGACGCCTCTGCGATGGCAAGACCATTTACGAGACAATGGGCGATATGTGCGAGAAGTGGGGAGAAAAGTACATGGGCAGCTACGGATACTCCGCAGTAGGTGCGGTTGTGGGTGCAACATATCCCGCAATGCTGGCTGAAATGCGTGAAAAGCTTCCTCACACATTTTTCTTAGTTCCAGGCTACGGCGCTCAGGGCGGCGGAGCAGAGGGCGTTGCAAAGGGCTTTGATGAAAACGGCCTTGGCGCAATAGTAAACTCTTCCCGTGCAATAATGTGCGCATACAAGAAGGAAGGCTGCGATGAACACGATTATGCAGGTGCTGCAAGACGTGAGGCTTTGAGAATGAAGGAGGATATCACCTCTCACATTCCTGCAATCAAGGCTCCTTCCCAGGACAAGTGATATAACCCGTCAACTGTCGGGCAGTCTGACTTACTGCCCGGCGAAGCGGTAAACTATAAAATTTTAGGAGGATAACAAATGTCTTTATTCAATATGGGAGACAAGGCTTATGTTATGCTTGCAAACGGACGTATTTTCGAGGGATATTCCTTTGGTGCCAAGGGAACTTCTGTCGGAGAGATCGTATTTGCAACGGGTATGACCGGATATGAAGAAACATTATCCGATCCCAGCTACTTCGGCCAGATCGTTACACAGACATTTCCCCTTATCGGAAACTACGGCGTTAACGACCATGACTATGAGTCCAAAGGCTCATGCGTCAGCGGATATATCGTAAGAGAGTGGTGCAACTCACCCTCCAATTTCAGATGTGAGGGTAATGTCGATGAATTCCTCAAGAAGCACAATATCATCGGTATCCACTCCATCGACACCAGATGCCTTACAAGAATTATCCGTGAAAGCGGTGTTATGAACGGCGTTATCACCACCGAAAACGTATATGAGATGAAGGACGAGCTTATGGCTCAGATTCAGGCTTTCTCCATAAAGAATGCTGTTAAGTCCGTAACCGTTAAGGAAAAGGAAGTCTTTAAGGCTGAGGATCCCAAGTACGATGTTGTCCTCTATGACTTCGGCTACAAGTTCAATATCAGAAGAGAGCTTGTAAAGCGTGGCTGTAATGTTACAGTCGTTCCCTCATGGACTACCGCTGAGGAGATCGTTGAGATGCACCCCGATGGAATAATGCTTTCAAACGGCCCCGGCGACCCCACTGAGAATACAGATGTTATTGAGAACCTGAAAAAGCTCAAGGAATGTCAGATACCCATTTTCGGAATCTGCCTCGGTCATCAGCTCATGGCTCTTGCCAACGGCGCAAAGACCGAAAAGCTCAAGTACGGTCACAGAGGTGCAAACCAGCCTGTTATTGATATCGCACTTGACAGGACATTCGTTACCTCCCAGAACCACGGCTATGCAGTGGTAAGCGACAGCCTTGATCCCGCTGTTGGCGAGGTTTCCCACAAGAATGCGAACGATCAGACCTGCGAGGGTGTAAGATACAAGAACTTCCCATGCTTTACCGTGCAGTTCCACCCCGAAGCCTGCGGAGGTCCTCAGGATACCGCATATCTGTTCGACGAATTTATTGATATGATCAAATCCTCAAAGGAGGCTAAGTAAGATGTCGCTTCGCAGTGATATAAAAAAGGTCCTTGTAATCGGCTCAGGTCCTATCATCATCGGTCAGGCAGCCGAGTTTGACTACGCAGGCACACAGGCCTGCCGTGCCCTCAAGCAGGAGGGTCTGGAGGTAGTCCTCATCAACTCCAACCCTGCTACCATCATGACCGATAAGGCAATGGCAGACAAGGTTTACATCGAACCCCTTACACTTGACGTTGTAAAGAAGATAATCGAAATAGAAAAGCCCGACAGCATTCTTTCCACTCTCGGCGGTCAGACAGGTCTTACCCTTTCCATGCAGCTTGCTGAGTGCGGATTCCTTGCAGAGCACAATGTAAAGCTCCTGGGCGCAAATCCCGAAACTATCCACAAGGCAGAGGACAGACAGGCTTTCAAGGACACTATGGAAAAAATAGGCGAGCCTGTTATCCCTTCAAAGGTAGTTGAGACAGTTGAGGACGCTGTTGACTTTGCAAAGGTCATTCACTATCCCGTTATCGTCCGTCCCGCATTCACACTGGGCGGCACAGGCGGCGGTATCGCAAATAACGAGGAAGAGCTTATTGATATCGCAACAAACGGACTGAGACTTTCTCCTATCACCCAGATACTTGTTGAAAAGTGCATAAGCGGCTGGAAGGAGATCGAATTCGAGGTTATCCGTGACAGCAAGGGCAATGTTATCACAGTCTGCTCCATGGAAAACTTTGACCCCGTTGGCGTTCACACAGGTGACTCCATAGTAATCGCTCCTGCGGTAACTCTTTCCGATAAGGAATATCAGATGCTCAGAACTGCAGCTCTGAACATTATTTCCGAGCTTAAGGTAGAGGGCGGCTGCAACTGCCAGTTTGCGCTTCACCCCACATCTTTCAAATATGCGGTGATCGAGGTAAACCCCAGAGTTTCCCGTTCTTCCGCACTGGCTTCCAAGGCAACAGGATATCCTATTGCAAAGGTTGCAACAAGAATTGCCATTGGCTACACTCTCGACGAGATAATCAATGCAGTAACAGGCAAGACATACGCTTGCTTCGAGCCTGCTCTTGACTATGTTGTTGTAAAGTTCCCCAAGTGGCCTTTCGATAAATTCGTTTACGCAAAGCGTACTCTCGGCACTCAGATGATGGCAACAGGTGAGGTCATGGCTATAGGAACCTCTTTCGAGCAGGCTATGATGAAGGCTGTACGTTCTATTGAGCTGGGACTTGATTCCATGAACCTCAAAAAGCTGAAAAAGCTTTCCGATGAGGAGATATACAACAAGATAAAGGACGTAGATGATGAACGTTCCTTTGTTGTGTTCGAGGCTATCAAGAGGGGAGTTGCCCTTGAAGAGATACATGATATCACAAAGATTGATATGTGGTTCCTCTCCAAGCTTAAAAACCTTGCTGATCTGGAAGCTTATCTTGCAGACGGCGAGCTTACCTGTGAAAAATATGACCTTGCCAAGAAGTACGGTTATCTTGACAGCACCATTGAGCGCATGAGCGGTCAGAAGTGCCCCAAGAGAACAAGAGCCGTATTCAAGATGGTTGATACCTGCGCAGGCGAGTTCAAGGCTGAAACACCTTACTTCTACTCCACATATGACGAGGAGAACGAGGCAAGACAGTTCATTGACCGCACTGATACAGGCAAGAAGAAGGTCATAGTTTTCGGTTCGGGTCCTATCAGAATAGGTCAGGGTATCGAGTTCGACTACTGCTCCGTTCACTGCGTATGGGCGCTCAAGGAAATGGGCTACGATGCAATTATCTGCAACAATAACCCTGAGACTGTTTCTACCGACTTTGACACAGGCGACAGACTTTATTTCGATCCTCTTACTAAGGAGGACGTTGAGTCTATCATTGAGACTGAAAAGCCTTACGGTGTTGTTGTTCAGTTCGGCGGACAGACAGCTATCAAGCTTACAAAGCACCTTTCCGATATGGGCGTAAGGATACTCGGAACCTCTGCAGACAGCATTGATGCTGCTGAGGACAGAGAGCGTTTCGATGAGCTGCTCAACAAGTGCGGAATACCCCGTCCCGCAGGTCATACCGTTATGAACACCGAGGAAGCTCTTAAGGCTGCTCAGGATCTGGGCTATCCCGTTCTTATGCGTCCTTCCTACGTTCTCGGCGGTCAGAACATGATAATCGCTCACTCCGATCAGGATATCATCGAGTACATGGAGATCATCACCAGAACCGCTCTTGAAAATCCTGTGCTTATCGATAAGTACATGATGGGCAAGGAAGTTGAGGTAGATGCTATTTGCGACGGTACTGACTACCTTATCCCCGGAATCATGGAGCATATCGAGCGTGCAGGCGTTCACTCCGGCGACTCTATCTCCGTATATCCCGCACTTACTCTTACAAAGAGAATAAGAGAGACTATAGTTGAATATACAAAGCGTCTGGCAATGGCTCTTAACGTAATCGGTCTGGTAAATATCCAGTATGTTGTTTACAACAACGAGGTTTACGTTATTGAGGTCAACCCCCGTTCTTCCAGAACTGTTCCTTATATTTCAAAGGTAACAGGCGTTCCCATGGTGGATATCGCTACAAAGATAATGCTTGGCGAATCCCTTAAGGAGCAGGGATATCAGAGCGGACTTCACAAGGAGGGCGACTTCATTGCAGTCAAGGTCCCTGTCTTCAGCTTTGAAAAGCTCCATGATGTTGATACTGCCCTTGGCCCTGAGATGAAATCCACAGGTGAGTGCCTTGGTATTGCAAGGACCTTTGAGGACGCTCTTTTCAAGGGACTTGTTGCGGCAGGCTACAACATGAAGAAGGACGGCGGTGTGCTTATCACAGTACGTGACACCGACAAGCAGGAGATAATCTATGTTGCCGACAAGTTCGAGCAGCTTGGCTTTGATATCTACGCTACCAGCGGAACCGCTTCCACGCTTAACAGGAACATGGTCGCAGCAAACGTTGTAAGAAAGGCTTCGGAAGAAAAGCCCAACGTTATGACGCTCCTTGACAGCGGAAAGATAAACTACGTTATCTCTACCTCCGCAAAGGGACGTATCCCTGCATACGACAGCGTTAAGATCAGACGTAAGACAGTTGAGCGTTCTATCTGCTGCCTGACAGCTATCGACACTGCAAATGCGGTTGCCGATATCCTGGCAATGGGCAAGAACATTGACGATATGGAAATGATCGATATAACAAAGATCTGATGGAGCTATCCAGCTGATCTTTAAAAGCAAAAACGGGCTGTAACGGTATATAGAAATTCGTTACAGCCCTTTTACAGCATTGGAGGGCATTATGAACGACCTGGAAAAGGAAGTTGTCAGAGAGAAAAAATACGAAGAAAACCGCAGAAAAATGGACATTGTAAAAAGAAATTTGATGATTTCCCGAATTTACAATGTCTATGTAAACCTTGCTGTGACACTGATAAGTGCCGCAAGTATGTATATCTGGGTAAGCTACACAAGTGCGGGAATAAAAATGGTCCATATACTGGCTGAGGAAGTCGGAACTATCTCATTCCCGTGGTTCGGCGCAACATTTTTTATTGCTCCCATATTGCTTATACTGAGCTTTGTTTCAGATGTTTTCTTGATACGAAAGCTGTCAAGGATATCTCAGGTCGTTTATATTCTGCTGTGCATTTTTACTGTTCTGGAGATATTCCTGAGGTTTGAGCCTATGAAGCCCTACCATATTTTTATTCTGCTGGTTTATTCTGTGCTTGGCTTCTGGTCTGAGGATTTTGCCATACGTTCTTATAAGGAAATGGACCTGCTTAAAGATGAAGAGGGCTATCCCGAATTCAACTATCTGCTGGAAAAGGATAAGAACTCGAAGTATGTAAAATACCGTGAAAAATGGCTCAGAAAACAGAAGAAGCTTGATTATTACGGCAAGGAAGAGCGCCCTTTGCAAAATTACAGTATTACAGAAGCACCCTCGGCTAATGATATGGACAGCATAGGAGTGGAGAATTCAGACTGCGACAGGTGGTTTGACGACAGCGCCAGAATTGCCGAAAGCGAAGAAAAGCCTCAGATAGACATCAGCGAAATCGAGACGGATAAGTCCGCCATGCCCGATGAGTCGGAGTATGTTATCGACGACCCGAGAAAACGACCTTTATAACAAGAAAGGATCTGCTTATGAAATATACACAGGGTGTTTACCCTATAATCAGCAAAAAGGCTCTTGCAGCCGAAATATATGATATGACTATCAGCTGTCCCGAGGTGGCTCAGGCGGCTGTGTGCGGTCAGTTTGTGAACATAAAGGCTGACGGCTTTATGCTCCGCAGACCTATTTCCATCTGTGGTATCGACAAGGAAAAGGGTACTCTCAGAATTGTTTTTGAGGTAAGAGGAAAGGGCACAAAGGTGCTTTCTCAGCTTGCCGAGGGTCAGCTTATTGATATAGTTGCACCTCTGGGAGGCAGAGGATTTGAGTTGCTGGATAAGAGCGAAAAGGCTGTTATCATCGGCGGCGGAATAGGCAATCCTCCTATGCTCCCCATTGCCCGGCATTACGGAAAGAATGCAACAGTAATAAGCGGCTTCAGAAACGCTTCCGCAGTTATTCTCCAGAAGGATTTTGCATCGGCAGGAGCTGATGTTATTCTCTGCACCGATGACGGTTCTGCGGGCAGGAAGGGCTTTGTTACCGACGCTCTGGCGGAGGTGCTTTCCAAGGAAAAGCCTGCTGTCATTTATGCCTGCGGTCCCTCTGTTATGCTCAAAAGAATAATCGCACAGGCAAAAGACGCAGGTGTAAGATGTCAGGTATCTCTTGAAGAGAGAATGGGCTGCGGCGTAGGCGGCTGCCTGGTGTGTGCCTGCCGCACCATAAGGGACGGCGAGGAATATTACGCTCATGTCTGCAAGGACGGCCCCGTTTTCAATGCTGAGGAGGTGCTTTTCGATGACTGATATGTCAAGACTTGGAATAGATTTCGCAGGTGTTCACTTCAAGAACCCCATTATCCCCGCATCGGGAACATTCGGTTACGGCAGGGAGTTTGAAGAGTTTTATCCTCTTTCCGAGCTGGGCGGTATCTCTGTAAAGGGAACCACAGGTCAGCGCAGAACAGGAAACCTTCCTCCCAGAATTGCAGAAACTCATTCGGGTATGCTCAACAGCGTTGGTCTCCAGAATCCCGGCATCGACCACTTTATTGCAGAGGAGCTGCCTTATCTTAAAACAAAGGATACTGTTGTAATTGCAAACATTGCAGGCTCCACAGCAGAGGAGTATGCGGAAATCGCAAGGAAGCTGGACAGCACCGATGTTGATATGATCGAGGTCAACATCTCCTGCCCCAACGTAAAGGCAGGCGGGGCTGCTTTCGGCGTTTCCTGCGACGGTGCGGCTCATATCACAAAGATCGTAAGACAGGCAACTTCAAAGCCTGTTATGATGAAGCTTTCTCCCAATGTCACAAGCATTGCCGACATCGCCAAGGCATGCGAGGCTGAGGGTGCAGATGCGGTATCCCTTATAAACACTCTGCTTGGCATGAGAATAGATATCCGTACAGGCAGACCTATCCTCCACAACAACGTAGGCGGTCTTTCCGGCCCCGCTGTTTTCCCTGTGGCTGTAAGAATGGTATGGCAGGTGGCAAATGCCGTCAAGATACCTGTATGCGGCATGGGCGGTGTTTCCTCGTGGGAGGACGCAGTGGAGATAATGATGGCAGGCGCATCTGTTGTACAGGTTGGTGCGGCTATATTCAATGACCCCATGGTTCCCGTTAAGATAAATGAGGGTCTGGCTGATTACTGCGCTGAGAAGAATATCATGCTCAAGGATATCATAGGCTCTGTCAAGCCTTGGTAAAAATGAGATCTGAGCAGGAAATGTATGAGCTTATCATAGGCACAGCCCGTGCAGATGAACGCATAAGGGCTGTGTATATGAACGGTTCACGGACTGATAAAAACGCACCGAAGGACATTTTTCAGGATTATGACATTGTGTATGCGGTCAGGGAGACAAAGCCCTTTTATGAGGACAAGCACTGGATAGACCGTTTCGGTGAAAGGCTTTATATGCAGTGTCCCGACGAGCTGGACAAGTCATTGGGAAAAGAGGTCGATTTTTCACAGTCTTATGGCTGGCTCATTCAGTTTGCTGACGGAAACAGGCTTGACCTTCATGTCGAGTCTGTCGGCTGTTTTGATTATGAGTGCGACAAGCTTTGCAGGATACTTCTTGACAAGGACGGCATTATGCCCAATATCCCCGAGCCGACAGATGAACAGTATCGTGTGAAAAAGCCGTCTCAGGCGGAGTTTGAAGCTGCCTGCAATGAGTTCTGGTGGTGCCTGAACAACGTTGCAAAGGGTCTGTGGCGCAATGAGCTGCCGTATGTTCATGATATGTTGTCCTATGCAGTCCGTCCGCAGCTTGTGAAGATACTTTCGTGGAAGATAGGGCTTGATACCGACTTTTCAGTAAGCGTGGGAAAATCCGCCAAATATATGTACAGATGGCTTCCTGCCGATGTGTGGGAGCACTTTCTCAGAACATACGGCGGAGCAAATGTGGAAGAAGTCTGGAACGCTGTATTTATTATGTGCGGTCTGTTTGATGAATTTGCACCCCAAACGGCAGAGCGTTTTGGCTATCATTATAACAGTGAAGAGGCTGCAAACAGCAGAGCATGGCTTGAAAAGGTCAGAAATTATCCTAAGGAATGAATCAGATGGTAAAAATATATCTTGTCCGTCACGCTGAGGCGCAGGGCAATGTGGAAGAATTTTTTCAGGGACATATCGACACTGACGTAAGTGAAAAGGGCAGAAAGCAGCTGGAATGCCTTGCAGAGCGTTTCAAGGATATCCCCATAGAAGAGGTATATACAAGCCCGCTGAGACGTGCAAGGGCTACTGCAGAGGCTGTGAATAAATATCACAGGCTGCCGCTAACCGTTGACCCTCACATTATCGAAATTTATGCGGGAGACTGGGAGGGCGTCAGGTGGAGCGAACTGCCTGAAAAATTTCCCCATGAATATGAGCTGTGGTCAAAGCAGATAAATAAATTCAAGGCTCCGCACGGTGAATCAACTCGGCAGGTATATGACCGAATGAAGCTTGCAATGAGGAACATTGCCGCAGAGAACAATGGCAAGACTATTGCCGTGATATCTCACGGAATGGCGATAAAGGCGTACCTTAACTATGCCGACGGCAGAGAATGGGAAAATTACGCTGACCCGGGCTGGTCGGACAACACGGCGGTTTCGCTTATCGAATATGACGATGAGCTTATGCCCCATATCATATTCAAGAACGACAGCTCTCATCTGAAAGATGGGCTTTCTACTCTTGCAGTGTCAAAATGGTGTAAAAAATGATGTTGAAAGGAATGTATCTATGAAAATAATGTCCGTGGATTTCGGGGACAGCAGAACAGGGATTGCAGTCTGCGACAAAAGCGAATTTCTGGCATCTCCGCTTACAGTCATTTTTGAAAAGAATTTTGACCGCTGCCTTGAAAAAACCGCTGACCTTGCAAAACAGGAGCAGGCGGAGCTTATCGTAGTGGGATTTCCCAAGAATATGAACAACACTGTGGGCGAAAGGGCGGAAAAATGCACGCTTTTCGGCGACAGGCTCCATGAAATGACAGGCATTGAGGTCGTAATGTGGGACGAGCGCTGCACGACTGTCTCGGCCCATAATTATCTCAATGAGGTCAATGTGCGTGGCAAAAAACGAAAGAATGTGGTCGATGCGGTTGCGGCTGTCATCATTCTTGAAAGCTATATGGGATTCAGGAAAAATACTGCAAACAAATAAAATCAGGGAGGGCGTCGGCATGAAAAAAGTAAATATCCTTATCATGGCGGCGCTTTTCGGCGTTATGTCTCTTACAGCCTGCGGCAGCGGAGATGACGGCTCAGGCGGAGAGTTCAATGTTGTAATATCGTCAAATCCCGGAAACCTTGACCCTCAGCTTGCGGAGGACAAGGAGTCTTTTTATGTTATCCGCAACATTTACGGCACCCTTATGGATATTGATGGCAGCGGCATGATAGTCAACGGTACGGCGCAGAGCTATACTGTTTCATCTGACGGCCTGACATATACCTTTAAGATGCGTGAAGGTCTGTGCTGGCAGGGGCTTTCATCAAGCGAGACCGTTCCGCTTACAGCATATGACTATGAATACGCTTTCAGGCGCATCTATGACCCTCAGACACATTCTCCCCATACTGAGCGCTTTTCGGATATTAAGAACAGTATGGCGGTTTACGGCGGTGCAATGAGCAGCTCTCAGCTGGGCGTTAAGGCTGTTGATGAACTTACACTTGAGATAACTCTTGAATATCCCGACTGTGAGTTCCTGAAGCTAATGGCGCACCCTGCGGCGTCCCCATGCAATGAGCAGCTGTTTCTTTCCACTCGTGGAAGATATGGTCTGGCGGCAGATGCCACATATGCCTGCGGAGCATTTTACATCACCGACTGGAACTATGACCCTTACTGGCACGATAATCATATCACTCTTGAAAAGATATCGGCAAATTCCCTTGACGGCTACAAAACCTACCCCGATATAGTAAATGTCGAGATAACAGGGGACAGGGAGGCATATTCTGCCGAAAACAACATCAGCATTGATGCCTATGTGATAGATGATATTGCCCTTTACGACCGCAGCGTGCAGAAAAGGTATTCCTGCCGTGAGTATATTGACAGCACTATCTGCCTTTTTATTTCTCCACAGTCACCCATAGCAGCAGATGAGGACGTAAGAAGAGCTGTATTTTCGTCGGTTGACCTTGACAAATTGGCGGGGGAGCTGAGCGATAATTCGGTTCAGGCATTCGGATTTATTCCCAACGCAGTTACAGTAACAAACAAGAGCTTCCGTGATTTTTATCCCGAGAGCAGAACAGTCTTGTCAGCATCGTCTGCAAAGGCAGTCTGGGACAGGTTTACAGCGGGACATACCGATATTGATTTCAATAGCAGCATCCTTCTTGCAGATGACTCGCTGAACTCCGAATCGCTGCCTTACAGCATCACATCTGACCTTGAGGACAAGCTGGAGCTGTATTGCTCGCCTGTATTCGAGGATAGGTCTGACTACAAAAAAAGGCTTGAATCGGGCGATTATGACCTGTGCATTGCCGAGATAAAAGGGGGGACCAACTCTGCTGAGGAGTTCATGCAGCAGATAGCTGATTTCCTGCCCGTTGGCAACTCGGCAGATGAGCTTATAAAGCGTGCGGACAGGTGCATTGATCTGTCCGAAAAAAAGGACGCAATAAAAGCATTTGAGGACTATATAACCGACAATGCCTATGCACTGCCGCTGTCTTTTGAAAAGGTTTATTTCATTTCGTCCGATGATACATCGGACATCTGGTATGACCCGTTCGGCGAGACTATGTTCTTCAAATATGCCAAGCAAAAACAATGTTAATAAAATGTAAAATCCGCAAATATACCTTGACAAATAAGTATTGTGGGTGTATAATATTAAAGTAATGCGGATATGGCGGAATCGGCAGACGCGCTAGATTCAGGTTCTAGTGGTAGCAATACCGTGTGTGTTCAAGTCACATTATCCGCACCAAAGAAAAACCTCGTAGATACGTAATCTGCGAGGTTCTTTTTTATGTTTTTCAGAGCATTTTGCGCATAAAATGCAAGGCAAATAGAGTGTTCTAGTGGTACCAGTCTATTTTTTGACAAATTTAAGCTTCTGTATCTCATTTTGTGCCTGCTCAAAATCGCTATGAACATATATCTGAGTTGTGCTTATATCAGAGTGTCCCAGGATCCTGCGGGCTGTTTCCACATTTACTCCAGACCGTAAAAGGTACGTTGCAAACGTGTGCCTGAGCTTGTGCGGCGTAAGGTGACGAAACTTGCTGTCGATAGCCTGGAGCTTGTCAATGCAGCGCTGATATCTTCCATAATAGCCCTTGAATGAGAGCGGTTTATCTTCCCGATACTTGAACACATAGCCGAATGTACTGTCATATTTTCGGATAAGTTTCAGAACACTAAGCGCTTCATCGGTAAGCGGAACACGTCTGTCCCGTCTGGATTTGGTAAGCTTGACAAGCTGTTCGCCGTCTTTGGTGAGTACGATCGTCTGGCATACCTTTATGTAACGTTCATCAAGATTGATGTTGTCCCAGGTCAGAGCGAGGAGCTCAGAGCGGCGCAATCCCGTAAGCAGTTCAAAGGCAACCATTCTGAAACAGCAATCCTTGTCAACATTCTGTAAGATGATATCTATCTCCGAAGAGTTGTAGCAGTCTGTCTCATGACGCACCTTTTAAGGCGGGCGCACCTTGTCCACGACATTGTTATCTATCAGATCGTTTATCAAAGCTTCCTGCATTACCTTATGCAGAAGATAATATACCTTGCGCTGTCGGCTGGAACTGTAGCTGATAGCTGTTTTTATGCACATCTGAACATCAATAGGCTTGATGTCCTGCAGCTCCTTGTTAGCTATAAGATAAAAATGCTTGCGATTTATGATGCTGTATTCCTTGGAACAGGAATAACTGATAACATCATCACAGTTGACCTTGAAAAATGTATCGAACCATTGAGAGAATTTCATATCACAAAGCACCTCTTTCAGATAAATATTCAAGTATTCCGTCAGATGATGTTCCCATCTGATTTTTAAGATCCTTGTATTTCGGATTCAGATCACGGTGGTTGACCGATTCTCGGAGCTGTTGACAGAATTTTTCCATGCCTATAATATCTATCATAGTCTTGACCGCTCCTGAGCATTGACCGAAAACATAATTGCCAAGATGTGTGAAATTGTATTCGACACCAGGGCAACAGAAGATACTTACACTGTCGTAGCTTTCAAGAAATTTTTCCCACCAGTCGGCAGTGTCCCAGCGCCTCTTGTTGCTGTCGGTGCCTGTGGGCTTGACGAATCGCAGGTAATTATTAAGCACGTTAAAATAATTCATGCAGATATCACCGCCAAGCTTGGCAAAACCTATTGCATTCGCTCCACGGAGCTGTATCTCACAGCGAACCCAATGTTCCAGATCGTCACGCTTGCGCTCTGCCTTTTTGTCGTATATACGTATGTAGATGTTAGAACGCATGGAGCCGAGACCAACGCAGCAGCCCTCAGAGCCGAATGTAACAGACCATTTTTCAAATCTTGCAACATAGTTTTGTGCCGCTGTTTCACGTGCGACAACGTCAATATCAAGCAGACCGTCAAAATCATCATACGCTACATCAAGTCGTGTAAGATTCATCTGACGCTTTTCGCCGTTCTCGCTGTAGTTCTCAATTATGGTATCGAAAAGGCTGTCATAATCTCCGTTGCCGTAAGTCTCGAAGCTCCTGCAACCCTGACCTGACATATTGACACATATGCCCATATCATCACGACCGCCATAGCAAATAGATATGCCGCCGAAATGCAGGCACATAGGATAACCGTTCATGCCTCTGTCAAGCTGTAAGAACGATACATCGCACAGTCCCAGGATATTGATTACATCATCAACGCTATGTATTTTGGTCGTGAATGTGATCCAGTCATAGATTATCTTATTTGTTTCTGCCAATGTCTGACACCCCTTATTGTACGTTCTACCCCCGTGTTACTGGACGGGGGTGCAAGGGGAAGTTTTTTCCCCCCTTTTCATTATCAGATCATCGGATAAATGTGCGGGACCCTCCTCGCAAGCTCGGTTTCCCGCAATTTATCCGATAATCTTATTCAATAGCCTTTACCCAGCGCAAAACTATCTGCACTGCATACCATATTAAAATACAGGTTAACCAGCCTTCAAGAATGGCTATCCATGTGTAAATAGGACAGAACCAGTTAATATAAGCGATGATCTGTTTTATCTCAGAATTTGCTTCGAGGTAAATTATCGGGGATTTGGGCAGGATCTTAAACAGCCCGTCCATGATCTTCTGGAACTGCTCCGAAAGCCATGTCAAGAAATCCATTATGTTGCCCCCTTGACTATCTTAAAGGTTATAAAGCAAAGACCACCAACAAAACATACAGTAGTAAACCATCTGACAACATAAAAGAATTTGTTGTATGTTGAAAAATCAAGCACAATAACTGTACTGTAGCCGTTAAACAATCCGAATTTAGGAACCTCAAACGGTATTTCAAACCTTGGCGCCTCAGGTTTAGCTGAAAGCAGCTTAACGCCTCTTACAAAGTCCCAAGGAATACAGAAGGGGAATATAGTCGCCCATGAGCCGTTATATATAAACTCGCTTAACTCGCCCTCATAAGCCACGCTGGAAGATGTAGCGCCGTCATATGCGTTATCTTCCTCATACGTGAGCTGATTTTCAAGATCATTTATCAGCTGTATAAGATAATTAAGAAGATCCATAAGAGCCGAATTGTTATATGATGTAAAATCATACCGAGGATCATAAGCCTGATTATTTATTGTAATGGTTCCATCGCTGTTCGGATAATATGTAACGCCATTATACGTGACGGATCCGTCAGGATTCAGGTAATATGGTTCACCATCTATATAAACCGTTCCGATGGGCTTATCTTCCTCACCGATAACGGGTTCGTCAGTAACTCCGACATCTGTATCAATATAATCAGAAATCCTGATACTAAATGACCAGTAATTATCCACGACCTGGAAGTAAAAGCCCTCAGATGAATAAAAAGAGTTTTGAACAATGCTTTTTACACGGTTTTCATCATAGACGCTGTGAGAAGAGCCGCTGTGTGTGGTGATATCACTTATCAATTTTCCGTTTTCATCATACACATACTGGTGAAACACCCAGCATTTGCGGTCGAGGCGATCCCGTTCCTCTTTCCAGTCAAACACAACGCTTTGACCCAGCGCATTTGAGACCTTATAGCCATATGTTCCGACTTTTGAAACGTTGATATCATTCTCATGAGTTCCCAGCCATGCCTGCATATCCAGACCCATTGAATTAAGCTGGGAAGCTGAAACACCGTTTGCCTGCATATCCATGACCATGTTATAGATATCGCTTGTAAGTATCATTCCGCCGCCTGCTGACGTTAAGAATATTGCGTTCTGAGGATTGTGCATGAACAGATCCATGTAAGCCTGCGTGGTGGAATCCTGCGCCCTATACATATCTTCGAAGCTGTCGCCGATATTATCAGCGGAAAAAGAGAAACCCAGGCTTGACGCCAGATAAAAGAAAAACGCTATAATTGATGCCGTCAATTTAAATCACCCCTTTGTAACTGTTTCTGCCGCTCGATGAGCAGCCCACAGAGCTGCGCCATAAGTGCTTTTTTGTGTTCCCATTCTGCTTTATATGGAGCAAGCACAGTATCAAACATACTGTAACTGTTATACATCTGACCGTAAAAAGGTCTGTATCTGAAAAAGCGCTGCTCTATTGGCTCTTTATCTCCACGCCAGCACACCTTGTAAGAAAATAACCCACCGAGAAAAAGTGAGAGGAAAAAGCCGAAATTACCTTGATATTTACGGTTATAATGCTTGACTTCGGTTTCTGCATATTCAATGACCTTGCGGCTTATAAGTCTTTTGGATTGCGGGACAAGAATGATTTCATATCCCAAATGCCTGTGTTGTCGAAAAAAATTATCCCACTTATTCCACAGCTCTTTATTATCACCTATAACTGTAGGCGAAAACAGTGCAACGCATTCATCAAGATATAAATACGTTTGTTTTTCTTTGCCGTAAACGTGATAACGTGCGGCAAAATCATATAAAAATTCAACGGTCATGTATTCGTTGGGGACATAGTAAAAGTTTTCGGCTCGTTTATCATGAGAATATAGCCGAATTTTACCCTTTGAAATATTAAAAAGGAACTCCTGAAGCTTGTTCATAAAGCATAAATCTGTATCAATATTGCAAGTGCTGATAACCTTTTTGCCATATCGCAGGTTTTCTCGGATATCTTTTGCAACGTGTAAAGATTTGCCCGAACCGGGTGTTCCTGTCCAAAGTTCAGTAGCCACAAAATCACGTCCTTATAAAAAACTAAGGGCAGGTAAAAACTATTACCCACCCTTTAGCGTTACAGTCCATCAGATGCCGTAACGGTTTAGCCTGCCTTATTGAAGAACTTTTTTGCCCAGCCAATCATAAGAGATATGCCCCACATTCCCACACAAACGGGAATAATTGCTGTTGCAAGTGAAATACAGTTGTTGACAATCTCAATAAAGCCTGACTGAAGACTTTTCAAAATTGAGGAATAGTCAAAAGACGTTGAACCACTTGGAACAGTTTCTTCAGCAGCTACAGTAATCGTAGCAAGCTGGATTGCTGTAGCTGCGCCCATTGCCTTGGGAACAATGCGATGCTTAGCTTCAAAAGAAGCAGCACGAGATTTAAGATCAGAAATAACCTTAATGCTCATATGGATAACCCTCCTATTAAAAAAATTTACTTATAATTCCAAACAGCCACTTAAATGCAGCTATTGAAATACCGATAATTAAGCCGGCGCCGATGCCGATGAAAAAAGCATAAAAAGCACAATTCACATAATATTCGGTCATTATCAACGCCCCTTAAAAAAATGAGATATCAGAAGCCCACAAACCGTTCCGACAGCGCCGACGATGAAAACCACAAAAGCAATTATAAACAGCATAAATTCGCTGTCTGTTTTCTGATAATCGGCGTATAATATTGATATATCGTTTACGCTTGATACAGCTTTTGATTGCTCAACTACGATTTTATCCAACTGACTTATAATCTCCTGCAGCTCATCATTATACGTTGGATCCGTATCAATAAACGTTGTGGTTATCTCCGTTTCCTCGTTCATGGTTATGCGCCTTTCTTCTCAGATTTCTCGGGAAGTGTGATCGTAATGTCGGTAATTGCTGTGAATGTTCTTCCGCCACGGTTGGTGACATCATAATCAATCTCGATCGCTGCGCCGTAAACCTCGCTGCCCTCGTTATAGAACTTTTCAAGCAGAGGTCTGATCGCACGGTTGAAAATAGGGGAGCTCTCTGATATAAATTCACTCTTACCTACGTAGCCGAATGCGTCGCTTGACTTGCAGTTCATGTAGATCGTTGCGCCCTTGACAGGCTGATTGGTTTTCTTGCTTACGTAATCAATCGGCTCATATCCTACTATGATTCCTTTCATTGCTTTTGGCTCCTTTCAAATTAAATAAACACGATTTCGTGCTATGATTATATGATAGCACGTTTTTGTGCCCTTGTCAACACGTTTTCGTGATTTTATAATAAAATAGGAAAAAGAGGTGTGAAGATGGATATTAAAGTCAATCGTATTCGTGACTTGCGTGAAGATGCCGACTTAACCCAAGAACAGGTGGCACAAAAGTTAGGATATCATACAACCACTTATAAACGTTGGGAAGAAAATGTGCATAGCATTAAATTACGTGACGCAATGAATATAGCAGACTTTTATAACGTAAGCCTTGACTACCTTGCTGGAAGAACAAATTGTAAGAATATCAACAAATGCAGATGAATGGGGAATAGAAATGAATATTGACACAAATACATTGCTTTTAATACTTGCTATTTTGGTTATAATAATTATTCTCATCAAACAAAACAAAAACAATAAATATCTTAACAAGCAGCTTGAAGCAGAGAAGAAAAAGCTTGACAGAGAGTATCATGATCTGTTATTCAGATATAAAAATTATGAAGCAGCTGGCATTGATAAATATAACGAGAAGCCAGAGCAGAAGCTTGAAAGAATTTATCATAGTCTGAGCTATAAAAACAAGCAAGCCCTAGTAGATTACGCTGAAATACTCGAAAAGCGTGAGAAGAACCAAGGCAAATAAAAAAGCCCCGGCAAATTTACAAATTTGCTCGGGACTTTTTAGTGGCCTGCGGCCATTGGAGAGGGGGAGAGACGTAAAGACTTCGCAGAAAATCACCTCTCCCCCTCTCCAAGCCTCTCCCTCTCTCCGATTTTCTGCGTACGTGACGCCTACGGCAGTAAAAAAGGACAAAAACGCCTGCGGCGCTTTTGTTGGGCGAATATTCGCCCATATTTTGACTCATTCAGGTTCTAGTGGTAGCAATACCGTGTGTGTTCAAGTCACATTATCCGCACCAAGCTCTCAAATGGCTATAATATGTCATTTGAGAGCATTTTTTATATTTTATAATTGTAGAATATGTTAATATGATATACATATACGGCGCTACTACGACACTACTACGACAAAACGCAAAAATAAATTTGCACAATCATCAATCAAATTTCAGGTTGTTTGCAGCTTTAGCATTATCCCAAAGCCGCAGACAGCTTAATCATTTTCAACTCTCGGAACAATAGACAGAATATAATCTGCAAGAGATTTCAGGGTGATCTCTTCCTGCTGAATGTATTCATATATAATGTATTCATATATAAGGTGCTTCATTTTATCGGAGTCGAAAGCATATGCCGCAAGAAGGGCATAGCTTCTCTTTGCACTTTCGTCAAGATCACTTTCATCTGTCAGTTCTCTTATCCTTGCGGAAAATATTTCTTCATTCATAAGTGCCATAGGATCAGTCCTTTTTAGATTTAGTTTATTTTAAATCAAGGCAGCTTTATTAGCCTGTTATTTTGATTAAGCTTACCATTTTTAGCCTGTTTTGTCAAGGCGTGAAAACCAAAAGTGTATAGTAAAATCTCAGATATAAAAAAAGTCACATTTTTTTGGAAAAAACTATTGACAAATGAGAATTTTTATGGTAAACTAAATAAGTCGCTGAATGAGAGTGGTTTCAGTAATGCGGCAAGCCTCATAATGGAGAGGTGTCCGAGTGGTTTAAGGAGCTGGTCTTGAAAACCAGTGATCCCGCAAGGGACCGTGGGTTCGAATCCCACCCTCTCCGCCAACATTTTTCCTATATATTTAATTTTGTTACCATTATGCAGAAGTACTCAAGTGGTGACGAGGCGCCCCTGCTAAGGGCGTAGGTCGGGAAACCGGCGCGAGGGTTCAAATCCCTCCTTCTGCGCCAAATAAACGGTTTGGATTTTATCTGAACCGTTTATTTTTTTGCCTGCTCTTCATTTCTTGACTTTTTTATGCTGCGGTGATATAATTTTACTTGGCAAAACATATTAGATATAATGCCGCCTGCGAAAGGATAGCACATATATGGAATTAACACAGCTTAAATATTTTTATGTAGCCGCTGAATGCGGTCAGATAACCAAGGCTGCCGAAAAGCTTCATATTGCGCAGCCTGCACTTACACAGTCTGTTAAGAGGCTTGAAAACGAGCTCGGTGTAAAGCTGTTTGAACGCAGAGGACGAAGCGTTGCTCTCAGCAGATGCGGTGAATATCTGCACAGGCAGCTGGGTGTTGTGCTCAAAACACTTGAGCGTATTCCTGATGACCTTACAAGAATTGCTGACATTGAAGAAAATACCATACGTGTCAATATTATTGCTGCATCTCTTCTGGTCACTGAACTTATTATCAAATATAAAAAGCTTAATCCCGATATAAAGTTTCATCTGTATCAGAGTGCTGATGAGGAAAATTGCGACTGCACAGTCTCGACTGAATTTACGGGACTTACCCCCAATATTCCAAAGAACTGCCTTTACAGGAGCTTTACGGAGGAGATACGGCTGGCGGTGCCTGCTGATTCCAATTATGCCAGACAGAATTTTGTTAATCTTTCCGATGCCAAAGGTGAAGGTTTTATCAGCCTGTCAGGCTCCAAGCCTTTTCATTCAATATGCGACACGTTCTGCCGTACTGTGGGCTTTGTACCCAATGTGATATTCGAAAGCGATTCGCCCTCAACGGTACGTGACCTTATCGGTTCGGGAATGGGTATCGGCTTCTGGCCTGCTTATACATGGGGAGATATCAACACCGATAATGTTGCTCTGCTGCCAATTTCCGTGCCCGACTGCCGAAGAGAGATAACGGTCGTATGCAACAATACCGAGTCAGCTGCAGCTGTTGATTTCTACAATTTCCTTTGCGATAATATTGAATCGGTGCATCGTGAATCTCTGAAAAAGTTCTGATGATGTTCTGCACATTTAATGAATTTTGGAGTACTTCATACCTATTTCCAAGGAAATAGATATGAAACATAAATCTTATAACAAGGAGACATTAAATGTCTGATTTTAATACATTTGAAAAGCTGGGAGAAAGCTGTGAGATATGCGTCACAAAGGAGCATACCTTCGGCACTGACGCATTCTTGCTGGCTGATTTTGCCAAAGCACGCCACAAGGATATTGTCTGCGACCTTGGCACAGGCTGCGGAATAATTGCCGTTCTCATGCGCCTGAGATATGAGCCTAAGCAGGTATATGGCGTGGATATTCAGCCGCAGGCGATAGAGCAGTTTGAGCTGACTGTGAGCCGCTCCGGGCTGAAAGAGACATATCCATTGCTTATGGATCTGAAAGCACTTACAAACGATGCTCCGCTGGGCAGATGTGACCTTGTCACCTGCAACCCGCCCTATAAGGCAGCCAAAGCGGGCATTGAAAGCGAGCTTTCGGCTCACAAGATAGCCCGTCACGAGATATTGTGCAACATATCTGACGTGTGCGCTGCCGGAAATAAGCTCCTGAAATACGGCGGCAGGCTGTGTCTGTGCAACCGTCCCGAGCGTCTGGCGGACGTTATGTGCGCCATGCGTGACAATGATATCGAGCCGAAATATCTGCGGTTCGTATCAAAATCGCCCAGTGATGCTCCATGGCTTTTCCTTATTGAAGGAAGAAAGGGCGGCGGCTCATTTATGCAGGTGCTTCCGCAGCTTTATATCAGCGGAAGCGGGGGAATAAGCCCAGAGCTTGCACAGATCTACGGAAAGACCGATGAAAGGACTGAATAAAATGCCAGGAAAACTTTACGTTGTGGGAACACCCATCGGCAATCTGGAGGATATCACCTACAGAGCTGTCAGGATCTTGTCGGAAGTGGATTTCATCTGTGCCGAGGATACAAGAGTTACCGTCAAGCTTCTCAATCATTTTGATATAAAAAAGCCTTTGCTCAGCTATCACGAGCATTCTGCATCACACGTTTCGGAAAATATCATAAGCCGCCTGCAAAGCGGGGAGAGCTGTGCGGTGGTAACAGATGCAGGTATGCCCTGTATCTCCGATCCGGGCGAGGATCTGGTCAGAATGTGCAGAGACCTTGATATCCCCGTGGAAGCTGTTCCGGGACCTACGGCAATGGCAACGGCGGCGGCGGTGTGCGGTATCCCTGCATCACGTTTTGCATTTGAAGGCTTCCTTTCCGTCACAAAGAAGCAGAGATTTGAGCATCTTAAATCCGTATCCAAGGATACTCACACGCTGATTTTTTATGAGGCACCACATAAGCTCAGGTCAACTCTTGAGGATATGCTGAAATATTTTGGTGACAGACGCATATCCATATGCCGTGAACTTACAAAGATACATGAAGAAGTAATGCGTACAACGCTTTCTCAGGCGATAGAATACTATGAGCAGAATGCTCCGAGAGGGGAGTATGTGCTTGTGGTGGAGGGCATGAGCGCTGAAGAGCTGAAAGATGAATATTCGGTGGAAGAAGCCGCCGATATTGCACGCAAGCTCATTGAGGGCGGTGCAAAGATGTCCGATGCCTGCAAGGAAGCCGCAAGGATAACAGGGGTGAGAAAGAACGATATTTACACTGCCGTAATGTGATTTTGACTCTGTGTAAATAACGCTTTGAGAATTTTGTTTAAAATGCTCAAAAAATATGCAGGATTTTTTTTGCAAACTTGCGCTTTACATCTTGCAAAATCTGAATAAAGGTGTTATAATAAATTCAGTCTTTATGTGATGGAAGTTTTCGCATGGAGAAAATTATACAGGGAGGTTGTTAACAATGGCGTTAACCAACACATATCTTATCAATTTACTGGAAAATGTTAAGAAGCGTAATCAGGGTGAGCCCGAATTCATTCAGGCTGTTACAGAGGTTATTGAGACCCTCGAGCCCGTTATCAACAAGAGACCCGATCTCGTTGAGGCAGGCGTTCTTGACAGACTCGTTGAGCCTGAAAGACAGATCATTTTCCGTGTTCCTTGGGTTGACGACAACGGCAAGGTACAGGTAAACCGTGGTTTCAGAGTACAGTTCAACTCTGCAATCGGTCCTTACAAGGGCGGTATCAGACTTCACCCCTCCGTTTATATCGGTATTATCAAGTTCCTCGGCTTTGAGCAGGTATTCAAGAACAGCCTTACAACCCTCCCTATGGGCGGCGGCAAGGGCGGCTCCGACTTCGATCCTAAGGGTAAGAGCGACGGAGAGGTTATGCGTTTCTGCCAGAGCTTCATGACTGAGCTTTGCAAGCACATCGGTGCTGACACAGACGTTCCTGCCGGCGACATCGGTACAGGCGGACGTGAGATCGGCTATATGTTCGGTCAGTATAAGAGACTCCGCAACGAGTTCACAGGCGTTCTCACAGGTAAGGGCCTTACCTACGGCGGTTCTCTCGCAAGAACAGAGGCTACAGGTTACGGTCTCTGCTACTTCACCAACGAAATGCTTAAGGCTAACGGCAAGTCCTTCGAGGGCAAGACCGTTGTTATCTCCGGTTCCGGAAACGTTGCTATTTACGCTTGCCAGAAGGCTACAACCCTTGGCGCTAAGGTAATCACAGTTTCCGACTCCAACGGCTACATCTACGATCCCGACGGAATCGAGCTCGAGCTCGTTCAGCAGATCAAGGAAGTTGAGAGAGGCAGAATCAAGGAGTACATCGGCAGAACTTCTCACAAGAATGCTGAGTACCATGAGGGCAGCGTTTGGACACTTAAGTGCAACGCAGGCAATATCAAGCTTGACATTGCTCTTCCCTGCGCAACTCAGAACGAGATCGACGGCGAAGGCGCAAAGGCTATCGTTGCTAACGGCGCATTTGCTATCGCAGAGGGTGCTAATATGCCTTCTACTCCCGACGCTATCAACACATACCTTGCAAGCGGTCTCCTCTATGGTCCTGCAAAGGCTGCCAATGCAGGCGGCGTAGCTACTTCCGGTCTCGAAATGAGCCAGAACAGCGAAAGACTTTCCTGGACATTCGAGGAAGTTGACGCTAAGCTCCACAACATCATGGTTTCCATCTTCAATGCTTGCGACAGCGCTGCTAAGGAGTATGGCATGGAAGGCAACTACATGGCAGGTGCAAACATTGCAGGCTTCCTGAAGGTTGCTGAAGCTATGAAGGCTCAGGGCTGCGTTTGATTTCGCCAACTGATTTATGGAGGCACTGAATGAATTTCAGCAAGAATAATAACGGTCATAAAGACTTTACAGCTCATACCTCACAGGATACGGACTGCCGTCTTTCACCAAAGCATGATAACAGAGGAACAGCTCATTACCATGCCAAGGCAGATGGATTTACCAAGGACTGCATGAAGCCCTCATTAAATCCTTCCGATTCGCATAAATCATATATCAAAGATCACGATTAAAGCAAAGGCTCACGGATATTCTTCCGTGAGCCTTTGTTTTGTTAATGCTTCAAAGCTTCCTGCGTTATACGTAAATAAAAAAGCAACAGGCTGCACTTTTCGCATAGCCTGTTGCTTTTTTATGGTTTATCTTACTTTTTATCTATAATAAGAACATAGAATATTCCTGCACCAACGCAGGCAGCCAGTGACAATACTATCACCTTGACAGGTGTGGCAACTGTTTTAGCCTCTTCGTCACCATTTTCATCGGATTCTTCCGCTTCCGATATGTCGCTGTCAGATGACTGGGCAGTTCCTTCATCCGTTGCTGAAACTGTAACGGTTTCTGCAACTGACTGAGAAGTTTCGATAAGGTCAGGAACTGTTGCGTCCGCAGGATTGGGGTCTTCGGTAACAGCCTCTGAGCTTTGTAAAACTGTCACGCTTTCGGTAGTACCATGAGGATTTTCGGTTATGATCTTATCATCTTCATTTGCCTGTGAAGCTTCTGTGTTCCATACGCTTTCGCTGCTGTCCTCGGAAATAAGCTCCTCGCCAACGCTTCTGAGCACCAGCATATAAACGGACATTGTATCTGCATCAAAGCTTACGGTGTTGCTGCCATACTCAAAGCTGTCCGTTCCGATGTTTACAATGTCCGCATTTTCATCTATGCGGTATGCTTCGGAAAGCTCATAATCATACTGAGATGACTTGATGTTTATGTTGAAATTCTTCGTATTCACCATGTTTTTGTTTGTGAGTATAAGACGCAGCACTTCAGGGTCATCATTATCCACAGCCGCATATACCGAGCTCATTGTATCATCGTCGTTGTCAGAATATACAAGCGCATCTCCGAACTTTGCGCCCTCACCGTCATAGTCGGTGAAAAGATTCATGGCAGCCTTCTGGAAGCTGTAATCCTCCGAAACAGGGGACAGGCAGGCAAGGTAAACGCCTTCCTTTGCAAAGGTTCCCAGCACATCTGTCTCGGCAATGGCACCGCTCATATTGTCTCCGCCGCCAAAGTCATATTCAGAGAATGAAAGACGAGTTCCGGGATAATTCATTCTTATAGAAGCCTGCAATGTGGGGATAAGCGGGGTGAACTGCTTGTTCATAAGCACTGAAACGCTGTTTTCCGTGTAGTCCGAATCCCATAGTGTTCGGACCGCCTGCATACGGTAAGCGTTGCTGAACTCATCGCTGCTTGTGAGCACAGGAATGCCCACGGGAGTAAGCGCTTCGGTGTAATAGTGCAAATCCAGAACGTCCAGCAGACGATAACCCACCTGATCGCCACGCATATACATATACGAGAGGTAATTATCTATAAACCATGAATACTCATTATCCGAACGGCTGCCCCATGCGTCTGAATTGTTCAGATTTATGCAGCCCTGAAGCCCGCTGACTGACGGACCGAATATAAAAGCCTTGTTGTCAATAGTCTTGACTGCATATGCAAGCTCCGCAGAACGATACAAAAGCTCGTCGGGGGTTATCTGGTCAAGACCCAGCACCGAGAAATTCTCAGCCCACTTATCAGGCTCGCTGTCAAGGAAATATCCGTTTATTCCGCCCTCCATGGCTGAACCGTAGCGGTTTACCAGATAGCTCACATATTCGTCCATATAGACCACGTCATCGTCAGTGTCGGGCTGATTAAGATATGTGTCGTTTTTATGGAACTGCACGGTACACCATCTTGTCTGCTTCGACAAAGCATCGTCAGAAACGATACCCATGGAATCCTTGGAGACATATCCCATCAGCTGGAGAGTTACCAGCCTTACGGGAATATTGTTCATCATTCCACGGGTAACAAGTGAATCAGTGTAAAGCGCAGGTGAGCTCCATTTGCTGGATGGAAAATTATCCACCAGCGATATATCGTTTGAGTTATTGCCGCTTGTTCCGGGATTTGAGAAATTTGTCTCCCAGTTGTAGGTTGAAAGAGATGTGCCCGTCTGCTTTATAACTGTAGGGGATATGCCCGCTATATTTCCCTTGTCGTTTATGCCGAAAATATAGGGGCTTATCTTAGTCTTGTCCTTTTCAGGCTTGACTGTTACGATGGTGTCGGCAGTTTCGGGGATTATCTCGATTATCATTTCGTCGTCCGCATATGTTGAGCAGGGGATAGCCGCTGCGGTAAGCAGTGCGGCAGCAAAAGCAGCAATTCTTTTCACTTTTTTCAATATTACGGCCATCCTTTCTCAGAGCTATGATCGTTATAGGCGATCAGGTTACTCATATTTACATTATACAGCATTGATGTATAAAAAGCAAGTGAAATCGTGTTATTCATCTTTCATTGCCATAAAGCTGTAAACTGCTGACATTCCTTGCAAATTAAATTCCACAGTGTTGTCAGGAGCTTTTTCAAGGGGGATTTTTATTTCATGGAAATCGTCCCATGAGGCTGACGGGGGTATCTCAACCGAGCCTATGCAGCTGCCGTTGCAGATAATTTCAATTCTGGCAGGGGAGCAGGGGGCTGAAGCATATACTATCATATGATCTGCGCCGTCAAACTGACAGCTTTCAAATGAGACATTTCCGCCCCAGTCGCCGAATTTTACATACCAGTCGTTTTTCGCATTGGAAAATCCGAGGGAACCTCTGAAGATACTGTCATTATTTTTACAGTAAACAGTTTCACCGCATTTTCTGAAAGAAGCCTCTGCCCCTGAGATCATCACATCAGCCGTGCAGCGTATATCCTTGCTTGAAGCGCCTGCCATAAATGTGTATTTTCCGCTGAAAATTTCCATTCTACCGTTAACGGTGCTGTAGGCTTCAAGGCGTTCCTTGGAAATTTCAAGGGATAATTTGGCGGTTTTGCCCGCTTTTATGGTGACTCTTTCAAATCCGCAGAGCTTAGATATTCTTTCGGGGGCAGTGTCCGCAGAGAAATATATCTGAACCACTTCATCTCCATCTGTGTCGGAGGTGTTTTTTACATTTACGGATATTTTTATGCAGTCGTCAAGCGCATTCACCGTAAGATCAGAATATTCAAAGCTGGAGTATGATAAGCCAAATCCAAAGGGATAAAGCGGCTCGCCGTCATAATACATATAAGTTGAGCGTGATGTGATGATATCATACTCCTTGATATCGGGAAGCTCATGCGCTGATCTGTACCATGTGATAGGACATCTTGCGGCGGGATTATTTTCACCGAATATGGTCGAATACACAGCATTTCCCATCTCTGCACCGCAGTGGGAGGAGTAAATTACCGCCGAAGCGTGCTTGCTTTCGCTGACTATGGCGTAAGGGTAACTTGATATAAGCATAAGCACAAGCTTTTCGGAGGGCAGGCTCATTATCTGCTCATGCTGATGAGAGGGGAGAGCAAGAGTTTCCCTGTCATAACATTCCCTTGCCACCTGCATCGGGTGATTTCCTGCACAGTATATCACAATATCCGACTTGTGCGCCAGCGCATGAAGTCTTTCTGTTCCTCTTGAAACAGTTTCAATAGTGAAAAGCCTATTCTCGGAGGGGCGGCAGGTTGGCTTTACGGCAAGCTCTCCATTTTCATTAACATAAACCGAGTCATCATGCCACGATTCAAAATAAACATATTCGCCGTATTCGTGGGGCTTGAACCATTCTTTTATAAACCATTCGTATGGTGTTTCCGAGGAAGCGGAGTATGTGCCGTTTTCGGTGACATATTTGCCATTGAACAGAGATTTGAAATTATAAACGCTCTTGTCCCATTTGTGAAGCTCGAAAAGCTCACGTTCGGTGATCTTATCGGCAGAAAAGCTTATTTTTCCGTCATCGCCTACAGACATATATTTTCCGTTTGCTTTGGATTTTACGGCAACATAGTCGTATCCGTTATCAAAGGAAAGCGCTTCCTTGTCAAAGTGCATTTCAAATGCTTTTCGTACAGAAATGGCATAAGATGCCACGCCTGTGTACCAGTCACGGTAATTTTCATCAGCTATCGGCCCTGCAATAAGAATTTTTCTCTTTTCTCCGCTGACAGATAATTTTTCACTTGTTAATGGTAAAATGCCGTTATTTTTTAACAGGCAAATCTGCTCATAAGCTGCCTGCCTGTTTATTGTGCGGGCGTATTCGCTGTCAGGCAAAGTGTCGGTATCGGAATATTTGTGTCTGTCATCAAATTCGCCCAGCCTGAACCGTCCCAGCAGAACATTTCCCACAGCCTTGTTGATATCATTTTCAGAAATAAGCCCTTTATTCAGTGCATCTTTTGCAGCGGCAGCTACCATGCGGCCATCATCGGTCATGGTATCGGTACCGTTCTTTATGCACAGCGCCAGTGATTCGGCGTGAGAATTTGTATAGCCGTGTTCAAGATAATTCTGGGAAAAAGCTCCGCCGTCACTTACTGCCAAGTCCATTTTCCACTCATCTTTAAGGACGTGCTGCATATCGGGGTTCATATCCCCGGGAACGCCGCCGATCTTGTTATAGGCAGCCATTACAGCGTGAGCGCCGCCCTCCGTGAGAGCAGGCTTGAACGCACGGTAATAGTATTCGTTGAGCAGCTTCACGGTAACATCGGAATTTCCGCACATACGGTCTTTTTCGTTGTTATTGGCGCAGAAATGTTTAAGGGTGGGGAGAGTTTTCAGCAGAACTCCGCTTTCGTCTGTGCGGCAGTCCCTGATATCCTTGTCGGCAGGCTCTTCACTGTGAGCAGCACCTGCAAGACCGATGGTGTATTCCTTTGACATCTCACCTGCAAGGCAAGGGTCTTCTCCGTAGGCTTCCTCAGTTCTTCCCCATAGGGGATTGCGTTCCATATCAACAGTGGGGCCCCAGAGCATAAGCCTGCCTGTGGGATCCTGCTTATAATAATGCCTTGTTTCGTCGCCTGCGATTTCGCCTATCTTTCGCATAAGCTCCTTGTCAAATGTTGATGCCATTCCGATGGGCTGAGGGAATACTGTGGAGACCTCATTCGGGTCTTTTGACACAAAGCCTCTGGCAGCTTCACAGCCGATAGTCCATTTTCCGACACCGAGCCTTGGCACCTCGCGCTGAACCGAAGAAAGCATATTTATCTTTTCGTCAACAGTGAGCCTGCCCAGCAAATCATCTATTCTTTCTCCGATTGTGAGACTTTTATCCCTGAACTTCATGTATTCCATTTTATCAGCCCTCATTTATTTAAGTTATTTAAGTATTACGAATTTTGCCAGGGGAACGAGTACGGCAAGGAAAATTATGTTCACTATTGTAAAGCAGTTGATGAACTTCTTTGAGTCGGATTTTTCTGAGCGCAGATAGCTTTTGTAGGATATCAGGCTTGCAAGGGAAGCTATGAGCGTTCCCAGACCGCCGATATCGGTTCCGAGGATAAGGGACTTGTAATCATCTGTGAAAGCCGAAAGCATAACGGAAGCGGGGACATTGGAAATTATCTGGCTGCAAAGAACGGAGCTTTCAAACTCGTGACCCGATATCACGCTGCTTATAAACTGAGTTACCTCGGGAATATTCTTGACATTTCCCACAAAAATAAAAAAGCAGGCGAATGTGGCAAGCAGACCGTAATCTACCTTTACAAAAACGCTGGGCTGGATTATTGCCAGCACAACACAGACCGACGCAAAAACGCTTATTGTGTCAACTACATTGAAAACGGAAAGAATACATAAAATAAACAACGCAGCATACAGCAGCAGGTATTTGGGGTTCTGGACAGTTGCCTTTTGTTCGTCCTTTTCCAAAAAAATAGGCTCTTTTTTTATCATCATGCAGCCTATAAAAAGCATCAGCATACTTACTGCCGTAACGGGAAGCGTCAGAGAGAAAAACTCCGAAGATGTCATCTTTGAGGCAGAAAAAAGGTACAGATTCTGCGGATTGCCGAATGGCGTAAATGCGCTGCCCATATTAGCTGCAATAGTCTGCAGCACGATAACATAAACAGGGGACTTGTCTATTTTTTCGTACATCATTACGGTAAACGGGATAAATGCAATAAGAGCAACATCGTTGGTGATGAGCATGGACATGAAAAATACCATGAAAACCAGCGCAAGAGCAAGATTTCTTGTGTCCTTGGCAAGTGCGGCAACCTGTTCTGAAAGAACTTTGAAAACATTATTTACTGAAAAGCCTGCAACAACAGCCATAAATCCGAACATAACACCGATAAGGTCGGTATCAATATAAGAAACATAATTTGTTACAGGAACAAAAATACAGGAAATAATAGCGGCTATGAATGCGATTATTGCAACAGCCTCTTGCTTTATAAACTGTTTCAGATCAGTCACGCTGAAAACCGTCCTCTCAGATCAATTTAAAACTCAGCAGAAAAGATTAAGTACAGAGCCGCTGAGAACGCCTATAAAATACAGATATACAAGGAAAATGATATTTTCTTTCAGGTTCTTGTTTGCCTTAAAAAGCACCGCAAGTCCCACGCCTGCGCCAGTGCAAAGTCCGCCTACGGCAGTTCCGAAGGAGATGCTTCCGCTGGCATACAGCTCTGTTATAATTACAGATGCTGCACAGTTGGGGATAAGACCAACAAGAGCTGATGCAAACGGTTGGAGAAATCCGATGCCGTTCAAAAATGCGGATACATTGTCCTGACCGGCAAATTCCATGATAGAGTTCATTATGAGGTTGACAATTAAGATGAACACAAAAATCTCAAGTGTGTGATGGAATGCCGAGAGCCATATGCTGTGATTGCCACAGCCGCAGGTGGTGCATATCTGGTCGAATTCCGCATCATCGGGTTCTTTTACAAAAAACTTTATGAGAATGCCGAAAAGTGCGCCTGCGATTATGGCAATGATAAACTTTGCAGCAATAAGCTTCCAGAGAGAACTTATCTGGTCAGGGTGAGCAAGCAAGATGGGGATTGCTTCATCTGAGGTGGAAATAAAGACAGCCATAAGTGTGCCTGCGCCGATTATTCTGCTGGAAAACAGATTTGATGCAGCAATGGAAAATCCACATTGCGGAACGCAGCCCAGAGCCGCACCGACAGCAGCTCCGCCGATGTTTGAATGACCTGCTTTTTCAAGTGCGAGCGCAAGCTTATCGGCAGCGTGATGTTCGATAAATTCCATCAGCAAAAATGTGAGGTATAAAAATGGCAGCATTTTTGCCGAATCTAAAAGAGCGTCTAATATTATATCAAGTATTGTTGAGATCATTTATATGGTATAAAACTGTGCAATATGGAGTTTAAATATAATTTTTACTTATCTAATTTCGCATAACTTTGATTATGCGAAATTAGATATTTTTTGTATCACTATCATATCATAACAAACAGTTCTATTTCCGTCCTTTCTATTTTTATTCATAACATTCATTATACCGCATTTATGGCGCAGTGTCAAGAAATTTGCCTGTACATTTCTGCACAGGCAATGAATTTTTAATATTCTCTAATCCGATAAAATGTATCAATCTTATAATGGTCTAAATTTGCAGATTTTGCGGTTAAATGAAACATATGAGAACAATGATTTTTTTCCCATATTTGCCTTGCTGCTTCCTTAGCATTTCTCTGATTTTTAGCTTCTATATAAATAAAATAATTTGTTTCGCCTTGTTTTCTAACAAGAAATTCAACTTTATAAATTTTCATTTTTATCCTTTCATACTTGACAAAATCGGGTTTATGGATTATAATCAATATGATGAACGTGAGAGTATTCACCACATCAATTATATTTGCGTTATGTAGTCGGTGCTTTAGACGGTTGACCGACTACATTTTTTATTGCTCTTTTTTAAGGGCTTCAAGCTCTGCTTTGAGTTTTTCAAGCTCTGATCTAAGCTTTTCATTCTCTCTTATAAGCTCCTCAAAGCGGTTGCATTCATAAGGCGTCAAGCTCATTTCCTCACTTCCTTTCATAAGAGGTCTGTTCCTCTCTCTCACTATATATATTATATCATAATGGGTACATTATATCAATAGGCATTTTACAAGAAATAATGGGTACATTATTGTATATATTGCATAATGGACACAGTATAAAAAATGTGATATAATCACATTGAGGTGATAAAAATGCCAAATGCACAAACACGAGCAAGCGCCAAGTATAATGCTAAAACCTATGAAGAAATGAAAATAAGGGTGTATAAAGGTCAAAAAGAGAAAATAACCGCACACGCCGCAAGCAAGGGCATGAGCCTAAACGCATATATAAATGCGCTCATTGCCGCAGATATGGGCGAGAAGCTCACAAAGCCAGAGCAGGAGCAAGGGCGTTAACTCCCCTGCTCCTGCTTTTCTATTTTCAGCAGCTGAACAGTAAAGGATGCATAAATGGGAGACAAAGCAACAACATCACGGCAAATCTGTGTTATACACTCATGCTGCCGTGTGGTAAGAAGCCCTGAAAGATTTTCATCAGAAGAGATACAGAGAGTATCTACCTGTAAATCGCAGCCGTCATAATCTGTATACTTGTATGTAACATTGTACTGTGTCATATGATATCCCCCCTATTTTCCTTGATAACAAAGTCAAGTATTGCTTTTCCTGCTATCTCGCCAATCTCAGACGAGCCGAGTCCTGTAATAGGTCTGTAGCTCTTTGTAAGGCGCTTTGTGATTGATACAAGGGTGTAACCCTGACGAAAGCGCTTAATAGCTATATCAGCTATTTCCGTGCGCTTTTGGCTTAAATAATCTGTACGGAACAAATGTGGATTTAACATCTTTACTTTCCTTTCTTTTCAATTTGAAAGTTAATTTTCAAAATAGCTATCATATTTCAAACGGAAGTTGCAGCCTTTTATAGTATGTTCAGGCTGCGGTATTCCGTCGAAATCATCTGTATGAGCAAGAATTATTTCGGGCTGTCGGACAATGTTCCGACTGCTCCAAAAATATTTGCCAAAGATTTTTTCACAGTCCTTTGTGATGTATTTGGTTATGTACCGTGCAAGTTGCACAGGCTCACCAGTCACAGGAATAGCGGTAGTAAATCCGAAGCGTTCAGACCAAGCAGGAATATTATACACTGTTTTTCTATCTTCCTGAGGTATATTCTGGCGGTCAGCAGTAGCAATTTTAATAGGCGCTTTTTTTCCAGTACAAAGAACTGTACCACTGTCAACCAGTTCAAGAGCTTCATTAAGAAGTCCGTGAAAATGTATGCGGTGATTTAAGGGGCTGTACTCAGCAACAAGAACATATTGCAAACCCTTGCGGCGGACTTGATTTTTAAGCCAGTTCTGAACAGGCAACAACAAATTTTCTGTTGTGTTCTCCCCTGCTTTGCTATCGTCAAATGTACCTGTAAAAAAATACTTCCAGTCGTTACACATGGTTATATCAAATATACTGTCCTTTGCACGTTTCATATTGCCTAAGTAAATCATTTCATCATTTTCTTCCCGACTGCTCTCACTAGGTTTATGCTTCTTTTTTCTGCGAGCCTTATAGTTTAGGCTGTTAGGATCAGGTCGAGGATATCCACAGTAATTATCATTATCAGGCTCATAGAATAACGGAATATCACTTTCCTTGGGTTCTGTATATGGGTCACGGAATATTGGACGGTCACAGTAAATAACAGTCTGCGAACCGTCAGGATATCGCTTAATTTTGGTATTGAATAGGGCTTGATTTTTCGGGACTGAACCAATCATTTTATCACCTGCTACTTAGTGCATGACACCGAAATGATGATAATATCAAGTAGGGGGCGTTCCGCCCCCTCTGTCCGCCGTCGCCGTGATTACGGCTTGACGGACGGAGCAGAGGGGGCTGGAAGCCCCTCCACATGAACAGTAGAAGTATTGCCGTACTGTTCAGAGCGTGGAAGAAATCCTTTGGTAGAAAGTCGCTTAACCTTTTCATAAGTATCATAGCAACTACGCAATTCATCATCATGAACGAAGAAATAACAGTTGCGCATGTGCATTTTATTTATCGTGCCATCTTCTTTAAGGTCGCATTTATACACACGCACAATAGTTAATGCGTGCATAATCGTGATAGGACGGTACAAGAATGTAACCTGTTCACGTATCGGCTTTGCCACACGAGTAAACACCTGAGATGTGCCAATAACACATTTACGCTGTTTTCGCTGCTGAGTAATTTCGGTCAACATTTCAACCGGGAAACTACGGCTTTCATTGCTATTGAACCAGTTTTGAAGTTCATCAATGATAATAGCCTGACCGTATTCACCGTTATTATTTTGCAAGATATCTTCCCAAGAATGTATTTGTGCATCTTGGTAATTCAGATTGATATTGCTTGCAATTTTGCTGCAAGGGTTACGCTCCTTTATCATTTTTGCAAAGTGCATAGCAGCAACAGTTTTTCCGCTGCCCTGTTCGCCTGCAAATACATGCACGCCATATGTATCATAGCTATCAGGGTTTGCGTTTAACCTGTCCTGTACAATACGCTTAGGAAAGTCAAGATAAAGACGTTTGAATACACTGCGCTTTTTGGTGTATTTTAGATCATGGCGTGGAATTGTGCGTTTAGGGAAGTGCTGCTTTTTGATTACAACATAGTAAAATGAATATACGCCAAGCATAACGAATATAGGCAGAAGTAAAACAGCAACGGCTATAAGCAGCCATTTAAACAGGGAAAAGAATATGCGGAGAATGCTAAGAAGTGCGTTAAGCATTATTTATCTTCCTTTCTGTTTTCATAAATTGACAATGCTGCACCAAGCAGAAATCCTGAGACAATCCAAATAATAACGTATATCACAAGTTCACCGTGCATTTTTATCACCTTTCTTTTGAAAGTTAATTTTCAAAATGATATTCACATCTGCGACAAACTCACAAAAAGCATTGTAACGCTCCTGAGCTATGATAAGCTCCAGGCAATCAAGGGCAGATATTTTGCGCCAACGCAAATTTTGTTGCAGAGTGGAAATATCATCTTCCATACGGCAACGTTGGTTATACACATACGCACCGTAAATATCAAGCTGCTTTTGTGTCATTGATAAGCTCCTTTTATGCTCCCATTGTAGGGATAAAAGATTTAAGGCGGATAATAAGGGCAAGAACAAGACGAAATCCTGTTATAATCAATCCAATTACAAACAGATTCCAGATAGTACCCATAGGAAGAAAATACCAAACAGCATTAACTATATTTATCAAATCTTTTGGAATAGTAATAATAGGAATGTATATAGACGGTACAAATCCTACAAACCATTTAAACAGATTGCCGATAACAGAAAACATTATTTTCCCCCTTTCTTAGTGTCTGTTCTGGGTCTAAAAATACCAAAATCAGCAAAAGTATTGGAAATTGTTGCAGGAGAACGAATGCCTATTACTTCACCGCAGCTAACTATAATAGAGGGGGCAGCTCTGAAAATAGAAAGTATCATTGCAATATTAAGAAACAAAGCTACTATTTTCTTAAAGAAAGCAATAGCGTTATCAAATTTAGGAATATCAGAAAGCAAATCATACTTCACACCCCACAAGGTAAAATAGATATGAGGGTAATCAGTTGTAAGTGTTTCGCCGTTATCAAATACAGGCGTTACAACAACTTTGCCGTCATCACCAAATGAACGCTTTCCGAAAAATGCAGTTGTAACGGTATTGATATTCTGATACATTGCAGAAATGCCCATTTTCTTTTTAAGCTCAACTGAATTATCAGATATTAGAGTTGTTGCGTTTGACCAATCAAGAGTGAAGTGATCTGCAATACTTTGAGGGATTGACTGTATTCCAGAAATAAGCGAAGTAACATTTGTTGAGATACTTGACACACCACTGTGAATGCGTTGCAGCATAGTATAAATTGCGCCCAAAATACCAGTGTAATTTGTTGTTGGGCTTTCAGATGCACTAAGGGCAGCAAGCAGTTGATTTATAAGGTCGAGCAAAGCAGATTGATCATAAGCTGAAAAATCGATTGACGGAGAATAAGAATTTTCTCCGATGTTAATTTTGCCTGTAGTATCAGGGTAATATGTTGTGCCATTGATTGTAACAGAGCCGTCAGGATTAAGCGGATAAGATACGCCGTCAACAGTGACAAAGCCAACAGGCTTGCTTTCTTCATCATAGGCGTTACCACTATCAATAACATCAGAAGCGTTGAGATATTCAGCAACGTTAATGCCTAAAGTCCAATAATCAGTTACGACAAAATAGCAAAGAGCTTCTTTGTCAAAATATGAATTGCTGATAATCTTTTTCAAATAAGCTTCATCATAGGTGACACGAGCAGAACCACTAAATTGAGTAATATCGTCAATAAGGTTGTTCTGATAAAAAACATATTCATGTAAGCGCCAACACTGCCGATTAAGATTATCACGCTCTTCACGCCATTTAATCTCAACTCTTTGACCTGCGTCATTATGAATAGAAATGCCGTATGCGTCATTACGTGTTGTTATAACGCTGTTGGAATGCTCGGAAAACCATTTTTGCACATCAATACCAGCCGATTGCAAATCGTCAGAAGTAATCTCACCATTTTGCATTTTTTCAAGCATTGCAAGGTAATCATCATAGGTAACGTGTTCAAATCTATGCTCACGGAGATATTGAGAATAAAAGGGGTCAATAAGCTCCTGAACAGGCGAACCGTTACCAAGGATTAAATCGCCCAAATTATCACCGACATTATCGGCAGTAAAAGACATTCCGAATAAAGTAAGTAAAGCAAGCAGCAACGGCAAAGCTATACTTTCAGCCATAAAAAAACTCCTTTCAAAAAAATTAAGGGGAGAGTTTCAAGCTCTCCCCTTTTGGGACTGCGATTAAGCGCCCTGAATAACGCCCATCATAAAGGAGATACCCTTTCTGATACCGAGAACGGACACAACAACAGGAAGAACAACGGGAACGATTGCTTCAATAGTTGCTGTGAGAGCGGAGAAATCCACCTTTGCAAGTGCTTCTGCCATTCAGTTTCACCACCTTATTAAATTATTTTATTTAAAGGCTCTCATGAGCCATTAAACCATGACAAGAGATTTCCGAGAAATATCTTATATATGCCATAAGCAAGCAGAATAAAGAACACCCACCAAAGAACCTGTGATATTTCGGAAAGTGCTTCATTCTGTGAGCGGAGTTCAACAAGCATATCAGCTTGATTTTGAGTAATCTGCGTAAAGATTTCTGTTGAAGTTCCGAGCGTTACGGTCTGAACATCATTAAAGGCTGTAGTTTCTTCCATGGACTTGAAAGTTAACATTCAAACTTTGCTACAGTACACGGAGCAGTCGGGATACGCTTTATACTCTTGATACTGCCGTACTTATCGTAAAGGACTTCAACGGGCTGCATGAACCAGTCGTTATATGCTATCGGGTTGAAATCGCCCTGCTGAACGCCGAAAACGGAAGAAATATTTTCCGCCTTGACCTTGTAAAGGTTGCATTCAAGACCCATAAAGCCGACACGTGATTTTTCGTTCTGTGCGAACGGTTCAGCAATGCTGATAATGAAATTGTGGTAGTGACCCTTGTTTATTCTACCTGTCTTCTCGTCCTGGATCTCGTAATCGTCCTCTTTTTCCTTGAACCCAAGGAAATACATTAGGGTCGGGTCAAGCGCTTTGAACTTGTCCATAATGGTTAATCTCCTTTGAATATAATTATAAAATGAAGTGAAAGCTTAACCGCTCAGCTTTCGAGGGGTGAGAACATTTGCCTTTGTAGTTTTTACACCTTTATTCTTTGGTGTCACAAGTTTTTTGGAGTAGGAACTTATGATAGTTCTATTATAGCACATTATGTTCCAAAATGGAACTGGTAAAAGTGCCAAAATTGAACAAAAATAAATATACAATGTGCTATAATAGAACAAGAAAGGAGGAATAAAAATGTTTAAAGAAAATTTTACTGCTAATATAAAACGTGCCAGAATAGAAAAAGACTACACACAACAGTATGTAGCCGATGTATTAGCAACCTCGAGAACAAATATAACAAAATACGAAAACGGGACACTTGAACCAAATTTAGAAACGATAGGACAATTAGCGGAATTATACAATGTGAGTGCAGATTGGTTATTTGGAATTAAAAAGACGAATTAAAGACAATTAAGGGAGTAGGAACTTATGAAAAAATTTTATTGGAAAGCATTAAGTAAACAAATGGGATCCAAAAATTTTATTTGGTTTATTATATTGTTAATAATAACAATAATAACATCAATTAGGCTTTTTTTTGATTTTGGAATAGCATTAGTAATTGAAAATATCGCATTAACGTGCTTGATGAACGAACTTTCAAGAGCAAAAGAAGTTATAGTAAAAATAAATGAGCAATATTCAATAAATAAAAAACACTGACTATTTAAGGACACATTTATTAGAAGTGACCTGGGGAAATTCATCCGGGGGAAAAATCGCCAGAAACTTTACTGTTCCGAGCCCTTGATTAGGCGATAAGAACAGCACCGCTAAAAACGACCGTTGGCGGGTGCCCCCTGCCCCCAAGGGCAGAAATGACGAAGCCGTTAGTTTCTGGGAAATGCTTTTAAGGAAAGGGGAAGTTTGGGTTTGCAAGTAATTATGCTTGACCTGACAGAAGCGAGCGCCTAAAAATAGAGATAAAAAAACGCCCTTCGGAATGTGTCCGAGGGGCGTAAACAGTCAAAGTTATGCGAAATTAGATATTTTTTATATCCCTATCATATCATAACAAACAGTTCTATTTCCTTCCTTTCTATTTTTATTCATAACATTCATTATACCGCATTTGCCGCCAACTGTCAAGAATTTTGCCTGTACATTTCTGCACAGGCAATAGTTAACGTCTATCAAGATAATCAATATTTATTAGAATAACATCATTTTCAACATCTATAGATGTTATTTTTGATAATAAACAAAAATAATTAAGATGAAAAAGAGCACCTCTAATCGTTTCACCAGAATAAACCATTACATCATCTGATTTAATAACGCCCTTAACTCCAAATTCTGTAACTCTTAAAAAATCAACAAGTTTCATTTTATACATTCCTTTCATACTTGACAAAATCGGTTTTATGGATTATAATCAATGTGATGAACATGAGAGTATTCACCACATCAATTATATTTGCGTTATGTAGTCGGTGCTTTAGACGGTTGACCGACTACATTTTTTATTTGCTTTCTTTCAGCCTTAAAAAACATTGACAGATTATCAGCCTGGCTGTTATAATATAAGTAAAATAGTATAAATCAGGTGAAAAAATGTATTTCCAATACGGCGATAAAGAGATCGAATATTTAAGATCAGCGGTGAATTCAGTTTGGACGCAGTATGGCATATGTCAGATGAAGAGGCTGTTGAGGCGCTGTCATCCCTCAAAGGCGTTGGTGTATGGACTGCCGAAATGATACTTTTATTCTGTATGCAGCGGTCTGACATACTGAGCTTTGGCGACCTTGCCATTCAGCGTGGAATGCGCATGGTGTATCATCACAGAAAAATAGACAAAAAGCTTTTTGAAAAATATCGCAGGCGGCTGTCCCCTTACGGCAGCACCGCAAGCTTGTATTTCTGGGCGGTATCGGGCGGCGCTGTTGAGGGAATGAAGGATTATGCGCCCAAAAATAAGCGCTGATAACAAAATTTATGGAGAAAAATTATGTCAGGTGTACTGAATGATGAGCTGATATATGAAATACTGTCCGCAGTTGAGGAGATACCTGAGGGTAAAGTCGCTTCATACGGTCAGATAGCACGCCTTATCGGTCGAGAGAAAAATTCACGTCTTGTGGGCAAGGTGCTGAGCATGGCGGAATATTACGGAAAATATCCCTGCCACAGAGTCGTTAACAGCGCAGGCAGGCTCGCTCCGGGTTTTGATGAGCAGCGTTCATTGCTTGAAAACGAGTGTGTGGAATTTAAGGAAAACGGCTGTGTGGATATGAAAAAATACGGTTGGAACGGTGAATAACATGGAATATACATATCATTATAACTCCCCGCTTGGCGGCATTACGCTGGCAGGCTGTGAAGATGGTCTTACGGGGCTTTGGTTTGACGGACAGAAATATTTTGCAGCAACTCTTTCCAAACAGCATGAGGAAAAGCATATTCCTGTGTTTGACGAAGCGATAAGGTGGCTGGATATTTATTTTGGCGGCAAAGAGTCTGATTTTACCCCGCCGCTCAAATTATCGGGAACGCCTTTCCGCAGGGCAGTCTGGGATATCCTGCTGACTATCCCCTACGGTCATACCATGACATACGGTGAGATATCCGATATCATGGCAAAGCAAAAGTGTGTTTCCAAAATGTCGGCTCAGGCGGTGGGAGGCGCTGTGGGACATAATCCTGTTACGCTTATCGTGCCTTGCCACAGAGTAGTTGGCGCAGGCGGAAATCTTACGGGATATGCAGGCGGAACAGATAAAAAGCTCAGGCTTCTTAAGCTGGAGGGTGCAGATATCTCATCGCTGTATATCCCTGTTAAAAAAACTGCACTGTAAGATTTTTGGTTTTTTTTATAAAAAAGGTTGACTTTGCTTCTATTTTATGGTAAAATTAACGTGTTTTAGTTTTTTTATAAAAAATACTTAATTTGCTGAATTTAGGAGCTGATATAATGATCTGGGCAAAGGAAGAAACTCTTTCTCGTGAAGAGATCGAAGCTATACAGCTTGAAAAGCTGAAAAAGGTCGTTTCAACGGTATATGAAAAGGTTGCGCCTTACCGTGCAAAAATGGACGAAGCAGGCATCAAGCCTGAGGACGTTAAAAGCCTCAATGACCTGAAGCGTCTCCCATTCACAACCAAGCAGGATATGCGTGACAACTATCCTTTCGGCCTTTTTGCTGTGGATAAGAGCCAGCTTGCAAGAATACACGCATCATCGGGAACTACAGGCAAGCCAACTGTTGTAGGATATACTAAAAAGGATCTGGAAACGTGGGCTGAATGTGTTGCAAGGCTTGCGGTGGCAGGCGGTGCGGAGAGCAGCGATGTTTGTCAGATATGCTTCGGATACGGTATGTTCACAGGTGCGCTGGGCTTACATAACGGCCTTGAAAGAATAGGTGCCTGCATTATCCCCTCTTCCACAGGCAACACCGAAAAGCAGATAATGTACATGAAGGATTACGGTACAACTCTGCTGGTTGCAACACCTTCCTATGCTCTCCGTATCGGCGAGGTGGCTACTCAGATGGGTCTTAACCCCAAAACTGACCTGAAGCTCAAAACAGCTCTTGTTGGAAGCGAGCTGCTTACCGAAGCTATGAGAGATGAGATGCACAAGCTTTACGGCGATAATCTTACCATTACACAGAACTATGGCATGAGCGAGCTTATTGGCCCAGGTGTTTCGGGCGAATGTACCGAGCTTTGCGGAATGCACATCAATGAAGATCATTTCCTTGCCGAGATAATCGACCCCGAAACAGGCGAAGTTCTCCCCGCAGGCGAAAAGGGCGAGCTGGTCGTTACCTGCCTCTCCAAGGAAGCTCTGCCGCTTATCAGATACCGCACAAGAGATATTACCCGTCTTATGTACGAGCCTTGCAAGTGCGGAAGAACCACTGCAAGAATGGAAAATCTCAGCGGAAGAACAGATGATATGCTCAAGATCAGGGGCGTAAACGTATTTCCCAGCCAGATCGAAGAGGTCCTGCTCAAGACTGAGGAAATAGGTCCTCATTACGAGATAATCGTTGACAGAAAGAATCACTCGGATATTCTTACTATCAGAGTAGAACTTGCTCCCGATAAGATGACCGACGATTATGCAGAGCTTGAAAGGATACGCCTGAAGCTCAAGTCAGCTCTTCGTGTAATGCTTGGTCTTGACGCTGTTATCCAGCTGGAATCTCCCAACACTCTCAAGCGCTTTGAGGGCAAGGCAAAGCGTGTGACCGATAACAGAAAAGGTCAGAACTGATCTTATGAAAGGAATTGAGTGCAAATGAAACAGCTTACGGTTTTTATTGAAAACAGACTGGGCAGGCTTGAGGAAGTCACCGAAACACTGTCCGCAGCAAATATCAATATTATATGTATCAGCCTTTCTGACACAGGTGAGTACGGAATGCTCAGAATGATAGTTTCACAGCCTGCCGCAGCGGTGGATGCTCTGGCAGCATCAGGCTTCTCAGCAGTGCTTGGTGATGTTATAGCTGTTAAGCTCCCCCATCATTTCGGCGCACTGAAAGGGCTCAGTGGTCAGCTTTCCGAAAACGGCATAGATATCAAGTATATGTATGCGCTTACATCAGGCGAAAATGCTGCTATAGTTATCAAAACGTCTGACAATGACAAGGCAGAAGCTGTCCTGTCGGGTGAGCACGAGCTTTTAAGCGCTGTTGACGTTTATAATATGTGATCTGATCTATCATTATTTCGGGGATATTCCTCACAATATCCCCGAAAAATTATACCATATGCACTTTAATGATTTAAAGTCAAGCAAATTTAAAGTATGTATGATTTAAAGCTATTATGCAATAAAATAAAAGGAAAATGAAAGGATTGTTTTTATGGTTCTTTGGGGTACACTGATCGCTTACCTGGCGATAATGGTAGGCATAGGCATTTACTGCCGTAAAAAGACTTCCAACGTGGATGATTTTGTTCTTGGAGGAAGAAGCATCGGCCCTTGGTTCACAGCATTTGCATACGGAACTTCTTATTTCTCGGCGGTAGTTTTTGTTGGCTATGCGGGACAGTTCGGCTGGGAATACGGTCTGGCATCCACATGGATAGGTCTGGGAAATGCGTTCATCGGCTCACTTCTTGCGTGGTTCCTGCTTGGAAAGCGCACAAGAATAATGTCTAAATATTTGCAGACATCTACCATGCCCGAGTTCTTTGAAAAGCGATATCTGTCAAAGCCGCTGAAGCTTTCCTCGGCGATAATCATTTTTATTTTCCTTATCCCCTACACAGCTTCCGTTTATAACGGTCTGTCACGTCTTTTTGAAACAGCTTTCCATATACCCTATTCCGCCTGTATCGTGGCGATGGCGCTGTTCACCGCAATATACGTAATTCTCGGTGGATATCATGCTACTGCACTTAATGATTTCGTTCAGGGAATCATCATGCTCATAGGCATTGCATCTGTAGTCGTATGCGTTCTGGCTCACAAGGGCGGACTTACAGAAGCTGTCAGCTCCCTTTCACAGATACCCGACAACAGCGGAAACACAGGTACATACACTTCCCTTTTCGGCCCTGACCCCATTAACCTTTTCGGAGTAGTAATTCTTACCTCTCTCGGAACATGGGGACTTCCTCAGATGGTACAGAAGTTCTACGCTATCAAGGACGATGCTGCAATTAAGCGTGGAAGCATTATCTCCACCATTTTTGCCATTGTCGTAGCAGGCGGCTCATATTTTCTCGGCGGCTTCGGACGCATTTATTCCACCACCGACCCTGCGGATACCACCAAGAATTTCGTAAGCACCTCTGCCGCAGGTAAACTCCAGTATGACACTATTATTCCCGCAATGATGACAGAGGCTCTTCCCGAGCTGCTGTTTGGAATACTTATCGTGCTGGTGCTTTCCGCATCTATGTCAACTCTTTCATCTCTGGTGCTTACATCAAGCTCCACTATGACCATTGATATGATAAAGCCTTACAAAAAGGATATGACCGACAAGCAGCAGATACTTGTGATAAGAGTATTCATCGTTTTGTTCCTTGCACTTTCCGTAATTCTTGCCATGAACAAGAACGCATACATTTCCACGCTGATGTCAATTTCATGGGGTGCGCTGGCAGGTGCGTTCCTTGCGCCTTTCCTTTGGGGACTTTTCTCTAAGAAGATATCCCGCACAGCAGTTGGCGTGTGCTTCGTATGGGGCGTTGGTGTGACAGTGCTGCATACAGTTATGTTCAGCATGGGCTGGTTCCCCGGACTTGTTGAGAGTGTAAAGGCAATGGGCTGGAAGCTGAACATTATGTCTCCCCTTAACTGCGGTTCATTTACAATGCTTTCATCGCTTATCATCTGCCCTCTGATAAGTAAATTTACCATGAAAAAGGACGGCAGCGACCTTGCGGCAGGTGAAAGCGCATTCAAGTGCTATGCAGAGAAAAATTGATATTTACAAACTCTAATATATAAGAAAAAGCAGCTCGAAAGGGCTGCTTTTTTATGCTGTTATGATTCGTTTACTAATTTTCCCGTGATATGTTCTGGAATAAGCTTCAGACAAAGCACATTCGGCCCTGAGAATTTCAGCTCATGCTTGATATAGCTCTCATCATCAGTGAATTTATAACACAGTTTTCTGCATATTTTCTTAGCAAGGTCAGGGTCGGTCACAGGACGGATCCTGCCGAAAACAATAACGCTTCTGATATTAAGCGCCCATTCCCATTCTTTCCTGAATCCGCTGTCATATACGCAGAATGATGTCTTGTCGCATTTCATTATTGAATCTATTCAGCATATTGTTGATCTCATCAATAATCGTCCCCGTAAACGCCTTGGTTTTCGTA